>JADEYI010000012.1_pt1 | contig 386142 bp, 521 predicted proteins | sample 8542331 | NCBI WGS metagenome assembly JADEYI01 (sample SAMN16510988, study PRJNA670497) | mine drainage metagenome | isolation source: biofilm near Copperflume 1 | place: Germany: Marsberg coppermine Kilianstollen | collected 2018-02
ATTCCTACCCCTTGTTGGACTCGCCAGATCCAAGCAAGACCCAATCAACCGTGGGTAAGGTGCTCAGTATTTGTACCGCCCCCCGCCAGCCGGGGCATGATGCATCAACAATAATGTTTCAAAGCTTGCTACAAATGTATACGCGGATCCTTCGGAACTACAAGCAGAAGAGAGTGAGTCGCTACCTTGACTTTGTTGACTCCGTTTGGTACGATGGCAGACTCCACAGTGACGGACATGTGACAGTCTTGAGCAGAGGTCGGCTGCGGCAAGAGCGTCACAAAGACATAGAACCAATACACCTGCGACACCTGTCCACCCCAGAGCACCACAGTCAGCATGCCCCGCTACACAACCTCTCCTTGGCAAGTTGCACCATTCGGTCAGAACACTTTTGGGAACCGTATGTACGGCCGAATATACGGTCATACGGAATACGGTCAAAAGCGGCCTATTTTGGCCCAAGACACCGAATATTCACCATATGCCGAATGGCCGAATCCGTATGGTGCAACTATGCTTCTTGCATTGCCACTGCAATCTGCACCATCAGCCATAATTGCCCAACCACCTTGCACTGCCATGGTGGACCATGCCAACGCATGTCCTCTACTGAACTTCAGACAGCCCGTCTCTCCCATTAGCGGTATTGGGCGCTCAGGAAATCCACCCCTTATAGAGCTGGCGGGTAGCGGTACAAACACTGAGTACCGTGCCCACGTTTGATTGGGTCTTGCTAGAACATTGCGAGTCCATAAAGGGGCACGGTTTTTGGCAGCCTTTAAACTGCAGCTTGTCTACAGGACGCAGCTCGCCTCTGGCAGGAAAAGCGTGTAATCGAGTATAGAGTCCCCTTTACAGAAAGGTCACCTGCTGGTCATGCAGCAGCTCAAAGCGGGTCTGGTTGCAGGAGCAGCCACCAGAGCAGCCAACAGCTGCAGCGCCCACATCCTTGTAGCTCTTCAGAAGACCCAATCCCACCACAACGCTAGAACCGCTTGCCCCTGCACCAACAGTGGATGTCACTCCACAAGAAGTTTTCCTATACTAATTCCACGACGTTCCAGCCTTCCAAGGCTATGCAATCCAGCGGCACTTCCACAGATCACTTCCAAAATTCCCTGAACTTTGCATAGTTTTGACCGGTTGCGCTTAATGACCAATTTGATCAAGGTCAGCTCTCACGCATCCATTCCATGATCTAATTCCTCTCCCACAAGAAGTTGGTATCCAGAAAGTACTGAAGGTGTGGTGATTTGCAGTGATTGTTTGTCCGCATTGCAAGTCATGCAATTCAATCTGTAGAGTGAAGTGATTGTTAGTCATTATTGTGTCGCACCTGAATCCCCCTGTGCTGGTAAGGGGCTGCTGTGGTCTATTCTGAGCAGCAGCTCATCCCCAGTCTTGGTGCTGAGCATGCCCCACTTGGCCTGCTGCGCCCCCTCCCTCGCCTCATCCACCCATTTCCATTCCCCCTGTAGCATTCGAATTTCTGCTTGACAGCTGCCCCAGACCTGTGTGCACTGCACTTACGGAACTTTTTCTTTGAGAACGGGCTGCTACATTGCCATCCCCAACTTTAGTCATGGCAGCTCCCACGACTAAACTGAGAGGACAGAGGCCATTGCATGCGCATGGGCATCGGAGAGAGGCGGCAAATCATCATGGGGATTCTGTCACTCTTCAATCCGTTTCTGTATGATGGCATTATACCCTTCATTGACCCCTACCCTAAATGCACCAGTCCCCAATAAGTATTATTTCCCATGAACAATAACGCCTATGTAGGCTTCTTCCCTTAATCCTGCACGCTTGAAACCTCATATCCAAACTCCTTGAAAAATTCCAAGATATATCCTGCGAACAGATAAGGTCGGCGTTTCTGTGGGGTGCACCTTAGCGCTGACGACCGCGGACAGGAGGGCGTTCCCTTTGAGGCAGATGGCCTGCCCGGCGGCCTCGTTGCCGTGGAAGAGCGGCGGAGGCATCGCCTGCAGCCAGGTGCCGCCAGTGGCAGGTGCCAGCAGCAGCCCTGCCAGCACCTCCTGCAGCTGTAGCACCACCAGCTCTGCAAACAGCCTGCGCACAGTCACAGTCAGCCTGGACAATGACACAATTGTGCACCACCAATAGCTTCCGCACAATATCACAGCCGGCCCAGTCAGTGCCCTGCAAGTAGCTCATGACGTCCAGTCAGAGCCCTGCAATAATCTCATGACGTCCCATCAGTGTCCTGGAAGTATCTGATGGCGTCCATAAGAACCCTGCTGCTGTCATGCCAGAGTGAGACAAGGGTGTACATTTCAGACAGCATCAAGCAGTGTACTTGACCGAAAGGCAGATGCTACACTGTCCAGGCACTCCCAGGTAGGAAAGCTCGCAAACTGGTAATGCCCAGACTCAGCATCGGTACACATGTGAAAGCAGCTTGAGTTATGGGTAGTCGCCCGGATGAGTTCTTGCAGCTCGGTTGGTCCCTGCTCGGACCTTTTTGGTAGTAGCCCAAAAAGGAGTGGATCTAGCAGCTGCAATGATTTTACATGTGCTTGCAAGAGCGCGCATGCTACTACGGAATGGTGCGTGCTTTTTCTTTTGCTGCAACTCTGGATAGGTTAGGTTTTTGATACCTGTGGCCCACGGCGTTTGGGTGGACTATGTCACAGAAAATGTCCTCCAACCGGAAGCCTGGCCGATCCGCCATAATTGGGACGTAGAATGCATCCCTGAAGGATATACTCTGCACAAGTACACAGACAGCTTGAGAGAGAATCACTGCTTAAGGCACGAGAAGAAGAGCAGCATCTCTAAATCATATACTCTGCAGGTGCACCACTGCCCAAGAGAGTTCAGAGCTTGAAGTACATTTGGCAAAAGCAGCATCCCTGAAGGATTCACGCTGCAAGTGCCCTTCACCCAAAACATTGACTGCTTGGTGTCATACTCTGCAAGGGCAGCACTCTTGGCAAATTGGACAAGCAGTCCTGACGAGGCACCTTGGGTTACTTTGCAAGTGCACAACAGCCCAAGCCCTGCTGACACAACACTTTGCAAGAGCAGCAGCATCCTTAAAGAAGCATGGTACATACAGGAATCACAGACTGCTTCTTGTACACTTTGCAAAAGCAGCAAAGCCAATTTGTCATGACAGCTGACTGGGACATCGACAACAAACATGTGGCTCTCGAGGTTGACAGCTCAGACCTTGGCGACCCATTTTAGGAAGCTCTGGCACAGCTGCATGCATGCATGGCGATTTTCAATTCAAATCTGGATTCAATTTCAAGTAGCCGGCCTCATTTGGTCACCTGCACGCGGTAGTAGGATGCAATCACATCCAGTTCGTCTTCTGCCACATTCCAGAAGGATGACTGGAAGTACAGCGGCGCCCACCAGTGCAGCACCAGCAGTGCCGGCTCGCTCCTCAGCCGCAGCAGCTTCCTCAGCAGCCGCTCAAACCCCCTCCTGAGCAATCACACCGCTTGTAGCATCAGCCTCACTTTTGTTATTCCCCAGTCTGGTAGCTAGCCCCCGTCAGCGATTTCTTAGACATCAAGAAACGCCCCTCCAGCACTACTCATTACATGTTGACCGTGTTCGCGTAACCCCATGCCACTGGCATTTCTTTGCATTCCCAGACCAATGCTTCTTTCCATCATCAACCATTCATCAATGTGATGCAAAACACATCGAAGACCTCATGTGAGGGCCTTCAGAACTGAACCAACCCTGACTGTGCTGACGATATTCAGGCCCCTGCAGAGAGCTGATGATTTCATGAAAAACTCAGCTGTTGCTCGCTTGCTAGGGCAACAAAGTTGATCCTCATACCATGATCATTGTACTGAAAATGTGGGGGAAAAGTAGTGAGATTTCATCCGATTTACACACCTGGAGCTCGCTTGCCAGGCCAAAAAAAGTGGTATTCAGATCAGGTACATTGTAAGGCACTGTGAAGAAAACAATGGAGCGAGCCAAGCTTAGAGAGCTTGCCTGAGGCTGTTGTCCATCCAGGTGAAGGTGGCAGGGTCCACCGTCTCCCAGTCATTCACAGAGAACTCCACCAACACCAAATCCGCATCCTCCGGCACAAAGTCCCCCACGCACTGAGATGTGTAAGAGCTGGTTGTCGCTGACACCGCCGAATTTGTGAACTGTGCAGCATATGGCACATTTTAGTGCATGCGTCGCCATACACTCGTAGAGTAGCAATGAAGTTTTACTCAGTGGATTTCAGCATTCTGCCTCTCACAAGAACATGTCCACAAGTTGTGTGGAGTGCAGCTGGCGTGCGCATGCGCAGCTGATATGTCCTCAATCCCTCTAGGCCGCATAATGACAAACAAGCTACATGATTGACACCTGGATGCCAGCGTGGAATGCAGCACATCAGTCACTAATGTGGGGGGTGCGCCACCATGTACAATCTACCATGCAAGCATTGGTGGATAAAGATCAAATCTATAAAGGTGTAAAAGATAAAGATTAGGGTAAGGAAGATGGAATGAAATTAAATCGCTCAAGCCGTCAGAGCTGCTGGCAATTCACCTCAATCTGCACTGGATGATCTTCAGTTCCCAGATTTTGCAGCCACGTGTGTATCCGCTGGATGTAGGACTCGTTCCCGTAGCGAGCGCCCATTCCTGCGGTGACACTCCCGCCCACAGCCACCACTTTGACCAGCTCCCCTGCATGGCATGCCTAAATTTATGAGCTGCACTTGCAAGGTTCGGACTCACCCTTGCTCCAGATGACATGTATTGTCCAACTGCTACAATGGCCGGGACAAAGGGATGCAACCCTGCGAGGGGAAGCCAACCCCAAAAATCCGGTCTCAGTTCGGATTGCAGGCTGCAACTCGCCTGCATGAAGTTGGAATCGCGTTGGCAATATGGAGACATTGGAGGAAGAGCTGTGATGAGCTCAATACGATGTGTTGCTGTCTTGAGAATGAGGCGGCGGCTATTGATGTAGACTAGATAATTTGAGGGTGCAGAAGGGAATGGATGTTGCGATGGGGACCCGATTGAGAGCACTATCAAGCGCTTTGTCTTTGAATGCCCCAGATATCAGACAATTTGGAGATAGTACTCAGAAGTATTTGGTATTGCAACACCTAACTGGCATGCACTCTGGGTCAGAAAAGTATTTGAATTGCCAGATTTTGAACAGGCTTTGCAGACCCACCAGAAATTTCTGACATGAAAGATGGGCAGTTGAAGACTGCCCACAAGATCAATGAGCCTCAGGTGGCCCCCCACATGTCTCTAAAATGTACTAATGATGATAATCTCAAGACCAGCCCACCTCGGAGCAGCTTCCTGAAGAACTGCTGCAGCCGGCTGGGGTCGCCCCACTGCCGCGCCCCCTGCTTGTACATTTCCGGGGAAACCAGGGTCTCCTTCAAAAAATCGTTCCGCAACGCCCCAAGCACCTGCACCAGGAACACCTCAGCACCAGATCACCGATATGCTGCAACCAATATCATGAGTATCACATTGCCCTGCACTTTTCATGCCAATCTTGTACTGCATTCTTGCATCAGATATAGCAGAGAGGGCTGATGTCTTGCATGGGATGTTGCATGTGATGAATTTGTCACCGTTTCTGCCTTTAACTGGGGTTGGAACAGGCTGCTGTGGGTCTGCAGGATGTTGTTGGCCATATTCATGAGCGCAGGCCGGTCGGAGCCGGATGTTTCAGCATTTTCTGTGACGGTTCTCAGCATGTGCCGGGTGCGCCTGAGCACCTGCTGCCGCCCAGACACCTGTGAAGTGTGCACCAATCACATCTGTGCCCAGAATGTTATATTGAGCCTTGAAATTCCTTGAGCGTGATTTTCATTACCTTGAGAGAAGGATTCTACACTGCTGCATGGGCGATACATGCACCTTCAAGTGTTGCCAGTCAGGCCATTAGAACAGAGTATGCATGTGTCTCTTCAGCGTTCAGGATGGCTCACCGGGCAGTGCAGAAGGAGGCCATGCAGCATGCAACCTCCTGATGGCAGCACCTGAGGCAGCTCCTCAAGCGGCTGGACCCTGTTGCCACACCGCAACTCGCTCAGCACATCCTGAACTACAGAAGATATCCCCCTAATTCCGAACATAAATGGAAGTATAGGACTCCATAAACTTGCTCTTCTGCACTTCCCAAGGCAAGCTTTATAGCTATACAAGCAGAAAGTGGGCCGGCAACATTGCTGGGTTGCGCTGATGCAAGCAGTTTATACTCATGTGGGAGCCAGCTTCACCAGTAGCTCTGGCGTTGGCCTTGGGTCCTCTGAAGGAGGCTCTCCTCATCCGCCAGGCAATTGATGTAGATGGTATTGAGAACGCCATTGATCGACCTCCGATCAACAGGAAACGCTCTGAACTGCAAGTCTTCCTGCTGTATGTTTGGAGGGCCGCTCAGCCCAACATAGCTGAGCAGCGTGCTGGTGTGAATGCTAGATCTTTGGCTGCCATTCTTTTGCAATGCAAGGTGCACTGCAAGTCCTAGGGCTGCCACGCATGCACATGCGATGCAGATGTGCCAGAGCCTCAGGACTAGTCCACAGCTCCTCTTCAAGGAATGGATAGCGTTGCTCATGGCAGTTGCTGTGTGTGCTCCTTACAGCGACAAGTCGCGATGTGGGCTTTGGCGAAGATCAACCCTGTGGATCAGAGCGTTTTTTGTTTTGTTTAAAGACATTTTCAAGGATCCAAGCAGATCAAGATCATGACACCCCACAATAAAGCCAAGATCTAAGAAGTCCCTCCTTGCTCTCGAATGGATTGTTTTGCCTACCTTTCCCAAGAGGCATTAAGAGTATCTTTTCCGGCCTATAACATTCGCAAGAGGCTGGTTTGGCGGCAACTGACGCCGTTACGACTGAACTGTTGTGGGCCCGATGTTACCCAAGTAGAGCCATTCTATACGCAATTGATGCTTCAGGAGGACGACTTTTCATTCAAAAAATGTCCAAGTCTAGCATGACACAACACTTCTGGAGAAGTTGCTCTATCCGTTCGGTGATGACTCAGCATCTTCACCAGCGCTTGTGATGTCCTGCATGTCGTCTTGAGGAGAGGATCATACTAGCAAAGCTCGATATCAAAGACAAGGTGCCCTGTGTGTAGCTAATAAATCAGTATATTATGGGCCTGGACGGTGGCACATACATCACAAGGTCTGATGTCCTGCGAGGTCAGTCATGGGATATGGCAACTGCAGACAAAAGTCGGTCTACAAGAGGCGGCAATGTCACTTCCACCTTGAAGCGCAAACAAATGGATACCACAGCAGCCAGGCAAATGCCTTCCAACTCATTAATGTTGGCATGTGCTCGGCAAGCACGTTACAGCCTGACACTTAATTGACAGATCTGTCAGGGATCAAAGCCTCCTGAGGTTTCCTGTCTGTTGCAGCAGAGAGACAAGCTGGACCACTTGCAGCATATCGGGGCAACCACTACAGGAACCCATCTCAGCAGATTATCTGGGAAATCTGTACAACAGGCAAGCGCTGATGCACCACACCTTACAGTATCTTATATAATATGTTGATGTGATTTATATAAGTTTGGGGCCTGTTTTTCACAAGTTCATGATGTACTGCAGAGAAGCTGTGGTGGAGTTCTTGCTCGGCAGGAGTGGCTCCTTTGCTGACGAACAAACAGAAGTGAGGAACCTTTCCACCTTCTCAGTCGCATCGAAGACCTGCATGTCCGGAGCTCCTGCAAATGTACCGCACCATTGAGCCAATGTGATCCTGCCTGCAGCACAGGTATCTCAACCAGCTGCGAGTCGCAGGCACTGCATATGACCATCTTCGATCCCTCAGGTAATTTTTTGCTCTGTGACGTTGACAAACTTTTCTTGAAAAGTGCTATACTTTGTGATCCCATACATTCTGCCAAAAACAGCCCAGAGGAATTCAGTGATATTGCTGCCCGCAGGGACATGTTTGTTGTACATCTGATGCCGTCACACGCCAAGAAGGGAGAGGACCCTGACTCTGCTGCAGTTGCAGCGCCGTATGTTTGCCCTGTGACAGACCTGCCATGCACCAGATACCCCTTTGTTGCGCTGCCAAGCTGCGGCCATGCTTTCAGCAGCCGAGCCATCGCACAGGCATGTTTCCATCCCTAAACAGCTTCCACAAACCTTCTAACTGTACCTACAAGCACTGTCAGAACTTACTTTGTTTATTTGCTGTCTGCTTTCCAATACATTCTCGCCAGAGCAAATAAGGCTTGACATGGATTGTTTGAATGCAGATGACGGATTACCAATGTGCCATGTGCGGCGTCTCATTTGCAGCAGAGGATACCGTTCTTGTCAATGGGACTCCAGAGCAAGTGCAGGCGTTGCGAGATCGCTTGGAAGCCAGGAAAGCTGCAAAAAAGCTCAAGAACGCGGCAGGCAAGAAGTCAAAAAGCAAGACGGCGAAAATCAGTCAGACAGCGATGAAACTGCAAGAAACCACATGCGCACTATGAAGCTATCGGACCGCGCAGTCCTGACAGTGCAGCCCTTATATGCAGGCAAGGAGTGTGTGCTATGCTTGCAAAGTTTCTAGTGCTGTTCTGTGATCATCAATGATTGCAGACTCTCTCTGAACGCAATTGTAAACATATGCATTCTGGGCTGCAGACCAGACCTTCAGGCCCCACAGATGTGGCTGCAGACACTCTGTGTGTATGCCCTATGGCCTTCGGCTTTGGGTTTGCCGACACCGTGTGACTGTAATAATAATAATGCATTCTCTCACGAATTTCGTTGAAGGCAGTAGAGACCTACATTGCATAAGCATGCATGCATGGTAGCAGAGTGCTCACTGTGCCGTGACTACCTATACACTTGCAGGCAGCTGGCTTTCTGCATTTCTGGAAAAAAATGAGCATTGCATGCGACTGGGAACGCCAGATGCCTGGTGAAGATGAGCCAATGAGGTATTGTCTCGGAAATCTAAACGCGTTTGAAGATACTGGAGGCAGGCCCGTCTCTTGGTATTTATATGTACATTTGGAGCAGCAAATTTTATTCAAATACTAAAGGTAACCAACTCTTTCAGTAGCCTGACTGCGAGGCTCGGGGAATGAGCTCAGTATAACATCCAGATCCCCACCTTCATCGCTGTGTGCTTGCCCATCCCGTTGACAAGTGATTGTTTCTTCAAGACCAGTCTTTCGTGACAGATTATCTTAGACGAAAGACGGCACAAAGGAGGATGAGCGCTCCAATTCCCACCCAGGAGGAACTTGCAGATCTTTCTCTGGCCTGCCAGAAAATATGGGACCTTGACCAGAATAGGTTGGAACCCAACAGGGACTATCAAATAAATCTGCAGGTACCTCTACGCTCTTCCGATGGCTGTGCTCCTGGCAGCTTCCATTTGTTCGGCTCCTGATAATACCAGCAAATGGTGAAGTGATCCAGAAAGTATAATCAGTGTCTGCAGCCCACACTCGTTCGAACTCACGCTGAGTCCACAAATTACTTCGCATAGTTGTCTTGGAGAGCTGATTGTTTCTTGCACTGGTGAAGGTGGGTAAGAAGTCATACCAGGAGCAGGACACTGCCACAGCCCCGCTGTTCACCAGCGTGGACCCGAGTGCACTGCGAAACCGGCCTACATATGCAGCTTTCTGCAGCCTGCTTGACAACTATGAGAGGTGAGGTGTACCACTCCCAGCGCATCCCTCAAGAGCGGTGTTGCACAGCAGGCTGCTTTGCCACAGTAGTTTAAATGACCTTCTTTATCATGCCTTGTCTCACTGGCCACAGATGGTCAGTAATGTTGTGACTTCTGTGCAGATATCCATAAGTTCTGAAATCCCAGTCAAAGGCTGAGCGTTGTATTGATGTGTCTGTCATTTTGTTAATCAGGACGACCGGTACGGCGGAGAAGGTGACTCAGCAGGAGCAGGGTGAGGAGATGGCTTTCCTGGATGCAGTCACAGCCACACCTCCCATGCAGTACGTCCACCAGTACCTGGCCAGAAAGGTAACGCTGCCATTGCTCCTTTGTTCCTGTACATGGTTTGCTGTCTTTGAAGCGCTACTGAAGCACGCAGCACGCCGTTGTTGTCATCATGTCCGCCTCTGTCTCCAAGGTGTGTCCACTCGTATAGACTGGTACGCACACAGACCTCGTACCGTATTATGTTTGATAGATCTCTTGTGATCTAAATATCAATCATCCAAGAGGTTGCTCTCGCTCTGAATTCCTAGGCCGGAATACCTACATTTCAACTGATTTGGGCAGGCTCCAAGATCACTGACACATGGTTGGGTTTCATCTCTGCAGTGCTGGTCAATGCTTCGTACCAGTGTTGGGCGTACTGAAAGGGCACTTTGCGCATAAGATACGCCTCATGCATGCTGATCCATATGGGCGATTGTGTGCATTGCAGAACCTTGTGGCGGGGCAGATGGAGGAGTTCAAGCGGCAACTGCACCAGATGTGGTTCAGCTTCTACTCGCGCAGCGAAGTGCGCGACGACACCTGCGGCTTTGAGCACGGTGCGCTGGCAGACTTCTCCGGATGCCATTTGACTCTAGGGCCACAAGCGCAGATGACTCCACTCAGAACCAGGCGCTGCACAGGCTTCAATTGCACTGCAATGAAGAGCACATGCCTAAGTTTCCCAATATTTTTATAGACGTTCAAGCCTTCTGGGGGTGGCTTGCCTTCGAAGCAGCTTGCAGAAAGGTCTCATGGCCCAGCCATGCTCCAACGCAATCAGAAGTTAGTCGTCAACGTGAACAGTCAGCCAAATTGAGGGATCTGAGATGGGATGCATTTGCTTGCGCAGTTTTTGTGGGTGAGGTGGATGAGGGAAAGGTGGTGGGCTTCCACAACTGGATCCAGTACTACCTGGAAGAGCGCGCGCAGAGGGTCAACTACCTGGGCTACCTTTTACCCAGGGGCAGGTCAGTAGCCTGCTCACTGATTAAGTCCGCCGATACCTTGTGATGCTGGCGATGAGCGTGGCGCCAGGATGGCCTGCCCACATGGAAGAGCATAGGCTAAACCAGAGGCTAGGGAGCTCAAAGTCGAAAGCAAACGCATCAAATCAGCCGAAGAGACTTTGAAAGTCTTGGCATGTCTTGAGCGCAGACTATTGGCCATGTGCGGACCGTCTCTTGTGCTGTGGATAACTCACTGGGGAATTGCAGACCTTGTTGAAGAGGCTGCCGGAAGCACATAATGGCTGTGCTGTGTCCTGCCATGCATGCACTTCGGAGCCCACAATGAAAATTATTAGCATTGTCATATGCTGAAGCTTCTGCATGTGCCGCTTCATTTCTTCTGTTTTTGGATTCCCTACCGAGGGTAGTGGTCACCTTATTCTCCACTGAGGGTAGATATCAACTGTTTGGTTGCAGGCAGGGGGAGGGGCAGGTGCAGGCGGATGAGTCGGAGCGGCTGATGAGCCTGCAGTTCAGCTGGGGCCCTGAGAAGAAGGAGGTCTCCTCCATCTTCATCGGCACCTCCCCAGAGTTTGAGCTGGCGCTCTACACGCTGTGCTTTGTCGGAGGGGCCGAGGAGAACATTGTCACCATTGCCGGCTATGAAGTGAAGATCAGGTGCGCGCACGTTTGACACCTGACCCCATTGTCACCCTTATTGCGGTGAGCATGAGGCTCGCACAACTGTTGTCTTGACCCCTTTGGCCCTTACTGCGGTGGAAATCAGGTGTGCCCATTATGTGTCCTGATCCCACGGTCCACACTGGTAACCCAGCTCATAGTTTGCATGTACTCTTGTGCACAAGCTCTAGGCAGGCTATCACTTGGTTTTATTCAGGTGCTGGGAGCATGCAAGCCGGAATGCCCAGCAATTGTCAGATGATGGGGCAACTTGTTAATGGGTGGGGTGTGGTTGGCTGTCTGCAGGACGTACCACATCCATAGCAAGTATGGTGACAAAGTGGGCTCAAGCTTCCCAGAGGTACATTATCCTGCTGCTGGTCCCAAGCCAATGGAAACTTAAATTTGCAACGCTACAAAGCATGCACGCAAACATAGAATATAGTATGACTCTGAAGGACTTGTTTGCTTACACAATTTTTCATGCTCAGTCCTTCAATGGATGCGCCCTTCTGTTCTGGCAGTAGGAACAGTCTTGAAGAGGACAAAGTCGTGCCTCAATGCGTATCACTACCAACAAGCTGTCTGAGAAGAGAGTGCATTATTTCTGAGGGAAATGTTGTCACGCTGTCTTGTGTCTGCGCGCAGCTTCTGTCGAAGCAGCCAGGCTACCACCGTCCTCAGCCGTCGGCGCCGCCTGCGCAGCTGTGGCAGCCGCAGAACGGGGCCAATCAGCAGCCGCCAGCTCAGCACGCTGGCTGGGGGGCCCAGCCTGCTGCCCAGTATCAGCAGCAGCAGCACCAGCCGCAGCAGCAGGTGCTTACCATACTCGGCCCAAAAAATACAGTGCTAAAAAAATCAAAGGGTCAGTATAAAGGGTCGAGAAATTAGTTTTTAATCTCCACAATATTGAGGCTATGAAAATTCCAAAGGCGGCTTTGGAAAGCTCTCAACGAGGGCATTCAATCCTGCATTGTGGATCTGGTGGAATGTCTTGCCTGAAACTGATCCAACTGTGGCGCAACCCGACTTGAACTGGGACAAGCACGGTATTTCATGTCTCTGTGCCTCAATCCACTTCCATAGCGTTCCAACTGCCGTCTTTGTGGTCATGTCATTCCCAAGGTGACAGCTGGCATGTGCTGATAAAGCTGTGGTGCTGGGGCAGGCATACCAGCACACTTTCCAGGTCAACCAGGGCCAGCCACAGGGCCATTCACAGGGGCAGCAGCAGTCCATCTTGCAACAAGCGCAGGTGCAGATTTACTCTCACTGTTCTGTCTGATAGTGAAGCTCGTCCTGTTTCCCCGTGCACACGAAGGACTCGAAGAATGGATGCATGCAATCCTCGTCGCTTGCAGAGAGCTGCTTCTAGAAGGCCTAGCACCATTAAAAAGACAGCACTTCTCGCAATGTCACTTTGTTTTTTGCTGGACAGCCCCAGACCATCCTTGGCTCATAACTCTTCTTAATTCGAAGTTTGAGAGTACTGTGCTGACATCTGGTGATCTGTGCTGCAGGCCATGTGGCAGCCGGCAGGCTACCAGCCGCAGGGCTACGCACAGCCGCAGCCGCCGGCGTTCGGAGGCGGTGCCGGGCAGCAGAATGCGCAGCAGGGATGCGGTGCCATGATGCCCATGATCATCAGCGGAGTGAAGAAGCTGATGGCCAACAGGAAGCTCATGGCCTTCCTCAAGCGCAAGTTTATGGAGATGAAGCCCTGAGTGCCGCTGCTAGTGTCCACCTCCTTAGTCAAAGACAGCTTTGTGACCATGACTGTCTCCTTGGACTTGAGATTTCTGTTCTGCACTGTTCCGAGCGTTACAGAAAACGAAATATGGTGTTAACACCTCCTGTGATTAGGAGAGGGTTACGTCGGGGAATTGGCACATAATTTGACTTGAACACTTGTTTGAGTTTGCACGGTGCTGCTGTTTGCTTATTATATCATCTTCATATGTGCTGCTGTCCAACAGACTCTGTGGGTTTTTGAGTTGGCTCCACAATTGCTATCACTGTGTGTGCTGACTGGTACCTTGAAATTCTAAAGGTCTGGGCCCAACACAAGCCCTTTGGAGCATTTGTTAAGCAATGTGCGTTGCAAGCACCATCGGAGCATCATACCTCATTTGAAGCAGGGCTAATATCAAGCCACAGCTGTCCTGTTTGAGGTTGACAGACTTTACAACCAATGCATCTCACACATCACAGACACTGATCAAGTTCATGATACAATGTACAACTCTCTGCGCCAAATACATCTACAGGCGTGTTATAGCAATCTCTTTTCTGCAACTAATTATTTATGGTAAAGACGTGCACATGAAAAGCTTGGCTGCCTAGTCCTCATCGTCGAAGAAAATGTGTTGCGGCACCTGCGGTGCAGCTGCTACACCCGGGACGGCCAGCGCCGCCGGCGCGGCCGGTGCGGGGGTGCGCGGAGCGAAAACCCCCGGCACAGGAACGCCATCTGCCGGCCGCAGCGAGCGAACAGAAAACTCGGCCACGAGCGAGATGTGATCCGAGGGGTAATCTGGCGCGGGCAGGCCGCTGTGCAGGCTGCGCAATGGGGGAACCATCGCCACCCTCGTGGGAACAAGCTCCCACCCTCCGGCCACCGCGGATACCCCAAGCCCCCGCGCACCAGGGGCACCGCCGGCCACCGTTGGACCCCCCGGCGTGCCTGAACTGGCCCCAGCCACTCCCTGCTGCTCCAGTCTGCCTCGCTGGCTGTGGTCGGCGCTGCTTATCCCACTGCTGCTGCATTTATGGCCGTCTGCGCCGCTTGTACACTCAGAGGAGGCTGCTCCGGATGAGTCGAGACTCCTGCCGGCTGGATCTGCAGAGATGCTGGGCTGCTGTGAGGAGGGCTCCGAGGCCTGGAGTGAGGAGGTGCGCTGGGCGGCAGGGGTGGGCGTGTGCAGGAGGCGGGTGAACCACATATAATCAAGTGTGGCGATCACGCGTCCGTGGCAGGACGTGAAGCCGGGCTCTGCTCCCAGCACCTGCACGCACATAACACTCCGGTCAAACTTGTTCATCGCCTGATTTGCAACACGGAACTCCACACGCCTTCTTTTCACCGTTCAGGCCCCCATGAAAGCCTTGCAATTGTGCTTCAGGAGGCAGAGAATCTTGCATGAAGATGATACAGCACTGTGCTCAATGGAAAGACAGCAGACGCCAACAGCCCACTGCACATCAGTGCCATGAAGCGAGCAACGCACAGGCTCCATCAAATTCATGTGCGGAGTAAGCTACTATCCGTCAAGTACTGTTGCTGATGGCCATGCCCTTGGCATGATATCGATAACTATCAGTGCATTTTATTGTGAGTGCTGCCTACCCAGCAGATCGCCTCGGCAATCTCGCAGAGAGGACTGTGTTCAAGGTAATTCTGCAGGGATGCCAGCAGCTTGCCTGGGCATAGGTGCTGCAAAGGGCGCCCAAGGGGTGGCGAGCGATCCAGGCGTCCAGGTCAGCGCCAATGCTGTTAGCGCGCGCAAGCTTGCCAGACTTGAGGCGCCGTCCGATGCCCAGGCTGGCTGCGTCCAGCTGCGAGGCCCGCCGCCCCACCGCCAAATCAAGCTCCTCCTTCGCCCATGTCGCCATGCTGGCCTGCATCACAACCGTCATTATTTTTGTGCGTGAAAATTCTTTTCGTGAAGTCAGCCGATCTAGAAGGAGAGACAGCGTTACAATTGGCTTCTGTCCAGTGAATCATAGCTGCAGGTTGCCGCCAAGGCCACGAGACAGCTCCTGATCCTTCAAAATCTTTTTAAGTATTGCTTTGACAGGAGCGCCTTAATGGTGCAATTTATCAACTAAGCTTCACACAAGATTGGGATCGCAGCTTCAGAAAAGCATAAGACTCCCTCACTCGGACTTTGACAGAGCAAACAACTTTCTCACCATGCGCGCGTTGACAGAGGCTGACTTGGCCAGGCGGGCGGGCACGTCCAGAACAGGCGCGGCCTCTTCCACCAGCATGGGCTCATAGTAGAAGGGGTGCTGCACTGGCGCTGAGTCATCCCCGGCCGGCGGCACGGGCGACCAGAACACGCGGCCGGCGCTGTCCAGATGCGAGTACAGAGGAGGCGCGCTGGCGCCGATGCTGCTCCAGACAATGGATGCAGGCCGTCAGAATTGTGAGTGCTTGAGAGACGAGCAAGTGACACGTACTACGTTGATTGCAATGAGCTTGTGCCTATGCTGCATTACAAAACAAGCGGAGGCTTTCACAACTTCTGAGCTGCTGTTTCCCCACATAGCGACATGTGCTGCATTGAAACACCGAGCTCGCACCACCTGCCTTGAATGACCCCACGGTCACACCGTTACAATCTTTTATGGCAAGTAAGGGAGGTCACTGGATATGAGACAACAGCCACTTGTCCACCCCAAGCTGCATGTCTAGGTCCTGGGCGAACAGGTGGGTGCAGAGATCGCATGCCAGCAACCATGGGTGAGGTGTCATAACATGATCATTACCACGCCATCTCGGCACACACCTGTTCAGCACCGTCTTGCATGACAGTTCAGAATAGCAGTCAAAGCAATGGGCAGTGAGAACCACCTCTGCGCTCGTGGCACCGGGAGGGGCGATTGTATGTACCCTGGTGCGATCAAAGGAACGCTGCTGCTGTGCGTCAGTACCTGCTCCCACACAGTATCTGTGAAACAGATGATCACCACTAAGCATGTATAGGATATATTGCGCTATAAACTTTAGCTTTCTACGTAGCTGAAGCAAACGTCTATTCACCCTCCATCAAGGTAGGACACCAGTAAAATGCCAGAGGATTTGAGAATAAGGTGCATAGGACTGCAAAATAGTAGGGGAAGTTCAGGGGACTCTCAATTTCCGACTTTAAAATCCCTTGGGGTTTTTTTTGAAAGGGGCTCACGTGCATGTGCTGCTGAGGAATGCCGATCGCCATGCTCTGCCCGGGGGAAGGGGAAGTGACCACAGGCGTTCCAGTCACATATCCGTTGCTGCTGGTGGCGCCATTCAGTGGTGGCCGTCCGCCAGACTGCCATCAGCAAGTGTCCACAAATTTCAGCACTGTCTCTCAATATTTTCACAATCGACGACAGGACATTCAGTTTCGGGACTTGATTTTTTGACCCCGGTCAACGTGTAACAGAGGAAACGATGCTCTCAAGTTCAATGAGCATTTATTTCGCACAGGGCTCCCTGACAAGCTTGGCAATCAAAACTTGCGCACAAGGAGGCACCCAAACTGGATGCATTGTGCCGGATGATTGTACATGGAGGTAAGTAAATGAGAGAGAAGTGGCAAAGAGATAGAATGCACACAGATGAGGCCATGGCTGGATTGCCATCTCACCTGGGGTCCTTTGGGGGGCCAGCCGCTGCCAGAGGTGAGCTGCCCAGACATGTTGCGCCGGTCCACCAGGCTGCAGTCCAACGATCCCGTCTGCACAAACCTGCGCCCGCCAACACAGCTGTTATTTTCTGATTTGCACAAAGCAGAGCATGGCACTGCAATCAAATTCTGCCGGCCTTGGAAACAGCGACACTGATGCCATTTGCTGATCGGCACAGAATGCAGCAACGCACTGCAAGCAAACTCTGCCTGTCTTGAAAAGACCCATCTCCTCAGGCATCTAGCTGTGAAAGGCATCCAAATAATGCTGCACACAATAGCAAACTGTGTGCCCACATGCAGAATACACATAAATGCCCAGGGAGGGATGGGCATAAGCATCTATAATCATGTGGAGATGGTGGAGTGCCAGGAATTGTGTCAATCACTGCCGAAGGATGCAGCTTACTTGTAGATGGGGCTGCCTGGCACAGAGTTGAAGTCGCCCATGAGCATTGCCCAGGATGGGCGGTCTGCGGCTGACTGGATGTCGCGCATCCTGGTAAACATACTCCGAGCCTGACCCGCCTGCATTCATGCCACACTCCTGATTTAGGGCGCATGCAGCTCTTAAAATCTAAACCAACCCTGTACGCATCTGCACAGCATCATGGAGTCTGCACTGCTTGTGAATTTCATCTCGAGCAGAACCGATGCAAGCTTAAAGCCATCTCCCCAGGCGTGTAAAGCACATAGACCCACACGCACGTGCATGAGAGGCAATGCAAGCTGTGTAGGCTACCACTGTTTGGGTGATGAATATGTTGGTTCCGTTGTTAAGTCTCTCATTGGCATTGATTGGGCTTCGCAGTCAACAAGCAGTGAAGCTTCAAGAAATAGACCTTGATATCGCCACGCTTGGGGTTGAACAGCAGGTGGGTGTTGCCGACGAGCAGCGCCGGTGCGGCGGGGTCGGCAGCCGCGCGGGCAGCCGCCGCGCCGCTGCCGGGGGGCGACGCCAGAACAGGCGCCAGCAGCACCAACAATGCAATATTGTCCTTCAGCCCGAAGCTGCGCATCTGCAGGGCCTCCGTGTGCAGCGCCACAAACCGGCTGCGCCGCCAGAAGGTCAGGCAGCCGTCGCAGCGATCTCCCGTGCGCGGCGCGTACGCCGTCTCGTACCTGCCAAAGCAGCCAAAACAAGGTCATGCAGTTCTGTTATTACACTTTATTGCTGACAAGAGAGGCAGGAAGGAGTACATCTGCAACCAAAGCTGCAGGTTTAGGCTAGCCCATGTCCTGCACCTTGTTGGTCTCGCCAAATCCAATCAGCACCCAACTATATTGAGGGCAGGATGCTCAGCCGTTTTACACCCTGCCAGCAGGGCCTTGCATCAATGCTGAAAGTTGAGAATGTGAGTGAGAAGCACACGTCAGTCCCACGGTGATAATCTCGTACACTGTGGCCAGAGATGTTGGGGATGAGCGAGGCACAAAATTACAGTAATCACAATATGCTGCCAGGCAGTGCTGTGGGGAGGCAGTATGATGCCAGAGGGTCATGGGGGAATACAACATGCACAGAAGATGAGGACATTTACCCGAGCTCCTGCAGAAAGGCGTGGAACTCGTCGGGCCGATCAACTTCCTGCAGGCAGCCGATGTCTGGCGCCCAGTGCTCAATCTCTGCCATGATGGCAGGCCCTCTGTGCTCCCACTGCAAGCACCACTTTGGGCATGCCCGGTACAACTCGTGCGCGTGTTCATGCGCCTGAACAGACATGCCATACACCTGTCAGGATAGGCTCTTGCGCATGCTTAGGCGCCTGATAGGCATGCCATACATCTGTCAAGATAGGCTCATGTGCTGTGCTCGTTGCCTTTCAGAAGGTCCCTTCCAAACGCCCAATGCGCATATCTGATAATGCACGTTGTGAACGAGAAAATAAGACATTGGGTGCACAATGCAGGAGGACGCAGCAAGTGCCCCTTTACTCGCTCACAACATGCACTAAGACAGGCAATTCTCTTTGCAGGCTGTATTACATCCTCTAGGCTGCCTTACCAGCTGATCGGCAAGTATGTTGTAGGACATGATGCGGACGTTGGGGAAGACTGGGTGCTCGTGGCTTGTGCTGGCCTGCACATCAGAGCATGTCAGTGGTTGCTGGCCCTTAGTATCAATCAGAAGAGAATTGCAACCTCGGTGCTGCAAGCTGCCTTCCTGTAGAATATTACCGCTCGCCTGGCAGCCAGATTGCTAGCAGCGACCTGTGTGCATTAAAATTTATCGTCTCCAAGCTCCTCACCTGTTGATGACTCCACACCCGCTCCTGGAAACCTGCCGTTTGCTCCATGGAGGGAGAGCTGTGAGAGAATCTACAGGCATCACCATAGCGGCAACGCCCAGTCTTCTGGTAGTACGTGCATACACGCCGATTGTGCCCACTCATGCCTAGAAACTTCACATAGCCCCGTGGCTGGGCTGTATTCTGGGCGAAGTGCACTAATACAACAACAATATTACTAGGAATACCACGCGCTGATGGCCTGCAAACTTGGCGCCTTTCTGCTATAATATGGGATATATTTGCAAATTGTTTCGTTGTAGATACATCGCACATTCACGCATCGTCCACTTTCACCAGCCTCTGGCTTGCTATTAAAAGAGGGATGCCTTGGAATTTTTCCGAACAACAGTCTTATGTCAATAGCAATTTTCGAGCATTTTGTAACATAAACTTTCACATAGTGCTGATTGCAACTAAATCTGTGCTGCACCCAGCAAATTCCAAATAAGGACAGCTTGTCGTCACTGGGGTTTTCCCCTTGGAAACGGGGTCAAACCCACTGCATTTGTTCGTCTTTGATATTGAGAGCCTGGGTCAGCGAGTTCAGAAGACAAGACAGTTCTCCAGAAATCAACGGAAATAAGGAGATCAAGTTCATCAAGGAACGATGACGAGCTCTTTAGAGAGTGTTGCGGGTCTCACGGATCAAAAGTTAAAGATCGAGCAGTACAAAGCAGCTTTGGCAAAGGTCCTTGACAGCGGCAGCGCGCAACAATGCAAAGATTTCTTAGAACACAGTAAGTAACAGATTGGTAGCTTCAAGACCGACTAACTCACTATTGAACTTCTGATGCGTGCTCCTTCCATCTGCTTTTCCTCCGAAAGTCAAGTCAATATTTCTTGTTGTAGATACCCTTTGGAGATGAATTATTCTGCAATGTCGAAGCCAGAATGTCTACAAGTAATTATCACATGTCACACATGGTACTTGACTCTTAGCATGCTTTGTGCAGTGCTCTCGGACGCAGTTCCTCTTGTTGTCAGCAGACAGCTCCTGCAACAATTCACACAGGACATTAAGCAGAAACTTCCGCATGACGTCCACAAAGAAGTTGCCACATTGTGAGTTACCCCTCAAGAAACAGGATCGCTTGTTTGCCTTGCACTGCACCAGCTTGTACATTTGGCAGCTTGCCGTCTGCTTGTGGAGTTGATCTTGTCTCAAGGTTGCTTCTATTTAAGTAGCTTTATGAGAGGATGTATTTGTTGCAGTGCACTGGATGCCCTACAGCCGCGAGTGGTCAGCTATGAGGAACAGGTGACAGCCATCAGGGAGCAGCTGGCAGAGCTACTAGAAGATGAGGAGGACTGGGCCAAAGCAGCAAAGGTCTTGGCAGGCATCGATCTTGACTCAGGTCGGTCTCTATCACTGGCAAGCTTTGCCTGGCATCCCATGTTTATGGCACATACATCTGTACACATACACAAGTTCAAAAGACTGCCTCGAGCAACTGCAAAAATGCACATGGGTCACTCACAAGCACCTGAATCTTGTGGAGATGATGCCGTTGCTAATTTTGCACTCATGCAAAGTGCGTCTGTGACAGGCATGCGAGTTCTGGACGACGAGTACAAACTGCGGCAGAACATCAAGATAGCCATGCTCTACTTGGAGGATGACGACGCGGTCAGCGCTGAGATCTTCATTAAGAAGGCCGCCACGCTCATTGCCAGCTGCAAGGTCAGCCGACCATCACGTCCCTCCACACTGCGACAGCACTTCCTTGTATAATACTGCTACTCCTGAAATACTGTCTGGTGTCCTTGGCAACAGGACACTAATGAGAGCTTTCTGGTTTGCAGAATATCATGCAACATGATCACGTAGGCACTTTGCCACTTGGCAGGAAACATGTGTAATCGTGGTGATAATAATAATGATATACTGGTGCTGTGCAGGTCTCTGAGCTGGAGCTGAAGTATAAAAGCTGCTATGCGCGCATTCTGGACGCCAAACGCAGGTTCCTGGAAGCTGCCACCAGATACTATGACCTGTCCCAGGTCAGCAGCAGCGACACCGACGCTGGCATCAAGGTGTGTGCCTGCCAGGGCCTTTCCTATTTCTGAGGATCTGGGCCACCAACAACCCCAACCTTGTTAACACGGAGGTTTCTTCCGTCACCCCGTCATGTTTGCATTTTGTTCTGCTGTGGCAGCACTGCCAAACATGCAGGGCAAGTTGTACAAAAAAAGGGAATGGGTACACAACAATTGTATCAGACTCGGGGCAATCGTCCAGGTTATATTCCTTCCTATTGTCAGGAGTGCTTCCCAAATGGTCTACAGGAGCCCACAGTACAGCGAGATGAGGCCTCGGGTGGCATGTGCAAACAAGTGAGTTTCGGGTGGAAGAATGCCCAATCTGTGAACAAGCTTTTGTTCATACAGGCACAGAGAGAGAGAGAGAGAGAGAGAAGAGAGCAATTTGCATGTGCATAGGTGGCATGGGTTTATCATGATCAGGCGGCGGCGGCCATGCGTTTGGCAACCCTAAACTCTGTCTCCTAATCACGCCCCAGGCATGAGCAGGGCGGCTGGCCCTGACTGGGACCATACCGAGCACCGTGCCCACATTTAATTGGGTATTTCTTGGATCTGGCAAGTCCATCAAGGGGTGGCATATGTGGCAGCCTTTACCTGCACCTTGTCTGCAGACGCACCTTGCCTCTGGCAGGAATAGCTTAGTTAACCTTAGTTATTATAAAATGATAGTAACAATCATAAATAATGACTTTCTATGCATGTGCAGGTTGGGGAGGACGAGCTGGATCAGGCGCTGACAGCGGCAGTGACGTGCTGCATACTGGCTGCGGCTGGGCCGCAGCGCTCGCGAGTGCTGGCCAACCTGTACAAGGACGAGCGCTGCGCGCGGCTCCCCGTCTTCTCATTCCTCGAAAAAGTCTACCTCGAGCGCATCCTGCGCCACCAGGAGGTGACTTACCTTCTCAAAGTGCACATTCTCCCTTCGGCTCAAGGTTGCTGCCCCCAATGCACAGCTGTTATGTACTTCAGAAGCATTCAGAGAGCTCCAAGTAACACCACACAGCATTCAAAAAGGAGATTTCAGCTCTTTACGCTCGGAAAAGGGCTTGTGGAGCAGCAAGGTAGAATGGACATGCGGGACTCGAGTAGAAAGTGATGGCTAGCTTGGAGCAGTCTATAACTCCAGCTAGAAGCATGCATCTTCTTAGAGGTTGCTTGTATCTGGCGAGTCCGACAAGGGGCAGGATATGTGGCAGCTTTACCTGCAGCTTGCCTCTGGCAGGAACAACGTGTAGCCTATTTAGGGTGAGAATGATAGTAGTAGAAGTAGCGTAAACAGTAACTCTATGCATGAGTTCGTCATGCCTCGCCAGTGCAGGTGGAGGCGTTTGCGGAGGGGTTGCAGGCGCACCAGAAGGCGGTGACGGCGGACGGCACGACGGTGCTGGAGCGCGCGGTGGTCGAGCACAACCTGGCGGCCGCATCGCGCCTCTACACCAACATCTTCTTTGCCGAGCTCGGCCAGCTGCTGGGCGTCCCCCCGGCCTCCGCAGAAAAAGTCGCCTCGCGCATGATCACCGAGGGCCGCCTGCAGGTGCGCGCTCGAACCTCGGTCCTTGCAGGTTTTGTTTTTTCCGATGTGCTGGATCAAGTTTAATTTTCTCCCCCGCCGAGGGTCGCCTGCAGGTGCGCAAACAAACCTTGGGCTTCACAGCCTTATCTTTGCGAGCCTGCACACCCTGTGAAGCTTCAGAGTGTTCGCTGGCAAATGCGTGAACTCAAGCATTTCAGGTCCGGGCCCTACCTTTGCAGAAAGAGTACTGGGACCTGGCGCCGCCTGCAGGTGCGCGTCCAACCTCGTGGCTTTGCAGGCTTATCTTTGCAAGCTGCTGGCTTTGGAGCCTTCTTCTGGGCGGGTTCAGGTGCAGAGGATTTATGGCATTTGAGCCATGCAAGTTGCTGGCTTTGGAGCCTATTACATGGCAAAATGCAGACACTCGAGCTATTCGCTTGCAAGACAGCCGTGGATTATGTGATTTGCTTCTGGCATGGATTTTCTCGCAAGTCGGTCCCTTAGCACATTCTGATCAGCCTGTCATGGGCAGCCCAGTCACCTGATCTGCACATTGTCCCCCTATCAGCCAGGGGCAGCGAAATTGGCAAGGGTGATTGGGTTTTGGTCACGTGTCGTGTGTTGGTGCAGGGGTCAATCGATCAGGTGGATGGGCTGCTGCACTTTGATTCTGACACAGAGGGGCTGAAGCAATGGGACGAGCAGATCGCCTCAGTCTGCAACCAGCTGAACAGCATCCTCGACTCGGCTGCTGACCGCGGCTTGCCTGTCTTTGTGTAGCAGCACGGTGCATGCGCATGTCATCTGGCAAGCAACTGTGTGTATGTGTCCCTGCAATCTGATCTCCAGTGCGCGGAAATGCCTTCCTGTACATGTTGATGTGATTGCCCACTGTGTGTGTGGCAATCAGCCTAGCTCTTGAACCAGTGTAGAATGCAAGACATACAAGGTTTTGGAAGGAGAAGGAAGCTTGTGAAGGAAGGAAAGAATTTTGCATGAACATCCAAGACTCAATATACAAATGTACCATTCACATTTGGTGGAAAAAATGCTTTCATCCATTGTTCTGTGAGTGGACGTCTTTCTGTTCCTGCATCCTTTCATGTATTCTTGACCCATGCGACATCAGTGGCTACATAAGACATCTACCAACCAAGCCCGCTGTGTGATCACAAGCTCCCAGTTCACTTCTAGACATAGCACTGTTTCACCTTCAAGGTTGCACAATGCATGCCACATCTGCTACAGAATGCTCATCAGGATGTACTATACCTGTGCAGCACCAGCGCGTGTGAGGCACCCCACACACAAACTGCAGGGAAACGTGAAGTTGCACGTGCAATGCAAGAAGTTAATTGTTCTAAATGTAGTTGTACATATTACTAATGGAGCCTATTACTACAGTCGTGTAATTTGTTACTGATCTGAAGTGCTTCACTCACGCTCGCTCGTACGTGTATTACATTCTTGCAGGCTCGAGCTCTCCAGCTGTTCTGTTGCACAGTTGCAGGCTGATTTACACCCGAGTAGTTTTAAGTGAGCTGTAAAATCCTAGATATCACATTGACTGCGGCTCTCAAAGTCTGCTGCAGGTGACAAAATGAACGAGGTGTATATTAACAATTTGGCTTACCCAGCTGTGTTGGAGGAGGTTCAGCGCCTGGATCTTTCTCCTTTCTCTCTTTCTCGCTCCTCATCACCCTCTGCTGTGTTGACACCGTGTAGACTGCAGTGATGGAGTGAAGTTCTGCTTGCCATGCTTAGTAAGATGCTGGGCTATAGATTTCATACGAGGGTTGTAGCCTGCCCATGTCGGAGTCTCCTAAACTTCCGACACCTTGATCCTTGGATCTTCATCCACACCACGCAACATTGAGCTCACCTCCGCTCGACTCCACAACTATAAATGCTTTGCAGATTTCAGTGGTGACTGGTGGTGGAAGAGAAAGTATCCTGCAGTGCGGGATCAAGCCTCCGATTAAAAAGTTCTGGACGAAAAGACAGCGCTTGTCCATTGAAGAGCTGATTGGCACAGGAATGGAGAGAATACGGCAAATTTGAGGATACTTAAACCGCACAATAGAGCTACCGATGAAAAGTTAAGCAGGTGAGGGGCGTCGTGATTGGGGCGTCGTGGGTGGTCTTCGCTATCCTTTGCTAAGAGAACCTGCTGTGGCGCGGTTCACGCCGTAAGTAATCTATGCTGGATATGATAGATTGATGTTACAGCGGGTAGCGCATCAACGAAGGTTATCTTTCGCAGGAGGGCCACGAAGCCCATGCCGGAGCCTTGGAACAACAAAGCCCCAAGCTCCTAAATGACGGCTGCTGGACGATGCTCAACTGGGATCTTGGTGCTACTTCTGTTTTTGAGACCCTTCACGGTAAGCCTTCCAGACTCAGCCTTTCAGCTCGTCGACAAGAGTCTCAAAGCACTTAACAAGTGCTTTATCGTTTCTGTCCTAGACCGTGCTCGTGACATGCACCGATTGAATATTATTATTCAGCAGGTGAACGCCTATCAAGAAGCTTGGCGCCCTATCCCAGGACCAGGGCCAGGGGCAGGCCCAGGGCCTGCACCAGCCCCTGGCATCTCCCTTGATCTGGAGATTGGGGACACAGCCGGCCTAGCAGCAGTGACATCGATAGACAGCACAGTCATTAATGGGCCGAGATCACCCATTGTACTGCTGCACGGAGCCATCCAGGGCGGCTGGGTGTGGAATTACTCGAGGCCAGAAATAGGTGCACCTGCGGTGAGTACAGCTGCAATAGATGCTGCAGAGCAATCTCTTCCTTAATGGACGTTTTGCACATCACAGCAGGCCAGGTCACATGCAGTAAGGAGCAGAAGAAAATGTCCCAGAGGCTTCCGGATGGTTAAGTAGAAAAGGCTATGCATTGGGATTTGCTTCGGCTGATCTCACCAAGAGGGTTGGTTGCTTGCATGCAGGGGGTGAAGGGTCTCTTGGAGCAGGCGGGGCACCAGGTGTTTAACCCAACACTGCCATTTCACGCCCCATACGACCACTGGTCATGGATGGATGGGCAGATGACAGTGCAGAAGTATGTCGATGTTTACATCCAGGTGGGTGCCAAATGCATGTGTCAAGCAGCACCCACAGATAGAAGCTAGTGGTCTGGTGTGTCAGGGGCTGCAGCAGGACCATGCAGCTGCAAATGGAACCTCTGAAGGCACCGCAATATTGGCTGCTGTCTTGGCAGCTCTTGTCTTGATGGAGGGCCATTTCAAAGGCCATTTCAGATCTTGGGGAGCATTCACGTTTTAGAAAGGCAATCAGATGTTGTTCACACCACCATATATCACGGCAAAGGACAAGGGGAAGGATTGGAGGCAGCTGTTTAGAAGTTGCTGCAACGCACCTAGCCCTGAGAGCTGCAGCATGCTTGTAAGAACGCTATCAAGCGATGCAGGTCATGACCCTGTGCATTGCGCCGCAGGTGATAACACAGAACAATTTGCAGAATGTGGTGCTGGTGGGCCATTCGCTGGCGGGGGTGTGGATGCAGATGCTGCTGCAGCAGATCCCCAATCGCATCGCCTCCCTTGTCTTCATCGACGCGGCGGTGCTGCTGCCCGGCGAGAGCTTCTTTAGTAATAGGATCGGCGGCGTCGTCTCCACGCTCCCAGCGTTCCCTGCGCAGGTGACCCCTTGCTCCCTGGCAATTGCCTGAGACGCTTGACACACAATGGCAAGGGAAGATTTGAGGGAGCAGGAAAGTTTGTTGTAGCGGTGTGCTGGAGTGCAAACCCGACCGTTCAATTTCCCTTATCCTGCCTGCATGAGTGCATGCTTGGGTCTGTCAGCCTATTGTGGAATCCTCCCCCCAAAGCGGCTGCGACGTTAATGATGATGGCAAATGCCAAACTACCGGTCGCACAACTGATCGCCTTGAGTTTGCCCAAACAACAGTGCACAGTCATGGCATGGGGTGTCAGATGGAACTCAAACAGCACGGAGCATGCCGCCGGCACATGGCAATCAGCACGTGCTTGCCACAGCAGAGCAGAGCAGCGAGCTTTTGAAGTCTCATCTCGAATTCAAAATCAAAATCAAATGAATGACTGGCAGTTGTGGGGCCGCGCGCTGCGCAGAGTGGTTCTAATCTTTGTCGAATTTGACAAAGACAATCGACAGTTCGAGTTCAGATTTGAAGTGTCTTAAAGCTGTGGGGCACTGCGTTGCGCAGGGGTGATTCTCAGTTTTTTTTTCAAATGTGATTTCAAGTTCAAATGCCTGACAGCTTAGGGGTGCTGTGCTGCGCAGGCCTGGTTCTCGCTGCTTTTCAGCTACCCGCTCTTTTACCAGCAGTTCACAGTCGACCTCTACCGCGGCTGGATGGTGAACAGCTGCGCGGGCAACGATGCATTAGTCCTGGCCACCTACAAGCTCATGGTGCCAGAACCCAAGGGCCCAGAGGTCACATCCCTGGACGTCTCTGCATTTTTTACCATCTCCAAGCCCAAAGCATACATCTATGAAACTCTGGACCACAGTCTCAGTACGGATCCGCGCGCGTGGCTGCTGTTTGCGGACCGGCTCGCGCGCGCAAATAACGGCGGCCTCGGCCTGCAGGTATTTTCGCGGCCCCTTGTACCCTCTCTGTGCTTGTTTTATTAGATTACACGCCTTTCGCATGCATGAGGATTGGGTGTATCGTAGCGGTGGTCCTGTCAAAACCTTCTCCCTCTACCGTCAGGGGATCCTGAAATATGGGATTTCTCCGGCAGCAGAGTCACTGTCATAAAGGGTCTTCAGCTTGCAGCCCTCCTGTCTTTTATGCCTGCCTCTGAAGCCTTGTTGACCAGAATATTTTCTGGTGGAGTTGCAAGTCCCTTCGTGCAAAAGTGCTTTTCAGGACATGCAGTAGAGAACATTCAATTGCACAGCATGCTTTTCCCTGCAAGTTTTCGGATATTTAAGTAATCGGTGCAGAAGCTGGGAAGTCACAGCGGGTGGTGGCTTACAGGTGATTGAGGTGGAGGCGGATCACCAGGGCATGCTGACTAACCCCGTCGACCTGACAGCTGGCATCCTCAAAGCCATCAGCGCCCTGCAGACAGACCGTTGAGTCAGCGCGCTCGAGATTTATTGCCGAGAATTAAAAGCCGGGTTTAATTACTCAAAAGGAGCCAGCAGAGAACTCCCAGAGCAGGATGTTCCCGATCGGGAGGCGCTATTGCTGACTTCAGAGTTGCATGCGGCAGGAATCCTCTGCTGTCCAACAATTACAGAGCCTAGTTTTTAACCATGAATCTTTGAGGGCAGCAGGCACCCAGTCGAGGAAGGTTTTATGATGCTTTTCTGAAGAGTGTGGTGCCCAAAAAGGACTGTCATCCGGCATCTGCGCCAGCACAACACTTACAAAACCCCCAGGGTGAAAATAGTATCGAACATACTAGGTGAACGTTTATCACAGGAGAATGGCCAAGACAATGCAGCGTCAGTGCAATATCTCGTCACAATGATGCACCTTTCCACCGGCAGCCTCCTAGTATTGATGTGGCGCCAATGCAAACAGCGAGGCTCAGAAGAGTTGCTACTTCAGCTAGTATTCAGATGTCCAGGTGCATGCCAGGGGTGCCTTGGTAGTGCAACTGGGATTCAGTTTGTCTGGTAGCTAGAGCAGCAACTGCAGGGAAGTACCTTTCAACAAGAGGCAGGGTGGCCAGACTTTTCAGGGGGTCAGACTTGTTGATATTGCAATGTCAATGAGTATTTGTTTGGTTTGCTAATTCATTAATGGAACATAGGACACCACATGTACAGGTGCTCGTGCGCTTTTAGAACAACTGACATCGTAAGTAGAGACTCAAATGCAAATGCGAGCAATCAGAGGCATGTTTTAGAAATCTTTGAATACACGAATGCATGTGCATGCATCTCCACAGATGCATGCATTACAATCCTGAGAGGTAGGCTTTGGCGGGTATCTTGACGTTGTAATCAAATTCAACAACTAAACGACTTGCAGAGAAAAGTCTGAAACTGGTTGTTAAGTCATCCTTGTAAGCCACAGAGCAACTTCTTGTCCTTGGTTACGAAGTGCCTGTACCTCAGCTACACTTCTAAACAAAGTCCATTGTTTCCGTTGGTTCGTCTTGTGATCAAGCTACCAGTTCCACTGAGGATTATATTTCTATTGTAACTTTGGCCATCCATTGTGGCAGGTTCTCATTAATTCAACCAGCATGAATTCCATTGCGTACGAAGATCCCTGCTGCCGCATAGTCCTGAGTGCTCAAAGCACTCCAATCTCATATTCCCAAACGCCCAAAGCAAGCAGGCGCCCTTGCACTTTTCCTGGGCTGGACGTTCCTTCTGCTGTCCACAGCACCCCTTGTAGCTCATCAGGGGCAGTAGAATGAAAATATGAAACATGAAGCAGCGCCTTGCATGTTGCAGCTGCATGCGCAATCGCCTACTCTGGCTTCTCGGCCGGGGCAGCTGCCTCCGCGACAGGCGCAGCTTCCTGGGGAGCTGGAGCGGCGGCCTGTTCTGGCGCAGGGGGTTGCTGCACGGCAGGTGCTGACTCAGCAGGAGGTGGTGACTCAGCATTGACAGCTGGCAGAGGGTAGGGAACGCCCTTCTGCAGCAGGCTGTAGTGCTCGAACACAAGCATGGGCGGCCGGCGCTCGCTCCACTTGAGGTGAGGCATCCACTTCTGGGCCATCTCCCTGCGCCCCAGATCGAGAACTGAAATTCAAAGTGAGTGTCAAATAGTCAAAGTCAAATTGACTGATGCCCCATAAACCGAGCCAGGACTGTCTTGAAGCATTTTTGCTTTGACTGTCATGAAGCAGGGGTGCCTCACTCAGAGGATGAAAGGTTATGCGGCGAGTGGTGTCCAGAGGATCAGAAAATGAGACAGTCCTCTCTCTTCGATCAACTAACACCAGGACCTTTTCTCTTGATATACATCTGCCCTCGAGGGTTCAAAGTTGGACACTGTTTACAAGCATGAGCAAAACTTCAACGCATTGTGATGTACACTCACAAGTTGCTGGTCGTGAGGACTTGTGTGTGTGGCATGCACATGACAATGGTGCAGCCCCACAGTAAAATATTCAAGGAGTAAGTTGCGCACTGGGGGCCCAGAAGCTCAAGGAGCTGCCACCCGTGGGGCTTGAAGTAGCGCGAGACGCCCTCTGTCGTGGTTTCAAAGCTGGACAGAAGCGGCTCACCCCGCGCCTCCAGGGCCTGCACACCCATATCCCAGAGTCAGCATCATCTCATCAATCCGACTCCACAATCGATCCGATTCCACAAACATTACATGCAACATGGAAGCTTCAGATAGCCCAGGCCATCTAAACCTAACAAATTGGCATGCTTTCAGGTGGTGGTCTCTAAAAGGAACAGGGGATATCAGGATGCAAGGACACAGCAGTATCAAATTCAGATGCTTGCTCGGATCACAGAAATGCCTCGGCGGTCGTGCCCACAGCAGCATTCATTCATTGAACTATCGGCAAGCAGTCGCTCAATGAATGGACCTGTAGCGCCGGTAGTTTGTCCGCACAACAGCATCCATCAGTTTGATTGGCAGCCAATGGAGGCAGACTTCAGCTGATAGCGGTATTCTCAGAGGACTTCAATGGGAGTGTAACAAATCGGCGGCGAAAGTTACCATGAGTTCAAAAAGCGCGCCTCGAAGTCTGAATAAGGGTCTCTGACACAATAAAAAGCACACCTTGGATCCGCAGGAGAAGCCGCGGTTCTTGACGGTGCCGTCCAGGTAGGCCCGGTCGATCATGTCCATGCAGATGCGGCTGCCGGGGGCTGCCAGCTCACTCACCTGCCTGATCAGGCCGTCCACAGCTTCCTGCACACTCAGCGCCAGCCGTCAGCGATTGCTGGCTATTTCCCAGCCACATAGTCCTCTCAATAACCGTTCACAGGGCTTGATAGTGCTCTTCCCAGATCTGCGGCTTCACCCTTCCAGAAACAGTTGAGGTAGTAAAGATGTGTGTGTCATTGCACCCGCATGATCAGGCACGTGAATCTTTTCCTCGCTGGACCCAGTGTCATCAGCTTGACCTCTATGTGGGGCAATGGATGAGAGGAAACTAAAAGCAGGGATGCCAAGCCATGCCTGGTTCGGTCAGAGGTGGCACTCAATCACTGTGGCATGATATAGGCAGCATAGTGTTAATGCGCCAGGGCAAGGGCAAATGTGCAATGGGATTGCAAAGGCAACTATGTGGGAGGGATGAGATAAAGAAAGAACCTGGGGGAGGTAGCAGAAGATTCCCTCGCAGGTGAAGAGGGTGGGCTTGCTTGCGTCAAATCCCTTGGCTGTCAGAGCCTCCCTCAAGGGCGTCACCGCCAGGTCAGCCGCCACATAGGCGGGGCGAGGGTACTGCACCGATCGCACAGGAGCTGTCAGGAAAAAGAAAACATCGATGAATGTCCGGTTCAATCTCAAAGCCTAGGGAAGAGACTAGGACCAGCAGAATCACAGTCCAGTCTACTTCTGTCCCCCCTAACATAAGGGAGTGGAAAGTGCATTCTGCATCAAGAAGAGCATCAAGGCCAATGAAAGTTCATGGGAACACTTTCCTTTTGTGCTGCTGCGGCCTGTCATGATGTATCATCAAAGGATCTGAGCACAATGAAGCCTAAGAATAGGATGCCACAAACCAATTGCTGCTTCTGGATCAGACAGTACCTTTGCCTTGTCGGGGATGACAGCATCCACCAGCGCTATTTTCTTTTCAGACACCTGAGGAAGATCCACCTCGAAGAACTGCAGCCCGCAGCAAAACAAAGTCTCTCTTCAGCCACCCACCCTTAACCACAGGCCTTGTCAGAACTTGCCACTAAAGCCCAGAACAAGTGGTAGCTTGCAAAACTGTGCAGTGAGCATGGATGAGCATTTGTGTCTTCCAAGTCTGCTCCCATGCTAAAGCATTTGTGGCTGCAAGATGTCAATGAAGGGTGTGTAATACGCACCGCTGTGTTGCCAACCTTGAGGCGGTATGCGCGCGTGCAGTAACCGGCAGCAATGATGACCACCTGCAACCAAGCATTTAAGTCACTCAAGTACGAATTACTCCGCACATTAGGCATTGGTGGATCAGATTCTCATTGTCTGATGTTTTCTGTGAATTTGCAGCTGTTTTGAGGTCCCCAGCATAGTTTTCTGCAGCTCGACAGCGGACAGGCCATATCCTGGCGACCCCACCTTGGCAAGCAAATCCCCAGTGTCGGGCAGACTGCCTACTTCTGGAATCTGTGTGTGACAATGCTCAGCTGTGGCTTGGGCAAGGGTAGCTGAGGTGGCATGCCTGGGAAGTGTCATCGGCCTGTGCCTTCCTGACAATGTCATCCATCCAGGCTGTGCGCGCATCCACATAGTTGATCATGCCATATGCTCCCACAATGTCCTCGACTGCAAACTGCACATAGCCTGGATCTCAGCAAGAGCTTCTTTCCAAGATGTGTACCCCTCTGGTCATTAGCAACCAGATGGCCTCTAGATTGTGCACCCCATCACAGCATGCAGAGCATGGACGCGTTCAAGAGAGACAAGATATTGGCTGGCGATGACATGCAGGGACATACTTGCACAAGGCCAAGGCCAATGATGAGCATGCAGCAAGTGCGCAAGCTGTGATGTCACCTTGTAGATTCTGTTCGCAAAAGGCAGTGCATACAGAAACTTCCTGTGCGCAGCATTGAAACAAATTAGTGTCTGCGCCAAAAGGCTGTTGTAGCAACTGGCAGCAACAGCTTGTAAGCAGAAAGGGTCAGAGCCCCAAAGGAAAGTCACCGGTAGGGCATCAGATAGTTGCGGAACAAGGGAGCGATGAAGTCTTGGTTGTGGTTTGGCTTCTTCAGATCTGCGTTCAATGGCCGCTGACACAGCTGCAGGCACAATGAAAATACATCCCTTCAGAAATGAACTAATGCTTTAATTTGTTGATACGTTCTTTCAAAACAGGAAGGCCTCGTCACTAGCTCTGAAACAAGAAGAACACGTGTGATCGCCCTTAGGATGCTATGTTGGATGCCTGAGGCTGTATATTGTGACTCACAATCATGTAGTTTGTCGGTCTGCAGCGCCCCACGGCCCAGAATAAGCCACATCCCTGGCGTTCGTGGTACATTGAGTCACCCGCTTTCTTGACCTTCGTAGACGGTTGGGCATTGCCATCCTCCACGGAAGCTTTTACAACTGCTGTAACGCCAGCAACATCTGTTCCTTCTCCAGTGTGACCTTTGCTGAGGCCTTCTGCTTGTTGCATCTTGCAGTACAGTTGGATGACAAAGCGGCTAGATCTGCAGGGCCTTTGAGCCCCCGATGTGTGGTCGCCTGATCAGTCTTCTGAATAGATCAAAATTGAGCAGAGTGCTTCAATGCCCAGCACACTTATGTTGTACCACCCTTGCCGATGTCCAGTGAATTTGTGTTGCGTACTGTAGACGAGCAACCTGTATTCTCCACAATGTAGATAATACACCAAGACAAGAAAGGAAGTAATTGAATATTTCGCAGGATCTGTGTCACGCAGATTCGAGGAAAATGGAGGTCGAAAGTTAAATTTTCGTATGTGGGCATGGAACACCTCCGAAGACACAGCCTCCTGTCTGTCCTGTCATGACAGCCAAGCTCCAATGCAAATTTTGAGCTTCTGTTCGTGCTGTTGGAACAGGACGCAATCCATACACGTATGTAGATCACTGCACACATCTTCTCTTTGTTGTTCGATCTAGAAAAGGAGCAAAACATTTTTCAGCTGGTCATTGGACACTTTCAGAATGGGGTTTCTTGAGGCCTTGTTTGGGGGAGTTATTGAACCCGTCAGTAACATAGCAAAAAGCGGATCTGGATTCGCAAGCTCCTTTGGCTTCGTTTTCCAGCCCCCCTCGCAACCAGGCTACACTGTGAAACAGGGGCCTGGTGGCAAGCTCGTGCTAGGCCCAGGAAAACCGTGAGTGACCCTATCTTGTCTTACAGCGCCTTTATTGAAAGTAATGACTGATTGTTATTGCCGAAGTATACCACTCCTGAACTCTTCTAGTTGGGTAAAGGATGTTGGGACCCCTTGCAGCGAGTCTGATTCAGCCCCTGGACTACAAATGTATTTGCAATGCCACACATCTGGATCAATACTTAGAGCCTGCAGGTCTTCTGAAGAGTCTTGCAGCTGCCTGTCATTCCACTTAGTGCAACCCATGCCAGTCTGACAACCACACTTGCTTCAACCTTCCCCTGGCGGCGAAGGGGAGGACGAAAGCTGCCTGAGGGAGATGTGGTGCGGCTCACAACAGCTCGCGGCAGCACGATAGTGGCCATCTTCATACCATACAAGTCAGACTTCAAGCCTGCAAAGGCTGCCAGCAGTTCCTACAGCTTGGCAGCATCCCCCTTCCCTGAGGCTGTGCGCAGGCCCACCATCCTCATCAGCCACGGGACTGCAGTCGATCTGGGCCGACTTGTGCCCTTCTACAGGTCTGTCTGCTAGACATGCCTTGCTGCGTGCACACTGTCATCTTGTTTTATTTTGCCCTTCCACTGCTTTGCATGGAAGCATGCGAGGCAGGAGCAAGTCAGGAGCAGTTGTATGCTTCCATGCATGCTCTGTCCCATTCAACCCACACCCGTGCAGCGGTGCCTGGCAAAAGCACAGGGAATCATTGGGCATGACGCGCATAGGTGCAGAATGTCATTCTGAAAATATGTCATGAAGCTTGCCTCACTCCTTGTCCTCGTGCTACCCTTCCCTGAGTAACACATCCCTTGACGCATGCATGTGGGCTGCAGCGAAGTTGCGAAGGACCTGAAGTGCAACTTCTGCGCGTACGACTACACCGGCTACGGGCAGAGTAGCGGGCGGCCCTCAGTGGCCGACACAATTGCAGATGTGGACGCTGTCTTTGCATGGCTGCAGCGCCGGGGGGTCCAGCGGCAGGATCTCATCCTGTACGGGCAGAGCCTTGGCTCCGGGCCCACGCTGGACTTGGCTGCCCGGGAGAAGAGGATTGCCGGCGTGGTGCTGCATGCTGCGTTCGCCTCAGGTGCGCGCACATGCCTGCACATGCCATGCGGCCACTGAGGTCACACGGCCATTGCATGCTTGTGATCTTGGAACGCGACGCCTGTGGGGGCCTGACGGGGATCCCTTTTGGGTCTGAATTCGCTATTTTCCCCTTTCAGTTTCCTGTCTATTTCTTTCTTTCTTTGTCGGAGGGGGTGCACACTAGGGAGGGAAGGCTCTGACAGCGTGACAAGCATGCAAGCTGACATCCCACAGGACAGAGGACTCATCTAGGGTCCCAAGGTCCAAAGAATCAAGTCCCATTTGGACCCTAGATGACCCACTAGCAGCTTGGAAAGGTCCCCCCTGTCTTCAATTATGACGTGCAGAGCATTCTAAATCGGATCATGTATGTGTGTGCTCAGGGTTGAGGCAGGTGAGGCCTGGGGGAAAGTACTTCCCTTCCTGGTGTGACATCTTCCCCAACTCGGAGCGGATACAGCAAGTGGAGGCGCCCGTCTGCGTCCTCCATGTGAGTCCCCTCACTCCCACTATAATTACTCATTAAATACCCACTGAGAATTCCGCATGATATGCAAAGCTTGACCGCCAGAAGATCATTTTGTCTTGATTTTCACTGCACTGCCGCTATATATTATGCGTGTATGACTGGCAATGAGCAGTGCCTGGATCTGGTGAGTCCAGCGAGAGGTAGGACGTGTGGTGCCATTTACCTGCAGCTTGTCTGCAGACGTACCTTGGCTCTCTCGGCAGGAATTATGTCAAATATTGGTAATACAAGAATATACACTACATGATATTAGTAAGAAGGGTGCGGCGGGTTGTGCAGGGGACGCGGGACTATGTGGTGGACATAGAGGCAGGCAGATATTTGCACAAGCTGGCCAAGCGGCCGGCAACTCCTTACTGGGCTGACGGGTGCCACCATGAGAATGTAGAAATGAGCGCTCAGTACATTCCCCACCTGCGACGCTTCCTGCAAGGAATTTTTGGCTCCAGCTATGCAGCCCTTGAATAATCTTTTTGCAATGAAGGCTCAAGAGTCATCCTGGAATGGAGCCGCAGTGTGCAGTCTCCTTTGCTTGGTGTGAGTCAGCGTGCCAATGAACGCATGGAATTAGAGAGATGGAACTAAGTTGAACTGGATGCCAGCTTCGCAAGGTCACGATTCAGTGGCTGTAGACTTCTTTTGAACTGTGAAACTGCAATTGTCTTAGTCCGGCAATAAACATTGTTTGAACTTCGCGCTTCCCTGGTGCCGTGTAGATTGAGTACTGTATTACACACAATGTTGGGGGAGTTGCAACAGTGCAGACAGCACCTGAGCGCTTCAACAGCGGAGTCCATATGCTTAACCTTTCAATAATCGTCCAGGATTTGTAGAGCCCTTGCTGGAGCTATATTTCTCATTGGCTCAGCAGCTGCAGGCAGCTCTTGAAACTTTTCATAATGTAAGGGCTAGCCTAATTTTGAGTATGTTCAGACAGCATCAGGTCTTTACTGCCATTTTAAAATACATGCTTCTAGGCATAGATATCTAGTGAGACACTTCGCTGGCAGTCTGATCCTGAAGTGTGCTGGATGCAAAATTCGCAAGAGCTCAGATGCAACAGGCAAGGAGCCCCAGAAAAGTTTCCTGACCACTTGAACGCCTGCACAGTTTGCTCATCTTGATGTCAGAATGCTCAGGCATGCATCTAGCAATCTGTACGTAAGTATATTGCACGACGGTGGCGCCGCTAGCCTGCAATTCTTCCGAGATTGCCATTCACGCCAATAGTGCAGTACTGCTCATGCATGCAGTGCGACTCAGGTGCGCACAGATCATGCATTCCCCCAATACCCCCGTTGTTTGGAAGTGGTGTAGTGCTCCTTGCTAGAGCACTCTCCGCCGCAAGAGCTGGCATTCGCATGCGCCGCAAATGATTCCCCTCTGATTTGCAAGCTCGCACTCGAGTGGGCACCCCGATGGGGCACCCCTCGAAAAGCAATGCACCAGGGTGAAGTGTAAGACATTGGCATTGACGCCTTTACACGACTTCTGCTTGTAGCTGTGGGATGCTGATGCGCATCTTCCGCTCAATAAGGCTACATTTACAATGGCGAAAATACACGCTTATGTACACATGCTGGCAGCGCTGCGAAAACATACAAATGGCACTCTGCCTTGCTCTAAAACATTCATGGCGGCAAGAGGAAGCCATGCACGTGCATCTGCTTCTTCATATGATACTGTGGGCTTTCTTGCAAAATTAGCAGATCTCTACAGGGCAGCCAGGATCCCAAACTCCATAAGTGGCCACGTGGAGGCAACGTCTGTGCCAGTCTTGTGTTCTTTGAGATGTAGTCCCTCTTTGCTCATACACAAGAGGAGGCCCAGAGGAGGCCCTCTGGCCGAGGACCCGCTTCGATAATACATGTGGACAAAACGCCCCAGCTACAAGTTCCAATACACTGTACAAGAGAATCTGAAGGTTTGAATATACAGGCAGCACACCAGCTCTGCTGGCTGCCAACGCCAGGAGCGCCCCGACTTGATGAGGCGCGCCCAGAAAGGAGTCCCGACCCGACCGCACACAGCGTGCTACTTAAATCCCACAATGCTTGACCCTTCCTTCACCTTGTGCGTGGGTGTCCCTGCCATTTGGCCCTCTCAAAGAGGCTGAGGCTGACATTGCGCACACCGGCCCTTCACATGGCAGCCCCGATGCGGCGCTGCTGTCATGCCACAATGCATCCCCAAGGCTTGTTCTTTGGATGAGTCAGGCTCCGCGAAGAGCCGCGCCTCTTCTAGAAACACTGCAATTCAAACGCGCCGCTACTGCCATGCTGCGTTTGACAACCGGGAGACGATGCCCATGCGAGCGGGTCTTTGGAAGGCCGCTGCTCCCACATACCCACCACCGAGTGATTCAGGTGCGTCACTAAGCAGCACACAGTTTTGCCCCAGCTGTGGGTGGCTGCCCACAATTTATAGTTGTAGGACAGCGCCCTAGCTGTGGTGTGAGCCTAGATCCAGAAGCCCATGACGCCGCAGCGCATGACGATGCGCTTGAGCGCCTTGACATCGATGACCATGGTGCCGGAGCCGTCGCCCCGCACGGGAAGCTTCTGCGCGACGCGGTGCGCGGTGGCGCGGACGGCCGCGCCAAGCTTCTCGGCCCGGCCGCCGGCGGCCGCGCGCCAGCGCAGCGCCTTGGCCGCCAGCGCCTCGCGCACGCTGCGGGAGAGCTTCTTGAAGCTGCGCTGCGCCTTCTCCGCGGCTTCCAGCTCCGCCTTGGCCATGCCCGCCTGCAGCGAAATACATCATCTCAGCAATATACTCATCTCTTTACACAACCTCCAGAGATTCCATGAAGGTGTCATCTTGTCTCTTGTAAAAATTTGATGATTCAGAGCACTTCTCCCAATCTATCCAATTCAAAAGGAAGGTGAATGATCATATAAAAGGCTGTCAGACAAAATACAGGCATGCACACCGACAAGCTACATTTCCCGTAGCAGGCAACACGTAGTACTCCATCTGACTGGGGTACGATTGAGACCCCCTGCAGGCACGGAGTCAGGGGCCCCTGTGTGCCATGTGTACCTGGTAAGCAAGGGCGCCGCGCTCCTGGGAGCAGAGGGAGGGGTCCTGCTGCTCGCCCACGGCCTGCGCCAGACTCAGCAGCGCCCAGACCTCCCGCAGCCGCGCCTTGTCCGGCGACTCCAGCGCTGTCAGGTCCAGCGTGCTCAGGCAGGGTTTCGTCTGCAGGCATCATTGCAAGTCTGCGTCAGTGACCCATTAGGCGCCATGTCTTGGGTCAGAAGTAGCGCTCCTTCTGAGACCCTCACTATGTGTAAGATTTTGAGCCTGCAGAATGCTTGAAAAATAGGCTTATAGGTACACTACACATGACGAGCCAACGCATAAAGAATATGTGCCTTTATTAAGATTCCTCACCATATACCAGAAAGAGCAATACAATACCAGAAAGGGCAATACAAACTATTGTGTACGAAACACTGCTTGCGTCTTGGAAGGTGCATCTCGCTTCATTTCTCATCAAAGTCAGATGTCTGGAAGAGGCTTCGTTCTCGCGCACGAGGAAGGCAATAGCAGCAAGTGCAGAGGAAAAGCACCTGGGTCTGGTTGAATGAGACAGGGGAGAGAGCAGGAGCGGCGAATGGGGTCCAGGCACGGCCAGGAGCCACAAAGGCCACCGCGCCATAGATGGCAAAGATGAACATGATGCCGCTGAAGAGCGCGATGAAGATATCCATGGCGTCAGGGGGTCTGCTGCGATGCACAAAAAGCAAGAACATGTCACACACTGTATTTCTTGGGATGAGTCATCATCAGACAAGAGCAGCAATGTTCTGATCAAGTGCATCTCATTACTCGCCACACAAACATATCTTTTGAGAGACAGCCTAGAGAGACAAATTGCGCATCCTATTACAGAATGCTTGCTATCAACTCAACACCACACTGAATTTTATGTGACAGCCGGCCCAGTCCGTCAACGAAACACACAGGATTCAGCGCAAGACAAAGGCCAGGCCGACAGCAACAAAACCAATACCTGCATGAAGATGGTGAATGCACAGCTGCTTATAGATAATAAAGGAGCCATTTCACATACCTGTAGGGTGCATGCCGCTTGGTCCTACTAGATGCAGGCTTGGCTTGGAAGGTGGCACCAGTATTGGCGGGCGCAGCCAGACCTGTCTCGATGGAGCCTTCCTCAACGATCTCAGCCTCATCCGGCTCCTCCACAGCTGGATCTGCAAAAATGCAGAGATACTCAGCACCTCTTCACCCCCTCATCTGCAACTTGTGCATGCGAAGTACCCAGATGCTGCTAAGCGCACGATCCAGCCGTCTCATCGCTGTAATAGCGAGGCCTAGGCCGGGGACTCACATGTTACATATAAACTATCTTTGAAGGGTCTGACATGCACGACTCGACAGTGGGCGACAGAAATCTGCCGCCTTCCATGCGCGATCTACCTTCAATATGATCGAGAGTGTCTGACAGTCCAGAGGAACTGCATGTCTATGCTTGAATGTACAATACCCTCGTCCAAGTCGGCCTAAATTCTGACACCCCTGCCATGCAAGCTGTCATAGGGTGCCAAAGAGGTCATCTTGTTAGATCAAGGCGGAAGGAATACAGGAATTCATAGTACCTGCTTCAGAGGTCAGGGTGGCAGCGCTGAGGCGGTCGGCGCGGAACTTGTAGTAGCGGTCGTCTGTGCGTCGCTTGAGGGTGTCGAAGGAGAGCTCAAACAGCAGCCGCCGCAGCGCCAGCACGTCCGAGTGCTTGGAGCGCAGCGCCTCGGCCGTGCCCCAAGGGTAGCTGCGCACCGGCCAGTGCCTGCATGCCATGCCAGACTTGTCAGTGGACATTTACTAAAAAATTTTATGCAAATAAACAGTATGGTCCCTTGTGCTACACGTGAGAAACTGCTTCACCCTCACCCTAAAATGCATCCTGGGTTAATTTATTCTACATGTGGTTGGCGCTTTGAAGTAAGCAGCATGCACAACGTCAGATTTCGAATTGGCAGCACAAAAGATGAGACATGAAGCAACTCTCATTTCGCGAAGATGAGAAACAGGCAAGGACTGCTCTGGCTGCAAAGGACACAACAGGAGTCAAAAGTGGTTCGCGCAGCAGGGGACGTCAAGAACTTCAAGGGGGATTGTGTGGCTGACCTGCCGACCGATGCGTCCACGATGCAGCTGCTGATGACAGAGAACACACGAGTGGAGCCCTCCAATCCTGCGACAAAGTCACAGAAGTAAAAGTTAAAGCAGGGGCTTGGCATGCATGCGTCATGCATGTGTTGACATAGCAAGGGAGGGAGCTAGTGTGTCGGCACTCCACAATGCTGAGCCAGGAGGCAATGTTCGCACCTGTGCTAGTGAGGTCTTCTGCGTTGAACTGGTACACAGGCGAGCCAGGCATGCCGATGCGCACAGCCTCGCTGACATGCGCACGGAAGTCGTCCAGCTCTGATCTTGTCATAGAGTCTCCCTGAGTCATCACAGCAGTGACCAACAATCAACATCACGCAGCAGACAGGCTCCATTGCATCCTGATTAAGACATCATGCAGCAAACAGCATGCATTGCAATTTGGCTTTGAGTGTGACATCCTGGCAAATGTCAGGAAAACAGTACCAGAGTGTGCAGATTGAGGTGAGGGAGGTGCATGTGTCGCATGCTGAAGCATGGCTCAGAGTTGTGATGAATGAGAAGAGCTGCCACACGAGGGTGTGCTCCTTCAGACTCAAAACATGCGTGCAGGGCTCACCTTGGCAATGACGGGGATGACAGGCACAAGCTCGCCGATCTGCTCCATCATTGCAATGTCCACGGGGCGCAGGTTGTGGGGAGTGATGAAGTACAGGCACACATCCACCCGCGTGTCCTCAAACTCTGACATGGGCCCTGTGCGGTGCTGAGCCTGCAGCAACACCCAAGTGCAATGCTTGAGAATGGTTTCTTTCACTTTCAGACGCTCGTGTAGGGATGAAGTGTGCAGTTATGCCTGACGTGGATCCAAATGGCATGACAAGCAAACGTGCCTCTCTCTTTAAAAGCCTTACATCCCAGAAACCCCTAGTGGTTGATTTTAAACATGAGCAGGCGTTCATGAAAGAGGACAATTATAAGAACGGCACGCAATATGACAATTATGGTCCCTTGCACAACCGATTAGAAACGCTTTCAAACACCCGTGCTGAATAATTGTAATGTATCAGCCTACAAAAATAGCCCAATGCGCCAGCACATTGACCTGCGCAGACTTGTAACAACATGTCCTTTTGCAACAGGAATGCTTGTGTCAATATATTTTGGAGCATGCACTCACCTGCTCGTGGTTCATGTAGGCCACATTGCCGTCGTTGATGAAAGCCAAGATGGCCTCTGTCTCCGGACCTTCAGCCTGGAACCCTGGGGTGTCCTGCATCACAATTGCAACTTCCATCAGCATCTGAATTAAGCGCATGTAGCCTGATGCACTGAAGCAATGCTCTCTTTCCCCTCACAGCATCCCAATGCAAGCATGGGCTGTGCAGCGAAGCAGGGTTAGAGATACTTCGAAGAGCAATGCTTCTACACCCCATATCATGCACTCCCAGAACGTTCATGTGGAGCAACACAAGCAGCAGGGGAACATGCGTATGGAATGATCAGCAGAGACACATGCATGAAGCACTGTGAATAAATTGGGCTTGTTTGGTGTCCAAATGAGGGCCAGATGGGCCCGCAAATTGCAGCACAGCAAATCGCCGGTAAATCACGATTTCATTGTTCCTGCCTGCTTCCAGGGCAAACAACAGCAACACTCCCACCTCAACTTCACTCATTTGCTCCTGCACTTTTGTGGAAGCAGACATACATGACACCAATATCTATATATCAAGAGTACTGATGAATAGGAAAGCATGCGCTTAGATCTCCTCGCAGGCCTGGGACACCCAAGGCAACACATGTCTTGTGCTGTCTCTGATACTATAACCCCACGATGGGGCCAAGACTGGCATGCAATACAGCAAGCAGAGCTGCAGAAGCAGTGCAAAAGGTAGAGAAAACGCGCTTCAAGCCAAAAAAGCACAATCACGGCCAGAATTGTGATCAAAACACGCCGGAAAAGCCCCTGATATTCAGGGTGAAGTGACGGAGCTCAGGGGCAGCGCGAGACCTGGACGAATATCTGGTAGTCAATCTTGGCAGAATCGTCTGACAGGTCCACGCGCGTGCACAAGTCGGCGGGCCAGTCCATGAAGTCCTCCACACGGGTGGGGTCAATGCTGAAGCTTTCCAGGAACTCGCCGGTGCTAGAGGAGTGCTGCATTGGGGATTGCATCGTGCGCTTGAAGGAGGGCGAGCTGAAGTCGTTGTCATCGGTTTGCCCGTACGTCATGGACAGGTTCTGGATGAAGGTTGTCTTGCCGGTTGCCGGAGCGCCCGCCTACAGATACCGGCACACAAACTTATGGTATCGAACTCTGGTGTGGCAATGGTGCCAGTGCAATCTGCAAGTGCGTGGCAAGACGACAAAATAAATCTTATCATGGGAGCAGCCCTGGAGGCCTTTTCAGAAGCGTCCACAGGGCATGCCATGCAGTGTTATGATCATGTGTTTGTGAAGCCTTGTGCAGCAGGAGCAGAGGGGATGCGCACCACAAGCATTCTGAAGTAGCACTTGGAGCGCATTTTGGGAGGACTGGCCTCCCTAGCCTTGCGAATATCATCTTGCAGCTTCTCAGCCTGGGTCCAGCGCTTCTGGGACTCGTCAGATCCGTCATCTTGGGCTTCAGCAGACTTTGGTGTTGATTTGGAGCTCTCTAGATGGTCGTCATCCTGCTCAAGATCTACATGAGGCCTGCAGCGTGGAGTAAGGATCCTCGTCAAGATTGGACCAAGTCATGCAGAACAACAAGCCAGGTGGCAAACACATGTGGTCGCCATGAAATGACATGCCAGCCGATGTAGGCATATGTGACATATATCTAAACGGAAGGCTCGGTAGAGCCTGTCTATTTCCCAATAAGGTGTGGAAAGACCGCGGAAGACGGGAGAAGGTCACAAGAACGTGGTGGGAGACTCACGTATCTGGAACGGAGAGGAGATCCAGATGTATCTCCTCTGCATCATCGTGTCCTGCGACATAGCAGAGGTCAGGCAGAGCTCGAATGGCACAGGTGCCCACTGGTCCTTGGCAAAGCATGGAAATTAACGAAGCTCGATGCCGTCTTCTGGAGGCCCGCTCAGGCGTGCCAATGGATTCATGGGAGGGAATTTCGATTGAGAATAGATCAGACAGCAAGAGTCGTGACGTGAAAGGCCACACGGTTTCCATCGAAGGAGGAGAGCCCTAGTACTCTCCACAAAGACTGCTGGACCGTGAACGACAGACAGACATAACTACCGAGCTTGACAAGTTGATGCATTACCTGAAAGTGCAACAGGTGGCGCCAGCCGCCGAGGGTTCTGTGACTTCACTTCTGGAGACACAACACACCATTGAGCGGAGTCACCGGAGTCGGACCTGGGCGAGACCGGCTCTTCCTCTGGATCTACAGGGCTCATCATCCTGCCAAATGACCGTGAAAGCTTTCTCAGATGCTGCAGGACGCTAAAGCGCTCTGATCACTGATGGAAATGTGGCAAGGTTTGGGGAAGCCCTCTCTTTAACCCTTTTACATATGCCATTTCCCTCACACAGCACATCTAACTGTCTCTCTTAGCTGTATCTCTTATGCAGATATGGGCATCAGCACAATATTTCATGTCACAGCCGTTTATACCTGGACCAATTTAGGGGCCACCACATGCGCACCATGCATGCAAGTGCACGTGCACTTTTGTGTCCTCGTGACCATACTATGGATGCATATCCCAGTGGCCGCATGCTGGCCAGCAGTGCAGCATGCTGATCATGATGATGGGCAACACATGTCATGAGCTGCACAGCAAAGTGATCTTCCGTTGGTCAATCAATTGGCTGATGCCTGCGGTCGCAACGGTCAAGATCTAGATCACTTCTGCCTCTGTTACGATATTGTATTAATGCATTACGTGTTGCCCTCTCAATTGGGCCAATGATCATGACTACATGTGACTGCCCTCAAGTCATCAGCCCAGTCAAAGACGCCAGTGACACCAAAATATACTATGATGCCTCACATCACACCGGCGTGCTGACCATTCTTTTCCTAATCCTGCCTACAGATTGGGCTGCCCACATGTGCACCTCTCCAGAAACTCTACAGAGACGAGTTCGGGGACAGTTCAGGTGCATGCGTGAAAGCCTGGAGCTCTAACATGACACTTGCTATGGCACAGCATCGTCACATGTGAGATACAGGTGCTGACGAATACAGGTCTCAGAGGCACAGTGCAGAGAAGGCTCCCTGCACAGGTAGTCATGAAAGATCTACTCAGCTCTGTCTACCATGTAAGGACTTCTCTGCAACCCTGAGCATGGTCCCGAAAATAAGTCTGCGGCAGTAGCAAAATGCAGCAGAGAGCCCATGGTGAAAAAAGACTCAGCAAAGCCGACTGGGAACGAGCACACATGATCCTGTGAGCAGCAAACAGACTGAGCAGATGACAAAAGCGTTGCATGCTCATGCAGCAAATTCTGGGGACCATGAGGCCCCAGCATTCTCTGCTTTTGCCATGCGGATTGTCACTTTGTCGCCATCAAGTGCCTGAAAAAAGACTGCACAAACCCAGATTGCAAATACAAAAAGGACACCATGGGACGAGTGAAAAGCTGGCTGCGCGTTGGTTTGTGCACAGCATTTCTCAGAAGCTGGTGCGGACGAGTGCATGCAGTGCTCCTATTCTGGTGAGATATCTGCCTCCTAGCGCTCGATCACCTCCAACGCCTTCTTCTTGGCATCGGTCAGCTCCTTCCGTGCGGCCTTCACGGCCTCTGCATTTATGGCAGCGTTCACCCTCACGATTGCGTCACTCAGCTTGGCGATGGCAGCAGCCAGCTGCACCTTGTACCCTGCAGATGGAGCACGCTGCTATCAGCAACCCCGACAAAGCTTCTTGATTCCTGCAAATTGTCTTGCATTGCCTGAACGGGCGTGATAAAGATCAATTGAACAGGATCACCCCTTCCATTCCCATCCCAGGACCAGGTTGACAAAAGCACACATGCAGGTAACAAACTGGCTTTGCCCTTTGCCAGCTCCTTCTGCAGCTTTGAGGACAATTGGTTCAGGGTGCCGGCATGAACTCCTTGGCCGGCCCCGCCTCCTCAGCCTGCACACAGGCAAGTCAATCTCTGGTTGTAGAGGAACATACAAGACGCAAATTTCAAATAGGAGAACAAGTTTTTGAGGGCTGCGAGGCCAATCCCACACAAACAAAGGGGACAGGACAGAGCAGCACTGAGACGCATGCACTTCAATAGACTCCTGTGAACAAGCCGTGCAGGTGGCTGCCACTGGCCGGCGGCGCGATGGCGGGCGGCGCGCTGATCTCACCCAGCTCCTTCTTGCTGATAGCATTCTCATCCTGGGGCACAATACGCCCAGGTGAACAGCTCATTCAGGCTTGATGGCTGATTGAGAAGGCACTTGCCATCTTTGTCAAGGATCTCATAATGCTCATGCAATAATGACATGAGAAGGACTCATCAATTGTGTCACCAACTTTATAGGCCCAAAAAGCCTTCTCTGCGCGTCAGTCGGGAGCAAAGGCCAGACAGAGGCAGTACATACCTGGGTTGGTGTGCCGAAGCCCAGCCGGCCCTCCGAGAAAGCGAGCAGCGCCGGTGCCATCCGCTCCACAAGCTTGTCGCTCAGCTTGTCCGCCAGGATGTCCAGACCCGGCTCGTCCAGCTCGATGTCGGATAGGCGCAGGCGGCGGCCGTCACTGCTGCTTGTGGCTTAGGAGCAACAATGAGCTTCGACAACCCGGGCGGACAAGCTGTGCAGCCATTTCGAAAGCTGTCCCTAGAAGTGTGCGACGAGTGTGGCATCTCTAAGGATGACAGCTGCCACTTCAGTACTGTGCAAATCGATGTGCGGATGCATGGCGAACCCGTGGCGACTGATCGGGTGAGCATGACTCTTGATCAGTGCAGTCATTCCCTTGTTCTGATCAAGAGTCATGCTCACCCGATCAATCGCCACGGGTTCGCCATGCATCCGCACATCGATTTGCACAGTACTGAAGTGGCAGCTGTCATCCTTAGAGATGCCACACTCGTCGCACACTTCTAGGGACAGCTTTCAAAATGGCTCCACAGCTTGTCTGCCCGGGTTGTCTGTCCCGATTGTTGCTCCTAAGCCATAAGCGCCCGACTCAAAGTGGCGGTCAGCGCAGAGTTTGCTCAACACCGTAATAAGAAACAGTTGTCCGCCATTGGGTTTCTTTTCAAAATATCTCAGAGGGTAGCAGCGTGATGTTGTCACAATCTAGGCTACGGTAGCCTAGATCGCCATTGTGTCATCCAGGGTGACCAAAGAGCAACGCAGGCTCATGAGTTTACCTGCAGATGCTTACTAGTGGAGCACTGTGCAAACATAAAGGAATTTCCCATGATCGCAAATCTGTACCTCTACCACAGCAAGAGAAAGTTTGAAACACCACGATCAGGTTTTCTCGGAGCAGCACCGATAGGTCAACAGTAGGATTTGGTAACCTGTGGCAATCCCTGGTAAACGAAGTTCTGCGCATCAAAGGCGTGCCACGTCAGAGGCGATGGTGTTTGCCATGCCATGAAACCAAAATTCAAACTTTTCCTTGCCGTGGTAGAGGTACGAATTTGCGATCATGGGAAATTTCACTAGTGAGCATCTGCAGGCTGCAAATTTTCCATACCTAAGTGCAGGATCACTCTTTTTGTCCTTGAAGTGATCAATGGTGCTTCTCATGCCAACATCGGTGTTCAGCAGCTACTTCTTTCCGCTGTAAATGTACCGGTTGGATATCACGCCAAAAACGGCAGGCTGCTGTGATACTCCTGTAGAGACCTGGCCCAGGATGCATCACAGCAGCCTGCCGTTTTTGGCGTGATATCCAACCGGTACATTTACAGCGGAAAGAAGTAGCTGCTGAACACCGATGTTGGCATGAGAAGCACCATTGATCACTTCAAGGACAAAAAGAGTGATCCTGCACTTAGGTATGGAAACTTTGCCGGCTGTCATCCGTTCTGCCTGCCATGGTACAAGTATTCTGTCCTATCAGCCGTGAGCTAAAGCACTGTCAGCACGACAAGAACGCCCTTTGCTGAGCCCCAATCACGATTCGAAATGTTGTGCCTACCTGAAATCTGGCTACTACCGGCTCACATCACACCTTCTAAGATCTCAGAACAGTGGCACACAATATATTGCAAGTTGGTTCACATCAACTACACGCTCCCTTCTATGGCGAATTGGAAGCTTCTTCCCTTCTGCCCGCAGCTGCGCAGGTTGCAAAGCCAGATTTGGCTACCATGCAGATGGCAAAAAACTCAACCTCCAGCTTTGCAATGATCGAGACAGTGTCATCGCATCGAGAACAATTTTAAGGCACCCTTAATGGCGTTCAGATGTATGTTGCACACTAGGGGAATTTTCTGTAATTGCCTCCATGTTCAGTTGCATGCCAGCGCTTTGGGTCTGACGAGGCCGCCAGTGTCCTTGAAAGCTATCAGATTTCATAAATTACTATCCAGCAGTCGCATCGCAAGCTCCAGGCTACAGTCGCCTTTGAATATAGAAAGCACGGATGCCGTGCAATCGACACACAGGACTCATGCAGAGGTAATTCATATTCGAAGTTTTGCACTGATTGGAACTCTTCGAAAAAGTCTCATGTGGACGTTTAACATGACGCATACACAGTCCGACCTATACGCTTTTCGTGATGTAGAGAATAGCGCGTTGCACCAGAAGGAGAGGAGCCCATAGCCCAGAGGAAGAGGATAACATTGTTAATGAGGGAGGTAAGTCATTCTCGTGAGGGCGCCTTTCCGGATGTATGATCCTTGTCAACGCAGCACGGTGGCACGAGTGGTGTGTCTGGTGCACCAGGTGATGTGCTGGAGAGGCTCCACGCACTGGTCAAGTCATTGGCCCTGGCAATCTTGATAGCATTCACCTGCGGTTTGCATACAGTGGCAATTGCTGCTCCCCCTTCAGTTACCACACCTTCAACCTGGACCTCACTACCACAGTGCGCTTCTGAGCCTTTTTTGAGTACATACCTGCATGTTCACACCTTGGTCCAGCATTCACATGCGCCTTTTGAGACCTTCAAATTATCAGGTATTCTCAGCGCCACAGTGCAAATTTCACTTCATGTGCAGGCATGCGCCATTGGTGGCGGTTGACTTGGCCTCGCAGTCCGAAGATAGAATTCTTGAAACTCTCAAAAAGGTCGGCGCTACCGTCGACTCGGCAGTCAGTGCATTCTCAAATATTTCACATTTAGGAGACCGGGCTACGAACTTGGAGGTGGGTCATGCCATTATGCCTGGCAAAGCACATACATTGGGCATGATGTGAAGACCTCTCGAAGTTCTGGCTGCGTTAGATGCCCCTTGCAAGCCCAACACATCCAGAAAGTACCGAATGACATTAATGCCTTTCTGGTGTCTGTCTGGTGTAGGAGGCCAAGGAGGCCAAGCGGGAGGGCCAGGAGCTTGTGAAAGAGGTGTGGGCGGTTGTTTCCGACTACTATCTGGATGCTAGAGGCTCCGGCTTTGATCAGGTCAAGTGGGCGGCGCTACGTGACAAATACATGGCGCAGCCCCTGCCAACTCATGAGGCTGCCTACAGGTGCTTGTCTGCTGTAACAATCCCCCCACGAGACCTCCTGCAGCCTCGCAGCAGCGCTGTGTTGATTCATGACCAAGCCGCATTTAGGATACTGTGCAAGTCCTGATGCGCTTGCATGTGCTGAAAAAAACAAATGCCTCAACCTACTTCCCAGCAGTACCTAAGATCAGATTAGCATGCATCATGGATGCATTGGAGTGCCATCTTTGCAGGGGGAGCCTGACACTTTCTTTTCCCATGGGCCTCGATCAGGGCAATCAGGGAGATGCTGGCGTATGGTCTCAATGACCCTTATACTCGGTTCATCACCCCAGATGAGTTTGGAGCGATGCGAAAGTACGACGTCACTGGAGTGGGCCTGAACCTGGCGACCGCAGAGGAGTTCACGCGCAAGAGCGGCCTTCAGCTACCGGCTGACCGCGCCGACGTGCAGGTGGTTCCCAGAGGTTTCCACCCGCTGTGGGCTTGCTTCAGAGGGTGTTAGCTTGGTTCAGGGTGCGCATGCTCGGATTTGAGTCTAATAAAATACACCCAGCGAGCCAGGCATTCGCATGCAGCCATGGACATGTTTAGACACTGCTGCTGTCCCTGAATGGGCAGGCCCCTAAGTGATGCCCCTGAATGCCTCTGGGCAGGCATATACCTGTGGTTGCTTTGGGCCCACCACTGCTGGAGCCACAGAGCAGATCAAGGCACTTCGTCTGTCTCCCGCACTCGCAATCCCAGATACACGAGCTCTGCGGATGGGCAGCTGCCGGGAAGTCAGGGGGCTTTAAACCGTGCGCGCAGGGGGGCGTGTGGGTACTGGGCATGATCAAGGGCGGCGCCGCCGACCGGGCTGGGGTGCGGCAGGGGGACGAGCTGCTGTCCATCGATGGCAACAGCGTGGCCGCCCTCAGTCCCTTCCAAGCAGCCGGCCTGCTGCAGGGCACCGACGAGACTGCACCCCCAAGTGTCAGCCTTGAGGTGTGCACTCTACCAGAAGAATAGCACCTGATAGGAGCGCTGTGGCCTGCTTCATTTTGGTGGTTCTTGCCCTGTTCCTGCTTTCTCCTAGCCGCCCAGTGCTTGTTTGCGTGGGTCAGGATCGGGGTATTTTGTTGACTGCATGGATCACTGTTGTATGCATGCTATCTTTTCATTCTTTGCCTAGCTCCTTGGTGTGTGTGGATGTGCATGATTTGCCGGATGTGGGGTAGAAGTGGTGGTATGCGCGGATGTGTATTCTTTTGCTGCGTCCCGGGTTGAATGTATGAGGTCCGTGGTACGATTGAGATGACGAACAATGGGTGTTGCAGGTGAGGAGGCAGGACGGCGCCAGTGTGGAGGTGGAGATCGAGCGGCCCGTGCGCAGCGTTCCCTCTCCCGTCACCACCTACCTGGAGGACCGAGGAGGCAGGACGGTGAGGCTTTGGACGGCGCTGTTTCATTAAACTCTCAGTTGCCCCTGGGCTGCCACGCACCTTGACACAAATTTGAAGGAGATGGTGTCATATTTGCACACCACCTGGACCGTCTGAGCCGGCGATGGGCTTAGAGAAGATTTGTGAGAGGCTTTTATTGCCATGTGAGGTTGTTTCATCATACAACTTGTATGATATCAGCATTCACGCCACCATCTGATGTGATCGTGCCCCTTCAGAGAAACGAACAGGCCTGCTTGACAGTCGCCAGGCATACACTAAGCCACAAAGCCACTAGTACTGTTTCTGATGCATCCATGCATCTGCACGTGTGAGAGCTCAGCCCCTTGCACCACTGGCAGGTGGGCCACATCAGCCTCAGCGCCTTCAATGCGCGCGCGCTGTCAGATGTGGTGGCGGCTGTGCGGCAGACGGAGGCGGCCGGCGCAGCCGAGCTGGTCCTGGATCTGCGAGACAACCGCGGCGGCCTCGTGCAGGAGGGCATCGAGATCGCCAAGCTGTTCCTAGACGGTGCGCCCCTGCTGTTTGCTTGCGTCTTCTTGTGGGTGACAGAGCTCAAAAGATTGCCTGGGGCTGAAGCCTGACTAGAAGACTCCCTGCCTGCTCGCGCTTCTCATCAGGGTCAAAAGGTCAAAAGAAATCCCTGGGCCAGAAGCCTTGATGAAAGCGTCTGCTGCAGAGAGCACCTCGACTTGCTGTCATTCCATCTTCCAACGATCGCTGTGTTCAAGTCAGAGCTGCGACAGTGACAGCTGGACTCTTCACGTGCCTCAATTCTTGACAGATCTAGACAAATAGAGAGTGTCTGTGCAGTGGGCACCGCTGACATGACTGCTGCAGCAGGTGATTAAATGCGTTCTAGGTGAGTTGAGCTTACGTTGCAGCTGTTGTGTGGCTGCAGATGGGATGACGGTGGTGGTCACTGAGACGGGCTCGCGGAAGGACGAGCGCGCGGTGCGAGCGGTCGGGCCGCCACTGACGGCCGCGCCGCTGACTGTTATGGTCAACGAGCACACGGCGTCCGCGTCGGAAATCTTTGCCGGCGCGCTGCACGACAATTGCCGCGCACTGCTCGTCGGCACCAGGCGCGCCGCCTCCTCCTGCTAGATTGTGATTTCGGATCATGATAGCTCCTACCAAACGCCCAAAGCCTGCCCTTTCTTCTCGAGCGCCATTTACAATCACGTAAGATCATTGAAGGCATGCTGTGTTGGCGTTGAGTTCGTGCCATCGACTGCAGAGAAGCATACAGACTTGGGTGACTCCTTCAAGATGGAAGGAGGCTCGAGAATGCACATTGCCTCTGGCGCCAGTGTGTGCCAGTAAGTGGGATGCTGTTTCCCAAGATGACTTCTCCTTTGAGGCAAGCACAGCGCAGGATCGGCTGCTTTGGACAGAACCCCCTTGGTCTTCTCACTCCTGGCTCTGGTAAACATGTTTATTATGATTCTGTGCTGCAGGACGTATGGCAAGGGGCTGATTCAGAGCGTGTACGAGCTCAGCGACTCATCAGGCCTGGTGTTAACCGTGGGCAAGTACCTGACTCCTGCCCGCACAGACATCGACCGCGAGGGGCTGAAACCAGACTTCCGGCACATGCCCTCATCCACCGCTGCTGCTGAGACCCTGTCTGCGTGCCGCCTGACCGCCTCCGCCTCGAAGGCCTGACAGCGAGGCTTGGAGCAATTGCTGATAGAGTTGACTGTTTGAGATGTGAAAGGGTCAGAAGAACTGTGAAGTGACAGCGCAGTGCACTTATCACTGCGTATTCTTTACATGAGCGGTTCTGGCATTAATGTTGTGTGCATCTATTGGCATGCTTGCTCCAGAGCATTGTTGCATGCCAGTGGCGTCTGTCAATTGATGCTGCAGCACCTTGAGCTGCTGCAGAACTGACTGATGTCTTGGAACTGAGATTTGATGTTCAACATTATGACGTAGGAAGTCATTGAGCGCACGAGTGTGAGAGAGTCAGAGTAGCACGTTGACAGCCGTAGGTTTCCAAATATCTATCCATTTCCTTACAATGCTCTTCAAGGCAGTAGCGGGATATTGTCTACCTAGAACAAAATTAGAATCTATCAATGTAAGGTCAGTCAGCTCCCATAAATGCTGCACCCAGCAAATCGGCCCTGCCATGCTCTGGTAAATCTACAGCTTGCGCACCATTATACTGAACAACTTGAAGCCCTGACAGTTCCTTGAGTTCGACCGCACATGACATACAGATTCTGAGTTCCGGAAGTTTCACAGCCTTGTCAACACTAGTAATCAATACAAACTCACACTTCAACTCGAACAGTACGGTACTGCAACGCTCCTGTTAGACTTCTCGCTCTGCTTAAAAATCCAAAAAGAGGCATGTTTGGCCGGATCCGAAAAGAGACATCCCTCACACTCTCGTGCAAAAGACTTTCTCCCCAAAACTTCATCTTGCATCTCACGCTATCTGCAAAAGACTGTCTGCTCTATCAGCATGCCTGCGGACTTCCAAGCACGTCTGCTCCTATGCTCAGCTCGGTCATGTGGGCTGGCACCTCCCACACTATCATTCCTTGCTGCTTTCCACACGGCACATTGCCTAGTCCCCTGTGCGACCCTGCCCTCCCATGGCTCCCAGCCGTTGGGAGGGGAGCCCAATTGGCTGCTGCTTAGCGGTGGGGATTCTGCTGAACCCCGGTGGCGCCTGGCCGCTCGCCGCCGCGATGGCTGCCGACGGCGTCTGCGCCGGTGCGAAGCGCTGGATGTTGTTCGCGTGTGCGCGCGCCTGCTGGCTCGCCTGCAAGAACCAGCATTTCAAGTGAGCATTCTGCCACCTTTCAAAAAGCCGGCTGAGGCCCGAAATGCATGATGTTTGGACGAGCGCCAGAATGAGAAGAGAAGGAGCCGCTTGCAAAAGCAGGTCATGCAGCAACAATACAATGGGACTGCTGACTTGTGTTTCAGACCTCACACATGCTTTCAGCCAAGTAGAATGAAGCCATGAGGGGGCTCAACAGGTGAGCTGCGCACCTGAGCAAAGGCGTGCACAACCTCAGACGGCCGCTGAGACGGGCCCTTCTCCGGGCTGAGCTGGCGGAAGCCCTGCATGCCGGGCGGCGGGCTGCGCATCGGCAACTGCCGCCCCTCCGGTGCAGCCCCATACCTGACACTCGGCACCGGCAGGCTCGCCGTCTGCTGGGCATGCGGCACCTGAAAGTCCCTCGTTTGCAGCAAAGCTACCGGATCGCCAAACCGAGCGCCCAACGCAGGAGGCACGGACGCCGCAGCGTAGGCGGCTGCGAGGCTCGGGTGCTGACCGTAAAGCTGACCTACGGCGGCCTGCTGCTGCCAGAGCTGCCGGGGATCCGGCTGCGGCGCTGCACTCGGCACCGGCATCGAGAATAAATTTCCCAGCTGGAACCCCGGGGGCACCTGCTGCTGCTGCTGGCGGAAGCTGCCCTGCATCAGCAGGTCGAGGCCGCCGGGCAGCAGCGCGTCCTCTTCGGGCAGCACCTGCTGCATCAGCGACGACAGGAACGCCGGCGCATCGTTGAACGGGGGACTTGCCCCCCAGACGCCAGCGTCCCCTCCCTGGGGGAGGGGGGCCTGCTCCCGCAGCGCGCTGAACCCGCTGCTCCAGCCGGTGGCCGACGCGGCGGCGGCCGACATGCCGGGAGCGCCCCAGATGCTGCCGCCCGCGCCGGGAGCTGCCGGGGACGCTGCCGGCAGCTGCGCCCCGAGGCCGTGCTGCACGCCGTGCACCTGCGTGGCGTGCGGCAGCGGCTGGGGGGCCTGCGCTGGGAACGCCGCCGGGGACAGGCCCGAGCCCTGCGCATTGAAGACCCCCGCTGAGGGGTTGAGCTGCGACACGCGCGCGGCTGCTGAGGCAATGTCGATGCCATTCACAGGGCCAGGCGCGAAGCCCAGATCCCCGCGCAGGCTCCAGGGGTTGCCGCCCCCCGGCACGTTCAGATTTGCCCAGGGGTCGCCGAAGAGGCTGTCTGGCAGCGCAGGGCCGGCGCTGCTCGCTTCCTGCGCCAAGCTCTGCTGCTGCTGCTGCGCCCAGAGCTCCTGCACAGGCGGAGTGGCTGGGCTGGTCCCAGCAACGGCTGACGCAGCTCCCCACAAGGATGTGGCCTGCGTCGGCCCCGCAGCAGCCTGTGCGGGACTAGGAGAGGCAACGCCGTCCCACAGGGCACCGGTTGGGAGCGGCTCCTGCGGGGTGAACAGGCCGGCCTCGCCGGGAGTGACGGCCGGGCTGAGGTTGCCAGGCAGCTGTGCCGGGGCCGGGCTGGCCGGCGGCGCCGGGCTGGCCTGTCGGCCGCGTGCCTCGTCGAACGTCGGCCCCGGCGGGTCCTCAGGTGCGGGCCGGGAGGCCGCGAGGCGGGTCCAGGGGTCGGCGGCGGCGGCTGCGTCGCTGGACAGCGTGCGGACGGTGGCGTGACTCGCCGTCGGGCTGGCCGGCGCGGAGAGGCGGCTGGAGGCCGGGCTGTGCAGGCCGGACTCGCTGACCTCGCGGCTGTCCCATGCAGTGGACGGCTGGCTGCCGCGCGACGGCGGTGCCGCAAACTCCGCGCTGAGCTCCGGTGGCGGCGCTGCCGGCAGCGGCTGCGGTGCCGAAGCCGCCGCCGTCTCCTCTGCGGGCTTCCTCGGATGCGGCCGGTGGCCGCCCCAGGCGGCCGGGGCGGCTGACGCCGCGTCCTGCACGGAGTGCGCTGCCTCCGGTGCTGCTGAGATGGGCGAGGGCGGCGGCAGGCCACGCGCCGCTGCTGCGCTGCCTGCTGCCACGCTGCTCCATGACACCGGGGAATCCTTGCTCGGCGCGCCAACCTGCCAGGGTATCCTCCACTGTTAACTGCTCTCTGGCCAAGCAGCTCAATGCTGTGTGACTCACAACATCAAGGGCAAAAATTTGTTTTGGGAAAAGAAGAAGCCAGGTGGATCACAGTGAGGAGCTACCTGTGCTTTGAGCATGTTGGCGGTGTGATTCTGGGCGGCTGCAATAGCTCGCAAGCTGGCGCGGTGGGCAGGCCCCGAGGGTGTGGCCGGCCCATTGCCCCAGGGTCCTTGGCGTTGCCGCTCTTGTTGCTGCAGCGGCTGCTGCTCTGGAGGGGGCGGAGGGGCGGGAGAGGCCGGCAGCCGTCCCCACCCCTTCTGCTGCTTTGCCGGCGCAGGGGAGCCTGCTTGGCCTGGCGTGGCAGCCGCCGACGGCGTGGTGGGGCGTGCCTTGCCATTGCTGGCCTCATCAGCATGCACCCCCGCGACTGCTGGCTTCTTCACCCCGACCGTGGTCCAGGACCCGCTGTCGGGGGGCGACGCGCCGTAAACGGCACTGAAGTCCGTAGCAGCGCCATTCCCAACGTCGCCGTCCTCGGCCATCGCCTCCCAGCTGTCCGGTAGCGCGCCCTCGCTGCCGCCGTCCTCGTCAGAGCTTGCAGCTGCGCTCAACTCGCGCGCATGCGCGGCCATGCCGCCGTTTTGCCGGCCGGCCGCCTCGGCCGCCTCAGCCCTGGGTACCCCTTTCCTCCCCCTGCGCGCCCTGCCGCCCGGGGCCGCGGCCGGGCCGGCGTCTTCGCCCGCGGCGGCCGGCGGCTGCTTTTCCGAGGAAGCCTCCTCCGGGGTGGAGTTGACGGCGGCTGGCCGGCCAGGGGAAGCTTCCGCAGAGGAGCTTTCGGCCAGCTCGGCGCGGGCGAGCGCGGCGCGCAGCTGCGCAGACTCCTCCTCCTGGGAGCGCAGCCGCGCCTCGGCCTTCTTGAGCTTGCGCTTGAGCTTCCGCGCAGCCTCTCGCGCCTCGCGCTCCTTATCCCGTGCCTCCTCCTCCAGCAGCTGGCACATGTTTGCATTTGCCATCGCCGCGTCCTGCCATTACCAAACCCCATGACTTTCAGTGCATGCACCTCCAAAAGGGGTCATCATATTTGCTGCATGCAATAGATTGCTCTGTGCATAGGTGCACCTCAAAAGATACATAAAGTGACACTGTCAATTGACATATGACCTGATAAAGAGTACATGATTCATTGGGTAGGTTAATAATAGGTAACACCTGCATTGGGGCCAGCCGGGTGAAGGGAGGACAAGGCACACCTTGGTGGGGTTGCGGGAGGACTGCACGAAGGCTTGCAGGTAGCCGATGGTGGCGTTGGAGAGGTGCAGCGTGCGCCGCAGGTCCAGAAGCTGCTGGAAGGTGCCCCGCTCCAGTGCATCCGCTATCGCACCCGGCGCCGACCCCTTCAGGTACGTGGCCAGCGTCGACAGCGAGGCTGCAATGGTAAAAGGACCACAAGAATATTAAATTGGGTCACACAGTCATAAGAAGATCAGCATATTGGACTTCCTATTGGTCAATATGATCTGCACTGAGCGCCAATATCTATTGGGCGCAGAAGACAGAGCATGTCAAAGCTTGCAACAGACCAATGTGCAGGTATTAAGGGCACAATTTATTGTTTGCATGGGTTGAGAGGCGCACAAATTATTGTCTGCATGGGTTGAGAGGTACTGTAAAGTGGAGGAGAAGAAGAAAGAATGCAACTCACTGACTACATAGGCGAGTCGGTCGATGCGAGCCTTGTCGGGTTTGGGAGGTCCACGAGTGGCGTGAGCAGTGGTGGCCAGGCCAACCATGCAGATCTCCGCCACCGCTGCAGCCACCTTTGGATTGTTCACCAGCACCGCCTGCAGATCACCTGCACACACGACATGCTTCCCTCAGCCATCACAAGCATATACTCAGGCATTACTACAGAGAGACATGCAGACACAAAGTGAGCGCTAGTAGATTAGAGAAAGGGCTGCCTGGCATGGGAACATTTTGCAGCAACAGTACAATGATCCTCCGGCCCAGGAGCACTATTTGGCTGCCATATTGCAACCACCCACAACAGTCTCATGTAACACATCACAAGCCGGACATGTGCCTTGAGCACAGTCAGGCGCGTGCAAGGAGACAGCCGCTAGAGAGAGTGAGGGCAATTGCAGCAACAACACAAGAACATGGAGGGTTGGCGGGTCTTACAGAGGCCGGCTGCGCCGTTGGAGAGGCCCATGTACCAGGAGGTGTTGCTGGGCGGCAGTGCGACAGCCCGCGCCAGGTAGCGCGCTGCGATCGGCAGCCCACCCTGCTCATTAATGTACTCCAGTGCCTGCAGCAACAGAACTTGCTGTTATTGCTGCCGCTCTCAATACACCCAAGGACACCAGCCCATGAACATGCCTAGGACGTTGGAAGACAGAGACACATCCTGGTGGGATGCCAAAGAAACCTGGTAAAACGCCCTCAAAAGCCAGGTGTAGGAGATGTTGTGTCCACCCTCCTCAACCTTATCACAGGTGCAATAAGCAAGAGGAAGGACTCGGCGCAGATGTGCTCTAAGTGGCACCCAGCCTTCGTCCAAAGGGGTTCTAGAACTCGGCAGCCCACACAAATGGCTGCTTAGCTAGCCAACAAGGCCATTTGCATGAGAAGGAAGGGATGCCACAGGTGGGAGGCACGGAGGATGTACAAAAGAAGAAGGAACGAGAATTGGAAGAAAGGCGTGCCTTGACGCTGCTGCGGGCGGCATTGCCGATTATATTGACGAGGGTGCACACTGTCTCCATGTGGAAGTCGTCCTTGCCGGGCGCGGGCGCGGGCGGCTCGTTGTTGGCGCACCAGATCATGAGGTCCGTCGCGCAGATGTGGCCGCCCCGCCGCACAAACTCGTCCTGCGACAATGTGGCTTGCCATTAATGATTGCTTGATTCCAGGCATGTGACGGGCATGCGTCAGGAAGTGGGCACTACAGAACTGAGCAATTTCCTGGAATTGCGAAGCACAAACTGTCTGAAAATGGAGGCAGCCATACCCAGGCTTCTTCTCATAATAAAACACAGTGCCTCCCTCCTTCCTGTGTCCTTCACAAAGAGCAAAGGCACCGCTTGCGCGCCTCTTAGCCACACACATATCCGCAAAATTGAAGCAGCGGTGGGTTGCAAAACTATCAGCAGCCACTCTGCTGGTCCCAATAACATGTTGCAGCATTTCAGTGCTGGGTAATCAGTGTTAGGGCAGATTCTGGCCACGGATCGTACCCTGAACTCGGGCCAGCGCAGGCAGTAGGCGAGGATGGTGGCGTTGCCCAGCATCAGCTTGCGCTGCCCCTCGCTGCCCGTCATAAGCTTCACGTCCATCACTCTCAACAGCTGCGGCAGCAACTCCGGCTGCAAAGCACCACAATCACATAATAAGCACTTCTCTTCTTGAAAAAAACCGTTTGGTGGGCAGAGCATTGTACAATGGCCTCATTTAGCACTATCTTTCTAGAAAAGTCAGTCGAGAGGCACTGCTTTGTAATCTAAACTCACCATTACACCCAGGCTGGTAAGGTACGTTGAGTAGGTGATGCATTGTACTATACTTAAACAAAGCAGAGACTAAAGCATGCAGCAGCAAGGGACCGTGAGGCTCAAGGATCAGTACGGGACTGCATGCAGCACACATGGGTTCATGGGTTCTTTGTACCTGTAATCAATAATGTAAGGGGTATTGAAAGGGGATCCAGACTCACCTTCAGGATGGGGAGGATGTCCTCGTCATCCTTGATATAGGTGATCCCCACTCCTATGACGCCCGCCAGCGCATTCACCACAATCTCATTGTTCAGCGCATGTGTCTTGTTCTGCGCAGGAGTTACAAACCTCAGTCTCAGACATTATGCGTCCTTCCTGAACCATACAGCATCACTATGCAGGTGCCTTCCTTTGCGCATATTTGTGGATGGCCACACAAACGGCAGAAGAGTGCTAGCCCTGCAGAGGCTAGCTACAGGAGCCTCAATATACCAGGATTAGATGTACTTCCCCAGTTGGCCATAAGACAAGGGTAGATACCCCGGCAGCCCACCTCGGTGACCTCTTTGAGGAGGGCCATGAGAGGTCCCATGGCGCCGGCCTTGCGGATGCCTGCGCGAGGGTCCAGCATTATGTCCTTGCCAGCAACACTGCGCCGCGACCTCGCCTGCATGCATGCACGGCAACGCTCAGCTACAGAACATTGCCCCTTGTTCAGACAGCTGTCATAGCAGATCCGCACATACCATACAATAGACCTCTGAGCAGAAGCTTTTCCCCTGGGCAGGTCATTCAAAGCAAAAAAGGCAGAAGCGCATTCTGCAAGCAGGTGCTCTGGGGCGAGTGCGCTGCATTCGCAGCAGCATCTGCTTTCCCGCTTACATGATAAAAGCAGAAGAGCAACAATGGCCACCAAAGCACTGCTTCATGTACAGACTTCAGAGTAAAGCCCTAGTACACATTCTTGGTAGTTTCTGCACGACTGCCATGCCATCCAGCATTGAAGTATGGCATGTTGCCACTGTAGGAGCTCTGTTTCTTAATTATCACTGAAGCATAGGCAAGCAAATAGCATGTCCCTTTTGCAAATATATATGTTAGGACATGTGAAATTTCAGCATGTGCCTTCAGGTGCGCATAAGTGCATGTCCGCATATGGTGCTCAGATATGATGTCTTCATTTTAAAAATGGCACCCTTTGCCAGGAAACTGCGCGCACCATGGCGGCGGAGAGGGCGGGGATGCGGGCGAGGCTGCCGAGGACGGCGGCCAGCTCAGCGCGGGTGCACCAGTGCGTGGAGGAGTTGCCCAGCTCGGCAACCAGCCAGGGCACGCAGCCCTCCTTGCCCGGCCGCAGCAGTTCTGGCAGCGCCGCGCCGCCGCTGTCGTAGGCCAGCACGCGCAGCATCTTGGCCACGCGGTGGCGCAGCTCCGGGAAGAAGCGCAGGTTCTCTCCCCGCACCGCGTCTGCGCCAGAGCATGCATTTGTACTCATGACAGCTGTAAGTCTCTTGTAGCTGTGCAATTGTGCAGCACAGGTTGTGGAGCAAGCCCGCTCAACTTTTCCAAGGGCATATAGCAGACAACTGAAGGAAGCTAAGAGCTTGTGATGGACCTACATCTTGTTCAGCAAAACAGCATTGCCATGCATAGCCGGGGTAGTGGATGCTGGAAACAGCCATAGTCCATAGCCACATCCTCTGCCAAGCAGATGCAGGCAAGAACAAGAAAGATTGGTCAATACGCGCACCGTATTTGTCGAGCAGGCCACGGATGCGCATGCCCTTGGCAAGCACCTCCTTGACGGCCTGCGTCTTGTGCAGGCGCAGAATCGCGTCCAGCGCGGCCGCCGCCGCCTCGCGCAGAGCCGTGTCGTGCCCCGGCCGTAGGTGCGCCGACAGGGCCGGCAGCCCCGCCGGGCCCCACAGCGCCGCCGACTCGGCCACGCTCGGACAGTGCGCCGCCAGAGCGCGGATCAACTCCAATGCCTGAAGAGGCAACCAAATATCTCATATCTGTAATCAATTCACACTATATGAGAGTATTGATGTGTTCTTTGAGGGAAAAAGACATGCTCTTGACCATGGCAGGTGTTTTCCTCATTCCTTCTTCCATGTTCATGTCCTACTTGAGGCCGACATGCTCTGTTACCTCTTCACGTCTTGTGTTCTGAGCCCACAAAGACAGACATGCCTGGGTCGTGCGCACTCATGTGATGATGCCGACTGCCAGACACAACCAGCGCCTATGATTGGCACAAGCATGCATACGCATTAGAATTTATGCCAATGACTTACCCTGGCCTCCGTCTCCATGCTGACGTGGCACTCTGGGCTGGCGCCCAGCAGCGTGAGCGTGGTCTGGAACGTGGCGGCTGCCTGCAGCGACCGGTGCGACGCGGAGTTGACCGCAAACAGCGACAGCGCTTCGCAGACCACCGCTGCCAGGGCCTCCTGGCCCCTCAGGGACACCCCGTTCACCTCTTGCTCCCCACCTGCCAAAGTGAAGCCTCCATTCAGCGCAAAGGGACAGTGGAAGCCTCCGAGTAGCGGGCAGCTACACATGATCAGGCATGCATGAAGGCATGCATCACGAACCCAAAGAGCTGGACCAAAACTCTGGAGAAACTGTATTGTTCGTCTCTTGTGAGTGTGCCAGAAAGAAGAGCAGCACGGCCAAAAATCCAGATGGATTGGCCTCAGCAGACCCGCAGAAAAACATCTCAAACCTCTCAAGGGGTGGCTCAAACCATTGGCCTGGCGGCTGGGGCTCCTGAGGGCCTCAGTGGCGTCGACGAGGCGCTGGCGCAGGTGGTCGACCACTCCGAGCTGCACGAAGACGGAGGAGATTTTGAGGGATGCGGACGGCGGGATGGGCGGGTAGCGGGCCTTGGAGGGCGCCGGCAGCTCGCTCAGCAGCAGCTGGCTCAGCAGCTGCACCGGCCCCGCTGCGCCCCTCGGCTCGTCCGACTTGAGCAGCTTGGCTATGTGAGCGGCACCTGTGAACATGCCATACCCCTTTTCGGATCCCTAGAACATGATTCCTTGCACATGAATCGACCCTCAGCCATGCCAGGGCCCTTTGGCAACCCTGAACATGAAGGAAGATGAGGCAGCATTGCACAGGCGGGCGAATGAAATAGAGGTTTACTAGGGTTGGACGAGCCACAACTGGTGATACACATGCAATAATTGAGAGGGATGGCGTACATTCTTTGAATATGTGGCCGGCAAAGGCGCGGCCGCAGGGAGAGGTGCGGCAGCAGAGGCATGCCAGTGCGCGGCAGAGCTCCGGCGCAGCTGCAGGTGAGGCGGCCGGCAGCTTGCCCCCCGCCAGCTGCTTCAGCAGGGGCACCGCCGCCCTCACAACCGCCCAAGTGGCCTGATGCAAAGCAAGCCATATCGTTCAAATTTTATATACACCACCTGATGACTTGCTTGCCTATAACTCCCATTAGATCAGGGGATCATGGCGCAACAAATGCAGTGCGTGCCGCTTAGCAGGCCCAATACATGCTGGACTGCTCATCAGGTGTGACAGACCCTCAATATGGAAGATATCAGGCCAACGCCTCTTGAAGAATTTAGGACAAAGCAGGCGCGTGCTGACCTGCACTTTGCCCTCTTCCTCCACAACGCCGCAGCTGAGCTTTGATTGGCTGCTCCTCGGCTCAGCCGCTTTGGTCGCGGCAAGCGCCGCCAGCTTTCCGGCCAGAACCCCGCCGTCGCTGCTGCCCCGGCCGCTCTGCTCAGACCCTGCCGAGGGCCCCCCCGGCGGCTGCTCTAACTGCCCAGAGCGCTGCTGCTGCTGCAGGGCTGCTGGCTCGCTGGAGGGCTCAGGGGCGCGCTGCAAGGAGAATGCGGCTGCTAGGTCCTGCTGCAGAGCCCCCCTCACGGCCAGATCCGGCACGGGAAGGCCCAGCAATGGCATCTGCGCGGCCGGCGCCGCCACGTTTGGCGGCCAGCCGATGCCCGGGAAGATCAGCTCGCCCACCGGCAACTGCATGCGCGGCAGATTCTCCCGCAGAGCCTGCACAGCGACTTGTTATTGAGAGGAGGTGAAATATATTCGCTTCGGGCAAAGAATGGAGCAATCCACACTGATGACAGAGAAACAATCCACGAACGACAATTGCTCTGGCCCATCCTGAAACTTTGGACCATGCACAAAAAGAAAGCAAGCAGGCTCCAAGCGAGCAAACACAAGCTGAATCTTTGCTGGCAGCGGGTGTTACCTGCATGTTGGACTCGAAGAAGTCCGTCTGCTGGTCCAAAACAACGGCAAGCTGCCTCCGCACGGCGGCCGCCTCCTTGTCAGTCAGCTGCTCTGCGCGTTGGCGCAGCAGCGGAGTCGCCTGCCGCAGCAGCTGCAGCTGCTCGTCCAGCTTCTGCATCAGCTGATCCACCTGCAATGACCCACAGCACATGCTCTCTTCCAGCTATCCTCTTCCCCACTGCCGAGCCCCATCAGGCCCCAGTGTGGGATTCCCCATGATGTCATGTACAACCTCCTGCATGCAGACAGCAGCATTCCTCCTGCAGCCCCACTTCTTGTCTAAGTTGGCCACAACTTCAGTGCGAGACCGGCGCACAGGGTGCACCTTGGCCTGGTCCAGGGATTGGGCAGGTGGTGGCGCAGCCGGCTGCAGCGCAGGCTCCTTTACAGAGCCTGCTGCTTCAAGAGACCCCGGCTGCTCCCCGTCCGATTCCACAGCAGGAGCGTCGCCGCTCTCCACGTCTGGCACGCTGGGGCTGTGGGCCGCCGGTGCACCGGATGCCAACGGTGTGCCGGGATTGTCGATCACCCCCGCCGGCTCCGGCGCGGCTGCTGTAGAGCCTGGCCCTGGTGATGCAGACACGGCCGCCGCTCCTGCATGACCCGAGCAAAGTCACTTACAGGTCACCCTGCTTGAGACTGCGTATTACATTGAGTCTGATGGTGACCACAACCCAAGAAAGGCAGGAGCAAAACTCAAATGAAATGCACCCTGCTCAAGACGGCAAAACACGATACATCACCTATTGAGTTACAGACACATAAAGAACAGCATGGGGAGGCTATGGTGTAGACTGTCTGGGACGGTGATGCATGGCAAAGAGAGCCCACCTTGGGCAGGCCGGTGGGCAGCCCAGTTTCCAGGGTCCAGGTCGCAGCCCCAAACCATGCTGTCCTGGCCGGTGCTGCGGCCGAGCGCGTCGCAGACGTCTCTGAGCGCGCCCAGCAGGTGCAGCGAGTCGCGCTCGTGGCCCAGGCTCTCCCGCGCCGCGCACAGCAGCAGCAGGCACGCGCATGCTGCTGTACGGCTGTCGCAGCGCCACTTGTCTGCCTCCTCCAGCTGCTTCGCATTCAACTCCCCTGGGAGGAACCTGCATCACGACAAATATTGTTATTGCTATTATTGCACATATCTCCTTGTCGGAGAGGCAAGGTGCATCTGCAGGCAAGCTACAGGTAAAGGCTACCCCTTGATGGAGTCATGCCAGACCCAAGCAAGACCCAATCAATCGTAGGCGCGCTGCTCAAAGTTTATAACGCCCCCCGCCAGCTGGGGCCATAACAAATGCACTCATTAAATCATGTAGCTTTCAGAAAATCTGAAGCTCTTGAACACCCCGCTGTTGCCCGGTAGAGAGCTTCCTCCCTGCTACAATTCTTTTTTCCCTTTCTGCCTTTCCAAGACCTCAGGATGTCCAATGCCTCCACACGGGAGACGCTCTGCATCCTGAGGTTCCCATGTTTGGTCCGAGCTTCAAAAAGTGTGACGCACGGCTGAAGGAGCTCACCTAGGAGCTTCCCTGACAGCATGTAAGCCCAGTAGGAAACGCAGGCGCGGCTCATTCGCCCAAGAAATCTCCTTTCCCTCCCCCAAGCAAGCCAGCGTGAGGAGTGCTGCCGCTAAGTCCACATTCTCTTTGCTGTACCTGCAGTTCGTTTGGCCGACAAGTAAGTCAAGGTTGTCAATGCAGTGCAGGCCATCTCCAAGGGCATGCATGGCTCTCTACAATAGCATCATTTTCGAGCAAGAGTCAACGACATCTGACACAGGATCGGCGAAAAGCACCTGACAAAGCACTGGGCCACCAGGCGACTGAAAGTGAAGTCCACAGAGCATTTAGAGCTGGCAGCTCGGGCCTCCAAAGCGCTCCTCAGCGGTCCAGGCCGCTCTGCTTGCCTGGAAATGCTGTCTGGCAGCAGGGTGTGCAAGTCTGCCTCCTCACCACCAGCTCCCTCAGGAAGCTGATCTAGGGAGGCTGAGTGTGCAGCCATGACTACTCACACCTCACCCTGCCTGCATGATGAAGAACACAAACTTTCAGCACGGTAGCGTCCCCTGTGATTCAAGGAGATAGAGGCTGGCAATCCTGGAGCAGATTAGGACATCCTCCCCAATCGGCAGTACTGGTCCAAAAGGCTGCTTTGTCGCGGAGACAGTCCACCGATATAAGGAGAATATGGCTATACGCTATATTCGCAATCTATTGATTCCGAAAGCAGTTCATATTCCCTCTAGGTACTGAAGGACGCTTCCTACTCCACGTAGACAGCAGTATTGCACCGATAGAATTGTGAGATGCTGCAAGTAATGCCACCAGAAATGCATCGAGGATTCAAAATGACGTCACGATCAACCAAAGAGAGCGTGAATGGACACACTTTATTCAGACTGATACATGGCTTGACGATATGTGCCCAACAAAACAGAAATATCGACAACGACTTAGTTCGATCAGATACAGATGCAAAATGGCCCACCATTCAATACGATCCGACAGCACACGGTGGCATTGCAGATGCCTCAAAACGAGCTTCTCGGCAAGATAGGACGCACAACTTCAACAAGAGAGATGGCTGCTGGGGGATCCCAGGGGGCCCCATACGCCGCCGCTGTTCGTTGTCTATATGCTGGCGGCTCTCGACATGCAAGCCTTAATTAACAAGTTAGTCTCAGCGTCACAGAAGGTGATGAGGGATCCCAGCGGGTATCCCCAGATACTTTTGTGATTTCACTGAGCAGCATTCAGGGGTTCTCTACGCTTGCAATTGCGATCGATGATATCATGCACTGAATTTACGCACATCATGCATGATGCCGTCACGGTGGAAGCTGCAGTCCGACTGCAGTCAGTCTCGACTAACAGTACACTAGTGGGATGCGCATGCATGCATATGCGGCTGCATTCACGCATCCATGGGGGCTGATTGTGTCATTCAAAACAGCATGCGCAAGATGACCCAAACAAGTCCTTGACTAGACAAAGCTTACATACTGCAGATCTTGCTACAGGCGTTTTCTGAGGCAGATCAGGACTATGCCAGGTCTAGACGCAGGTAATATCAGCCGTCTATTTATAGTGCATGTGCAAACATCAGGACCTGAAAAAGGCAGCCAATCCCTCTGCAGGTAGCACCATAGCAGCTTTATCCCGCCCAGCAGTACCTGGCACATCCCCCTAGCTAGGACACGCAATGCAAGGTTCCCTACTTCGGGAGCGTGTTGTCTCCTGATAGCTGTGGCATTACGGCATTATTGTATGTGCTCTGCTGTGCAGCTGTCATGCATAGGTCTGCTTCTTGAGGGGGTGAATGGTGTTGCCTGTCTCTTCAGACCTATGCATTCCTGTTTGCTCTAGCCGAACACCTTAGCCCCATGTAGATTGGTAACACTTTAGGCTCACTACACCAGCAAGACAGCACTGCATTCCTCAATCAGCATGGTATACAGCATAGTGATAGCTGATTGGTGGCGCTCCTGGGTCGACGCAACTGGGGCAAACAAAAGACCAAGCTATCCTTTACCAAGCTCCCTGATCATTTATGGCAGGAGAACCTTGTCCACAACGTGAATCACTCCATTTGTAGCCTTGAAATCGGCCTTTTTGACGGTGGCGTCGTTAACTTTTACGCCACCAGACACACTAATCTTGAGCTTGCCGCCTCCTATGGTGGTTGGCTCATCTCCATCCTTAAGAGAGCTGGACAAGACCTGTAAAACAAAAATCCAATGTGAGAAGTTGCCTGACGGTGTGGCACCGAACTGCTGCGAGCAGCCCTAAGTATAAGTCAAAATTGTGCTCTTTCACATGAACTTGCACAGCTGAGTACACAAATATACAAGGACTGCTACCCCACGCACTGGTACAATAGCAACGTTCCCTTTGACGGTCATGCACTGCAGCGCAAGAAAAGCTTGACATGCATTGGCTTGGGTGATTACGGGCTCGGCTGGGGTGACATCAACTACAGAGCACAGTCCAGACCTATCAGGAGGCAAGAAGAGGACACGAAACACAAGTGTCAAGCAGCTAGATATTGAGAAGGACAACATTTGAGCAGGTTTCAGTATTACTGACCTCTCCCTCAAGCACGTGGTTCTTAAGGATGTCAGCCATTTGCGGCAAATTCACAAGCTCAACCTTGCTGACGCCCAAGTCCTTCGCTGCCTGGAAGAACGCCTCATCGGTGGGGGCAAACACTGTGAAGGGTCCCTTGCCAACTAGAGTTGGCTCCAGCCCAGCCTGCAGCCATTCACTAGGGGCATTCAGCCGCACAGGATGAACTTCGCTCAGTCATACCACCAACACAAGCTGCACATCTCTGCTCGTCGGAGAGCTTGTTAGCTCACCTTCAGGATCGCTGAGGACAACAGTGGGAAGTTGGGGCTCTTGGCCAACTTGCCGAAGACGGAGTCGTCGAACTTTCGGCCTCCCTCCTCGCCTCCCTTGCCCTGCTTCTCGTTAGCTCTCACATGGAAAGCCTTCTGGTGCCTGTTAGGCGCCGGCGCAAGCCGCAGCGCTTGTGTGAGGGACACCCTAAAGCGGGGCGCGGCCCGGCCGAAAGCTGAGGAGCTGACGCGGGTATGGACTGTCATCGAGGAGGCCATGGTTGTCGACATTGTTGCACAGGGTGGGCCTTTAATGCAATATTAACGCTGCTAGCCGGTCTTTAAGTCAGCACAAATACTGTATGCCTTCAGTTTGCCTGAATATGGGCCAGTGCTATCATTGTGTGGCTCTGGGCCAGTGTTACATATCGACCCAAATCCAGCCATTTTGTTAGAGGGTTTGGGGAGGCATGGAGGGTTCACACATTTACAGAGGTTGCCAGTAAAGGCAACAGCACCATCTGCCACATCAGCACTAGCATTTTGGAATGTGCAGATACACTCAGAATTGTGCAGAAATTTGCAGATACACGTTCACACCAACAGAGACCCTCCCCCAGGGGTGTCGGGACTGAACACTGCTCTAGAGCGCTAGCTAGCGCTGCTTGCATATGTAGGGTTCATTGCCACCGTGACATGGCGCCATGCAGATATCATCGATGCCGCCACGGTCACCAAATTCAGCCATTGGCATGAAAAACCCGGGATGAAAGAACAAGCGCCAAAAGCCTCTGCAAGAGCCAAAAAATTGTGGTGTTTGGCAGGCACCGATTGCTATAGCATGCAGTTCTCAATGGTCTCAACAGATTGACGACAATGTACTCCGAACCCAGCTCTTTCACATTAAGCACTGACATTTCAAACCTGCTCCCGGCAAGTTGTTGACCGGGAGAGATCTCCTGAACCAAGTGCCAATATTGCCATTCTAAAGCGAACAGCGCTGTGCTTTGATAATAGCCAAGAGAAGAAATTGAAGCGATATGAAGTCAGTGAAGCAAACTCTAGGCCTTATATCTCAGTCCTGACCGCCACCTTTGTCCTGCAACTTGGTTGTTTCTGATTTGCTCACTCGAAAGAAGTGTTCATTACAGTGCCGAAAAGGCCTCCAAGCTCCAGCTGGGGGCCCTGTCCGAACTGTGGCTTAGGACTCACTAGAATACAATTTCTTCTCATTGCAATAGGCAATTTTCGCCATATGCGTCTTCCTCACTGGGACTTCCCCGTCATGGCAGAGCTGCATAAAATTAACCCCAGTCACTCTTTCCCGTTATGCACCGTTGCCAATCATCTTGACAACAGACACTTCTGATTCCATCCCACATCTGTATTTCCTGTCTGACCCAGCACGGGCAACATCAGCAGAAAATTGTATCCTTTGCAGGGCTTCCTCTCCCTGCCTTGTCTGCACTTGGAAGAGCCAAAAACGTGCAAGTTTGACCACGGCAGTAAGTGCGCCGGCTCAGGCTGCTGCAGAGGCATCAGCCGGCCGCGACATGGATGCCGTTGGCCTTGGCAGCCTGCGCGACACCCTTGGGCACGTCGAGCCGCGAGCAAGCCGGCAGCGGCGAGGTCTGCGGGACGATCTTGCCGTTGGCAATCGGCCGCTCAGCCGGCGCGGCGGCGGCGGCCGGGCCGGCCGGCCCGGGATCGCCCCCGGACGGCTGGCGCTTCTGGTAGGTGAAGGTGCTGCCGGCGGCATGGACTGCTTGCATGGCGCGGCCGGAGATCTCGTGGGTGTCTGCCCACTCTGGATCCCACGCCAGCGCCTCCGGCGTCGAGCACGCTATGCTCAGCCCCTGCGCACACCCTTCTGATTTCAGCAAAATTTGAACTTCGTGCCTCTTCTCAATCACAACCCCTCTGGGAAAGAAGACTCAATCCCTATTCATGAGAAGCTCCATCTCCTTTCTGCTTGGAGCAACCCTGACGGAGTTTGGATGGCAATACTAGTGCCAGATTCACCGTTATGCGTTTATGCATCCCAGCAGGTTGCCTCCAGACAGTCTGATGGCACAGCAGGGCAGGCATAGTGGGTACCTTGGGCACGGTGGCGAGCGCAGAGGGTGAGGGGAAGTGCTCCTCGAACATGGATCGGAGCAGATAGTACTCGCGCGTGTTGGGAGTGTGCTCTGGAAACCTGACTTGCCTCGCCTCCCACAACTCATCCGTCACCACCTGCAGAGAAGCAAATACAACAACTTCTCAGCACTTCCTTCTGCAGGAATGGTCCATACGTAGGCACTTTCACTCTCAATACCTCATCTATCTGTGAGTTTATTGTTGTTTCAAGCTCCCCAATCCCTGTTCTTGCAGCCCAATACGTATAGGGGCAAATTTCTCAGGTGAACCTCAACGTTGGGCGGACAAATCAGCCTCTTAAAGATGTGATTGACTCCAGTCTAATGATCCTGCTAATTTCAGAAGACAATCTTGGAACGGTGACATCATGCATGAGAGCTTCCCCTGCCTAGCCTTCAATGATGCTGTTAAGGGTGAGTAAGGGCGAAACATTGCTTCAAAAATGCAGCTGGTACACACCTTTTCGGCGTATTCTTTGAGGCCGTCCACCCAGTTGTACCCAACGCCATCTGAGAACTGCTCCTTCTGGCGCCAGAGCACATCTTCCGGAAGGTAGGGGTCCTCGGGTCTGTCGAATGCCTTGCGCAATAGATACTTCTCCATCCGCGCGTGCTTGCCGTCCGGCTTGTCCTTCATGTCAATCTGCACAGGGCAGCAAACTATTCAGAAACACATGCTCCCAGCAGTTCACAATGGCCTGTGCGAGGCCATGGCAACACTGACAAAGCACACGACCTGACAGCTGCACAGCCGCCAAATTTTACTCGACAACCATGAAGTCATTTAAATTGCGAGTCGCCCAACTACCGTGGAGCAATCAGGGGCCTTGAGGCCTTGACATGCAGTGCTTTTCATGAAGAATGTCACTCTACTCGCCACCCCCACCACAAGTGACTGATCCTGTTGATGCAGGACGCTCAAAAACAATTTCAAGAATAAGGCTTATGCACACCATCTTGTCGGCGGGGTCAAGGGTCATGGAGGTATCGAGGAAGGCCTTGTCCAGGAAGGGAACGCGCGGCTCCAGCCCAAAGGAGAACGGCGCCTTGTTGGCGCGCATCACATCAAATTGATGCAACCGGCGTACCAGCCGCACCGTCTCCCTGTGGACACAGTGGCCCTTCATCAGCCTCATGCTACAAGAGTCAGACCAACTTGGTCACGGAATAGGAGAATGTAAGATACTCTCAGAAAGTATCCCATCGCTGCAACAAAGATGGTATGTCTTCCAAAAGGGCATCCCTTTGTCAGTATTTCTTTACAGTAGAGCACGACGCACACCCCTTTTCTTTGAGCAAGCAGACAGCTCCAAGAATAAAAACACGCCCGATTTTCAAAAAAAGGGCTGTGAGGTGGAGCAGAGTAATAAAAGGTGCTCACTGCTGGAAGTCCTTAGGAGTGGGCGCCTTGTGGAAGAACAGGTAGCCGCCATAAATCTCGTCAGCGCCCTCTCCGCTCAGCACCACTTTGAACCCGCCCGCCTTGATCTTCCGCGATAGGATATACATCGGCACGGACGCGCGCACCTGCAATCAGCAACAAGCAGTAAAGTACCTGCCTCAGAAGAGTGTGACTACCATATTTTGCGCGCTGAACGTGACACTCTCACCCACAGCCCTCATGCTCTGTGTGATTGCAAATCCCACAATCACGCTCCCCACAAGCCCCTACTTGCCAGCAACATGCCTGGCAAGCTGCTGGATTTTGGACGATAAACGTATAGGAGCAAGCATGGGACCACCCTACAGCAGAGTCAGAAATCCTGGTGTTGTTGCTGCATAATGTGCACTCGCAAGGCAGCCCTTTCTCTCATCGTCCTGGCGCTCACACTGCTGTGATGTCTGCATTTATCCTTCGCTCTATAACATCGCTGCCATGCTGCCGGCTTCTGTGCAACCTACACTTGCAAGTAAAGAACAGCAAACAGCAGCTCAAGGCTAAAGCAGAGGGAAATGGCATGCAAAGTGGTGGGACAGGGGCGCACCTGCTCATAGGACTCGATGTGCCAGATGAGGTCGTACAGCGCATCAATTCCCTCCTCCACAGTGAAGGTGAACTCGTGGTGCTGCGTGCCGAGGAAGGCAGCCACCCTGCGCGCAGCCACCAGGTCCGGCGAGCCGGGCAGGCCGATGCTGAAGGTGTGCAGCGGCTGGTCTGTGTCGTACGCGTTCTTGGACTCCTTCATGTGCCTGGACGACAAGCAGTGCTTTTTCATTATTTTGCGCATAATTCCTTTGTTTACTGTTCCTATTTCATCTCAACTATCTGTTTGGCATGCAAGGCTAAGGCATCAAAACATCACCGTAAGCCAACTCACGCCGCCGCTTCATAAGCACTTAGCCTGAATGCAGCCCCCATGCAACCATTTTTCCGCTCTCACAATCCCCTCCGCCCCCAAGGTGGCTGGTGCTTCCCCTTTCTGCTTCCTTACGAAATCCTGCCTGCTCCTTTTACTCCTTGCAACTGGCTTGCAATTGATCAGAGATTACTCACACGCAGCACCTGCTCACTGGCTGTGCAAAGCCATAAGGGGGCAGATGGCGCTCACACCTGACAGCAATGGCGGCAACGAGGGAGGAGTCAAGGCCGCCGGAGAGCAGGACGCCAAGGGGGGCGTCTGACATGAGCCGCTTCACAACCGCACCCACGAGCGAGTCGTGGATGGTGGTCAGGTCTGCGGGCGCTGTGGGCACATACTCCAGGTCCAGCCACTTGGGCTTGTACCAGCGCTCAAGCTTGCCTGTCCTGCTGCGGTAGCAGTGGCCCTGCACATTTTGCCGAGCATCAAGCGTCAGGTTTGTCGGAGGAGATAGCCTCAAAAGCCACAGAATTAGATCTAGTTATCAATGTCCTTGCAATAAGATGGGGCAGGCGTGACATGGGAGAACAGTATAGCAGAAGGAGATCACACGATCAAACTGCGCACGATCAAACTGCAATGTACTACACAAACAAGGGTTCAGAAGATCGCCGCGTAAATCGTCCAGTTGCCCCTTCTTCTCAAAATCGCGTGAGAGCTTAAAGGCCACCTCTCCCCCTTCTGGGCCATGGAAAAGTCATTACAATGATGGTGGGTTGGGCATTAAGGGTCCAGCCTCGTGGACAGACTGGCCTACTAAGGGGACACACAAGGTGTGTCACAGTGAAGGGGGGCTCACCGGAGGGAAGATGTCAAAGGTCTCGCAGTGTGCTTGCAGGGCCTTCATCTCGCTGGCAAACCAGGTGCTGCCATCGCGCCCCTTGCCCCAGTAGAAGGAGCAGACCCCGATGGGGTCGCGCGCCGCCACAAAGTCCCCAGTCGCCTCGTCCACCAACACGCAGGCGAAGATGCCGTCCAGAGAGTTCCACAGCTCGTCCGAGTCTCCCAGTTTCTGCGCAGCAAGGGAGGGTCTCGCTGGAAGGAAGGGCTGCCACAGACTTCCTGGGATCACTGCTGGGCACTGCACTACCGATTGCCCACCCTGCAAGCTGCTGCACGCATGCATTCTGAGGCTCCTGACAGCAGTGCCTGCTGCTTTGTCTTGCAGCACTTGTCTCCACAGCAAGGCCCCATGAGAGCTGTCTACCCTCAGGAAGTCAGGAGGACAGTCAGTTCAGGCAAATGCTCGCTTCTGTGAGGTCTAATTACAACACCAGCTGTGAGTTTCCACGCACCTCGTACATGTGCCCAATGATGGCCGAGTCCGACTTGGAATCCTTTACAATCTTGACCCCCTTCAGGTATTTCTGCTTAAGCTCATCATGGTTGTAGATCTCGCTGTTCCTGCATAGCTCCCACACAATGCTTCAGGTGAAGGAGAAGCCAAAGGAAGCTGAGGGCGAAAGGGCTGCTGAATCACTACAGGCTGCATTCAGAACTGTGCATGGCATTAAGAAATGACAAGGCAGTCCAGCCTGCGAGGGAGAAGTCGCAGAACGCAATGCCTGCACTTTGCAAGTACTAGTTAGAAGGAATGGGGGGCTGAAGTACTTACAGAGCCCATGCAATGTTGCCACCTGGCCGCTCGATGATGAATGGCTGCCTGTGATGACAACAATAATACTTGTGTCAATAGCAGAGCCACCCGTACACACTGCGCGATTTTAGACGCCTAGCAGTAATTTGGTTTCTACTCAATTACAGTTGCTGTGTGGGTAAGCTTACTGACCAGAGCAACTCTTTCCGGAAAGTCAACAATGATAGTAATGTTTTAATATCTCGTTTGCAGAGATCCTCGATCCGTCGTGGACTAGTTGGCTAGTGTCGGAGTTGTGCATGAGTTCGAGGGCCTCACTTGCCGCCGTCCGTCACGTCGATGATCTGCAGCCTCTCGAAAGCAATAAAGCTGTTCCCATCTGTACTTTGCCAAATCGAGTTTGCGTCCGGCCCCCTATGCCGCAACAGCTTGCTCTGACGTAGCATCATGCGCCTGTTTTTCTCAGGGTCGCCCTGGAGCCCCAGGGCTGCAAGTATTCCACACATACTGCTTCACTTTTTGCTTTGCACCAAACGTGTGTGCAAAGACTGGATGTCCAAATATCGAGCTGGCTATCCAAAATGCAGACTCAGCTGGTCACGCTCGCCTTCCCTTGCAGATTTGGCTTGCTCCAGGTGGCACCGGATCAATCTCATGCATGTGATGAGGAAGCTGAGGCCCGTGTCAAGAAGTCTGCCCAGTGGTCTGTGATGCGGAAAGGGGAAAGGTGATGAATATATTGATGGCTGCATGCAACAAATGGCTCTCATGTCGCCAGCCAATGGGGCCCGGGCGGAGGCGCAATTTGATTGATATCCAGGGCAGCCATGGTGGTCGCATATACACAGAACACCATGATGGCATGCCACAGTGTGCAAGTCCAGTGATCATTGGTTTTCGAGCTCAAAGTGACTTTGTTCATCATAACGCTGATCAAGTGCCCACTGACTCAATTGGATTATTTGAATATATGTAGGTGTCCATTACAACCGAGGTCGATCCACATCGCTCCAGGCGATCAGATGATCCAACCATGATGCTACATACACAATTCCAGACCACACACTCTCAAAGCTGTCAGCTGACAGTACCTCTGCTCCCTCGGCAGCATGCTGCCTCACCCCTGTCTCCAAGCGCTCAATCAAAGTCATCATAATCATCTTCCTCGGCGATGGTGGCAGCTGCAGCTGCCGGGATTCCGATGGGAAGCAAGGAAGCTGCTGCAAGCGCTGGCTGCACTGGCTGGGCACTTTCTGTGTCGCTTGCAGGATCTCCGCCTGCTTCAATACCTTCCTGGGAGGGTCAAGAAGCAAAGTCAGCGACTTGCACCGGCAATGTTGGCTCATCATGACTGCCAGACCTGCCAGCAGAGGAGGTGATTTTGGCACCAACAACACTTGCCTGTTTGGGTGGCACTGCAGCTGCTGGCTCCTCCCTAGAAGCGTGCCCCTCGGGATTGTGTACTTCTGCAGTAGACACGTCCTCTGGCTTCACACCTGCACATCCTGATCGCAGTGAGCAATCTGCGGGGGACGGATTGCATTGACTCCTCGTCTTGATTGATCCGCAGCGTTGAGGGTCATTGGTTGAGCCGAGATCCAGTGACAGAAGAGTTCAGGGCAAGGACTGGCTGGCTCATCCAGTAATTGCCCTGACTTGCCCTGAAAGCATGCACCAAAGCTCACCAGCTGGTGCATCTTCCGTGTTTGCTGCAGGGGCTTCTCTGAGATCCATTTCAGCTTCCTCAAACTCCTCCTGCTTCGCAGCTGCTTTCTTGCCTCGGCCTCGGCCGGGCTTGGGGCTGCCAGGTCCCTCCTCTGCAGTCTTCCTGGTTTGCAAAAAGAAGAAAGCAAGTCAAGGCAACCATGCGGCAATCCATACGTGCAGGCAATGGCAACCTAAGCAGGGCAGCAAATGTGCATTCACCTCCTCCTCTTGGGCTTGGGTGCAGGCTCCTCGTCTTCAGCTGCTATATCTGGGGCGCTGGCCACTGTCTGCTTCAAGAAGTCCATCGTGGTATCCGACATGACGTATGCCTTCCTGCAAGCAAATGCAACTGATCGTTGCTCTGTATTTAGCAGGTCATCAGACAGTCTGCAACTATCCTGTATCCTAGCCAGGACTTACAAGTGAGCTGCAGATAGCGTCCTGGCGTCCTTAGAGTTTGCGATGGCCACGGCCCCATCACAGAGCTGCTTCAAGAAAAGCTCCACGGCTCTACCTGCTCGTGATTGTAGAGATTCATATGGATGCGTGCTGTAGCCACCTTGCATGGGTAAGGTATGTGCGGGCAGGCTTGCGCATTTATCCCAGCCAATTCTGCTTGTGCAAATCGATAAGATCCGTACCTAAGAGGACGGGAGTAGCCTGCGCTATCTTCCCTACATCCTCATCTGCCTGCATTATCTTTTTGATGCGCGCAGACAGCGGATGGTTCAACTTTTTACCCTTCATTTTTTTATATTGTTGATAAGATTCTCGAATAGTGGATGTATACTGACAGGGACAATGCGCAAAAGCGAAAAGCTGGTCAATGCTTGATGGGTCCGAACCACCAGTGACCTTCAGGGCCCCCAATCGCGGTTTAGATGAATTGTCTAAGTTTGATGCCTCCTTAGAAACTACATTGCACGATCTGTTGAATCTTAAATGTCCCAGATTCCTCAAAACCATGCTGGAATCACGTGACCGTATCACGGAAGTATACTCATCTTGCTCGTTCGACCCTTTGCACTTCAATTGATGTCAGCAATACCTTTAATGTCAGCATACCTTTCTCTAATCTGAAAGGTATGCTGTTTTACTCAGCAGCAAGAACAAGGGATACTTGGCTCAAGAAGATCACATTGCATCAAACGCATCAATTGTCAAATTCTACCGTGGTAAGCGGTCCTCACATGATCATAGCATGATCATAGTCGTCATCCGATGAGTCATCACTGGATGATCTAGACACAACCCATAACTTTGAAAATTCATGAACACTTCATGAACACTTCAAGAAGTTCTCGATGCTGAATAGGGGCATGCTCAATGTCCAAGCATGCACCTATTTGCCAGTTCAGCGCAGAGAATCATCATCGTTCAACATATATCTGAGGAGTCTCCGGGGCTTCAAGGGGGCAAGCAACTTTGCGCTGCCGTCTCTCCGTCTAGCATCCAGCCAGTCCAGAACCTGCTCATATTGAAAGATGTCAAGCCACACTCAACTGCACCTGGAGCACCTATGCATCTTTAAACATGCTATATGCCATCGTTATGCAGGTAGTGTTTCTTCACAACAGGCATGAAGAGGGAGCGCCTCACCTCATCAAGGTGATCAGAAATGAGCTCATGCCGCGCCCACGCCAGATTCAGCTCCTCAAACATGGGTGAGCTCTCCGGTTCCAGGCTGATCCCTGCCAGGCCTGGGATGGCCTTCAGCGCTGGCATCCACTTGGTAGAAGTCTGTCTATCAGAGCAGCAGCATGACAAGGCAATTCAGTGCTAGTATACAATTTATGATAACCGCAGCTAGAAATAGGACAATCCCATGACATCGACCATGCATTGTTTTTGCTGTTCAAGAGGGGGCCCAAAGATCTCTGGGAGGTCTCTCAAGATTGTTACAAGTGTTGACCCTTCTTTCAATGCTCCTAGCATCATTGAAGCAGAAAGAGGAGGCCACCTGGGGTCCTCTTTGAGGAAGTCTGTAGCGTTCAGCAGTTCCGCCGCTTTCAGCGTCCGATGCACGGCCTCTGCCGTCTTTACATCAATTCCCTCGATCCTCAAAAATAGCTCAGCCGATGCCGGCCGCGGCCGTATCAGCTTCTCTGTCACCCACGCCCCCTGCACATTCCACTTGAGGTTCAGCCCTCCCTACACACAATACTCAGGTCCTGTTTACTCTACCAAAGAGGCCAGCAGACAGAGTGTGATCCCCTACCACTCTTCCCCTGCATGGCCTGTTGAATCTCTTGAAGGTATCCAGCATTTGGTGCGGCGAGTCAGCATGATAATGCAGGTATCTCTAAGCATGCCAGCAACGCTAGGTGCAGGGAGCATATCGTGCTCACAGATCGCCATAGTAATGCTGCAGACAAGGATGACAATAACACAATCATCTTCAACACATGTGGTGCTGCATGCGATATCAGCGAAGCCATGCAGCACAAACTGAAGTCAAGAGCAGCACCTGCTTGGTCTTGAGGATGTTGATGTCAGCGGTGACTCGCTGCGCGGTGGCGCGGTCGAGCTCCATGTGCACAAAATAGACTGGCGGGTACGTCCAGCTCTTGCCGGCAGCAGGGTCCGTGGGCTTGGCCTCCAGCATATGAGGCGGCAGGCTCATGATCTGCGGCACTATGCCGTCCAGTGGCATGCGCATCGCCAGAAACAGCACCTGCATGCAGCGCGCATAGCCTCATTATCCCTTGTCTTGGTGGCCCAGGACCAGATGCTTGCAAGTCTGGCATCTTTTCGGGAGTGGGGGAGTCGATTTCTCAGGTCATGACGCCACACAGCCTGACTAGTGACAGATGCAGGGTGAGAGGTAGGCAGTAGCCTACTTCCAAGCAATCTTGCAACCCCGAGAAGCCACAGCTGCAGAATGGATGGTTGGAGCATTGCCCGAGGGCTGCTGTTAGACAGGACACTGGACTGCTGTACAAAGGAAGACTGACAATTCGACAGTGATTGGACAATGTTGAGGGGTCTCAGCCCCAAAGGGCAAAATGGGTGGTCACCATGGATGCGCCTGAGGAGGCGCCCAGGGCATAGACAGGCAGCTTCTCCCACCGCTCCCTCGCTGCCAGCTTCTGCAATGTCTGCTTGACCTGCACAACCGCAAGCCACTTGCTTGTTTAGGTGCGTCATCCCAGAGTGCACAGGAATCAGTGAGGATGACCGCAACAATCTTCCAAGGAAGGCGTCAGAATTGAGTCTTTGTGGGTGCACAGACGGGGCGCCATGTGTGGGCGCACATTGGGGATGTCTAGAGACTTGTCCAGCCACTGGGCGTCCCAGCAGCGATTGGCCTTATCCGAGCTGGAGAAAGCCACCGGCACATAACTGCGCGCAACAGCCCTCCGGACTATCGCCATTTCCTCCGGCAAACCTGCAAATGCTCGCCCCTTTAGAACAGAGCAGCAAGACCCAAGAACAGAATTACTCCCAGCACAGAAGCCTGATGTCTGCAACATTTCTGCATGCAAAGATGCCCATGCATTTGCTTTAGTGCACAAGGATCAACAATGGCAAGGCATGCAACGTCATTGCAACAGTTGTGGAGTGATCCACCGCAACAATTGCGGACTGATCGTTGGGGGAGATATGTGGTCACTCACCTAGGCAGCCTGGACAGGTGACTGACTTGCGTCCCCAGTCCAGCGCAGAGTGCGAGCAGCCGTGAAACAGCAATAGCACCGCTTTGGGCGCAGCCACCCGTGTGTATACCACCTCCGTCCCATCAACCTCCTGCAACACAAGAGGTATCTCAAGACCTTTTTATCAAATACCACACCACACCGCTCTGCACCGCGTGATGTTGACACACAAGCCTTGCCCAAATCTCTTCAGCTCTCATCATCTCTTCGGGCTGCTGTGCAAATGCTCATTTCTCTCTTGAGCAGCCGAACATTCTGAGTAGCCAAACATTCTGAGTATGCGCTGCGGAGATGGTCAGAGATACAGGAACGTTCTGAGATTCCCACCTCGAGCACTGCAGCCCCTGTAACAGTGCTATTGGCTCCCAGGGAAGGGGCAGGAGCTGATGCAACCTTCACCCCCATAACTCCCATCTTCTCCTTGTGTTTCAGCGCAGCTGGAGCCGCCAAATTAGGGGCCGGCGCCAGCTGTATGCCCTTTCCATCAAGTGACACTGCTTCCTTCTTCACTTCGTTCATGTGCACCGTGCTCACATCCTGTACTCCAAAGGTGGCAGCCTGCAGCATGCAATCATGCTTGCCTCCTCATCTATTTGCAACTGAGTGTTCGCACTGCACAGATTGGTAATCTTTGAGCAATGTGGCGGCGTCAGGGACTCTATAAAGCAGACAATTGCAATTTTGTGGAGTTCACCGTGCCATGGGGGTGAAGTGCTTTTTTATCCTGCACTGCACTCCCCCACATGAGTGCAGAGAGCAGCTCTGGGTCGCCCAGTGCCTGTCACAAACAGAAACACTCTGGCCAACTGTCACAGATTCACATGAAGGGTGAATTTTAATGTGTGGGGTGAGATCTGCCCAGATAGAGAGTCACCTGCAAGGCTACCAGCAGAGCAGCACATAGAAGGGCAACCAATGCGGCAGCTGCTGGTGAAAACTGCCTGAAAGATGTGCATCGCTCGTTCTGCATCGTTTCGGGCCTTTCTGCCCAGCATCATCCGGCACACAAGCTGTGATATGAAGTCATCTAGGAGCTCCCAGTCCTGTGACACAATGGGACGTTGCTGCCCTAGCAGAGGCCCCCCTTCATATTCCAGGTAAGATTATGAACTTGAGAGCTGGCTGGGCCTGATGAACAAAATGTCGACCGTCTGCAATTGGCTGCATTGGGACAACAGCTCTTTCAGGAATTACAATGGATCAGATGCATCTGCAGGTGCATGCTACTTTATTATGGATACCATGATCCTAAATTCGTCTACATCTTATTTCAGATGGTGGGATTCATTCATCAGGCACTTTTTTGACGTTAGTAATCTGCCAGCTACTGTACTGATCACGACGTAGAAGCACACCTGAGGAGATGACTGTGGGGAACCGGGTTGAGAATAAAGAACTCGACTTTAAAATCAAATCTTTCTAGCTTCACAACACCCCAACAACCCAAACAGCTCTGACAACGAATTGAGTCCTGACGTTGGGGTTCGTTTCACACTGCTTCGCAAGGAAATATAGAAATACTTTCGATGTGATACACAGACACAGACCAAACGTCTACTGAGGAACATCCAACGCAGAACTTTTCCGCAATGTTCCGCGAGCAGTTGGGTTTCCGAGAGCAACTTCTGACGAGGCGCACGGTTAAAATTGCGCGTATCTTCCCTAGGGGATTTTATGCTCCGACATCAAGACGACGCATCGTACCAACAGCACGGCCATCTTCAGAGGCATCATGTTTTCAGAATACGATTTATGACAGAATCTGACTTCAAGAGGCCCCGCATCAACCCTCAGTCGTCTTATTGGTCCAGTCACGGGAGAGCAGATCGGATGTCGGGTTATCTCTTTGTGTCTGTTTAGCATGTGATGCTCGCCGATCACGGCAACTACCATAGTGTAATGATGATAAGAACTTATCCTAACGTCACAACGCCTCGACGATGTGATGACATCAAGCCGATGGCGGTCTAACGTGCAAGCAGATCGTGCTATATACAAAGTGCCTATAAGTACAATATCTGTAATCGCGGCCAGTATCAGTCAAACAGCGCTTGTAACATTGCTTCCATAGAGACTTGAAAGCGATCTGTGCCATCTGTGCTTATACGCTCGGGCGAAGTCTTTTCTAGATCGAGGGCACGGCGCAGTGGGGTGCAGCAACTGTGCGCACATCAGCGCGCCTATGTAAGCTCAGATGGAGAAATCAGCGATGAAGAAAACAATTTACGTGCTGGCGCTAATCAGCGTGTGCATCGCCAGTCTCTGGGCTCCGGTAAGACCCGGTCTGACAGTGTGTCTTCTTCTCCTGAAAATGAGAGTGGATAGTGGACATATAATAGTCGAGTTTTCATATGCATCTTGAATAACAAACAGATGTGGTGATTTCTTTCTGTCCAAAACCACAGAGTATCCAGAAGCCCACTTGCTTAAATGTTCTGCTCCTGCAGGTCCTGTCAGAGCTGACAGATGGGGCAGTCAGCCGAAAGGGCAGGTTTCTCCTGTCAGCCGAGGTGGATAACATGATATTCAGCGCGGGCCTGAGCGACCTGCACCAGTCTGTCTTCCCAGCAGCGACCCTCCCCAGCCGCGCATCACCACTTGCCGCCACCGCGACTTACTCACCCAGCCAGCCAGCACCGGCCGATGACATCCTCTCTCCCTCGGCTTTTGCTTCGCAACCCCTGCAAACACCCCCACAGCAGCAGCAGCAGCAGCAGGGGCAGCAGACGCAGCAGCAGCTCAGCTCATCGACGGCAGATCAGCCGGCCGCGCAAGCTACCGCCAATTTGGCGGCGGTGCAGCAAACCGGGTCAGGCTGTGGGGGTACACAAATGGGCGCTGGCGCTATATTGCAGCAGCAGGAGGACGGCACGCAACAGCCACTAAAGGAGGCGGCCGCAGCACGCAAGAGCGCTGCGAGGAAGGTGAGGGCAAACTCGGCGGCGCAGCTGGCGCAGCAGTCGGAGGTGAAGGAAGCTGCGCTGTCAAAGGACACGATCAAGGCCGAGGCGCTGGCAGCTGTGCGCGCAGCTTCCCCGAAGCCGCCGATCCTGCTGATCCATGGGGGCGCGCAGGGGGGGTGGGCCTGGAGCTACCCCGGGGTGGATGCCTCGCGCGGCGTCGTCGGCGTGCTGCAGGATGCAGGTGCAGCTCTCCCTACTCATTCAACATCTCTACAGCATCATTTGAATTAAAGGAATGCAAAGCACGTGCCCAACTTTTGAACCAATGATTAAGCACCAGCCTCGGAAGCAGATACACCTGGGGTGACAGCGTGCTCAATGGACTCTGTATTGTTGATGCCACCACATCTTGGATATTATGTGCATGCTCAAGACATCCACAGCTTGTCCCTGTGGACAGTAATGCAGAGCAATGTCAGGGGTGGATGACGGTCTGAAGGGGTGGTTATGTGGCAAATGTGCAGGGTATGTGGTGTATGCGCCGACGCTGCCGTACCACGAGCCGGGAACGCAGTGGTCGCCAGACCAGGGAACACTCAAGGCGCAGGACTATGTGGACTACATTATCCAGGTTTGCCCCTTTCTAAGCAACTGAAATGATATGCCGAAGAGCGGCACAGACACTACTGCAGTGACCTCTCATGCACCACACATTCACTGCACAAAGAGCTCCTTAACATGGGATCCTTGAGGACCGAGGCTGAATGCACGGCAGTCTCTACTTTGGAATGCCCCCAGAATGGCATACTCCCCGCAATTACACCATATCGTTGGGGATTCATGCCATCGTGCAGGAGTCATGCCTGCACAGGCACGCAAATTCCTTTAGTCTCTTTGATGTGCCAAGGAAGCTGTGTGTGTGTGATGCAGTACATGGAAGCGGAGTCCATAACGGATGCGGTGGTGGTGGCGCACTCGGTGTCGGGAGTCTGGCTGCAGCTGCTGCTGGGGCAGGTCCCCGAGCGCATCAGCCGCGCATGCTTCCTCAACGCCGTCGTGCTCAAGTCCGGCGAGTCATTTATCAGCAACGCTGTCGGCCCCGCGCAGGTGATCTTGCTTTTGATATTTGAATTTCAAAATTTGACGTGTCTGCGCAGCAATGTATACCAGTGCCTGCTTGCCTTCAAGGGCTACAGACCACCCTTATTGTCCAGCATCGCTTTGTCTGCCAGCGTGACCATTCTGACAGGCAATGCACCAGGACTAGTGAGCCGCCCAATGACACTTGCGGTCATCATGGTATCACCATTTTTGGTACTGTAGATGATGGCTCCTATGGCCAGAGCTACATGTGTGACCTGCGTAAGCAAAGAAGCACGGTTTGGGAAGTGGGCAGCGGAGGGATGTGCTGATAAGAGGGTGTGTGTCTGTGCAGCTGTTCTTCTCACTGATGTTTACATACCCAAGCTTCCCCCAGCCGCTGTCGTGGCCCACTGGAGCGGTGGACCTGCAGGCCTGGAAGGAAGTCATGATCACATTGGAGAAGGACAATGACTTGTTCGCGGTTGACACCTACAAAATGCTTGTGCCCGAGCCTGCAGGCCCCCAGGTATTGGCAGCGCCCGATCACTTGCATCAGCGCAAGACTACGATTGCAACATGCACTGCATGAACTGAAAGCGTGATGTACTGCCCTGAGATTGCAGCCCAATAAGTCGTCAACCATGTCAGCAGCAATCCCTTCATCTCTGTCTTCTGCGCATTACTTCTGACCAATGTGTCTGAATTTCATCAGTACATATCCATCAATATACCATCAGTAGCTTCATGCGTTGATCAGGAGCGTCAGGGCTGTCTTTTGAGGTGCAAGGGGTGAGAGTGGGTGTGCTGTGCGCGCAGCTGGAGCAACCAGACTTTGGCGCCTTCTACAGGACGCCAAAGCCCAAGTTCTTCATTTTCGAGCAGGACGATGTGTCGCTCCTGCTGGGCACCAACCGCTGGCTCGACTTTGCTGCACGCTTGCAAGACGGCGCCGGCCCGGCCGCAGTCATCCGCGTGACCGGAGATCACCAGGGGATGCTCACCCGGCCTGCCTCCATCGCGCAAGGCATCCTGCAAGCCGCCACTGCGCCCTTATTGTAGCTTTTCTGGGCGTTTCGCACGTGCCTGCTATGCACGGCTGTGATGAGTGACCCACCTAGAGGTGTCCGGTTCCTGAAGGCCTGAGAATTACATATGTAAATTACCATGTGGGTTTCGGCTGGCGGTGGGCGGTCAATTCAGTTGTACTGCCATGTCTCTGACGTCAACACACAGGAATAGATATGATATCCCAAAACAGAGCCCCGGCTGGCGGATAAGTTCTGAGCACCGAGCCCATGGTTGAGTGGGTGTTGCTTGGATTGCCAGTGGCATGCTTGCGCAAGTCCAGCAAGGGGTAGGATGTATGGGATCCCTTTGCCTGCAGCCTCTCTGCAGACTCTTGCTGCCAACCTGGCAAGATTAGTGTGCAGTAATAAGGATAGTTAGGGGCTTCTGTAGGCTCCTTCCTTGAGCACAGAATCTCTGCTAGCGAGGGTGTAATGGCCACCAGAATCAGATGCGGCTATTGCCGCAGCAACAAAGATCGTGCGAAAAGGAAAAATAGCTGTCTGCAGCTGACTGTGAAGGATGGATGAAACTCATCATATGCACCAGAGATCTGCATTCTGTTGCAAGGTGCGGGAGACAATTTTATTCATCAGCTGAACACTACTACTTTTATGAATTGATTCGGTGGCGCTGTGGGTGCTGTGTAACGACTGCTTGTCAGAGCCCTTTAGATGTTGTCAGAGCCTCTTCGGGAGGCGGCAGTCATCAAACAAGCAACTGCTGTGGTGTAGAAGATAAAAGTACCATAATGTCCATGTTGGCAGCAAGCCCTTTATGGCTTTTAAAGACCATGATAAGTGCATCACGGGCTGAAAGGTTCCCAAACTTCTGTCGAGGGTCCAAAGTTCCACCAATACTCTTGAGAAGGAGCGGCTCGCCGCAAGAGTGAACACCAAACGAAAGCCGGCACATGTGTACACATGATGTATCCAGAATCCCCAGATCTGGATTTGTCTAGACTTTTTGCCTCTGGCTTGTGCAGATTCTCCGGTTCACGTATGCCCTTAGTTCAATATGGGCACCATTTGGTTCCCAACAGTCTTTGCCAGCTTTGGAATATATTGGAATATATATGGATATGGAGGCGGCCTGAATCCTGGGTGTTGACAAGGCGGAACAGAAGGTTGATCGTGCGCATAAGATTCACATGTTGTCATATGACATGCATGTGTAATGAGCTCTCCTTTCCCTCTGGGATGCCTGAGAAGCGAGCAGTGCTGGACTTACGCTGATCACAATGTAAGTGTCTGGGTACAAGGATCTCACCTCACATGCTGTCCGAACACCACAATAAGTATGCAACCCGCCAAAATTACGGAAATATCGCAGAGCATTCTTAATTTATCTTGAAATTCAGGCAATTTCCTGCAAATGCAAGTGTTTTGCCAAATCTTCCCTCCTGCGAGGCAGAAACTCCGGCTTATGCCTTCTTGCCGCGGCCCTTTGCGCCGCCTGCTGCAGGCTCCGCCTTGCGCTTGGTGCCGGCCTTCGCCTTGCCCTTGGCCCCTGCTCCCCAAAACCCACAGACTCCTCAAAAACGGCGCTCGCACTGCGTTGTAAGTCTTGCATTCTGCCTTGAACTATCTGGGTTCACTATATCAGCCCTGCCCAAAGCTCTGCACTCTGATTGCGCAGGCATAGCCCTATCACGGGGTGCTGTCCCACACCTCTCATTCGCATTGGCATGTCTCACATTGTCAAGGGCGAGAGACTTGGCAGCAACGGAGACCACCACAGCATGCAGGCACGTGATACACTCTGCAGACAGACTAGGCAAGACCCAAGAGGACAATATTTAACCTAAGGGGGATAATATATGGCTCAATTTTTTTCACCCGACCCTAAAACCCTAAAATCTTCAGGGGACTGGAATCATATGCCCGCCACACATGGGGAGCATGGCGTTTCGGGTGTGTTTCAAGAGCTCTCACCTTTGCCGCCGGCATCAGCCTCTGGGTTGACTGCCTGGCTGACGGCCTCTGCAGGCTCAAAGACCTCCAGCTCCTTCACCTTGGGGTGCTCCGGGTCCACCAGGAACAGCGCATAACCAATGCCCATCGCCACCTGTGGGCAGAATAACTTCATTGACCCTTCATGCTGAACCACCTGCACGTCAGAAAGTAGAAATTGCCAAGGCCTGGGCAGCATACACGAGCGACAGCAGCTGGAGAGATGTACAGCGAAACCTCTTTTCAACCCCAGGGTTGTCCCCAAGAGGAGTGGGGTTAAGAGGAGGGTGTGCTTGGACAAGTGGGCCTTCCTAGAGGTTTGAGTGTATGTGCAGTGTAGTGTAGTGTTGGCACTTGTGGCTGGAGCAGACCTGGTGGCAGTGCACGCCCTCCAGCGCCATGCACTTATCAGGGTTGGCTGATGACTTCTTGCCCTTTGGCCCATAGCCGAGCTCCCCGTGCTGCGCCTGGCCCCTGTGCGCCAATAGCTTCCCTCCTCAGCACCCTCTTCAATGCAAACCTTACAAAGGCACTGTTATCGGGGACTGAGACCTGCTGCATGAGCTGGTACCTTCTCATATTCGTGCAAAGGGCGGCACCAGACCTTGTAATGTTCTTTATTTGCTTGGGAGGGTCTGTTGAGGATCCAGCATGCCCAAGGCAACATTTAGAGAGGCAAGGCAGCTACACTATGGCAGAGGACAGCATCCCTTCGATACCACAATGGGGTCCTGCGGGTTCTAAAGAGGGCAATTGCAGCGTCAAAGAACGCAGCCTTCTGCTAGGGACCCAATGCAGGGGCAGGTAATATTCTTATGCTGCAACTATGCTAGGCCCTGCTGTGGAATCTACCCTTGCTGCACTGCAATGCCTGCATCTGAACAAATGAAATCTTGAGGAATTTTGATACAACGACAACAACAATTGTACCTTCAATTACCCCTAGCACTGGGGGTCAAAGAGGGTCCTCACCAGGTGATTGTGGAGATGTCTGTGTCCCCGGTGGCGGCGGCAGCAAAGGTGTAGGCACCGGCCGTGATGGAGCGGATTTTCCAGCCGGCCAGCTCGTAGACGACCTTGGGGTACATGGTGTTGTCGCCGCTGGCCTTGAGCTTGCCCCAGGACACCAGCTGCTCGCCGATCATCGTGCAGAAGCTGCTCGTCGCCCCGCACGCCACCTGGCGATGAGTCACCGATGACACATCAGACAAGACAGGAAGCTTCATGGATAAGGAAGCCAGGACCGGCTTGCAGCCTGCGCACTGCTCAGGCACAGCTTGTGGCACCCATCAAAAGTTTGAATATTCTTATCGATTTTTGTTTATATCGTTATGGTGATCATGCATGAAAAGTAGCTGCATGATGCACTTGCTGGTTTGATCACAGCTTGGAGGCAGTGTATACACAGCTGTGTCAACCCTTCTACAGTGCCATGGCTGCAGTGATAGCTGCTACCTGGGAAAGGTATTCCAGAGACAAAAGACATTACTTACAGGAGTGGCGCTCACAGGCAATTTGGGAGAGAAGGTATTTCATTGACGTCTGATAGTGTTTCGAGATTGGGGCTCACCGGGGAGTTGGCGTCAACAGGCATGCGTCCCTTGAGAACCTCCACTTGCTTGGGCGAGAACTCATCCTTCTGCTCCTTGTGGCCCAGCCGCCCATAGCCCCCATTGCCTGCTCGGACGACCACAAAAACACCTCAGCAACTTTAGGTCAAAAAGCTGTGACATCACCATCCCCAGCTGCAGATCCCAGAATGCAAGCAGAAAATTCCCCGTCCCAGGAGGCTTCAGCCGCTCAGAACCCCAAATGATTCAGGCAACTAGCCTGGTCAGCATGTCGCAAGACTGCACGGATGTCAGGGGTACTACATCTAAATCTAGTTAGCTACAGTACCCTCGGCAGATGTTAGCGAGTGGGTGAATGCCAGAACAGGTGAAGGTCATGTCAGGCAGTCACCCCAGGTGTATGCGGCGGCTGCGTCGTCCAGAGCGAGGGTGTGGTTGTGGCCGCAGGCGACAACGCGGATGGTCTTGTCGGAGAGGCCCTTGATGAGCTCAGGCGTCGGCTGCGCCGCGTACATGATCTTCACCGAGGCTGCGCGCACACAAGCCAGCCTCAGGCCGCCCCGTCTTGTGGCCGGTATTTTTGTTTTATGGCATTTCTTAAGCATTCAGGGGCCATCCCTCAGCATCCAAGGCCCTCAGCACGCATCCAAAAGCCTTGAGAAAGCAACAAGCGGAAGCTGCGCTGGAATTCGAGAACATGATCTTTACCGAGGCTGCTCGCACACAAGCCAGCCTCAAACAACCGCCCCAATGACCACATGCACAGAGTCATCCTGCTCCTTATGGCATTCTTGCCACTTCACTAATCTCAGCATGCACTCTGATCCGATGCCTCCATGAAGTGCAGCAAGCGACAGGGTGCATCCGGGTTCAAACGCACAGCTGCACGGCTGTCCACAAATGCTGTGCGCAGCATCAAAGGTAGGCACAGAGGGGAGTGAGGATAGAGACACAGACCCTAGTAGGCCCAAGTCCAGGTGCAGGGAACAAGCACGAACAAATGCTAGTCTGCCAAGAGCACATGCAACAGAAGGGGATATATCTAACAATTTAGTGGGACTGCCACTGACACCTGAAAGAAGACATTCAAGCAACCATGCAGACGACAGATGCATCTGAAGTACAAGTAGCAGGGCGTGAGGGGACGCACAGTCTTTGGCGTTGTACTCGTGGTCCGTGCCATGGCCGAGCTGGCCGTACTGGGGGCAGCCGGCGCTGTAGAGCTTGCCCTCACACAGCCACATGGTGAACTCAGCGCCGCACGCCACTGCCGTGCACCCGGAAACCAGTGCCTTCACTGGCGACTGCAGCAGCTCTGCAGACACAATCATTGTTAATATTCCAATTTTTTTAGGTCCTGAATCACGAGGTACGTCGAGCAGGACCTGGACTGTTGCCTTCCAGTCTTCTCGACTCATGCACTTCCTCCACCAGTCATATGCATGCCCAGTAGCATCAAGGTCATCTCTCACACAGCCAGCAGGCACAGAGATGCCCTCAGGGGTGGGGTGGATGCTTTTGTGGTGATCCGCTCAAGGTGAGTTCGGATGCTTTCTAGAGCCAGGGGGACAGCAAAATGAGCTCTAGAGCAAATTGTTAAGCAGCAGCGCTGCATGGTGAAGCCTGATGCAGAGCTTTGGCTGGACAGCTTCTGCAGAATTCCCAAGGGAGCAGTGAGTGGCATCTGAAAGTCTTTGTGCAGTTTCATATCCAGACCTCTGATGGTCACTCAGCACCATCAGAGGAGGATGAGGTAAGACTTTACCTTCGTTCTTTGGGTTGCTCTTCAAGGTCCCCGTGCCACATTGGCCCTACGAGAGAGCAAACTACATCAGACATGCATGTCATTATGTGAAGATCATGCGTCTGATGTGCTTTGACAGCAGTTTTGTTGTGTTTATGAGATGGCAGCTCACCTCCTTATTGCTGCCAAAGGAGTAAGATTCCCCATCGCTAGATACCACTGTTGTGTGGTGTTTGCCTCCAGCGCCTGAGCCACAACATCAACCGCTATCTCATCTTGGGAATTCTTACAACAGGTGGCAAATGTTATGTAACATTGTAAGAATTGGTCAGAGTGATGACTTACCTCCAACGATTTTCACATTCTTCAGCCCATCCACGATGGTGGGTATATTGCGTTGCAATAAATCACCATGACCAAGCTGGCCTTTCTGCGCCCCCATAGTCCATGATCAGGAATTTATTTTCTGATTTAAGAGCCCAAGAATTTCACCAATGAAGAGTGGCCCGCATACCTCGTTTCTGCCCCAAGTGTAGCACCTGCCCTCAACATCGCCAATGATGCAATGACAAGATGCACTTCCAGCTGCGATAAATTGTACCTTCACGTCCTGCGAGTCACCACTTATAAATCAGAGTGCCATCGTGGCGGACCATCCAGCTGTCCTTGAGCACAAGGATTTGATGATCTTCAGGTGATGGGCACTGAAGAAGAGCTCGATAAGTTCGGATTCCTCTGAGATAATACCACCAATTCGATGATACTCTTTGTGCAATACACGTTTCCCGAAAGGCCTTACCAAAAGGCTCTTCAGCCGTACAGGGCTGACCAAGTTCGGAAACTTCTCCGCGCGACCGGCATCCTACGATTGTAACAATGCAAATGTCAAGCACGCATCCGGATAAGAAACCTTCTCCATTTCTGGCAGAAGCATTCAGTCTCACATCAGCGTCTCCCTTTTTCTTGCTGCCGCCCAGATTACGTCCGATGAACCCCCAGTCAGTGCCGCCAGCAAATAGTACTTCACCCCCCTTGAATTTGCTACTGCTCTCGAGTGCATTTTCCTCCGCCATTGTCAGAAAATGAATCTGATGAAGAGCCTTGCTATTAATTGCTGCTCGATGCTATATTCAACGATTAGAACAGCTGGTTCCTTATCCTTTCCCCGAAGACAACAGAGTTGTGTCGAATGTGCCACTTGTCCTCCCAAATTTAAAAAAGACGCAATATCGATCGAGGGAACACGAACTTCTCTGTCCTTCTGCATTCAACTGCTTGGAACGCACTTGCTGAGCTGGCCACTCAGTCATTTGTTCGTCTACCGTGGTGTTCCTGTCATTGCGGAGTTGATCTCGGAACCCAACACTAACACACACACCCACGCACGGCAAGACTTTTGATATATACTGGAGTAAGTATTGAGTGGCATTCAGACCATCAAACACCTGATCGCAAGCTCACAGCCGCACTACAGAGTGTCAATGACAGGGAACCCGACAAAATTTCCACAGGGTATCTCCCTCATTGCCGGATTATACACGATGCAATGCCATTTATACATAACCTGTTCCATATAGCCATGCCTGCATCAGTGGATCAGTTGGAAGATCTCTGAATACGTGGGTTCCCACCTCATCCTGGGCAAATCCCTTGTGCCTGCAAGGTTTGTGCCTTCTTCTGACCCCATATTATTCGAAGTATAAATATCTTGTACGCTTTGATAGAAGCCTCTGAAAAGTAAGGCTCTCTTGTACCCTCGGTACGGAAGCTGGGACCGTTGTTGACTGATCAACGTAGACTTTGCCTCTTGTGTGTCACAGGAAGTCTTTCTCCTGTAAATTGTGGCAAATCAGCCAGAAGCAAGGCCTCAGCGGGCATGCATAGCTCCAAGGGGAGCAGCAGAGCCCTTGCATGGGTTTGCCTTCTGTCATGCCTAAGTCTCAGCGGTGTGAGCGCGACTCTGCACCAGGCTAGCTACCAGCGGCCAGTGACAGACGATGAGCTGACCAGCCCTATCACCAGAACGATCGACAAGCAATTCAGCCGCTTTGCAGAGGAGGTTCAGAGTGACAAGAGCAACCGTGGATCCAGCTATCACTACATCTACAGTGCGGCCCCAACTCGCATGGCGTTCTGCATGCTTGCAAGTTGAGTGCCTGTCAGTCCCTGTCAACAATGCGGCAGAATATCAGATCTGATATTAATGGTATTGCAGGCAAATACTTGTCTCCTGTAAGGAGGGAGAATATGAGGCTGCTGGAGATTGGCATGGGATGCAGCATGCACAATGGGGTGGAAGGGATGCACTCTCTTTCGGTGAGTGTTTGGAATGATGCAATAGATTTTGGTGCAGTTTGGCCAGCAGGGATATTGCTGAAAGCTGATACCTGAAATTGCTCGCAGCTGTGGAGGAGATACCTGACCAACACAAAGGTTTCTTATGTGGAGAACAACGCAGACTGTGCAGCTAAACACCGAGCGGAGATTGAATCTGTCGCAAAGGGCAAGATCTATGTTGGTGCGCTCGCTATCTTCCATCAACAAAGACGCTCAATACATTGCTAAAACTTTCTGGTGTGCAAATTTCCATGGGTGCAGCAACTCAGAAGCGCAAATATGTATTACTTTACCTTTCAATGCACAGGAGATCAAGAGGACGTGAGTGTTCTTTCTGAGATTGTGGAGGATGCCAAGCAGTTCAGTGGCTATGACATCATCGTTGACGATGGGGGCCACAAATCCAGTCAGATGCTGGCCAGCTTCAAGGTCAATGCCTCTGGGCTTTTGAGCTATTGCATGCAAAATTACACTTGCCATGTTCTGCTCAAAGCGCGCCTGAAAGGAACTGAGGAAGTGCTTGTGGATGCAGGTCTTGTGGCAATCATTGAAATCAGGGGGCATCTATGTGGTGGAGGACATTAGTGAGAACTACATAGAGAAGCCTTTCCTTGCCAAAGGGACCTTTACAGACTTCATCAAGAATACCATTGATGTTGTGCAGTGCAGGTGCAAATCTCACCCGCACCTCTGATCTTTGTAAATTGTTCAGCTGCTGCAGGACATTGGTGCCTCTTTAATCTCTAGCAGAGTAGGATTTGTGAGGTACAGCCCGCTTCACAAAACTGTGCATGCATGCAGGATGAAGCCAAACTACATGGGGCCAGACTCGCCTGTGAGGAGAGAGTTTATGGAGTTTTGCGCTGCCAACCCAATGGACAGTAAGCGCGAGTCTCCTGCTCTCTTGGATGCTTCTGGACATGGGTGTATTGCTCAGCTCCAGTAGTATAATCCCTCGAGCACTTGAGCAGCATCGTAGACTCGGAGCTGAATGCTGTCACTGATGCATGCAGTCATCAGTGTGGAGTGCATGCCAGAGGCATGTGTGCTGGTGAAGGGCAAGCCTCGCACGCGTGGCCTGCCCGCAGCCACGCCAGTGCCTGCAGACAAGGCACAAATTGCTGCTCAGGAAGAGGTTGCCGCAGTTGGTGGCGCTGAGGAGGCCGCTGCTGACCTCTTCAAGCCTAAGGTGTGCACTTGCACCAAGTTCGAGCTGTGCTATCTCCTGGACAGGGACGAGAGAGCATTGACAGAAGCTTCTGCTTCTAATGCGGTGCAAAAGGCAACAGCCCATCTTGAAAGAGAATCCCATGATCGCAGGCAACTGCAGAGAAAGCAGCAACGGCAAAGGCTGCAGTGCAGCAGAAGGGAGCCCCAGCGGCAGAGGCTGCCGCTGCTTCAAAGGAGGCGGACAATGCAGATGATGAGGACACTGTTGTCCTGAGCCCTGCCAAAAAGGGCAAGCCAGGTGGAAAGTCCGCCGAGCAGTTCCTGAAAGCAGATGACTTGGATGATGATGGGGACGTAGCTGCTCTGCCGAAGCCCAGTCTTTCTCAGCAGAGCGACAGACCATCCTGGAAGAAGAACTTTGCAGCTGACGACGAGGAGGAGGAAGAGGAAATTCCTGTACCTCCTACTCTAGTAAAGCCCAAGGTACGTGCAGAACATGCAACCTTGCAAAATATCGCCGATGAAGCTGTCTGTTGCTGCCAACTTGAGGTGTGCAGGTCAAAATATGGATCCTCAAACGCTGCTTGCATGGTAGAAACTGAGGGTACGTTGCCTTGCAGGGGAAGCCTGCGGCAGCTGCTGCTTCCACCTCCAAGGCGGCACAGAGCAAGAAAGCAGCAAAGGCCAGCAAAGCAGGGGACGGCGGTGCGGCGGCAAAGGCAGCCGCGATGCGTGCTGCTTTGCCGGAAGTTGAGGAGGAAGCTGAGGAGGATGCATTTGAGGTGGAGGAAGCCATTGGGGAGGATCTGAGTGGAGAGGATGACCAGGATGGGCTCATGGAGCCGGCTGCAGAAGAGGAGGCGTTTGCAGATGCATTCACTGAAGAAGACGAGGAGGCAACGAGGCACCGAAAATTCCTGAGAATGTACTGAAATCAACTTGATTGCAATAAAGTTCTGGTCAATTGTGGTTAAGGTAAATGTGCCTGTCAAGTCATTGGTCGATGCAAAGACATGAACAGGCCAGCAACGGGTAGCACATGGCATGGCCTGTAATTGTTGTGACAAGCTCTGAATGGATGAAGAGAGCCCAGATGTATGGCAGAGCTCCTCGGGGGTTTCTGCCATCCAGCGGCTGTGGATGCGCTTCAGCACTTGTTATGCCTATTTCGACTCCAAAAGTTTTAGGCCTTTAGCAAAATCACTGATAACATGCCATCTTATTCAAGTTACACGGTGTGGCGATGCTAGATTTCCATACAACGCTTCTTTCATCTGTACAGCGCAAGTAAAGATGATGGGCAGTGAGACTATCCCTTAGCCAATTCATTCGGCATTCAATTCATTCGGCATTCTTCATTCCGCAGTGTTTGGGCAGGGGAGAACTGCGCCACCATGCAGCTGAATTGTCAAATCATCAGGTTGATTATGCTGTCGCTGAATGCTGAAAACCATAATAAGATCATTATTGTTCTTCTTGAAGAAGTTGAGAGAAGTTCTGCGTTGCATCACAGCGGTGCAAGTGGCCAGAGTCGTTGATCTGCAAAGTGCATTTCTTCACCTCTGCACTGACGGTGGATACTAGCATCTGTTCTATTGTTCTGTAACGAACACAGGACCATTGTGATGCTGTTACGGCCGATCAGGGTGAGTACAACTCCATCCTGCTCTTAGCCGTCTAGCAATGGAGGATTGATCTCGTACTCAAAGTGACGGGACACCGAAGGTCCTGGTGATCCAATGTTGATGTGTTTATCCCTCAATCACACAGTGAAGACGATTGTTGATTACATGTGATGACTAGGTGCCTTGTCCTTTTGTGAGGAACGCTCGCCAGTACAACATATTTGGCAGCAGCTTATTCAATACTGCATGTGCTAGCAGTTGCAAAGGTCGACAGGTTTGCAAAAGCTGTCGGGGATGGACACATGATAGCAGCAGATGAATAGTAGCAGCTATGTTGTGTCAATATTTCCCCTCATGCAAGTCTTGTATGCAATAGGGAGCAGAATCACACCAAGACTACCTCTAAGCTGGGATCACCCTTGAACTGTCTGACCTACAATCCCCGTTGATCTGTCTAATGTGGTGTGCAGGCTTGAACCAGTAGGTCACTCCACAGCCTTGGGGCACGATGGCCTCGAAGGATGGGCAGGTCCTGCCAACTAAGGAGGCCGGCCTGTTCAGGCAGGTGGTCAAATACTATGAGACAAAGCAGTACAAGAAGGCCATCAAGGCGGCAGAGCAGGTCCTGAAAAAGTATCCAGACCATGGAGAGACGCTGGCCATGAAGGGTCTGACTCTGAACAACATGGACCCCTCCAAGAAGGAGGAGGCCTATGAACTCGCGCGCAGAGGCATTAAAAACAACCTGAAGAGCCATGTCACATGGCACGTCTATGGGTGAGAACCTGCTGCACCCCTTGGCATGGTAATTGCGTTTGGAAGGCATGGATACTTGGGTAAATTCTAGCCTAAAATTGGAGGCCCATCCTTGACTGATGGTGTGTGCAAGCAGGCTGCTCTACCGCGGGGATCAGAACTACGACGAGGCCATCAAGTGCTACAAAAATGCTCTGCGCATCGACAAGGAGAACTACCAGATCCTGAGAGACCTCTCGAATCTGCAGGTGAACATTTGTTTCACTACCATATCCACCCATACAGCTGTGACCATGATCAGTCTGTCACTGCATTGCTTTTGCCAGCATATGAGCGGGCCCAAACCAACATCGACAACTGCAAACCAAACGGAGAGCTCCTTCTTAGCGGGAGCTTTGCATGCTGCAAATTAGAGGGGGTGTGAAAATGTTGTGGCGGGGCTGTGCAGATCCAGATGCGCGACATTCCGGGCTTTGTGGAGACGCGGACGGCGATGTTGGCCCAGAAGGCCTCCAACAAGTCGCACTGGATCAGCTTCGCCATCGCGCACCACCTCAACGGCAGCCACCAGCTCGCCGCCCACGCCCTGAAGACCTACGCAGACATGCAGGTGCCAATTTTTGCCTCTAAGCTCCCCTTAAAGAAGGCATCTTGCTGAGCTGCACCGGTGGGCTTTGCACAGCTCCAAATCAGCTCTGACTTCCAGTCAAAGAAGGCACCTTGCTTCATGACACTAGTGCGCTTTGCAGCCGCCATTTAAGGCCTCTTGAGCCATTTGAAGATGGCCTCGTTGCGTAGTTGCACCAGTGAGCTTTGCATAATTTTAAAGGGCTGGCATGCAATATGCTGCAGCTGCCTATGGGGCCAATTGTAATCAAGACCAATCGCATCAAGCATGCTGGACAGGTAATGCATTAGACATTGCTGGGGGCAGCTGGCGGTTCCCTGGTCACTCATGCAAAGGTCACCCCAACGGTCGGGGCATGGGCTCACCGATGTGCTCAGACTGGCACAGCCAATGATGCCTTTGGCATGCTGGACCTCTGTGTCCCAAGTCTCGCCCCAGGCTTCATCAGGGCGTCTATATTTTATCCTGTCATGTTCATATTTATCTGATGTGCGACAGGAGGAAGTGCCCGCCTCGGAGGCGTACGAGCACAGCGAGATGATCCTGTACAGGGCTCTGGTGCTGGAGGAAGGTGGCCAGACAGAGCAGGCCCTGGCGTACCTGGACACCTCCAAGGTACCTTTCAAAAGATAGCACTCGCAGCGTCGTTCGCATTTAGTGGAATTGGTTACTAATGATATTGGGCGTTGTTTGTGCCCTTCGTGTATGGCAGCGCCTGATGGGGCCCACCACAGGTTGTGCACCCTGAAACACTCCGGGCAGTGGTCAGTTTGGCATGTCAGGGATTGAGCGAGTGCAAATATGAGGCATTGCGGACAGTAGAACCATGGACTGGAAATGTGGCCGTGAAGCAGGGAAGGAAAGCCGTGATTGTGAGGCGAGCATGTGGAAGGGCACGGAGGGAACAGATATTACTGGAGTCCTTTCGATGCATTTAGATTTGTGACAGCATTATTTGGTGTCATGCAGGAGCTCATCAAGGACCGCATTGGGCTGATGGAGCAGCGCGGGCGGCTGCTGCTGAAGCTTCCCCAGAAGCAGGAAGCTGCGGAAGACATCTACCGGCAAGTACCCCGCCCCTACCTATCTGCTGATGCATGCGCTTTCTTTATAAGTTAGCCAGTCCTTTGCAGCAGCAGAGCAGCCCTGTGAGCAAATTTTGCATCTGTTCCAACATTTGGTTATTGCAGGGAAGATGGGCTTCCTTCACCTACAGTAATCGTGCAAAGAATACGGTTGAACCGTGCATACACGGCACTTTCAGGAGTTTCATAACAAAGATTTGTCACTGGCTGCAGGAAGTTGCTGGCATTGAATTCAGACAACCACAAGTACCACGAGGGGCTCAGAGCAGCGCTGAAACTGGCGCCTGACGCAGAGGGCCAGTGGTCAGATGAGCAGCTGGAGCGCCTTGCTGAGCTGTACGATGAGCTGGCAAAGCAGTACCCTCGCAGCACAGCTGTGCAGAGAATACCCCTGGACTTCAAGGTGGGCTCTCCGCCGATGGACTCAATTATTACCAAAAGTGCTTTGTCTTTTGGTTGCTCCTGCCACGCTTGGAAGTGTCCTTGGTATACTAAAATGGGAGCATTGGCGTGTGTTTACTTGAAATCATTGTGCTGCAGGTTGATAAAGCGTTTGAGGAGGCGGCTGATGCATACGTGAGAAGGTTTCTCAACAAGGGGATCCCATCCCTCTTCTCAGATCTAAAGGCCCTCTACAGGTGTGCAATCATATGATGGCTATATGTGCGCTTGCGTTTCCTCTTCCAGGGCTGTCTTCAAGCATCCCTGAGTTGCACGTGATGTGATAAATTGCCCAACATAGATGTCATTTGAGGCCTTAGGGTCCAGAGGATTACCCATATTCTTTTCCACATACTTCCATTTGCTGTAAGAAGTTGCCATAAGTTTTACCTTTTGCTGAAGCCTCTTCATAATTGTTTGTGCCATGCCAATGCAGGGAATCAGCGAAGCGCGAGGCCCTCGGCGCCTTGATGCAGCTCCTGCTGAGGAGTCTGGAGAAGACAGGGGCGTTCCCTGCTCTGCCAAACCAGGAGGGCACCCCAGAGGCCCCAGGCCCAGAGGCCAAGCTGTGGACCCTCTACTACCTGGCCCAGCACTATGACAGGATTGGGCAGACAGGTACCCCTTCTGTCTGCACAGATCCCATTGGTAACTGCGCATCCAGATCACAAAGACCAACATTACCACCATGAAAAAGCAGATGTCACGGTGCAAGTCGATGATGCCTTGCATTGCTGGCGTTGCTGGGTCTTGAATCCCCATTTGCCAGGCTTCCGGCACACCTGGATGTGCCAGTTGATTCGCCTTTCCAGCCACCATGATCCGATCAATGATGCGGCCTTAAGTCGAAGTGCAGAAATAAATTCCAATTCAAGTCAATATAACAGGATCTGTGGCCTGAAAGGACTGTAGATGGTAAGTGTATTAATGGCAAGGGAATTTGCATGGCAGGGGATGCGCTGGCTGCAGTAGAGCGGTGTATCCAGGAGGACCCGGACCTGCCAGACGTGTACAGTGTGCAGAGTCGCATCTTGAAGCATGCTGGCGACCTCAATGCGGCTGTCGCTGCTGCCTGCAAGGCTGAGAGCCTGGACCTGGCTGACAGGTCTGTCCTTCAAGCTCACTACCTTTGATAGCTCACATGATTCATATTGACATATGAAGCTGATCTCCATGCATGCATCGGGCCTTTGATGATTTGATGGATGAGACAGCAGCCCAACAGAAGGTGGGCATGGTTCCTGTGTGGACACAGGGAGGCCAAGTGCTGTGGATGCTGATGTGATGTGTGTGGGTGTGGGCAGGTATCTGAATAGTGCTGCAGCGAAGGCGCTATTCAGGGCAGGCAGGATAGAGGAGGCTGAGACTATGGCGGCCAAGTTCACAAAGCACGGCGATCAGCTGAACGGCCTGACGGAGATGCAGTGCATGTGGTACGAGATCGAGTGCGGCAATGCCTACATCCGGCGGAGAGAATATGGCAAGGTGCAGTGCTTGCTCCCCCACTTGATTCTTGTCTTTAACGGGTGCAGGTTTTGTTTCAAGGCATCAGAGCATGTCTCAACATACCAGCATGATCTGTGCTGCCGGGCTTGTCGGTGTACAAGAACATTATTGCTTTTTTACATAGTTGCACACATCAGGGGTAAATGGTTATGGTGCGTCTTCGGCATGCTCCTTCAGTCGCCGCATTCTCAAATTTCTCTATGAAAACGAAACACACCTTGACGACCTACCCTTGATGTCCTACTCGCACAGAAGTCTAAGCTGGGGTCTGTGCCAGTCAGAGCACTGTCAAAGCTGTGATACTGGCATGCGCTATAATATCATGTTTCTGATGTACTCTACTACGCTGTGCTGCTGAACATTACGCTCAGCTTTCTCTTGATGAGCCCCATGCATCTAAAGCCCATTCCAGAAACCACGTACAGTCAAGATCAGAACAAATAATACAATTCTGAAGGGTGAAAAAGAATGCAAATGTGCATGCAGGCGCTGAAGAAGCTGCTGGCGGTGGTGAAGCACTTTGAGGACTTCCGGGAGGACCAGTTTGACTTCCACAGCTACTGCGTGCGCAAGATGACGCTGCGATCCTATGTAGAAATGCTGCGCATGGAAGACACCCTGCACCACAACATCTTCTACTCCAAGGTGTTGAAGTTGCCAATGAACTTTCTTGCATTTGAACCTTTTGCAGAAGCCTTCCCTGCAGGTCAGCAGATGCCCTACATATATGTCAGCTCCATCTTCAGTCAACTCTGACATCTCTTAATGGATAACGCACAGCAAAGATGCACAGCAAAGATGCACAGATATGGTCTTTCAGACCTGGCACTGTGAAGATTTGTAAGATATTGCATGGCCATCTAGTCTTGTGCAGCAAGCATAAAAGAGGGACACACTCTGCCTCCGCTGAGTTTAGCGACAGCAGGACACTTTTGAAGTCATTCCTTTAGGAAAGTAAGTGTGCAATGTACCTTGTGCATCAAATGTGGCACGGTCTAAAGACTTAATATGAGCTTACTTGGCCTTTTCTTGGCATGTCTAACCAGGAAGGTGCTGCAAGTGAGGGAGGTGTTGTACGCAAATCAGGCGAATACGTGTGCCTGCTGTGTGCGCACTGAGTGACAAAGTTAATATGTGCTGCTTGCAGGCGGCATGGGCAGCAATTCAGGTGTACTTGGAGCTGGACAGGGCCCCGGCGTCCGCTGCGAACAATGGCAACGCGCAGGATGGCGCTGACTCCAAATTGTCTCCAGAGGAGCTCAAGAAGCTTAAGCAGAAGCGCAGAAAGGTGCCTTTTTGACACAACAGGCATTGCAGTAATATTGATCCTTGCTGTCAAATATTCCTTATTATCCCATATCCCTTTTTACTGCAGGGACTCTGAAATTGATTTGGGTGTATGAAAATTTTGGGCATGCGTGTCTGGTCTCACATATGTCAATAATGCAACTGTTCACATGCTGTCTCTTCAGCGGTCAGGCATTTTATTATCCGGAGGCGAGACCTGACAAGAGCATGTGGGTCTTCACAGGAGCAGCAGAAGCAGAAGAAGGAGGCAGAGTCTGCAGCTGCCGCAGAGAAGGAGGCGGCCAAGGCGGCAGGCAAGGACAAGGGGGGCACGCCCAAGAAACAGCCGGCTGCTCCAAAGGAGAAGGATGCCGATCCGGATGGAGAGCAGCTGGCAAAGGTGGCAGACCCGCTGGCAGAGGCTGTGAAGCTCATGCGCGTGCTCAAGGAGTACTCTGGGGACCGGCTGCAGACGCACCTGCTGGCCTTCAAGGTGTGCTCCCCTTCCTCCCCTGGCAGAAGTTTGTTATGATCATGACAGTGTTGGCTGCAAGCTGACAAGACGTGCCGGTGGCATTCCATAGTCGCATAGTTTGTGGCGGCTGCATGTGCAAAGCAAATATGGAATGCTGCACACGGTTCCAAGCAGCATGGCTATCTAAACGTCGAAGCAACCATGATGGAATCTTTGTGAGCATTGCATGTCAGTGTGGAAGCAGCAAAGGTCCTGGAAAGAGCAGTCATGGCTGCGAGTCAGACCCGGCACACATTCATCATGTGACAGCGAGGTGTGCGCATGTGCAGGTGTACCTGCGGCGAGGGAAGCTGCTGTTGGCGCTGCAGGCGGTCAAGCGCGCGCTGGCAGTGAGCGGCGCAGGTCACCCACAGGTGCACTGCCTCATCGTGCGCTTCTGCCAGGCAACCGCAGCTCAGGAGGTCCGCCTCCTCTCTGCCTGCCGAACATGCTTCTATCTGGAGGGTCCAATGTCATCATGGTTGGCCCCTGCTATGACGCAGCTTTTTTACTGATTGCTGACTGTGCCAAGGAGGACAGGAGTGCTGTATGCCTGAAGTATGGGGCTTGCACGAGGAGCCGGTGTGCGTGCCTAGGACACAGCTGGCTTGTAATAGTAAGCAAGGGCAATGAGTAATATGCATATGCTTACTATTGCTGCATTTTGTGCAGGGGGCAATTAAGGAGAAGCAGGTGGTGGCGGAGGTTATCGACTCGGAGGTGAGTCAGCTGCTGGGCGGCAAGAGCGCCGCTCAGTACAACGAGGCCTTCTTGGAACAGCACGGCGGCGAGTCGCTGCTGCACCGGGCGGCTGCTGCCGAGATGATGGCCTTCCTGGACCCCCAGTCCAAGCCCAAGGCTGTGCAGGTCATCCTCAAGCGCGGCGGCCTCGTCGGTAATTCCTCGAACCTCTGCTATCCCTGCTGGCATGCAAGGCGTATGTCAAATCTTAAACCTGCAGTTGTGTGGGTGTTGAAGGGGTTTGAGCTCTTTGCGAGAGAAACGATGGCAACTCTGGGCCTGCCCGTGCAGTCAGATACTGACAGCAATCACCAGCAGCTCAAAGGAGGCACGGCAACAATTAAGTCAAGGCACATATTGGATGCTACTGCAACTTGAAAGGAAATCATGGGGAGCGCCAACTTTACATCATCAGATGCCTGAGAGGAATTGCAATGTGTCTCTTCTGGCCAGGGGGCGGTGTTCCAGCGGAGGCCCTCACCCACGCAGACGCAGTGGCAGTGCACAAGCTGCTGCAGGGCACTCTGGGCGACGAGGCGGCAGCGCAGGAGTGGAAGCAGCGCTGCAGCAAGGTGTTCCGCTGGTCGGGCTGCTTTGAGGGCGCGGACCGGCTGCACCTGAATTACCCCAAAGCCGACCCTGCTCCAGCCCAGGCCAACGGCGTGGCAGATGCATTGAAGAAGGTTTCTCTGGACAGCTAGCATACCCGAGGACAATAGCTTGTGTCATGAAAATCTTGCCAGGCTCTGACGTGCAGCAGGTGCCACGTTATGGCGCTACAGGTATTGGCGGTGCAGAGGGAAGGGTATGGTGGGCATTTGCTCATGTCTAGTCGGTCTTGGGCTGGGAGGTCGGGAGGAAAATTTCTTGCGCATGTGCCATGTGGGTGGGTTGGTAGGAACTTTTATATCTCTGCAGTATCTTTGCAACACTGTTTTTGTGCGCTTTTTTACGTGACCTTTTTAAGAAGCACGAACGAGTGCCAGTGGCGCGGCGCTGCCGGCTGCTGCCACAGTGTGCGAGCTCGAGTGTTGGTCTGGTCTGCAATTGACTCTCCCTGCAGCATGCATTGCTATTGATACTTAAGCATGTCTCTGTTGCAGTTTGAGATTACCAATCTTAGCATCGGCATGTAAAGTTAAAGCTTGAAGCTTGCATTGGGGTGTCCTCACCAGGAGCAAGGGTTTGTTGCCCACCCTTCCTCATAATATATTCCCCTACTGCTTCATTGCCAGTGTTACGAGGAATCTGTGTCTTCTTTCATCTCTTGCATAGAATTGTGATGCTTAAGAAAAAATAATGCGGATTTTTTAAGTAGCTTGAACCTCCAATTGTGCTAGTCTGCTTCATTTAGGGAAGCCTTGGAACACCGCACACGATCTGCTGGTGCAGCGTGCGTTTCGGCCAGAGGCGTTGCCCTGCTGCAGTTCAGCAGCGTCCGCTTCATGTGACATTAGAAGACTACCCTGGATGATATCATACAGCTCGTTTGGTGTCTCGTGGACAGCGGTCGTCTTCACTGTGCTCATCGTATTCTTTATGTACGCAAACTTCCTCTCTTTACATTAAAACAAGAGAAGCTCTACAGCAAGATATATGGTTGTTAGTTTTCATCATCCATGAGGCCAAGTCACATCCTATAGTAATACTATTGTAGTACTGCTTGCAGTACCAGCTTGGGTCATCCAACTTTATGCTTATACTCTAGCTATGGTCCCATACGTTGGCATCGATAAATAGGCACCTGACATGTCTGGGAGCCTTCTCCTAACAATATGATTGCTGTTCCTAAGGTGTATTAAATAATCTTTCGTTCAGCACTCTCGATCGGCCACTTCAGTGACTAGTCACAAGCAGGGTAGCAGGTTTGACAAGGAACATGAGAAAGCATTATATTCAATCATTTCTAATAGATTTCCTGCCTTCTTGCAGCATGGACGGCGTGCAGGGCTATGGGTACTCCAGAGTTCTGCAACGATTCATCACCAGCAGCTTGGACAGCGAGGTGCCTCGGCCCTGGTGGGACACAGACCTTGGCCAGAAGCCGCTCCCCAGCAGGCGGCCAGGTCCTGCGCTCTGTGCTGTGTGCAGCGAGCCTGCACCGCACCGCTGCGGTGGATGCAAGGCCTCCCGCTACTGGTATGCTCACGTCGGACCCGATGCTTGTACCGATGGTTCTTCTCTTGCTCAGGCAGCAGCCTCTTGGTGTCCACTCATTTCAAGCTGTAAGAATCTGCATGGCTTGATCATCCATCACCCAGGGTTTATTCGATGGGAGCCCCCTGAAATAAAGATTGCAACTTATAAATTGTCCTCTGTTGGCTGGGAATATGAACGTCTGTCCACGGAATCAAGAGAAAGACATGCAAGCAAAATCAGTCAATCTTTTTAATCAAACTGCGGAGATGAGACTTAGAGCCTGAAGCGCAAGATTGGAGCCACTGAAGTATTGCATGCATGCGCAGCTCGAGGGAGCACCAGCAGCAGCACTGGGCAGCGGGCCACAAGCAGGTGTGCCGCAAGCTAGCACTCGGGATTGCAGCAGGCCTGCACGTCAGAGCGGAGGGCAATCCAAAGGTGGAATCTGGGAGCAAACAGACACAAGAGGAGGCTGGCAGTGCGCAAGCGCAGCAACTGGTGCCGAGCAGAATGGTGTGCCCCTATGAGGAGTTCCTGGCGCTGTGGCCGGCCGCCGATGCCTCTGATGAGGGCCCCACTGGCCTCATCAACCTGGGCAACAGGTGACACCCACGACTCTGCCATTGTGCAACAGATTTTCGCAGTATATCATGCCGCATGCACTCTGTGCAGAGGTCATGCTGAGAGATCCTCCTTCGAAACAGCGCCTGTCCCATGATACTGCTGTACACGACGTGCTGCTTACGCCCGCTTTCGGAAGCTACACAAAATCAGGTGCACCGTGCCAACAGCTCATGCAAGTGAAATTTCCTCGGTCATTGTGCAGCATTGTAAGGGTATTTCATCCTTGGGAACTCTGCAAATGTCTTGAGGGAGGGTGCGTCTGTCGGCGCAGCTGCTTTGCGAACGCAGCGCTGCAGTGCCTGATGGCGACGCGGCCCATGGGCGCCTATCTGGCCTCGGGCCTGCACACCAGCCGCGGCTGCCCGGCGCCCCCCGGCGCGTTCTGTCCCCTGTGCCAGCTGGAGCTTCTGGCCAGGGAGATGCGCCGCGGGGACGGCCCCGCCACCGCGCAGCCGCTGCTGCACCGCGTGCGCCTGTTCTGTCGCGACATGGTCGCCGGCGAGCAGGTGGTTGATTGCTCTTATTGCCTGTGACAAGCTGTCAGAATGAGAGTGACCGAACAACAGACCCTTCATGCGCAGAAGGGTGCTAACGTGGGAGCTGTGCCTCAGCAGTCCTTGAGGGGCATGAACAAGATACTTGAGATTGCTCTGGATGGGGTTGGAGGTGCTGATAAGGAAATTGGGGTAATTGTGCAGGAGGATACGTCGGAGTTTCTGAACGGCCTGCAGACCGCTGTGGAGCACATCATGCTGCATCAGGCTGGAAGCCCTGCCAAGCTGGACAGCCGCTCAAAGGTGCCACTCTCTCTTCTGCTTGTCAACACACTGTCCTGCACCACCATCATGCACCCAACGTACCTCTGGACCCGAAGTCTCACTACAGATATGCATATGTGTGCAATGCAGCAGTGCACCCGTCAACAATGGCCGGCCCATGCGCGCAAATGGCGGCAAGTGTAACAGCCAGTTGTTGCGCAGGAGACGACCCTGCTGCACCATATATTTGGCGGCTACGAGCGCATGCAGAACGTGTGCACCGTCTGCTGCAATGTGTCAGCCTCCTTCGACCCATTTTCCATGCTGTCAGTCGAGATTGACGAGGACATCACCACCCTCGAGGATGCCCTTGCACGGTACTGACTTCCTTACATAATATGTACACCGTTTTCCTCGACGACATGTGCAATGATGATAATTGCAAGCTTGCAGATTGGCATCTGCAGGTTGTTTCAGTCTCATTGTCGCATGCGTCCATCTTGTGATATCTCTGGCTGACGGATTGATGGCGCCTTGTGTGGCACACAAGATTCGTGTGCATACCACCTGCATCCCCTTGCATCTGATGGAACCTCTTCTGTGCACATGCACTACTCTCCGCATCCTGGGAGGTCAGATTCAAGCTCTCAAAATTATTTAAGAGCGCCTGTTTCGTGTCGCAGGTACACACACACAGAGCTGCTGGCGGGGGACAATGCGTACAGCTGTGAGAAGTGCAAGAAGGACGTGGAGGCGGAGAGGCGGCTGTGCTTCGAGGTGGCACCCAACACGCTGCAGATCTGCCTCAAGCGCTTCGTCTCGGTGCGTCACCTCAGAGCCCTATGGTGAAATCGACTGTCCTTCCCGCATGCATGCCATTTCCTACCTTGGCACAGATGGCCTGCTGAATGCCCATCAAGAGGCATGCAGACCACCGGGCCTTGCAGTCTTCAGCATGCCATGCCGGGAGTGAGCGGCAAAAATGCAGCAAATAAATTTCAGCATTTAGTGCAAATGTTCTGGGAAAGCAAGGGTCGGACCGACCCATTGCATGTCCCCTGACTTGCAGATTCCCGTCAAATTCTTGGGCCTGGGGGTTTTAAGGGACTGCTATTATTCCAGGTCACAAGTAATTGGTGCATCGCCCTCTATGTGGGGCGCTGTATTGCAGAATGCATGGCAGGGAGAAGTCAATCATCTTCGGTGCTCCATGTAGAGGTGACTGTGTTAGCTCAGTGGCAGCGTTGCCGCAGGTGGATGGGGTGCCCATGAAGAATTCTCAGGCGGTGGACTTTCAGGAGCAGCTGAATTTGGGCCCTTTCATGGCGCCGGCCGCGCTGGACGGTGGCCCGGCGTGGTACCGGCTGTACGGCATTATCGTGCACGAGGGCACGCGCAATAGCCCCCACAGCGGCCACTACGTGGCCTATGTGCGCGGCGCCGACGGCCAGTGGTGGGAGTGTAACGACGCGCAGGTGGGCCATCTCCCCAAGCTCCATTACCCTTTCAAGGGGACTAATAGAAGGAAATTGCTCGTACTCTTTTGCTCCTGTTGGTACCGGTAAGGGAGAGGAATCGCGAGGTTTAAGATGAAGGTATTCCTTATAATGAGGAGAAACAGATGGGCCTCTGTCCCTGTGCACATGCAGGCGGCCGTATCCTGTTCAGTACCACTGCCCTGCCATGCAAAAGTGCCAGTTGCTGTCTGTGCTGCAATTGTGTCCTGCACCGGAGGGCGCAGGAGGGCTGATGTGGACTTGCTATTGGGGTTCTCTGAGTGCAGCAGCGTGGGGAGTTCCCCTCAGTATTTGGGCCATAATCGAGACATGTGCTGACGCGGCTGCGATGCTGCATAGGTGTACAGCTGCACTACGGGCTACGTACTGTCGCGGCGGGCGTACATGCTATTCTACGCGCGCAAGGCGCCGCGGCCGTCCCTGCCCGAACTGGCGCAGCTTGCCGCGGTTCCCCGGTCGGCCGCCACTGGCGTCTCCGGCAGCAAGCCTCCCCCCACCCTGCAGAACGGGTGCGTGCCAGCCCCTTGCAACCTTCCTTTGGCAAGTCATTGTAGACCTTGAGATTCAAAGGACTCCTGGGAGTTGTGCCTTGTGCCCTTTTCCAGTTCATGGCAGGCAGGGATCTGATCAGAGAATGTGCGCGCAGATATGAGGCAGGGCATGCGGCCACTACGCCGAGTGCCGCGCAAGGAGACGAGCCCAGCAGCAGCAGCAGGGCGGAGGCGAGAATAAATGGAGGCACTTTACCTGACAGAAGGAGCTCTGCAGGCGCGTCTGAGGTGTCTTCCAGGGATGCAGCACCGTCGCAGCATCCCACAGAAGCAGCGGGCCCTGCATCCACAAATGGGAGGAGCAGCGATAGCGGCTGGGACAGCAGTGAGCTGCCAGTGGCTGAGGGCGCTCGGGCACCGGCCAATCATGGTGAACCTCCAAGGTCTGCTGCATGCACAGAGCAGCAGAGCTCTGCAGCAGAACCCACGGAAGCTATTAGCAAACAGCAGCCTGATGGTGCTTCATATCAGGGCGACGGCAGTGCAAGTCTCAGGGACAGCGGGCTCTCACAGGTGGATGCTGTGGGCATAGAGTCAGGAAGTCTGCTCGACAGGGCCAGTGGTGGTGCAGAAATGCAGCCGAGTATTTCGGCAGGCCATGAGGCCATTCTGCACCTGGGGGTGAGGATGCCGAGCGGGTTGGGGGATGCGCATCAGGGCCTGGGTGCGCAGGATACACTCTGGGGGCCCAGCGCAGGCGCGGCCGTGGATGGCCTGCTGGAGGGCAGGCCGGCCAGTATCGGCGGCCACCTCAGTGCGCGCGGTGCTCTCCGCGCCTAAAGTGCTGGCATTATTCTGCGTGTATCTTTGTAAGAGGGGTTGTGGTTGAATAAGTGATGTCAAGAGGGGATGACTGCAATTTGCAAGGATGTGAGACGTCCAGGCAGGCGCAAAGCCTACTGGCCTGTCTCATCACAAGCAAATATGTTTACAAATCAATATGATAGTCTCTTTGATTGTTGTTTAAGGGGTGTGAATCCAACATTTGCTTTGCACCACTCAAGATACTGCATTGGTCCTTGTTGCAAGGTCTCTGTGGAGATGTAACATAGCACTTTTCTCAATGCTTGCTGCTTGAAGGTAGTACTCTGTGACATCAAATGCACTCACAGTATGATTGTTGTCGTCATCCCAAATCAATGGATACTGCACAGTGCCTTCAACATCAGCCCAGCTGATGGCATAGATTGCATGCATCCTGCTGCCTGCTATAGAGTGCTGTGCCGGGTCCGGTACAAACCATGTCAGATTGAACCCCTGCATGATACCGCCACAGAGTCTGATTATCAAGATACCCAAACATTTTTCATAACAGTCCTGCTGTTGTCCTGAGTTGGAGAAGACCTTTCTGTGCACGGATATCCTCTGTTGTTCTTTCACCCCTACTGGGATGAGTAGTGATGAAGAATTTGAAAATTCACAATGTGTATGGTTCAGAGCCTTTATAAATGAGGGTGAGGTGAACCAGGGCACCTGGTCAGTGTACTCTGCCGCGCCAGTGAAAGACCAAAAGCCTGCTTCTGTGTAGACCTCCACCCAGTCGTGGTTCCCTCCTGTCTCTGTGTTCCAAACAGGTGTCCCTGCAGCATTCAAAGGATATCAGTCTGCCAACCCACATCCTGAATCGTGCACTAGCCGAGCATTGCTAATGTTAATAATGGTAACAGCTCCCCTGGTAGTTTACAGTGATCTGGGAATGCTCTTTGAGCAGCTCTACAAGAAACACAAATGGCTGCCTCGACTAGAATTCCTCTGCACCTGCCATCCTTGCAGGGATGCCCACAGAGCGGAGTGCATTGACCAAGAATATGCTCAGCCCTGTGCAAGAAGCGTGTCTTGTCTTAATAACCTGCAAAACAATGACCCAATACTCATTGTAAAATGTGCCAAGTGACACAGGAAGACTAATTGGGCCCATGCAAGGAAAGTGCTGATTTGGGCACCTGAAATGGAGACATGATCTCTGGTGTTTGGTTGGATTTGAAAATAATGCCCCATATGCTCCAGATCTCCTTGTTCAGTATCAGTGCTGCTTCTGACAGCGAGGAGGCGTTCTGAACAAGAGGCAGGAATCTCTGGAAGAACATTGGCCTCCAATTGTCACGAGGCTCATCCACACTGCAACGTTGATCAATTTTTGCATGCAGGCCTACCATCTGGACAGATATCTATTTACGGATGCAAACTGCAGCAGCAGGTGAAGCTTCATGTCCTTACCTGGCATAGGGAAGCACATAGTTCAGGAAAATTGACCAAGGCACATCCTGTGCCCACTTGGAAACAAATCTTGCAGCCAGGGCTAGTTCTGTATTCTCCTCTAGGTACTCAAGAGGCAAGACTGCATCACTGGGTGGCATGTATTTGCGCAGGAACTCAAGGCACTCCTCTTGGGGAGGAGGCCCTAAGAGCTTGCAACTGCCCAGCAAGACCTGCAGCAAGCATATGCAGAACTAACTGCTGAATCATCCTTCTCAGATCATCAATTCAGAATAATAAGGATTGTCAATCTTGTCGAGGAAGGGTGCCTGTGCCTGCCTGCGAAGAGAGAAGCAGGAAGGCAGTGAAGAGTGCACTTCGCATGGTGGCCAGAGTTCACAGAAAGTAAACTCGTTGAATATTCTTTGAAACTTTCCAAGATGATGTATGGGCTCCACGGTCTCAACGCTCCAGTCCTTTACCACTCGTTTACCACTCCAGATCAGGTGGCCTTGTTTAATAACCTTGTGATGCCGCAAACTTTGGGACAATCGACCCAGATATGGACCATTGTAGTAATAATTTGGGAGACTCAAGAGCTGTCAGAAGAAATCAGACATTGGAGATTGATGAAACACTAGGTTTCGACCTGGCTTCTTCTCAAATGGAAGCTGGTCATGAGCAAATGAGGTTTTCAGAGGATGGTGAAGGAAATCCAGTTCATGTGTCAAGCCTGATGGCCTTTGAGGGTACCTTGTGCAGAGTTTGCAGCAACATCCAGCTGTAGAGCTCTTAAGACCTGTGTGCAAGGTAAATTGAGCCCACCGGGCACATCCAACTGCATGCATATACAGCGGCATTGCGCAATCTACCAGTGGTGCCATGCTTATTGCATTGCAGCAAGGCATGTGCACAACATAAGAACTCAACTGCTCATCAGTACCTAGCAGGGTCCCAGCTCATCATGTGTAATATCAAAAACTCTAGTCATGCATTTAATGCATCAACAATGATCTGGACAATTCAATGTTGAAAACTTTGCTTGAAACATGTCAGCTGAGGCCACATGCGACTCGGTTTCATTTGCATACTCTTGGCTCAAGACACTGCCAGACACCTGAGACGGCACAATGACATCCATTGACGGAAGGTTGCTGTGCTTTGATGCAGTCCTCACGGACCAATACTCAGACTCGATCACACACTGAGATGAAACAGACTAAAATCCATTGGATGTGACCAAGAGCATCCACTTTTCATTTGTGCAACCCTTGCAGCTGCACATAGCTACGGCAATCCAGGCGTTGAAAGACCTCACAAGTAATGATGCAGCCACTGCCAGTGCGGACAGTATTCATAACTCTGACGGGCACACAAGTACATGCGAAGGAAGCCAAAAAGTACCAGGTTGCAGGCAAAAACACGCCAAAGAGGCTAGAAGGGGATCATCAACAACGCTTTCCACAGTTCTGTGATCCCACTTGCTAGTTTCCGTCTCCTGTGAACAGGATGGCAGTTCTCTTGGGTGTCGCCGGTACTGCCGGCGGCGCTGCCGCGGTGGCCGACACCGAAGCAGTGCTCACCCTGGGACTCGGGGCCACCGCAGCCGCGCGCGCAGCCGCAACAACCGGCGCTGGCGAAGTGGCAGATGCAGCCATGCTGAGATTACTAGGGGCCAGAACCAGAGACTCCGCCTTTGTCACAGGCCCCTGTCCGTCCGTCTGCCTCGCCCATGCCACCAAGTACGGGCTCGGCGGCTTGGCCGTCGCGACACTTGGCGCCGGGAGCCGCTGCGCCGCGGGCGCAATTGCCGGGCCGGCAACCGGACCCTTGAGAGGCAGTGTCGACGGAAGAGGGGCGCCCATTCTGCTGGGCGCCAAAGCAGGCGCGGACTGGGGGCTTGCAGCAAGAGGGCGTGGGAGCTTGCTGGCGCTTGGAGCCTTGGCGCGCTTGTGAGCTGTCGGGGCGGGTGCGTGAGCGCTGCCGCCGTAGGGCCGCTCGGAGCCCGGGTGCGCGGCGGCGGCCGGCCGCAGCGCGCCGGCCGGGGCCGGGGCCGCCGCAGGGAGCAGAGAGTTTGCTGGGAGCGCGACGCGCTCGGCTTTGGATGCCACGTCCGACGCCGCGGGCCCCGTTACGGGCCCCTGCACTGCTGGACCCAACACCTCCCCGGACGCATCGTCAAACTGCACAAGGCATCCAAACGCATGTCTTCCTCGCCGATGGCATCGTGAAATCCGGACATGCTCTGCTGAGGCTCTGCTGAGTGACAACAGCTGCTGCTGCTCAACTACCCAGCAGACAAAAGCATTGTACAAAGGAGCATATTCTTGAGAAGCTTCTAGAGCTAGCGTGCCTTAGGATGCATGATGCATGCACACTATTCAACAGCTGTATCATGTGTAGAGCACAAAAAGCTGAGCAAGATACTCACATAGAGGTACTTGACAGTTCGTGCGGGTAGCACTGCGTCAAAGCTGTCCTGGTCGGAGACCACCACAGTGTAATTCTCTGCACCCTTCACCGCGATAGAGGCAATGTGCAGGCAGTTTGGATCCCCAAATGGGTCACTGCTGAGCGTCCTGCAAGTTCACAAGGGGCGTTCAATACTATATAGGGACAGGTTGATTTGTGAAAAGAAAGGGAGGAATAGCAGAATGCATTCCTCTGGTTATTAGTGACCAGATTATCTCTAGATGGACCCTATTACATTATACCATGCATAGCAGGGATGCGTGAAAAACACCCTGTGTGTGCTTGCAGGATGATGCAACGTTAGACACTTACCATGTAAGGAAGGGTATAAGAGCACGATTCACTGTATGTGCTTGCAGTAATATGCAAATAAACAGCCTTACCATGTGAACTGCTGGTTGATGTAGATTGAGACTGTCGCCCCGATGAGGATGCCATCTAGGAGGCAGATGTCCATCTGGACATTCAGGCTCTCATCAGGTGAGAATGAGAAGATGGCCAGCTGAGGGTCGGCGTCCATGGTAGGCTCTGGGTTGTACTCGTCAAACAGCACTGGTTCTGTGCCATTGCTCCCCTGAACATAAACACACTTGATGAGCTTAAATCATGTTAGACCTTTCATAATCTCCAAAAAGCATCCCGGAACGGCAAGTTTTATGCTTGCTTGGACACATCTACTGCAAGGCTGACTAGTCATTTGTGCTGCACGTTGAGAATCGTGCCATGCAAAGCCCAAAAGAATGCTGACTGGCCAGAAAACAGACACCATGATGAAGAATATGGCAAGGGCGCCTCACCGGGAAGGGAATGGTGCATGGCAGCTCATCACATTCGAGTTCCATGGCGTTATACTGCGTCCAGGGGCCAGTGGACGCCTGAGCAATTCCCTTGAGGGTGTGTATGTGGAGGTAATTTTGGTTCACTGAACTGGTCAGCCTGAAGATCAATTGGAAACGGGCCATATTGCCCGGCACGAAGTAGGATATGTTTGCATCTGCAAGCCAGACAACACCTTGCTTTTCCAAAGAGTAAATTTAAGGAGTCCAGTCAACATAGCAGAGATCAAACTCATGAATATATATGCGCCTGAAGTAGGACATGCAGTCTTCAGAGCGATGATTCGATGACTTACTTATCTCATCAGACATGCTGATCTCGATGCTCCTTTTGTAAGCAAAGACATCCGTGGGGGTAAATACGTCGCTGATTTCCGAGAGGACCACGTAAGATGAGACATCAAAGAGATTGCCTGCATCACACAGCAACCAATTCTCCCACTGTGCTTTCTAAGATCACATAATGACACATGCACGGACTCATCCTGGCGTTTCTTCACTTAACATTAAGCATGCATGCTGAAAGCCTGTGCGCTTATCACTCAAGTAACCTTGGTGAGATTCTGGAACAGACCAGGTATCGCGCCGCGCACTGTAATGTTCACTGTGATGGTCTCGTTCTCGAAGGGCATCGGATCTGTGAGGCTGCGCAAGGAACACAACAGTCAGGAATATTTCGCAAATCTATAAGAGCAGATTTATGTCCAATGCTTTCATCGTGAGAAGGTGGAGGAGAAGGGAGGACTCACAAATAGGTGAAGCTCTTCGCGCGGTCCTGTGGCGAGAAGGTAATTACATGGGGAAAGAAGCCAAGCCCAGGACCGTGCTTGGCGGATCTTGTTGAGTTCATGGTTCGGACCACGATGGATCCTCCATCGCTGGAGGCTGTCAGAATCTCTGCAACCTCCTCCAAGACACCATCTGGGGGAGCACTGGATAGGAAGTGTTCCAGGCCGTTCTTCCATGCCTGACATGGCATCGCATAAAGCGTCAATGACTGCTTGAACTGCCGCTAGCAGCAGGGACCCCTTGCATGCATTTGAGGAGGGGCACACCGACATGCAGAAAGGTTGAGCACGGCAGAGCAATGACATGCAGGACACTTGCAGCAGGTATCGATGACATGCAATTGGGGAGGAGCACACCGACATGGACAGGTGTTTCAGCACAATCAAGCAAGGACATGCAGAGCAATGCAAGCAGGCAGGTGCATTACCGCAGACAGGCGGCCATAGTAGTCTGGGGCCTGGGGTTCAGAGCAGCTGGCAAAGCCTCCAGTCAAGACAGCTACAACCTTGCCTGTGTCCATGTCTATCAGCGGAGATCCAGACGAGCCTGATGTTGTTGCACCCTTGCTCCACAGTACCTGGTCGACACATCAACCCTTTCATGCATGAACCTTACTAAAAAATCCTGTGAGCATCGAAAGCAAAACTCAAACGGGCGAAGCACATCAACACCATGGAGTATGTCTGCATGGTGGCCAAGCACAGACCTGGAGATGCGTTGTGGCAGACGGCTGAATTTCACCAACAGGGAATCTCCTTGCTGTGAAATTCGTCGTGACGCTGCCACTGCACCCATTTCCACACATCTCATGGCATCATATCATCACAGCAGAGTAACTGAGCCATAATTCTAATAAGTGTGGGTTTCCCACACTGCCAGAACTCGCACCTGCTGTTTGCATAAGAGATACGCTTGAAGTTGCCATTTGGATGATGTATGCCGATGGCTCGTGTTGGCACTGCATTATTGCTACCATCGTAGCCCAACTTGTATGGCTTGAAACTGTCTGGGATGGTTGCAGATATCTCTAGAAGGAGGATATCGGCCTTGCTGTCGTAGAACGCAAGCCTCAATCCCTGCAATTGAAGAAAAACTGTTCATGTCACAGTACGGTGCCCAAGACCGTCACAGTGACCATGTGCAAGTCATGATGACTGATCTTCCAAGAAGATTCTTCCTGCACTTCCTACGAAATGGACTGTTTCTTTTTGAAGGAAATGGGCTCGTGCAATCTCACAGGAGAGAGGAAAACGGCAAGACCAATACGCACATGGTCATCTGGCAGAAAGGAGGTCATGCGCACCTGAATGACCTGTTTAATGGGTGGTGTTTCTTTTTCTCCACATGGTTGCTCATAGTTAAAGATCAGTATCCTGTGCAGAGATTAGCCATCCTTGAACACAATACTTATAGGTAGAAATTGATAGATGAGTAAGAATGCAACAGCACACACAGAATACTGTCTACATGGTGGATGTTGCGCACCAGTACTCAAAATTGTTGATTGCTGTCTTATCTGCAACCATTTAGACACAAGTTAGACAGTTGACATCAAACTCTTCATTAAGCCACTGTGCAGTGCTGAACTGAAATGTGATGAGATGAATGGACCAGCAAACACTGTACATGGCAGCCCCTTACCCACAAAGCAGTGGTCTGCAGTGAGCACGAACTTCCTCCCGATGGGTGCAGTAATGAGAGTTCCTGCATGCAGACTAATACATTCCAAGTGCTGCCAAAGACATTGATCAGATTAGCTCCATGCATGCTTGTATATCTCGAAGCCTTATTTGGCCAATGGAGTAGGGATGGGGATGTTGCGGTAGTGTACCTGTACAGAGGGCCATAGCTCCCAGCTGGACATTCACAGCGTAGATATCCAGGACGGCATCGTTGACAGTATCCCACTGACTGTCACACAGCACACTGGGGGTGCACGAGGACACCACATCCGTCTTCCGCTGCAGCAATGACATGTCAAAATCCGTCCCTGGTGTGTATCTGACCTCCTCTGACTTCACCAACAGCTGTCTCCGCCGTCGACGCTTCAGCTCTGCTGCCTCAGGCAGATTGCCTTGCAGACCCTGTCAGCAATGCCAAACATTCAGATCATCACTCCTGCGGCCTGCATGCAGCCCCGCACTGGGCTGCTTGCATCTGCAACGTGACACGGACGGTTGTGCATTTAATTCGCCTGCATTGGGTGTTAGGAATAAAGCAAAGGAAGGAAGAGACTATCACTCGCCTGCATGACACTGGCGATGCGCACTCTAAAGCCGCTGCTTGGAGGGCGTGAGGCAGGATGATGGAACTCCAGAATCACTTCTTCACCTGTTCACATCTTGCCATGTTGGAGCATGATTGAGCATAACACTAAGCAGAGAAGACATACGTCTCGCCAGAAGATTCTACAAGAGATACTGCTCGATGCAAATCGCTCACAGCAAGGGCGGACCGATATACCTTGCATGACCAAAGTGGTGAGCTTCTGGGACGGTGCAGCTTTTGCTGACACAACGAAGCAGCTATCCAAGCATACTGTACAATTGCGAGTTTCTGATGGCGAGTAAATGCTAAATTCTCCAGCCCAAGGAAGCGCAAGTTCACTGCGCTCCCAAACACTTCAGTAATTTGTGTTGGTACGGATTTGCAAGTGATTAGAGCAGCACATGCATTGAGCTCACCTGAAGATCAGGACATGCGAGCTTGCGCCCGGTGAAAGAATGCTCAGACTCCACAAACTGCTGCCATCTTCCAAAAGGCGCCAGATACCCTTGCTGACAACATCTTGTTCTTCGAAGCCCTGCCACCAACATGCACATACATTCAAAGACCCGGGGAGGAACTGTTGACATCAATGACTTTGTTGCATATCCGATGATCACATGTGATTCAACACGTGCAGCACATGTGCACATTTTAGGGAGTTGGGACAGGAGCACACCGGGGGCGCTATGTTCAGGACATTTCTGGCATTTATGCCGAGAATTTCCTCGTGCTGATCTAAGAAGCTTTCAGGGTCCGCTAGAGGAAGCAGAATTTGAGGCAGCTGCGTTGTCTGACCCTGTCCAACTGGCTGCTGAGATGCAGTCCAGCCTCGCGGTAGGGGATCACACAACACTGCGCATCCACAGCACATGCCATTAGCGATAGGCACTGACTACATCCTCATGGATCACATTCTATGACTTGGCAACAGGGACCGTATGAAGACCGAATGGAGAGGCAGCATAGAAAGACAAACCTGGCAAGAGTAGGAAGCTGCTTGTTACTACGAAGCTCAGACAGCTGAGGAAGCTCAAGTGTCCTCTCTTTGCACCAAGCATCTTGTACAATCTCTGCTATAAAAACATCGCGTTGACTTGTGCCCACCAGTCGCCTGTACCACATCATGCAGACTCAGCAACTTGGAATCCTCATCACCACACCCAGGGCTTGTGTTGAATTTTTAAAAGCTGGCAGTCAAGTCTGCCATAAGTAGTGCTTTGCCATCTTCAAGAATCGGTTTTGAGGGCATAAGCAGGCCCACCACCGCTGGGCACGTTGCGTTTTCAGGGCGAGGTACTATATCCTCCTTCCAAGGCTACTTGTCGCCTTGTTGCCTTGATGCAGTCCAATACCCCAGGAGCTGCCACAGGAACTCTCTTTATGGACGCAGACCTGGCTGTATTACCCGCGCAGTGCCTTCAAAGACCAATTTCTCTGCACGTGGCTAAGCTTCCGAAACAGCTAAAGTGATCCAGGGCGCAGGAATCTTCAAGGGTCAAGCGTGTATTTGCGACGATCAAGCTCTAGCAAACACCGCTCGAAATAGGCAGGCTTCGGGACCGAGATCAGTGACGAACACTCACTTCGTCATCAGGTTTCCACAATCACCTTCCGCCGTGAGAATCCGTAAACCACCAGTGAACCCGTAAATGCATGCATGAAATCCGGCCAGCCTTGTCACGGCTTGAACACTCAAAAGACACTCACGATCGCCTCCAGCTTCTTGCGTTTCTCTTGCAACCAATAGTAGGCGCTACAACGTGCACATCACGCCAACCAGGGCAAGAACCTGCTGCTGCTGCCCTTGTGACCGGCAGAAGCGTCTTGACGAGTTCGAACTTGACCTTCCTCTGGACAGACCGCTCTGGTCTGCCAGTTTCGGCCTCTGCTGATAGAGCCGTGCAGTCCTTTCCGAGATCGAAGTAGAAGTGAAGGCAGCGAAGGCGGACACAGAAGACCATGGCAGCTTTGACAGAGCAGTAACACCCTTGACTCCTGGGTTTTAAATGCAGCTCGACGACATAAAAGCCTGCACAGGTGTCAGGCAAGTCAAGGAGGCAATTCTGCAGTGTGAAGCTAACCACGCCTTTTGTTGGCGCTGCAGGCAGGTCGAAATCCAGGAAGAGGAAGAAGTAGAAGAGTTCCAGTTGATTGAGAAACTCCAGCAGCTTGGCATCAATCAAGGTAATTCCTCAGCAACTTTCCTGCAAATGTAAATGCGCCTTTCTGAGATAGTGCACCCCTCACATACGGCAAACTGGTGGGTGTGGCACAGGTGACATCAAGAAAGCCAAGGAGGCTGGCTACCACACATGCGAGGCCTTGCTGATGAACACACGCAAGGTGAGCACATGCTGGCAGTTCCTTTGACTTCTTATGGTCCAGACCGATGCATCGAGGGTCAGTGAGAGGAGACGGTTGCGACAGCTCAAAGGTGCTGCATGCAGAAACTCGCTGACATCAAAGGGCTGTCAGATGCCAAGGTTGAGAAGTTGCTAGAGGCCGCTCGCAAACTCTGCCCTAACATTGGATGGCTGAGCGCCAAGACTGTGGAGCAGCAGGTGCAAAGCATCCCATGCATTGTTCTCCTCTTGCCGTGCACCTGTTCATGCTGCATCAACTATGCCAGGCCGTCTTGCGCACTGCAGAGGTCCAAGGAGATCTTGAAGATTTCTCTTGGAGCACAAGCAATCAATGAGCTGCTGGGTGGGGGTCTTGAGTCAAAATGCATCACAGAGATCTATGGCGAGTTCAGGTGTGTGTGTTGTGTCATGTATGCCTCCTAATGTATGCCGTTTGTTAACATCAGCACATGCAGTACATGCATGCATGGATGTCTGACGAACAGTGTGCCAATCCTGCAGGACAGGAAAGACGCAGATCTGCCACACCCTGTGTGTCACAACACAGCTGCCCACTGAGCAAGGAGGGGGTGCTGGGAAGGTGAACCTTTTGCATTCATTCTGGTCAGTGTCTGAGACAGCTAAATGGCATCATGTACAGTGTTCTAAGTGGCTTGCCATTTTTCAGGTGGCTTACATTGACACAGAAGGCACATTCCGAGCAGAGAAGATACGAGCCATCGCTGCCCGCTTTGATCTGGATGCAGATGCAGTCTTGGACAATGTAAGACTCTCTGCATTTTCTGATCTGCTGTTTTTTTAGTCAAATTATATGAGTGGGGCCTGACTCCAGACATTCACGCTGCCATGTACCGTTGGTGCACCTCTCTTTCTGAAGCAATATAGGTGCATGCAGATCATCCATGCAAGGGCATTCACACATGAAGCACAGATAGGTGAGTCACATCTCGGCAACACAAGGATCCTGCAGACCTGTGCAGACGCTGCCAAGTAAGAGAACTAACCTGTGAACAAACTCTGGGCAAACGTCGCGCCCTTAAAGCAATGCATGTGCAGAGCTTCTGGTTCCCTTGGCTGCAAAGATGGCAGAGGAGCCCTTCCGCCTCATCATCATGGACAGCATCACTGCCAACCTGCGAGTGGACTTCACGGGGCGAGGTGTGGCAAGCTGCTCAACATGCATGCCCGCGTGCATGCATGGTTAACTCCCTGTTAGGGGCCAGGAGACAGCCGTTTGCTTCTGGCATGCTGTGATATATGACTGGATTCCTAATGCATGCTCAGATCTTGTTGCTAGATATCGTCTGTGTCCAGCACAGATAGGTCAGTGAGGCTCAGCAGGCTCTGCCTAGAAGCAGGCAATCTAGTCACCATTGCATAAGTCTTCAACGGTACATAAGTCTTCAACGGTAACATGCTTTGTCACACATGCGCAGGTGAGCTGGCCGAGCGCCAGCAGAAGCTTGGGTACATCATGAGCAGGCTGAGGAAGGTGAGTCATTAATAGCAATCCCTGTTCCTGTGCAGCACAATCTTTGCACATTTCAGGATGGCGTCATAACCTTTGTGTGGGGCTTGAAGCTATGCCTATTTGAAGATCCCTGTTCTTGAGCAGCAAAAACTTTGAGCATCAGGATAGCATCCTAACCTGTGTGTGGGGCCTGCAGCTGTCTGAAGAGTTCAATGTGGCTGTCCTCATCACCAACCAAGTGGTCAGCGATCCTTCGGGGGGCGCCATGTTTGTTGCTGATCCCAAGAAGCCTGTGGGCGGCCATGTGCTGGCACATGCCTCCACTATCCGCATCTCCCTGCGCAAGGGCAAGGCAGAGCAGCGTCTGATGAAGGTCGTGGATGCACCAAACCTCCGTAAGTCACTGCCTTCTTCCAACTAGTGTGCATCCTGCTGCTGCTGTAACCTTAGCTGTTGTTGCAGATTTGATGCACTAAACCTCCGTATGCCACTGTCTCCTTCCCAAAAAGTGCCTCGTGCTGATTCTAAGACCTTAGCTGGTGCATCAGAGTGATGCATGCATGGCAGATGCCAAGCTCTGATACGCATGCAAAATACCTTGCGCCTTCTGGAACCTGTCACATGGAAGTGTAACCAATCATATATACTGTGACACATGAGAAAAATATTTGTGCGCATATTGCAGCTGAAGCAGAATGCTCCTTCCAGCTGTCCACCGAAGGAGTGATAGACTACAAGGATTGATCATGGACGCCCAGCAGTTTTATTGTTCAGAGGAGTGCCCAAATAATGCAGCACAGAATTAATGAGGACGGCAGGGAAATGCAGTGCCACAGCGCCCAAGAAAGTTGGCATAAGATATTCTGAAAGGGACTGAAGTGACCTCGACAGAAATGATCAGCACTTCAAATCTTGTCAACACCACAGATGACGAGACGCACAGCAGCATGAATGGCACTGTTTGATAGCCCCAATTTTGGGGGCAGGAAACTGCTTGAATAAGTGGAGTGATACAATATTTTGGTCCGTAGAACTATATCTCATTTATCTTGCAGAACAGCCATGAATCAGCAATTCACTTGGATCCATAGGCCTGTCATGCACAAACGGGACAGTCTTCCAGCAGTGTAACCTCCAATTGTCTCGTGGCTTCTCATGACCCCCAGCCCCATTCACCGCCTCACCAAAACGTGTACTCTCGCTGTCTGTGCTGCACATGCTCGAGCTGCTCTCAAAGGAGCTAGAAACAGGTGAATTCCTGAGCAATCTGTCAGCATCACCCTCAGATGACACCTCAGCATCATCATTTGCTCCCGTACTGCTGCTTCTGGTTGATGAGATCTTCGCTGGGCCACGCTGCACACACAGTGCAGCTGTATGCTGAGGGCTAGGGGACAACAGCAGGAAGTCCCACATGTGTTCCTCGTTCACAGGTGAAGCAAATCCAATCTCATATGACAGGTCCCCTGTGCTGCCTGCCACCGCTGCTTCTGTCTGTCCCATGGGAGGCGCCACCCCTGCATGCAGCGGATAATCCCCATAAGCTCGACTTGTAGGCATTTAGCTTGCCCCCCTTTTTGATTTTGCAAACATATCCTCAAGTCTCTCTCATGCCACCCCTCCAAATTACATTGGCCCTCAAGCACAGCATGCGAGCAATGCAAAGTAGATTCAACCTTTTTCTAGTGGTGTGTTGAGGGCATTACCAGGGCTGCGAGGTTGCAAAGAGACTGAGAATGCACTGAGGCCGGGATGGGCTCCAATACCGCGGCCCACAGCCTTCACATAGGCCTCCTTCAGCGTCCACAATCTCACAAAGTGCTGCGCTCGTTCCTCGCCCTCTGCGCACTCTGCAACATGGTGACACAGCTTTGATCGAGCCCAAGCGTTACACTGCTTGCCTGCACGGATAGGGTGAGCCATAGTGCTGTGATGATTGGCTGTACTGGCAATCTCACAAAATTGCAGGTATTACATGATCGAGGCAAAATACCTTCTAGGCTGGCCAGCTCTGCAGCGGAGAACCTTCGCCTGGCAAGGCGCAGCGGGTTCCCACGAGTGTGCCGGTTTGACAGCTCCACATCTAGACCCACATGCTGTCCAGCTGTCACTGCGCAGCCTGGTCACATGCCAGCATGCAGTCTTCAAATTAAAGCTTATAACTTTCTTACAGCAATTTACCTATAAGGGACCGACACATTTGCAAGAATCACAACTTGGGCAGGTTGTCAGGCATGTTACAAGGCATATTACAGCTTAGCATATTGGGCATATATTGAGTGAGTTTCTGGACAGGTTTGAAAGGACTGCGCACCAAGGAGCGAAGCAGTGTGGCTGAGGTTAAAGTGCACTCCATGCAGATCTGCCTCTCCAGCATCTGTGTCCCACGCAAGCCGTGGCTTCCCAGCATGGTTGCGTGAAAAGTTCAGGGACTGAGGTACCACATTGTTGCCACAGTACCTGCAGAGCACCGGTCACTGTTTTTGCCTGCTCTTATTCTAGCCTGCAACCCTTGTGATATGGCAGCATTGCTAGTATAATAGGATATCTAAGCATGCTGGAAACTTTATGATGCGGAGGGATTATGCAATTCACGATTGGGCTGCAAACTAAAGAGGGCACCTAGATAGTGTCGTGCGCACGAGCACTCTTGCCAGGAGCCTCTCCTTGCGGAGCTCTGGTGTGGCTGCTGCCATCATGTGACTGTGCTCCTCTGCTGTCAGCAACTGCTCATACTGCGCCAGCAGGCTGGCATCTTGCACCTGCAGAGTCATGCATGCCATCGCTGCTATAATCATGTGAACACTTCACAAACACACCAAGGTAAGATACACCATGAAACACTAAAAAAAGAAGAGCATTTTGAAGTTACAACTGCAATTTTAGGGGCATTGGAGGGTGTAGGACGCACATCATCTGGAAAGAGCCACCACACATGCACTTGCCCAGGGCTGATGGAAAGTTTACTGAGACATCTGCACTCCACGGACTGTGTTCTCCCTTTTGCGAAAGATAATAAGGTTTGGTCTGAACTGCACTTACTAGAGCTATTCTGCTGCTGCGCGCTCTGCGCACCGTCTCCTTCGCAGGAAGGACTGGTTGCTGAGCTGAAAGTTTCCGACGCGAGGTGTTTGGGATCTCTAGAGTAGATCCCACCCCACCCAGGTAGTCTGCAGATGCCAACGTTTCTCTGCTGAAAGAGCCCTGTCGTGAACCTCTGCAAAGGTGATCCCTTCAAACAAATGCTGCGCTTTGCCTTTACGAGGCCAGAATGAATACTATTGTTGTTGCTATATGATACTGGAAGTAAAGCCATGCAGTCAAAGGCCCGATGGAAATGCCAGCTTGCTTTGGAAGATCTTAGAGATGCCAAGCCTAAAAGCATACGTGTACCACAAGATTTCATTTTGCAAGGATCTGATACGCCTCATAGTAGTGAGATTGAAACACAGGCTGCGCAAGAGATCATAAGGCATTCATTTCCTGCATTAAGAAACAAAACGAGAATCGAGGTGAGGTAATCTCAGCCAGTATTTCCAGGATGCATAATTAGAGTGCAATGTTTAGAGTGCAAGTAATGTGATGCGCAGTTCAAGATCCTGAGCCTTGAGCCGTGTGGGTAGGTGACGTGTGCAGCTTCCTTCAGTGCGCAATTTACGAGAGGCGATCGCTTGATTTGCAAGATTCCACAGAACAATAAATAATTCCAAAAAAGCGTACTATATCTCACCCGACAAATTTTCTGTTGAGACAGAACACTCTGGTGCTCGAAGTGCCTACAGTGATCCGTTCTTGAAAGGCTTCAACTGAACTTTCGGAATTTGCAAGCGTGATCACATGTACATGACACTGAGGATTGGGTGGCAGACTAGATCCTTCTTTGGGTCGAAGTTGCAGCATCATTACGACGGTAGACAAGAAACGCGTTCGCGAGCAAGTCCCATCGTCCAGGCCAGCGCAACGTTGCAAAAGAATCCCCTTCGTCAGCCTCGCCCTGAGAATTTGCAAGGGGAATTTTATGTCGACCACACTTGTATCGGTACGTATTTCGAAGTTGAATTCCTGCAACTAAAAAGGTTGAGGTGCTAGAGGGTGGCCCTGAGAGGGTGCAAGATTTTGACGATCTGCACGCTTGACAGATTGTGATACCTGCCGCTGGATCGCTCCTGACTTCTATGGCCGTGTGGGTAGCCAGTCAGCAATGACAGCACAGCCGCAGACAAACGAAGAGCGCATCTTGTCATTCCAGGCTCTTCTGTCTTGCCCAACGTGCGCTTTGACACATCTGCAAAATTTGCCAATTATGTCGACGGCATGCAGTGTTGGTGCAACACAGAATGCTGCTGTTTTTATTCGAGTAGTAAAGCCACCATTGAAGGTATGGATGTATGTCCCATGCATGCAGGCATTCGATCCATTCCACCGGGGATAAGTCTGAATTGAAGACGGCCGTGGATCGGTATCCTGAGCCAGTCAAGGGAGCAGAAGGAGTGTATTACTGCGGTTACAACAGCGAGAAGTCTTATGGTGGCTCGGCGTGGCTGGTCGTGCGAGAGGGTGGCAATGTTACGATCGACAGCCCTCGCTTTGATCCCAAGCTGGTCAAGCGAGTCAAGGTGGGCAGCTGCCCCTCTTTGCCTTGAAATTAGCACCCATTTATGATGAAAAAGCAAATCTCCAGCATGGTCTGGATGTATGGAAATGACTGTAATCATTGTCCTGAAAGTACCTTCTATCCACGCTGATGTGACGCTGATGTGAAACAAGTAGCTCATGTCTGGCTTGATTTCCCAGGCTCTTGGAGGCGTCAAGTACATCTTCCTCACGCACAGAGATGATGTGGCGGACCACGATTCCTGGGCGGCTGAGTTTGGGGCTGAGCGCATTATCCATGCTTCCGAGTGCAACAGCCAGCAGGGAACCGAGTGCGTCTGCTCTCCCACCTACTTGCTTGTACAACAGACAAAAGCTCAGTGATTGCGTCTTCGAATGAGCAACTTTCTAGCCTCTGAAGTAAGGCAGGAACATACACTACGAGAGCGGCTCCTGGGCTGAAAGATGCTGAAGGGGGGTGAAGCTGCTGGAAGTCGTTTAGATGGAATTTCGCGTCATCTGAACATCTTCAGCTTATATAGGTGGTAAGTCAGCTCATGGAATAAAGGCTGATGGCATGTCTTGTCATCCTGCAGCAAGTGCGAGATAAAGCTGGAGGGAGAGGGCCCATGGGAATTTCCCGGAGGCGCAGAGGATTTGAAGATCATCCACACCCCGGGGCACACCTTTGGTCACTGCGTGCTGCTGCACAAGCCGAGCCAGGCTCTGTTCTCAGGCGACCACCTTGCCTTCAGCCGCGAGCCACCAGGACAGCTGAGGATTTTCAAGTATGTTCTCATACCTCTGCAACCCAGTACAGATTACCCGTGCATGGCTGTGCATTGTGAATTTTGTAGGTGTCCCTTTGCTCTGTGTACAGGATAGGAGCTCCCTGCCAGGGCTCTGATTGCTTACCAAAAATGAGAATGACCTGCACAAATGATCAGCCATCTTCTGGCTTGCGTTGCTCAGTAAGCAGCGTGCGCACCGCAGAGACTACAACTGGTACAGCGTGCCAAAGCAGGTGGAGAGTGTGCGGAAGCTGCTGGACTATGCCTTCCTCTACGTGCTCCCGGGTCACGGCCGCCCACGGCGCATGAGGGACGCAGCGCACCGTCTGCAGCTGATCCACGATCTTCTCAAGCATGAGGGTGCCCTGTAGAGGACCTGACAACTTCAGTGCTCTCAAGCATGACCAGATTAAATACGGTGTCAGGTAAGATGGTGGTTAAAAAGAATTTGCGAGGCTGTTGTGAGGGTTGGGAGAATGAGAAAGGAGGTTGTGAGCGCACTTTTGTGTGGTCGAGGGAACACCAGAGCTGCCTGGGTGAGAGTGACATGGAGTATCGTTTTATTTTTGCCACTGTTGCACATGCTGCTGAAAAGTGTGGGAATCTTCAGTGCAGTTTATGCTGTCAAAGAGAGTGTGCTTGAATTTGGACCTGTATCAATGGTGTACGACGCCCCAAATAACCCAAGACTGCGGCGTTTGAGGTATCTTATTGTATTTTAGCACAAGCTGGACACTGATGTCCAGCAGGATTGTGCTGGACTGGAGTTGCTGCGCACATATCGAAAAACAAAAGCAAAACAAACGATTCTTAAAGTAGAGTAAGGCTGAAGTCGGTGGGAATGTCAGACCACTTGCGATTTCATATGGTTCTTTGGTTGTGAATCTTCCTTGAAATATGTTTGACTTTGCTGTTGCTAACAGGCAATCATTTCTTTTTGACATGGCAACCAGCATGTGCAGTGCATTTGCACTTTTGAGCCGTAAAGGTCAACATTCTGTGTCTTTTAATCTCACCAACTATGGTGATGTTGCAAACTTGCTGAAGAGTATCCATGTAATCGTTGCCATGAGCACTGACACGCAGGGACCAGATCTCCGCAAGTTGAAAGCTCTGCACAAGTGATTCAAGAAACAAACATTCTACAAAGTGCAGCTCCTTTCTCTCACTGCAACCAGCCTTTTGCAATTTTTACACCGCCCTGAAGTTTTGCAAGCTTTGCACCATCATTTTTAGCGGCACTTTGATGACACGCTGCTTCACGGCCCTCAGCACCTTCAAATCAGTCCGCCCGGTATACTCCTGCTTTTTTCGCCACCTGAGCGCAAGAGAGCAGCACATACGATATCATGCACTCTGTCATTCAGATCAAACAAGGTTCTCTTTGCCGCTTGATCATGCATCGCTTTCCCACTGTATGGCTTCCAACTGTAGGAGCAAAGATCCAGACGCACCTGGGATATTGGTCTGGGGGAACAGCAAAGAACAGCTCAGCATCTGTTTTGGGGTCCTTCCTCAGCTGTTCAAGTGCATGGCTGAGCCCAGTTGCATTGATGCTGTGTTCATCAGCCACCGTCATTTGAAAGAGATACTGCGGCTGCTGGATGCTGTCGATGGCTGCCTGGTCTGACCTGGACGGGATGCAATATGTCCCCGCCTCCTGGTCCGCCACATCCTTCAGGTCGTGGAAAGTGTAAAAGCTGGTACAGGGAGGCAGTTTCAGGGTTGTTTGTGTCCCTACAAACGTAAGACAAGCAGCTCAGCAGAATCGTGCCAAAGCGAAATCTGATAGCATTACAACCAGGTATTAACAAGCAATGTGATATGGCTTGAGCAAGCAGAATAACAATATAGCAAAGCTTGGCAATAGTTTACTATGAGGTGATCATATCCAACAGTGGAGTGGCGCACGCACCCATTTCCAAGTCCCACACATCAAAGACGCCACCCCCCCTCAAAATGCGGTGAGCCAGCGGCTCAAACAACTTGCCACACACATCGTTGAACTCCTTCCAGCCTGCAGTGATTGCGATGAACCTCTGCATCGACGTAAGAGGAGATCAGAAAGCAGAGATTACAATAGATGCATGCGTGAGGACCATGCATGGAGCGTGGGAAAATAAGATCAGAGTAATCTAAGGCAGCACGCCGTTCGAGCAGGGGGAGATGTCGACCTGGAGCGGCAGGGTGGTGCCCTTGCAGAACTTCTCCCCAAGCTTGCGCCCAACAAACTCAGACGCAAACATCTTGTTTGTGTCCAGGAAATTGGTCGCCACGTTGATGTGAAGGAGGCGGTGTGACACCTGCAAAGCAGGCAGCATTCCATTATCCAGCAGGAAGCATAAAGCACGACATGTGGGAAACAGGCAGGAAATAAGGCTGAGGAGACGTCAGCGCGAGGAGGAGTAAATGAGGCAAGGCAGCCCCCACTAACCTCATCTGCTGAGTCGATATCCCCCACCGCCTTGAAGATATCATCCAAGTCTACCCTAGCGATGGCCGACCCTAGGTCCCTCTGTTGGGAGGCATTCCTGGCCAGGTGCAGCACGTACCGCGCTGACCCGCCCCACTTCTCATACAGGGGCAAGATCTCGTCTTCCCTCAGCTCATGTAGGTGGCGACCTGCGTCTAGCTCCAACCAGCTCCAGACAGGCATGTAAAGGCTTGACGCTCCCGCCTTGGCAAAGTCCTACAACACAAAAAGCAAGTATTTGCTTGATACAATTCCCATTCTGCACACATTTGGCCAGACACAAAGCACACGCAGCCAGACAACACATGAGAAATGGATGGGGTCATCATCACTTTATAGATCTCTCTCTTGGGGCTTGAGGTGAGGATCGTCTTCGCTGCAGCCTTCTCCGGTTCCCTGGTGTCCACCAGGTACCAGGTGTCTTCTTGCAACAGCTCCTTATTAAACGCCGTTAAGGGCCCCTCACGCACAGAGTCCCTACGCAGCCGGATGAGCAGATGTTGGAATTAACCCAGGGGAACAAAAAGCTGAATTCTCAACTTGACACCAGGACACTGCACCCAGCCAATGGTTCACATCAAGTATGCTCACACCTGCACATGCAAAGTAGTGCTGGACATGGACTCTAGTGCTGCACGTGCCCCAAATGAGCAGGTGTGTCACTTACTTGCTGAAGCATAGGCAGTCTGCCATCCCTTTGAAGTCCACTACGACAGTGGCGCCCAATTCGGCCAGTTTGTACATTGCGTAGTACTGCCAGATGGATTTTCCAACGCCAGGAGTGCCTGTGATGATGTGGTTGCCTGAGCCTGCATGCAAATCCTTTACTGCTCAGTGTCTCACATACATTGAATGGCCATTGCTGAAGAGCAATAGGAAGCAAAATAGTGAGAGGGAAGATGCACGCACCCTTGCTCACCAAATCCCACAGGTCCTTGTAGCACGGCCGCAGCAGGATGCTACTTATCTTGCGTCTAGGGTCCAGGAAGTATGTGCCACGTTGTAGTCTCAACACTTGAAATCCGCCAGGGTTGTCCTCAATCTCTGCATCCGCCAGGTTCCTCCAAAACCGTTTCCGTGGGTCATCTGCGCAGGACGTGAATAGACCTCTGTCATGTACATCTTTAGCATGCAAGTATGACAATGCAAACCTACAAATATTTCACAATCGCAGGGGAATGGGGAAGCCGTAAACAGTAAAGTTGTGAGAGCTTACCTGGATCAAGCTCAATAGACTCGCCCTGCAGCTTCTGGCGACCTGCAGAATATAAAATATCTCATGAGAAATATTTGTTTAGCTGTTGCGGTGAAGTGCCATGAATCACATTGGATTCTGTCATTCCAAAACTCCAAACATCATTGCCCTCCACAGCTGACACTACAACGGTGGTTCATTCTGGCGGTAAATGGCAGGTAGCATGGTTTTTTTGACATGCCACTGGTTCTGGCAGCAGCCCAACAAAGGCCAGCACAACCCAAAAAGGTCTCCTGGGGCCAAGACAGGCGGTATGGCCAGGATCGGGCGGGCATAAGCACAGCTGTTCAGCGCTACAGCACTTTCCGCTGCAGAGGCAGCATCCACACAGCGCAAAAGCGGCACAGTGGCTGACTAGGGACAAGATCAGCAGTATCAACTGCACTTGTACTGACCAACAGGTGCTAGCCCAAAAGTTGCTCAGGGCTATCCACTAGCTGATCCCTCACGTCTACGGAACAGAGTGGTGATGTGACGGTCAGCATGAGGCTGCCGCATCAACACGGGCGACGCAGATGCCACAGGCTATGAGGGCAGTGCGGTCAACTGACTTGAGGTCCGCCGTAAACACATTTGGCTTCACACTGATAGGCCCAAATAAGACCATGAGTTCCATAAGGTCATTGAACGACAAATTGGCTGCCTGTAGCTGCAGCTGAGGCCACAACATGCTATTAAAAACTAGTCAGGTCCTCACGGAACAGCTATAACATCACCAGGCACTAGGGCTGGAGTGCACCTACCTGGCTGCTTCTGCAGGTGCAGATGGTAGATGGCGCCAGGAGTCAAATTGCGCCGCCCTGCCAAGACAGTGCTGCCATCGGGTTTTGTCAACATGCCCACCCAGGCTGCATTGATGTCACGGAGAGCGTCTTTTGCTTCAGCAGCAGTGATAGGGCTCGATATAGCCTTGCTGGCAACTTCAGCCTCGCCTTGGTACACTTCCACGACCACATCCTCCATGCCCCTGCAGTCGAGCCAATGCATGTGTGAAATTTCAGTCATAACTACTTTTAAATTTACGCAACAAAAAACTCAAAAGATTCCACATCTTTGACAAAGCTGCTTGTAAATAGATGGTAAAAATACATCCTATTCCTGGGCCCTGCTCAGATCCCACGGGCCTTCCTGTCCATAGAAGTGGCCAGGAAGGCCCGTGGGAATGTTGTTTGGCAAGCCAAATAATTTAAAAACATGATTCGCGACGATCTGAAGAATTTGCCGAAGTGCAAATAAACTTCGCAACCTTCAATGTGAAAGGAGGGCAGATGGCTACAAATACTATCGGACACCTGTCGGACCTTCACGGACACTCAGTCTTGATTATGACGATACTGAAAGAGAACATAGACTCACCTGGAGTCTGGTAAAATGCATACTGTTGTCTGTGCCTCAGCTGACTCCTGTGCGATAGTCACCAATTCAACAAGACTTGTGTGATCAGTCACATTGACATCATTTTCATTGAGTGCAATATGCTATTAAGCATTTTTAATCCGAGAATTTTGACTGCTGGCACCATTTACTGCACAGGAGTGACCTTGCCAAGGTCACCTTGGCTATCAATGGCCAAAGTGGCACAACCTGGCGCAATTGCTTTAGCTGGCTAAAGATAGTTTTGGGATCATTTGGTGATCAGTTGGGTTTGGATAAATTTCATTACAATTAAGGTTTGGCCTGCAATTTGCGTGCAAGTGGCAGTCAGTGGTCGCGTAAGTGTGGAGATCCCGCCCTATAGGCGTGCGCCAATGCGGGCAGGGCCAAGCCTCCAAGTTGGCCTGAGCTCGAGGCTGAGCACTGCGCAGTGCATGCAGGCTGAAGGCTGAGACAATTGGCAAGAGGCCATGGATGCCGGCCTGCAGAGGTCCTTGAGTTGCAAAAGCTTGCATGCCAATATGGCAAGGGGAAGTCGGCGGGAAAGCTTGCATGCAAGAATATGAGGTACATCTTGGCCAAGCATGGATCCGGATACTTGGGTTTGGCATATAACAACCCACGATTCGCAAGTCAAAATTACGATGGTCACATCATTGAGATACTATTTGTCACATGTACATTCAGTCACTACACTCTCTCACGTCTCCTATAAGGGTCGCACACGTCTCGAAGGCAAAGTATAGTCACCCAAAGTAAATGTTCAGGGTAAAGCGGGTGGGGTTGAAGCCCGAAAGGATTGTGAAGGGCACAATTAGGATAATGGCGGCCACTGGCCAGAGGTACACTTCAGTGTGCTCCAAGAAGGGCAGCGCTGAATAGCCCAGGAAGGACAGGTAGTGATAGTATGACAGGGCCGCCATGTAGAGCAGGTTGGAGAGCACAGCACTGAAGAAGCTGTGCCAGAGCAGCAGCGGACACAAGAGGTATTGCAACACTGCAGCACAGAACCCCATCATCCTTCAGTGATAGCCCTCTCTGCTATATCACACATGCAGGGATGATCTATTTAGGCAAATCAAGCAGTGAAAAGGGTCTTGAGAGATGATCTGCATGGAAGAACATACCGTACAGCAGAAGAAAGAGAGGAAAATACGAGTTGCAGTGCACATCGAATGCATACATCCTGTGATGGCACAGTGAACATGAGCATTCTGTCATGGCATTAGACATGTGGATAGGCAAATCACAGGATTTGCAACCATAAAGCAGTATTCGGTTCGTCGCACCATTCAACGTGCTGCTCTATTGCATGGCTGTGCAGTGTCTTCTTCCTCAGGCACTTGTTTGCCAAGAACCTGCGCCACGAATAAAGTATTGTCATAAGGACTGCACAGCAGTGCTGCGTGAATGTCCCATGAAGGATTAGATCACCATGGTACTCACCAGCCAACAGTGGCAATGGCCACACCAATTGCCAGAAAGTCCACAAACACAGCAGACATGACCGTGAACAGCGAGTGCCACACACTGCTGCTGAACCTGCACAGCATCCACATCGGGCTCAATTCCCCCTGTTTAATCATCATCACCAAATTAAATGCGCGCAACAGCGAAATTCACAATACATGCAGCACACGTGGCATGACACTTACGCGACGCAGTATGCACAGGCCGCTGCAGCGACGAGCAGGCAGCAGATGACAACATACGCTGGATCATCCCTTGCCCAATGATTCTTGGTCTGTTTGTGATATGATGTGTGTCGATATCTGGGAGTAGACAAAACGAATGTACTCAACAAGCAGAGCTTTGGCCTCATCAGGACACTTGATCAAACTACTTGCACTGTATGGAAGGTTAAGCAGAGCAATGGAAGGCACGGAAGCTCACGCTGTTTTTGGTGAGATGCACAGTTGAAGCATCAGCCAAAAGGTATACCTGGGGCACAGTTTCTCACTTTATCGGGTGCTTTTCGGTCATCAAAGGAGCATACAATAGAAATGCAGAGGCACTCACTCGAAATCCATCTGTTTTGGCTTGATAATCCTCCGCAGATATGTTGACAGAACAGACAATCTGCGTTGAGGATTGCTGCTTCTGCTTCCAAGGTTTGTCGTTGGAAGCATTGCATCTGCAAGTGCAAGGGCACTTCCGGCGTGTGTGCTACAGATCTACCAGCCACCGAAATCTTACTACAAGAACTGTTTCACTGCATCTGATTGGTAAAAGGCAAAAAGTCGCTCTTTTCAACTTTCTGTAACCGGCAGAGTAACATCAAAGCTTGTGTTCAAAGCAAATTCCACTCAATTCAGAAAACAGTTTTAGATCTCGGAAGACGCCCAGCACGCAAAATTGGTGAAAGAAATTATGAGAAATGCAACGGAGAGAGGAAACATTGGGATGGAACGCCATGCGTGCCATGGAGTGCGACCCTCCCCAGGCGGCGTTCCTTACGCGATTGCGGCCCAGACAAAGCTCTCTGTCCTGTTTGATCAGATCATCAGCAATTTGCCCTCGAACGCTGAGTGGACGTGCTCGTACTGTGTTCCACGGATCATCGCCCACTTGCTGGCTGAAAATATTGCAGTCACCCTGCGTTTAAGCCTTGGGGACAGCGCATTGAAAGGCTGTTCTGTGTTATGCATTTCTCTCCCACAGAGCCAAGCGAGCTGTGTTGCAGTACGTCATTTGACGCATCACCGTGCCATCCTCAGGGACGCGCATGTTTGTTACAGCCACCGCTTTCTTATCCTGAACCTCAGCTTTTTGAGAACCAGCAGAAGCTACTTCAAAGATGGCGAGCGTTATCAACATTGGAGCTGACAATGCCAGCGATCAATTCTACCGCTACAAAATGCCAAAGCTCCAGGCTCGGGTGCGGCTCTGGTGCCTCGTGGCCTGTTATTAGGACAGAATAATTGTCTCTACCTCAGTATCATTGTATTTGCCATTCATGGATGCACCAGATGCGATCTTCACACCTTTCTTATAAATATAAATAGCTAGTCTGGTGTAGAAGTGTGCAAGGAGAACCTTTTACTTACGTATGCCTTCTCAAGGTTGACTTGCCTGGCTGCAGATTGAGGGACGCGGAAACGGCATTAAGACCAATGTTGTGAACAACGTGGAGGTTGCCAAGGCCTTAGAGCGACCTCCTGACTGTGAGTGTCTGAGCTTTCATTGTTTCTCTGGTTGTTCAACTCCGGATTGTGCTGAAGCAGTGGTTTTTGTACCGCCAACCTTACCTGATGAATTTGGTTTTGGGGTGCAGATCTGGTCAAGTTCTATGGATGCGAGCTTGGCGCGCAGACCAAGTATGACAAGAAGTCAGGCACCTCCATTGTCAATGGAGCCCATGACACCTCCAAGCTGTGTGAGCTGCTGGAGGTATGCACATCTCCCAACTGTTCTGCTGCAATGGCTTGCTCTTTCTGCCGCAAACTGGAAATCTGCAGAGCCTAGCCCTGAAACTATTGACCTGTAGAGATTGTCCTGGCTACTGGTTGGAAATTAATTGATGCTGACTTGGAGTTCTTGGTGTGCAGACTTTCATCAAGAAGTATGTGCAGTGCTACTCCTGCGGCAACCCAGAGACAGTGGTGAAGATCCGGAAGGACAACATTTTCCTCAAGTGCAAGGCCTGCGGCGCCGTGTCCGATGTCGACATGCGTCACCGTCTGAACACTTACATCCTCAAGAACCCTCCTGAGGACAAGATCAGCAAGGCAGAGAAGAAGTGAGCTGCTTTTCCTACACCTAATTGCTCTATACTTATTCACGCACCCTTGGATGCTTTGCTAAAATAATTTTTATCATAGCAGTCCGCTAAGAACTCTCTTCTCTCATGCTCCCAGGGTGAAGAAGCAGGAGAAAGAAAAGGGCATTTCTGCTGCCATCGAGAGCAATGACAAGGAGGACAAGAAGAAAAAGAAAAAGTGAGTGGCGTTATCATCCCTTCTGCACTCGGTGCCCTGTCTTTTGTTGGCCCACTGTTGCTGTTGCACTGAGCTGCTTTCTCTGGTAGACCAGAGTAAGTGCTCAGATCACTCATTTTGTAGATGTTGTCCTGGCCCATGGGTCCTGTCTTGCAGGCAGGCATCTTATTTGTGCTGTACTGGCGTATGCTTGTCAGCCCACTTCCCGGGCAGGATTGTTGTGACACGCCTCAACCTGACAGACCGCACTTGCACGCAACAGGGACAAGGACGGCAAGAAGAAGAAGAAGGACGGCGACGAGGAGGGCTCCAATGAGGGCTCTGCTGATGCCGATGACGAGGACGGCGATGGCGAGGATGAGGTTGTGTGGATGACTGACACGAGCGAGGAGGCGGCCAAGGCGCGCGCACAGGAGCAGCTGACGGCCGCCATGGCCAGCATTGTCACGCAGGGCAACATCGAGGCCGAGGCCGCCGAGCGCCGCAAGCGCGAGGAGAAGCGCGCTGCCGAAGAGGCTGCTGCCCGCCAGGTGGGAAATTTTCCCATTGCCCTCTCATTCTTTCTGTGCGTCAATTTGTAATGGCTCTCTCCCTACAGCTACTCACTCAATGGATGATAGTCGGGTCTTGAGTGATTGTCATGGATTATAAGCATGCGTGCTCTGCCTGCACGGAGATGAACCTCTTTCCAGGCATTCTGCTAAAACTGCAGTCATCAACGGGTTTTATAGGTATACATCCTTAGTGCAATTTCTCATTTCACGCTGGCAATGACTTAGATTACACATGTCAGCAGGCACTCTGGTGAGGTCAGGCGCAACCTTCCACAGGCCCCAGCCCTGGTGTGTCACGCACAGCAACACCAAGGTTGCAGCTTGTCGATGGTTTGCGCCTGGTCTCAGTGACTGGACTGACCATGCTGATAGAGGATGGTAATTCAGAACGGAACGCAATGTGACAATTTCTGTCCTTCCCTGCAACTCATATGCATTTTGACCCTCTTGAAAGTCCGTTGGAATACCCCTCATCTAATTGGTATATGCTGACATGTGTGCAGGCAGAGGAGGAGCGCAAGTGTGCTGAGGAGGAGGCCGCGGCAAAGGAGGCTGCCGAGCTGGCGGCCAACCCTGTGCTGCGCATGCGCAAGTTCATTGCCAGTGCCGCCAGCCCCGCCGACGTCGCCGCCGAGCTCAAGACTGTCGATGTGCAGGGCGGCCACATCGGCCGCATGCGCGTCCTCTACGAGGTGTGCAGCCACTCTTTGCTAGCGCAATCCCTCGCTATACTTATGCCTTGCGTGTCATGCGCTGCGGGTGAAGAATTGACACCTTGATCTCAGGCTGTATCGCTGACCAGTCATAAGAAGCGAGCACACATGAGAAAGTTGGGGTCCGTGGGGACTTGAAAGGTGCTGGGGGAGGATGTCCTGATGCTTCAGCAAGCCCTCAAAGTAGGGGGGGGAGAAGAGGACGAATTTGGCACCACCTGACAGCAATGATCTGGAGCAATGATCTGACTGTGGTCACGTCTGCATGCAGGCTCTCTTCGGTGACCTGGAGGAGGGAGTGAAGGTGGCTGGACAGGTGAAGGCGCGCAAGGACACCCTTGTTGCCGCCGGCAGCGAGACCGCCATGCAGCTGGCCCAGCTGGTCGCCCTGGAGTATCTGCTGGGCACCGCCATCCCCGCCCGCATTAAGGAGGTGCGCACGATCACCTCACATGCAACGCTGGCATGCCTTGACGTCTTCCTGGAAGTCATTGTCCCTAAAAATCTGCATCCAATAGCATGGGCTGCACCTTGTGCCAGTGCTATATGCCGCCATTGGCTGTGTTGTGAGGAGATGATAGATCATGGCACCTTTTCTGGCATGATGCGAGTATGTGTACGCAGCAGCTGAGAGGGTTGCAATCTGTGCGCAGGTGGCCATGGTGCTCAAGGTGCTATACGACGAGGACATTGTTGAGGAGGCCCTCATTGTGGGCTGGTACCAGAAGACCGATGCTGCCAAGGTGCTGGGTGTGGAGCCTGAGGCGGCCGCTGCAGTGCGCGCTGTGGCCAAGCCCCTCGTGGAGTGGCTGCAGGAGGCTGAGTCCGAGGATGAGTCCGATGACGATGATGACGAGGAGTGATGTCACTGCTTCAAGCCGATGCCTGCTAGCATGCTTTCTCACATGCCCCTTGTGTCTCTCATCCAATGATGTCGCCAGTTTCCGCCTCCTCAATAGGAATGATGTGCCACCCTGGTCATGTGGCCGTGTGCTGCCTTCTGTTGTGATCGCCAGTGCCAAGCTGTGACCCTGCCATTTTCAATCATCCACGTCACAATGCGCAGTCCTGTAATGACCGTTGCCAAGAGAAATTCCGAATTGATTTGCGTACCTTGCCTGCTATGGGTCTACCTTGCTTTCATGGTCATTTTGAGGACCTCAAAATTGCTGGCAATACATCATCATCATCATTACCATCATCGTGTCCTTCCCGCTTGAAGTGCCGCCCATTGAGGCAATCATAATTTAGAAACTTGAAGCAGCAAAGTGAGTTGGTCTCTTTTTTGAAAAGAAGGTTTCAGGTTTTACAAAGGAACAGGGCCATTGAGGTGACGCATGCCATTGCACTACCCAATGCTGCTGGGACTTTGTTCAGGAGGGCTCAACATGTTGCCTATATTGACCTTTGCCGCAGAATAATCTTGGACGAAGACTCCTCACATAGCTCGCAACGCAACACATCTTCTTGTGTGGAATGCGTTGAGGATGATCTGAGGATATGTGCAAGGCCACGCTAATAGCCAGCTATTCAAATCCTCAAAGTTATTGCTCATTCTGAAACAGATCGCAAGGTGACAGCCTCAATCTTGGTACTCCAGCACGTTCGATAAATCAGTAATGTTCTGATCAATAAATCACCCACACAGTTTGTTGCTTGCAACTGAACTCTTGCACTCCTAAAGCAGTGCTTAGTGTCCTCTGAGGGTGCAAGAACGAAGGTGCTGCATTAAAGAATTTTTGAGCGAAGTAATTGGTTTTGGTGCAGAAAAGATAGCACCATAAAAATGGTGTCCGTTCTGGCTTTGTTACCGGCTGTGATTGCCCTTCTGGGGGCAGCAATCGTGGTTCCATGGGACAAGACCATCAGTACAGAACCCCTTCTGCGAAACACCACTGCGACTGAAAATTGTGGACCAATCGATAATCCACAGTACAGCAGACGCACAGTGTATTTTCCATCGAATGGCCTGCAGCTGGAGGGCTGGCTTTACCTTCCCAAGGTACTGATTGATCCGTATGTGTGAACGAGGAGATACTGTCCATCATCCTTGCAACCTGGCTTTGGCATGTTGAATGATAAGGCTGGGAATTTATTGCAAGAGTGGGGATCGTGTTGTCAATCTCGTCACTCAATTTGCATAAAGAGACTTGTGCTGCAGGGTGTTGAGGAGCGGCCACCCATTGTGGTGCTGGCCCACGGAATCGCTGGGCAGAAAGACATGGGCTTGCACCCCTTTGCAGAGGTTTTTGCTCAGCGAGGCTTGGCTGTTTTGGTCTTTGACTACCGCAATTTTGGTGGCTCTGAGGGAGAGCCTCGCAACTGGGTGTCCCCCAAGCGCCACCTTGAGGACTGGGATGCAGTTCTGGACTATGTCAGGGTGCGACCTAAGCTCGCTTTGCCTCAGATAAACATGTCTTAATCATGCTCGTCCTTTGACATGATAGAGATCCTCTGGCATGTCATCCAGTGCATCCTGAGAGCAGTGCATACATCTGCTGGGCACACTTTAAGATCCGAGACTGCTCATATCAGTTAGAAATGGTTTCAAGAAGTTTCCACATGCATTAGCTGATGGTCTGCAGAGATTGCAAGAGAATCTGTCGGTGCATGCAGAGCACGCTGGGTGCAGAGGTGGATGTGCGGCGCATTGGCCTGTGGGGCACCTCATTCGCTGGGGGCCATGTGCTGGTCACAGCAGCAAAGGAGGGCATCAACATTTCAGCTGTGGTATCCCAGGTCGGCCCTGCCTTAGCAGAACTCTTGCATGCAGTCCTGCTGTCGCGCCAAGCAGATGCAACTGTATCAGGCACACTCATGGAACAAAGCAAGTGTTTTTGCACATTGTCTGCAGGTGCCGCATCTGAGCGGCTTCGAGGCTTCCAAGCGGAGTCTCAAGAACAGGGGCATCCCACAGAGCGTGCGCCTGTTTCTGGCGGGCTTGCATGACCGTGCGCGCGTATTGGTGGGGCAGTCACCGGCGTACCTGAAGGTGGCTGGGCCCCCTGGATCCAACTCCTTCATGGAGCTAATTGAAGAAGAGATGCATTTGTACCTGGCCAAGCACCCAGAAAACTACATGGTACGCTGTGCTACTGTTCTTAGGGACTGCCAAGAGCAGTTCGTTATTCCCTCCAAGGCACCTGAACTTGTGCGAGTTTAGCTGTGCTACTAGCTCATGGCATGCAAAAAGTAGCTCGTCAATTGCCTTCAAGCACCTGATGGCCATGCATGGCGAGCACTGCCGCTGTTTTGCACTTCTGAGCTTTTAGAATGATGCGGGTGGCATTGCCTTAATCAGTGGGCCAGCAAGCACTGCCTTGAGGCCAGCTGTGTTGCAACGCAGGGCGGGTGGCAAAATCGCATCCTGGCAAGGCTTGCCAATGAGCTGTCGCGGTACAACCCCATACACTATGTACCTGAGGTGAAGGCGCCCGTCTTGATGGTTGCCACGACGCAGGACGCACTCTGCCCCATTTCTGTCGCGCAAAGAGCAGCAGAGCTCAACAGCAATATCCAGCTGTTTGAGAGAGACGTTGGTACGTGCCTATGGCCATTGCATGCCCAACTTTCTGCTGCTAATTTGAAAGACATGCCCTCTCATTGTCGCTACCATTTTCCCAGTGGGTTTTCCAGGGGCCGGCATGCTGAAAGTGGACTCATGGGATATTCTGGCTGTTGCGCAGGACATTTTGACGTGTACCTGGGTGACTTGTTTGAGGAGGTGTCCACTGCCCAAGCACAATTCCTGGTGGAGAATCTGGGCGCAGTTGTGCCTGTGCATGAGCCTGCAGAGGCTCTTCCTATCCTCTGAGATCACCGATGTCCTGTTACATGCTTGTTTATCTGCCGCGCATCAATGTCTTGCAGATCAACCAAGAAAAAGGAGCAGGAGAGTTGAAAGCACTCTTTCAGATCCAGCGTTTAATGGGTTCATCGGGAAAGCGCAAAATCATTCAGAACCAGTATGGTATTCTCAGAACGCGCACATATTATGTAGTACAGGTACAGTTGCAATCGAGGCTCAGAAACACTGTTCAGGGGTTGCTGTAGCTATTGCAGAGCTGCTGTAATACAAACATTTTCCTGATAAATACATAGCCAACAATCCATAAATTACAACAAAGGGCAGAAGTAGCCAGACCTGTCAAACCCGCCGTTGACTTGAATCGTTTTAAATTCAAGACAACTGTGTCACTACATCTGTGTCATCTGGCCAGGTTGTTTGATTTCTGGCTGCAATGATCTCACAACTATGCAGACATGTGTGCTGTTGCACACTATTGTTTGGGCTTGCTACTTTGTCGCTAAATTTACAGTGTCACACCAACAGGTACAGACTTGCTCTTCTTTATGGAAGGGCTCTTCTTTGTTGGAACACGCCACATGTAGTAGCTTCCCATTGACCGGTATGGCCTCCACTTCTCAGAAATCTCCGCCATCTGTGCATCAGTGGGTATCGCCTACGCAAGACAAAATTGAGTGTTTCCTCCTCACGACGCTGAGCCTTCGCAGTGGAAAATTACCAAACTGCATTTGAAAACAGTCAAGAAATCCAGCCCGATCCACAGCATTTGAACAGTGAATGTACCTTGAGGCTATAGAGTGCCTGGAACCCCTTCCTGACCGCCAGGTCACCCACTGGGAGGATATCCGGCCGTCCCGCATGGAACATGGCAAACATGTCCACACTCCACCTCCCTGAGTCACAGCGCACACTTCCTGTCACGTAGCTTTGTGCACGTGAGGCTACACCCAGGGGCAATGAGATGTGCCTTTTGTGCTGCAAAGTAGAAAGGTTGGAAATTATGAAGTTTCTCACCAATGCCCTTTACGGCAGAGAGCTGCTGGTACAGAGTGTCATCGTCAAGCGCTGCAGCAAACACCACACTGTTAAACATTGCTTCTTCCATGGCAGAAAGTGCTCCAAGAAATGTAGCAGCGTATTGCATTGCTGCACATCATAGAGAACGCGCTTACCAACAATGCCTTCGGTTGTGAGTTGTCCAGACTCAAAACGCTGCGCCAGATCAACAATGTAGTTTGTCTTCGCCTGCGACAGGCCGCATGCTCGCAGCTCTGTTGGCGGGACTTTCAGAACAGCCGCAGGTTCTAATACCTGTGCGCCCTGCACACCACCAATCCCGCCTTCTTTCACATGTTATCCCGTGAACACACCTGAAATCTCTTGTGCCAAAGGGAAAAATTCAAAGGACTTCATCACATGGTATGGCATTGTTCCGCCTCCTGCCGGTAGAGATACAGTGCTGACACTCAAGCACAACAAGGCAAAAGGGAGAAGGCTCTGGGCGCGCACCCCACAGGCTGCAAGCACACGGTTGGCGATGCACTTGGCCGCCAGGATGCTCAGCTGCTGGTCAATGATGATGTGCGCAAGGCCATGAAACGCTGAGTCAGTGCCAGTCGGAAGCAGCTTGTCCGGTACACCATGCTCTTTGATGAGCGCTGCGAGCACTGCACCCATGCACAATTTAATCAATTAGCTGCCAGCATGATAGGTCTGGGACAGGGGATCTCATAGGAAGGCTTATGCTGGCAGGTCAATTCCGGAGCACTCACATGGGTCCACCTCACACAGATGCTGGGATGCCTTCTCCAGCTCTGCTTCTGTCCATACTGGGAAGACTTGTGGGGTGCCAGGGCAAGCTTGTGCAGCGGGTACATGAGTCTGTTCCGCTATCACAGAAGGCTCTGCACCAGATCCCAGTGCTTCGCTTTCTGCAGCAACACGTGCAGCAGGCTTCCTTGCAGGCTTCTTTGCTTTCTGGTCTGTCTGGCCAGACCCTTTGCTGAGATGAGTCCGGCCTGAAGGCTTTTTCTCAAGCCCTCTGTTCTCTAGGCTAGTGGACTGGGCTAGGGCATCTGCCAAGACCGTCTCGCTGATCTTTCTTCCTGATTTGCTTCGAAGAGATCTGCCTTCCGCTGCTTGAGGTTCGGTTAAGCCCGGAGGTGCTGAACTTGTGTGCAGGATGTGCACCCCAGATCCAGCTCCTTTCCGCTTTCTCAATCGTTCCATCGCTAAACCTGGCTTCAGACGCTGCACAGATGTGCCAAGAATTGTCTGAACAAATGTGGTGATGCTTCTGTAGTACAAGTATAGCATCAAGCGTGTTACAATCAAGTCTACATGTCAAATGATCTGACAGAAAAGGAACGAACAAGCTCCTTTCCGAGGTGGCGATCAGATCACCAAACAAGAAAGCTATCAGAGGTAATATGAAATTGGAGAGCTCCAAAGAAGATTTTATTTCGAGGAAACAGACCGACATGAAGCTAGTACGTGAACAGCGGTTGCCTGATCTGGATGTCAGTTCAGTCCTGCCAGGCGACAGCTGGATGAGACGTCAAGTTATTCTGGAAATTCACTGTGACAGCAAAACTTCACCAGCGCTTAATACGTAAGGCCTGATTCCAGCAGACCTCTTCAAATTCCAAGTAACAATGCTAACAGGGAGACCCATCTGGTGTGCAGGGAAGTACCAAGTCTGCAGTTTCCAGTTTAATTGAGTCAAACATCCAATCAGTTCGAACAGGTTGCTTCATGCCTTCCAGTGCGGGCTACTGCAAAGCTACTCCAGAGGCACCAGAGTGTTCAGCAACGTCTGCAAGCACTCCTTTGCGTTGGCACCCTGCTGCTCGCCGCTCGATTGATCAGCCTTGAGCATCCCATGCACGCCCTTCAACACGGTCAGGACTTCTGTGAACTCTCTCCGCCGATCTCCACTTGCAGCACCTGCCAAGACAACAGAACATCACTGGATCCAATCACCAAAAGCAACGCTTCACATTTGCGTTACTGACGAGGAAACACAAGGTCTGAGAAGGGCAGAAAGCATGAGTTGGAGATCAATCTAAATATCATCTCACAGATGATTCGTTCACAGATCCTGTCAGCTTCGAAGTCTGCTGGCCAGACGGTGTACAAACCTTCAAAGCCTGCCAAGCAGGTCAGCTGGACAGCCCCGATACATGTCTGCCAAGCGCCAGATCCTTGCAGGCTAGCCGCCTTTGCAGCGCAGAGAGCCATCTCTGGCTGCACCTGTTGAAAAAGCAGCACATGCAGAGTCACCATGTGCACTTTGCCTGGCACACAATGAAGCTTTCAAATCAAGGTCCCCAACTTCCGCTGGTATCATTTCCTCATCAGCAGATGCTCAAATGTGACGAGCAACCACAATAGGGGGATTGGGCAGCTTATAGAGAAACACATCTTGATCGAGAACGTGCAGGTATGACAGGGGGCCTACCTTTGAAAAGTTGACAGCTTGGAGCACCGCCTTGAGGAAAGGGTGGTCCGGCTTGAAGGCCATCATTTCCCTGCCAGCACCTGTGCATCACCAGTGAATGGTTAATGTGCATGCAGTGCTGCAGTATTTATGCAAAGAGCCTGCAAAGACAAACGATCAAAAAGCTCAGCAGGACTGGTATGGAAGGGTGAGGGCCCGTGCCAACCTGGGGATTGTGCATTCTGAGGAATGTTCTCAGAATCACTGTTGGCAGAAGCCTTTGCAGTCTGTGCCTTCGTGCCCTTAGTGCTCTTGTCATCTGTCGTGTCACTAGTAGCAGAAGCCTCCATCACCCCTTCTCCCAGAGAGGCCGCAACGGGCTCAACCCATCTGCACCAACAAACACATCAGCACATCAGTCCTGCCCCACGGGAAATTTACTTTTCTTCAGTGCGACAGTCATCCCTGTCTTTGTACAACTCATTTTACAAGTGTGCAGCGCCGGTTGCACAGAAAAATAGTGGCTGAGTGGCTAAATCAGTCACAGCTGCATCCCACCTGCAGTCTTCGGGGCTGGCTGACTGCCGGCACAGGCCGGCCACCAAGCCGGTCAGGAAGGGCCGCAGAGCAGCTGTGACCCAACTCTCGCTGCTGCCAGCCCCTGCCTGCATCAGCGTGGTTGCCAGGCGAAGCAGGCCGTTCGGCAGCGCATGGCTGGCAGCAGCGGAGCGTTGCTTGTGCCCTGCAAGCATCTGGTATGCCAGCTTCGCCGCATGGCCTAGGGCAGCGGCCGACGCAGACGCCCAGTCCGACTCGCTGCCTGCACCCAAGTAGGGGCTTAAACTTCAAATCCGTATTCTTGCTGTGAATCAATACCTAACAGAAGAAACCCAGCAATGTGACATGCAGCAGACACCAACAAGAGCAGTCGGCAGGCACAGAATATCGCTCTAAGTTGCAGCTGGGTTTTTGCAAAATGTAGAAGTCATGGAAAGAAACATTTGGTGCTGCTGTCAACGCCGCACCTTCCTCTGCAGTCGCAGCTAGCTGGCAAGTCCACTGCACGAGGTCGCCCGCCAGCGTGCACGCCGCGTCTGCAGTGTCCCCACCGGCCGCTCCCCACCGCAGCAGCCGCGCAGCATCGGCCGCCAGTGCAGCGGCACCGAGCAGAGCCTGATTAGCCGCGCGCAGCAGCGCGAGCCGGTCGAGGCTGCCGGTGACCGACTCTGGCAGAGGGCCTCTGCCCTTCCGTCCCCTCTTTGGCACCCTGGTTGCCTGCCCTGGCTCCCCGCTTATCTCCCCTGGCGCAACCCCGGAAATATAAAGTCTCTCAGTAACCTTGCATCCTGAGATGGACCTCAAGGTGGCGCGCCCTTATGAACAATACCACCGATCATACACCCACCAATGTTCTCGCACATTTCCACACCCAATCAACCTAGTCTACAAGCAGTACCCAAAGATGACTAACCTGTCAAATTCTCTGCGCCGGCCGCTTGCAGGCATGCAAGCAGCTGCGCGGCGTCGGAGAGCGCCTCTCGCATGGCAATCTCCCCCACGCTCTGCCAGATATGTGCAGGGCTTTCATCTCCCGCGCTGCCGCCGTCTGCCCCCTCAGCCGCTGTTGAATCCGCACCATCTAAGCCGGTCATGAGCTGCGCAGGATCGCCGTCGTGCAGCCTGGCGTGCGGGTGCGTGGCAGCGCTGACGAGCGCTGAGGTCAGCTGCAGGTGCAGCGCTGTCTTGCAATAGACACTGGCTGACGGGAACGCCAGAGACGGATGCCCCTCTGCATCTGTGTCCCTCCTGCAACAAGATATTACAAGTATTATTGATACCTTACACCTGTTTCAGTCTCAAAGACTAGTTATGTCAGGCAACACCTGGATTATGATTTCAGTGGGAGGCTGCCCACAACACCAATGAGCCTCAGCCGGCTTCCAACAGGTTGCTACAATGTAAGAACAATCTTAGTGGTCCGATCGAAGCTCCGCTAAATTACCAACAACTCAAGAGCCCTTCAAATTTTGACATTTGCATTTCACCTTGTGACAGCAATGTTTTGACGAGTGCAGGCTGCAAAAGGTGGTGGGCACCAGTGACTCACCTATCATTGTCATCCAGGTCTGCCTCGTCCTGTGCAGGGAAGCGTGATGAAATCTGGGACCGGAGGGCATTCGCAGAATTGCGCGCGAGGCGTTGCAGCACCGGAAGCAGGTCCATCACTGACTGGCTGCTGAGCAGCGCCAGCCTCAGCGCCTCGTCTGCCAGCATGGCATCTGCAAACCCCAAATACCTTGTGAGTCAAATTCGATGCTCTCATTCTGTCAGGACCACTGAAGCGGCATGATCTTGCATGGGCGCCTGGGAACTTCTGCAGCCGCTTTGCAGGTACATCGGGAACAAGTTGGCTGGCAACGATTGACGTGTGTACACTGCCCCATAAATTTCTGAGACAGTATTGTTCATGGCGGTGGGTTTCAGGGATTGCATAAACACATGATAACTTGCCTAGAATTTCATGCAGCCAAAAATATCTCCCGTCAGTGCCACTGAAACCTGGAAGGCAGACGTTTAAGCAGGGACCCATCTGACAGCGCTCTGCACCGGAAGCAGGAAGGGCGTGGGCACTCACCAAGGCATCGCAGGGCGGAGTCTGGCGACATGCACAGGCTGTGGAGGGTCCGGCTGCGCGCAGAGGGGGGCCTCTCGTTGTCCAGGGCAGAGAGGATGTGGTCCAGCAGGGACGCCATGTCATCGGTGCCAGCGAGGCAATGCAGCGCGCTGCGCAGCTCCCCATGGCTTGGCGGGCCGCTGCAGCCGGTCAGCAGCTGGGAAAGACACCTGTTGCCACATGGACATCGATGGATACCTCTTGAAATTGATGTCGTAAATTCAATCTCGTCACTCGTTCAGAATACAAAGTTGGTGCCACGCTGGTCCTCTTGCATGCTCGTCGTGGGCTCACTGCCAAGACGTTATAAAATCTTCCATTATCAGACTGCAACTCTGGTGGTCCCAAAGATTATCTGAATATAGGCATTATTATTTTTTATTTTTATTACACGCTCTTTCTGCCAAGAGGCAAGGTGCTTCCTGCAGACAAGCTGCAGTTGAAGGCTGCCATTATCCTACCCCTTGTTGGACTCGCCAGATCCAAGCAAGACCCAATCAACCGTGGGCACGGTGCTCGGTATTTATATCGCCTCCCGCCAGCCCGGGCATAACAGGAGGCAATTGTGATTTAGAGACCTGGAGAGGCTTCTCGACAGGAGTACCTGGAGTGGAAGCTGCCAGAAGCAGCCAAGTCCGGGAAGGCCCCGGCGATGCTCAGCACGGCGCTGCGCGCTGCAGGGGTTGCAGCCAGGCCCAGCAAGGAGGTGAGCTGGGGCCCGGTGAAAAGCGCTGAGCCGCCCGCCTCAGCAGAGCTTAGCTCATCTGCTGCATAGCAGTGTCCCAGGCCCTCACAGAGGCTTGCCAGGCCCTCGAGCATGGCCTCCCATGCCTCCAATGTCTCCGCAGCCTAAAATTCACAAAGACAAGATGCTCATCATAGCAGATCAATTACCAAAAATCCATCTCTCTCAGGGTCGCGCCCCGCCTCACTCAGAGCCGCCGAACAAGACTGCCTCCATGCATTAACACTCTGTTTAGATGTCAAAATAGGCAAATATTACACAGCAGCTTCAAAGTGTGGAGGCACCGATGTCTGTTAACAGGGGTCCTGGTTGCTCTCATCCAGGGCAATTGACCCCTATGTTGAGCGCGTGAACGTGATGTATTACCTGGCTGGCATTCGGCTGAGGCTGTGCGTCGCCCTTCTTCTTGCGCTTGCCCTTGCGGCCGGCGGTGTCCGGCCGGCCGGCTGCGCCGTCGGCCGCGGCGGCCGGCGTGCATGCCAGCAAGTGATCGCGCAGAGCCGCCACCAGCGCCACTGCATGCTCCACAGGCACGCACGCTTCTTCGCCGCCCACTAGCAGCCGGCAGAATGCCTTCCCTGCCTGCACAGCATTCCAAATTAAAAAACCGGGCCGGCAGCACATAGAGCTGCAGCAAATATATTCATTGCCTGGGCTCATGGAGAGGGCTGGGAAAATATCTGGAAACTATCCAAGAAGCCCCAGCTGAGCTTGCCAAGGAGGGGTGTCCTTGCAGAGGCAGCAATATCACGCCGTCTATCCTTTTGGTGCAAAGTCTGGAAATGTGTGCAGTAAGGGTGGGGTCGGGTTAAGTCAGGGGAAAGCAACAAAGAGCTCAGTTGGGCAGTGCACTCTAGTCAGGTTTATCTAGAGCCTCCTCAGGTGGACGAACCTCAGGAGATTGGCGAAGCAGCGCGGCAACGCATGCGGGGCCGTCTTCTGGGCCGGGGAAGTAAGACGGCAACAGCAGGCGGTGCACGCGCTGTGCCACCTGGGGAGAGTCGGAGGCCAGGACATCCAACAGAGTGTCCAGGGGCACCACGTCCACAAAGCTCAGATCGCGCATCGCCCTGCGCAGACAAACTCACGTTGCACTCTGTCTACACACAGATGCATGTTCCAGTCTACTCACATCACCTTGCTTGCTTCATATCTGCTCCACAGGATGACTAATCAATTGTGTGACTCTACTGCAGCACTGATGAAACCTTTATATTGCAGAACGATATTCACAAATCTTACTCCAGCACCTGCAACGCTTAAATGGTGTGTCACAAACGGTGCATGGTTTGCAGTGCTTTCAAAGGTGCAGCACGTGATCATTGGAGCGTCTGCTAGCCTTGAATTCTTTTTGAAGTGTGGTCATGAGCATTAGCGCAGCAGGGAGAGCACGTCTTCCTATTGCATGCCTAAAGGCTCATGATGAACTTGCAAAACATGGCCCCAACTTGCCCAGTGAGATCGACAAGGCTGCCTCCATTGCAACAGCCTGTGTGAAAACCTGCTTTCCAAGCCACTCTTAACTCCGCAAGATGAGCCGAGATACTTCAAAGCATTAGATTTACATCTTGGTAAGCACTTGAGATTCTGGAAAAAATTGCCCCTGCCACCCACCCGATGGCGAGGAGCATGTCTGCGAGGGCGATGCGCACGGCCAGCGCAGAGTCCCACATCAGCGGCCGCAGCGTGGGCAGCATCACTTTCATCAGCGGCTGAGTCAGCGGGTTCTGAGCCAGTGCTGCCAGGCCCGCCACTGCCGCCACCCTCACTGCCACGCAGGCGCCATCAAACGCCAGCTCGCCTGCACACACATTGTCATAAAGTACCATCTTCAGAGACCAATACTCCACTTTGTCTCCTCGTGACAGACATGGTACCTGCTTTGGCACTCGTTAAGCTCATGAGCCTACACTTCCAGTGTTCTGAGACAGTGATCCATTGGTGCAGCCCCGGAAGCACCTATGCAGCTCACAAGGGCTGGACACGTTTCACACAGGCCCTCCTGCTGCACAGCCGAACAAAGCTAGCATGTTTCAGAGTCAGCAAATCTTCTCGCGTCAGTCAGAATTGCAGGCTGAGGATTCCAGCGAGCAAGCCAGCAACGTTAGAAGACACTCCATATGGCACAGTGGCTAGTTTGGCTTGCGTCTGCCCATGCCATGGTATTGTGTTTGGTTGATCTGCACCTGCGATCCGCTTGAGGAAGCCGGCGGTCACGGCTGCGGGGATGAGCTCCCAGAAGGTGCTGAGCAGCTGGCACACACCGGCCACCGCGGCCGCACGCACGGCCGGCGCCGCGTCTCCGAGGGCGTCCCCCAGCTGCGCAAACTGCTTTGATAGCAGCTCGTCCGTCTCCTCGTTGCTGGCGTCCGGGTCCTGCAGGTGACATAGCGCTGAGTCATCACCACACAAACCCTGCATACCTAAGCGGGGCGAATGCGCTGCGCAAGCCTGCATGTCTTGATTTCAAGATACATTTGTTACCTACCATTGATGGGACAGTCATGCATGTGGCTTATGCAGCCTGTGGGCCATGAGGTGCAGGAGACACGAGGGAGGGACAGCGACCTGCAAGGGGAATGCGTCGAGCAGGAGGCCAAGAGCATTGCGCCGAACGGCCGGGTTGGCCGCGGCCAGCGCTCTAAACAGGATCGGCCGATAGAGCCGCAGCAGAAGCGCGTCCACGCCGGGACTTGCCTTCTCACGGTGGAAGCCGTCAAGCACTCGGCGCAATGCTGCGGCCATCGGCTGTGTTGAAGCGCTGATCGCTGCCTGCATCAGTCCCTGCGCCCACAGCCGCCGGTCTGTCTCAGCATACCATTTTGCAAGAGGGAATGTGTCGACGTGGGACAGCGAGCTCCTGACTTGTCTGCATGCAAAAATTGACGATGACGTGACATGTCCACAGGCAGTAAGCAGAGGTGGGGGTGCAGAATAAGGTATGCAGCAATTCCTGCGCCCATGGCCACCGGTGTGTGGTCAGCGGTGCAATGTTCATGAATGCATGAACAGCCGTGCAGCCGCATGTAAACTATTTTGGCCCAGCAGTGATTTAGCTCAGTCATGATGTCTTGTGTGAATTATTCTGCCAGAGGCTTGTGCCAACATGGGAGAATTTGTCTCCTGACACAACAACATGCAACACTAACAGCCGCATGGCTGCATACAATGGGTGTGCATACAAGTTTTACAACTCTTGCTCTGAGTCAGCCCACCTGGACCAGATTCTCCACTTCCAGCAGGGACGCAGCGGTGCTCTCACGCCACGCTCGGTTCAGTATCTCCCCATACGCTTCCAGGACTGACTTCCGCCCCGAGGGGATCTGGTTGCGGATGATCGCCCCAAGCTCCCTTACCATTTGAGGCTGCATCCACAGAGCATGAAAGCTTGCACCTCACATCACAGAAGCTAAAGACAATTGCAATGTCCAGATCGCAAGACCACACAATGACAAACACAGAGAATTTGTTGCTCCTTGCTCTAGAGGCGAGCTGTTCGCCACCATGCAGTGTAGCTGCAGAACTGCATTCTACACTGCAAGGCTCCGCATAGATGGCTTCCAGCTTTAATGTGAAGTGGCACCATCACCTTAACGCATTAGGTGCATCCAATTGTGGCTTCCTGTAGAGCACAGGCCAATCAGGGATAACATAATTCAAAAAAAGGCAGAAGGAGCACACCTCGAGGGTGAAGAGGTGGGCCAGGTAGCGGCGGCCCTCTCTGCAGCGCAGGAATGTTGGGGAGAACGCGGCGCGCAGCAGCAGCCGCTTCAAGTCCCCGATGGACTCGTCCTCAAAGTCTAACAGACCTAGAGCGGTGCGCATCGCGTAGCAGCGCTTCACATCTGCTGACCGGTCTGCACCGCATGCATATAGCAACAATGACCTTGATGCACATCCATGCAATACACATGGAGACCAGAAGGAGCACACATGTATTTAACGCCAACTTACTGTGTACTCCTGATACACCTTGTAATGCATGCGAGTACAACTATTGTTACAAGTTCCGTGCGGTGTTTTGTGGTGGGGAGAATGTATTGGAGGGCTCGCACTGGTGGACAGGGCTCTGACAAGCAGGTAGGGGAGAGTCTGCGCAATCAAGGCCTCCTTGCCGGGCGCGCCAGCCTGCCACCATGCCGTGCACAGGCTGGCTACAGCATCCTGCAGATCTGGCCACTCCGCTGCTGCCTGATGAGGCACGAGGAGAATGTGGCAGCTTAGAGAATTCGGTGCACCAGGATGCATGACTATGCATGCATGCATGGCCATGTGAAGGTGTAAGGGTGTACACAGACAGAGGAGTGGTCAGCTGCTCCAAATGAACGAGGTAAACATTCTAATTGATGGTACTATGCAAGCCCGGGTCGCACCAGCAGAGCACTGTCGTGGAGGATGACAGCTGTGGTCTGCATGTCGTCCAGAACTGAATTCCCATTGCTGCTCAGCAATATGGCCAGAAGACTGGCAATGCTTTGGAGCAGACGGGCTGCGACGTCCTGCAGAGCAATCACATTCACTACAGGGGTATAAATCGGCCAAATGCAAAGTTTGAAAAGTCCCTTTGGGCAGGTTATTGTCTTACCTGTCGTTCCAAGTCGCCAGCTTCGTGCTCGTCTGGGTCATGATCATCATGCACATCAGCGGGCAGTGCAGTGCCTTGCAGCGTTGCCACAGCCCTTGTCGCCTACATGAGGATCCCAGCCAGCTCTCTTGCTGACAGAACGGCGCAAATTTTTGGTGCAAGCTGCAGGAATCTCAGGTACCTTTCATGCAAATTTTCCTGCATTAATATGCCTCTTGATGTTGGTAGGTCTCACCTGAAGGTGTAAAGCTTTGCAGAAGCGGAATCTTTGCTTTTGGGGCATGGTCTGAAGAATTTCCTTGGTATGAACCTCAGCATTCTTGGAGTTCTGCACAAGCCACCGTAGTCGATCAAGCTTTGACTACAGGATGTACATGAAATACCTACACGCCCTACGACATCGTAAACGTCTGGTGACTGCTGGATACCACGACCAGACTCACATGCTCTGCGATGACTTGCAGGATGTGTTCGGCACAAGCTCCTTCCAGCGCAGATATAAGCTTCTCGTGCTGTTCCAATATCTTCATGGCTGCGTTTCTAGTCTTCCTTGGTGCTTTTGACCTCTTTTCTTTCTGATTTGCTCTTCTGTTGTTGTTTTCTTGTGTTTCCAGCACTTTTCGGTCGAGGACCTGTCTGCGAAGGAACGACTCCCAGTGTTGGATATTCAGCAAAGCAATATATATTCATCGGAGCGGGGCTTCAGCTTCTGACGCCTGAAAGATGTCTGTCGGATGCAAGCTTGAAAGGCTCGCAGGTTTCACCCTTTACCAGGGGTATGAAGAAGTCAAGAAGGGTTCCGGAAACAGCAGGAAGCTGGGGAGGAGTGCTCACTCCAATTTGGACATTTCTGTCTCATCTGCCTTCTGTCTTCCAATTTCAGTTCCCTTTCAGATATATCGTCTGTGCAGAGCAATGTCGGAGATTGATTGCTTGCCGAATGCGATCTTGGTGGCAATCTTCGACTTGGTTCCTCCACTGGAAGTCATCAACAACTGTTGCCTGGTTAGCAAGCGGTTCTTGGATGTATCTCTCTCACCAGATCTTTGGCGGAACAAAGTGAACGGCCTGCCCCAGGTTAGAAATGTTCACAGATTCCCCTGTAAATGCTCATGTTTGATGTTAGCTACATCTTGTTCAGTTCATTTCCTCTTGTACGTTACACCTGACGAACGGTACCTGATCACATCCTTTTGTGCGTCGCAGGTCCTCACAGACAGGCTCGAAGCCCGCTCACAGCTGTCCTATGCCAAGATTTGGTATGGGCTTTACAATACCAACATGCTCTCAAATGCCAACTGGGGCAACATCACGGACCACCGCAATTGGTTGATGCCTCCTGCAAATGGTATGGACGGCGTCCTGCAGGTCCTTACACAATGTGTCAATCTTCGAAGGGTACAAGAGTATGTCCTCAGGAACCACAAGATACAAGAGATTGACTGCATACTGATGCCTGACACTGGTAACATTATTTTCATCCAGGATGGAGAGTTACGCTGCATGGTGGGCATGGCTGGCAGCCAGAGTACCCTCCTGCCGGCCTGGACCCTTTGAACGTTGACATGCTTCCAAGAATGGGCGCCCCTCGGACACATTTTACTGGGGCCCTGGCCTCTTCATATCAGTGGTGTGAAGTCATGCAGGTCTGTGCTCAATCTGCTGTTGTAATGTCAGCCTTTAGTTACAAGAATTGATGACGGCAGAGGAGAAAGTGTTTCATGGGCTCTGCTCCGTATCCCTGCTAAAGATTGGTGCATTGCAGCCGGTCAATATACTGCTCGAACTAAGGAGACGGGGCATGGAGACAGAAGAGGCAGAACAGTACCTCGACAGCGGCCCAGAGATCACCTTTGCAGTTTGGTAGGTTCACCACGTGTCTCAACAGCTCTAGCTGCACTCATCAGGCAAGATGCTTCGTCACGAATGTCCGAAAGATGCTCTCATGCTGTTTTGCACTCCCGGAATACACCTCATAAGTATAGTGGTGCGATGCAGGTATGGGGGCAGGTTTGACTGCCCATCGATGGCCGAGATAGTCGTGGTACTGGATGATGGCACAGATGTGCTGCCCCCATACACAGGTATTAACCCAAGCCAGCACATAAGATCTTATAATGTGCAATGACCAGCTGCTCCTTGCCATGATGAGACCATAGATCTTCCTCGGCACTGCTCAGACATTGTCTTTGTTACTAAAAATTTTAGATATTTTTTCAGGCCGGAGGGAGTTCCCATGGGCGAGGAGTGCCATTACCCACTGGAAGTCTGGAAGTCTGACCACACAGCCCGGTAATTGGAAGCTCTCCTGCCACACCTTCAAGGGTTACAGTGCGGGGGTGAGGAGGGCAATACTTGTGCTGAGAGGCAAGGACGACCGCTTCTGGGCGGGTCATTATGGCAGCAAGTTCTCAGCGCCAGAGCTGTACTTTGGGAAGTGCAGGTGGTGATTGCAAGATGCTGATGTCTGAGAAGACGAAAGAGGATTGAGATGTCCGAGAAAGTATGAGACATGGTGAGGAATGAGTGTAAATTGCAAGTGACAGAGTATATTCAGATGTCACCATACTATGGTGACCATAGTATGCCAGAAAGCTCTGACTGGATGTACCAACAAAGGAATGTCTTCCGTATCATACCACCTCCTGTGACAACATTTTGCTGAATACCACTCCATAAGGAGGACATTCAGGAGGTATAAAGTTTTTGCGGATGTTAGAGTTACAGTAGTACCTCGCATAAGTAAGAGAGGAGACGTCCATGATTGGACATGGACGGCTCTGAAGGTCTTAAGAGATGTAAAATCTTGTAAATATTTACAGCCACATGGCAAAGGCAATTGTGCTGCGCACTTCAGCACTGCCGACATATTCAACTCACAGCAACATCATTGTCACCAATACCAGTAGCCATGCATTGCACACACAATCTCAGAATCTTGAGGCTCACACATCCGACATCTGCACTTTAATTTCACTTGTCTCACTGCGCCTTGTTTTCTCCAAGGCATTATTGTCCAGTAAAAGATATCAGTCACACTTGTGCCGAACAAGCTAGTCTACTCCTCCGCGCCGGCTGCTGAGCGCGCGGCGCGGACCTCATCAGCCAGCATTTTAATTGCCTTCTCTGCTGCTGGAGGAGGAGCTCCCTGCTGTGCACGGTCCACCAAGCTCTGCACAGCACACCGCATTTGAATTAAAATTCGGGAAAGCAGCATGCCATCTTATCAATAACGCTCAACTTGAGGGAATAGTGGATCTAATGGCAGAAAAAATGCATCTGACACTCCCAAGTTATTCAACTTGAGACACCAACTATAAGCTTATAATGAGAGATCTCTTGAAGCAGTGTCTGTGAGGCGCATTAAGCATGACGCACATCAGTTGTGCAGCACAGGCAGGGTTCATTGCCTTCAATCAATATGAAGATGCCTTTTTGTCCCGTAGCTAGATTCTTTATATTTTTTGCTTAGCAGAGGTCTGCAAGCCATGAACCAGAAGTGCAAGTGATGAAGAGCTGTGTACAATGTTCAGAATGACGAGCAAGAGCAGGCAGTGAGAGGCACCTGCAAGCGGGCAGCCTCAGACCCCTTCTCTACACCACTTCCCTTGACTCCCTCTTCCACTGTGCCGCTCTCCTTCTTGACTGCATTGGACTCGCCGGCCTTCAGTGCCCTCAGGGCCACCTCCTCGGGGGACAGGTGTGCGCTGGCAATACTCTCCCTTATCTGCACACCAGCAAGCCATCTTTCCAGAAAATGCTGCTCGCTTATGCCGCTGTGCGAGGGTGTGAAGGTCATTGCGGTGGCTTCAGGAACATGTTCGAGCCAGCACGAGCAGCTCTATCGATTTGAGGTCAGTCTTTTCATTGCTAAGGGCAACATACTCTGATACACAGACGGTTGGCCTCACCTTGTCCACAGGCATTCTGTTCATCTTCTCGTGCGCGTTCTGGACGAGTTTCACGGCGTCCTGATCGTGCTGTGTGTCACCAAAGTGCTCCTGCACCTGCTCTTTGACGAGCTCCACAACCTCCGAGTGTTCCTCCTTATTTCTGTTTGCGTAGGCGGACTGCACAAAAGGAAACTGCTCAAGAGAAGTCGATGAAGTGTGGTGTTTGCCGATCAACAGCCGAATTCAGCATCGCATCCTTTTGCAAAAGTCCACATACATGATTACCGTTTTCATACTGCAGAGATCTCAGTTCAAGAACGCAGATTACCTGCGCCTCTGCAGCCATTTCCGATCCGTCGTGCGCCAGCTTCCGCGCTCCCTCTTTCATGATCTTGTCCGTTATCGCCTCTGTAGTTGGCAGTCCCTGAACTGTCGAGTTGCTTCCCAGTCCATGCTTCCCTTTCTCTGCAAGTGCAACGGAAGCTTTCTGTACGATGGCGTCTGCCGTTTCTTGGGCCCCGTGCTTCTCGTCGAACATCTTGGACGTCATGCTGGAGGTTTGTAAATCAACAGTAATGTTGTATATGGTATCTGCGCGAACGTTTGCAACTCTAACCTTGCCTTCCTGTAAATGGTGAGATTTTCGGCAGCTTCCTGCCGACACAGGGAAGCTGCAGGAAGCTAACGATGATGTGCACACACAGGAAGCGAGGAGCGACCACCCCAGAGACCTGAAGATGAAGGTGAGCTTCTGGTAGGCTGTGATCCCCTTCATTGCTTGGGCCGTAAGCAAATTAATCATAGAGACTACTGTATGCACATGCATGGCCATTTCCTTCAAGTCAAAGTTTACTCACAGCGCTGCTGGGCGCGCTGCGGCAGCGCGCCCAAATTAATGGGTGGGCCCAAATCGAAAGGGTGGCCCGATGTGTATGAATTGTAGCAAGCACAACAACTCTAGCAGGATGGAAATGCGCTGAGACCTCACTAACTTTCCTTATCCACAATGTTCAGACAACCAGCAATGACATACATAAGAGTTGCCGTGGCCGACATTATCACCTTTAAGAAATCCTCAGAATAACCCTAGGCCTATAAGTTCCTCTAGCTTGCTGGTGGCTGCTGCTATTGCATGCAATTGAGGTCTGAGACACTTGACTGTAGATCTAAAACTTGAGCTCCTGGCAGTACGACCGCCACTAGTGTAGCACTTCACCTGGCGATGGTCGTGCGCCAAACACCTTGAAGTTTGCAGATGCCAATCTGCTGGGGACAGATAGCTTTATCTTCTCGGGTATCGCCATTGAATAACTCCACAAACGCGAATTTGCCTGTTCTTCTCCAGATCACACGCTGCCAAAATTGTTGCTGCCCTTGGGACTGTGGCGGCTTATCCGACGCTACTGATAAAACCGGGGACAGTGACCACCCCTGCTTGCAGATCTCGTTCTAGAATAGTCTTGTCACTCCCCTTCCAGTCAGACTCCCATGAAGGTTTTGAGCGCCTCATAAGAGGCGAACCGGAGGCTGTTCTGAGGGAGCACCTGCACGGGGAGAAGCAGTGTGATCAGATGATCCTGCCTTGCTGATGTGCAAGAAAAGCTGGTGGAAATCGGCCAGATGCCACTTTGGACAAAATATACAAAATCTACAAGAGAGAGTCCATTTTGGCACAGGAGGTGTTGTCCTTTTGTCCTCTTGTGAGAGCAGCACCTTTAAAGCATTGGCGGTCCATCCTCTGTAGAACCCTCGATAGCCCTCCTGCAAGCCACACATCACACCAAATCATCGCCCTCAGAGCTTGAAATGCAACCTCTCCTCTCTGAACCCTCGTCCCTAAATCCCTCATCTCCTCATGCAAATCAGTCACTGCCATGCAAGCACTCTTGTCCCCAAGTGGTCAGTAACAGGTTAGTAGGGGTCACTGCCTACACAAATCAAAGTCACACAATCCTGTCACAGGTCCAGGGCAGCTGCAAGCATACAACAGACAACATACAATGAACGATGGTGAAATGACATTGCATGAAGGAGTTCAGTGCAGCAGTGTGGTGCTGTGCATACTGTGTGCCAGATGGTGGAGATGGCGTTGGCCTGGCTGGTGTAGGTGCATGCGCGCATCTGCATCTGCCGCCGCACAGTGTCGAGAGGGAAGCACACAGATGAAGCTAGCAGCCCCGAGGCGGCGCCCATGCCAAGTGTGCCTGCTGTGCTGGGCCTGAACACACAGTGCAAAGCTCACAGCAGCGCACAGTAGGCAAGCACTGTCCTCATCATAGCGTAAGAAAAATGTGGGACAAATCTGGCAGTATTTGATATTCTTTGTGGCCCCAACAAATACCGTGCACAGTTGCAGAATGCCCATTGCAATGGTTGCAGGTTTCTGGAGAGGAAGGGAAGGAGTGGGGGGGGGGGGCAAACCTGACATCTAAATCAAAAAAGTACTTCTTCAGCAAGTCGTACGAGGCAAAATTGAGCGCGGCAAAGGGCGCGGTGCCGATCAGGGCAGGGGCGAAGCCCTTGTACAGTGCAAAGCTGCCCTCTGTGCGCATGATGGTGACCAGAGCATTTGTCATCCCTGCCATCAGAAGAGTGTGATGTAATGCCCTTGCCATGGTCAAATTTACACCCAGGAGACATCTGGAGGCACTGTAGTATGAAGTAAACACAGCCGGACTCACACCTGTATAGCCTGCACGGGGCAAAGATAGGCGCAGGCGAATGACATCCAAGGGGTGAGTCACTGCTACTGCAGACATGCCAGCAAAAGCTCCAGCAGTCAGGCGCTGACCTACTGTCAGTTTTCCATCCTGCACTACATAGCAATTAGTTCCAAACGTCACAGAGTGAGATCAGGACTTTATGAAATTACATGCATGATAAGATTGATTAGTATGTACCTTTGTCGCCAGGAGCCTCTTGTATTTCTCGTTTGCTGAGAATTGCACAGCGCTGTAAGGAAATATGCGAACCACATTGGTCCCATTGCCCTTCCAAAATGCCCGCAAGCCCTCTTCCCTGCATCAAAAAAGATTGCCTCCCTCAAATTATGTGTCCAAAGTTCAGGGGCAGCTTCGCCGAGACGACAATGGCCAGGTCAACATGCTAGATTAGTCATGACACTCATTGCAGAATCACTCGTGGCACACCTGTATATTTTTGCAGCGGTTGGACCGATGCCTTTATACACAGCCGGTCGGGATGAAGCTGCCGCAGCTATAGCCTGTTGAGAGTTGACACTTGTATCAGATGGCAAAGGATGGAGAGCAGGTCAAGCTCTTCCAGCATAACCATGATAAAGCTCACCTGCACTTGTGAGAGAAGCTTTATGCGCTCCAAAGGGGCTGTAGCCGTGCGTGCAATAGCGCCGGAGAACCCGCCACAGAGAAACAACCTGTATATGGGCAGGCATGGGAAGACTCTGCAGAGCGTTTCTTGAGATGATTGTTTTCACTATCACTGCCGTCGCGATCACATTCGAGGCGGATAATATGCAGACTGTCTACTGGCTGACACATTGAAGAATACATGAGACAGTGTTGTTCTGAAACGAAGCTGATCACCTTCTGATGAGCGTTCATTATAGATGCATGTTTCGTGGTCAGAGACACAGGATGCTCACCTGAATGAGCAGGACGTCTGCAAGACAAAGTCAGGCAGATAGCCATGTTGTTGCATTCCCTAGCTCCCGAATACCGACACGAGACGGTGCTGCATCGGTGGTCGGCCCCGTCAGACCAGAGCTGCCTGCCACCAATATGCTTCGTCTCTTCAAGAGACTTACATCAAATTGTCTCCGACATGTATTGATGCCAGCTCACTTGACTTTTAGGAAGTACTTCCCAGATCAAGACGAGCAGGGTTCTGAAGTTCAATGCCAGAGCATCAGACACACGCTCGGCGTGCGCTCAAGGACAGGAAGCCTATGAAGACCTCTGGGCATAATCAAATTCTTCTATACTGCGGTTGTGCCAGCCTGATCTGAAAGGGCTTCCTGAAAAGGCCTTCTTCAGCTTCCGAATTCGGCTCCCGACTCAGCTTGATAGCCTGATCAGGCTTCATGCCGCTTGAATCGTGTCCCTCTCCAATGGCATTCTTGGCATTTGTGCGGTTGGAGTGAAGCAGCCAGAGACATTCATGCAAGTGCCTGCACTGTGTTTTGGAAAGAACGACAAGGGGAGCGCGAGCTTTGCTTGCATGTGTTACATTTAGCCACCCGCTCAGGTACACAAATCTCCAATCATCACGCAGCTCGTGAGAGACTCAAATCACCTAGTGATGGAGATCACCATCCAATATCTACAGTGTCGTATAGTGCGATTCGTGCAACGTCAACTGTGCATATGCGGGCAAATGCACATAACGTTCCAATCGCATGCACCTCGGCCCAGGTTGGCCAGACTGGAGCTGGGAAGCCATTGATTGAGTCTGGCTGCTTACTACAGGACATACAATGATTTTCATTATGCAGCGCGTATGGAAAGCAGCATTGAGCGTGCGATCAATTGGGGAGACCAGGTGTACAGGTGGGTCCTAGTTCGCCCAACAGTCTACTGAATGCCCAACCACCGAACTAGGTTCGACAAGACAAATCATCCCGAAAGACGTTGTGCCGGGCAAACAAGAAGGGCACTCCGTTCCTGTGGAGTATTTGCAACCAACTCGGGGGGGAAACGTTACACATCGTCCACAGAGATTTCTTTGCCATTTGCATTTTCCTCACATGCCATGATTTTTTGCTCAAGATCTTCACTGTTGGTCAAGTTTTGAGAGGCGCAAGACAGGGTAAAAGGGCTGCGTTACTGTAAGTGAAAAGACCTTGTCAGCACTGAAATTGTCAGCTTGTGCGTTGTGAACTCTGGGTCGACTTTGAAGTTATGCACATTGCAGCTTCGAGTTTCGGAGGAGTATCATATTTGCAAGCCGAGGGTGCTTGATCTGTCTGACTGACCTACTGAGCAGAGCCGTTGTTCCGCATGCAGTTCACTGGCAAGCCTGCTGCGTCTGTGCGCTCTGACACTGTGGTAGCAGCATGAACAGCGGGACATCTTATAGCCGACATGCATCAGTGTGCCAGTCTCACAGCAGCAGCTTTCTCAGGGGCCACACTCTCCAGCAATCGAGATCAGCAGGACATCAGTGTCATACAAGTCGTCATTTTGTTCTTGTCGGTATGGCGAGGACAGGTCCGCGACCACCAGCAGATGCAGTGTCAGTTGGATCAAGGAGACGCAGCACAGCGCTGCTGCCCAGCAGTGAAGCGAACACTGGCAGGCAGGCACTGCAAGTGAGGAATGCATCAGAAGCAACCCCGAAGGCTGCTGATAAGACCGTGCTGGTGATTGCCTCCAATGTGAGCGTCTTCCGTCGCATTAAGGGCAGGGGCAGCACCAAATCGGTTGCCAGGCCCTCAAGCTTACTCCAGGTAAGATCTTGATGGAATGGGCGCTATAATCGTGCAGTTGTCAGCATAATCCCCCTTCAGAAGAACTCAGAGGATGTCTGTGCAGGAGAACAAGAAGGAAGCCAAGCCAAGCAGGCAGAAAGCAGGCAAGGCACCACTGGAGAGGCTTGAAAAGGCACTGACATCGCCCAAGAAGGCACTGCCCTTCTTGTCAGAGGCAGCAGACAGGGCCACAGACGGCCTCCACAAGCCCATCGGCCTCGTCCTCACATCAGCATATGTCTTGTCAACAGCCTGCCAGCTGTCAGGTAGACAACTTTGTGACTCAGTCTTTGTAGACATGTGTGGCCAGACATCAATGCTCGTCCCCATCAGGTGTTCGTTTGTTGCCCCTGCACAATGTGACACTGCATACACACCGCAAGGCAGCCTTTTCTCCCCATTTGGCGCTCGCACTGCCTTCCATGTTCTTGCATCTCTCTTGGCAGTGACTTTTGACACTGCTTCACTTAGAGGAGCAGAGTGGAAGGCCGATGGGCTTGTGGAGGCCGTCTGTGGCCTGTCCGCTGTCCTTCTTGTCATAGGCAGAAGGGCAGTGCCTTCTTGGGCAATGTCAGTGCCTTTTTGAGCCTTTCCAGTGGCACCTTGCCTGATTTTTGAAAAGATGTCCCTCGCTGATGCTTTGCAACCGCAGGTGTGAGCATGGGCGGCTCATGGGGCCCAGCAGCGATGGGGGCGGTGCTCGGCAGCCTGTACGCAGCGCTGAACCGCTTTGGCATGAAGCGCTTCTGGCGCACTCCCCATGCGCCCCTGAATGTTGTTGTCACCGGCGGCACGAGGGGCATCGGTAAGGCCATTGCTCGCGAGTTCCTCAGGTGCGTCTTCCTCTCGCCATCAAGTCATGTCACATGCTCACTGCGCAGGCAGTGCAGCTGTTCCCGGTGGCTATGGGTAGTGGGCAAAGTGAAGCGGTTTAATGCTTGCGTTGCCCTGTATGTATGATGAGTCTCTGTGTCTTGAGTGCAGGTCTGGGGACCGAGTGATGGTGAGTTCCAGGTCAGTGCAGGCGGTGAGGAGGGCAATGACCGAGCTGCGCGAGGAGGTGACCCCCGTCCACAGCAGTTTATCTCAATCCCTCGACCACAAGTTACAAGTTATCCTTGGCACCGTTTTAGATCAGTGCAGCAGCAGTACCCGCATGCATGCTTTAGCAATAAAGATGGCAAGGAGTGTCAGACTGAGCCTGAGCTTCTCATTCTGTGGCACGTATTGGAGCAGGACCTCAAAGTTACGGGGCTAATGGGGCAAGTAACTGCAGAGGAGGGCGTCAGGAACCCTCTGCGGTGTCTTTCGCCATTGGCACTGTAGGTTCAGAGCGATCTGCATTACCCACAATTAGCTGCATACTGAAGGGCACTTGGGTGCGCCATTGGCAGGTGGGCACTGACATCTGGATTGGGGGCATTGACTGTGATGTTAGCAGCCCTGCCAGTGTGCAGCGTCTGGTCGACGGCGCAGCCTCTCAGATGGGCTCCATCGATGTCTGGATCAACAATGCCGGCTACAGCGGCACCTTCCAGGTCTGCCTGCCGCACTTCTTCATCCAAATCCACCCAACATGTGCTGTCAATTTCATTCTGCACTGAAACAATTGCTGATAATGACACTAGATTTGGCTGCGCTAGTGAATGTGTGAGCTGTTGCACAGGCATCGTGTCTCCAAATGCCCTCTGTGGCATGTACCAATGAAGTAGATTGTTACCTGTAGCATAGCATGGGAGCTACTGCATTCCAGAGCCTCTGTTTCAAATGCGCTAGTAGGTTTTCAGTGCACTCATAGTGGTGTACATGTTATCGACGCTGCCGCAGTCGTTCATTGAGGCGCGGCCGGAGCAGATCCAGGAGGTTGTGCAGACCAACCTGCTGGGCTGCCTGCTGTGCACGCGCGCGGCCATGCGCCTGATGGCCGCCCAGCCGCGCGGGGGGCACATCTTCAACATGGACGGCGCAGGCGCTGATGGCCTGCCCACCCCACAGTATGCCGCCTACGGCGCCACCAAAGCCGGTGCGCTGCAGCCTCCAAAGAGTCCCGCCATGTGCAGATCCCCCATCCCTTGCCTTGGAAGCTGGCATGGTCCATTACAAGACCGGATGATGTTGAAGTATAGAGAGCGCTTTGGGAGTTGCTGATTGTCCTCACGGCAGGGACCAGACCTGTCCTCACGGCAGAATGTTGTTGCACTCGGCAAATCTTTGGTCCTGTAGCCACCAGCTTGGCGTCCATTTGGAGCATTCACTTTTACGTGACAAGCATGACAAGACAGATTTTAGCGCATGCTGATGTTGGGGTGTGCACTGCAGGAATTGCGCACCTGAAGGGGTCGCTGGGGGCGGAGGCTGCGCGTGAGGGCGCTCCCGTCGGCGTGCACTGCCTGTCCCCCGGCATGGTCCTCACCAACCTGCTTCTGGAGGGTGCCTCTGACATCAACAAGCAGGTGCGCCTCCTGCATTCATTTGTACGCCTGCCCACTTTTTACAGGCTGCAGTTGCTCAAAAACGCGGCCGATGAAACCCACAGACTTGTAAAATGTAAACTTCATAAGCCCCACTGCCAGGAAGTCCATTCTTTGGTTCCGGTTGCTCCTGCATGGGCTTGATGACTGGGTATAGTCCACCTCGCAGAAAGTGGCATGCTCTGCAATAGTTTCACTGTCCAGCTTGATCATTCACAGAGTGGCGTGCGCATTCCTTCTGTATGGGCTCAATCCTCCTTGTGTCAAAATAGTTCCGCATACTTTCTGTGACCCTCTCTGTTCATCGAGCTCAGGGGACTTTCTAAATCATATGAATAGGGAATTAGTATAGAGTTCCCTGTCGAGCTGATTGGCCCAACCAGATTATGAATGGGATTCCTGCTGCGCAGATCTTCAACATCCTGTGCGAGCAGCCGGAGACGGTGGCGGCGTTTCTGGTGCCGCGCGCTCGCACGGTGGCCGCGCGCGGTGAGGCCGGCCGCTACATCCGCTTCCTCACCCTGCCACGCGCGCTGCTGCGCTTCATCACTGCACCCCTGCGCACCAATCGCTTCTTCAACGCCGACGGTGCTCCCCTGTCTGCCATCCTCATCGATAATTCAAGTCATTCAGAATCGTTTTATATTTGTATGCTCCCCTCTACAGCCATAAAGCCACAGGTTGCTTGTTGTTTCTCTTGGTCTGGGGTCAAACCAGACTATTGGTGATTCTTCAGGTTTCAGGCCTTGGATTGACACGGCTAGTGCTGGCTTTGCAATGTTTCATTGCATGATATATATAAGCATAATGCAAGACATACAAGGCAATGCCAGCGCCAAAAGGGAGCGAGGGCTGCCTCATTGTGACAGTTGTCATCGCCATGCCAATGGCTTTCATTTCATGTCATTCACAGCCCTATTCTCGACCGTTCCTTTGTGATCTTTTTTGGAGGACACTTGGTCTCGCTTGCTTTTCTTACAGCATATTCAACATCAGAGAGCGCACCTGAGGCCATTTTTTCCCACCTTCTTCTTCACCATTGCTCCTCAGGCGGTCTGGTACACCCGTTGTCTGACAACAATGTTGATACTGCGAAGCTCACTTGAGGCCGTTCACACACAGTGAGGATATGCAAGCCAGCCAGCACCTTTTGGTGCGCATCATCGCAAGGAAAAGCATGCGGTGCACATCTTGAAAAGCTGCAATCTTGCGGTGCAAGTCCTGACAAGGTCAATACTTTTTGGGTGCAGGCGAGCCAGTGTATGCGCGCGAGCAGGAGCGGATCTTGGGGCAGCGTGCAAAGCGCACGGAGCGGCTGGCGGCGGCTGCCGCGCGGCGTTCCCGCTCTTTGGCTCTCGCTTACTCCGCCTCCCTCGCCACCGCCTACGCCCTCATCGCAGCCGATACCCTCGCGCGCGTGACCCCCTGAACAGTGGTAATAAACCTAAACGTGGTGAGAGGTAGCCCCGTCTGCCCTCATCGCCGCAGACATTCTGGCCCGTGTGACACCCTGAGCAGGGGTATAAATCCTAACACTAGTTAGATGAAGTATCGTCTGCCCTGAGGGTGACGGGGGGCTGTACAAAAATGTAATAGCGGTCTGCGTGTCCATGGCTGCAGCGTGATTAACAACATGCAAGGTCAGCTGAGGGCAGCAGGGGCCTGTAACATACGCAACCCAGTGGTGCAATCACAATACCTCTGGGCCCAGATGAGCCCTCTGTCTGCGGCACAGCGAGTCTGTAGCAAGAGAAGGATGCACAAGACAAGCCTGATTTTGAGTTAGGGGATAGCAATGTGCTCTGTCTGTACCTGGCTGCCGCGTGCTTCTAAACAAGCAAGCCAGCTGAGAGCGAATGAGCTGAATAGGCGACTTTAGCCAGGAATGCCCAGCGTACATAATTGAAGGATTGAGGCTTCGGCGTAGCCACACCAGCCTGAACATCAGCACTAGGTGCTGCAATCAAGGAGTACCTTCAAGCACCTCTAGGTGAAGGGTCCCTGCACCTTAGGGTGTAGGCAGAGCAGCAATAGGGGCAAGCAGCACACTGCTGAGCAGTGGCGCTTACACAGAGTCTTTGTGGCACAGGCGGCTGCCACTGTGAGGCTCTGTGTAAAGTAGAGGTGTAAATAGGGAGCATGGCTCGGCGGTGCACCGATAGGAGGAATGCGTGCACTAGTGCGCTGAACGGCGATGCTCCAGCTGATAATTACCTGCTAAATAAAAGGAGGTTGAGCACCCACTTTTATCTGCTGGGTGGCACCTGAACGCATGCCAGTCTCTAGGTGTAGGTAGCTGACAGCACATGGGCATTTCCAGGACAGCGCCTGAATGCTCCAGCTCCCCATTGTACAATATGTACTCTAGCAAACATTCTTTACCCTCGGGCATTACCAGGATGGTCTTTGTACTTGTTCGATTTTGCAACATGGGCACAGTGTACAATCTCTTCGTTCCTCCTCTTTTCTTCTGTGCTGGGCTTTGATCTGAGTTGGGCTTTGTATGCAATGTGCTGAGACTGTGGGCAGTGTGCAACAGACCAGTTATCGAACGCATGTCACTTTTTGCTTTGACCATGATCATGAGAGCTGAATGCAGCAACGTTCATGTGCTACTTGTCCACTTGCTAGGGAGGTGCTGTCAGCCTATAGGTTGGAAGCTGACACGTGTCTGGATATTGGAGATGAATGAAGTCTGAAATCGGGTAGGAAAACCAACATTGTCAGAATTGCGTGTTTGAAGTGGTACATTCGGCCAAATCGGTTGTTCAGGTCAAGTCAGAGGTGCATTTCATGAGAAGGCATGGACCCGTAAGGGTGCAGTGCACTTGCTGTGACTTATGATGATCATGACAACGCTGCAGCACTATTACGTGTGAGGGGATACTCCAATACATTTGTAAGTCTTGTGTGAATGGATATGAACAGCGCAGCATGCGCTCCGCACGCCATACTTCAGGTCTGTGGAGGCCCTTGAAAGGCAATCGCACAACCATTAGGCTTGCAACATGTACATGCATGCACAGCATTCCGATATGCGATTCACGACAATATGGGGAGAAATGAGTCAAGATTCTGCTTTGCACGAGGGCAAGGATATCCTTCATAGTCCTCACAGTTTTAGGCACGCAGGTAATGCATAGTTTCTGTGTTAGAATGAGCTTCCCATGGGTCAAATTGGTTCTACATCTATTACAGCTTCTACAGCGTTTGACCGCCCATCACAACAAAGGGTCCTGTCGAAATCTTCTGCAGATGGCTGTCACTGCCAGGGCTAACAGCAATTTGGACTATACAGTCCTCGCACCCCCACCCAAAGGGGCCTGGACTCTGTCATAGTACAGCAAGGAACCGCAACTGGCATGGAAACAGTTGTCTGGGTTGCTGGCAATAATGCAGCAGCATGATGTTAGGACAGAATCTCTCATCACACCCCTGGATCAGGTACTGGCATCCGTGAGATATCATCCAGAGCGGTGAGGATGGCAGGACAGAAGGCACCTGTCTTCCTAAGCCAGTCTTCTACAAACTTCACCCTCTGTATCTGTACAAGAGCCCAGAGCGGATGTGTGAACAGCCCCCGCCACAAGACTGCCCCACCATTGGCGTGCATTCGCGGAGGGAATGTCCCTCCATTGTTCTGCTAGAAAGGCATAAGAACACCTGTCAAGTGCCTGCTATTATCGCATGCCCCGTCCAAATTATCTGAGCCAAATTCCCACTCCCCAGCTGTGCACGCTCAATGCAACTCCTTGCATCCAGCAAAGATGACAAACTCCCAGATCCCTGACCAAAGTCCGGGCGGCAGCATTCAATATGCCAGGCGCTGTCCCGTACACTGGCACAACTAGGGCCACCAGCCCAACAGGATGCTGCATCCCTCCTGCTAGACCACACGGCACGAAGAAAGCACCCCACGCTGCTGTTCACCATGGCACAACGGCAGAAGGAGAGCCTGCGGCCCCGCACGCAGAGCCTTCCTTTCTGGACCGTGTACGGACGGAAGCCCGTTATGCAGCTTTTGGAGCAGCGCAGCATGCTCTTGGATCCAGCAGCAGGGAGGCAGAGCACCCGGCAAGGCAAACTGGAGAGTTGCCGGGGGCGGGCCTCATCGAGAGGCGTGGGCTTTCTGGCGGCGTTGCGCCTCGGCCAGAATTGCGCGGTTATGCTCATAGGTGGCCTGAAGTGACAAAACATGACTCACCATTACTACTTGACTATGATGACCATTCTCCATCTGGAGCAGGCCTGATTTTGCTTAATTGCATACTAACAGTGGACAGACCTTCAAAACAGACTTCCCTGAGGGTACAAGGCTATCTAGTCGGCAGGGCAGAAGACCACTTCTGTCATAATAGAATGCCGTTCTGCATGCGACTGTCCCGTAACAATTGTTTAGCACGTCACGTCTATGCATATTCATGGCATATTGAGTACAGTATCGCACCTGGCTCTGAGCGAACTGCTCCAGGCAGGACACTACAAAGTGCATGACCATGAGGAACACGAGGCTAGGCCACGCGCTGGCGCCGCCCACGATGGGCACGTAGCTCCACAGCCATGCCCGCGCCGCAGATACACTCCTGAAGTTGTCCCCTAGCCGCTCCCAGAACCACCTGATAGCCGCAGCCACATAATTCAGATCCCCTGTCGTTCATTTAAACCCTCCTAATGGAGTGCCTCCATCCACAGAGTAGGTATCTAATTGATTGCTGCATGCCTGCGCCATTCCCAGCTACAAGCCAGTTCTCAGTTTGCGACGCAGCAAAGGCAGCGCGAGCATAGCAGAGGGTGAGCACGGCTGCGTGGTGCGTCTTCCCTTTCCACACAGGTAGAGGGCGGCTGAGGGGGCAGAGAGGGGCATGAGAAAACACCGCACCTGCGGTCAAGTGAGGTGGCGGCCTGGCGGCGGGCAACGCCGGCCTGGAAGGAGGCGATGTTGGACACGATGGCCTGGTGCACCACCTGTATGCGCGCCGGATGCTTAGTAAACGCTTAGTCATTGACATTGGTGACTAGAAGTCGCATCCCTTGAATAATCAGACATTTGGTGTCTTATAAACTGCAGATGTGGAAATTTTGGTGAGCCATGCAGTGCCCAGAAATCAATACGTACTGTTCAGCGCAAGGAATGCACCCCCTGAGCATCTGGCGTGGCATGCTGAGCTACAAAATGTCAATGGCAATTAAAATGTGTAGCAAAAGAACGATCCATGGCGACTTGCACTGAGCCATGGAACCAACATGTGATATTCTGATTTGTGGCAAGCAGCACCTGCGCGGGCGTGGCGGTGTGGCCTAGCGCGTCCCAGAGCCAGGGGATGCGGTCTGGCAGGCACCACTCTATCCACTCCATCACCTTCACCCGCGTCTGCTGCCGGAACAGGCTCACCAGCACCAGCGCCTGCATGTTCACCTGCGCATGCAGCAGCAAATACAAGTCACACACAGGCGTGTCACGCATCAACCTCCGACAGGCATGCACTGAATTTGATGGAGGCCGCTGCACTGATGTCCTTTAGAGCTGCGCTCCATGCTCGATGGCCGGCACGATAAAGCGGCAAACCCCTGATATGGCAGCGGCAGCAAACTTCTCCCTGATCTGATGGTCCTTGATGTGACACCATGAGGGATAGCAGTTTCAAGCTACCCAAGACACAAACAATGCTTACACTGACAGTGGTAGGAGAGGCGTGAGAGCCCTGAGGTTAGGGAAGCAGGGGTTGCACCTTCACAATGGCCTTGCCAGCGAGGGTGGCGCCAAAGAACTCCCAGAAGGGCATCAAAAAGTGGCCGCAGCAGATGCCGCACAGGTCGAACAGCGCGTTGGGCCACGCCGCCAGCAGAAATATGCCCCAGAAACCGTGCCTGCGCCGCAGTCAAACAAATCAAATGGTCATTCATAATCTCTTTGGTCACAATACAATCCAGCCCACGAACAGGTCCAACAGATCCTCCAAGAATGAGGGGCTGCCGTCGTCAGAAAGCACAACAAATAGGACGGCCGTGTGGTAGGCGTTGGTATGACTCCTGCGGTCTGCACTGCACCAAATGGCACAAACGGAGCAGCCGCCTATCAAGAGGCGAGGGAGGGGCGCGCACCGCTGGATGAAGCCGAGCATCCAGTTCTTCATGCGGTTGAGCAGCGCCTCGAAAAAGCCCTGCCCCTCCGACACCGGCTTCACCTTGAACATGTTGTCCCACTCCTCGTTTCGGATCCCCGCCTTGGCCGCGTGGTACGAGAATGCGTACGGCGGGATCTCGCCAATTGCCGTCCCCGACCCCCACAGCAGCGCCGCCGGTAACACCTGCACCCCAGCTTAGTCAGCGCTACTGTCACCTAGCTGAAGCGCCTGCAGACATGTGCCTGCATGTATTTTCCCAGCGACAGCCTGTGCATCGCCCTCTCCAATGAGGGATCGCCATGCGCTTAGCACTCCAGACGTCAGAGCAAGTCCTCCTCGCTCGGGAGCTGGCATAGGATGCTGGGAATTGGTTGGCCACTGATCAGTTCCCCTAGATTTTAGGCGGGGTATTTTCCACGGCGAGAGATGGGGGTGCATGGAATGTGATTTATCGTACAGGTGGAAAGATGCCTAGTCAGGAACAAGCAAGAGTATGGCAGCGGTGGGCAAGAGGGGTGTACCTTGAAGAAGATGTCATGGAAGTGCACGGTGCCGCGCGGGCCGCTGCCGCAGTGGAACGAGTCCGAGTTCCACCACATGTCAACGCGCGAGTCAAAGTTCAGGTGCCCACACTCCTCCGCTGCCAGGCACACCTGCAGCAGAGGCAGTGTCATAGACTGTCAGCATGCCCACACAAAAGCTTCGGAAGATTCCAATCATGAAAGCTTGCATAACCTTTGCTTCCATATATGACACTCGACGCTGTACGCAACTGAACTCACCAACTATGCACGCTGACCCACGAGCATGACGTTCAGGTCACGCGGTCTCAAAGAAGTGCCTTGTGTGAGATAGGCAGCGGGAAGTACAATTGAGTAAGCTGTGATTACCTTCAGCATGTGGGGGAAGAGGAAGAGGAGGCCAGAGTGCATGCCGGTGCCCAGGCCGATGGAGGATAGGATGCCCAGTCCCACCCACCACACCACATATTGCACCCACGTCTCCGCTCTCTGCACCTCCTCCGCCTGCTGCCCTGCAATGCCAAGTTTCTGATTGTTCAGACACTGTGCTTGTTCACAATTGTTCCTGCCACGCGCCGTTAGACTTGCGCACTTGCAGAGGATTGTCAAGGTGGCTCGTTCCCACACATGAAGGCGCAAGCTGTGAGACTATGAGCCGCAGCAACAATTCTTCACATGCGCGCAAGTGCTGAACCCAGCGGCACAGCTATAACAGCGCAACATTGGCCAGTGCATGCTTTCTTAAAAAGCAGGAGCAAGGAGATCGCAATGCTCTGCAAGGGCTGCACCTGTGTGCTTCAAGAAGATGTAGCCAGCGATGGCGGGCAAGAGGAGAGTGAGAGTGATGCGGTGTTTGAGCAGCCAGAGCCCCCCGCGCACAGCCGCCGACCCAGCACACGCCGAAAAGTAGTACAGCGTGCGTATGGGATGCCTGAAGAGGCGCAGCTGCTTCCTCTCTGCAGCTAGCTGCTTCCCCAGCTGCACAGCCATTGCCCAATACTTATTTAAGCCAATGTCTACAAGAGCAATAGGTCGAAATGTTGTGGAAGATGCAGGCTGCTGTTGCATGCTGCACATGGTGCATTCAGTGCAAGAGACACACCTGGTCGATGGCCACCTGATCTTCCAGGGGCAGGCTGGCTTTTATCTCTTGTAAGTCAGCCATCCTGCAGCAAATCTCAGCAGTCAGATATGTGCACAGAAATATAATCTGAGTGGCCATGCCTAGAAAGGAAACTGCGTCATACTGCCTTGCATCTTAGTCGTTGAGGTCGGCCTACACCAATCGCTTTAGAATGAGCTTGAAACCATCAAACAGTAAATAAGTAAGTAATCTCCCATCCGTATCAGGTAATGCGTGCACAAATGAGGGACACACCACAGTATTTACACAGGGAATAATCTGCAATGGTCCTGGGTTGTCAGTTTAGCCATATAAAGGAATCTAGAACAATGCAAAATAGGCACATCGTCCAGCACACCACGCTTTGTATTTAGTCGTTTGCCAATGCTTTGCAAATGAAGCGGAGCATATGCCAGGTCAACACATCTAGTCACAGACTTGCCAGGTCTCACAACAACCAGGCGCACCTTTACAGGACCAACTCCAGAATATCCGAGGAAATTGTCACCGTGCTTGCTGGGATCCTAGCCTTGAGCTCCTGAAGCTCGGCACCTTCATCCAGCCGGAAAACAGACACGTCGCCCTCTCCTTTGCCCTGATCTAGTCGCCAACTCTGCAGCAAAAGCCTCATGGACATCTGACAATACTACTCCCGTACTCCAAATGGTTTTGCCGCGACAAAAATGACGAAGGCAGTGCGAACATCTTGCTATGAATGGCAATGCCATTGATGCTCGTGCCAGCTTCTGATGGCACCGGTGCTTGGCGTTCCCTCCATTTCTGCTCCAAGAAATTGTTTACCCCATCAATCGAAGAAGCGAGCGGACGAGTTGCGATCACATGAACCTGTGTTGAAGTAAAGCGCTAGCTGATCGCTCAACAAGGCCTGAGAGACCTTCTTGGAAGCTGGGCCCGGACTCCGAATGTAACAGCAGACTTCACTGTCAGCATGCACGATAATTTACTCTACAGCCTGATCGCCAGGGGAACTACAGTTCTTGCAGAGTACAGGTGAGAATATCAGGGATGATTTCAATTCCTGGGCATCTCCTTGATTTGTCCCAGTAGGGCATGGGGTAGAATATGAATTGTCACTATCCACAGAGCTGCCGGAACGCTGATCAGGTCTTTTGTCACTTTCTAACTGTATTTACAAGTCTATGAGTTCAATGCATATCGTTAAAACGAATATCTCCTGGTCTGGGTCTCGCTTTCCCTCCTGGGTTCCCTAGCCTACTTTCCTGGCAGACGAGACATGCTGAAGCAATTTCTGTGCATGTGCCGCAGTGAAGTGAGCGGAAATGCAAATCTGGTAGCACACAGGATATTAGAGAAGCTACCTCAGAATGACAGGTGAGCTTGCACCTCTGACAGAGGCAATCCTCGAGTGTACTCCTGCCTTCCGAAGCACATGCCTCATGTCCCACACCTTCATCACCAAGGTCTTGATCTCACGTGCAACCTGATTTGGCATGCAGCCGTGTTTCTTACTCGCAAGAGCGGCACCTGTTCCATATTGTGGTGCGGGACGGCATCACTTTCCTCTGCATGGCTGACGAGGTGTGTTCTGACCATGGCCTTTTTCTTCGTTGCTCTCTCAACGTGGCCTCCACACCCCTGTCAAGTAGTAGATATGCCACTGAAACAGCTGATGAGTTGCTGCAGGGCTTTGGGCGGCGCATCCCGTTTGCCTTCTTGGAGGATGTACGGGACAGGTGCCCTTTCTGGCCTCCTGCGGCTTTCTCGACCGCAAATGCATGGGTCCCTTGCTCAAGCACCATGCAACAGCTAAGCATGTAGCACAAACGACCTGCATTGAGCGCATGCAGCAAAGTGAGATCTGCAGAGAAACTGCCGCCTGTGCCAATGGAATCCTGTCAGGCAAACATGCAAGTTCAGAATGCAGTTCAGAACCGATTGACCTGTCTATCGAGCAGGTACCTGGCCAGATTTGGCGAGGAGGCACACAGTGCGCCAGCGTACGAGCACAACGCGGAGTTCAGCCGGGTGCTGGAGGACCGCATGGCCTTCTACAGCACAGACCAGCGCGCAGACGCCATTAACCGCGTGCGCGGCGAAATCTCCGAGGTCAAGACCGTCATGATCGAGAACATCGACAAGGTGCGGCCGCAGATCTAGACCCGCGCTGCATCGCAAGAACAGTGCCCTCCAGCAACAACCATGCAGACTAGAGAATGGAGAGAAACTGGCAAAAGTTGCTCAATTGGCTGTATGGTGATGTTGTGAGGCACACTGCGCATTTGACCGCAGAGGGAGGCCGGTTGGCACCGTGGAAAATTTCATCACTGTAGTGATAGCCTGTGCCATGTCGAGTGCCAGGCTCCTGGTCAAGCAGCTGCTGCTTCGGGCATCTACATGTGTTGCTCTTTCTGCTCTGTTTGTCTCCAGCACATGCGCACATCTTGTGTCTTGCAGACCTGGTGAGCTCGCATCATGCTCCTGGAAGGGTCGGTCTTCATTGGAGAATTTTTGCTTCTGCATATCACGATGCAGCAACTGCAAGCCGTGTTGCACACAGGTGTTGGACCGAGGGGAGCGGATAGAGTTGCTGGTGGACAAAACCGACCACCTGCAGAATGAGTCGTTTGCCTTCAAGAGGGAAGCACGCCGCCTGAAGACACGGCTGTGGTGGAAGAACATGCGCCTTCTGGCGTTTGTTGCATTGCTCATTCTTGTTATTGCGTACATCATCGTGTGCTTTGCGTGCAGCCCCACATTTCACTGCTAAGTCATGTCCTCAAGGTACATCATGTGGGTACATCAGGTACACATGTTGTCAAGTCTTATTGCCGCCAAAAATGCACTGTGTTAAGGGACTACTGTCCAAGTTCTCACAACTTGTACGCATGCCCATGTCCAACTACTGGTCTGACGATCAATGCTTCCACTGCTTGCACCCGGCAGGGTTCTGTGATTGTACTTCAAAACTCAACTTATGATGCTAATGTTGTTCTCAGATTGTGCATACCATTGATTTTTGACTTAAGAATCGTGAGTGTCCCTTTTGCATAGTCATTTTGTACTATATCTGCAGTGCAAATTGTAAAAGAAGTAACAGAGCTTGCCTGGCCTTGCTTGCCAAGCTCAGCTTGGTGTCAATGAGAGACAGTGATCAGCAAACATGTCACATAAGGATTTTGATCCTGCATCAATGGAACGATGAGTGGCATCTGTCAAAAAGATTGAGACACGGTCTGGCCTGTTCAAACATCCTTTTACAAAGCTGCCGGCAGTGCCTGCAGGGACTTCAGATGAGTAGAAGCCATCTGAAATTGCAGCAGTGCTCTGAGCAGGTCATAGAAAGAGAAGTCCGGCCACAGCACATCAGCAAATACCAGCTGCGCATGGCGCACTTGCCAGCACAGAAAGTCTGACAAGCGGGTTTCCCCAGACGTCCGTATCAGCAGATCTACAGGCGGACACCCCTGCATCACATGCACCTCCCTTCAGTGATCCTGCATAAGCTGCACAGCTGCACATACCTCACAGCGAGTGCTCATGAACTTTCAGAAACATCGTGGGGAGGGGGACTCTATTAAGTGAGTGATTTTGAATACCTCTGTGTAGAGGTGCTGCTCAATATCATTTGCTGACACATCGTCAAGACACAGCGCCCCCGACATGACACCGTCCTGCACCTTCCCCACAGCTTGCGCCATTTCTTGCCGAGACCTGTAGAGCAGCAGCGTGTAAAAGCAGCGATATCAGAGCTAGTGCATCCCTACATCCAACCAGCTTGTGCATGCCATGCGCAGCATTAGGAGTAGGGAGATCACCCGTATGAAAAACATATGTTGAGTATGCCCCGCGTGTGGAGCTTGGTAGAGTCCATTGCGCGCTTTGCAGCAGCTTGTACGCTGGCTGGCAGCAGGCTAAGGTCCCCTAGCACTCGGACCTGAACGCCATGCCGTTCCACCAGATCCCTCTCCTGCTCAGTAGCATGCACATGTCTAGCACAGCAAGAGTATTGTACTTTGTTAGGGAGGGAAGATAGAGAAATGAATTGCCTAATGTCTGTGCAGCAAAGTGGGGAGGCTATCAAGGGTACACCGGGCGTTGGTGGCAGCTTACATGCAGCAGTTCTTCCAGCTTTTCCTCTGCAAGTCTCATCAGCATGTCAACCTCATCCCCGGGACGTTTGAAGTTGTCAATGCTGAATGCATATGCACTGACGCACGTTATTCCAATCTCAAGGCACCACTCCAAAGCATCCAGCAGCTGCATTCACCCCGATCGCAGCCTTCAAAGACATTGGCTTAATTATTTCAAAACATCTGATAAATTCCAGTAAGGTGTGCACTGCTCTACGATCAAAATCAAATGCAAGAGGCTACCTTGTAATACCCAAACTGATGTCCTGCAGTTGTGACCTGTTGATGGCGATTAGCAAAGCGGCGGTTCCCATCCATAATGAATGCTATGTGCTTTGGCACAGGACCAGCCTTCATCAAGGCAGTTATGTAAGGCCTAACATACGTTTCGAGCAGCACCATGCCCTGATTGATGAAACCTGCCTGGACCCTACCACTGGTGGATGCCTCTTCCACCATGATAAATGTGCGCTGCGAGAATCAAATTTCTGACTTCCCAGCTTGTGTCCAACCTCTAAGTTTTCGTGCGCAAGCAGAAATCAGGATGTCCAAGGAAACAATTGTGTCACGTGGCTCATCAGAGTACATGCATCAGAATTTTTTCGAGTTTGGGCACTCTTTATCGAGAGCAGAGAGTGCAGAATGTGCATAATTGATTGAGAACGGGGATTTTCTAAGATCAATGCGCACTGATGCTGCTGGAAATCAACCAAGGCGCATGCGGTGTTTGCTCGTTTGGAAGTGCTCCTGATGCCATACGATGAAATAGAAGATAAAGTATCCCTTATATCATAGGTTTATCGTTGTGAACAAGTAACAAGGGCAGCGCAGAGCACCTGATGATCTCGCACCACAGGACATGCCTGCCAAGTTGGTGTCCCAGCTCTCGGGGTGGTGAGATCCACTTGAGTTTCTTGATATCTGCACTGTAGCTTGACATATTTAGTCTGCTGTTCCCTTGGATCCGCTCTGCACTGTCCTAGCAATGTCAATTTCAGCTCCATAACGAGGTGGGTGCAGGTGTCGTGCGCACACCTCGAGCTAGTGCTAATGGGGCATCGGCTGGTGGAAGCAAACGTGCAGTAGTGCTACTGCCAGGACTTGGCAACAACTCTCAGGATTACAAGGCCATGGGGCAGGCTCTTGAAGAGAGGGGCCTAATAGTGCATACAGCCGCAGTCACCCGAGTGGACTGGCTGAGGAATGCAGCTGGCTTGAGGCAGGCAGAGTACTGGAAAGGCACCCTGCAACCACGTCCTGTGGTGGACTGGTGCGCCGGTCTTTGTCCACATCATCTTTGTGCTCCAATAACGACCCCTCCATGCCAGTGAATTTGTGCATTCTGTGAGCCAATTACCGACCCTGATCTGGCAGGTATCTGGAGCGGGTTGCTGATGCCGTCAGTGGTGCACAGAAATCCACCGATGGGCCCATTACTCTCTTGGCGCATTCAGCTGGAGGCTGGCTAGCCCGGGTGTATCTGCTGGTGAGACATGCATGCGCACTAACTTGTGATTGGCATCTGCAGTGTTTAGCAGCTCTAGCAGCTCTAGCGGGTTCATTGGCACCGGCCTGTCTTCCGGTGCCAATGAACCCGCAACCTTTTATCATCACAGAGGCCTCAACTGAACTCCTGCAAGATGCAGGGATATGGCACTGATGGCATCGACAGGCTTGTCACGCTCGGCAGTCCACACCTGGCTCCTCCCAAGGTACATTCTGGTGTGAAGCCAAATATATGAATTCCTTTGGGTCCTTTAATCCTGAAGAATTGATACTGAAAGTCTTGGTGTGTTCAGGACAAGGGTCTTGTTGATCAGACGAGGGGCATTCTGAACTGGGTCACAGATAATTGCCCGGACAATTTCCACCAGCATATGCAGTATGTCACGGTGTGACAACTCCCTTCCTCCTGCTCCCTCCTGCCAGTGTGCACACGCAATCTATTTGTGTTTAAAATTGCCTTGCGCTGGGCTGCTGTGTGGGTGCTCAAGCTCATTTTCAGATTTCTACTGCCATTATTGCACAGTCTACTGAGTCAGGTTCCCAGAAGCCCATACCCTGTGCTGCTCTGTGGGTGCTGACTGGCCCTGATCGATCCAGGTGGCTGGGAAATGGGTGAAGGGTGCAAAGCTTCGCGGCGGTGGGGGCACACTTGCGCAGAAGTTGGTGGGCCTCGGGTACCAACAGGTGTGTGGGGAGGCCGAGGTTTGGGGCGACGGCATAACTCCCCTGCCGTCAGCACACCTCCAGGGTGAGCGATTTGCATGAGCCACTGTCAGTACATATGTATGCACCCATTCTGCCTGTATTATGGAGATGAGCTCTTTTATCGTGTGGGAAAAATGACGCGAGGTTGCAAAAGGCAAGCACTGGCAACTCCTCGCTTCATGCATGCTACCTACTAGGTATGTATGTAGTACACCTCCCATCAGCGAGCAGCATTCATTTGAGAGCAGATCTGTGTGTACAAATGCAGGTGCTGAGCAGATCACACTTGAGGGTGTCTACCACAGCCCGTTGGGTGCTGGGACAGGGGATTCGCGCCCCTGGTATGGGTCACCGGGGGTCATCGAGCGCTGGATCAGGGTGGTGTACGATGACATGGAGCTGGATGAGAAGTACAGCGTGGAAATTGGGGACATGGTGCAACAATGAGGGTCATTTTAAAAATTCTGATTGTGCAACGGCACGCTTGCCATGCCAGGGCTTGCCAAGACAATGTCCGGCTTCACAGTGAGACTGAGCAGAGCGGAAATGAGGCGGACGGTTGGGCGTATTCACTGATATCTGCCTCGTAGCTGATGCAGCCCAGTGGTGGGCTCTGGGTGACTCAGGCGGTCACTGACGTTTGCTCCTGAGTTGATATTTTGCGGCATCAATCTGGTGCACCGCGCGGCACGATGTTGGCAACTTGTTGAATCAAGTGGAGATCCGGAGCAAATTGTGCAATGAGGCAGTACTAGTTTAGATGCCATGCCGATGAGGCGATGCAGAACCACTGTTTCGCAGCTGGAGTGAGTTCTCTGTGACGTACACTGTCACAGGAATGGTCGAGCTCATAATGAGTCAGCTGTGACCATCATGGAGATATATTTCAAATCTAGGCTAGCATGCAATCTGGGCAATCCATGACAGCATGCGCAGCTTGAGCATGCGCAGCAGACCGGCTGCCTCTGAAAGAAAAGATCTGGCAGGAGCTGGACAGCTGTGAAGGCTCGGTAGGTCTGTCAGGCAGGAAGTTCTGCCAACATTCACCTCGGGCAGAATCCACCGGGATCAGGCCGATCAGCAGGGAAACGATCCTCATGAGGTCTCGAAATTATGCCCTGCCCGAAAATAAGATCCTTGATTTGTCTTTTCGTTTGCGCTCCCCCAAATCCTCCGCACTTTAAAGTGACCTTTTTGTGCGCCCAGCTGTGAGGCATGTCGCGGGGGTCGATACTGGCCAGCGTAGCGCCAGGCAGCAATCTGCGGGACCGACGGCGCCCGGACACGCGCCACGCGGAGGATCGGGAACCTAGCGGGTGAGTCTGCTCAGTCAGCAGCTCGCAGACGACGTGAGTGGGCCGTCGGATGCTGTGCGCTTGCATTTGTGCCTCCAATGTCAGCTGCGTTGCCACCGCCACGGGCCCCAATTCCTCCAGGGTGACCGTCCCCAGGCTCCCTGCAGCCTGGAAGGAATTAATACGCTGAAAGTTTGACGGTGGTGACAGGGTGCAGACTGGGGCCCTCAAGACAGCGTCCTAGTAGTATACCCAATTCAAGGAGAAGTCGCGAGGCAGAACGTTGAACAAGTAAAAGGGACTTTGGTCTTCCTGGCGCTCCTGATTAATGACAGTTGCCAGGCAATCCTCTGGGCCCTGGAGCAGAAGCAAAGGCCCTAGCGATCTCGGGAAGCCGCCTCAATCTGGCCCTGGAGACACACGAACCTCCCTGCAGGGGTCCTCTTGGGCCAGCTATTCTCGAGCCACCATGTCAGGTGCTGCTTCTGACTCCTTCTATCCTAATCGCTGCATATTGTTTGCGGCTCATCGTGTTCCTCTGCTTCGTGTGCTGCCGCAGCTCTTGTTCGCAGAAAATCTTTCTGCTCACAGGACTGACAGTGGTGCTTTTCACAGGGAAGCAAGGCGCCAGCGAGCAGCAGTTGACAGGGGCCAACAAGGACGAGTATCTGATGAATCTCTTCAGGCGAGAGGACATGGGGTACACAAATGCGCAGCCCAGCAATCCATCACATGGCGGCCAGGCAGCCATGCCTGGCCAGTCAGGGCAGCAGCACAGCAGGCAGCCGCAGGCTTTGAATACCTTTCCAATGAGTCTGCCGGGCTACCCTGGCTGTGGCCAGCTGCCACAGAACAGGGCTGCTGCCCCAGTGTATAACATGCAGCAGCAGCAGCAGCAGCCGAGCGCGGCCTTGCCTGCCATTATTGACAGGGTGAGGAACCATTCAATCCTTGCTGGTTGACACCGCCGGTGCTCTTTAGCTTGTCTCAACCTCATCAGTGTCTCCATCAGAGAAGGGGGTCTTCCTGTGTATGTCTTCCCCCATCAGCAATGAAGAGAATCTGTCTGCTCAAGTGGTGGCCGAGACTTGATCGGCGGCATGATGTTTGGCAGATCAAGGAGAAGGTCGGCACAGAGGACTATGGAAAGCTGCGGCATCTGGTGCTGCACCACCAGGAGACCTTTGTGGAGCAGCTGTATGACCTGCATCGCCTGGTGAGGCGCCAGCAGCACCTGGAAGCCAACTGCAGGCAGCGGGAAGCCTACAACGCCGAGCTCCACCGCCTGGTAAGCTTCCCGCCATGATGCTGCTGTTTCACGCTTGCCAGGCCTGTTGGTCGCACACAGTGCTGATTTACTGAAGGGCTATATCTGAAATATCAAGAGAGGTGTTTGATGCTCATATTCTATTGCTTGTGCAGGAGGCCGCGCAGCAAGGGAGCGGACAAGCGGATGCTGGAGCCAGCGATGTTGAGGCGGCTTGGCAGGCGCGGACGGTGGGTTCCTGCCCTTCTGTACATGTGTGCATGACGAATGTTAGTTATCCGCTTTCGTATCTTGCCATCACATGATTGGAAGGCCTCGTTGCCTGGGTTAGCGTGAGCTGCTTACTCACATCAAAGCTCTCCTGCAGGACATGACGGGCGCCAACCACCGGAGCGGGGACCCAAGCACAGAGCGCAAGGGCAGCAACACGCCTGGGGAGAACTCTGATCAGGCGGCGGCGAATGGGAGCAGGCAGCATGGGGATTCCCACAGCCAGGAGCAGCTGCATGGGCTGGGAGTGGCGGCCTCCATGCTGCAGCAGCAGCACCAGAACCTGGAAGTTGCCCAGGCGCATGCGGCTGCAGCCGCTATGGAGGTGCAGCGGCAGCAGGGGCTCCTGGCGCATGCGCAAGCGGGGCATCAGCACACCCCCAGCCAGCAGACGATGGCAGCCGCCGCGCAGGCGCAGGCTGCGGTGCATCAGCGCACGATGGACGCCGCCGCGGAGTCGCACATGCAGCATCAGCAGTTCATGGCGGCCGCCGCGCAGGCGCACCTGCAGCACCGGCAGGACATGACGGCCGCCGCGCATGCGCGCGCGCAGCAGCAGGCCGACATCGCCGAGGCACAGATTGCGTACGGTGGCAGCGGCAGCGGGGCCGCCCCCGGCAGCGGCGGCGGCGGCGGAAGCAGCGGCCACCGCGGCACGGATCCGACCGGCAGCGGCCAGAACGGTAGCCAGTCCATGCGCCCGGTGCCGCTCGACGCCAGCCGCATATCATACATGCAGGGCGCCGGGCAGCAGAACAGCTCGACTGCCGCGCATGCGAACATGGGCCAGAGCGGCTTTCCGCAGGTGTGCAGACCGAAGGGGCTGCTGTCATTATTGCTGCTTGGCGTCTTTCTCTCACACTCCTTGTTGAGCATAGCTCCTTGCCATCTAAACCTTTGAAGAACTTGCGTGTCTGGTAGGACCCCAAGTGCCTGCGCTGGTTGAAAAAGTGGCACAATGTGCAGGGGTACAACTCGATGGGGATGCCTAACATGATGAACGGTTACGGGTACGGCTTTGGCAACTACGGCAACTTCTACCCGGGCTTCGGAGGCTATCCCAACATGAGCGGCTACAACTTCAACCCCTACAGCATGACCGGGGCTGCAGGTGACCAGACGCAGCTTTATGACAGATCGACATTTTGTTTTGAGACAAATCGACAACAATCATGTAGGCTCAAGCTTCAGCTGGTTGGTTGTTGTTGCTTGACAAGAGGGACAAGATGTGAAAGTGGAGTGGCTTTTTCTCCATGGCCTTTGTGACTCCTAGAGCATTGTTCAGCCATCCTACGTTGACAAGGCCTGACTGACATTGAGGCGTGCTTGATAACCGACGCTTGGAGTTCACATTGAGAAGATGTGCAAGTACAGTGGCTTTTCTCCATGGCCTGCGTGGCTCCCAGGGCTTTGCTTGTCCAATCTTGATGTTGATGTCAATCTCAGAACCGATGTCATAGTGTTAAGGCGTGCTTGATGCTGATGCTTTTAATCGTCTTGTGCAGGCGCGATGGGGTGCGACCCAATGCAGTCGTGGTACATGCACCACTACGGCCGCGGCGCGGCGCAGGCGACGGCCGACGCGGAGCACGCGGCGGCGGAGGGCGCGGCGGCGGTCGCGGAGGCGGCGGCGGATGCGCAGGCGCAGGCGGCTCAGCAGGAGATGGACGCGGCCGCCGCGCGCGAGCAGGTGGCCAACGGCGCCACGCTCGAGACGGCGCCCTCCGCTGCTGTGAACAACGCGCCACGCTGGTGGCAGGACCCTGCCCAGGTGGGAACGCCCCCTGTCTGATCCCTGCAGCCCTGCTCTTCCGGGAGAGCAGCACAATGCCTTTTGAACCATGCTCATGACTCCAAGCTTGTTACCTGTGCCGGCCTGGTCTGGACAAATTCTCAATGAAGTTCCTCCTGGTGTATCCAACCAGGCACAACACCACTTCAGGCTTTTTTTGTGTTTATTCCTTGGGCTGTGCTGCTGATTGTCGGGCGCGTTGACAAGGATCACCCCATTTTTATATTTTTGGATGGATTTTGTTGTGTGGTGGCTGTAATGTGATTTTTCTACCTGGCAGGTATTTGGGCCTGAGGTACTGCCAGAGGTAGTTGCGCGCATGACCAGCCGGCAGCGTCAGGGCAAGGGCGTCAGCAGTGCCAGCGCCCGTTATGGAGCCACGGCGTCGCGCCCGGGCTCCAAGCACGACAGGTGTGACATTCCCTCCCGAGACAATTTGCTGCTCAGCAGCAAGACAAAGGTTGTCAGTACGAGTGGGACCTACTCATCATGAGGCTGCCCTCCATGCGCCCGAAACAGAAGACTGATCATATATGTAGATACGACCTTTGATGCCTTTGGGCCCGAGCTGGCCAATGGGGGATAGAATGGCAAGGGGTGAAGTCCACTCAGAGCCCAATCGGCAGGCCCTTTTCCTTGCAAGGGGTTGTTGCCCCTTGCCCCTTGCATAATGAAGCCCTACCCCTTCCTCCAGCCTCGGCCTCAATCCCTAACCATGCATTGGCCATCCTGACGCCATAGCTGCAAGATTGCAATGACCAGTGACGCTCACAGTACATTTTATTGAACAGATGGTCTTTGAAACATGTCTTACAATCTGCGCCTGCTGTGTTGCCTGGATTTGTATTTAGCTGCAGTGGACAGAGCCTGATGAGAGGATGAGATGTTGGTGTTCAGGCAAAAGGACGAGTGGGAGGCGCAGGGTGAGAGGGCGCCGCACAAGCATGCGTCCAAGAAGGCAAAGACTGGCAGCGGCGGCCGGCTGGAAGCCACTGGCCAGACCACGGACAACAGCATCTTTGGATCAGGCGGCTCCGCTTTCAGGGTGAATCTGCTGGCCTCAGTTGCTCGCAATTTCAAACAAGTTGGGAAGACCTGCCTTATACCCTGCTTGGGCTGGCAGGCTGATTGGAGTGTGATCAGATAGTTTAATCGGGGTGGCACCTTGCTTGGCACTTTGCTTGGACAAGCGGGGTAAATCGGATGTGATCAGCTGGCTTAACTTTGCCCCAGCTTTCACATATGTAGAAGCAGTTGTTACAGCGCATTATCACCCCCTGACTTAGCTGGCATCTATGACCTGGTACTGTGATCGACGCTCTTATGCAAATTTCATTTGGTGCGCAGAAAATTCCTCAGCGGCCGAGGAGCGTGCGGTCGACGGGTTGCGCCAGTTCCATTGGCTCTGAGAATTCCAAATCATCTTTCGGCGGCAATCCCCTTAATACCGCTGCCCAGCAGGCCAATGGGGGCACGACAGCATCACCACCCAAGCAGATGGAATCAGCCGCCAACATCCTGGTTGCTTTCTCGGGTCACCCCAAGCCGCAGCCCTGAGGATCCTCGATGTATCGGCCGCCACTGAGGCGGGCATTATCCGGCATGGATGAAAACTTGGGGGTTAGTGTTGATCAAAGGTGGCAAAGAGGAACACTTAGAGGTTCTGCCGGCTGCAAGTTTGAGTGTTGTGGACTGTGCTCTCAGTATGTGTGTGTGCTCAAATTTGAATGGACTGATTCATTGTGCATCGGATTTTTTTTTGGGTGGTTCAAGGCATCCGGCTTGGAGTACATTTCCCTGGGGCACCTTATGCGAATTCTTGCGGCTTGAAAATTTGCAGCTTTCCTGACCAAAACTGAATGGTCCGAGGCCTGGCAGCACAGAACTGGGTTGTATTCCTTACCAGCAGCCTTGCAAGCTGGACATAATATATTGGATTTTCTTCAGATGTGCCTTTGAATTTGAAGGTCAATGCGAAGGCTGCTGACATTAAATTTTACCCATGATGATACTTCACCTGCGTGATGATCATGGTTTGTCAATTTCATGCCATCGCCAGCTAAGCTTTGATTTAGTCCGTGTACATTTCCTAGACCGGCTGACTTTGTATCATTCCTATCCTACGTTGTCAGCACGCCTGCTTTTCAAATAGTTACGCGGCGCTACCGTAGCTTTCTTGTGGCAAGCAGTCGGTTTTCAGATCATGTTTGCGCATCTTTGATCCTGGTGTGTTGGGCGGCCTTTGCCAAGTCATCAGCTGATCTTGTCGGCTACAAGTTATAGCCTTGATTGGGTTGTCTTGCACGTCATACTGTTGAATTATCCACACTGATGTAAGAGAGGAATGCGCCACACCTGTCAGCTGGTAGCGCTACTAATTGTGACAATAGAACTGCATTTGAAAGCTGTCATCATGATTCACTGCATCGCAGCGCTGTTGCGAACAAGTGTGGCTATAGCTATTTATAGATCTAAAACTATGCAATTCAAAACCTTATCTAATGACCAACAATGCATACATGAACTCTAGACCTTTTAGGAATTGGACAATCGGTTTGGACCATTCATGCCATCCAGCAGTGGTGCATATCATCGCCGCATCCAGATCATTGATGCAGCAGCAGCAACCACCACCATGATGGCCACGGGGATCCCAATAGCCAGCGCAAGTGTTTTGCTGCTGAGCCCGGCCTTTGTGATCACAATTGCCAAAGACGTCGTATCGTTGTTGCCTGCAAGGACAGGCAGGTGTGCTCTGGGTAACCTTCCTCACTTGCAAAAGAACCAGTGCGGCAAACTTTCTACCAATTAGCAGCACTCCAAGATGATTACCTTCCTACACTCTTTGAGAAGATTCATCATGGTGAAGGCACCGGAGCAGATGAAGCCATGCGAATGTGACCCCACTTGTGAAGGCTCATGCTTCACAAACGCGTGTAAAATTGGAGGCAAGGTATAAAAGAAAGGACTTGCCTGCCAGGTCTGTGGCGAGAATGCTCCAGATGTATGTCCCGGATTCCAGGCAGTACAATGAGCTGCTGGAGTGGCAGGCTGCATAGGTGGATGAAGGCCCATCCCCAACACAGGTGTCACTCTCAGCCACGGCCCCTCCTCCCTTGTATGCCTCCATTCTGCATCTCGTCCTACACATGCAAATCATTCACTCGGCCCAGATTTTACAGGTTAGGACAGAGTCCTGGTGCACACTCTCTGACATGCTGTGCATACTGGCACATTTTTAAAAGGTTAAGACAGCTTGAGTCGATAACAGAGCTATCCTACTTGCTTGGACTAATAACAAGAGGGCACACCATGCCCCCTATGTTGGGCATGCTGTGCCAACATGTGCCCAACATTGGTTTTGGCAGGGGGATATTGATAAGTGCGCCTCACCCTGCAATGCCCGAGCCGAGGACTCCATCAAAGGCAGAGAAGCTTGCATTGAGGCAGCCGCTGGCTGTCTGGAAGCTGCCGCTGACCTGGCCCGCTAGCTCAGCATCCCCCAGGCTGGCAGCTTCCACCTGCTGCGCAGCTTCCCCCGACTGCTGCAGCCGCACGCGCAGCTGCGACACTGCGGGGGGCTCTGTGTCGATTGTGAATGTGAATGGTGCTGCGTAACCCGGATCGCCTGATGCGCTGAGCGCTGCCACCTGGAATGTGTAGCTTCCATCCTCCAGCCCATCATATGCCCTGCAGCAGTGTGAAACTTCTTGCTGTCGTTCTTGGAGCAGAATGTGCACTTGCCTGTGACGTATGGGGCTCGGTGTGCAAGGCTTGAGGTCAATCAGTGATATTCGGTTTTTCGGCAGCAAGCATGGGCGCCCGGCAAGAGCTGCTGAGCAGAAATATGCATCCCATGTGGAGAATTTCGATTTTATTTCATTGGGAAGAAGAAGTTTTGCTTGCTTGTAAACTATGTTACGAGCGAGGGGAGTGAGGGGGGACTGACTTGGGGCTGCTGCAGTTTGCCCAGGAAGCAGTGGTGGACTGGGAAGAGGCCCCTCCAGTGAGTTCACACTGGAATCCGCTGCCGCCGTCGTCAGAAGAAAACTCAAAGGTGGCGGCCGATGCTGCTACTATCGCACCAGGAGACTTTGTAATTGTGGCTGAAGGGGCCGCTGTGTCAATAGTCACCTGCACATTGACATGCACATACATCTACGGAAAATCCTAATCATAAGGTCAGGGCTTTTTACAAGTGACTAGCATCATTTACACCTGAATGCGTGGTAGGGACTTGAAAATTGAATTAAATCAAAGCAAGAGGCAGGGCTCACCATGGATGTGGCCACCAGATCTGGTGAACCTCCCGCCAGCTGGACACTGAATAGATAAGTGCCCCTCTGCAAGCCTGAGTAATCCTGGAAACTTGCCACAGACACACTCAACTCAAGTGCAATGCATTCTTTTCCTTGCTTGGTCAAGACAGCAAATTCCCTGTTCAAAGAAGGGTATGGGCCAGGTTGGCGGGGGCAAGTGTAATTACTGAGCACCGTGTCCACGGTTGATTGGTCTTACTTGGATCTGGCGAGTCCAACAAGGGATAGGATTGTGGCAGCCTTTATACGCACCTTGCCCCTTGGCAGGAAGAGCACGCAATAAAAAGAAGAATAGTAGAAGGGGCACCTGATCCTCATGGATGGGAAAGGGGTTTTGGGGTACAGGGGTGATAAAAATTTAAAGGGGGAATTGAGAGGGAAATGCACCGTTGGACTGGTGCAGGGTGCGAATTGTGGTGCTGCTGTCGGCGCCTGCCCAGTGAAGGGCTGCAGAGCGCACTCGTAGGAATCCCCAGACCCATCAGACGCAGATGCGGTGTGCAGGCTTGCCGTCTGGAATGCGAAATTTGCAGTGCTCCTGCATGCACAAACATATGCCAGTTCCCATTAGCTACTCCCCACCAGCCCAGTAATCGATCGCATGACCAAAATATTTTAGAATTTCCAGGACTACAAATTTGGTGACTCAAGACGGAAGACATCAGTCTGCGGACACAGGCACTGCTCGGACATGCACATTGAAATAAAAGTAAAGTTTATCGAAGGCATAAGTGTATGGGAGGACCAGGATTGCTTCCATGGAGACATGCCTTTTGACGGTCTGCGAGAGGTCGCCGCCGGTCAGCATGACATAAGCGGCGGGCAGCGTCAGCTGCCAGGCGTACTTTGCATACGCGGCGCTCTGTGCGTTGCCCGCCCCGTCCATGGCTCGCACCTCAAATGTCCAGTTGCCTGACGGCAGCGATCTGTACGCCTGCGCACCGCAGCTGGGAATCTCACCCAGGCCTCTCCTTCAGTCGTTTCTCAGTCTCACTCGGCATGCGTCTGACCCTGCTGCAAGCCTCTCCCTTCCTGATTGGCTTATTTAGGGATTGGACTGCTTTCTTTAGGTAAAGCAAGAGTGCCACACGGCATCAAAGCCTGCCCGGGGCAAAGCCTGCATGGGGGTCTTGTGCAGAAGTATCAGCGGAGCCATCACAGTCCAGCCACCTTGGGGTATCTTTCCACTACGGTATTACTTGAAACAAGACTCACTCGTGATGAGTCAGCCTACTATTACTACATGCTTTTCCTGCCAAGAGGCAAGGTGCGTCCTGCAGACAAGCCGCAGGTGAAGGACGCCACAATGCTACCCGTTGTTAGGCTCGCCAGATCCAAGCAAGACCCAATCAATCCTGGGTACGGCGCTCAGTATATAAACCGCTCCCCGCCAGCCGGGGCCAGCCTAATAAAATCTGTGAATTCTGTGGCTGCCACACCTGAGGGCTGGTGCAGCTAGTCCACAGGCCAACACCCAAGGCGGCTGCGCCGGCCGGCTGGGTCCCGGCGACGGAGAGGCGGCAGGCGAAATCGACGAATGAGGCGTCCTGCGCGGAGAACGCGAAGGCTGCGCTTTGCGGCGCCCCCGGCACCGGCGCGGAAGCGGCCGTCAGCGCGGCTACCGGCGCGGCCGTGTCCACCGCAAAAATGCGCGAGTCCTGTATCGTGAAGCCTGCAAGGCGCTGCAACTCAGTTGCATTTCTGTGACAGGTTGACATTTGGCACGTTTCGGGCCCAAAGAGGCATGGTGCACATGCTCATGAGACCACTAGAGATTGCAGCATTTGAAGCTGCTTGTCATCTTCAGCGCAATAGCATACTATCCTAGCATCCAAAGCTAGGTGCGTTCCAGCAGCTCTTCCATAGATTTCAAGTGCCCTTGGACTTACAGCAGTATACCGTATTTTAGGCAAACAAAACACACTGGCCACAGCATAGATGTGCCTAAGATGAGTACAATAGCTACAAAATTATTAAATAATGTTTGGGAGCTATAAAGAGCTGCTTCTCACCCTTGCCGCGGACTTCAAAGAGGTAGCTGCCGTCAGTCAGGCCGCTGATGGCAACCGGCGAAGCGCATGTCGCCCAGGCATGCAGAGGCGCTGGGGATTTGACACCGCCGCGGCTCAGCTGGCATTCAAATCCCAGTGGCGCAACTGCGCAGCAGCATCTGTGCTCAAGCCTGATTGTAGTTGCAGATCTAAAGCAGAATAATGCATCACTTCCCCGTTTATTACACAATGAACTGGTTGTGCTTGGGTTGTTGAGATATTCACATGCGCAAGGACCTGAGCAGTACGTGGTTGTACAACTTTGATTTAGAGGAATAAGGGTCAATTCAGAGTGCCCTGTGATGAGGGATTGATGAGGGGTTGCAGGAATCAACCATCAACTGTAGAGAAGCTGAAGGAGGTGCTTGTCTTGTTGCTGAGCGAGGCCGGGGCAGCGCTGATGACCGGGACCGGCAGGGTGCAGTTCAGGCAGCTGACGCCGTCCCAGGCCGGGTTGAACGCGCTTTGCAGCGAGCCTGCAAAATTGCCCTGCACCAGGTACCCCAAAATTTGGGATGAAGGGGGGACACCAAGGCATACAGGCGGCTCACCAGCCTCAACTTGCAATTTTGTGCACCAGCAATGTACTTCAACAGCTGCTGAATTACTGGAAGGTGTACTTGCATGTTTGCATGTGGTCAGTGTCGTGAAGTGATTCTTGTGGAATAGCAGAAGTTAATTTTTACAATAAGGTAAGTTCTGATTGGCTGGGATGTGCATGCAGCATTGAGCAGCACCTGGACAACGAGGGAGTATTTCTGAGGCCCTTGTGGGATGTTGTACCCCGTGACTAAGATGACCACTAGCCCAGGCCCCATGCTCTCGATCACCACCTGAGACACAAAACAGACAAGGCAGCGCTGCTTTCCTCAGCAGGAGGCATGTGCGCGCACATGCAGGTGCTCATGTGGCGCCTTACATCATCCCAGCATGTGTATGTCCTGTCCCTGGACATCTCTCCTTTTGAAGCATCCCTGCCCATTTTCTGTTCCAGCTTGGCCACCAAATTATACTCCTGTGTCAGATATTTTAATGGTGTGGTATTTCAACGTTCTGTAAGTCCCTGCTTTCAAATTCACAGGCACAACAATGACAGCAACTGCCTTTCGGCTAAGCTTATGTTCCAAATTCACCACTAATGAGCGCCTCACCTGCTCGACATTGTTCATATGGTCCGGTGCTCCATTACCGTACAGGCTGCGCCCTGACAGGCTGTCCGCATGCACCACCAAGTCCAGGTCATTCACCAGCTGCACGGCAGCTGCCTGGGCAGCCGGGGGATCCGCCCACACCAGTGTGACTCGCAGCGTGCCCCCGGTTGACACGAGGCAGTACTTGTCTACCTGCCCCTTTGCCGCCATTGGCTTTCGGTCTACCACCTGGCAAGATGGGCAGAACCCCTTCAGCACTGAACCTTTCTGTATCCTTCGGACAGGTAATTCAGATGTCATTTTGCTGGTGTTGGGCGTTTTAATTTAATAATGTCTGGTTCAACGCGTTTGGTTTAAATGTTATTGGTTAAGCAATGGCAAGCTATAGAGACAAAAGATAGCCAGAAGTCTTCAGTGAGATCTCCTCTCTCTCCTATCCGCAAGAGGTGTCTGTGGTGGATCTTTGCTTCGAGGCCAATCAGAGAGTGCTAATCTCCTGGCTGCAGGTGTGCTGCATGGGAGAGCATATGCAGTGGAAACAAATGAGGTTGGGTTACCTGCATGCTCCAGCCAGAGGGGTTTGAGGCGATGGGCAGGGAGCGGCCCAGATGCGCCGCGCCAAAACCCTGGCGCATTGAGGGGGGCGGATCGAGAGGTACGCCGTCGTACTGGGTATTTAGGTCCGGCGTAATTCCCTCCATGGCCTTCGAGCCCCCTGCACTCAAACAACCGCTCTCCATTCAAGAGCACAGGCGCCAACCAGTAGTGTCAACATTCTCCAATTTTCCAGGCCACGCAAAAAAGTTTTTACTTTTGATAAAATAGTCATGCTCAGAATCGCATGCTTACAAGTTATCTGGATTGCAACTGTGCTTTGGAATGCTTGATGAGTCATAGCACAGACGGAGGAGGTAATCTCCTAGCAGCAGATGAACTTGGCGTGTGTAAGGCATTAGTCAGCGTAGAATTAAGCATATTAGTAAGCCGATGCTCACCCAGCAAGACGGCCTTCATGAGGGGTCCGGAAGGGGTGTAGCTGCGGCTGATGTTGGGGGCCCCAGAGGGGTACCACCCCTCTGTGAAATATTGCCGGATTAGCAGCAGTCCCCCCGCCACAATGGGGGTGGCCATGCTGGTGCCTCGCATGGAATCCAGGCTGCATGTGAACGAGTTTGCCTGCCTGCATGCATGCAGTGCAGCATGTTATTATGTCATGGATGACTGTTCTGTCGAGATTTGCATGCTTGTCACAAGACATGACTCCGGCTTTTGATGTCAATTTATTGAAGAGCACCAAGTTAATCAAGATATAGAGAAGGCTGGTAGCTGAGACCGAAATAAATAGTGCATGGGGCTGATGACTCACAGCGTCTTGTTGCACATTACTCTAAAGACATGCTTGATTCGGCACTGGGGTGACTTGAGAGCAACAGCTAGAAACTTGAAGGTCGGTGTCCGGAGAAGGCTCATGATTGTGACGCAAGCTGCTAGCTATTAGCAGCATGTTCAGTCAGTTTGCCTGGGGAAGACAGTTGGGGTGTGTGTATGGAGGCAGCTCACCGAGCGCTGCTTGTGGAAATTGTGGTGCCTGTGGCGATGATGTCTGGTTTGATGCGGCCGTCCAGGGTGGGCCCAATTGATGAGAAGAACGCCAGGCTGGCAAAGCGATCTGCACATCAAACCCAAAGGTTGTACTAAAGATCTTGTATAGAGATCGAAAGCTAAATCCTGACAGCGATTGATGGCAACCCTCCCTGCTAATGGCAGCACCTCCTGGGTCTTGCAGAGCTTGAAGTCTATATTGAGAGATAATAATCATTATTATTATTGAGATATTGTGACTTCAAAGTCCAATGGTCCCGGCTGGTGGGGGGGCGTTATGATTACTGAGCACCGTGGTCACGGTTGACTGGGTTGAGCTTGGATCTGGCGAGTCCTTCAAGGGGTAGGATATGCGGCATCTCTTACGTGCAGCTTGTTTCCTGACGCACCTTGACTCTAGCAAGAAAAGAGTGGAACAACGATGATGAGTCCATGGTAAAGCATGCATGGAAAGGCAGTCACCTGTGGGCAATTTGTAAGTCAGGAACTGGGCATTCAGGGTCATGCCAGCGGTCAGGCCATTCCAGAGGGGTCTGGCTGTGCTGAGCGGCAGTGAGGCTGATGGAACGGTGATCCCTCCGCTGCTGCTGTCTGGCTGCATGCGAAAGAAGCCCGTGGTGCCATTATTCGCTATCAGCACAGCTAGCGCTCCTGCCTTGATAGCATTGCTCACCTGTTGCAAAGGCACAACCTCGGATTCATGGATTGCCAGGTTCTTGACTGAATGCAGACACATCAGAAGTTTGTAATGTGATCCTGGACATTAAGAAACTGTCCATAAAACCAATGAGCCTCAGTGGCTCAACAGGTCTTCAAATATAAAGTACATGCATGCTGCACAGTGCACCAAAGAACATAGCAATGAGAGCGTAAAACCTCCGCTGGACAGACTATGGATAGAAGCAACGACTGGGTAGAGGAATGGGGACACTCTGGAAATTCCTTGTGAGCAAGAAGAGGAGACAACCTTGGTCCCAAAGGTGCAGTTGCCCCTCTGCGCAAGCACGACTGCGTTCTTGAACCTGTCAGGCCGCGCCAGCTGCGTGCATGCATCCACTGGAGTTGCCGCTAGCAGTGGCAGCTGCATGCCGGAAGCCACCAGCGCAGCCAGGGACGGCCCAAACGACGCTTGCATGACCTTCACTCACATCCAAGAGTTCTTCCAAAGTGACATCCAGACCCGACACCACCATGCATGCTATTGGTATGTAGCAGCCAGGGGCTCAATAAACATGTACCATCTCAGAATGCAGGGGGTACAAATATCACTGTTATACTTACCACCTGGTCTAGTGAGGGTGGCGGGGTGCAAGTTTGTTCTTCTGGGCACCATGGCCACCGAGCTGCTTTCTTCCCCCGCAGATTCATTGATAGAAATTAAGTTGTAGATGCAGCTCGTCTGCAGATGCACCTTGACTCTTGGCACGAAAGGCACGACATAAAATAAGCAAGGGTAAATATATATAGGCAAGGGTAAATACATATAGGACACCTTGATGAGCACGGTGCCATCCGCGCGCGAGCCCGGCTGGCCGCCAGTTACATTGAGCGCGTACACGCCGGCATCCGTTGTCACCACTTCACTCTCGTAGCCGCCGTTATAGCTTGCCGTCAGCCCAGCACCTGCCACATCAGCATTTGATCTGTGTCTGCAACTCATTCACTAATGCACTCACCCATGGCACAGTTCAGTGAATAACAAATTCACACATCCATGATGCACAAAAAGATCACATTACAGCAGCCACGGTGACTTGCAAAGCATTGGGTACCTGCATTGAGAGATATGACCCCCTAGAGGATCATAGCCACCTACAAATAATCATGCTGGGTTTTGCAATGCATGGGCATGGCCAGAGCCTCTTGCCAGGGGCTTACCAACAGCAACGCAGTTTTTGGCGACAGCAGGTGATGTAAGGGTGGAGTCCTGCTCCCGGTACCCAAAGTTACCGGCAGCCACCACCGGTAGAAAGTCCTGGTACGCCCATGCGAAGCGATCCATGTCGGCCGCTAGTGAGTCATATGTTGCGTCGGCGGTGCCCCACGAATCTGAGTGCACGCGCGCGCCCCTGAAACGACACATCATGACGTTTTATGATTAGTCACAGTATTAGTGTTTTGTATAAGTATCATTGGCCCCGGCTGGCGGGGGGCTGTACAAATACTGAGCACCGTGCCCAGGGTTGATTGCGTCTTGCTTGGATCTGGCGAGTCCAACAAGGGGTAGGATTGTGGCAGCTTTTGACTGCAGCTTGTCTGCAGAACGCACATTGCCTGTTGGCAGGAAAAGCGTGTAACAATAATAATTAGTATCATAAATAAATGCCTTCCCAATCCATCAGGATCAGGTGCATTGCAGCAGCGTATCTATGACACACTAATTTTTTCAACTTATGTTGATCTTGCCGTGCATTTTGAATCTGCACGTCTCCTCAACAGCACAGGGACAAGAACAACCTGGATGCTTGATGGCCTGTTCTTTCATGCTGCAGATATTGGGCCGCCCTAGGTGCATCTTGAGTGTTTTGAGGTGGGTTTTGAAAGGATTGCAAGAAGCAGAAGCGTACCACTGGTAAGAGAAAGGGAAGTAGTCATAGAAGAGGTCATATGGCACGCTGAGAGTCCCAGTGTTGTCATTCCCCAGGTCCTGGAATGCAATCTTTGCACCCGGAGCAATCCCCTCCCAGTTTGAGTACGCACCTGCATGCATTCGAATTCAAACACCAACAAAGCATCAAGTGTTGCCTGACTAAGACCAATGTGCATGCATGCCATGAAGGCACCGGGAGGTAAGTGCTCAGGTTTGCGCGAGAACCCTGCAAAGGGATCTACAAATAACCTGCACCTATATATATTACCCTGAACCCTGTCGCGCACCGTTGGCCAGCGCCCCAACAGCGCTGCCGGCGCAGTGTGTGCCATGCCCCTGTCCGTCTATAGCGTCTGCATACATCCTGTAATACCGCACCTGCAAAATGTACAACTTTTAGATATCCCTCAGAAAATTCCAAGGTGTCAAGGCGTTGACAGAGTCCCAACTCTCTCAAGCGCGACTCGGCTCCATGACAAATAATCGGCACCTTGATGCTGCGATTGGGATCACTGCGGGAAGGTTTATGTGGATGCAAAGGCTGCTCAGAGTGCGCACCTTTCGGTGGGTGGCGTTTTGGAAATATGGAATGCCAGATCCGGATTCCCGGGACAGCCCCTGAGCAACGGTGTAGGGAATGGGCACTGCGCTGTCAGCAAAGTGGCAATGGTCAAAGTCCAGGCCGGTGTCCCCCATCCCCAGGACCATGCCCTGCCCCTGTAGTATGAAACAAGTTTCCCGTTCATCGGCCACGCTTGGGTTTCTCGCCTTGTTGGCATGCATGGAGATTGCTGCCCTGGCAGAGATACAGACATGTGCATGCAATTTCTTTCAATGAGTCATTAGCACATATGTTGCCTGGCGCAGCATGGCTCTGTTGCTGCAATGTAAATATTGCTTTGTTTCTGCAACCCCTTGATTAGCATGCACAGTGACCAGCTAAGAACGTTTTTGTTGCTCCAATATAGAACCCAATTTGTGCACATCACGCTTGGGTGAGTCCAAGCTTCTTTGCACATGCCCATGGCTGTTACGTCATGAGTACTAACACGTTTGCATGTCGTGTCAGGTATCACCTGTAGGCCGGCCTGCCAGAGAGAGTGTGTGGTGGCAGCGCCGCCATAAGGCAGGTTGGATGACAAGTTTACGGGCACAGCTGCACCCGTCTGCAGGAGCCCTGTGGCATAGAAGTTGTGAGTTTGCACCCTGGGCGCAGGTGCCACCCATGTGACGGCAGGCTGCGCTGTGAGCCAGTCCAATGCTTCCTGCATGCTCAAATTGACTCCTCAAAACGTCATTGTGAATTCTGCATTGTTAGAAGCTATAACAAAGCATGTTAACGAGGTCAAGCAGAGCAAAACCCTGAGTCCAGTGTCACAAGTCCCACAACTTTACATGGTCACCATGTAAAGTTGTGCAGAGGCAGTTGGCGTTTGCAATCCTTTTGTAACACACAGATAGCTGTGATTGGCGGCCAAAGCATCTGGGGGGGTCTCGCACCTTCAGTATAGATGTTGGCACAGAAATGGCGATGCGATAGGGCCCCGCCCTTTTAAGATCGCATGAATGATGATTTTTGCATAGCAAGCTGATAGAATCAGCCCAGTCTGCTTCTGCAGCAGCGCCTGGGTCGTAGCTGATATCACCTCGCTGCTCAGGCATTTCTGTGCCGTGGCATGACAGTTTTGAGTCGCTTGAATTGGTATTTTTAAGTTCAATATTAGGAACAGGAAGGGGTTACTTTCAAGAGGTGGCGCGTCAGGCCTCAAGGCAGGCTGAAGGTACCTTCAATTCCAGCTTGTGTCATGACCCTTGGGAATTCAACAAGGATGGATGCAGCTTGACCGCTGTCATTGGCTTGTTTGGAGCTGGCCTCAGATTTTGCAGCTTCGAGTGCTTGCAGCACAGGAAGCCATTGCGGGGACAGTTTGTGCTGTGACTCATAATGAATTATACCGGCAAGGCCTGCATCCACAGGATTAGAATTTGACACAATTTTAAGCAGAACAAGCCGAGAACTCAGAATCAACAGTTGACGCTAGAATGACGCTAGTTATCCAGAAGGCAGAAATGTGTGATGACTCAGTCACTGTGTCAGACCTGACAGGCTCCTTATGTGGGCCAGTGCTTTGCGAGGAGAAAGCACAAGGAATGTGTGATCAGGAACATAGTGTACAATCTGACCGCCATGCTGGCTGATGACTTCTCTTAAGCCTCCTCTGGAAGCATCTGGTTGCAGCGTGACCAGGAACTGCACAGACAGATGGTGTCGTCAATGCACAAGCAGGACTGCATCATTGGCCATTTCCTACTGAATCTTCATTGCTGAGAGACTGCGCATGTACACCTCTCAGCAAGGTTGGGAAGAGCTGCATGATGCAGCAATGCTCAAACTTGCCACACCTGTTGAGTAGAGGAGAGCACGCCCCAGCGAGGGTCGCTGATGCTTTGGATACCTTGTTGCTGTCCCTCTGTATGGTGCCTACAATGATTTCAGTGCCATCAGTAGACACTTGTGATTCTGGCTGTTTATGGGGTTTTCAGCAGACTGTTGAAGTGCTACACAACACTGGCAAATTGAGGTGGTGGGCTACCTCTCTCCACTCAGCAGGTTCCTCGTCGGGAACGTTCCACTTTGCAAATTCATATCGGTTTCTGTGGCTACAAATGGTGATGCTAAATTCATCACGTGCATAAGACAGACGGCTAGCAGCAATAAGGACGGCATCCCGCCCAACTTGAGAGTCGTTCTTGTGCCAGATCTCTAGCACACACTCATGATCCAGCCAAACGTTGTTTCCTATAGCTGCGCAAATGTTGTGACAGGCTGCCGCTATCATGCCCGATCACCCTCCAAGAAAAGTAGTATTTCTTGCTGCCACCGCGTGAACCTTCTGGGTCTATGAGCTGTAGAAGTGACGGTAGGAATGGCAGTGTTACATAGATGTAAATTTTGGGACCGAGTGATGAGGGTGCACGAAGCCAAGAGGAATGTGCACAGCCCCTTGTCGAAGTGGCGGTGCGATTGACTTTCTTGGACTTCCGGTTGCCAAAAGTGGCACAGCCAGGCGTGCCAGATCGTCATACATTCCCATCCCTGTAGGACGCTGGACAGCCATTCGAGTGCTCCTCTCTGTTGTTACATTGTGATCGTCACTCATCGTATCTTCGAGCAAGAGGATCAGAATTGCCACTCTCTCCTTTCTGCCCTGCTCTTCACATTTTGATCTCCACCTTTGCTATGGCCCAGAAGGTTGCACTGGTTACAGGAGGAACACGAGGAATCGGATTCGGAATAAGCTCTGTCCTCGCGAGTCAGGAGTATTCGCTTGTGCTCGGTAGGGGTGTTGTCTTGGATTTACATTTCTCACAACGGAAGACCCAATAAATGATGTGCCAATGAATGATGTGCTATATTGGTGCAGGGTACAACTCTAACCATGATGCTGCACAGCAAGCAAAAGAGGAGCTTGAGACCCAGCATGGCGTGAAAGTCGTCACTGTAGCTGGGGACATCTCTGTCCCTGCGACAGTCGATGCCCTGTTCCAGGCCGTCAAAGCACGTTCCTTCATTTGTGACTTTCTACTGGGTTGCACTATAAAGACGCTTTGGCTTATACCACAAGCACTTCCACTGACACTGACCTGCTACCTGACAGGACAATTTCGACGGTCACTTGACTGCATTCATCCACAATGCTGGCCTTTATGTGGGGGTCACCACCAGTTCAGCTGAGGCACCAGCCCGATTGAATCCAGAGGAGCCCTGGGAGGACAGGGTGTATAATTACTACCAGAAGGTGACCCCCTATAAGCTTTAATCCTGCCCCTGGCACATGACTTATTGAGGCACATGTCAACCTTTACCGGGGCTTGACCGCAGGTCTATCCCAGAGCATTCAGGAAGGGCTTGGAGCTTGCACTGCAGTGCAAGGGTCTCCGACATGTTATTGCAATCAGCTCGCCTGGTGAGCAGCCCCTTTTGCTGCTAGTACATGTCCGTCCATTTGTGAGGCATTATGGAAAGCAGCTGACAGGGAGAAGTACTTCAGCAGATGTGTGAGAGTACAGGCTGCAACTGCAATCAGCCTGCCATGCCGGGTTATGAGGAGCCTGGGCAAGCAAAGGCATCGATGGAGGTGAGCATCCCTAGAAATCGCTATCTGCCAGCTAGTTGACAGGATGGCGATGCAAGAAAACCCAAATATTGACTTTCTTGCGCGCAGTTCCTTGTGCGCGTATTCGCCAAGAAGCTAGCAAAAGACAACATCAATGTGAACTGCATCATACCTGGCTTCATCAGGACGGGAGCGTGGCAGAGTGTTTTCAAGGTGCTTCCCCCCTCTCATCCATGCCTCCACATCCAAGTGAATTTCTGTGACGGCATGCATTTTTGGAACATCGGCACTGACGTGAAGATTGGCAGAAGTCATGTTGCAACATTTGCTGACGAAAATGCAGGGGAATGATCAGATGAAACAGGCTATTGAGGCTAGAGTCAAGAGTGACACTCCTGCACAGCGATGGGCAGAACCAAGTGAGATCGGCGAGGTGACACCTCAAATTCTATACAATATGCAGTGTATGATATTATAGAACATGCAGATGCATTGGCTTGCCTGATCAAAACTTGCATTAGGTGATGAGAGAGGCGATGTATCTTCATAGGATTGGATCTGAGGGAGTTTGAACGTTGCCGTGCAGGTTGCTGCGTTTCTCTGCTCGGACAAGGCTTCTTTCTTGACGGGCGTAGCCATTCCAGTGGATGGTGGTCTGCATCTTGGCAAACTGCAATAATCGCATGCACTGCACCAAGTACAGCGTGTGAAAATCTGTCACTCGTGCCGAACTTTGGAACAGCCATGGCCAAAACATTCACAGCTTCTGCCATCCATCATGGCCAAGCAGTATCAAGCTCCTGGCCATTGTATGGATCAGCCAAGGATGGGTGTGAAGGCACAGATTGGATGTTCAGAACCTCTTAGAAATATGCTCTGTAGAGTTTGATTGGCCAGAGTCAGTGACTCCCATGAATTCGAGTTCAGAAGTTTTCCATGCAATCTTGAAAGATCTTGAGAAATTATCACACTGCCATGCATGTGTATAAAAACTGTCGAAGATACTTGCAGGCAAGATATTAATAGGACGTTTGATCTCTTTCCCTTCCACATCTGGAGCTGACAGCTGGAGCATGCTTAGGATTTCGAGCCAAACTTGGACCTGCTGACTGGACCAGACTCACCCCCTCAGCTTCCTTGTGTAGATTTTAGCAACCAAGGCAAGATCGGCAGCCCTGAAATGCGATCGGATTGCCCGGATTATGGTACTCTGTTTGTCAGCACCATCTCCGTGCTAGAGTACCTTCGAGAGTCTTGTCACCCTCATCCACTCAGCCTTTTGCAGTGGATATGCGAGGATACTGCATCAATCTAGATACAGAGGAGGTTTTGTGCCGCCGCCGAATGTATCGGTAAAGAAACTGCTGCTGTATTAGCGTGAATGAGTCCCAGTCTTTCATCAACCGCAAGCGTCATGTTGGGATGGGTCCCCAGCCAGCTAGTTTAAACGAAAAGATAGAGGCAGCTTGGCCATGCAAAGATCAGTCCAGAGCGCTTCTGGGTCGTACCGAAACCTGCAGGCTTTATTAAACGATGATTCTGGCGGAGGTGCTGATCTGACTGGTGGAGGGCCATTGTCCTTTAGCGCGACTTATGGCAGGACATCCAGGGCCTCAATTGATAGCAGCGATCTGAAAAAGCAGGCAAAGTATGTATCTGAAGAGTTGCCCCTCTTAATTAGCTTGACTTCTGTGTACGTGAAAGTGAACTGGGTGTCCATGCTCACCGTGCAGAGAGTAGAATGAGCAATCCTTGTCTTGATGCACTTTTAAAAGCACGAAAATGCTCTCATAACCAGGCTGCCTGCTTAAATGTCGTTTCCTGAAGCGTCAAGACATGAGAAAGTCTTGCACTTTGCAGGTGCATACTGGTATCAAATCACCTGCCCATCCGGGCCACAAAGCAGGAAGAGACAGGCACATGGGAATTCGAGTGGGATGAGGATGCGCTCATCTACCAGGCGCAGGTGGGCTTGTCTTTCGCATCAGTCATGCTGTTGTGCGCAGGCTTGCTGCCGGTGCAACATGCCCCCTGCATATCCAAGATAAGATCATTGTGTCCGGTGTGAAGCGCGTCCTCTCTCATGCATGCAGGATGGGCTGGAGGATGTCGAGATCATGTATGTGGGCTGTCTGCCCGTGGAGTTGGATCCAGATGAGCAGGATGTGAGTGCACTTTGCTTTGAGTTGGGACTGTCTACATCTACTTCCTTCCACTCATGCATGCACAGACTTCTTTGTGCTGCTATAATGGCATGTGGGATCTGGCGGGCGGTACCCAAATATGAAGTGTAGTAATGTGCCTTGCTGAGAAATTTGTGCTCTTACCTCAGGAGGCGGCTCTGGAACTGTACACCCAGTTCAACTGCTGCGTGGTTTTCCTCGGAGCAGAGCTGAAAGAGAAGTATTACAAAGGCAAGTGGCCTGCCTAGAAGCTTTTATGCTCTCAAAGGTCTTCTTTGGAATGCCAGTTTTGCCATCATGGACTACTTTTTACCCCCACTGAATGGCAGCTTACATAGGAATGCTGCCTGCAGGGTTCTGCAAGCAGCAACTCTGGCCTCTCTTCCACTATTTGCTCCCTCTGTCGCCCAACAGTTCAGGCCGTTTCAATCCTGAGCTCTGGCAGGCCTACGTGAAGGCCAATAAGGTGTGTGCTCTACTCTGAGACAAGAGGTTCATTCAGAATGTGCAGCCATCTTGATGACTGGGCACACATGTGACAACAATGCGAGCTGGTCAAGCTCTTGCCTAGCGCATCAAAAGCCGAGCCAAGACTGTTTTCAAGCATCCCTGCCTTGCATATCATGTAAGATTGCAGTACTTAGCGGTCATCTGAGGCCTCAGGGTCCAGAGGAATATGAAATCGTCAGGGAATTGAACTATGCATGAATGCTGCGCTGCAGGCATTTGCAGATAAATTGGTGGAGGTGGTGAGCATGGATGATGACTATGTGTGGCTGCATGACTACCACCTCCTAGTTCTGCCCTCGCTGCTGCGCAAACGCTTCAACCGCATCCGCCTGGGCCTCTTCCTTCATTCCCCCTTCCCCTCCTCTGAAATCTTCCGCACCTTCCCTCGACGCGAGGAGATCCTGCGCTCCCTACTCAATGCAGACCTGCTCGGTGCGTCCTCTGTCTTGCTATCTGTTCCTGTATTCTGCTCTGTGTTTTACTTATACTCATCGGCAAAAGGAGTCTTGCTAAGCCGCCTGCACGACGATCAATGAAAGCTGCATTGGGCTATGACATGCTACATGCATGCCATTGTGTTCTGCTAAGGGCCAAAAAAAGGCCATTAGGGAAGTCAGTGCGAATGCAGCGCATGCGTAAGATTTCAGGAACACTCCTCAGCTTATCATGGCTCCTGAACATGTTATCACTCTGTCTTTCAACGGCCTGGTGATCAGGAGACTAATAAATTCTCCTCTTGCAGGCTTCCACACGTTTGACTACGCACGGCACTTCATGTCGTGCTGCTCGCGCATGCTGGGCCTGGAGCACGTGGCCTCGCGCGGATCCATCAGCATTGAGTACTACGGCCGCAACGTGGGCATCAAGATCATGCCCACGGGGGTCAAGCCCGAGCGCTACCTCAACGGCTTCGGCTGGCAGGACACCATCTGGCGCCGCGGCGAGCTCCTCTCGCAGGTCCGCTTCTCATGCCATGCCTCGCAGTCTTTATGTAACAATTGCTCCTCTTTGCATCAGCATCGTGGTTAGTATGCAGCATGTGCTGTAATACACATTGCAGTTGAGGACGATCGTCCAGGTGGGCGTGAGCCTGCTATAGGTGCGTGCTTCACCCCATGATTGCACATTTCCTTAATGTTTCCGGCTGCGGCAGATGTGCATATCTCACATGCATGGCTGACGCTGCTCTGGTGCGGCTGTGCAGTTCAAGGGGCAGATGGTGCTGATCGGCGTGGACGACATGGACCTGTTCAAGGGCATTGAGCTGAAGCTGCTGGCGGTGGAGCGCGTGCTGGACTACCACCCTGAGTGGCGCGGCCGCCTCGTCCTCGTCCAAGTCACCAATGCCCCCAGGTGCCTCTTCAGCCCAACAATTTTCTCTCCTCATCTCAAACCAATGATCTCCTGGAAACCCTCCTTTCGGCATGCTTGGCGCAGTGTCATACTATACCACTTGCGGGTACCTTTGGCCCTGGAGCATTTGTCCAAGCCATGCGGTCATCAAATCTTGAGGGTGGTTTCATAAACTGAGGCTGGTTTCGCATGGCTACATGCATGGGTCTCATGCACATTGCTCCAGCCATGCCAAGGGTTGTGCCTCCTTTACACATCAACAAGGCAACCATGCACAGGCACTTGTTTCCAGTGTAGCCAGTAGTTCGGACAGGACCCCATGCTGCTTTCTGCACTGTCATGTGCGCACATCATGCTGACATCGGCGCTATCATGTGCGCGCATGATGCTGACAGGGGCGCTGTCTCGTGCGCGCATCCTGCTGACACCGGCTGTCATGTGCATCGCAGGTCGCCGGGCAAGGACGTGCAGGAGCTGCACGACTTTGCGGTCTCTCTGGTGGAGCGAATCAACAGCAAGTACGGGACCAAGGACTACCAGCCCGTAGTGTGGCTGGAGCGCAGCGTGCCCCTCTACGAGAAGATTGCGCTCTACAGCGTCGCTGACGTGGCCGTGGTGGCCGCCACGCGTGACGGCATGAACCTGGTCCCCTACGAGTACATCGTCAGCCGCCAGGGCCAGCCAGTGAGTCTTGATGCATCCTCTAATGAGTAGCATTGTTGCTGCAGGAAAATGAACTGTGTGCAACTGCAAGACCGTGCTCACATCTTCTGGTTATTTACAAGGGGCTTGTGAGCTCATTCGTTGTCAATTGGCTCTTTTGGGGACGACAGAGAGACATGTCACCTGTCATGTGTCGTATGCCACATGACAGATTAGACATTTCAATCTGACAGAACTGTGTGGTCTGTGGCTGGCATATGTCATCTGATGGATCGCTCATTCATTTTCCAGATGATGTTATCCTTCATCGTCACATGTCATTTCAAAGTTCGCACGTTTGGAACAAGTCTCCGGCGAAGTGAGCAGTGTCATCTAGGATTGAGAGGTGCGTGTGGCGGCAGGACGTGGACGCGGCGGAGAAGAACTCGATGCTGGTGGTGTCTGAGTTCGTGGGCTGCTCCCCGTCGGTGAGCGGGGCGATCCGCGTAAACCCCTGGTCCATTGACAGCCTGGCGGACGGCATCTATACCGCCATCCAAATGCCGCCCGCCGATCGCCACCTGCGCCACGACAAGCACTGGCGCTACGTCTCCCAGCACACCGTCCGCTTCTGGGCCCAGGCACGCCCTCTCGCCTCCATGTCGAGTCCGCCCAACCTAGAGGAGCACCTGAGAATTTGGGGCAATCATTGGTATGGCCTGCCCAAATCCAAATCGAGCTCCGACAGTGGGGGTTGGGGAGCCAGAAACAACACCGAATCTACAGGTAGATGAATTCGAGAGACTTGGAATTTTTTCAAGCAAGTGCTACATGCAGACCACTCTAGTTTTAGCCAGGAAGCCGGTTCTTGGTCTTTTGCGCCGAATCTGGTGGCATTGGTCCTGGATTTCATTGTATCAATGGGCTTGGAAACTCAGAGTCCCATTGAGCAGAGCGCAGTCGAGCAATGCCTCCAGATTTGGCGTAAGGGAGAAGGGAGGAGTGAATGCCGGACCCGCTGCTGGCGCACAAATGCCGGTCTCTGTGATCTGGTGGGATCACATTTGGGACTGCTGTCTGTGTCTCTGCAGCAAGGCCAGGCACTTGCTGCTCCCAACATCGGCTTGCCCTACATGTACCAATCGCAGAGGTCAATACTGAAGGGTGTACTGCTACTCGGACATTAGTCTGAGCTCTTCAAGAGGTGCTGGGACGTCAGAGGTGTAAGGGAGTGCGCATGCGCAATTGTTGCTGCAGACCTGCAGTGTGTATGCGAATTGCAACCAGAATGCGCAGGCGTGTACACTGTAGATTCTCAGATCCAGTGGCATTTACCAAGATGAGACTTAGCGGCGTGCTTGATCATGCGTGTGCAGTCGTTTGCCTCGGACCTGCGGCACCTGACGCGTGACCACGCGCGCATGAAGTGCTACGCGCTGGGCCTGGGCCTGGACACCTTCCGCATGGTCGCTCTCACCGAAAACTTCCGCAAGCTCGAAATTCTCGTACTCCTCAACGCCTTCCGCCGGTGCGCCGCTGCTTCTTAGCATTTGCGCCACGTCCCCCTCTGGAACGTGTTCCATTGAACAGTGTGTCTTCAATCAGCGAGAAGCACCATGCATAGAGTCTGCGTGCACGCCTCCAGCGCTTGCATAACTCCTCAACACTCAGTGCGTCGTTGAGCCGTCACGTTTCTGGCGCTCTGACTTGATCTGCTTTTATCCTTAACTGCATTTTTGTGACCTATGGGTCAGCTCAAAAGAACAATGCGCAGCATGCATGCAGTCCCTTAGCATGGATCCAGCCACTGGATGCTGCCTTGTCAATTGGAAGACCTTTTTGGTGGAGCAGGGATGGGCAGCTGAAAAGGCACTACTGTCATCATTTGAGAGTGTGTGTATGGATTGGTACTCTCACGAGTTAGCAGGTAGTGACAGTGTGCATTCTCACTTTTTGTTGCTGACGTGACATAATTGTTTGTGGTGACAGGGCGCAGAAGCGGCTGCTGCTGCTGGACTACGACGGGACGCTGGTGCCGCAGAGCAACATCAACAGTCGCCCCACGGAGGAGGTGCTGCAGACGCTGCAGGCGCTCTGCGCGGACGAGCACAACTCCGTCTACATCATCTCCGGCCGCCGCAAGAGCGAGCTCGGCGCATGGTTTGCCTCCGTGGTGCGCGCTCCCCTCACTCCCCTGCTCCAGGCACCATGCGACCCTGCAGAGGGCATTTCGTGCATCTTGAGCTGGCACTCAGCCCGCTTATGATCGCGGAAATGTCATGATGCTGCGCTCCTCAGAATCCTCAGAATCCCACTCTCCGTCTGCTGTCTGTTGGCATAGCTACTGTCTGAGGAATTTCGGCCCAGCTGAGCGACATTCCAAAGGTCCAAAGGCGGGCCCAGGGAGCCCAGTGCCTACTTCACCCGCAACATACTGATGCGATGCCGTTACATGGACACTCAAGAGGCGTGCTGCCATGTTCTACAGACCAGCTCATACGAAGCACTTTGGTCAGGATGACCTGGTTCCCAGAGTGAATGGGCCTGTGTGAGCGCAGGAGGGGCTGGGCATAGCGGCGGAGCACGGGTTCTTCTTCCGGGCGGCGGGTGCGGGTGCGGAGTGGCACGCGCGCAGCAGCACGGAGGAGATGAGCTGGCAGGGGATCGTGGAGCCCATCCTGCAGCAGTACACCGAGTCCACCGACGGCTCCTTCGTGGAGAAGAAGGAGTCCGCCCTCGTCTGGCACTACAACGCCGCCGACCCAGACTTCGGCTCCCTCCAGGTGACCCAGGACTCGCACTGTGCTGCTCATCGCCGCATGGATTCTCAGTTGTCGCACATCCTTGCATCAGAAGCGCAGATGGCAGCATACTCTTTGAACATGTGGAATGGGGTGTTTGTGAATAGGTTTGTCAGCTATTAATCAACTTCGCTACGTTGGTGAGCCGCAGATACCTTACACTCCTGCGCATACCTGAGGCCACCAGAATGGGACAGTGGAGCCTTCCAATCATTGTGGTTATCTCTGCGCTTTCCTCAGTGCCCACCGTACTGGCGCACGATTCAAATTTTGGCCTGCTGCGTGGTCATAGCGGCACTGATTGGAATAAAGAGCTACAAGGGTGGCGTGTGTAGGTGTGAGATCTGGCGGACAAATCCAAAGAGACATCCTCCCACCGCTGACCAGAAGTTGACACACCCACTTGACGGGTTCTGCAGGCGAAGGAGCTGCTGGACCACCTGGAGGGCGTGCTGAGCAACGAGCCGGTGGAGGTGGTGGCCGGCAGCGCCATCGTGGAAGTCAAGCCGGCCGGGGTGTCCAAGGGCGGCGCCGTCGAGCGCATCCTGCTGGAGGCGGCCGCGGCCAACACGGCGCACGACGTGGTGCTGTGCATCGGCGACGACCGCTCCGACGAAGACATGTACATCGCCATCGAGCACGTCGCAGTCATGCCCCACATGCCCGCCGAGGTCTGCGCCTGATGCCCTTGTTTTTGCTGTGTCAATCACCCTGCTGCCCCTGTCTATTGTCAACATGCGCTGAGTATGCTGTCCCCAGCTTTGCAAATCTTCAGCATGCGTAGGAGCAAGAGACCTTTGCTGGCGTTGGCTTGAGATGTTGGGAACATGGACTTACGTAAAAAGACGCGCCTGTGGGCATCAGCAGCATCGTGTGTCCCGTCAATCTGTTTTTGCACTGACTCCAAAGATATGGAGCAAAGTAGCTCTGTAGTACCTCTTCTAAATCCGTTCTGATACGTCCAAGAATTGGTCAGGGCTGGGATATGGCTACTGAGCTCATGCAGTGTCACGACAATTGATGAAATACCGTATTGTACCACAACATCTCCTTCTGCATGAACGTACATTTGAATTCAATTACTGAAGCACTCATAATTCCTTACGCACCCTGCAGGTGTTTGCGTGCACGGTGGGCCAGAAGCCCAGCAAGGCGCCATTCTACGTCAACGACCCGGCAGAGGTGCTCTTTATTCTGGGCCGCCTCACAACACCGCCGCCGTCGCCGCTGCCCACCGCGTAGGCCTAGCCTGCTGCACTTGAGCGCACATAGCAGCATGCTAGGAAGGGCGGAGATGCCACGACTGTATCTGTCAAGGTATTGACATGTCAGCAGGGCTGAAGAGCTGTGGAGGGTGGTCCACCTATCCCTGATGGAGTGCAAGAGAGAGCACATCAGATTGTGCAGCATTGCACTCCTGATCATGCAACGCTATGGTCACCGGCCAACACATAACCGTCAGCGGTAGGGGACAACCTGAAAGGGCTGCTCTTGGTAGTCAAGGGATCAGTTGCCAAGGCAGATGGTTTGGCATCTTGTTCGTATGCAGCTGATTTGCGTGTGGCCTCTCTGTGCTAGTGCCATTTTCAAAGGAGGGATCTTGATGTGTTGTCCTTGGATCTGCCAATCTCCTCAGCGCAACACAAGAGGATTTGTTCACCTGGTGGGGAAAATGGAACCACCGGTCTGGACATTAGACATCTTTGAGTGCCAGTTTGTCATGCTCGGATGGCATGCGTGCTTATTGAGAGATTGTTAGCGATTTCCCACATGCAGGAACGCGTGCAAAATTTGTGCCAGAGGTCACTGAAATTATGTGAGAGTCTTCAAGGTCAAGTCTGGGTTTGTATGAAAGCCATGAAAAATTCTTGCAATGTGACATGCCATTTCAAGCAGTGCGCTCAGTCACAGTCCACAATTCACATTATCCACATCTCTCTAGAGGGTGCGGTGCATACAAGCTGATGCAACTTTACCAAACTAAAGGTTTACAATATGCAATTTTCATGTGCGAAACAGTGCGTTTGCTGTCATACAAAGAGTGACTGCGTCACGGAAAGGTCAAATTCAAATAAACCCACTCTATCGAATCAGTAACATATCTACTCCATATCATACTCCCTGTTTAACTGTCAGATGTTGGACCTAACTACAAGAGCACGTTGCTCCAAGATGCCCATTCTCGTCCTGCAACGATGCACTTGCTGCCATTCCAGGCTGCACACATATTTTTCCCCAACTGCCGGAAGTTCCACCTTGCATCTTTTTCCATTGGAAACTCTTTTGCAGCAAAGCTACGCGCTGGCAGAGCTGCCTCCAACACTGACGCGGCACGCAACTCTGTTATCGTACACTGACCAGCCGCCAGAGGACGACATCGCCTCAAAGGCTTCCTTCACCGAGCTCACATGCACCTCCTACAGAGAGATCACAAGGGCCCTTCTCAGCCCCTGGTATTGCTCTGAATAACTCTGATTAGCGCCGAGGCATACGCTGGATGATGGTGTTCAAGATTGTCTTCAGAGCAGGTCGGCCCGGTCAGGAACATTTGTAAGCAGAGGCACACACAATAAAACGGTTGCTGCTGTTTCTGCAAAACTTACGCATGCCAGATGCAGATAGAGCAAATGCAAATGACATAATTGATTGTTACGGTAATACTTGCATGCTCTGTGCCAGAAGAGGCAGAATGTGGGGTCGGAGGATATGTCTGCAGACAGGCCGATCATCCATGCATTTGAATGTTCACCCTTCACTGGAGGCTGGCCTTGCAAGGCCCACCTGGAGGCTGCCGCCGTCAGAGGTGCTCCTGCGCGGCGTGCACTGCGAGAGGCTGCTGGGCGATTTGTCATCGGGCGCCTGCAGCGCGGCCAGCTGCTGCTTCAGCTCCGCCACCTCCACCGCCAGTGCATGCGCGCGCCGACTCTCCGCCGCCTTCATCTCCTGCCAGGCCATTACCAATCCTACCGTAAGCACTTGCTGGCGCAGTGTTTGGATTGCTTGAAATATTGATGTGTCCTGGGCAGCCATGAGCATGTAGAGGTGTAGGATCCCACAGTCCCACACCTCTGGGAATAATTTTGACGCCAGTCATATTTCTGCAGATGGTTCATGACCCCCAAAATTACTAATTTTGTCCTTTACAGGTTCCCAGAAGAGCTTCTGGCTTTTGTCTTGAGATTGAGTCCTTAACAATTTGCAGCAGTGCCAGAGATAGATGACACGACCAAAAACACACTTGCTTCTTTTCAGACACGTGATATGTTAAATGGAAAAATTGTCCTGCATGCTACATGTCAGATCCGCAGCAGCACTGCCACATTGTGTATCCTTGATGGGCCGCGAGAGATACGTATGCAGACCTGAGCGTGCAGCTGGCGCCGCAGGGACTCCTGCTCATCGAGAAGACGCGCGCGCGCCTCTCCCACGTACCCCGTCCCGGCAGCACCTGCGTCCGGCGTGGCCGCCACCTTTTCCAACACCTCCTCATCCACGTGGCCTGCCGCCGCCACACGCTCAGATTTAATATTACAAATCTGACAGCTAACAGATGCAAATTGTTGTGACAGAGGTCATTCAGCGTCTTTCGGAGGGGGCGCATGTGAGTCTGCTAGCTTGTTAGGTTGGTGGCTTGCATCAAATGACGCCAATTTGCATGCATTGGAATGCTCAATGGAGGACTACAAAAATACAATTGCCAAACAGGATCATGTGAGGGAAGGGGATTTGTAAAGGGGCAGGGTGAGGGGCTAAGAACGCACCGGCAATGCGACCTCGGAAGGCGGCCACCTCGGCCGTGAGCCATTTGGCGCGCTGCCGGTATCGCCGGGCCTCTGCAACGCTGTCATCCAGCCGCAGCTGCAGCTCGTCCGCCCTTCGGTGCGCTGCGCGGACACAAAAAAAAATACAAATCATTCCCACAAGACGCTTCAGGCCATAGTGGGCCGCATACCATGCGGTGATGTACCAACCTCTTTCATGGCGTGCTCAGATCGTTGCAGCAGCGTCCAAGAGTCTCTCGGCCAGTATAGCTTTGATCCTGCCCTTGGAAATATATTTGTGGCTGTTGGGGATCAAGCATCCGCAGACACTCTCTGCGCTTGCATGCACGCATGAAATTGGGGGCCCATGCGAGTTTGGGTGCTGTACATGAAGAAGATGAGGCATAGGATCGAGCGTGATACTTCTGGTAGGAGCAGAGTGCGCACCTTCGCTGAGCTCTGCCTGCAGAGAATCGCCGTCTTCACCTCCGTCTGATGCTCGCCTCAACTTCCACGCCTGCTCGGCTTCCTGCAAGACACCCCAATTTACCTTCAAATCTACTCATGATTACTCCCACTCTCCATGGTAAAGAGTCTGAAGGTAGTGTTTATGGCACACTGTGAAGCGCGCAGCACCTTGCCAATGTATGAGAAGAAGAGGGGCATCACCTGGATGGCCCGAGAGGTAGTGCTGGTGGGTGGACTCCCCTGGTTGGGCATGTCATCCTGCGTTGCCTCCAGAGCAGCCTCCGCTGCCTGAATGTACACACACAATACAGTCATACCCGCCTTTCTCATACCCGCCATGCCTAGACAGTCCACATCCATGCAGTATATACGCTCTCCTTGATCTTTTCTGCTTCCCAAAATCTCACAGAAGACGGAAAGATGATAAGAGGCTGAGATATCATAATAGGGGCAGAGCAAGCTGCGCACCTTTCTGGCTTCCTGCTCCATGTGCAGGTCCCTGAGGAGCTCCTCACAGCGCTCCTCGGCGCGAGTGGCGGCAGCGGCTGCAGCCTGCATGCTCTCCTGCGCAGCCGCCAGCTCCTGCTGGTGCTGTGCCAGCTGCATGCGCATGTGCTGCACAGCCGCAGAAGCCTGCCCGGCTGCCTGAGCCGTGTCCTGGCCATTCACAGCAAACACCTTTTTGATTGTTGATCAATGATTGTGTGAACCGCAGCTTGTCTGCAGGACGTACCTTGCCTTTTGGCAGGAAAACTGTATAATAATAATAATAATAATAATAATATAATAGTAGTAATAACGATTGTGTACATGTACATGAGCAGAGCCCTTCTGGGTTGGCTCCTAGAGACACTGACGTGTGGTCAAACTTTGCCAGGAGAAAAACCAAAACAGACACCAAGGCAGGGCTCATGTAGGATGCATGACACAGAGAGGGACCATCAGGCTGGGATCTGTCAGACAAATAAGGGCAGCATTGAAAACGTAGGATTGAGAACGCAGCGCAATGCACCTGCTGGCTGGCCTCGTACTGCGCCTTGAGGTCCTTGGTGGTGGTGTAGAGCTGCTCCAGCATGTGCGCCTTCTCCGCCAGCCTGGCAGCAACACACATACTCCGCTCGGATTGCAGAGGTATGGACCTCGGCAGCAGTCAAATTTACCAGGACAGCGATCGATCATCTTCAAGCACTCGAGGAATATTGCATCCAAGTACCTGGCTTCCAGCTTGCGGACGTGGTCCCGGTCCATAGCCTGCTTGGCCACCAGCGCCTTGACCTATATGCAACACAGATGCGCCATCTCACCCCAAACCTTATTTGAAAGACTTCAGGCACACGCCCTCAGTCATGAGCCCCATGCACTTTGATCCTCATTGGGTGTGGCAGCGCCACGCTGCCAGCAGTGCTCAAATAGCAGAATAGAGTAAAAAAGGCATTCCACAGCAGCAGCAGCAGCAGTTCTTCGAAGCATGAGCGAGGTATGCGGCACCGCACCCGCTGCTGCGCGCGGGCGCAGTCCTCCTGCGCGCGCTGAGCCTGCTGCGCTGCGCTGTGATGCGCTTCGCGTTCGCGGCGAAGCGCGTCCAGCAGCTGGTCGACCTGCTCCTTGGCGCGGCCGCCCCTCGCCACCGCCTCTCTCAGCGCAGCGTTCTCCCCAACCGCCGCCTCCAGCTCCTCTGCGAAACAGCGCAATAGGTTGGTGTCCCCAATCCTTGAGCGCTGGTTGCCTCAGGTGCCCAGCCTGGGAAGGGGCTGGGCGGTGTTGGTGGTAGGCTGCCTTCTTGGCGCATTGCTTGCACCTGGCTAACCACAAGACAACAGACCAGACCTTGCCCCTGGTTAGAGGGGCTCAGCTTCCAGGACGGAGGTGTCTTGCGCTAGTGAGAAAGAGGATGCTTTGAGAGAACGCTGTCAAATTGTGGATCATCCCACGCGCTCGGTTCAAATTCTGACAACTATGGCACTTCTTTTGCGCGGTTTGGTGTCAAAGGCGGACGTAAGCAAGTAGTGGAAGGTTGACGAACCTGCAAGCTGCCTCTTGTGGTTCTGCAGCTCCGCAATGACCTTGGTCTTCAGGCGATTCTGGGCATGCGCCTCGCGGTGGGCCGCTGACTCCACCTGTCCCGCTGCGTCAGAAGGCTGACTCATCAGCTGCGCCTGCTGGCCCGCCTGCTGCAGCCTGTCTGCCGCATGAGGCACCTGCACCCCAGGCCAGTCATGGTCATCCCTCCTCTGTGAAGCGGCGTTATGCGCAAAGGCATCGGGTCCGTGTTTGCAGCATGGCATCGTCTTAACGGGAACCACATGCGCAGTATTGTTGGGGCATTAGCACTCACCTGCACAGACGCTGACGAGGCTTTGATTGCCGGGCGCCGGCTGCCTGCGCGCTGGGCGGCCAATCGCGCGACGGCGCCGCCCGAGACACTGGGCGCCGTCACATCACCATGCGGCCTTGCATGCTCTGCAAGGATCGGGCTCAGATCATCTCTCCGTCCCTGCAATATAGACACCTTCCACATAAGCGTCCAAACACCAGGTAGTCAGTTCAAGGAATGCAGTTATCTCGGTATCTTGATGCACTCCCTCATTCCATGCTTCTCATTGACTGTTCCCCTGCTTACTGTTCCTGCTGACTGTAAGAGGGACTGCAATGAGTAAGCATGAAGCTGTCCCTGAGGGGTCGCAGTGGAGGGTCCTACCATGGGCTGAGCGGGCTGCGGCGCGATCTGCGCCGGCTTGCGGCAGCGCGGCGGCGGCCGCGCAGCCGGGCCGGCATTCCAAGCCGGCCGGGAATCCGCCAGTGCCCTGATCTGCGCATGCTCGGCCGCACCCTTCCTTCTCGCCTCCCTCAGCCTTTCCCCCTGTGCCCCTGCCAGTCCTGGCCTGGTGCCCTTCACTCCAACAGGAGGAGGCCACAAATTGGCCCCAGCAGGTGGCTTCTGGCCCAGCCAGGATGGAGCACCTAGCGAGGCAGTGCTGTCCCTGGAGTCGGCTGCGCGCACCGGCGGCGACAGGCTGATGAGGTCTGGCTCCCTGTCGCTGCTGTAGGGCTCGCAGTGGCCTGCAGAGCGGGGGGGTACAGTGCTGCCAGAGGTCTGCCCTGAGGCGGAGTCAGACTGCATGCTGCCGACGCTCATGCTTTGGTCATGCGAATGGCCTGAGGAGCTGGCAGGATGCGCTGGGAGATCGGCTGCCTGCTTGCTGGCCTGCCACTGAGGCTCCCAGAGAGGGTTAGGCAGCAGGGGCAGCTGCTGTAAGGCAGGCATTGTCAGTACCTGTGCACTGGGGACTGATGAAGCGCCCTTCCTCAGAGGGATGCCACCTGTTGCACAGCTCATTGCAATCACAATGCTATGCTACTGACAGGCTTGTGCCTGGATGGTGGTCTGCACAGTGAACTGCGGAAGACCCTCTGTGGACTGCACAGGGGATGGGCGAGGGCAAGGCACTGACCTCCGTTGAGCTCAACCTCCTTGGCCTCGACACCTTGCTCCAGGAGTGACAGAATAGTCTGGTTGGACATCTGGAGTTCCTCTTCCAGCTTGAGGCACTTCTGCAGCAGGCCCAAGGAGGATTTCAACAACGTCAGATTGTTTGCAGTTCCAGCACATAGAGGTCTCGCAGAAGTGTGCAATCTTCTTATTACCATGCGAAACATCATCATGATGGAATTCGTGTGCTTTTAACAGACCCTGTGCAATTCCTCACCTCCTCAAGGCTCAAAAGTTTGTCGCTCCTTTGCATACTGCTTTCCCCACTTGGACGACTTTGTGAGCTCGACTGGACCCAACTATAACGAATGAAGCTTGCTGGTCAAGATGTCTGTGATTTTTTTATTGTTGCAATCCGCCCTATTATTCTGGGCTGCGTGACCCTGACTGTTCTTCAAGAGCAGATGTGTTTTGAAAGCCCCTAACTTATGGAAAGGCTAGCTGAATGCCTTGTTTGCATCAATTTTTCAGGCTTGTCACTTGAATACCTGAACACTTCGTCCCCCCTTTATCAGGCAACTCAGATGTCAAGCGCTAGGCATGCACCCTAGGACCAGTGTGCTGCATTTCTGCGGGAGAAGAGCTGACATCACTGTAACAAATTGTGCCTTACGAAGTATGCAATGTATTCATGAGACTGTGCAAAGGCATTGAACTGCTGCCTTCAATGTTGAATTCGAACCCCCAGAAGGAGGGGAAGAAGCCTAATCTGGCGAGCTCAGCTGACCTCACCACTTCACAGTGCTTGTACAAAGCTAATCAAAATTTATCCTCAGTCAGATCACAGTACTCCAATTCTCGATCAAATCTCATAAGATGACTGCTCTTAGCGAGCGCAAGGCTGGCCCAAAATGAAGGGTCTTTGTTTGCCGGCAGTTGGACCAGTACTGGTGCCAGTCAGTGGAGGCCGACGCCTGGCAATCGGTTTGAGGGCCAAGGCTTAGCAATGGTGAAGATATATCAGGACCTCATCTCAGGACGTTTCGATTGTTCAAACATGGAAAGCTAAAAACAATGCTAGCCTCACCCAAACGTCAACTCAAGCCCAACATATGCATGGAAAAAATTTGATTCAATCAATGACCTTTGTCTGCATCCAGCTGGCTGGCAGGGGGAAGTCTTCAATGCCCCCTGATCCAGCTGAGCTGTGACAGCATGCAAAACAATCTCGGATTGATGCCCATCACACGGCAGCAGTCAAGGCATTTCCATGGCCTGCTCAACAGGTATATCTGACAGGTCCAGGTCCTTGTAGCAGATCCTGAAGCCGGGCCGGTACATGAGCTCGTCCAGCTGTGTCTGCCTCACATACACATCGCGCGCGTCCTCTGGGCCGCCCAGCACATGCGCCATTATGCCATTCCAGTGGGACGTGATGCGGTCCACCTGCAGCACACCATGATGGCAAAATTGAACCACGATGGGAAACCGAACCAAAAATCACCATTGTGAGACCTAGAGGATGCTTCAACTCTCTCACACTGTAGAAACTTTCACCTAAAAAGGATACAGTGCAGCCTTCCGAGTATTCATCCCAGGCATGCTGGCATGGCATGTGTCTATAAACGAGCTGAGCTAGCCATGAGCAGGACAAAGACATCTCAACGTATTCTTGCATGCATCACTGAGCCTCGCTAGAGAGTATCGAGCACCTCAAGAGACATACACAGGAGAAAAAAAAACTCATGGTGTTGACATGAGGGCAGCGGGAGGGAACGCCACGCACCTGGCCGGTCTCCACATTGAGCTCATACAGCGTAGTCATGGGGATGGTCATGTAGCGGCCGCCGCGCCAGGCCATCCCCAGAGGGGCGCGCTGCTCCGTCTCCTCCTCCCCCTCGCTCCCATCGCTGCCACCTTTCTGCTTCTTCTGTGCAAAGCTTGAACCTCCTGCCTGTTCGGCCTGACCGGACATGCTCGGGCCGCTGCTGGGTGCAGCGTCAGGGTCAAATTCATCGCTGATGTCGTCGCCGCTGTCATCGCTGCTGTCATCGCCGCTGTCAGCGCTGCTGTCAGCGGAGCCATCCAAGAAGAGGCCGATGAGATCTGGCACTGCCGGCAGGTGAGCCTGCGCAGGTGCGAAGTTCATAGAACCGCTCCCAAGCCGGAGCCCGAGCCTTGCCGCAGCCGCCGCCACAGGATCGCCACCTGAGACCAGCCCCTCCTGTGCTTTCCCACCTTGCTGGGATTGCTCGCTCACGGCTGCTGCAGTAACTGTGAGCGGAGATGATGCATCAGCTGCATCAGAGCTCGCCGACTCGGCTGGCGGGCTGTCAGGCGTTTGCCGCAGCTTGGTCTGCTCCATCAGCGCGCTGCGGGGAGACGGCGATACCAGCCGGTACCTGTGCGTCTGCGGCCGGTCGCCGGCCGCCGTGGCGAAAGCCGCTGCGCCGTCCGCCACCACTCGGACCCTGCTGTGCCTTCCCGAGAATTCCGCCGCTCCCAGCAGCTTCAACTCGGGGCCGCCTGCATTCTTTCCGCCATAAAGGGAACGCCTGCTCCAGCTGTGCACGTTCCCAGCCTCTCTGGCCGGCTCTCCTTCCTCGGTGCAGCAATTCTTCACGGCGCGGCGGTGTGCCCTGACCTGCTGAGCAGCCGAGGTGAACACCGCCGCTTCGCGCTCGTCCCCCGCCGACACGGCGGCTTGGTCCGGCTGCGGCGCCGTGCTTGCTTTGGTGGTGCGGCCGGTGGGCGGCTGCGCATTCTCCATCACGGCCGACTGCCTGGGGCGCTCGGTGCGCAGGAAACCTGCTCTCTCTTCTGCGATGCGTGCGAGCTGCTTCACATCTGGGTCGCCGGATGTTGCAAGCTCGGACAGCTGCGATAAGAGCTCATCGGGTGCTGACAGGTCTCCTGAGTCTGTCCACACTGACACACCCGGCTTGACTGCGCGCCAGCTGCCTTTCAGCCTCTCGAGGAGGCTCGCACCCTGCGCTGTCCCAGGTGAGTCCTTCCTCGCATTTTCACTAGTTGACTTGGCTGGCTCCGATGCAGGTGAGTCTGCTAAGTTGGCACGCCAGGAGATGTGTTTTGCGCGTTCCCGCTTCCACTCCCGCACAGTCCTCCCTGCAGCATCCACTGCCTCGGCAGCGCTGACTGTGTAGCGCCGTTTCCCTTGGTCCGCACCGTTGCCCCTTTCCCCCGAGCCTGCACTCGCACTGGAGTCACCCCTGGCATGCTCCTGACCTCCCGTCTCAAGTGGCCGCGCCGACTCGGGTATCTGATGGCCAGCTTCGCGCATCGGTCCTCTGCTTGTCGCAGAAGTGTTCTCCAGGTCTGCACTGCCAGTAGCTGTCCTGCTGCTGGTCTCTGCTGAAGCAGATGTGGCGGCAAGGGAGGAAGCACAGTGTGCGCCAGTCGCGCTGCGGCCAGATCTAGTGAGGTGGAGGAGGTTGAGCAGCCGCATGGAGCTCTGCTGCAGGCGCCTGAACAGCGGGAGCAGCAGAGTACGGCCTCCGCTATACGGATCCCTGGCCGCCTTTGCAAACGGCGCCTGGCTCGCGCTAGGGTCTGCAACAAAGGCCTTTGAGCGGTAGGGGTCTTCAAAAGATGGCCCCTCTGTGCCGGGCAGCGGCCTGCCCTCTGCATCTGCTGCGTGCAACAACACACCTGTCAGAAGAAACGTCTGAGAGTAAATGGGTCAGTCTAGATTTTAATCCTCATTGGAGCGTACTGGCTCTCTTGATGTAGCAGCAGCTTGAGTTCCTGCCAGCACGCGAAGATACTGAGTGCCTCTGCTCCAGTAGTGCTTGTGTGTGTCACAATCCGCATGCCATGAGACCAGACACGCACGACAACCTGTCATATGCCCAATGCCATGTCATATCCCCCTGAACACAGACTTTCTCGACCCGTGATTGAGAAAAGGTCTACAAGGGTGTTTGTTCAGCGCGCTATGTCATGTCGTGAGTCAATGGACATTCAGAGTGATGCGTGCCTGCATCGTCGATGGAGAGGTTGGGGTTGGCTTCAACAACAGGAACGCTGCCGGTGCGCAGGCGCTGCTGCAGGCTGAGCGGCCGCCCCTCATAGGCGTCCCGAGACAGCAGCCCAACCTTCTTCTCGCGCTTGTGCGGCCGCAGCAGCCGGTCCCCCCACTCTGCGTACGGCGCCAGGCCCTCTGGCGTTCCCTGTGCAGTGCAAATCCATGCTCCTGAGCCGCAGGTGTCTCTTCTTCACACTTTACGTGTAAAATCTGAGGCAGCCTTGTCTGGTCCTGACAGCCGTGGCAGTAGCCCTGTGGCAGAAGCTGTGCAGCACAACAGCCTTCTGGATGACCAGTGCAACGAGCTGTGTGGCGCTTGCTCCGGCACGTGTGTCTTGCGCGTTCTCCCTTGCTTAAAAGAGATACTCACAGTCAAGCGGCTTGCTCAGTAGAGAAACACAGCGGCTCATGTCGAGCGCACACAAGGCGTTCTGGTGACTGGACTGCTTTGAGGCCAGGGACACAATGCCTTTGGTGGCAAATGCAACACGCATGCATGATCTCTGAAGAGCTGACGGGGGGTACCCTGCTGGGCTTGCATGCAAGGATCCTCACCGCGCCGGTGTCGGCCATGGCGGCTGCAAAGGCAGCCAGGAACTGCTTGGGGTTCTCTGCGGCGTTGAAGTGGGTTGAGAAGTAGTCCAGGTACCAGTCCGGGTAGGGGATGTTCAGCCAGGAATCCACCACGATGTGCCACTGGGGGTCCGGCCTGCAATCCTGTCATCTTCAGTGGTCCGTATGCAGAAGATTTCTAGTCCTCCTTTGCATGAGAACATGAGCCAAAACAGGCTCTCAAGCACAATCCAAACTTCTTGCAAAATTCCCAAACACTGCAAAAGTCATGCACTGTAAAGCAGCGCACCTGTCCTCAGATGCGCTGCCCCAGATGTTGGACAGCTCAATGTAGCCACCAGTCTGCTCCACCCGCTGCAGCACAGTAAGCAAAATAAAAATGTGCAGGGGGCACTATATAGGCAATCATATTGGTTTTTCATGGACAAGATGTGATTCTCTGCCTCTCTGTGGCACCTGTAAGCAGCATGTGTCCAAAGGGGATGCTGGACTGAGACAGACCTGGGCATATTCCAGCCAAGCAGGGAGGCCCTTGCACTCCAGCACAGCATCCCTGAAGATGACATCCTCTGCCACCAAACCTGCAGCATCGCCCCATTTTCTTCATTTGGTATTCAATCTCTCAATCACTCAACCCGCAAATACTAATCCACTCAAACGTATTCCACTCAACAAAGCTTAGTCAACTTTGTCACTATTGGCCACCTGCATGCTACATAGCAAACACACCTTCACCATGACAAAGAGTGCATAGGTGATCTCTGTGACTGATTCACCTGCTGATGCAAGCGCATATGCCGGCTGAGCTGGCGGGCCGTCCAGATGCGCGCGACGCAGCCGATACAGCATCCACTGGCACCGGTCCCATTGCCGCTGCACCTCGGGAGGGAAATCGGGCGCTGGCACCACCTGGCATGCACAGACAATTGCATCTTCCTAGCGCTTTTTGGTCCATTTCCGTAACTGCCTACTTACAAGCATGCATCCACTTACAGAATCCTACAGAAGACCTGGCGGGTAATGTGTATCCAGTAGCAAATTGGCGCATGTTCTAGACGATTTAGAACGCTGGCCTGAGCGCATGTCAGAGGCAAATTTTCATCATGCTTGCTCAAAAGTGGCAGCAAGGAGGAACGGCAAAGCTGAACATCTACATCGTGAAATGTTTTGCTGACGTCGACTCTGACACGACCTTCATCATGTACCAGCAGGAGAGCAGGCAGCAACGCAATGGTACGCCCATCATATACAGACTGCTCTGCTGCTGGTACATGATGAAGGTCGTGTCAGAGTCGACGTCAGCAAAACATTTCCTGATGTAGATGTTCAGCTTTGCCGTCCCTCCTTGCTGCCACTTTTGAGCAAGCATGATGAAAATTTGCCTCTGACATGCGCTCTGGCCAGCGTTCTAAAACGTATGGAACATGCGCCAATTTGCTACTTACAAGCATGCATCCACTTACAAAATCCTACAGAAGACCTGGCGGGTGATGTGTTTCCAGTAGCAAATTGGCGAATGGAAGTTCCATACGTTTTAGAACGCTGGCCAGAGCGCATGTCAAAGGCAAATTTTCATCATGCTTGCTCAAAAGTGGCAGCAAGGGTGCGAGTGCAAAGCACATGGTAGATACAAGTTGAGTTGGGCACCTCTGTGATGTCGTTTAGGACTGCCGGGTGCTCGGACCGCAGGGCCAGCGCGTTCCACCTCTCCTCCATCTCCCGGATCTCCTTCGTGGTGATCTGCACATTCCCATCATTGATCACCAAATCTGCAGACCCTCTACATGCAGCACCGCTGTATTCCTCTGAAACCTGAGGCTTCAGATGACCTCTTAAGTGGGGCACCATTTGCTCGTGTAGCCTCTGCAGCTGGGCAATTCGCACAGCTTCAGAGGCTGCCGGCAAGCTATGCCGAGAACCATTCCCCATAGAAGGACATTCTCTTTTACTAGAAGACAGGAACAGTGTCCTTTGGCATAACCAGACATTGCAACACTTCCTGACGTGGCCGCTCTGCACTTCTCCAGGGCATGGCGGCAAACCATCTCACACACAATTCGCACATAACAGCACTAAGGAAATCCTCCACAAATGAAGGAGAATATTTGTTTAGTGGTGCGCAGGATGGTGCACAAGCAATGCACACCCGCCACTCGTGCCGTTTGAGGAACTGGGACTCGTAGCGCGCGACGATCTTGTCGAGGCGGGCGGTGAAGGCCGCGGCGTCTTCGCGCGTCGTGTTGGCCTCGCGCGGATCCGGCGGCAGCGGCTGACCGGACTCCAGCAGCGCCAGCATCGCCTCCACGTCGCCGCTCGGCTCGATCGCCACCGTGTCCTGCGAATTGACGTGGTTTTAGTCACATGACTCATGATACATGACTCATCACTCGTGGAGCTTCACGTATACGATGGACTTCCTGGAGGACTTAAATATACCACAACCCAGTTTGATTGAAAAATGGACTTGAAAATGCAGGTGGGCAGATGTGCAGCCAGGCACCCTCCAAGGAGTGACTGTCATGGCTCAGACACAGCGAGACAAAGCAAGCAGCACAAAAGCAGACATTGCGCAGGGTTTGAATCAGCAGACATGAGCAGGGTGGTGCTATAAAGTCAGCTTGCGGTTTAGTTGCCCTCCGCAATTAAGAGAATTGCATGTGCATGGCAGGACCTTGATCTGGTGTCTCTGACCAAGGTTCGTACCCCAGGTTTGACTTCATCATCCGCAAATGATGGTGGCAGATCCAGGTCCTCCTCGGACTGACTGAGTGGTGAGTCATCTTCCCCATCCTTCCCATCCCCACTGACATCTTCAGGATCTCCACCCAGCTCGTTTGCAAAGAATTGGGCCCACTCCTCATCTGTTAGCTCCCTCCCTGTGTCCCTGACATCTGCAGGGAACACCCATACAGTTTCCTTCATCTGTGTCAACACAATGTCGATCAGAGATGCAACAGAAAGCACCATAAGCATGGTGACTTTATCAAGCAATTGCAATCAAGAGTACAGCTGCATGAGCAGGGGACACAGGGAAGCATCCACCTTCCTTGCTCCACTGGTAGCGTGAGAGCTCAGGCATGAGAGGGGACTCCATGCCATCCTTTATGACAGGTGTCCCATCATAAGGTACTGCATCCAGCACTCCTGCCATATTGAACAGGTGCCGCACAGACTCGGGATATTCTGCATGGCCTTCCTGCAATAGACAGGATCGGCCCACAGTTTCAGAGACCATATCAGCTAATCTCTGAGGTCAAGACGATGGCACTTTATCATGACATGCAGCGTGGGAAGAGGGGCGCACATCGCTGTTTCCTTCCTCTAGTGGAGAAGTTCCTTCCTCTTCACTCTCTAGAGGCCCAAGACCAGCAATGACGGCTGAAAGCTTCTGCTGGTCCTCCTTGCTGAGGCGATTAGCGACCTTTGCGAGCTCTGCCAATGTTTTCTCAAGCTCCTCCTGCTGGTGGTGAAGCTCAGCAGCCTCCTCGCTCTGATGTTCCCTTTTGCGGCACAACGTGTTTTTGTCGGTCTGTATGAATCTTAAATGTCGCTAGATTAGAAACGCATGGTGCGGTGCCAGGAGTTGAGCAAAATCTGATTTCAGTACAAGATGCCAGACAGAGGGTATATCTCCCAGCAGGGAGCCTACCTGTTGCCCGATGCCTGAGCTTGCAGGACCTTTGTTTTCAAAGGAGGTTTAGTGCGGATCCCTGATCATGAAAGGATCAGGACAAAGGTCACACGAGATTGATAACGTGGTAAAAGTGACAAAGCATGGAGATAGAAATGAGCAGGAAAATGTACCCCAAAGTGCTGACCCTTACCATTTACTCTCTTGCTTACTACGAATTTGATGCTTCTATTGCCACTTGAAGCGTCATCATGAAGCTGTAGCTGATTCCTTGTCAGTGCAGATCGTCCAATCCTCATGCGGCTGATAGAGCGTTTGTGTCACCCGGAACCTGCTACACCGGGTATCTACTATTTAAAATGTTTCTAAGTTGGAGTTTGTAAATACATTCGAAGGAAGAAGCGCAGCAATTGAAGAGAAGAGGTGGGACTGTGATTTATAGCTTCTACGGTGGAGGAAGCTGCCTCCTTGTGCATGTGATGGAGATAAGCATGCATAACAAAATTCCCCACATTCACCTCGTTCACAACTGCTTCACGTTGCCTTCCATATTTCCAGTGCATGCTCTGGACTGCAGCATAAGACAGGCAAACAATACAAGCGGCCGCAAGCACGTTTGATATTAAAAGTTAGAACTAGAGCTATCTTCAATACTCACGGACAACGCATGCGCAGTGATTGAGAGTAAATGACTCAAATGACTGCTTGACATAACGGCAGTAACACCATTTTACGTCTCACTAAGCGAAACGTCCAATCTGCAGCCAATGTTGGCTGTTGGAGCTTCAGAGTCAAGATTTCCTGAAGGAAAATTCCGGATATATCCGCTGGCCATGCCTGAGGCGTTAAAATCATCACTTTGCAGGGGGCCACTGCACGGACTTCAGCTTGCCGCCAGCTTCCATCTCCCACGCCACATCTATCAGGGGCTCCAACTCGCGCAGGTCATGTGACACCACCAGCACCGTGCACTCCTGCTTCAGCTTGCCTGCATGCCCCGGCAAAAGCCTCCCTCTCACGGTATTGCCAGCCAACTCTTCTCCACGGGAGTGTCACTCCCCACCGGGCCCAGGCTGTAAGAAAGGTCTAATAGAAAATTCTCACCAACTTTTCGCATCTTCAATCTGACATATGCTTCCAATAAGGCGGCCACACCTAGCACTGAGGCGATGTCGGCGCGAGACTGCCAGTCCAGACCGGCCAGCGGCTCATCCAGCAGCAACACCGACGGCCTGCACCAAAGAGCACAGTACTTGTCACCCTTCTGAGCTCAGTCATTGGACTGTGATCAGCAGTATTTCCCTGACGTCATGGAGCGGAGGAGATACCCAAAGGGGAAAGTGCATGACAGAGAGAGAGAGAGAGAGAATCGTCACATCTTTGCCAGCCAACACCACTATTTAGATGCAGGTGAGGGGTCCTTGCCTGCGCACGAGGGCCACAGCGAGCGCGCATCGGCGCTTGTAGCCATCGCTGAGCTGGCGCAGGGGGGTGTCGAGGGGAATATGGTCCAGCCCTAGCGCGTCCAGCACCACCCCCGCACGCGACGACAGCTGCTGCAGCGAGACCATGTCCTGCGGCCACGCAAACGCCAGCTCCTGCGCGCACACTGCTGTGAGAGTCTTGGGACTATGACTAGCTAGCCAGCTCGCTATATAGCGCTGATGATGATGACTGTTTCATGTGAATTTACAGCTCCTGCATTTCAGAGCAGCTCCTTGAATCAGCGCTGCTGTGACACATCATTGGCATCATCATAGGATGTGACGGGGCCTCTGAATTCCACCTGTGGCCCTTGAGCACAGAAAATTGCACTTGCCTGGCAAGCAGGGATTGTACAGGTCCGCAGCAAGTTCCTAGGATGGATGTGTACCACAAGTTGCAAATCCGATCTTGGGGGGTTTCGCATCGCATTGCGTTTGAGACCATGGGATACCATATACATGGTGGCTAGTGCACCGCAGTTCAGGGAGTGTCCTGAGCACTGATTGCACAATGACTCTTTGCATCGTGACTCACCTGCTGAAGCGTCGCGGCCAGGAAGTGCCGCTCGGGGAATTGGAACACGAGCCCTATTCGAGCCAGGCGCTCTGACGACGTCACTGCTGCGGCGCCGATGCCGCCTGCAGCCACATACCACAGATGTGGGGTGACATTGATATTACCATTACCACATCAACCATTAACGCGCTTGGGAGACGATTAAGATCATAAATGGCGGTCCGTCATTGCTGGATGTTCAGCAACACAAAGCTAAGAAAGCTGCATCAAAGACTTGGTGCAGAAGCGACAGGCTGGTAATGGTATTAGGACGGACCTGCATGCTCAATGACTGCGATGCGGCCAGTGGTGGGCTGTGTCAGCCCAGCTATGAGCTGCAGGAGAGTGGTTTTGCCGGCCCCGCTGCGCCCATAGACCAATCCCATCTGCTTTGCTGGAACTTTCAGGCTCACATCTGTGAGTAGAGGAGCCTCGCTACCTGTCAGGGAACAATACACTTGTTCATGCATCGGTGCATTGCCCTTGCTGTGCACTCTTGCAGAGGGCAGGTGCAAACTATGGACACAAGGCATTACTTTTTGCGAGCTAGTCTGCAGAGGTATAGTACGGTGGTGTACCTGCTGGGTGGAAACTCAAGTTCTGGACCTCGATGTCAGCAGAGGGCGGTCCCATGTCTACAGCCTGCCCTTGCATCTGAGCTTGAATGGCTTGCATCAGATCTGCAAATGGACTGCCCGACGCAGTGCCAGCCCCCGCATTCCCTGCCGCTGCTGCAATGTGACGGCTTCTCTCGTTGCAAGGCATATGTCTCCTCCTATGGCGGCCGACTGTGCTGGTATGGACCAGTAGGGTCTCTTTCTGCATGGTTTTGCATCTGTGCGCTGGCGCTTGAGGTTCGATGCAAGCCTTTTGCATCCGTTCAGAATGATTGCACGGGAAACCATGCCACAGGCCCAATGTCATAGCTGCTCATAGCTTACTGACCTTTTGAGCTGCCAGCTGCGCTTGGGAGCAAAGCGAGAGCCTGCAACGACAGATTGCTTCTTTAGATCTACAACATAGATAAAATTATTATGTGGGTCTAAACACAGCAAAAGTAGGGCCACATATCTGTGCATAGTAATTAGATCGCCAGTAAGTCAACGTTGATCTGTGAAATTTTCCTACAGTGTACGGTTCCCCATACGAGGAAACCAGGCTGCGATGTGTCACCTGCACCATAGCCTCCGAGCTTTTTGATGTTCCAGCTGTCTTTATGTAGTATTCAAGGTTCCTTTTTCTGATGTCCTCTTCGCTCAAGGCTTTCTGCGCTTTGGCTTTCTCCCTCTTGTGTAGCTTTTTCTTGATCTTATTCTTTAACTTTCTTGTTTCCGATTTCTTCTTGTCAGCTTGAGGCTGCTCTTTCGGATTTTCAGGGGCACCTTGGTCTTTTGAGAGTGCAGCAAGCTGTTGCTTGACCAAGCGCAGAGACATCGGTCAGTGGGCTTGATAAGGACACAAAAGGCATACAGCAGTTTAAATTTCAATGCAGTAGAGATATGTTACGAAGAGCACTTAAGATTAGACCATGCAAAGTAAGCCTGACTTGGCAAGAGGTGCATGCACTCAGCTTATGAAGTCTTTAGATTACATCAACAGATCTCAAGCAGCAATTATTTTTATTAGTTCTAGACACCATGGATAGATCTGCACGATCAGCAAATTCTCCAATTCTTCCGCAATACCTTCCACTGCAGTACTAGTTCTCATTGTGGCATGAGTAGAACCAAATAATATAACAGAACATACTTGGCAAGGACAGCTTAACAGATACAACATTTGGCAACATCGACCTTCCAATTCAGGGCCAAAATTTGATGATCATAAGCCTATCTGATCCGCAGCTTCTTGGTGAGGCGGTCCCTCACAGATGGCTTCTTCCTGACTCCGCCTCGTCCACCCAGACTGGATCCCTTCTGGCGCTTGCTGCCTGCCCCACAGCATGAAGCTATTCCTCAGCACCACTGGGTCAACCTCTGTAACTTTGGCAAAGAGATTTGCAGACATCAGAGCAGTGCGAGGGCCAGGGAGATAAGAGGAAGGGCTGTCGCGCAATTGGAGATTATGCAGCAACACTACAGAAATCCCCCGGCCAAAGAGCACCAAGTTACACGTTCCAGCATCCTAAGAGAATTTGCAAGCACAACAACATGCCAACGGCCTCTGCATGCAATGGGTTTGCATGCAGAGGCAGCTTATTCCTTTCTCATTTATAGGCGAGGATATCCTAAACATTCAAATTCGAAAACGTTTGCAGCGCACCTCTGGCCTGGGCTTCCAGGGTGGAGTCCCCCAGCTCTTCTTGGGGGTCCTCCTCCAGCGGTTCATCCTCGCTGGCCCCTTGCAGCTCAGTCCCCTCGCCAGCAGAATCCTCCGGCAGGTCCTGTGCAGGTTCCAGAGAGCTGCCTGGCAGCTTCACGCTGGGTAGATCGTCAAAGTCCACCGGCGGTGCCACGCTGGCCACAGGCATTCCCATGGCTGCCAGGCACACCTCCAACTCATCCAGCATCCTCTGCATCAGCCACAAAATTTAATGAGTAAGATCGCTGCTTTTTTTTTGCCCACAACATTTCTCTCGTCACCCATCCACTGAATCCCCACCAGTTCCTTGGTATCTGCCACAGGATTGGGAGCATTGAGAGCCAATATTTTACCTCATGCGAGACTTTAGTGATGCAAAACGAAAGGTGCAAACCACTGAAAGGGGCTAAAGTGCTTAGGAAGGTCACCTCTGGGTCTTCCATCTGACTGAAAGGGTGGCCTCCCAATTCTCGCAGCCACCTCCTCAGGGCATGCACCAGGGCAGGGACGCCCGCCTTCTCTTCCGCTGACAGAGGCCTTGGCGCTCGCTGCTTGGCCTCATTCCCCTGGTCCGCATGCCCGTTTTGTCCCGCTGCAGTCATTTGCGGCAAGCTAGCATTATCCGCTCCCTGCGGCTGCTCAGCTGGCAGCTTCTCTGCATCAGCAGACAGTGCTGCTGAGGCCGGGAGGGGCTCTTTTGAAGCAGCGGCAGCCTCTGGAGCAGAAGGTGCCTCCACAGCAGCCGGCCCCTCAGAGAGTATCAGATCCACAACTTGTGATGCCTGCCCAACAGCTGGGGCTGTCTCCTTTGGCTCAACGCCAATGCCACCAGCTTGCAATTCTGCTCCAACGGCTTGCACGTCAGGGTGACCTTCAGCTTTGTCAGAAGCTTGAAGCTGCAGCTTTGCTGCTTTAGCCTCTTCTTTAAGCAGGCCTTCAGGCGCTGAGTCTGCTCCTTGCTGCAGGATGGGTGCTGCGGCAACATCCTTAGCAGGCTCGTAAACACCGCCGGCTTCAGGAGCATCATCTTTTACATCGCTGCAATGCGCATCCAGGGGAGCCGTGTCCTGGGTGCCAACCGCGGCGGCGCTCGCATCGGCGTGCACTGTCTGCTGCGCATTCTCATCTGCCGCAGCCTGCAGATCAGTCGTCTCCGCTCTCGGTGGTTCAGCATGCAGAGCCTCATCCCCGTCTGAGTCGTCTGCGCCATCCACCTGAGGGATGCTGTTCCCTCCCTCCCCAAACTTCAACTTCAGCTTCAGCGAGGTTGCTCGGGCCGGCTGCCGCGCCAGCTGCGCGACAGCTTCCACTGCTGCCACGTCATCGTCCGAATCATCCTCCAGCTGCCACCTGGCGCGCCCCCTGCCGGCTCTCTCCGCGGGCGTCGGCTGTGCGGCAGCTGCGCCGGAAGCTGAGTACTTGAGGCGCAACTTCGGCGGCGTTGCCTGCTGCGCCGCCGCGGCCGGCCCGGCGCCTGTGCGGAGGCGTACCTTGGGCCCGGCCGCCGGAGCAATCTGTCGCTGCCGCCGCCGCCGGATGTTTGCCATCGCTCGCAACTCCTCGTCGCTGCTCTCTTCCTCCTCCATCGCCTCCTCTGATGTGTCATCGCTGCCGAGCCCTGAGTCATCCTGCAACTTCCCAGACTGCCGCCGCCTCGTTCTCACGGGTGGTGCATCTTCATCGCCTGCACCATTGAGGGAAGACCTTCTGTCAGACAATCGCACTAATGTCATACTGCATTAAGTGACTCAGCATGAAGAGTTCTCCTCGATTGCAATGGCCACACAAATAAGTTATTTTGTTCCGCAGGTGAGGCGGGCAGATGGGTGTGCTTCCGCACCGCTTTCTGGAGCAGTGCCAAAGTCCAGGTCCGGGTCATCCATGGCTTCCTGCACCTTCTGGCTGACGCGCCGCTGCCGCTTCTGCGGCGCTGCATCTTTCTGCGCCTGTCTCGCAGCGCGGCGGCTGCCGCCTGCGTCCGCGGTTGGCTTCCTCCTGCCGCTGGGTACCGGCTGCTGCTCTTTCTCCGCTGGACGCGCCAAGGCTGCTATCTGCTGCCTGGCCTTCCGATCTGCATTGAAAGACATGCACAGTGTCATCATGTGCATGTGTGATACCAAGCCCATCCGCTTAATCTCAAAAACTTCCAAAGAACTTTACCGAGATTGAGGAGGTTCGCACTCTCTCCACACAGGACAGTACAGTGACGGCACACGAAACCCATCTGAAATGAGGTTCGTTTAGAGAAAATTGCACCAGTCATTGGGAACATGCGCACCTGCCGACATTGTGCGGCTGGCTGCTGCTTTGGTTGCCTGCTCGGCCACTGCGGCTTCATCGGCCGCCCGCCTGACGCCGGATTTCCGGGCTGCCCTCTCTTGCACTTCATCTGGGCCCAGCGGGCAGAGCTCCACCAGACGCCGCGCATAGTGGGCCGCAGTGTACCACAAAACCTGTTCTGGCACAATGAAAGAGTCAATTGTTGCCGTACAACGGGGAACGTGCATGTGCGGCTGGACAATATGAGAGAACAGTTCATCTGGGAAAAGTTGAGCAGGAGCAAGCAACAGGTCAGTCGCTAGGTGTGCAAATTTTCCCACCAATTCTCAATCCACTCATGCACAATTGCATGCGTGGATGATAAGAGCAGGAAGGACCCGCACATCATTTCAATGCGTGCATTAAAATGGGCATTGCACAACAGCTTATCAGATATAAGGAATGTTGCTCACTTCAGACTGTAGAGAACAGGTTGCAGCGACAAGAGACAACACGGCTTCCACAACAAGGCCTTCTTGTTGGGCCGCCCTCAGCTCTCCTCAACAGCTCCTAGGACTGGGATACTCACTAGCAGCCATAAATTGTCTCTAAAACATCAACCTCCAAAAAAATGAAGAAATTGTCACCAGCGCACCTGATAGTATTGTGGGAAGCGGTGCTGGCGCCGCAGTGCGAGGTGCTCTTCGATGAGGCCGACCTGCAGCTGCGTAGTCATCGCACCAGCATGCAGAAATTGGCCGCCCACCGCCACGCAGTCCGACGGCATTGCCTCCGCAAACATCCACCCACCTGCACAGAAGCTCATACAATTCGTTTGCTCATCAAGGAAGGTTACGCAAGGAAAACAGCACAGCACACAGCAATGTATCTGACCATCAAGGATCTGTCCACATCAACATCACACCATCTGCATCCTACCATGCCCACCAGACAGCTGCAGACTTCAAGCCTGGCATCAAGCTCAGGAAAAGCCACTGGGGATTGAGACCGGAGGGCAAGTGCTCTGCATTTGCTATGCAGGGGCTCATGCAATGCAGGGTCTTTGTGAGATGGGTCTATCACATAGTGTGAGGAATTGCAACGTACAACACAGCAGTCTAGCAAAAGGGCAGGGGCAAAAGCAAGCAAAGTGGTAGAATTTATGTGTACCAGGGATGAAGAAAGTGGCTCCAGCAGGCACCTCCACCTTCACACAGCCCTGCGCATGCTCCGGCAGAAACACTCCAGCCTGACGCGCAGCCCCGAACCAGCTTACATACGCCGCCAGGTTGTCACGGCTTGGCGGTAGCAGTGCAAACACCTGCAGAGACACCACTTGTCAAACTTCACCAAAATCCTTGCATCGTACTGTAATAAAATATTCTCTATTGCACATGTTTCTGTGGGGGGGGCAAGATAAGTCTGGAGACAAGCTGCAGCGATGCATCACATGCTACAGCATAAATTAACTTGTGGCAAAGGAGAAGAGTGCATAGAGCAGGGCAGCAAGCCTGCAAGCCCTCCTGCTCGCAAGGAATGACTTTTAGCAGAGCACTTTCAGCATGATCAAGAGGGACCCAGTGAGTCACCTTTTTGCCGGAGATGACATGCACCCAGGTGCTGGCGCCGCCGGGACCGAGCCGGAAGTTGCGGAAGCTGCCGGAAGGTGCCAAGGACAGCTGCAGGGCGATGTGTGGCCTCTGCTGCTGCACCTCTTCCGTCGCATGCGGCGGCCAGAATCGCTGCACCAAGTCGCTGTCTCGCACTGCCCTTGGCGAGAGCATCGCATCCTGCAGCCACACAGAACGACCTACTCAAAGGTATCTCTTCAATCTCTTCAATCAAGCGCAGACTCCCACAGTCCTCTTTGGCTGATGGTCTACCAGTAATCACTCAAAGCTCATTCCTGCTTATTGGAGTGAACCATCATTATTTCACAGCTGGCAAATCTTATGAACGCAGGTGTGTTCTTGCGCGGTACGTTCATGACTGCAAAAGCAATTGCACAGTTTGTCGAAGAGATGGATGATGGTGGGCTTACTTCCAGGGAGGTACCGGACACAGGGAAAGAGGCTTGGAACAGGCGCCTTCGAGACTCTGCGCTGATGCCCCGCTGCACCCACGCTCCCACCTTGATGTTCCTCGCCTTCGCTTCCCACTCCCTGCTCAGCAATTGCCAGCAAACACCGCACACTCTCTCAGCATCTGAATTGGCGCCAATGCCGCGCTCATACACTTCCACACCAGGCTGCAAGCAGGAGGCAGCAAAAGTAGAGCTTCACTGGGGCATTATGCCAGTCAAGGTAAGCAGGCACAGGTGTCCCCTGCCTCCCCAAAATGCAGCTCTCAAAGTGTCAACATGCACTTCACATGCGCATATGCTTTCATTAGAGACAGGAGACTGGAGCATCGTGAGTGCTACCTGCGCTTGGCATCCCGGCTGTCAGCCTCGTCATCGAGGGAGGTGACGGAGTTTCTGCGCTCGCCCACCTTGCGCTCCTGGGGGCCCTGCCGCGTGCACCAGTACTGCAGCCACTGCAGCAGGTTCCACTTGGGCCCCTCTCCCTGGCTGCCCACATTGAATGTGGCCACCTGTCCAAAGCATGCGCTGCACCTCAATCGCATGAGTCATGTGCATGCATGCACGGAGATATCTCGTAGATGCACAAATGAACAGGATGAATGTTGAGATTGGTGCTTTGTGTGAGTGCGCAGGTCCCTCCCCACCAAGCATGCCTCCAAGAGGTGCAGGCCATGAGAGAAAAGAAAGCTGCCGTCGAAATTTTTGGATGAGAATGCACCTCCTTGTCGTAGCCGACCACCTTGGCGACCTCAGACACAGTCAGGCCTGCTGCAGGTGGCAGCACCATGCCAAGTTGCTGCACTGCAGCTGAGCTTGGTGGGATGATGACTGGCTCTGTAAAGCGGCTGTGGATGAAATCGCTGGTGGTTTCACCGGGAGTAGCTCTGCAGCAGGTTTCCGAGGTGTAGGCCTCGTGCGACAGAAGCCTTTGGGCAAGGTGGCCAAGATCCACTTGATGCTCGTCTGCGACCAAAACTCAATTCTTAAACATTGCAAATCATGAACATGCGGCTTAGGAACAAAGTCACAATATTCTTCGAGCAAATTATATCATTCAATGAATAGCCACTGAAACGCTGTTGTTACACGGATGGCAAAATCCAATCGCACAGTCCGTAAACAAGAGGCCTATATTTCATACCATCCGGTTGCAGTTCCGCTCCGTGAAGCTTTGCATAATCGACTTTGCCTCTGGCTCGCGCAGCTCTTCTTCTACCTTGGTCCATCATGAGGCATGCCTTTACTGGACTGGATTGCCAAGTCTCATAGATTGGGACGGGTACGTCTCCATGAGGCTTCCAACACGAGGTTCTTATGTAAATTATTATGGAGGAGGATCTATTGGTTTGCATCGTTTCCTGATGTCTCAAGCTGAGCGGGCATTGATGAGTCATGTGAAAACTTGGCAAGACATGCACAGACATGCACATCAATTCTGACTGCTCTGGCAAGATCTTCCTTCATTATTCGATCCAACATAATCGTATGCGGCTCTGTTACTGAGCTAACGGAGCATTGACGCCCTGGACTTCTTTATCTGTTGGAAGATCGAAATTACTTGCATTGCTCTGTCACTGCACAATGCAACTTTGGTAGAGTGGCCATTCGTTGGCTAAATTGTTGAAAATATGCAATTTTATTACGCATATCTACAGCTAGCAGCTTTGGACACTTAGAACGGAATGGGACTCCTAGACAATGGCGCATTCGACTTTGGGCAGGTGACCAACCAATTTAAATGCTTACTGCATTGCATCGGCACTTCTCGTCACTGTAGAGCTCCAAAACGAGATGTTTAATGCAGGTGTCCACCCAAGAGGATGCCGACTTAGTGAATCTCGTGCTAGCAGCTGAGCAGCAAAACACAAGTGCGCTCTCTGCTTATGTCATTGATATCTGCTTTAGGCAAAAAGGCATTTCGCCAATTCCAAAATTGTGTGCACGATTCACTGAACGGTTTCCTCGATTTCCGCTGCACAGGGGATACCAAACAGAGCAGAAGGTTGGGGCCTGGAGAGATTGTAAGCACAGGCAGCCCGCCATACCCGCATGCAAGCAATCCTGCATTCGATCCCAACAGGCTTGCAGATCAGCAATCTAGCGCTGCACCATCCAGTCACCATCAGACCACATGCACAGTTCAAATTCAGCCGAGACAGCCGGAATGCAGCGGACCAGTGAATGAGGGGAGAGGCCAGCCCAAATGGGATCCGCTGCAGGGAGGACCCAATGTGCAATCAGACGGTCCAGGTCACAGAGGGTATTTGCCTCCAGCAGAGAACAATGCAGCGCCAGCTGTTTTGGGCAAGAGGAAGCTGCCCAGTTCCTTCAGCGGGCAGCAGCCTGGGCAGCCTGCTGCGCTGAGCACGCTTCGGCCGCTCTGCTTGCCCAAGGTGACTCTCCCGCACCACCACTCGCTGAAGAAGCTGCTCCAATGATGTATAAGAGCATCGCCAATTGCCCTTCTTTCAATTCGTGAATAAGATGAGGGGATGGGATGGGACACCTCGTCTGTGTGGCATGTCCATGTGTGGGGCTTGTGATCTTCAGTTTATTTGAAAAGGAAAGTGGATTGGAAGTCTCTGAAGAGTCCCATGTGTGGCAGGGCTGCATCACATATGCATCGCTGCCGGCAGAAGTGGAGCACCTGTGCCAACTGGCGCTGTCCTGCGGCGTCGAAGCAGTCGGCTTTGACATTGAGTGGCGTGTCACCTACAGGCACGCCATCTGCCGCCCCACCAGTGATTTGTGTTCCTGAGAATCAGGACTGCAATCATGCAGAGATTCGTGCTCTAGAAAAGCCATCCTCCGTGCAACAGTGAAAGCAGACTCAGGGAGAGTGGCGCAGTGTGAAAAGAGAGATGTCTGCAGGACGGGTGAGACGCCGCGGCCAGTGGCGGTGATTCAGTTGGCGCTGCGGCCGCCAGGCGGGGCCTACCGCGTGTTCCTGCTGCATGTGTGCCATAGCGGCCTGACTCCCAGCCTGCTCACACTCCTGCGCAGCCCGGTGAGGCCTGGCCACCCTGGCCAGAAATGCTGCTTCCTAGCCCTTTCTTTCAGATTTTAGCACTAGCATCATAGCGAGGTATTTTGAACCAAACTCACATACTGGCGTGATACATGACGACCCACCGGCGAACATGCTGGCTTTCCTGGATGTAATGAGACCCACATCTCGAATGTTCTGCAGTCACTTCTGAGGGACAGCACAATCGCATGAGAACGCATTTGTGGCTGTTGAATCAGGAATTGAAGAAGGCGGGCGTGGGGTGCTGCGGGGATGCGCAGAAGCTGATGAGGGACTTTAGCGTGGCATGTGAGGGGATGGTGGACCTGTCTGAGGAGGCGAACCTACGCCTATGCGGGCCCGGCTCTGCCCGCCAGCCCGAGAAGTGGAGCCTCGCACGTGACTGCCTTCCCCCTGCTATACATCCCTGAATGACCCCCTCAGCGTCTCATATGCCCCGCCAGAACCCTGTCAAATGTGCAAACAATAATCCAGGACTTTGAATCCTGCAATTCCTTGTGCGATATGGCATCCAGGCGGGCCAGCAACGTCCAGTTGATGCTCTGCCAGCATGCAGGCAGAAGAACATAAACGCAGTTTAGCCCGAATGATTGTACTTGACCAGGATTCATCAGCTGAAAAATCACTGCCGTTACAACAATCCGCCTCTGCATGGTCCCTTGCATTCCTGACAATAGGATACACATCTGTTCATATTTATGATGGAAGCGACTGGAGTGGGCAGGGCTGGCAGCGGCGATGCTGAGCGCGGAGCTGCGCAAGGACCCGGGGCTGCGCACAAGCAACTGGGAGACCTGGCCGCTGTCTCTGGAGCAGCAACAGTACGCCGCCCTGGACGCCTACGCCTCCCTTCTCCTCTACCAGGTGCCTCTTCGTATCTGCCTCTTCCACCCCACCTCCTTTCCTCTCCATTCTGCATCCCATCTTGTCTACCCCTAAATGTCATTCAGCCCCTCCCTAAATCACCCTGGCAGTGCGTCACCCTCTCTGCTGGGCAGATTAGGAGTGAGCACAGGAATATTCCTGTATCTGCTATATTTTCTCAGTCCATGATCTGCCCAAAAAGAGGGAATGGTGAGTACTTACAAGGAGCAACATCACTGACGTAGGGAGGAAAAAAATATCATGATGTGTGCTCCTGCAGCGGATCATGGCGCTCCCCTTGCCGCAGCTACCGTCACAGCCCCAATCGCCCGAGGGCGATGCGTCCGATGAGGAGCAGAGCCCCCTGGACGTCCCGGCAGCGCCAATTGTGGCGCACCTGCAGCCGGCCAAAATGGCCGTCTGGCGACTCTTCGTGGAGCAGGCGGGTCACTTATGCCTTAAGCAGTGAACGGGTCACTTATGCATTTCTCCTGCGTATGGATTGCTTTCTGTTGCATGTGCGGTACTTTGTTGTATGGTGACATGAAACCCCTTGCATGTGCACGACAGGGGGCGTCAATCCGCGCGATCGCGAGACAGCGCAATATCCAGCGCGACAGCGTGGAGGGGTACATCGCCGAGGCCATCACTGCCGGGGCCGCGTACGCATGGCACCACGCGCATGTGCCGCGTGCCACCCTCGCCGCCGTGGCCGGCGCGGCCGCCCGTTACCTCTGCCCGCCTGCCCAGAATCCGTGCCCACCTGCCCAGGATTCCTCCCCAGCTGCCCAGAATCCATGCCCGCCTGCCCAGAACTCCTGCTTGCCTGCCAGGAGTCAGTGCCTACCTGCCCAACAGCCCGGCCCCACCCATGCGATCTGCCCAGCCGCCCACCTGCCGGGAGGGCCTGCACTACAGGAGCGCAGCAGCTCCGGGCTGGCTGGGGCAAACGATGCAGGAGCCCTGGCTGGGGCAAAAGATGCAGGAGCCCTGGCTGCTGCACGCCATGCGGGGCTGCAGCAGCACAGTCAGTGCGCCAGTGCATCAACACATGTAGATAGCGAGGCAGTGTTGGAAGGTGGACAAGCACGCGTTGCCGGCCCTACCTCACAGCCGGGCTTGGTCGAGAGATTGTGCCAGTTGGGGCCATTGCAGGAGCCTGGCCAGGATCTGGTGAAGCAGCTGCAGGAACGTGGTGTAACAGTGAAGATGCTGAAGGAGCAGTTACCAGAAAGTGTGAGATATGGCCAGATCAGGCTGTGCTTGGCCCACATTGGCCGTTTGGGCCTCCTACCACAGCTGCTGGCGGACGCAAACAACTCTTGAAAGCATTGGGTCTTGCGGTAGAGAACTCGTGCCATGCACCATGTTATTGGTTTTCAAAGGCTTGGGCAATGTTGGATTGCAAATGTTGCCAGTGCACGTGCCACACTCGGGTGATTTAGCCACAACGAGTTATTTGGTGCGACAGAACAGATCAGGCCATGATAGAGTGTGCGCAGTGCTGCATCTGATTCCAGGATGTAATATTTCTGCCTCGGACATCCAATCATTTGTCTCACCGTCTCCTCGAACTCATTACAACTTGCACAATAATCCAGACAGATGCCATAAAGCAGGCAGGTAAAGAACATGATACGGTATACAACCGATGAGTCACCCAGCGATGGCAGTCCACCACTGCATGTCTTGTTCACTGCAGGCCATCGCTCACCTTGGACTGCCCAATTCGCAAGCTCTGGAAGCATTTGGTACATTTCAGGCTCAGGTAAACATCAACACGATCAATGCAGCTTGTGTAGCACAACTTTCAAGCATGCAGTTCCAAAGCTTATTTCACTCTGACAGGCAATTTGTGGTACACATCTGAGCCTGTCCCTGAAGCCAGAGTCAGAGTCAGTCCAGTCTACAGTGCTAATGACTACACAGCTGCCCAGCTGGCCTACCACTGCAGAGTGGCTTCATGCTTGCATGCTTATAATTGTTTGAAGAATCAAGAAACATATATGCACCAAGCGCTGAGGCTCGGGAGCATATATGCATGCCTTTAAGACCTACATATTTTTTCAGAAAGTAACAGAAAATAGCATTGCTGCAGCAGCACTTGACGTTGCACAGAAATTGCATTGTGTAAACATGCCCTTTGGCTGAACTGTCGGTGACGCCTGAATGGATCCCCAAATACAATTATAGTACATCACAATTCTAATGCTGCTGTCAACACCAGGAGCATTGTCTGCCCCTGCCCATGTCGGGCCAAGGGGATACTAAATACAGCTGTCATATTCTGTATCTCCCTGGTGGGGCCTCTGAGGCGAAGCTGCTTGACTGCAGGAAATCTCTGCAGAACGGGTTGTCGGGACCAGACTTGAGAAGATTGTGACGCCTTACCATGCTCACAGCAGGACTCAGCACTCTGGATAATATATATGCGAGTTTGGTGATCCAATTGAGGTCTTGATGGGCCCAATCCCAGCCAAATTCACCACTTTTCGACCCGAAATGTGGTCAAATCACAGCCGAAACAGCCCCTGCAGGTAATTGCAGCGGCGCTCAGCCAAGCTGGCCGTACCACAGGCCCTGTACCTTGAATGACACATGCATATTCGTTCATCCAATTGAGGTCTTGACTGCCCGGGGCCATTTCCTCACCATATTCAACCACATTCCCACCCATTTGTTTTTTATTACCGAAATAGCCCTTTTGGTGCTCAGCCGAGCTGGCCATACCACAGGCCCTGCACCTTGACCTGCTTGGGAATCTTGGCGCCCATATCAGTGTCTGACGGCTGCACTGACTCAAAGACGCCCGCCACCTCCCCGGTGCCAGGATCCACCTGTGACAAAATTGGCCATAACTTCATGCATGCTGCGCTGAGAGCCTGCCAGTGAAAGTTGAAATTTGAACTTCAATTTTCGCCAATAACACCAGCATTCTATCGCATTATATAGTAGGAATGATAACATGCGGTGACCCTGCTTTCAAGAAACATCATCCTGTGAAGAAGCTGATCCTTGGTCTCATGCACGACTTGCATGGTGCGCAGGGAGCCTAACGCTTGACTTGAACATTGCAGCATCATGGAGTTATCTCTCTGAGTGATCTGTATACATGTGTAGTCACAGCACAGTATCCTGAGCTTCACTCTTTCAAGACTGCTGTCACAGTCTTGCAGCAGGGCTGTGTGCTCAAGGCATATGCTTGGTGCACCCCCAAGCAAAGAAAGCTGGAGGATGCCATCAGTGGAGCAGATCAAGAAGGAAGTTCTTTCTTTATTTCACTCACCCTGGTGCCACCCTTGCTTCAGAAGTTGCATGCCGGACAGATGTGGGGATGAGCATCCTTTGTCTCTAAGAACGAAGATGCAGCTAGACTAATTGCACAGAAAGGGAACACACCTTGGCAACGCTGAAGACGACCTGGCCGATGCCAGAGTCGAATTTCTTCAGATTCTCACTCTCCAGCGCTTCGTCGTCCGCGCGAGTGTGCAGCGCATGGGCGGTGTCGTAGCCGGTCGAGCCGCCGCGCCCCTTGCGCAAAACCACAGATAAAGTAAGCAGATTATATTTTCCTGTCAGACGACCTGTGACATCTTGGCAAGCGGGTTGGATTCTGCAGCTTAGCAGCAGATGTTTGCGGTCTTGGACTGGTGTTTCAAAGGTCCTGCTTCTGGTGCTGCTGGGTCAATGCCCCATAGATGCCTGCGCATGGCCATGCTTACTGGAAGGGGGGTGCATCGAATTATCACAAGAGCATGCATGTATGTATTATAGATTAAGACTGTTTTTTGGCGGGGGCTTTATAAACACTGAGCACCGTGCCCACGGTTGACTGGGCCTTGCTTGGATATGGCGATCCCATCGAGGGGTAGCCTTTTCTGCAGCTTGCCTGCAGACACACCTTGCCTCTGGCAGGAGAAGCGTGTAATCATAACAATAATGATACCAATAATTATTTCGCACGTGATATCTGAGGTTATTTTGCCTATAAATGGCTGTGGCAGGTTTGAAAGGGGTTTGTTCACCTTGGGGTCCAGGAAGGTGGAGCCGCGATAGGAGGGCACCCGGATCTGGCCGCCAAAGCTGCTGAGGTCCCCAGACGCCTCCAGCTCCTGCGCAGCAAGCAATGTCTGTCACTTGCAGCCTTTCTGTCAACCTTGACATGCGGCTTGGCTGCAGCTATTGCAAAGTGTCTGCAGACGCACCTTGCCTTTGGCACAAGTGGCATGTGAAAAGAGGAACTATGATATCCGAAAGTGGTGTGGTGTGGGCGTGCCTTGATGGTGAAGAGGAAGGGAACGCGCTCGCCGCCGGGCAGCTGCACAGTGATGGGGGCCAGATTCAGGGAGTAGGAGTCACTCTCCTTCAGCACAACTGCGCCGTTGGGGCCCACCTTCAAATCCGCCTCGATCTGAACAGCCACATGGGTTAATCTATTAGTCAGATGTGATGCACATACATTGCTGTTTGCTGCGCAAGGTGTGACAGGGGGTCCAAGAATTTTTCAAGCCAGCCCCTTAAAAGGGCAAGGGTTGCAAGTAAAGCAATGCTGAGATGGTAAGCTCTGCTTGACAAGTATGTCTGGTTGCAGTCGCGAGAAACAGCCATAAATGGTCTATCTATGCAGAGATGTCTGCCTGGAGCCATGTCCGATGACTACTTTGTGCTGAGAAAATGGGACAGCACAAGCGCTGATCATGCGTTCAAAAGGAGTCACTTACATCGCTCAGGTTGGTAGTCTGACGGGTGAGCAGTTTGGTGTTAGACCACTGGGGGCCTGACCCCTTCGTCAGTCCTTCCTCCTGGACCTGTGGAATGCAGGAGTGTGCACAGGTCAGGGAGAAACCAATCCCAGCTAAGAAATACCTGATCACCCAGATCTGACAGATGCCAATACCGACAAAACTTTCGCACAGATGCACACTTGAGCGCAGTCTCGTGCAATTCATAGAAGATTCAAGATTAATATGTCCCACCTGTATCTTTGTGGGCTCCAAGCACAGGTTCTTCAGCTTATAGGTACCAGGCTTGAGATCGGTCAGGTTGGTGGAGCCCTCCTCGATCAGCGGGCACACGGCAGCCAGGCCGGTACCTCTCACCTCGTTGTAGCTCATATTCTGCAGCTGGTCGTACGTGATGGCGCTCGCTGCCTGTCCACAGCACGCAAGACAGTCTAGGTTTCTTTCCTTTGGACGTTCGAAAGATCAGGTCTATTTCGGTCCTTTGATACATAGAAAATATCTCGCAGAAACCCACTCCAGACGAAAGAAGAGCGGCTGCTACAATTGCAGCTGCCGTTTGAGCCGCATGGGTTGCTCCCGGCAGGAAGTCCGGTCCAGCAGGAGGACCGCGCTGGTTGGTCGCGCGAGGCACAGAAATCTTCCTCGAACGCCTGATGCGCAGACACACCACTTTTTGATGCATATAATTCTGCTCCCTCTTTTGTTTGAGCTCTGAGAATGAATGGAATTCGCCCACGCGTACGAAGCCGCGTCGGAAAGATTGTAAATTTCTCTTGGCGAGCGTCTTTGAATGTTACGGAAACATCCAGATGGATGGAACAGGTTGTAAGTGTTCTCTAGCTGGTGTCTAAACAAAGAGGTGTTCTGCAACCAAAGCCTGAAAACGCGATACGGGATGCATCACCTCGGTGCACGCTGAACACCGACGGAAAATGTCGAGGCGAGGCGAACGCTTGGGGATGATGCCAGGAGCGACATTTTCGTGCACTTGCTTGAATTTGAAGGGACAATCGTCTCGACAGAGCGTGCAGGGCCGTACTGCGAATCACCACCTTTCTTGGATCCAGATTTGGGTTATCCCTTGCAGAAGAATCGCACAATCTGTTAGTCATCCGTTTGGATGGCAATGCAGGATTGGAGAGTGGAATTTGCGATGCATGTTCTCATCAGCATCGAGAGGTAGATTCCAGTTACAGATATTCAAATTCTTTGCTTTGATCCTCGATAACTAGCTTCTGCAGGAAGAGGTGACAGCAGACTGTCGGCACCAGATGGCCTGCACTGTACCGACTCAGTGCCACTGTTCCAGCAGACAGAGTGCAGAGCCATTTACTGCGCGTAGAACCAGCCTGACATTCACATGCAGCTTCCAGCGACAGAGATGGCCGCTTTGTGCTCGCACAAGGAGGCGCCCATCCCCACAGAACCTGACGAGCAGGTGTGCTGTTGGCGGGGCACAAATTTTGATAGATGCTGTTTACCTCCAAATTCAATCTTTCATGAATACCAATGGCAGGAATGCGGTCACTGGGACTGTTCCATGCCTCGATCATTTAATGTCAACAACATGATGGGCTCTTATGATTAAATTGTAATACAGCACTGGATGATTGCAAGGCAAACCTTGCGTCTAGGTTTCCTCACGAGACCACACTCGTCCTGCAGAACGTGCCGATTAACCTTCCTGCTCAAATGTTTTGTCCTGCGCAGGTCTCCAGTGCAAACAAGGGGCCAGCGGTTGCGGGTTTTGGCCCTTGGAACAGAGGAGCTTGCTCAAGGGATCGACAAAGGATCGAGGGTTCGTGTGAAGGGGGAGCTCATCATCTACCACTCCCCCAAGCTTGGAGCAAGCTTCAATCTTGAGGGAAAGGAGGGAACTGTATTGGATGTGCGGGCCCAATCCCACTGCTATTGCCTATTTGCCTATCCTTGTGGTCTGTCTTTGCAGAGATGACTGGATATAACTCTCATGTGTGATAAGGGCTTTTGCTGGTGCAGATTGTGCAGCAGTACAAGGGGGAAAAGTTGTCGGCAAATCTTCCATACAAGGTGGAATTCATGATTCCAGTGGAGGGCAGCAAGGATGTTAAGCTCATCGCCCATTTGGTACGGACAGTCGTTCTTTCATGAGCTCTGGATCCATTGATCACATGTACTGCATGCCCTCGACGATGTTGCTCTGTTGATAAAGATTGTCTTGCATGTGCAGGCATCCACAGAGATCGAGGCGGCTTAAGAGGTCCCTATCTACCTCGGCTTCTGTCAAAGATGGTTGGAGACCGAGGAGCGCATTGCATTCAGCGAAGGTCCGAGGGGAGAGAGGAAGTTATGCAGCTGTATTTTTCAGTCAATTGGGCGTGGTGCATGGAATTCGGGATGCACTTGAGTCAGAATCGCAGGCTCTGAAGTTAAACGCTCTGTGCTGGAAAGGAGACGGTGCTGGAATTGCAGTGGACGCGGGTGACTCCGCATGGCATGCCAGATGCTGGTTGGGAAGAATGAAGAACGTGAAGTTGTTGGATGGAGAGAACTCACTTGGGGTGTGATGATTCCAAGCACCGGTACTATCAATACTCCGGACATGCATTGTTGGCATGTTGGCTGAAGCTGAAGCGCATCCAAATTGGATCGGATTGCACCAACTTGAAGTTTGTCCACTTGGCCATTCAGTCGACAAGTATCATCACCCAATGCTTCACCGCAGTCTGTAGCTGCCATGTATCATGCTGCTCTGTTGCCTACATCAATTTGATCATGATGATCAGTATCTTTTCTATTCTCTGTGTGTTTGCCAAAATTTTGCCAAATGTTTTCCAGTGGAAAGTTCTGATCTCTCCGCAACTTGCGCAACTTTGCTGAACCTTTCACAGACACAGTCTCCTGGCCGCCCATAGGCGCCCACGGTTGGGCTCCCCACGTGGCACTAGGTACAATGTTCCCGCGGGTGCAATGTCAGCCTAGGCCTATCAGCTGTGACGGATATTCTATGAGTCATGATGGTCAAGACAAGCTTCCAGAGGTGATCAGTGATTAAATCAGCAAATCATCTGCACGCTGCAGCCACTGCCAGTGGCAGAGTCGCACCGTGACTGCTGGCAGCCGGCGCGCAGCCAACGGGACAGAAGGGCACAGTTCTGTCACTCAGCGGAGGCTCCTAGCTTCTCCTGCCAGTGTGCCACGATCAGCCTGCTCCCCTTTCTGATCAGGAGTGCAGCGGTCCCCCCTTTGGTCCGCATGGGACATTCTCTGAATGGGAGAGAAAGATTTGGACCAAGTCCTGGGAAGCGCCAGATTTGGCTCCCCTCTCAGAAAATATCCCAGGGATCCTCAGATACTTCTCGAGTATCTCGGCATCAGAAAATCCCGCACTGAAGCTTCGACCCTGCACTTTTCACGCAGACAGCAAGAGTGCTCCCAGCAGCCCTTGGAGAAGTACGCGATCGGGAGGCAAAAGCTTGCACTTGTGAAGCCGTGACCAGGAGGCACTGGTGTCTTCCCAAAGGACCTCACAGGCACCTCCTCGTCGACGGTGTGGAACGCGGGAGGGAGACTTCGCGATCTAGGGCTGGCATGAAGCCAGCAAAGGACATGATGTCCACAGTTTAAGGTTGGACTCTGTCTGAAGAAATTACGCGCTTTGGGACAACCCTCCAGTACTTAGCACGCAGCTTTGGCGGTCACATGCTTCCGTACGCAGCAGTAGTTGTCCGACGTTCTTTCGGACCGCAATGGTCTGCCTTACTTTCGAACCGTTGGTGCCGCCGCCGAAACGCCGAGGCCGGCTGCAGCTGGCTGACCTTCCAGTGGATGGAGTTAAAGAGTTACCTTCAGCAGTCCAGAGTGACAGTGACCGGTGGAAGCACATCGAGCCGAAGGCTGTGAACATATGGAAAGATTTCTTGCTAGTTGTGCACGACAAGAACGCGATAACGTGCGTCTTATCACCTTTTTCGTTGTGGTGCAGGTTTTGATTAGTAGGTGGAGTTCGACTCCAGCACTGCTGTAATGGCACAGCAGAATAACCTTGAGCAAGGAAGGCATCTCAGGGTAATGTCAATAACCAATCTTTAAGACTGCGAGGACGGCAATGTCCACTGGTGAACGTTATTGAACAGTTGTGGGATTGTTGAATTGACACAGTGCAGCCCTTTCACTTTGTCTGTCATATGACAGGTTGGGCCTCCCTGCCAAACTAAGGACATCTGTAGTCCCAGCCTTGAAGACCTGGGGCAGGCGGCCTTCAGGCAAGCGGCTGCTCTCGCACACAAGCAGGCAGCCGCCAATTCTGGTACAGCACCGGCTCCTACTCGATTTCCCGTCTGCCTCTCCTACTTGCGGCTCGTAAGCTCATTCGCCTTATGATATATATTGGCACTGACGCAAGTCTTCAACCTGCAGGAGACGCCAGGCCGCGGCAGGGGATGGGAGAAGACAGCTTGAGTGCTGGGCGGCGCTTGGGCAGCGGCGGTGGGGCCACTGCCTCGCTGGCCCATGCAGATGAGCCCTCCAGGATGCTCAACAGCGACAGCGACCGCCCGGAACCCATCCGCCCACAGGTGTGCCACTCTGCCTGTGGTCTGTGCACCCCTTGCGAATAGACGTCTCTGCATTTTGCATCAGTGCTGCAGTTACTTCGGCATTTAATGAGAAAGGCCTAAGGGCGTGGAAGGGTGATCAACATTGCATACGGCAGCCTGTACGGAACGGGGTATTCAAGCGCTTAAAAATGCTACTGCGTGTGTCGAGCGCAGGCGAAGTCGATCAGGGCGGGAGAGCCGGGCTCGGGCGGCACGGGGACGGCCGCGTCGGACTGGCGCCGCAACTCGCTGAGCGCCAAGAACTGCGAGGGCAGCGCGACGTCCGACGAGGACCACCCGCGCCTCGTGCCGCGCCGCGGGGCCGGCCCCGACCTGCGCAGCAGCGGAAGGGAGATTGACGAGTACCTCATGCGCCTGCTGCACGCCGGGTCCGTCACCGCCTCAGAGGCCGCCTTCTACCAGAACGAGGTCAGTCTTCCCTCTGTTCCATGGCAAGAAGCAGACAAAGGGAATGAGAAGACTGCATCATGATTCCATGATGCAATTGTGGAGGAGTTTGAAGCCCATCACTGTTGCAGTGTTATTCGTATGCTTCACCCCAAAAATTCTAACTAGTCTTTGGATGGAACTTTGTACAGGTGCCCGACCAGCAAGCGCCCACGTCGTTGGCGTTCCCTGCCGGCTGGAACAATGCGCGGCCGTGGTTTGAGGCGGCGGGGCAGCAGCAGGCGGCCGCGCGCGCCGGCGGCAGCGGCGGCAGTGGCAGCGGCGGTGCCGGCCAAGCTGGCGTGCGGCCGGCCATGCCACCGCCTGCGTTCCCTGCTCAGCCCTGGCAGGGCAGCCGTCTCGGTCCCCTCCCTCCCATGGGCCCCTTCCCGCCGTCAAACCCGCACCTCGATGACGTGCGCCCTTACACCCCTTACTTGCCCTGTATTTCTTGGCAGAATGCACCAATGCTCTCTGTTGTGGTACGATAGCTGGTGGCGATGGAAGGGACATGGTGCATGCTGCTAGGACTCAGTCCTGTTGAGTATTGGTGGCTGGTGTCCTGTAGCAGACGGCTGAAAACTATTCTGTGTGATGAAACAGGCGACTCAGGTGCGCGGGGAGTCGAGCTGCGGCGGAGCGGTGAGTGAGGGAGGCATTGGGGAGGGCGTCAGCGCTGGAGAGTCGCAGCAGAAGTGGCCCAAGACGCCGAGCGCAGCGCCGCAGCAGCGGCAGCAGCAGCCGCAGGAGCCGGAACAGCCTTCCTCCGCGCGGTGGCTGCATGCGCTCCTCGGGGAAGCCGGAATTGCCAAGGTTGGCGCGACCATGCTCTCCCAGCAGGAAACCCTCCAGCAGCAGGTGCCATGCCCCCTCATTACATCACTCATCATGTGTTCCCATGGCAACGCGCATGTTGATGTGACGGTCACTCGAGCGAAGATTGTGAGGCGCTGACCTGTGGTGGATTGCTGTGCACAGGTGGCGGATCTGCACCGGCTAGTGAAGCGGCAGACATCGCTGATGGAGGAGGCAGCAGCAGCGCAGGCGGCCGCGGCAGCGGCCGCCGCCGCCGGCGCACCAGGCAAGCGGCAGAAGCCGGGCGGCTGGCCGGGCGACAACCAGGACCCGCAGACGGTGCTGGTGAGCAGCCTGGGAGGCGGCGGCAGCGGCAGCATGCCCAGCAGCAATGCCAATCTGTCCGGGGGCGCTGCGGCCACCAGTGACGAGGGCGCAGTGTCGCGCGAGACACTGCGCGTGACAGCGCTTGCGCAGCGCTCGCAGCAGCTGCGCAATGGCAGCGCGACCGTGGCCCCGGCGCCGGCCGCCCGCGCGGCGGCGCATGACGGCAAGCCGCAGCGGCCGTCTCTGGACAGCAACGCCTCTGAGCAGTTGGACTTGGGCAGCATGCGTGGTGCGGCACCTGCCGGCATGTGCGGCGGCAGCAATGTCACCTGCCAGCAGCTGCAGGAGGCGGACGCTCGTCTGCGCTCGGCCTCCCTGGATCTGTCGCAGCAGGGCGCCGCCGGGGGGCCCATTGATGGCAGGTCCCCCCTGGCGGCGGCCCTCAGCGGGGGGTCCCTTGTCAGAGCTGCGCTGCGCAGCCTTGAACAGCACCAGCAGACGCCGCGGGCGGCGCAGGGGCTTTCCTCTCAGGCCTCGGGTGTCGACAGGTTCCTACAGCAAGGGCGCTTTGACGACGCCTCCACGCAGCAGCAGGCAGCGTTTGCGCAGCAGAGCTTCATGGCGGCTGCCGGGCAGCGCCAATTTCAAGACCAGCTAATGTTCTCTGCTGGGGCCCAGCAGCCTGGTGCGCCCCATTGCAAATTCATTTGTGGATGTGGGTTTATCTCATACTTTGCCATTCTGTGACTGCGCCTCTGTCCTCTTCCGTTGGATATGTTCTGCGCTGAACGATCACCGGGCCTTTTGTCCTTTGCTAAGGATGAGGGGATGTGACTAACGCAAGATTTGCCTGTACAGGGTCGGCCTGGTATGGGGAGGCGATGATGCAGATGCAGCAGCAGAGCTGCATAGCTGCGTTTGACCCCCGGTTCTTTCCTTGGTTCTACCAATCTAATATGTCCGCGTCCGCCATGAATGCTGGTGGCTTCAATGGCTTCAACCCAGCAGGTGCGCCCTGCCCCTTCACATAATTACGATCAATTCAGCACAACTTGTGCATGAGATTAATTACCGCACCTTACTGGCTGTCCAATATACAGGGCGTGCTGCCAAGTGAGTCGTCTTATGTTATGTTGTTGCGTGCAGGCGGCATGTGGCAGCAAGCCATGATGCCCAGCATGCTTGGAATGAGATGCAACAATGGCGACTTCAACGTGCAGACAAACCCTGCCAAGCCCTCCACGCAGGTGTGCTCCTGGAAGTTTCCTGTGCTTCATGACCCTACCTAAGATGGTTCAGGGTGGTGTCCGGCTGAGAAAAGTGGGATCTCTGTGCTCGGACAGTGGCATCCAAGAAAGGCATGTGGGCGTCAGCCCCAGCTGTTGTCGTAGGACATGGACCGAGCAAAAGGGTGTGTGCACAGGGCGGCGGGATGTTTGACGGCCACAGCATGCACCAGGCAGCTCAGGAGAGGCAGCAACAGGATGGCAAGAGCGCTGCAAGCCAGGGCAGCGCTCGCGAGTCTTCTCACGGAGAATCCAATGCAGCGTCGTCCATGCAAGAGGATGGCACTGCATCGGCCGGAGACGAGGCCACAAGCTCCGTTGATAACCGGGTGTGCATTGCCTTCCTTTGCTTTTATGCTTCTCTCTGCATCATTGACTGGGGTATTGACAGTCAATCGTCATAATATCAATGTTGATAAACGAGTACCCCTTGCTGGCAGTTATTGGTCACATGGGTGTGGCTGAACAGTTTGGGGTGCATGCAGGGGAAGAAGCGGAAGCACTGAGAAGCAAAAAAACACCTGGCAGTTCCTAAAAAACTGGCAAGGTGGTGGATTTATTTTCCAGCAGAATTTGATCAGGAGTACGCAGCAGCTTTGTCACAATTGGATGGCAGACTTAAGGATCTTTCTGGCTGGAGCGCAGCTCGTGCTGAACTTGTGGCTTCCATGCGGATGACACAGTATTGAACTCAAAAATCTGTTGCGTGTATCTTGATGGGAGTGCAATCTGTCGGTCCTTCACGCACGCATTGTGGCTTTTCCATGAGGGTGGCAACTTTGGTGGTGGACAAAGAATTGTTTCCAAGGATCAAGAATTCGTGACGCGCGTCACTTGTACTGTTATGCTGGGTGTGGTATGGTTGGTAAATTCACATGCACTTAGGTATCCATGATTGGGTGTGGTCAGACAGTCAGGAAAGGTCACACCGTGCTGGTGTTGGATTTCAGAATGCAATCTTTGAAGAAACTGACCATCTAAAGCCGGCCATGGCCAAGAACGGGCTTGCTAGGCGTGCAAACAATTTTTTATGGCAATGATGAGGGCACGTACCAGGTATTGTAGCCCTTTTACAGCAATTCTTTGCATTTCCCCAGGCCCTGAGGCTGAGGGTATAAGTTGATAAATGTATGTCGGAGGCTTCTCCTGATCAGTTCGTGCTCGTGCTCGTGATCAGAAAAGTTCGTGCTTGCCAGGGACTGCCTGCTTTTGAAATTTCAGTGCATGGATGCGCATGCCAGGATCTTGTGTTCTTATGGGTTGCCATCTTGTTATGTCCGGATTTGTATTCTCCTCTCTGTCTTAGCTCTGAGTTGTTGGCCGTTATCTTACGATACCAAGAAGAATGATGAGAGGTTCAGGAAACTCAAGCTTGCATGGATACAGAGTATGCGTGTTGATTTGGACACTTGAAGCAGAGTGCGCCAGATTGCATTTTGCTTACATAACATTTTGTAATATTTGGGAGCTATATTTATGTCGCCACTGACAAGGTGATTTGCATGCATGGTCCCTATCATGATATTATGTAAGTCTACTACTCTCACCCACTGCTGTGCAGCAGAGTACTGGATGCTACTGCTGGCATCAGAATAAAAGAAACACGCATGTTGACTGCTAAACCCTAAAATCTCTTTTCTGCATCTTTGCCTCTCCGAATCTGAAAATCGCCTCTGCGAACACTTTGAAGCTGAAGCGATGAAAAGAATAGTCCTCACTACTGAATGCAAATTATGCTACACTTCACAAAAACAATGATTGATGTACATATGCCCATGTTTGACAGATTGGACAAGACCTTCAGCTTTGGCAGATCTGCCGATCTCCACCGCGCTGCCTCATTATGGCATGCCGGCCGCATGTGTGGAAAACTGGCAGAAGATGAGGAGGACATGCACAGCGAAGAAGTAGAGCAGCAGACCCACGCGCCCATATGGCTGGCCCTGCATCACACAGCAGCCTGCTCACAACAGCGCTGGCAGCAGTGCAAGCAACATGCCCTCAGCTGCTGTGACAGCCCACGCAGAGGTGGTACTTTTCAAGTCCTTCCAAACATGAGAAAAAGGGGAGAAAGAGACACCGCTCCTCAGCGTGGGCAACAGTAGCCTTTGAATAGCAAACAGTGCTGAAGTACATGCAACAGCGGAACAGGAGACATTACTCTGTTGCAGGCCCTCCAAGCAGAAAGCATCAAGAGCTACTTTGATAAGCAAGCAAGCAAGCAGAGCTTACCTGCAGCCAGCGCAGGCTGGAGGAGGTCACGCGGTCAAACTGCTGCGCTGCCGTGGCGGCCTGCGCGGGCGCGCGTTGCAGCAGAGCCACGCTCGTGAGGGGCCGGAATTCCGACGCCAGCCGGCTTGGGTGCGGCGTGTAAGCGCCCCCTGCACCGTTCGCATTACTAACTTTAAATGCTGCATTTCAGGGGGTACTAAACAGTAGCATTCACCACCCGCAGCATTCTTACCGAAAATGTCAAGCAAAGGCAGGTCCTGCTGATAAGGAGATACCAAAATGAATACGTGATAGAACTAGAAAGCGAGAGCTCAAGACAGTCCAGGTTTTGGATGCCGAGACAGCTCAGCTGATCCTTTCTGTGGCACTCTGGCTACCCGCACATGTGTAGGGCGATGACGCAGCAAAGACATGGCAGCGAGCAGCAACAATTGTCACATATTGATACCATGGAACTGTGCATTTGTGAGGTTGCTCACCGGAAGTGCTGGGGCCTCCGTCCTCGTCATCTTCCAGCAAGGCAGCCTCCGGGTCGTAGTCATCCGGCCGCCGAGCGCCGGCAGCCTTGCGCGAATGCTGCAAGCACAAACACAAACAATTAAAAATCTACACATTCCAGTCGCGGACACTGTAACCACTTGATCCGCAACTCAGCAGGCAATGGCAAAGTAAGGACAGGGGGATGCATTGGGTAAGCAGGTGAGGCAGTTGAGGGCGCTCACAGCGGGATTTGGTGGCATTGCGGAGGCGGCTGAGCTGGCGTGCGAGCGCTGCAGCAGCTGGGTCATGGGTTGCTCCGGCGAGTCGTCTGCGGACGCTCGGTAGCTGCTGCGGCTGCATGGCCCAGGAATCCATTCATCTCAACAGCTCATTCACTCCACAGTATTCCCAGATTCACAAGCTTCCTTTGATCTCACTGGACCAGACACAACATGCACGTCTTCCATTGGGACAAAGTCCTCCCGCCGTAGCAAGCCTGATTGAACCCATCGACGCCTAGCGTGATCAAACACATGCTTTGATGATTGATGCAGAAATCATAAGGATGTCTTGCGTGAGGAGGTCTGTGGTGGTGGTCACCTGGGGGTGGCGGCTTGCATGAGGCTCAAGCGCTGCTGCAGGTCATCCCTGTCTGCAGTGGCAGCCTCCAGCGCGCCGCTCAGCTGCGACCTCTCCTGCTCTAACACCTGCACCTGCTCCTCCGCCTGCAGCGCATCAACCAATCTCTTGAATTCCTTCACTAGCGCACAGTGTCCTCAACCCATACTGACAGCAACCCTGCTGGTCTCTGTGTGAAACTCAACTTAAGAGTTATATACAACCTCGGCACAGGAGACCGCAGCCGTTTATTTGCTGTGGCAAGGGAGTGCTAGCATTAGAGTGCACGATATTGCGAGCAGGAAGCATGATGCATCTTAAGCCTGAATGAAAGAGTAAGTACTGCCCATGGGTTGAAAAAGGGAATGAGGATACATACCGCGCAGGCCAGCTGCTGTGCCTTGTGCTCCAAGTCTGCCTGCTGCTCCTCCAGCGCCAGTGCAAGGGCCCCCACTTGGGCATCCAGCTTGGCTGCACACGCTACCACCTCCTGCAGGCAACGTCCCCGTCAAGAGACTTGCTAAGGTAAACTACACATTCTTTTGGTAATCGAAACATTTGATGCAAGTGCAAATGCAAGTCGCCAGAGCACATGTGCCACCACCTGCCGCAACCAGGCTCTGACTGAGTGGCATTTGCTGCACGTCAAGTGGCACTTAGCCAACGCTGGGAAGCAGCACACATCAGCACATCTCCAGGGAGTTCACGGATTTTTCCCGATGATTCTTCCATATCATCATCGGCAAGTATATATTCCAGCAAACAGCATAGGGGCAGTCTTGCCTGCATCTGAGGCAGCTGTGTTGTGATGTTGGCAGCCTGCCCCTCCAGGGCAGCGACCAGGCTGTGAGAGCGGCCGATGCGCTGTGCCACGTCCCCGGCCCGGGCCTCTGCTCGCGCCAGCATGGCAAGCGCCGTCCCGGCGTCTGTCGCCACCATCGCCGCTAGCTCCCCATTACTCCGCTGCTCATTCTGCTGCTCAGATGCACTGTCGGAGGGAACGGCATCGTCCTGCGCTGGATGCGAGCTGGGTTGCGTGGTTTGCGGCGGCAGCTCCCCGCTCAGTCCAGGCCGTTTGCCCTGGATGCACAGGAGCCAATTAGTGCTGCTGGAGACTCAGCGGATTATGGGTCCGTACACAGGTGTCTGCTGCATGGAAGCATGCAAACTATTGTGGCATGGATATGTGCTGGAGGTGCTTGGGTCACCTGCAGCTGGTGGAGGCGCGCAAGATTCTGCTCAGCGTCCTCGGCTCGGTCCTCCTGCTGCTGCAGCTGCGCCATTGCCTCTTCGTACAGCGCATCCGACTCAATCCTGCACCGCCAAGCAGTGCTCAAAACCCACACCTTTCATACAAGCACTTCAAAAAAGCAGCGCGGCACAGACCCACGGCATACATGCGGTGCTGCTGCACCTCAGACCTCCTGAACCATTGATGGCTTGCACTCACCAAATACTCTTTGAAAAAACGTTGTGACAGAAGCATGCCAGAGGGCAAGGGACGCGCACCTGGACTCTTCTGAGGCGGCCAGCTGCTGCGAGGTGCGCTCCAGCTGCAGGGCCAGCTGCATGTTCTTCTGCCGCAGCTCGTCTGCAGTGTTCCTGGCTGCTGCTGCGTCGGCAAGCCGGCCCTCAAGCTGCGAGAGGGTGCTGGCCTTCGCATCCAGCTCGACCTCTGCAGCAGTGCACCTCGCATCCAGCTGTGCCTTTGAACTTTCCGCCTCCTCTGCTCTGGCTGCCAACTGAGCGGCCTCGGCTTGCAATGCTGCCAATTGATCTTGCACTGTTTGCGCCTCAGCTTGCATTTCATCTATCTGCGCAAGAGCCTCTGTCAGCCTGTCGGCTGCGTCGCCCTGCTGAGACAGCCGCTCGTCCTTTTGCGCCAGCACAGCTTCCAGGGCCGCGGCAGCTTCCTCCTGCGTGCGCAGCTGCCGCCTGGCCTCCTCCAGCTGCGCGAGGGCGCCGCTCAGCTGCCCGGCAGCCGCCTGCGCGTCCGCCAGCTCAGCACGGAGCCTGTCCAGCTTGGCTTCTGCGCTCTCCGCCCGCACCGTAGCACCTGCACCGGCACAGCACAGGTTGAAGCCAGCAATACATTCCATGCAAGCACATAGCACGCCCAGAGCAGTGTGAGACTGCACTTCCTACCAGGGTTGCAGCTTCTCATTGAGATTCAGTACTGCTAAGCAGCAGTCCATTGTAAACCCGCAGATGTGGCTGCAGACGCCCTCCATGTATTACCATATGGTGCCCGGCTTCATATTTGCCAATCTCGTAAGTGACAATTTATATATTCGATGCTACAAGTTAAATGGTGTGGTTGCACTCACCAATGCACTGGCTCTCCCACTTGTCTGCGCGGTCTGCCTGCTCCTCGGCCTTGGCGGCCGCGCGCGTCTGCCGCTGCCGCGCGTCGGTGAGCTGGCGAGTCACATCGTCCAGCTGGCGCCGCGCTTCTGCCAGCTCAGCAGCCAGCGTGGCACGGCCCTGTTCCTCCGCAGCCCTCGCCCCGCTGATGACCTCCTGCAGACTCTCCACCTGCACAGGTGGGTGCGCCATTGCAACTCTTACATGCTGTATACATCAACCTGACATCATCAGGGGCCGAGTAATTTGCACCAAGAGAGTATAATTTGGTGTGATGGTTATGGCCGTGTCAGGCAGCTGCATGATTGTTGCAACTGACCTTATTTAGGGCCTCTGCAAGCTGGCCACTCGTCTCGGCAAGATCCGCCTCCTTCGCCTGGAGAGCCGTTTTGGCCACCACCTTATGGGACTCCGCCTTGCTCTGCACCCTTTGCAGCTCCACCTGTGCACACATTGGCAACATCGTAATCATGTATTTTCCAAAATGCCGCAGGCAAAAGTCACACTAGGCATTGGATGGGAGTTCTTGCCATGCCAGCAGATGGGCAGAGCAAGCACTTACGCACCGTCGCAGCAGCCAACTTTTTTTCCAGCCGTCCTGTTGTCTCTTGAGCCCCTTGGAAGCTGACCCCCAGCGCGGCAAAATCAGCCCAAACCTTGGACAGTGCCTCATCTCTTGCGGCCAGGTCACCCTCCAGGGCATTTGCTCGAGTCTCAGCAGATGCTGTGGCAGCCGCAGATGCCTGTGAAAAAACACCCACGGAACACAGTCAGCACAGTGCCACGTAATGTTTCTTGCATGACAGAGGTATATTCAGGCAGATCCCATATCAACACATGAAGGCCTTCTTCTTCTCCTCGATATCAGGGGGTACTACAAGCTACATGTAATTATTAGCAAGCCGTTGTCTACATCCTAACAAGGGTGCATCTTCCATTCCCTGATAAGTCCCTTGAGGCAAGTCTGGCATGCGGTGCGCTTGGACAGAGATGCACATGTCCAAGACATCAGGAACGCTCAGCAGACGAGTACCTCCAGGTCAGCACGCAGTGTGGCGACAGTCTCCTCCAGCTCAGCGCGCGCTTTGTCAATGGCCTTGCCCTTCTTGACGGCGCCGCGCAGCTTTGAACGCAGGCCCTCCAAGCTCTCCTCCCTCGCAGCATCCCCTGCCTCCACCTACAGATCAATGCACAACCATATAGGTCGCGGGGGTACTTGCACCCATTGAGTCACCCGTTGACTAAAGGGTTACTCGGTGTGGCGAGCTCTCCTCATGGGGCTTGTGGTGGGGAGTGACTCATCAATGCACAGCTCAAAGGGCTCTGTACCTCTCACATTGCACTTGAAGTCCGGTACTAGGACCTTTGAGCTCAGACTTTTCTTGACGAAATGCGGCAGCGGTGCCCGGCAGATGGGCTAACTAGTCTTATGCAGCTGCTCTGTAAAACAGCACTGTGCATAACAGCAGTCACACGGGTGCCTATGAAGAGCAAGTCATATGTGAGCTGCTCACCCTTGGGACACCAATACGAGCTACTTGGGTATATCAGTCTCCTCACGTCCCAATGAGTAATCGAGAGTCGGTCCATCACCAATACGGCAACAGGTATTGGAGAACACATGTTCTTCACATGTGGGCAGCATGCATGCGCACCTCCCGCGGGGCGGCAGCGGCGGCGGCGGCCTTGAGCTGCTCGATCTCCTTTTGGGCCTGCGCGAAGGCCTCCTCCCAGCCGGCCACCATTTCCCTCAGCTCCTCTGACTCTGCCTGCGCCTCTCCAAGCAGCCGTCTGGCCTCCTCCAACTCCGCATCCATCCTGCGTGCCTGCGCCTGTGCCTCCTCCGCCTGCCACACAATACCATTTTTCACGTTTACTTCCCTGGACACAAAGGCGCGTGTGTGGCGGGGAGACATCATGCGCAACTCCACTCTCTTGCAACGGCTCACATATGCCTTGGGTTTCCATCGCTGTATATATGAAATGACAAGATCAGCTGAAGCTTTGCTATAAGCTGTGAAGGTTTGCCATCAAGAACCTTTCTTCCTCTTTGCATCTTGAATAGCGATACAGTGCTCACTGAGCTTCCATGCATGACTAAAGAACAACAAGGAAAGTAGCATGCCTGTGCCTCGCGCGAGTCGGCCTCCTCTGCCAGGCTGGTGTGCTGGGCCTCCAGGATGGCCAGGCTGCCCTCCAGCTCCTGCACCCTCCCTGCCTTGTCCTGCACAGCGTCGCAGCAATGTTGAGTTACACTCTCTTTTTCCTGAGAACCTTTTTCTAATGCTTCCATGCAGATTCACACCTCCTGAGGTTGTTATTTATGTTCGAAATATCTGAGCAACGGTACCTGATGTTCACCTCGTTTGAGTGCACCCATGCATTGGCATATGGCTTCACTCTAGATAAATGAGGTTGTCATGTGGATGAATACCTGGAGTGCGGCCAGTTTCGCAGCCAGCTCGCCGGTGGTGCTGGCCAGGGTATCCTGCAGCTGCGCGGTGGCTTCCCGGGTGTGCGCCAGCTCAGCCTCCAGCTCAGCGGCTCGCCGGGTCCCCTCCGCCACCTCATCCGCCAGCTGGGCCACCCTCCCAGCAATATCTGACTCACCCCGCAGCCTCTCCTCAAGCGCCTTGATCTGCGCCTGGGCTGCACTGCTTTCCTTGACAGTGCTGTCCAAGCGCGCTTGCACTGTTACCAAGTTGCCGGCGGCTTGCGATTGGGTGGCTTGAGCGTCCTCCAGCAGACGCTGCACCTGTGCAGTCTGCTGTCGCGCATCCGCAGCCTCCGCCGCCGCCGTGTCGAGCTGCTCCTGCAGAGCCTGCATCCTGGCCTCCGCCGCAGCTAGCGCAGCGTCCTTGTCCATCGTGCTCTCCTCTCCAGCCTGCACTTTGGCCTGCGCCGCTGCAAGCGCGACTTCTTTGTCCGCCATGCTCTGCTGTGCAGCCTGCGCCTCGACCGTCCTCTGCTGCAGAGCCGCCTCAAGTTCACTCTCCTTTGCAACCAGTGACGCTTGTGCCGCCACAAGCTCGTCCCTGGTGGCGGCAAGTGCGGCTTCTTTGTCTACCATACTCTGCTGTGCCGCCTGCGTGTCGACCGCCCTCTGCTGCAACACCGCGTCGATTTCACTCTCCTTAGCAGCCAGAGCCGCGTGTGCGGACGCCAACTTATTCCTGGTGGCGGCCAGGTCAGCCTCGGCGGCGTCCACGCTGGCGCTGTTGTCAGACAGGGAGGCTTGCAGGGAGTCCCTTGCCGCCACCGCGGTCACCAGGTCATTATGGGCGGCGGCTGCGGCTGACTCGGCTGCCGAGAGCGAGCCCTGCAGCTCCTGTGCGCGTGCTGTGGCCTTCCTGTGGTCGGCCTGCTCTGCGGCCAGCTGCAGCACCAGCTTCTGCAGCTCGGTCTGCAGCGTCTGAGATGTGCCCTGCGTGATGCTGGCCTGCGACTCCATGTCTGACAGCGCCCTCTTTGCTGCTGCAGCCTCCTGCAGACAGTAAGCATAGAATGCCATCATTTATGTGCAAGCAATTTTAGAGTGTTGTCAACCAGGCATTGTGAATCACTTTATAAGACGCTTGAAATGTTGAAAAGCAATTGCAGGAGGGCTATAGCAGGCATAATGCATAGCTGTATGATTGTAGTGGTATGCACCTCTGCGACTTGCAGGCGCTCACTCTCCTTCTGCTGCACAGCAGCACTGAGCCGCTCCAGCTGCTGCGACAGAGCAGCCACATTCTCCTCCAGAGTAGCCACTCGCCCGTCCGCTTCCTGCTTGTGGGTGGCAGCATGCTCCTGCAGGGCTGCTTGCAGATCGGACACCTGCCTCTCTGCTTCCTCTGCCCTCCCCTGCAGCACTCCTGAGGCAACCTGCGCCTCTGAAAGCTGCTCACACGCATCAGCAGCCTCTGTCTCCAGCTGCACAAGCCGCTCCTTGCTGCCTGCAGCGGCTCCCTCAAGCTGAGTCTGCAGCTCTTCCTGAGCCTTGCGCGCTGCTGCGAGCTCATCGGCCAGCTCAGCAGCCTTGTTGCAGCTCTCCCAGGCTTCATCCTTCGCCTTGGCCAGCTGCGCCTGCAGCCCGGCCTCCCTCTCCAGCGCCTCAGCCAGCTTGGCGCTGCCCTCCCCATGCTCCTGTTCGAGCGCTGCCACCCTGGACTTTGCCTCTGCCAGCTCTCCCGCCACCTCCTGCCGAGAGGCCTCGAGAGCGTCCGCCCGGGTGTTGGCCTCTGCAAGATGTGCAGACGCCTCTTGGCTGGCGGCCTCTGCGTCGGCAAGCTTCGCAGCAGACACGCCGGCTTCTGACTCCAGCTGGCTCACACGGGTCTGCGCTGCGGCCAGAGCGGCGGTGGCAGAGCGGGCTAGCTCTGCCACCTCAGCCGTCTCGGTGCGCACCTGCGCCAGGGAGTCATCTGTGGCGGCCTGCAGGGCTGCCAGCTCAGCGGTCATGCCGTCCAGCTGTACTTGCGCATGTGCGCGGCCGGCGGCCACCTCAGCAGCCAGGTCAGCGATGTGCTGATCCGAGCGGTGCTGCGCCGCGGCCGCGGCCGCCTCCATCTCCTCCATGGCCTGCCGAGCCGCCGCCAGCTCAGCCGCCAGCTCAGCGACCTTGCAGGCGTGCTCATCCGCTGAAGCTCTGGCCTTGGCAACCTCCGCATTCGCCGCTTCATTTTCCTCTTTTGCGGCTGCTAACTCATCTGCAAAAGTTGCTCTCGCCTGCTCTGCCGCAGCGACAGCTTCATTGGGGTCCTGAAGCTGTTCATGAAGGTTGGCTGTGTTATTTGCTGCTGAGGCTAGCTGAGCCTCGCGCTCCATAATCTGCTCAGTCAGGGATTGCTTCTCCTGATTAGACGCGGCAGCACTTTCCTGCAGATCAGCCCTGGCTGCAGCCAGATCTGCCTCCAGCTGCACCACCTGTTGATCCTTCCCTTGCGCTGCCTCCAATGCAGCGCTGAGCTGGCTTTCGGAAGCGTGGCAAGCGTCTTCTGAGGCAGCGAGCTGCGCTGACAGGTCAGCATGCGACGCTCGCGTGGTCTCAAGCTCCTGCAGGCGCTTCTGGGCACCTATCAGCTCTGACTCCAGCTCTGCCGTTCTCGCCTGCGCCTTCCAGTTGCCCTCGCGCGCCGCATCCAGCTGCGCTTCCAGCTCCAGGGTGCGCCTCTCCGCAGCATCAGCCTGTAGCACCCATCACTGTCAGTATCATGTTGTTTATTGGGGCACTCTCCTGACAGACAGACCATCATGCAAGCAGGGAAACTGCGCACAATGCCTGAAAAGAGGGCGACTGGCGCTTGCTTTGCTTTGCACAGCGCACTGCTATGAGATGTCAGCCACAGGCGCTCGAACTCCGCCATGTCAGCGAGCGAGACAGCCTCCACGGATGCACTCGTTGCAGAAAACTCCTGTGCAGCCTCCGGCCTCTCATCGCGGCGCACCTTAGCCAGATATTCGAGGCGCGGCGAGTGGCTCCTGGAGACGCGGGCCTCGGCCAGCTGGCCCTCCAGGTCGCGCGCGCGTGCGGCCGCCTCCGAACGCACCGCTGACAGCTCCGCTCGGATCTTCGACAGGCGGCCGTCCGCCTCGGCGCGCGTTTCCGCCAGCGTTGCCTCCAGCTGCCTCACCTCCTGCCACAACAGCTTTACCTGTTGAGCTTCTGCCATCAGAGTATGCAGCACATTCTTGAGGACGCAGTGCAAAATTTCATGCCTCTTAAAAATGGCCCGTACTCAGCAAAAGAGGGCTTATTGCTGGGCATTAGTCTAGTCTAGGACCAGTCAATAGAGCAGACTGGGTGCGAGCAATGTTTATGTATGATTAAAAGCTTGAGGCATCCGAGGCATCCACCGCACCTTGATCTTCCGCTCAAATCGTGCTTCAACATCGGCGGCCGCGCCGCGCATGCTGTGCAGCCGGCCGTCCATCTCAGCAAGGCGCTGCTCGAGGGAGCTGCGGTCGGCGGCCGCGGCGCTAAGCGCGGACGCCAGCTCGCTCCTGAGCTGCCCGACCTGGTGCTCCAGACGGGCACGCTCGGCCGCGGCCGACGCCTGCGCCTCGGCCGATGCGCGTGATCCCTTGCCCTCCGCGCTCGCATCCACTACCATCTTGCGGCCCATCTCCGCCATCTGCCGGGCCAGGCCTTGTTATTGTCGTCACGAAGACACGCTCGATTGAAAAAAATCCATGATATCTTTTAGAAAAGATTCCATTCAACGAAGCCCACATTTTCCCGTCTGGTGGCTGGTGGTGCCACGAATATTACAGGACTGTACACTTTGTACAAAATGGACATTGCCTGGCATGGAAGGAGGAAGGTGGCAAGCACCTCATGCTGGAGCACGCGGAAGGCTTTCTCCATCTGCTCGGCTTCGGCATCCGCCTGCTTGGCCTGCTGCTGAGACCTCGCCAGCGCCTCAGACGTCTTCTTGAGCTTCCGCTGCACAGACATGCAGGAAGGCTTGCTTATTTCATGATTTACTTGCCCCAGAAATCCAGCTATGCATGAGTCGGCAAAGGTGAAGCGCATGCAAGACAGCCTCTCATGTAGAAACGCTATCGCCAGGGTGCCAGAGATACCATGTGGCGCTATTTGGGCCGCACCTGGAGCTCGGCATGCTGAGCTGCAGCAGCAGATTTCTGGGCGGCGAGTTGCGCCTGCAGGTCTTTGGCGGTGCCCTGCGCGGCGTCAAGTTCCTGCTCCAGGATGGTGATGCGCTGCTTGGCCAGCCCAGCGCGAGCATTCAGGTCGGCCACGCGCTCCTCCGCATCCTTCAGCCGCAGCTGCCACCGCTTTGCCGCCCTCTCAGCCTGCTCAAGCACATGCGGCAGTTCAGTTAGGATGATGCTGCACTCTATATTGCAATTACACAATTGAGAGCAAGTATCCAGTGACTTTACGCTGCAAAGCTATTTCTGGTGGCCACTACTACTGGCAGAACACACAATTCAGCGTACAACCTCTCTGGGTTTACGCTGCGCTCAATGAAAGCGAAGGATTGCAGTCCACAATGAAATGTCCTGCGTCTTCATGCTGCACTTCTGCTGGCCACTGCTACTTTTGATATTAGATGCTCAATTGCTCCATCACCCACAGAGTGCTTGACACAACCCGTGCCACAATTGAACGCACACACATGCTGACTAGTCTTTCTCGCAGGAATGCTGACACAATTTGCGCCAGTGACAGAAAAGCAATGTGTAGGGACATAAATTAGAGGGGCAAGGCATGACCTTCCTGGCCTCCTTGTCGGAGGGATCGCCTGGGGAGCTGCTCTGCAGCACAGCCTCCAATTCAGCAATGCGCTCGCGCGCAGCCGTCAGCTCCTCCTTTAGAGAAACCACTGACGGCTCGCCTTCGCCGCCCTGCATGCGTGCACACCAAACATTAGCCCCACTGCTGATTCTTTCCATGCATGCAGCTGCGCTCTCATGACCAATTCCAGAGGGTAGCAGTTATCGATTCTTAATATCAAGTATCAAGCATGAAGTGATACCTGGCACGTGAGTGACATTCAATCTGGTAACAAGAAGCATGAAAAGCAAATGTTCACCTTCCCTTCACTGCGTTGCCACTTGGAAAGCAAACAAAGCATCGTTACAGAGAATGATGGCCTCTCTCACGCAAACACCTAGGAACTTCTCGCCATCAGGAGGCAAATATTCCATGCAGCAGGAGCAGGAAGCACACCGCTGGCATTGGCAGCATTACAGCGCGCAGGCGCTCAAGTTCGGCCACATTAGTGCGCGCAGCGGCCTTGACGGCGGTGAGCTCGGCCTGCATCTGTTTTAGGCGTTCCTGCGCGTCCACCAGCTCCTCCTCGCGCGTGATCTCGCGCTGCCGCATCTGCGCGATCTCCCGGCGGAAGTCGCCCACATCCTGCCGCAAAGTAAGTTTGAAATGAGTTGAGAAGCCATTCCAAGCCCCTTTTGTCTGAAACATTGAGCTGCATACATGCATGCAGGTAGAATCTAGGCTGCCTTTACATGCATGCAGATACGCTGAGCAGGGAAACGGGCTGACAGCGTGTCTGCGTGCACACCTTGCCTCTGGCAGGGGAAGTGTGCAATCAAATGAATGCTTGCATGCACAGGGAGCAGTGTCTAGCAGATGCTCTGAAACACATGCATGCACAGTGAGCAGTGTCCATCAGATGCACATGAAAGCAGCGACGTGCGGTATTGGTGCTGGGGATTTGTGGCAGACCTCTAGCTCCCTATTGGCTGCTTCCAGGTCCTCGGACAGCTCCGCAAGCTGCTGCTTGGCCCGGCCCAGCGCTTCCGCGTCGCCGCTGCCCTTTGCTTTTGTCTCAGCCAGCTCAGTCACCAGCTTTTCATTCGCCTCCTGCAGCCACCGATCATCATATTGAAATCTACTGTACTCAGGTGATTGTCAAAACCAAACTTGGCTTGAGGGATAGGTAGTGAGAGCACAATTTTAGACGCCAGTCAAATTGAAGAATGCAACAGCATGCATGTGGGTGCAAGGAAATTCCATCATGTACCTCCATCTCATCCATGCGGAGGTGAGCCTCTCGCAATTGACCCACTGCACTCTCAGTCTGGCGCTGGGACACTGCCAGCTCCTGCTCTTCCTGCTCCCTGGCTGCCAGCGCTGCATCCAGCTGAGCCTGCAGCCGCTCCACCACATCTTCTAGGGCTGAGGGGCCCTCTTCTGCACGCACAGTAACACCCTCTTGACATGTGCCGCTTCGCATGTGTGCACTGCTGATCCTGCCGGATCAAGGCATGCCAGGACAAGATTCAGTATGCATGCATGCATGATAGACATTCGGTCTGAAGTCGAGTGGATGGGGCACACCTGAGACACTGCTGTTGGCCATGATTTCAAGGGCATCATGGAACCCATCATCGTGGGTGTCCATTCCTGCTACCTGTAGCTGTCCTCCCTGCTGCTCCCCATCCCGGCTTGCAAGGTCATCCAGACCATGACCGGCGCTGAGTTTCTTTGGCATTATTGTGTCCACTTTGGGTTTTTGAGGGTCGTGGTTCTCCAGGCCAGGGCTTGGAGATTCGTCGAGCCCATCCTGTTCTTCTCCTGTGCAGGGTAGTGAGATCAAGCATCCTGCATGCATGTGTATGCATGCAAAGCGGTTGCATCAGGGGTGAGAATAATCAGGAGATGCAATTGACGTACCTGACAGCCCTGCTACTGAGAGAAGTTCCTCTTCAAGGGTCACAGCCTGTCACAAGCAGTGACTTCAGCCAAGAATTAACTTGTAATAAAAGAATCACAAGTGGTAGACACGTGTATATAACAGTTGGGAATCTACATTATCGTCATGCGCATGCATTGACGACGCTGTTGCAAGGCAGGTGCACTCACTTCGGGAGCTGCCGCCTTATTCCTCGATCCTTGAGCAGCTCTTTTCTTTTTAAATTGCTCCAGCTTCACAAACAGAGAAAGAATTAGAAACAATTATCATGCCATTATGGCGCCTATTCGATGAGGAGAAAGATTGCGTTCGTCAGGTCTTACAAGTCCTTTTTCAGCAAGAGCTAGACAGTACAGGACTGCGCAAGGATGTAAAGCTACGTTCCAAATGTTTCAAGCAACCTGTGAAACATTCACATGCATACATAACAAGTCTCACCTTCTTCAAGCCTGCAAGGCGTAACTCCTCCTTCCTGTCAACTTGCTGCATCGAGGCAGCTGATCTTTTGGATTCACTATGCGAGGGACACTTAAGTACACCTTCTTACTCTTGTAAGCTTACAAATAGTTTGCAGAAAGTATTCACATTAAAATTCCTGCATTGATAGTCCTCAACCACGTCCAATGTTTGAACAAAGTCATTGCAGATATGTCAAAAAGAGCTGATGAGAGCCATGACTTGGCATTGTCACACATACCGCAGCACTTACAGAACTCTTCGGCATTCCTGGATATTCTTTCTAACAAGGTAATCTGAATGTTGCCAGGGCGAGGCCGATCCGGATGATGACACAGCTTCAGCTGGAACGCCATCGACTTCGTGCCCACGTGTGCGACAATGATGAGCTGGCTTGATCGCGGTCCAAGGAAGGATCACACCAACGGGCAACTAAAATCGTTTCGAGAGGTGTCTTGCTTCTGTAGATGTGTTAGAATCTGTGCAAAAGGTGTCTTTCATCCAGATTCCCGTTGTGGGTTCCCTAGTGCCTTGTTCGTGACATCGCTCAGACTTTGTTACTCCCTCATAGCTCTGCAAAATAAGCTGTGGATCTCTAGTGGGGTAGAATTTGCACCCAACTTCCAATTGTTCGTAGCCTGACTTAGGGCAGCAGCAGTGAAGCGCTGCGTGGGGTTCCGGAAGCTGAGGGAGCACTGCCCGTAACCAGATCCTCCTCATATGACGTCCTTCGGCTCAGGTCTGCCAAAAGCGCACGCTATCTATACATATTCTTGATCTACTCTCCCGTATGCATTTTGGATTTTGCGATCCCCTGTCTCCCCTGCACGTCTTCACTGCAACAGGGTTAACAACACCTGGAGTTCCCCTTGAAGAAATTTCTTGGATTATCGTATCAAACAGGGTGAAACCTGTCTAGCAATGTTCCATTCCTCCTCATGATGCTAAGACATCGCCTTCAATGCACCTTGGAGGGTCTTCATCACGGGTTGTGCCTCTAGTACACCTTTTCCTCCCTCCTACCTACCACTCTTTGTTGACGTATTGAAATACTCACATGATGCTCTGTGCAGATGTCGAGGAAAGTTTGGAGCACGCCCTGACTTTGAGAGACAGGCTCAAGAACGGCAGCATAGATGATGGCAGACATGCTAGGAGCCTCTGCTCCAAAGTGTACCCAGAAGCTGCTGCCTCAGATGCGCTGCCCGCAGCTGTAGACCAGCTTCTAGGGGAATGCTCAGGTAAGCTGGGATGCCACATGTATTAGGCCCTCTTTTGTTCAGCCTGTGCGCTTAAAAATCCTTCCACACATATGTGCTTGTGTGGTACTTCCACTTTTTAGTGTAATTACTAGCATCGCGAAGTGAGTGTCAGGTTGAATGAGATTACTGAGTGACTGAGAGCATTTTTTGCAGCGTGCAACCTGCACACAGCAATTGCGTTGGTGTCAAAGATGAGGGCATTGGGCATCAGAGCTTCGTGCAATCAGCTCGTCATGCAACCCATAGTGGCTCTGCAGCGGCGCAAAGAGCATCAGTGCCGTCAGCAGGTGCCTTTCCCCTATTGTCATGGCTTGCACGGCACGTTGCATGCATGTCATTGTCACAGCTCTTGCGTGGTCTTACTGTGAGGCTCTGCAGCACTGCCCCACAACAGGTAATTGCCACATGCACCTCTTTGGACTCTCGCTTTCTGGCATGTGATATGTGTGTTTGGTCTGCGTTCAGATTGCATTTGGGCGTTGGCCGCTGAGCAAAGGGGTCCAGGGAAAGGGAGAGGCTGCTTCAGCCAAGCGACCCATCTCTTGCGGCTGGGCCTGTCTCACGCCAGACTTAGTCGTAAAGGTTTGTCTCCCATTCTCCTTCTCGTGCTGCACATCGACCTTGTCATTCTTACTTCGCTGCTGCCTGTCCCACAACTACTGATAAGCCATCATATCTCATTTGTGCAGATCTCACTTGTGCAGATTGTGTACTGCTCTACTCCCGTGTCTCGCACCCCTTTCTATTACAAATGTTTGGTCAGCCCTCAGCCAAATCTGGATGTGTGATACAGGTGGCAGAGATGTTGGATGACAGGGACATCCAAGTCATGGGCTGCGCATGTGCCGGATGGCGCGATGTGCTAAACAGGAGCATTGTGCGCATGTGCTTCACCTGGGCAGGCCACCACACAGTGCCCGGCTATGTAAGTTTTCTGCTCTGGCTACCACTCAGCCACAATATCTCCACAGAGATTGCACCCTTCCCACCTTGTTTTTCTTGTGTTGCTCTGCAGACAGGAGATCACCTGTGGGACACACATGAGGCAGGTTGCCAGCAGTGCTGTGCTTTTTGGTCGACATCTACTGTTGCGTTTGAGCCACAGTAGAGCAGAACTGAGTGGTAATTGGCTACCCTATGGGGATGTCGGGGGGCAGACCCCCCAACCAATCACTTAGTAACTTTTACACTAACCCCCATCTAAAAAACCCAGTAATGCTCACCTCCAGGGTAGCCGATTACCACTTTTTTTGGCGGTCCTCTTGCTGTTTGGCCTTGCTAATGCCAAGGGACCACAGAGCTGGTGTTCTTGTGCTCATCACACCGCCGAGGTGTTGCTTTGACAGGCGTCTGACTTGACGTGATGTGTAGGTTGATGGGGTGGTGCGCGGAGCAGCGCTGCTCTTCAGGCAGCTGGAGTTTGTGAGCCTGCGACGGGCCAGCCACCTGAGCGACGGCGCACTCGGCTGCCTGGCAATGTCCTGCGGCGCGCATCTGAAGGTGCTTGCCACAGACTTCCTCACCTCGATAGCACCATCGCACACCCTAATCCTTCACCATTACTTGCGACAGTGCATGGCCCACCTCATTATCCTGCAATCGATGGCATTTGGATTAGCTCTCGAAATCATATCATCACCGGATAAGGCGGCATTTCTTTCTCCTGTAGGAGATCATCCAGCTGCACCTTCTATTCAAAGAGGAAGACAATTTGGGCATGTCTCTCTTCTTCTTTATGAGACCCATCGTGGGGTAGTCGAGCGATTATATGCCGCCTCTTCTTATGAGGGATCCCACTGGAAATTGACAAATGTGCATCTGCTGCGGTGTCAGGAGGTGGATCTGTCGGGCTGCCAGTGCCTGACAGACGCGGGGATCGCCAGCCTGGCGCGCTGCAGCCCCAATCTGCGCGCCATTGATGTCAGCAGTGGCTTCGAGCTCACGGACGCGGCGTTCACTGCTCTAGCCGCCTGCCGCGAGCTGCGCTCTGTCAATGCATGCGGATGCGACCGGCTCACTGACACCGGCCTCTCCGCCCTCGTGCACGGCGCCAGGTGTGCTTGCATCCTTCACCTTGCATGTTGCAGGTGCCACGTGTTCTGAGCTGAGCTCATACTGAGAAATGTCGATCTAGGAGGCGTGTTGGAAGGCTTATATGCCGCAGACGGTGTGCTTGCCGATGAGATCTGTACACCCATGCAAGAAGCCTTTCTAGAGAAGGCGCTTAGTCATGGGGACAGCTTGTCCTATGGATTGCTCGTCGGTCAGCATCTGTGGACAGGGGAAGGGAGGCAATTAATTATAGAAGGCATGGGTGACATCCTGGTGTGGGGCTGGGCAGGCAGCTGCGGGAGCTTAACCTGGGCTGGTGCGAAGAAATCACCGAGACGGGCTTGCAGGCAGTTGCAGAGTGCTGCCCTGACCTGGAAATGCTGGACCTGTGCGGCTGCAACAAGGTGAGCAGCAAAGAACGGTCATTCCACGGCACGGTGGATATCTGAGGACATTTCCTGTCCTACATGAGCTTTTAGCGATTGTAACTCGGGGCAAAATTTAACCTGTAGCAAATTGTCTCACCTCGACTGTTGTGTAGTGTACAAAAATTGCAAATGACTATCTGGCCAATTATTCGCAGCACTCTTGTTACTTAGAAACAATTGCATGGGTGCAGGTGCGTGATGTGGGGCTGATTGCGCTGGCAGAGAGCTGCACTGGGCTAACCTCGCTGGGCCTGCACTGCTGCCGCCGCCTGACGGACGCCTCTATGGCGGTCGTGGCTGCCCGGCTGCACCGCCTCACCAGCCTCAATGTCAGTGGTTGCCTGCCCATGAGCTGCAAGGCTGTCCAGGTGAGGACAACAGTAAGGCAGCCTATTACACATAGTGTAAAGTGTCTGGCACGCGCACACATCTCGCAATGGGATCCCCAGGGACAAGACCTTGATGTCAGGGTGCGCAAGCAGGTCATTGAAGAGTGATAACTTGACATGCCTGGGACAAAAGATGAATGAGATACAGGGTACTCTTGGTTGCTTGCTGCTGCCGTTCTGAAGCCATGCAATGCCAGGCTGTCACAGTTTCTGATGCAGGCTCATTTCTGGTTGCTGAGAGCCTTGCAGCTTGAGCAGTAGGAGAAAATGAAGAAGAAACACTAATTGGTGTCTCTCAAGTTGATAATTTGTATGTCTGTGTGCAGGAAGTGGTAGATGCGAATCCAGGGCTGCACACATGCCGCAGCTTCCAGCGCACAGTCATCATTGGAGGCTGCCTCTCACTGCTGGGCGTGAGGTGCAGATGCAAGCATCACACACTGTGGTGAAACACAAATCTGGTGGACATGCACAGTGTAGTTTTTGGAGGTTATCTTGGAGGGATTGTAATCGGAGGGCCAGAAGTTGGTGGAGTCTCAAGGTGGTGTCCCTGAGTGTAGCAACAGTGTATCCTGGTGTACATGACAATTGCAGGACTTGTATTGTAGCATAGCACGGTAGTGCAGTCATCTTCCTGGGCTAGGCAACTTTATTCATGTTCTATACATCCCCATATTGGGGAGCTTTGTGCAAATATGCCTCAACATCGGATTTTTCATTTGTCTTTTGTAGGGCCTATCAACGTGACTTCTGTATGGTGTCTCAAAGGCTTATGCTTGCATTCATCTTTTTGGGAAGGAGTGCACTTCTTAGGTGCTCTTGTATATGTGCAGCAGGTGTGAAACCAGTAGTACCATGCCACCTCATTGAGCCGTGCTTGTATTTTAGCGTGAGCCTTGGTCTTGCTCTTGCAAGCAATTTTATACAGGCTTGCCAGCAGCAAGGGTAAGAAAGTGGTGCGACGGCAGTGTAGACTTAGTATATATACCATTCTGGGTATCAAGTGGCATGCTGACCCTGTTGCCAGGGTCCAATGTCAATGGGAGGGTGTATCATTCCTCCTTCGGCGGTTGCAGGCATGCATGCAGAATGCCAGTCTTCACAGATCATGCATGCATGCATTCATATGAGGATATGAATGAAAGACTCCCAGATAAGAATGCAGTTTGACACAGTGGCTCAGTATCAGGAGTGCTAATGCTCATGATACCCAAAGACAGCAGTGCCGTGGACCTGACACTGTTGCCAGCGTGTACAACAAGTTCCACTCTGTGATTACTCAGCTGATGCATGCATGCGCAACTCTGAGGATTGACAAGAGCAGGCTGACATCAACAGCTTGACCGGTTGCACAAGAGCCAGCTCTGCTACTTGCCTGAGGAGGTATTTCCCTCGAGGCTTTCCGTATCACCCAAAACTTGGGGTCCCAAAACAACAGGCAAAACATGAATAGTGCTGAGGTGGCACGAAGTCACACATGACATAATGGGGCTCAACATCTCTTTCATAAAATTTTGCTGCGTACAAAGGGCCAGGCAAAAGGATACTGTCCGAAGTGAGTGTATTCTGGTCCTTCCGATCAACTCGTGCGAGCTGTGCTGCAGCATCTGTACCTACCTCAGCTTGGATCCTACCAAAGCTTTGGTCTGGAACATCTTATTGTGAGCGTTGGAAGGCCCTTTGATCGCATCAGATGGGAAAGAACGATTTTTTGACTCCCAAGGCGGTGAGAAAGAGGGCTTCACGTTTTGCTGACTTTGTATATTGAGGTGTTGTGAGTATCTGAAGACCTTTTTGGTGTGCAGATTGCAAATCGCATCAAATCCAAGGGCTTGCAGAAGCTGCGATGGTACTGCCAGATGTGCCAGAAGCAATGCCGAGACGAAAATGGTTTCAAGTGTCACTTGACCAGCGAGTCTCACAAGCGTCAGATGATAGTGTTTGGAGTAAATCCCATGCGAGGTGAGATGCTCTAAAGCCCCCATATTGTGCATAAAACTCAGGGATGCTCCCGTCACAATCGACAGAACTCTTGCACCTGCTCACTGCAGACCTCAGAAGTGCCACTTCCCAAAAGCTGTGATGTGCTAAGTAGAGCCAAGAAACCATCTTGGGATGCTTGCAGTCGTGGAGGGATACACCGAGGAGTTTGAGAAGACGTTCATGGAGCACCTGCGGCGAAGCCACCCCCACTCGCGCGTACAAGCCAAGATGGTGTACAACGAGTACATTGCAGACCGGCACCACGTCCACATGAACTCCACATCCTGGTTGACGCTGACAGAGTTTGTGAAGCACCTGGGGAAGACCGGGCAGTGCCGCGTGGACGAGACTGAAAAGGGCTGGTACATCTCTGTCATTCAGCCAGACCCCAGCCAGGCGCTGGCTGATGACAAGAAATCCAAGCGCGAGCGCGCAGAGAAGGTGCGTCCCTTCTTCCTCTCTATCTTCCTCGAGGAAGGTGTTCTGCTGAGGTGAGCCCGGATGGGAGCGTGCTCCCTGCTATGGCTGCGGATGATAGCTGTCTTGTGAAGATGGTCTTCCAAGCCAGTGAATGGTGGCAGTGCGGCTGAAATGCCTGTCGCTCTCTCTACTGTTCCATTTGCTGTCGCTGGTCACGTAGTCACTGTGTGGTCAGAGACAATCTGCATCCTGTGAGGCGGGCACAATTCCAAATTTAAAATCGAGATTGAATTAAAGACCAAATTTGAACTATTTCACAGGAGGAGGACGAGAGGCAGCGGGAGATACTAGAGGCACAGATCGCGCGGGCGCGGGCACAAGCCAGCTCGGAGGAAAAGGGGGGCGCCGCGGAGGGAACGGAGCTGAGACGGGACGAGGACGGGCAGCCGCTGCAGATCGCGCTGGCTGCGCCGCCCAAGCCGGCCGCGCACGAGGCCGCCATGCCGGGGGTTGCGCAGGGATTCGGCGCGGACGACAGGGGTGGCAAGGTGAGTAAAGCATCGGGGGACTTGCATCGCGCTTTGGAGAAACTGAGGATCAGGATCACATGATGGGGTGCCGTAGGCTGTGTGGACCATCTAGAGATCGTTGCTGCTGCTGCTGCTGCTGCTGCTGCTGGCATCTTCAGAAAAATGGGGCGCCTGAAGTATGACTAGCTTGCACAAGGATATGCCCTGGCAAAGCACCGAAGAGCAACCCACAAGATTTACAGAGCCTCTCACAGAGCATCACTTGGCTAATAGCAAATGCTGATGTTCATCATTGTTGAGCAGGAATTCATGCATAGGCAGGTGAAAGCAGGACAGCTTATAGGCGCAGAAAGGTCACAGCACATGACAATTGCTTGTGTTTGTGCAGGCGGGTGGTGGCGGCGCAGCAGCGCCGAAGAAGCGCAGCAAATTGGAGGAGCTGATGGAGAGGGAGCAGGCGTTCAAAAAGGCCAAGATTGAACGGGAAAAGGCCGGAGCCGGCGCGGGGCCGAGCGGCCGCCCCGACGCGCCCTGGCTGCAGCCCGGCATCACCGTCAAGGTTTGTGCCCTGTTCTTTTCCTTTAGAACATCGGAGTAATTCCCTGCAACTTCCCAGGGATCTGGAGTATTTCTGCTGTTTTCGGAGCGGTGTGCCGGAGGTCATGATGCACACTGCTGTGTCGTAAAGCTTTCAAATTCATGGTGACATTGTGGGTGGCCCCATCTCTTGCTACTAGGGCACGCATGCTAGTACACCATGCATCCCGCCCGTGCCACCGTTTGCCAGATTCGCAACTCTGACTGCTGCCTGGTACATCTCTTACATTCATGCTGGGGCTGTGGAGGGCTCCATCTCTTACTGCCCGGATTGCTTGCGAGAAACCTGTGCAGGCCGCCTTTGCAGCTGCTTGCTATGGTGCTTTGCAGCGCTGTAAAAGAGAGACGTGAAGCAGCAGGTGCCATCTTGGAAAGGGTGTGATCAGCTTGGGCTGTGTGCTGAAGGTGTTGAGCAAGGAGCTGAAGGAGCACGGGTACTACAAGAAGAAGGGCATTGTTGAGAAGCTGCCATCGAAGTATGTGGGTCAGATAAAGATGCTGGACTCTGGCGATGTTCTTCAGGTGAGCAACCTGACAGACTGCACTTGAAAATTCCGTTTCTTCCATTCCTCAAGACAGCCCATCTATGGAGGGCCCCATCTGAACAGGCCCGTGGGTGTGGCATGAACCACTATTTGATATCCAGCCGTTGATGAAGCTAACATTGCATGTGCTCTTTTTAAACATACTTCAACTGGGTCGGTTGACTTGCTGGCAACTGTATTGGCACTGCAGGTGGACCAGGCACAGCTGGAGACAGTGCTGCCTGCAGCGGGGGGATCGGTGGTGGTGGTCAGGGGGGCGCAAAGGGGGGCCCGTGCAGAGATGCTGGAGATTGATGTTGACAAGTACAGGGCGCAGGTGCAGCTCAAAAGCGGCGATGGCAAGGGTGAGAAGGTTTGGTTTGACTATGAGGACATTTGCAAGGTGTCCAGCTCCTGAGCTGATTATGGAGTAGCTATTACAGTATCTTGGAACGAGGACACTCAACAGCTGAACAGCTCATGAGTTGCTAGCATTTGCCAAGACTGTCTTATTTTGCCGACCATGCTGCTTGGCTCAATGGCGTATGATGCCTAGAATCTGACAGATAATCATCTATGTATCAAAACAAAATAATTACTGCACAGTATATATTGCTCTCGCCTGTATACATGAGACCCCAATTATGTCCTTCGTTTTAAGACCAATCGTCTGTCCTGAAAACCCTTCTTGCCTCAAAATTCTTGCCCGTACTCTTCAGCTGATACGAATGACCTTGTTAGAAATTATCTCTCGTCTAATCATAATGATCTTTGCAATGACACACTGAACTATCTCATTACTGGGAGAAAGCTGCTATATATAATCGCATCCATACACTATCATCTTGCCTTCGGCAGGAAAAGCGTGTAATAATAATAATAATAATAATACACTATCTAAAGTTATAGCTGAGATTGCAGCGACAGCCCTCGTGGCGCCAGCACAAAGCGTTCGATAGCTTGCGCAACGGCGTCCTCATCGTTGCTCACTTCCAGAGCGACATCTGCGGCCGCCTTGGCCGGCGCCCCTCCGTTTGCCACAGCCACGCCAATGGCAGCCATCTGCGTGACAGTACACACTAACCATTCAACCGACAATGGGGCTCCCAGGGAGCATTGATTTGACCACTTGTGTTGCTGCGCCTGCCAACCCATCCCTTTGACTTTGCATTCATTTTGTCAGCATCCTGCACTAGTTTTCTGGTGCGGCAGAGAATCAGCAAGTTCTAGTGCTTGCACTCTACTTTGTGCAGATTCAAATGGTTTCAGTGCAGAGCCTGCAAAGACATTACCGAGACAAAATGCAAGACATACGAGGCAAAGGTTGCGAGGGGCAGAGTGCGTGCCTGCAGCATCTCCACATCGTTCTCCCCGTCGCCGATGGCCATCAGGTGCTGCGGCTCCAGACCCAGCTCCTTCAGCAGGCAGGCAACTCCAGCCCCCTTTGAGGCTCCAGGTGGCAGCACCTATTATAAGCAAAGACCCCCTCGTGGATTCTGGATTGTGTTTCTGCAAGCACCCTTTGCAGAGCCTCGCATTGGTCACCCAGCCCTCCTGTGCTCGTTACCTTTGAGCAGCTATCGCTCATGTATCATCCAAGCAGGGACAGCCATCACAGCATTGCCATGATGACCGCCAATTGCGAAGGAAGTATAAGAGAAGAATTCTCCATGTCACACACTCCTGCGAAGTGCAGAAAAGCCAAGGCGCTAGACCTCAACCAGGCAGGCGCACCTCCAGCATGCCGGGCAGCGCTGTCGTTAGAGTGGCAGAGTCCCCCAGAGCGGTGATGGCGGACGGCCGGATCTCCTGAATGCGCGCTTCCGTTGCCATGAGGATGAGTTTTTGGAAGCCTGCGCTGCCGGGCGCGTCTAGGAAGGCATGCAGCGGGCCTACGGACTCCGGCGTCGGCTCGCCGTAGAAGAGGAGCCGGTCTGTGTGCTCATCCGTACGCTCCGTAACTATGCGGCTCGTGCTGTACGCCGCCAGTGTCAGACCTGCACATGCATTGGCCATTACAATGAAGACCCTGTCATAAATGAAAACTTTGCCTAGGTTCCCACGATGAGTGCAACTCTCCGTCCTTGGCTCAGCCAAGAGCTCAAAAAAGTGCTGGGAGCACATTGGTGTGCCATGCCCATGTGCGAAACAGCCCACTACAGGAGCAGTGCCGATAGATACAGTGCAGACGATTTGCAAATTCTGGGCGTGGTCTTGTGTAGTGCTTGGGTGTATGGGCAGGCGACGGCAGGCGCACCATGCTGCGCTGCAAAGTCGATGCATGTGTCGATGACAGCGCGCTCCAGACAGCGGCTGTGGATGAGGTCGCCCTGGGCGTTGTAGACCAGCAGGCCCTGCATGAAGACCCCTGGAGAGGGGGGCCCTAGCCGGGGCAGCACGCTCTTTGTCCATGCGCACCCGGGCGCCTTCCCGGTAGCTACGACCAGCTACAACACAGAAAACTCTCTCAAGACTTTGCTGATGCATTTTCTGGGACTTAATCTGTTGTGGGAATGCGCATGCAAGGCAGAAGTGCGCACGGATAAGGAAACAGAAGTATATGCTCACCGGCACGCCTACGGATCTCGCAAGCCTGACAGCGTGCTCCACGCCTGCTGTCAGCTCTTGCTTGCTGTTCAGCAGGGTCCCATCTACGTCGCTGGTGATCAATCTGATGTCAGGCGCACCCTGGCCAGCCAGGACCATGGATGCCTTGCGACAACGCCTTTGTAGAGGTTGCGAACGGAGGCCCTGCATGATTTGAAGATTTTGAGAGGTTTTCCAGAGCCAGCAGATGCATATACAGTACGGAAGCCAGATCTGTGTATGGGGATTTAGCAAACATCTGCACCTTTACCGACGCCCTGGTCAGTGATGGATCAATACAGTGCACTCTGTTAAGTGATTTCAAACCACCATAAGACCACATGTTACTTCCCTGCTTACTTCCCTGCTCGTACAACTACCAGCGAAGGCTCTCATCACATGATGATATAAGATCCCGAAAATGCTTATGAACTCTAGACTTCAGCTTGCATAAATTGATGATGCTACTCTCTACTTCAGTCTCTTCTGCCTGACAAAGATTTGCAACCGCATGAGGGTGGGGACAAATTGCACCAGATGCGCCAAAGTTGGCTCAAAGGTTGGCCAACATGGAACACATCAGTACGCACTTGAGGGAAGCTCGGTCAATCAACATAGGATATAACTTTTCATTTCGAATAAACATCCATCCTGAAGCTGTTATTGGTGAATCTGACGTGCTGCACTCATTTTCCACGGACGGCATGTGATGCCGTTGGTCCAAGACAGCTGTTTGGAGACACGATGGCGGCCAACCGTAGAAGCAAGCGATTTTTGTCCCCATTGATTCGAAATCCTTGCGGGCACTGTCAAGGAACAAGTGGGCATGCGAAGTTCGTAGGGCTTCATAACGTTCCAGTCAGAGTGAATCAAGACATCCAGCTCTGGCTGCAGAGAGGTCGCAGCTCGAAGGTGTGTTGACAAAAACACGAATTGTTTCATCCGAAGAGTAGCTAGCGAACAAAAAAATGCAGAATCATGGTAATTCTAGTCAGATCACTTTCTGAGGGCAAGCCTCCTCAGACTCAGACAACCTTACTAAGGAAGATCCTGTGCTTCAGGTACAGGATAAAGGACAGAGCAAGGACAGATCAGAGGGGTTTGCGCAGCTCCCAGACATGTCAATCGTCCTTGAACAGCTGGACGACATAACCCAGCAGCGCAAGAGGCTGCTTGGATGCGTCCTATCTGATGCTGCAACCCGGGATGATCTGAGACTTTTGAGAGAAGATATTGGAAGGTAAATTACTTCATATCAACTTTTGTGCCACAGCAGCCAGGAGCACTACAGCCGGTTTCAAGAAAAAGGTATTGCGTCGCCGAGATCACAGTGCCACGCTATAAAGTTGACAACCCGGGGCTCAAAAGTGCCACAGGTTGAGAGCGAAGCATCAGGAGCAGAATATGCACAGGCAATTTCACGAAGGTGGGCTGCGTACCATCAACGTAGTTTTCCGAGGCTGGCGCTTCAATTCTGGATTATGTCAAAGTACCCAGAGGACGCAAGACTGCGAGTTGACTGTCTGTATTGCCCCGCGGCCCTGGATTAAACCAAAGCACTCCTGTGCGTGTTGCACAGTCACCATACCATGGTGTCTTGGTGCTCTAAAAATCCTGAACAACACTTGAAGTTATTTCTATTTATAAAAATGTTACTGCAGGCAGCTCTACTGGTGGTGAGAGTGTTCCTAGGTCAGTGACGCAAGATTTGGCGCTGTCAGATCCATACATCAAGCTGCACAAGCTTTCGGAGGAGCAACAGGCGCAACCACGTGAGCTACTTTCATGCAACTCTGTGGCTCCAAGACTCTGCTTATTGTCCTGATGATTGTATGCCCGTCCCTGTGCCCTTTCGTGTTCTTGGCCAGTCATGCTGTGCTGTGAACTTGAATCTCAAGTGGTGGGTGTTATTTGCTGCTGGCTGCATTGTAGGTGCGCCATTTCAACAAGACTCAATGCGCGCTGTCAGAATGAACAGGCCGGCCTGCAGAGCCTCATACAGAGACTTAATATTAGCGAAGCACAGATGAGGAGCGTCATGAAGGCTTGGGAAGAAAAGGGAGTTGGATTTGGTTCTGCCGACAAGGGTGCGAAACAAATGCGGCTGGAGATAGCATCTATGTTTCTTATAGGCAAAGCTGAGGTTGCAAACAATTACAGAAGAGCCACAATGTCGACATTGAGACGATTGGGTGCCACTGAAGGAATGGCAGCAGTGTCTAGGCATGCTTCATGATCACTGTGCTGAAGTGTCACACGGTGTAGGAAGCTCCCATCGAGAAAGTGTTGGCGGTGTAAAGACCGTAAATTTATCGCTGTTTCTTTTCTTTGCTGCAATATGTGGGATTCCGAGACACAGCACAGTGGCCAGCACAGCAAACATAATCACCTGGCTGCTTTTCTGTAATTTAAAAGGCAGGTTCCTGCTGGCTCCCGTTGAACTTTATCCGAAAGGGTCGTTGAAAGTCGCCCCGCTTGCATCCGAAATATGCAGCTGTGGGAATCATTTCGCTCTACTGAGACTCTGAGACTTCAGTTCCTTTCTCCCAATCTTTAACATTATCTCAGTATTAGAAAATCGGCATCCAGAAAGCCTACATCCTGTTTCACAGTAAAATTCTCGACAGTCGACGTGTCTCTCTGCCTTATATTGTGGAGCGTGCCCTGAATGATATTGCACTTCTTGGGTGTACATATAACATATGTAAATTTCGTATAGGTAATCCATTGTCTTCCTTGAGGAAGGATATAACAATACCGCACCGCTGTCAGTCGTCAGATCAGATGCCGGAAGTGCTGATTTGATATCCTCATTGTTATTTCTGGTCGGAAGCAATCTTGAAGCCCCTTAGACTCTATTGTTTAGCCCCATAGACATCGTTAAGCCAGAAATTAGGACCTCTCAGCGCACTTGAACAGTTTGTTCGGCTTGACGATGGAGTCGAGGGACGGGGCTCACGCGTTACAGGACGATGTCCTCGCCGAGGTTCTACGCATGTGCCCTGAGGCAAACAATCAAAAGGTGTGCTACATTCTGTCACTTCATTCAACAGCTTTGTCCCTTGTTCAACACATGTATTTTGCCCTATATTCATGTCCCAGTTATAGAATGGCATGCTCGTTTCTGTCAAGCACATCCTACAAGCCCATGGACTCACATCTGCAAGGGGTGCAGGACGTCTTGGAAGCCCTGCAGCAGGACAGAGCTGCAGCACAGGCGGCAATGACTCGCTCAGCAGTACACTCCTTTCACCTCACAGCTCGCATGTGGGCACGCGTGCGCTCACTCGTGCTGCTGGTCCTGATTGCATGGAGCCTGCCCATCTCCCTGGCACTTGTGGCGGGGGGTATTGCCTATGACTGGGCATGCCTGTTGGCGGCTGGAAAGGGGGATGAGCTGAAACGGCGTCTGAGGGTTGCACGAGGCGGTTCGTCAAGTGCATGGAGAGGCACTGCCATTGTCAGTGGTGTGCATCCCTTCCTCTATCTTGTTTTTGCAAAGTCCAAGATGACTCAATGTTTTTGTATCAGACTTTCACTGCAGGAAAAAGCTGGGCAGAAATGCAAAATGCACATTGTCAAATGCATGGTGTGTGTGTGCGCGTAGGGGCAAAAAGCACAAAGGGGCTGCACATGTGCCGGCACCTGCACAGAGCCGGCTGGCGAGTGGTGCTCGTGGATGTTCAAAAGTGAGCTTCTTTTTTCGTGCACCTCTCATGTTGCGCCCTCTCATTCTGTGCACAAGAAAGTGCACAGCTATTAAGACAAAGCAGCAAGCCCAGCTCCCCATGCTTGCTAAGGTCTGTGTTCACTGGGTGTTGAGGTGGCTGAAGTCTGCTGACTGCATGCAGGAACTGGGCGGCAGGATCCAGATGGTCCAGCTGCGTGGCCGCCTTCAGAACTTATCCGCTGCCCAACATGGACCCTGTTGGCTACCTGAAGGTGACCCTTCCAATCAGCACATACTTTGTTAGTTACACCAAGAATATGGGGGAAATCCCCAAGGCAGTGCGAGCGCCAAGGAGGGAGGAAGGGCTGCCTCACGGTGTAACAATTGCGATTGTGATTCCTGCAGTGCTTCAGCTGATGAGCGTTCCTGCAATTGCCACAGGGTGACAATGGACAACATTGATGTGTGCAGGCAATAGAAAAGATAGCAGTGGAAGAGAAGGCGAAGCTATTCGTGCCGGTCTCAATTGCGCAGTACAGTGTGTACGAGGCATTGGCAGCGCAGCGGCTCAGCAGGACTCTGGGAATTCGCTACTGCACTGCAGATGCGCCGACAGTGGCGGCTCTCAATGACAAGATCAAGTTCAGTAATCTCTGTCAGAGCATCGGGGCGTCTGTGCCGAAAGCCTTCCCTGTCACCTCTCCCCAGCAGCTGATGGAGCTCAACTCAAGGCAAGCCTCACCTGCATATAATTGACTCCAGACAAAGAGGAATGTAGACGTGCAGTGCATTGCAAGCAAGACGAGCGCCAGTGATAGGGAGAGGACTGCAAGGTACACATGCATGAGAAAAGACCTTAGACGAAGAGCAATGCGGACAGGCCATGCAGTATAGGCAAAGCAAGTGCTGTGAATGAGGGAAACGCTGCCTGCATTTTGGACAGGCTGTAGACCAGGCACTAACAGATGCTCCCTGCAGAGCGTTTAGTCTCAAGCGAGCGTAAATCATTTATCTGGCAGCCCTTGTGTGTGCACATTGCTTAAACTGCAGCTGATGTCGTTGCCGTGCATGATTCAGGATATTTTCAGGTGGATGATGTTGGTGGGGGTTTGTGTGAGCAGGCCGGAGGTGTTTGGGGGCAAGAGGTTCCTGCTGAAGAGCATCCAATATGCAGCCACCCACCGAGGCGACATGTTCACACTCCCCTGCGAGCCACAGGTTCTTTCCAGTCGTATCCTGCTCTCACTTGTTCGACTTTCAGCTTCTGACATGTGCAGGACATCACCATTCACATACCTGGTATTTGTTTGCGTGAAGCTCAGCTGTCTGATGGGTCAGAACTTTGGCATGGCTGCTCACTGCATGTCGGTTATGTGATGATTCAGTGCTGCTGCGTCCAAACTGTCCATTTACGTGCACTTGCAGCATGTCAGAAGTGCCTATTGGTGCAGTGAAACAAGTCTCACGCCAGCTGCACTTATTAGGTCCGCAGAAGTGGCCCTTGCTGCAGTGAATCAAGTCTCAGGGTGCCAATTTGTTCCAGGCTCTGGTGGAGTACATCAAGACAATGGGAGAGATATCAGAGGCGAGGCCGTGGCAGCTGCAGCAGCTGCTGAGCGGGCGCGAGTACAGCAGCTACAGCGTGGCACACGAGGGCCGGCTGGTCATGCATTCTGATAACGAGGCCTGCCTCTCCTGCCTAGACTACGCTCACATCAACAGCCAGCAGGTATGAAGCTCATTAGTATTTCCTAAGAATAAATTAAGATGCTTCTTCATGAGAATGCAAAGAAACGCAGGCAGGTTATGTACATCCAGGTCAAGTGCCTGCCTGGGGCAAGGGATTGCGGCAAGTTATGCTGCAGGCACAATTGACCCCGCTGCAAGGCAGATGCTGTGCTGTCAGGGAGTTGGTTGCAACCAAGCATGCTGGCAATGCTTGCTCTGAGATTGCTCTTGGCAGCTTTGGCTCATCCCGTGAGGAGAGTTGAGCAAGTGCACATATGATGATGGAATGCACGGGCTAGGAACCCCGGGGGGCACCCAGCATGCATGCATGCAAAGCGTTCCAAAAAGCTATGCATGGAATGACACAGATCAAAGAAATGAAATGTGCTGCTGTGGGCGCCAGATCTGGGATTGGGTGAGGGACTTTTGCAAGAAGACCAAGGTGAGTGGACAGCTGTGCTTTGACTTCATGAAGGACGACAGTGACGGGCAGCTGTACGCTTTCGAGTGCAACCCCCGCTGCTCCACAATCCTCCTCAACTTTTACAACCACGCCCACGTGGCTGAAGCCTTCTTCAACCCCCAGGCACGCCCCATTTTCCCCTGGAGATTTTATGGATCCTGCTGGAACCCACAGCACTTGCGTGATCTCCGCAAGTCAGACACAACATTACATGACTTGCAAAGAAGGGATGCATGAAGACACTACTGGCCCGTTCTGTTATTGTACAGACACGCCAGACATGTTAAGAGACTCCTTCACGCAGACCACCTAATCCGCGCAGCTCTTGTCTGCCATGTTGTTGGTTTTTTTGTAGCAACAGACCATCTGACAGCCTGCATAGCGAATGCATACTTGCTCCATTCCAATTGTGCATGCACATCTCTCTTGCCAGGCTGTCAAATGTGCTTTTGAAATGCACTGCAGGCGGTGATTGCTCACGGCAAGGCGCCATTCGCTCCGCACAACAGCGCGCGCCGCGTGGTCTGGATCTGGAATGAGGTTGGAGAGCTGCTGTTTGTGCGCCTGCCCAGCTGCCGCAGCTTCAGGGAAGCTGCACGCACTGTGGCGGAACACTGCCGTGAGCTTGTGACTTGCACCGATGCTGTGCTGGACGTGTGTGACCCGCTGCCCTTCCTGGGACTGCACTACATGCAGGTGGGTCCTCCATTCCTCTGATATGTGTCGTTGCATTTCATTTCTAAAATCCAAATCAAAACAAGACACACGGGTTCTGAAGTTTCTTAGGAATTATTGTCCACTGTACTAGCTCGCAGGGAATCCTCAAGCAGTGATATGACTGGCGGCCAGAAGCTGGTTATTTGGGATTTTGTGGTTTGTGATTTCAGGGATAGATCCAGACATGCTTATAAAAAGGGCAGGTTGTGTCTTTGAGCAGACATGCTTAGCGTCTGTTTGCTTGCAGGTTCCGGCGCTGCTGCTGAGGAACCTGAGGAGGGGAAACCCATGGAAGAAAGTGGACCTGTGCACTGGCAAGCTGGTGGAGTTGGGAGGAGACTGAGCAGCCTTGAAGTTGATCAGAGCGGGCTGTGTTGCATTTGTTAGAGTAGAATTGCTCTTGTATCAGTGTCCACCATAGCATAAGAGCCTGAAAGATGCAGCTCACAGAAAATTTATTTATAGCACATTCACAGGCATTGGAATAGGCATGAGATCCTAGCAGTACTAAAAATGTCATCAGAAGTCCGTCTACATCCTGACTAATCTGACTAATCTGTCAATTAGTCAGATTACATGGCTTCCAGTCTTCTGAGGGCTGATCCAATGCCTTCATCAATTTGTCAAAAATAATTACCAGATGCAGTTCTACAGCACTTCTGAACCCCTCTTCACTGGTCTACCAGGCCAGCACTTCACCAGTGTCTGCAGCCCAGAACGTGCCAGTGTTGGTCATATCCAGACCATCCACAAGTTTCAGCAATCTCTGGGCGCTGTCATCCGCCTTGAGCAGCCCCTTGCTGCGGTCCTTCTCCGGCACGCCCATGGCTGCGCGCACTGACCGGCACATGTCTGTGTCCACCTGTGCACATGCCCGCACATGCTCGTGTCACGCCGACTTCACACCTCTCAGCCACAGATGCAACACGGACCACTTTGGACCACAGACCACTTTGGGAACTAGGAATGCACGAAAAAAGGCACAGCAAGCGCCAGCGATAAGAGAAAAGGCTGAGTGCATGTTATGCAGCACCATGCAAAGATCCCCCAGGCCCAGGAGTCCTAAATGGCCACATTGTGACATGCATACAAGCGTGGCTGGATCAGGACAACTTTCAGGCTATGTCCTCAAAAGCTATTGAAGTTAATCAGAGTATCCTGGTTCTACTTCTCGCATCTTACTATCTTGCTACAGCCGACGCAAGCAGTACTGCTCTGGACTGATATTGTGAAGTCCTCTTCTGTTTCTGTCTTCCATACGCTAAAGCAGGGGAGTCAAGGGGGAATGACACACCGCTCCAGGGTGTATGAGGCCCACGGCGATGTTGTCCCCTTTCAGGTCCCTGGCCATCGTGGCACCGCCGCAATTGAGCGCTGCCTTGCTCATCCGGTACCCGTACTGCAGAAGAGCAACCCAGCTGTCAGCCTACAGCTCTGCTCAAGGGACTTTGTCATGCAGGGGATGATTATCCCCAGAAAGCAGAGCTCTTCCAGGCAAGAATAGGTGCATGAAGGGGAGAAAAAGATATGGGTGCTGACAGGCAGAAGGACCGCACCAGGCTGCCTCCAGTGCGACCATCCCCAATTGACCCCATCTTGCTAGCCAGGAAAACAACCTGTGCCAAATTAAAACGGCCCAGTCAGATCGGCTGCTGTCTTTAGCAGGTAAAAAACGAAAGACAGGATTGATCTGGTCAGCAAGAAGAGCATGTGACAGCAGCAATGGTCAAGGCCCAACCTTTGAGCCAGCTTCCAAGTTTTGGCGCAGCGCTTGGGCCATCAAAATGGGCCCGATGGCGTTGATCTCAAAATGGATACGCAGGCCGTCTGCATGTAAGTCCCCAAGTTTCTCATAGTGTTGGTACCCCGCTACCACCAGCAGTAAAGCCACCTGTGGAGTGACCAAGTGAGTCAGACTCTCCCTTCTGACCTCAAAGCAGCCTCATATTTCTGAATTGATCAATGCATGCATGCCGTCGACAGAGACATGCTGATGCATGAGGGTATCATTTGAGGCTCACCTTGCGGCCATGCAACGCACTTACTAGAGTCTGACACCCAGCCTGGGAAGCAATATCCACTCCTGCTCCCACACACGAGGTATATTGAGCACTGTATCGCAGCAGGCTGCTCTTTGCGAGCCATAATATGGGATATATCTCACCTTCTACCACAGTGACAGAGGGCAGCGCTGAAAGCTCGCTGCTGGACTTGCGACATGCTGCAACCACCTGGAAGCCCCGCTGCTGGAGCTCCCTGGAAATCTGTGGCAAAATCGGATTCAGATGCTAATCAATTGGTAGTGCGTATTTATTCCTAAACCTTCGGGTGAGTGACCCAGGATCTACCCACTCCTCTTTTGCAAGAGCTCTGTTCCATGCCTGCCTTTTGCTTCAACTGGAGGGCTGAGGGAAGTCGGCCGTGATGTTCAGCAATCCAAATGATGGGTTGTATTGATTTCAAATGTGGCTCTGATGTGACTTTGCCTCCACTGATTGGCTTCATGGAGCAGAGACATGCCGTAGATCATCACCTCCAGGCCGATGCCTCGGTTCGCCCCCACGACCACAGCAAGCCTCCCCTCCTCTGCTGCCATTTCTGCAGTCTTGCGGTAGTTCAGAGCTGTATTATGATTGCAGTTTCCAATTTGGGGCCGCTTTGTTTATTATCACGAAAGAACTTGCTGGTCTTGCCACGGGGGTATTGCTATCACCGGGTTTGCCACGAAGGCATCGGCACTGCCAGAATGAATAAAATTAAATTTCTGATCGCGTCGGATGAGTAGGTTTGAATACTGAAGTCTTCTAGGGGCAAGATACCTGCAGCTCGACTTACACAGGTTCTTACAGTTGCTTTACACAGCAGCCTGCAGCCGTGATCCCCAGGGAGCTACAATTGCAATTGATCTATTCAATGTCAGCAAGGTCCTCTTGCAAGTTCAGTTGTTGCAATGATCACGTCCGATTGTTGGGGTTGCCAGTCTGCCATGTGACACCCATGTGAGGCTTCAGAATTTCAGTGACCTCCTTCATGGCAGCTTCCTCAGCATCAGCATTGCTGCTCTTGACTAACCCCAGCCCCTCCAGCACAATCTGCGCATCCGCCTGCGCCTGAACCAACACAAAACTCCCTGTCATCTCACATGCATGTCATCTGAGTAATGCCGTATGCAGCCCACCAACTGTCTGGAAAACACTAGATTCCCCAAGTGCCCGGACTTCTCAGAAGGCTATTGGCAATATATGCCATTGGCAATGTGGGGATGATTCGGGAACACAATATAGCAGGTTTCAGGGATCATGCAACGATGTAATGTCATGATACCATTAGGCAAGGGATTTCAACGTAGTGAACAACTGAAAGGAATTCGCCCAGAAGCCCTCACCTCTTCGGGTGTCCTCATGCCGACAAGTGTGATGACGCCGTCCGCCTTCACAGCATGGTTGATGGCCAGAGTTCCAATGTCAACGCCGTGCTTTGCAGCTCGCTGCCTGGCCTCTATCGCTGCCTCCAGCACTGGCTTGGGCGCCGGATGCCAGTCTAGCGCTCCCTGGCATGCATGCAACAAAAACCTCACACTCCCAGCATACTTGACTCGATTTTGAACAGCGATGGCCCTTTGCAGAATTCTGCACAATCTGGCAGTCAGGTCGAGCAATAAACTCAAACTTTGATTGATACAATTTGGCAGGAAAAATCATCTAATTTGAATTTTCCAATCGAGTCAAATGGAGTCTGTTATATAAGATCTGGCCCCGGCTGGCGGGGGGCGGTGAAATACTGAGGACAGTACCCATGACTGATGGGATCTTGCTTGGATCCTGGCGCATCATGATCCGTTGATCAACAAGGGGTAGGATTTGGGCAGCCTTTAGCTGCAGCTTGTCGGCAGACGCAGCTTCCCTCGTGGCAGGATAAGCGTGAAGTAATCAAGTCATATAAACGTATAAGATCTCTGGGGAAGACCTGTTTGGTGAAGAGGCCCATCGAGGTGACTGATGCGCTGATGACACCCACACCCTTCTCCTTGAAGTAGGGCAGCAGGTCTACGAGGGTGTTGTCATTGAGGCAGTTGTGGCAGTATGACAGAATCAAATCCACCGTACCCTTTGGCACCCTGTATGCACACACATTAACATGACAATATAGCGCTCTCTGCCGTAAGACTACAATTTGTAAAGATACTGCATATGGAATGAGCACAGCGTCTCTCAAGTATGCATGAAGAAGAGAGTGCACTGGGGCACATCGGCTCTCTCAATCATGCATGAAGAAATTGCTCTTGGGCGCAATTTGAGGTTTGGGGAGGGAAAGAGATCGGCACCTGTCCAGAATGTAGGTGAAAGCATCAAGCGGAAGGCCTGAGAACCCGATGTACTTGATCTGCGCGCCACCAGCGCTAGCAAATTAAGCACCCCTCTTCAGTGCTTGCTCTCTATAGGCCGGAAGAAAAATTTGTGTACCAGTGAGATGGGGAGGAATGCACCTTGCCCGCATCCCTCAGCTTTGCGAGCGCCGGAAACGTGTCTTTGATGATCTGCACACACAGAAAATCGGCTTTATTTTTTGAAGATGACTATGCTTTCCAGTGTGAGCAAACAGCTTCAAACTGCTCATTAATAAATGGTCTGCTTGTGGGCCTTTATCCTGGCAAATCATGCCCTCAAGTGAGCGGTGCTTCACTTGGAGCGCATCAAAAGCACTGTACATGATGAGCATTGGCGATGCCGTTGTGGAAGAGGGCAAAGTGCTGATCTATCACCTGTTGGAGATCGTCAGCATACTCCACATCATGCACCAGAATGACATCGATGTAATCCACATCCAGGCGCTCCAGGGACTCTGACACGCTGCGAGTCACCCGGTCAGCGCCAAAGTCCACCGGCTGTCCTGGCCCATACTTGCCCACCTGCTCCCAAAAGTGAAGAATCATAGGCTTGGATATATACCATCTGGTTCTTCTGCGTGTCTGGTGAAATGAGCATGCCGGCACATGACAGCGCTTAGCTGAGAGGCAGGGTCAGACCTTTGTCGAAATGATGATGTCTTCTCTAGGCAGTCCCTTAATAGCTCTACCAAGCAACTGCGAAGTCATAACATGAGATTAAGTTATCTACGGTTGTGCAGATGAAAGATGACACAGCTGGGTGATTGCGTACATTGTTGGATGGGAGAGGGATGGGTTCAGAGACTAACCCGCTCTGCTGACCCAGAACCGTAGAACGGTGCTGTGTCGAAGAAATTGATCCCCAATCGATACGCCTCCTTTACAGCAGCTATACCTGCATCCTCATTTGGGGTCTGCAGCCACAAAAATGTGTGTCAGTGGCTGTGCCAGCGATCCCGTTTTAGTTCTGCTGCACCTTGAAAGCAATCGAGCAGCGGATGGGCCACGCCAGACATTCACTTTCAACGTATGGCATTGGGAAAGTCTTTGTCCCAGCAATGTGATGTACTGTGCCGTATGGAGATTTTCAGGACATGGCATGCCGCCGCTGAGGCACACTAATTGAGAAAGAAAAAGATTGGCGGTTGTGTTACACACCCCGTAAGCGTGACCTAAAGGACTAGTTCCCATCCCTAGAAGTGATACTTTCGCAGAATCCGGCTTTCCAGGCACCAGAAGTTGTCTCGGAATATTTGCCATCACAATTCTGATAAGCTAGTTCCCAGGACAGCTTGTCTGTAATATGCACAGAATGAGTACAATGGGATGTATAAACTTCAACTAAGAACTCTTCTCTTGCACTGAAATCTCACCCATGTATTAACGGGCTCGATCAGGCCGTACCGGAGTTGTCTGCTTTATCCTGGCTGTCGTGGTGCAATTTGGAGTGACTGGGCCGCTTCTTCATTGTGTGTCCTGGTCCCGAGTCAGATTAGAAGCATTATAACCTATCACATGGCTCTTCTTACAGTCTCATGCATTGCGATCTGTATGTAGCGGAGCATGTGCACCGCCTGAAGTTTCCGCAGACTCGCAGGATCCAGCCGGTGCTTGTGTCTCACAGTTACAACTATCTTTCTCGGCGCCCCAGAAACCGGATATCATCTGCATTTGGAAATAGGTGCGCATCTATGTTTCTGTAGAGTATGCATTGCCAATCCGTAATGGGATCTGAACCGGTCACAAGTGGGCGGCATCTTGGACACTAATAAACATGAGCTGGGTTTTTATCAACTCATGAACCAAAAAACAACGAAAATCTCTCTCCGGCTTCTCCTCATCTCCCTTCCTTTTGATGAAGCCGAGAGTGGACAAGAGATTCGTCATATCCTTGGACCTGTGCAGGCTTGTGCAGCAACCTCACATCCTGGGGTACTCTGAAATGAATGTGACCTGGACCTTTGCAGGAAGGCTCCTCTACACAGCTCCTCGACCAGAGGAGGCACCAACCGCTGGCACAGGCAGCTGCATGTGGCTGCTGAGGGAGGCTCCAACGACATGGGACCTGACCGCAGTGCGGCCATCACCGGACAGGTGCAACGCTTCGTACCGCACTTGTGTTTGGTGCATCTTGCTCTGTGCAGCAGTCAAACGAGAAGCTCCCGCATGACCGCGTAGCTAGGATGGCATGGGCATGCAAAGTGAGGTGCCACTCTTGCACTCTGCAGCTGCGGGGTGCAATTTTCACCCGTGCATGCTTAGTCATGGCTCGGGCTGGCGGGGGGCGGTATAAACTTTGAGCACCGTGCCCACAATTGATTGAGTCTTGCTTGGATCTGGCGAGTGCGACAAGAGTTTGCATCCGAGCAGCCTTCACCTGCATCTTATTTGCATACACACATTTGAGAGAGGAAAGGCGAGTGAACACGATCAATGTTATGCTTGATCAGGTGCTGATTTTATACTCAGCGCTGACATGCGCATCCACGCCGGTGGCGCTGCGATATCTCTACCTGCAGCCGCACCCTCCTGCGTCGCCCGTGCTGGCGGCTGCGCAGACCGGATTTGCCGCCGTCATCATGTGTATAATCTCTGGTGCGGTCTGCCAACCAGTCCGGCGCATGTCTTTTGCAACAAGCACTTCATCTTGTTAATTGTTTACCCAAGTCTGGCACACACTTGGCTTGTGCATCCCTGTCTTGATAGCGCATTACAAGACATGGATGTTCAATGTCTTCCAGGACTTTATAGGTATCAACTTCCTGGTTTGCTGTCTGGTTGAAGACGTTGTCCCCCCACGAACCCAGGCAGGCCTCATTGAAGAGGGTGCTCTGGCCAGGGGGCTTAAGCTTATGGAAGGGAGCGAATCAGGAAGGAAGCCACGAGTTGGCAGGGACGAGCGACGATGAGGAATGGCAGGGCGAGGGGCCAGGCAGCAGCAAAGAGGACTCAGAACAGGCACGCAGTCTATCTGCACATACCTTCATGCACCTCGTTTCACGAATACTTGCCAAAAGAAGCTGCCGCAGGAAGAAGGGCTTGGAACAGGCAGGGAGTTTTGCGTGCCCACACCTCTATGCAGCTTGCTTCAATCACACGCAAGCACAACTATGCACAATTATGCACATACACACACAATCAAAGCACACCGCTCACACTCACAAACACACTTCTGCAAAAGCAGAACCCAGCATGCTGCTGAGTAACACTGCAAGTGAAGATTTGTAGAGCAGGGGTGTGCTTTGCAGGGTGGCATGCGCCGGAGGGGGTCAGACACTCACGGGCTGCTTGAGAGGAATGGCAGCTCCTTCTCCCTTGAGAGCGCTGTCCTGCAAGAAAGCTCCAGCGAGGTGTGAATCTTGTGTCAGAACTCTTCCGCACTGTCTGTCTTGGGCCATACCTGAAGTGAAGTTAGTGGAGAGGCTTCTGCGTAATAAAACATAGTGCTCTTTGTCAGCAGCAAGCATGTGATGCGGAATCCACTGGCTACAGTTTCATCATCAAGCCCCTCGTGAGGAATTATCCTCAATTTCACCTGTACATTGCAGAGCAACTTGAAATCTGGCTATAGATGAGACAGGGGTGTGTAGGGCAGGAGAGGGGTGGGGGCCGGGGTGAGGAGAGCGTTGTCAAGAGCCGAGCCGGCCGTGCAGCCCTTCTTGAGGCTGGGGGCCAGAATAGGCAGGCCTCTGGCCAGCGCGCTCAATTCGCGCGCCAAGAATCTGCGCTGGGCCGGGGCTGAGCTTGGTCTGCTGGCGTTCCTGGCCAACTCTGTCATGGTGGGTCCCATGCATTTGCCTGCTGACACACTTGTGACAATGCATGGTGCAGCATTATGCACCATTCTGAGCACCTTTAGTGTATGATTGATCGGTCCCAAAAGAGTGATCGAGGCATTATATTGATAGCAAAAGGATAGAGGCCTTGACAACGTTGCATGCAAGGCTGTGAAGGGTAGAAAGGCATTGTATGGTTCGCCATCTAGTGCGGGTCCTTCATAAAGCACATAAAACAGATCAGGCTGGTTGGTGTCTGATAGCATCAAGGAGGCTGAACTGCCGCATTCTGGCGCAGATCTACGGCTTCATGTTCACGACGATCGCAAAGGGAGCCTTTCTGATCCGCGCTTCGATAATCTTCACTCCGCTTCTGTGCACCGTGGCCGGCGAGGCTGTGCCGGCTGGGCTGTGGGCCGGATCGCTGCTTGGCTTTGCCGGCTCTGTTATGATCAGCCTTGACCCCTCCCACACCTCCTCTGGAGCACCTGGCGCCTCGGCAGCTGCAGGTACATCATTTATCTTCTATCCTCAATAGTTTTGCTCACAGGAGGCGCTCCTGAAAGTGAGGGCGCTTGCTCATTCATCACAATTTTCTTTGGAAAGGACGTGCTGTCATTTTGATCAGCAAATGCATGGCAGCTCATTCAGCAGTGTTTATGGCTTTTCCGCAGCTTCTGAGCTTCCTAAGATCATATGCCCCATTCATGCACATGCCAAGCTGCAGAAGGAATCTCTCCTGAGGTTGTCAGGGCTTTTCACACAGACTTTAGTAAAAGGAAATGGAGGGTAAAGATTTGGTGCATGTGCAGGCCCGTTTGGATTCCAGCCGGAGGTGTGGGGGGACCTGGTGCTGCTGATGTCAGCGTGCCTGTGGTCCGTAGTCATGGTGCGCCAAAGCAGGCATGCCCCAAACTACGCGGCGTTCCCTCTCGGCACCTTCAAGGCACGTGCCCTCCTTGTGCATCTCCTGCTGCGCAATACATTCCCCATGCATTTGCCATTCCAGTGAACTATCCTGTTATCTGGGTGTGTGGGCACGCTGCTGCTTGACACATTCTGTCGTGCTCCTCCCTGTCACAACCGGCTTACTCTGGAATCTTATTCTTGTACTGCTTTTCTGGATGGTGAATTTTTTCCAATCTAATTTGAAGGTGACAAATTTATTAAATGAGCTGTAGCCTCATGCGTGCTCCTGCCTTTCTAGCGGGCCCCAACCGGGTGCTTTTTCCCATGTCATTTCTTGACACCGTGGATATTTGATACTGGACCCTTCAGGCAGCAGGTCGCGCACACTATACCTCAAAAGCAGTCATTCCTGTGTTTTTCAAATTTGGAATTCAAACTTGAAAAGTAATGTTGCAGGTGATGACAATGGCAGTGCTGTCTTTGGGGTGGCTGGGGGCGGCAGCAGTGTCCGAAGTGCAGCAGGGCGAACCAATAGTGACACTATGGGAAGGTTACAGAGATCCGATTGCATGGTTGGTGCTGTTGTGGCCTGCCGTGGGGCAGTACAGCACCGGCGAGGCCGCCCAAGTGGCCGGGCAGGCCAGGTGCGTGCGCCTCTTCTGGCAAAATTTCGAAACTGAATTCAAACGTTATGTTGACATTTGTTGACTGACCAGTGTTCACCTCCTGACATGGGACTTGCTGCGCATCTACGTTGCTCATGTGGGACTTTCTGAGGCGCCGAAAGAAAGTGTTATTTATGATCTACACAGCGCTGTTAGCATGGCCCGTACAACAGCTTGCAGCCCTAGAGTGTTTCAGATTTTGTGAGATTTGGCTGATTGCAGATTTGGGATGCTGGTGCAGGATCAGTGCATCTGCCGGGCAGGTGATTCTGGCGATGGATCCAGTCATCTCTATTCTGTTAGGATTGCTGGTGAACCGAGAGGAGACACAGATGGGGCCGCTTGGCTGGGTGGGTGGCGCCACTCTCATGGGTGCATGTATCTTGGCAAGCTTTTATGCGCGCAGTGAAGAATAGCAGCTGATTTTGTCAGGGATCGTGTCAGAGTAGCAGATTCCAACATGGATGCAATGGGCGGACCACATATCAAGAGCTATGAAGGGTTAAGATTCTTTACTGTACTAAAATGGAATACTGGTTGACGGTACAGATCATCTTAGATACGAATATGGTCGTTTGTCTAGGTCAGCTCAGGATGAGCATTGAAGCAGAGTTCAGCCATCCTAAGCTACATTGTTAATACTTCCTGGATGAAGTGACTACCACAAACAATCTACTTCGGTGAAGCTTCACCGAAGTAGAACACCTAAGGTGTTCTCTTCCCAAAGGCAGTCATGTCGCTCATGCCAAAGACACCCAGAAGGCAGGAAGGCATGATTTATATTCATTAAGTTGCTGCATCAATGCTATCTACCAGAGAGTGTGGCCTCCATCCAGCACAAGGTTGTGCCCCGTCATGTAGCTGCTGGCATCCGAGGCCATGAACACAATCGCCGCCTGCACACACACCATAGCTTTTGCCTGTTGTTTCCCATTATCTCACATATACCGAGGCTCAGTACGGCATCATCAGGCATACTTCTTTCCACTGAGCCCAGATCGTGAACAGCCACAGGCCAAAGTGGTGAAATCACTCAGCAGGGTTTGTCATCCGAGGGGGATCTCATGCTTCTGGGTTCTGCGACGATTGTGGTCCGCCCAGAAGATTTGCCACACAGACTGCCAGAAATTACTAGGCAGGTCAGCTATCCCTGGGATTGCTAAGAGACATTGGAAATTGCTGTCTTGGCAGCCCTGGATTTCCTGCTGAGGCACAGTAAAACCCTGCACTCGGGGGCATCGCTATTTTCTTTTTTCAGCGAGGTGTGAGGGACTTGCCTGGAGGTCGGACACCTCTGCCAGGCGCCCCATGGGAATCTGCTGCAGCCACTCCTTCGCCAGCGGCCGCAGCGCCTCAGACTGTACATGCACCCACAGCCACATCAGCCAGTCATTCCTGATACGCCAGCTCAATTCCATGCAACCCTTCTGGCAGCCTGATAGTCGACTTGTTATGCCAGACAACATGTCATGGCGGCTGTGGTCCATTCATACTGTGAGCTGCACCACGCTGCTGAGCATTTGCACATGCAATCTTCTCCTTTCGGCAGCGAAGGAAGGCATTTGCACTACCTAAGAGCTACCATTCTAATTAGGATCCTGTGATAGTCTGCGCAAAGGATATGGGGTATTACAGGCACAGTGCTTCAACGGACCCGGTGCAGAGGAGGCAGGGCAAAGCAAGCAGGACCATGCATTTGAATTGAAATTCAATTTGTGCATTGGTTTTGGCACCTGTATGAGGGCGGTGTTGACTATGCCGGGGGACATGCAGTTGACGGTGAGGCCGCGGCCGGCCCACTCCGCGCCCAGCGTCTGTGTGATCTTCACCACCGCCGCCTTGCTTGCGTTGTACGCGATCTGCAGCAAGTTCAATCATCTCACCATTATTGCATCAGTACAGGCTAGGGTAAGACACATCACGTCTTGCTGGACGTATCCTACACCTCGAGGGCTGGAGAAATTTAACACAAATGGTGATAACAGACTGGCTCCGCCTGCATGCAATGTGCTAAAAGGCAGCTCATTTACATCGACACATGTCCGTATCGGGCATGCGTTGCAGGGTGTGCCACAGCTTGCCACGTGGCTCCTGGGTGTAAGCTCTGCTCGCCCCAATCGAGCTCTGCTCTTACAACCTTATTGTCGGTTTGCATGGACTCTGTTATGTGAGATTGTCAAGACCTGCTTCTGCGGATGCGGCACGAGCAGACTCGCCATGCTCGCCGTGTTTATTATGCGGCCGCGGCCGCGCGCCAGCATGTGCCGTCCCTCCGCCTGCGCGCAATATTTCATAAGTCAAAGCGCCGCGTTCTTGGGCTGCAGAGTCAAGCAAACACTTAACGCGGCTAAATTTCATGTGCGATCCCAAAATGGCTTGATACAGAAGTGAAATTGGCGCAGAGCGCTCGTTGCCAATGGAATCCCCTTTTTTTTTAAAGAACTCTGGGTACTAAATGAGGAATGGTGTCATTGCATGCAGGCACGGCAGAACGTCTGCGCAGGTCAATTCAAGGGATTGATTAGCTCGAGTCACTGGAATGGGTGTGAGTGCTTGGCAATAAGTATATCCTAGTCTTGTGTCGCTTGCTCTGGTGTTGGTTTTATTGGATGAAGTTGAGGCACCTGGCAGCAGAGGAAGAGGCCTTTGGTGTTGAGGCTGAAGGTGGTGTCCCACTCGCTCTCAGGCGTGTCTTCTGCTGCATTGTTGAAGTTCACGCCAGCGTTGTTCACCGCTATGTCCAGCGCTCCTAGCCTCTCCACTGCTGTGTCCACCATCCTGAGCATTGGCAAGCCGGCAAATTTGAGACCCATCTACCAAACTATAAAATGCAGTTCATGCAGAGGAGACACAGACTACACGAGGTAGCAAGCTGCATGCACCACCCCCAAATCACCAGAAACTGCAGTCCCGCAACTTGTTGCGCCTGAGAGCACAATCCTCAGTGTAGCTGCAGCCCTTACTTCGTCTAACAGATGTTTCATCTTTGCCTAACAGCGGTTCAACTGAGTGCGTTTGCATACCCAACCATGCTCGTGCACAGCGGGGAGGATCAAAGGGAGATCTCCTTTGGAATGATCACCATGTCCCGCTTGCGCAATGCTTCATGATCCAGCTTCAAGCAAAGGCCACATACCTTTGGCATTCTTTGGCCTGAGTGACATCAGCGGTGATGGCAATCGCGCGGACACCCTTGGCCGCCAGCTCAGCAGCCACGCGTTCGGCGGCGTCCCTATTTATGTCAGCCACCGCCACCGCCGCCCCGGCCTCTCCCAACGCATGCGCAAATGCCCTCCCTATGCCCTGCCCGGCCCCTGCATAAACCCCCCACACTCCTCTTGAAGCCCTTTTATTTGCAGCAATGAAGTTCCCATGTTGCTTCTTGGCATGAATGGTGCATTTTTGTGGCTCATATAATCCACATAATTGCCATTTGCCATTTGCAACGGCCCTTTCTATGCCCTACCCGGCCCCTGTATAATTCCCCACACTATTCTGAACCCTTTCACTTGCAGCAATTGCTGTCCCTGTGTTTGGAACAGCTTGGCGGGAACAGCTTGTAGTGCTAATGTCATGTTGATATCAGCTCTGCACTCGAGACTGACAAACACATGCCGTGGCAAAACAGACAGCGGTCTCAATGAATATATCTAGGAGAGAGCGGCGCATGTTGAAAAGAGCTGCATGGAAGTGCGACAAATCAGCGTGCGCCCACCTGTGATGAGGGCTACTTTACTGTTCAGCTTCAGGCGTTGCAGGATGCGGCTGTGAGCTGTGCCGGTGATGACATCATCCGCTTCTGCTGAGGTGTCCCGCCTGTGCACATCCACCAGCTGTTTTAGCAACAAATATGAGTGTGAACACAAAGAAAGGCATTTCTCACCAGAACATGCATTCCCCGCAACCACGTTAAACAATATCCTGTCAGCCCAAGGGGCGGGGCATCTTGGATATCAGGACAGTGCACAGGGCTGTATGGTCTTCATCACACTGACTAAAATTTTGTCATAGCTTCACAAGCTAGGTTCAGTCCAGCGGTGCTTCAATGCATTTCCACTTTAAAGTGCCAAAAGGGAAAGAGTGGGCACCGGCGGGTGATAATGCTGACGCCATCCCTGAAAGGCAGAGCCACGACGTCCACTCGTGAATCCTTGCGCACAACCTCGTTGAATTCCCTTATGGCATCCGCCAGCTCATCCTTCACCCCTCCTGGATAATACGTCCGCCCCTGCAGCAGGCACCCACTATGAAGATTGGCTTCACACTTTGCTGGCAGCTGAGGCGATACCACTGTAAGCCCAGTGGTGATAAGTGTCAAACTGTCAAGTGCTAGTCTTGATTAGCGATCTGCACATTCCTGCAGCCAGTAAAAGGTTGAAATGCATAGCGCGTGCATAAGAAGTGATACAAGCTGGGTAGGTGCAGAAAAACTTTTCTGCAGCTCAGGGGGAAGGATATTCCAAATTGAAACATAGATGATCCGTACCTTCATGAGTGTGTTGTCCACAATGATGGCTCCTCCAGGCACGATGAGGTTCAGGTCCATCAGCTGCGCGGAACAGGAGCGGACAATCAGGATCAGACACTGATTGGCTTCCAACAAAGGGCAGACACAAACGGTGCTGAAGGGCGTCGACAAGACTTGCAGCAGATCCAAGGTCCATTTGTAGACGTGCAAGCGCTTGCATGCAGCCCAACCAGCCATGAACACCTCTTCGGCTGTCCTTTTGGGATCTCAAATGTATCTGACACCTTGTGAAGAGCACCTGGTTGTAGTAACTGAGATAGCCAGTTTTGTCCGCATCCAGGAATGCCAGATCGAAGCGTTTGCCCTGTGCAGCTAGTTGTGCAATGCCCTTGCTGGCAGGACCCACCACCACTTCCACCTGTCAACAAGCACAAAAACATCCTGTGCAGGTATATTTTTAAAAAATGAAGCGGTGCACAGCCTGCAGTCTTTGCTGCAGGGGCAAAAGAAGGTGGCTGTCAAGCAGGCTTGTGAGCAGGAGGTGACATGAGAATGGAGCAATATTATACCCTGTCAGAGACGCCCGCTCGCTGGAAGTACGGCTGTGCAAACTCGCGCATGTAATCCTCGATCTCCAAAGCATACACCTGCAAAAGAAATACAGCCAAGCTGTTCAAACACTCACCACCGGCTCTTCAACACCATTCCGCAGGTGAAACACTTGATCTACTGTCTCAGGAACACCAAATCAAACGGGCGAATGCATCGCCCCCGGCTGCAATGGGACAGTTCAGAACTTTAGCACCGTGCCCAGTGTCAAGTGGGTCTTGCTTGCATCTCTGCGAGTCTATCAAGGGGAGGGACATGTGGCAGCCTATACATGCAGCTTGTCTGCACCGCATCTTCCCTCTGGCAGGAAGAGTGTGGAGTAAGAAAGTTGTGTGAGTTACCTTTCCATCGTGAGGCAGAGCCTGTGCTACAGCCAGAGTTGTTGTCCCAGTGAACATGCCAACTTCCAGCACTGTCTTGGCGCTGGCCAGCTTGCACAGCGTGGCTATGAGCTGGCCCTCCAGCGCCCCAGCACAGCACTCCCTCTTCTGCAGGAATTGTGTCTTGCCCTGCCAAGTCAGCCAAACGCCAGGCTACTTCAGAATGCTAGCTTGAAAGTCTGAATGATGTCAACTTCGTGTTACATCAATGCGTGCAAGGAAAGTGAGATTGTTAGGATACAGGTCATTAGAAGGATGCAATTCACCTGGTTGTGGGCCTCAGCCCAATCGTGATCCAGAGAGGCGTGGATGAGCTCCTGGCACACCTGTGCAGAACTCTCCCCATCAGTGTTGTTCCTCTTATATATAAAGACCTTTTGAGGGGTAAAGTGCCATCCACGACAGTTCTGGATAGGTACGATCGTGGAATAATGAGTCCTTTGGCCAGCTTATCAGCAAGCAAATCAGCAAGTAGCTTGATACGGTCTCCCTTCATATTCTAATTTTGTTTTATGGGCACACTTTCCATCATCAGCATGTATAATCATAAAAAATCACAGGCTCTTCAAAGGCGATGCACGGCATGCACCTCCGAGGGTGGCGTCGAGATGGCATCGAGATAGGGATCCAGGCCGTGCGCAAGCTTGTACGCATTCTCCAATAACTCTTTGACTTCATGTATATCTGATGACTGCAAGGCTTTGCCCAGCACATCTACCAGGACTTCTACAGGTGTGTCGGGCTGGCCGGTTTTGTGAACTCCATTTTCCATTGAAGCACCCATCTTTCACTGTGAAAGGCGCAGGAAGAAACTGAAAGAACAGTTTTATTGACTTGTACTGCTGTTTTAAAGGCGTGAAGGATTGCAATGTCGGATGCTCTTTCGGAGTTCGTCCACGGCTGAATATACGGGCTTTTACGGGCAAAATTCCTTTCATGCGAGACTCCACATTGTCATCACGCGAGACACCTGCAGCTCGACACCCTCCGACTACCTTATCTAATTGTGCGCTTTCGAGAACCGCTGCCAATAATTCATTTTTGCCACATTATTGAGCGGGAAGTTCCAACAGTTAAATCTTAGGCGGCAGCTGAGCGAGTTTTGGAACCTCAGCATGGCCGCGAAGGTGAAAGGGTTCGCGCCCAATGCATCGCTTGATAACAGGCACTCGACAGGACAACCTTTAAATCTGCAACAGTATCCTAGGTGCGATTCAATAGCAGATGCGCGGACTGCGCTCTTCTTGGATTGAATGCTCGCGGCATGCAACGGAGTTGATCTGCGTGCTTCGGATCTAGAAAAGGAAGATACTGTTCGCGAGCATACATGCCAGAAAAATTTCCATCCTTAAGCCTTGAGCCATTGCTGAGTAAAGCTGGGTCGGATATTGTATGCGCCTTGACGTGGCCCCTTTCGGCAGATCTTGGACTGCTGCGTGTTGATTCTCGCTCGAATGCTTGATGCTTGCACCTGCACAGATAGGTTTCTAGTATTTGCAAGCCTATCAAACCGATTTTTGCATGCATCCTTCCGGCACTGGATGTTCGGGACTCGACCATGCCGCCGATGGCTTATAAATATGCTCGGGAAAAATGGTGCCTCACCACTCTAGCACGATTCGATCAGTGCCCTTTTTGGACTCATAAAATCGTCTTGAGGTACATGTGGCGTTCAGGACGACCTCCAGGGTTATCCTTGCACGAGCTGTCGGAGCAGATGCTTATCTGTTATTATCCTGGTCCACTGCAGGCAGAAGATGAAGAGGCGGATCAGTCCAGGCTCTCGCCCTCACAAGCCTAGATCTACAATGCAGCTGGACGCCCACCACATATCAGCATCTCCTGCAGGATTGAATGCACATGCACTGCCTACTGGCACCGAGTTCTGCTCTGGAGCAGTGAACAGAACAGGCATCAACGGCCTGTCACAGTGTGGCACTGTTGGGCTCACCACGGTAAGCACTCTACTTCAAGGAGCTATACTAGCTTATTCCTGATAGTATTGCCATCTGCATGGGCAAGCATCTAATTTCGCATCAATTCACAAGTGAATTCCCTTTTTTAAGTGCCTCTGTGGGTGGCCATGCAGGGTACCTTCCACGTCAGCGCGGTGCAGCCCATCAGCTATGTGATAGAGGAGGTGGAGGGGCTGCTTGACCCTGACAACAAGGTCTGCCCCTCAGCCAGTGCAAATTGTAACTTGCAGCTTCGGCAATCACCATTTCGCCTGCATTGGCCTGTAGCATGTTCTGCGCATTGCATGTTCTGGCAGGACAATTTTTGGAAGGGCCACCTTTTGCATGGTGTATCCTTATGTCCCTTGCAGTTAAGCAACACCAAAGATCTTCTGACAATGTTCTAAAAACATATATTTCTGGTGCAGACGCTGCTGCGCGGAGTAGTGCCGGACTCTTTCCCGCTGGGGCTGAGCCTGAATCCTGCGCAGCCGGGCGAGCGGCGGCTGGTTGTCATCGATGACAACGTGTACCGCATCTACGGGGCCCAGCTGCGCCAGGTGGGTCCAGAGGCAGCATTAATTACTAATGCCAATGCACCATTATTAATATGGTAAAAAGTCACCGATGCCAGTGTAAAGGACAATTACTAATGCCAATAGACCTTTACTAATATGGGGGAAAATCACCGATGCAAGTATAAAGCAGGAATCTCCTTGTTTAGGTTGGCATGCTTTTGATCTGGCAAGCGTGCTTGTCTGCGAGAGATTAAGTCATGTGATGAATTCCCAGTAGATTTGAAAGCATCGCTCCACTCAAATTTCAAAATCTGGTGCTGCAGTACTTCAGCTTGAATGGGGTGGAGGCGACGATAGTGCCCCTGCCAACAATGGAGGCCAACAAGAGCTTTGACCTTGTCTATGAAGTAGCCCGCAGGGCTGAGATCTTCAAGTTGAACAGGTGCTGGTCCTGCCAATCTCTTCCTGCCACATCTGCATACAATTGCATGCGTATAGTCCTCTCTGTGCTCAGTTGATCATGCAGTTTGCTCCTTTTCCAATTATTGTTGCGGCACATGATATTCTTGCCAGAGGCAGGGTGCGTCTGCAGGCAAGTGGCATGTAAATGCTGCTAATTTCCTACCCTTTCTTAGATCCGCGAGATCTATAAGCAAGATCCTATTAACCGTGGGCACGGTGCTGAATATTTGGGTTGCTCCCTGCCAGCACCTATCCTACTTTGCAACCCAGAATTGAGCAGGCATTCCCTGTGGCATGCAGACGAAAGGAGCCCATCATTGCAATTGGTGGCGGAGTGTGCCTTGATGTTGCTGGCCTTGTAGCAAACCTGTACCGCAGAAACACCCCAGTCATCAAGGTGTGTGCCCCAGTCAGCCCACAGCAGAGTATCCATGAGTACCTGCCGCTGTGCTGAGAAGGAGCCTTGGATCCTGCATGCATCAAGGCACAAATTCTGGATCATGCATCATCTATGCACAGATTTGGATTGTTCATGCATCGAGGCACAAATTCAAATTTGATAAGCTGAGGGGTTTATGTGAAGGTGTTGGCTGCTGGTGACAGGTGCCGACCACCTTGATGGCTGCCATAGATGCGTCCATCGGCATCAAGACTGCCGTCAATTTTGACAACCGCAAGAACAAGCTGGGCACCTACTGCCCGCCGCTCGGTGTTTTCATAGATAGGTGCGCAACCCATCTTGATCCCTTTGCTGTGCCCAGGTGCACTCTGTATATATATCTTGCAGTCTTGCACCCTGTGTCCCTGTTAAGTCATCTGCATCTATGATTGCATGTTTGCACTTGCATGCACTCTGGAGATTCATTTGCATCTTGACCCAAGGCAAGGAGTACATGGGTGTTTGTAAACTGGGATCTGCTGTACGCAATCTATTGCTAGGCCGCACACAATTCTTGCCTCGCAGTTGTGGCTGCAGATGGCCTCTGGACTAGGATATCCAATCTGTGATAATCTTACTTCGAAGGATTTTAACAATGTGAGGGTGTTGCAGGACATTCCTTCGCACTCTGGACCAGCGCAACATCAGCAACGGAGCGGCCGAGATGCTGAAGATGGCGTGCATTAAAGACGCACAGCTGTTCTACCTGTTGGAGCAGCACGCCGAGCAGCTCAGGGCCACCAGCTTCCAGGTGATACATCACTCCTGCTCAGATAGTCCATTCCTTGGGGGGTATAACAACAGGTGTTCTATTGAGTTGGGCTCCTGAAAATTTGTTTGTAACACTCGTTCCTGCTGTCAGTAGCCGACGGATACACGCGCTGCTGGTGGCACACCATGCCTAGCATAGCGCAGCACAGCATGACAGAAAGCCCGATGCTACAAGCAACTGCTTGATATTCTTTTGCGGCTGTGCAGTCGAGTATGGGTGCACAACAACCTGAGCTTTAATGTCAGAGATGTGCAGCTACTGGGCTGCTACACTTTGCTAACATACTGCGTTCCACCCAACTGGCTATACAGCATGCTGTGCAATAAATCTCTTTTGGGAGACACAGCCAGCACATTGCTGGCAAGCTCTGCACAGGCAGGTATGCATCCTATTGCATGGCAGCCATTGCACGGCCCCCATGGTCTGCTGGGCAGGATAATGTGGGCAGTCCTTGCCTACAGGCTGGCAGCATGCTCTTAAATGCTGGGTGGATAGCACAGCATGCGCAGCGCAGCAGGCCAGCTCTTCAAGTAGGTTTTGTGTGTGAGTTTGCATGTGGGTTTTGTGCAGGACAAGACGGCGAGCGTGGCCATGCGGCGCAGCATTCAGGGGATGCTGGAGGAGCTGGAGCCCAACCTGTGGGAGCACATTCTGTGCCGCCTGGTGGACTACGGGCACACCTTCTCGCCAGAGATCGAGATGGCCGCACTGCAGTACGGAGACGAGCTGCTGCACGGCGAGGCCGTCAACATCGACATGGCACTCACAACGCAGGTGGCCCGCTACATATACTTTTGCTGATATTGTCATAAGGAATAGCAGCCTGCAAGGTGACTTGCTCTAGCTGACAGCAACAGAAATTATTGATTAACCCCCATCACATGCGTTGCCTGCAAGGCAGCAAGGCACGCCTGCAGACAAGCTGCATGTTCAGGCTACTAAAGATGTACTGATGGTTGAAAAACGAAATAAACTGCAGCAGCACCCTATATGGGCATTCACCGTGCCGATTGGATTTGGCAGCTGCTCATGCTGAGTGTTGACCACGCAGTCTTGCAGTGACAGAGCAACCAGAGCAATGCGGTTTCAAGTCCAGAAGAACATATCCTTATCTTGGGTGTCTGGCAGTCAATCTGTGAGTGCTAGTGCTGAGGGTTGGGATGCGCACGCGACAGATTTCGTACGCGAGGGGTCTGATCAGCCGCGAGGAGCAGGCGCGGGTCATGGACATCATGCAGCGCTTCCGGCTGCCCATGTGGCACCCCGTCTGCGGCCCTGACCTGCTGCTGAAGGTGGCTCTTACTGTGCATAAATGTCACCCATATCCTGATGCAAACTTTGTGTAATGTGCCTTATTAGAGGCACTTCAAGGACTGGCTATGTCTGTCCGAAGTAGATGGTTGTAAGATTACTGTTGATGCACACTGGTAGTAACCTTCAATACATGGGATGCACATCTGGGCTGGCTCTGTGCGTCAGGAATGGCTGGACTTCTTGAAAATTATGCAAGAGGCTGTCATCATGCGCCCGGTGCAGGGTCTGAGGGACACGACTAAGGCGAGGGACGGTCTGCAGCGCGTACCTCTCATGTGCGGCATTGGAGAGGCGGTCTTTGTCAATGACATCAGTCCAGCTGAGATAACAAGCGCCGCAGCCGCTCTCAAGAGCTTCGCCCTGCAGACCAGCCAGAGCTCGTCTGAGAACAACAACATTGTTGCAGCGCCGGCCAAAATTGCAATGCCCGTATGATGCAAACGCTTGGTACTGCAATAGAAGTACTGTGCAACATGGCCCTTTGATCATTTATGAGCGGACATGCGGGAACCTTTACGGGCTCTGCTTCGTCAGATTTGTCAAGGGGATGATTGCCCAGAGTCACACAACGTCTCGAGGCTTCGTTGCACTGCATAGCACAAATGTGCCATTTTTGATAGAAACATGGGCCACTTGGGACCAAGAAGTGCTTCTGTACAGTTGCAACCAATTGGCTCAGCAGTCTTTTTGGTGCTGCAATGCTCTGGACCATTATCTGTGAGGGCATCAGGGAGAATGATTGTAGTCGGGAGGGATAGGTAGGTAGCACATGTATTCTTTCGCTCATTCTTTGCAGTCAAGTATTCCTTTTCTTCTTTTTTGTAGATGAGCTTGCTGTGTACGCTTGTAGCAGCCTGCTTTTGTCGTGCTCATGCAAACGGCTGACATACATTTTACTGCAGGATCCTAGGCCTCAATAATTTTTAGTTGGCAGTGCTGCATAGCTTTCCCAAGCTGAGGTGGACCACTAGCAACCAAAGATCGCTTTTCTGTCTTCTGTGGTTCTGCTTATAGCGTATGCTTGGAGTGTTGAGGACCAATTGAGCTGTGCAGACATGTCTTTTGCAACAATTGTGTACAGCTTTTGTAGGAGTATTGTATCTCCATTTCATAACCTCAAGTGACCAATTTACATCCTGCACGGCAGAATCAGCCCATGGGCTCTTGGGGTCAATGTAATATTTGCAATAATATTTTCCATCGTTGGTGGCATCAATGGGATGGCATGCCCCTCGGCACATGCATCGCATGCAAGCGGTGTAAAGCTGCTCAATTCAGGGAGAGTGTGTGTGCATATTTGTATTTCACAGTTGCCTTCATCATATCATCATGTATAGGAACGTACTCAATACTCAGGCTCAGAAGCGCATCTGTCTTCTTATCCTTGGAAGGATCCATCAAGGAAGGAGGAGTCACCTGCCAGGCAGCTTCCCACTCCAGCAGACATGACGCACATTGCCCATGAATTTCTTGGTCTAAGCATTTAGCTCAACACAACGTTAAATTTCACAAATTCGATTAGATCTGAGATAGCATGTGTGTATGCTATGCTAGTTGCTGATCAGTCAATTACGATTGTACCTTCGACCTTGCTGTGCACGTAGACTAGCTCACACTATAGGACTGAAATACATGGAAGCAGGAATCTGAAATATGCCTCATCAGATGTAGATGCACAAAACTTGTCAGACGCACTCCTCTAGAGAGACGAATCTGTGCTGAAGTGCCATGCCTGAAAGGGATGGAAGCAAATCTGTGCGACAGAGCAATCCCTGTCCAGGGCTCATCATCGCATCATATAAGGAGCCCTGGACAGCCTCCCTTTGGGAAGGCCTGCTGCGCTTCAGTGTGCAGCTGGCCAGTGCTGGAGGCAGTGGAGCCCTGGCAAAGACAGCTGTTGCCCCATTAGAGCGGATCAAAGTGGGTCTGCCGTCTCCCCAGGCCATTGTATACTCTCAACATAGCGTGTAGGCATAAAGAAGTGTCACTTTGCAATGTATGAAGGCTCTAAACACCATCAGTGAGACCCTCTTTGCTTGGTACAGATCCTCTTACAGGTCCAGCCCATGTCAGCGGTGCCCCAGCAGGACAAGTACAAGGGCCTCATTGATGCCTTGAGGCGCATTCCTCAACGTGAGGGCTTCCTGGTACGATATATCTCCCCTCCAATCACACTATCTCGTGCCATGGCTGTCAGCAATGCTTGCTGGGCCTGGCTAAGTTTGAACGGCCTGAGGTCAAAAGATATTGACGGGGATACCCATCAGGGCCATAAGCTGACTCTGCTATACGTACAAATGCGCAATCTACACGAGTGTGCATTGCAGGCTCTGTATCGCGGAAATGGAGCGAATGTGCTGAGGCTGGTGCCAGAAGTGGGCCTGAAGTTTGCGCTGAACGACCAGTTCAGGACCATGTTCACGCCGTCCGATGGGCGTCCCATTGGATTTGAGGGTCGCCTGGCGGCCGGCGCTGCAACAGGGGTCCTGAAGGTGCTGCTCATTGGAATGCAGCACTCTCATTTGGGTCAGCATAGAGACGGTCTGCATGCATGGTGCAGACGCTGCAGTCACCCAAAATGTGATGGTTCATGCAGACCACCACAAGCTAGCCAGCCCTCCACCCCTCAGATGAGCATGGAATGGCTTTAATGTGGACTCATGAAACGCGCAACACCACACACTTACGCAGTGTGCAAAAGATCTGACACTTCCGTAATGTGCTGTGAAACAGACGGCGCTGTTCTATCCGCTGGACCTCGCGAGGACCCGGCTGGCCGCAGACACAGCCGCCAAGACCGACCGGCGGCTGTACACCGGCCTGCTGCACTGCGTATCCCAGACCTACCACTACGAGCACTTGAGAGGTGCGCAGACCTCACAAACATTGACTTTTTGACCCATTACCCCTGCCAACGAGGATAATCTGTTTGTATCTTCACCTTGATCCCTTCCTGCCACCATTGCTGACGCAAAGGAGGCTTCCTGTGCCCTCTAATGAAGTGCTGTACACCTGCGAGCTAGACCAGAGACCACAGAGCATCCCTGCTAGCTGCAGGGTATACGCCAATGATTCTTAGTACGCATGACTAGGAATCGTCCAAAGCTCTTACCATATTGTGGATACCCTTCGGCCTGATCAGCCAAAAGCACAGGCTTAGGCACTGCAAGATCACATGCAGTCTCCTGCAAAATAAAAAGACGAATGAGTAATTGCAGGGCTGTACAAGGGAGCGGTGCTGTCGGGAGCGACAGTGGTCCCGTACTTGGCGGTGTCATTTGCGGTGTATGACCATTTGAAGGCGCAGCTGCCGGACGACCGCGCATCGCGAGCCACCTGGTGGCACCCGGCCGCCAAGGTCGCCATGGGCGCGACGGCCGGCGTCGTGGCGCAGGTGCGAGGCGCCAATTTTACTCGATGAGATTGATACGATGTACTGGTATGTCCTTTAGCCGGTGCCCACCCGCGGCTGCAGAGGAGATGAGCTGAGTCAGCTTGGTAATGTGGCAGGCTTTCCTTCAAATGCGTCCTGTTGTACGTGCTCGCCGAGAGCTAGGTCTTGATCTCTAGCCTGTGTGAGTAAGGGGTTTGGCGCGATCTTCCCGGGCCGTTTTTGGAAAGCATGCCTGTAGAACATCAGGCTTTGGTGGGGCTTTGGGCTCTGGCTCCCGCGGAGGCTGCACGCCTGAAGGCTCATCAGGATGAGGCCTAATGAGATGGCTACATGCAGGGAGTGGCCTACCCAGCAGACACGGTGCGGCGAAGGATGCAGCTGAGCGGATCTCTGGGGCAGAGCGTAGTTTACACCGGCTACTGGGACTGCGTACGCCGCATGGCGGCCACAGAGGGGCCCTCCTCCTTCTACAGGGGCATCGGTGTCAGCATCCTCAGGACTGCCCCCGCCGCTGCAATCCAGGTCAGCATGCACGCCTCTTCTTTTCCTTATCAAGGTTGCAGAAATCGCCAGTCCTGAGGACTTGATTAGAGAAATGGAAGGCAGACAGCAGAGCAGAGCGAGCGCCAGAAGTAAGAGAAAGGGCTGCCTCGCAATGTGTGGGCTGACTCGGTCAATTCAGCAACACCCCTCGCTAAGCTTGTGCATGGGAGGATCTGAGATGCGAGCTCCTAATTTAATGCCTGCTCAGGCACGCCTGCGAAAACTGGTGCTCTTTGAGCATCTTGTGGGTTGGGAGCTGTATCCGCCGGTTTGAATCTGATGACAATGTGTGGTGTGCCGCAGTTTGTGACTTATGACCTCATCAAGAGCGGGATCATGTGGTACGAGGCAACGTCAATGAAGAGGAACAGGAGATAGCATTGCAGCACTGTATACAATGTTCAGTGCTTACGGTTACATTGGTGCTCTAGGTGCCATGAATTAATTGTTGTGCTCTCGCAACTCCTGCATCCTAATAGCTTGGTGAAAAGGCACTCACGTTCTCTGTTGCGGGCATTTGCTTCAGCATCATCCACATAATCTGCACGTGCTTCCAGTTATACTCTACGATATGGTACAAATTAAATGGTACAAATCACCTTGGCCTAGCCGATCTGATGCAGAGCGCCCTAAAGAGCCTTAGTGCCTTAATTTTTGCACAAGATGGCCCTCTCTATCTCCAAAAGAGCGCAACACTTGCTAAAGAGCCACACCTGGGCCAGGTTCCTGGACAATTACAAACTTCACGCTGCATTGAAAAATGTATGAAACATGCTAACCTGCCAACAGCTGGGCTGCTGGTACCTTCTGCATTAGCCCCTCGTTTGCCATGTTTGGCAGCACTGCACACACTCATGCTCATTCATTACAAAGGTGATAAGTCAATTAGAGAATTGACATGCGGCGGCAGCAGGGCCGCCCACGTCATCTGGGCCGGCCCGAGCTGCGAGTGTGAACGAGCGGCACGCCGTGCTCGGCCAAGGCCAAAGCGCGCTCCGCGCCCCCCATCGCGCGCAGCGCTCTCCGCTGCTCCTTCTTGGCATTTCTCGCCCTCACCACCGCCACCCGCGCTGCTCGCGACTCGTACGCGAACCTGCACAAAGACTGGGAATCACAGCCCCATTGCTATAGACTTACTACATTTCACAACAAACGCTGACCTCACATGCCCTGTCAATAGTATCGTTTGTGGTGGATCAAAATCCGCCAGCACTGCATGAAGCCGGTGCAATGCTCCAAATCGGATGTTTACTAGGGCGCTATCATAGGGAGAAGGCATTATCTTGGAACTAAATTTGAGCACCTGAATCGCTCTGCTAGTGTCAGCTCCGGCGGGCCAGCCACGGTGCTTTTGGCGCCTTCCGAGCCGGCCGCTTCGTCACAGCAGCGCGCCCTTACAGCGGCCGCCGCCGCCTCCCAGTCAAATTGCGCGACAGCTTCGGCGTACGGCTGATCTAGGGGGACACCAGGGTCGGCCGCAGCCGGCAGCCGGTGGCGCCTGGAGGCTCGCAGTAGCGGGTGGTCCGGCGCGCTGATGACTTTGAGCTGCGGCTGGTGCGCGTGCAGGTGGGCTAGAGCTTCCGGCGTCACATCCGGCCACACCACGTACTGCAGGCTTGTGAAGCCGTGGCCTGCCTGCACAAAACACCAAATTTGTGTCACCTTTCAAGTTTTAGCCAGGCCCACCGATGCACATTTTTGCCGGATGGAGCTCATACATTGCAAGTACAATTCTCTGCTGCACTACAGCAAGGGGCCACCTTCAGCTGCATTCCACCAAGTCACATACTGTAACCTTTCAGACACATGTGTGCATGTGCATTATGCAACAACTCCAGTGTGAGGGCAGCACCTGCACAGCGGAGGTCTCAGCGAGATCCTCCCAGGAGTCGGCCACGTCGGCCTGCTGCAGGCGCGGCAGGCACCGCAGCAGCGCGGCGGCCGCGGCACGCGCCGGCTTCGGGCCCAGCCCGCCCAGGCGCAGCACTTCCAGCAAGGGGCAGGCCTCGGCCAAAGCAGGCAGCGCAGCCGGCTGGAACCCCGTGTAAGACAGGTCCAGGGCGCGAAGCAGCGGCAAGCCGCTGACGGCGGCGGCGATGCCGCTTTGAGTCAGCGCCCGCGCGCGCGCCAGATCGAGGCTGACTAAATCCTCGTCCGCCAGCAGGGCCAGCGCCTCGTCTGTCATAGCCCCCTGCGCATTTCACAGGCCACATGCGCTCTGTAACTTGCAAAAAAGAGTGCTCTTGCATGTTCACGAGCATGGCTGTGTCATCAAAGTGACTCCGGTCCCAGAAGCAGCTTCTCGAGCACTTCAACATTGTGAGCCCAATTTCGTGCCAGTGGCGTTGTTGAAGGGAGAGTACAAAGTTCACATGGATGCCAGGCAAGCAGAGGAAAGTGCAGGTCACGAAAATGTCTCATGCATTGGATGGTTGCAAGGGTGTGCACCGTGCGGCGCGCGACAGCCAGCAGGGGAGCTTTCCAGGTCCAGGGCAGCTGTGAGAGCAGCTCCTCCCCAGCTTCCAACAGTTCTTCCAGGTGCTCTGCCAGACAGCCTGTTTGCCAGTGCACCAGCATCATTATAGAAATGCTTGTGCGCTGATCGACTCCAGCTTGTGCTGGCATCAGCAAACGCTCCTTCTTTGTGTCCACTGGTACATATGGGATACTTCTGGGAGACAGTCGGCTGGAGGATCAAACAAGCAGGAATGCAGGGTCGAGAGGCGTCCGTACCTAGACACATAGACTGAAGAGATGGTACTGCCTCGCTCCTAGACTTTTGGATGCTAGGACGCTTGGGTATAGACTGCTTGCTGGGAGGGCAGGCTGATACAATTTCCTTTCCTCGTTCAGCATGGTATGCCTTCTGCATTTGGAATGGATTGGATGGTCTTTAAGGATATCTAGTGTATTAGCATCGATAACCGTTTGGGTGAAATCGACTGGGAGCACTGTGGACATCTGACAACCATTCAGCGGTGCCCCAGTTGAGGTGACGACTACTATGGCAAATTAAGTCAAACTATTCATCATGCTATTTTGCGCTTTAGTGAGCTGGTATGTCCAACGCTACTGACGTGTTTCAGCAGAACTCGGCAGGTAAGAATGCCCAAAGTGTCTCGATCTGCTGAAAGTTGAATTGTTATTTTGTGACTGCCACTTCTAATCGATTTTACAGAACAGCAAATCGAAAGCGAGCAAGAAGGAGCAAACCAAGGAACCAGCTGTCTCGAGAGGTACACACATATATATGGACAGTGCCCAATTTTGGGCACTTCGGGCAGGTTGATTTGACCAAACTCAGAACCATCAGGGGGAGCCACAATAGAAGAACTCCCATGTTCTCCTATGCTACACCTCCTGGAACCCATATGTTCTCAAGCACAAACCAACATGATCCACTTTGCACAGATAGACAACGATACCAAAGGAAAGCCACAGTTGAGTCTTCTTGAATTCAATAAATGCAATAGACCACATTAGGTGGAAGCCTTGCAACTGGATCACCGCTCCAGAACTTATTCGTGACATCGCACGCCCCCTCGACCAATGATGTGTAAAACCTCAACAGAATCATGCCTCATCTGCTGATCCACACAACACAAAGCTGACAACACACAACAAATTTAGCAGAGGCCAGTTCCACACAAAGAGCGGGGCCTTACTTATGCAGCAGACCCGTCAAACATGTGCTCTCCCATATATTGCTGCGACACTCATACTGACAATGCCTAGCTTGGAGGACCTCACCAGCCCAAGAATGAACCAATTAGTAAGCGCCACCCCATCGTCAGGAATTAGGAGGAACAACCTCCCACGCTTTTCAGCGCTTGACCGGTCATGTCTTGGGAGGATGCCTCGACAACCCTCAGCGTCGAAACACTGAGCACGGCCTGGGGGACAGTTTGAGGGGCGGCGGGCTTCCTGAAGGGCCGCCATCGTAAGGAACAAGGAAAAAACTCTATGTTTTCTCCACTCTTGACCGGTTGTGTTTGGGCTGCCGCAACAGTCTTCAAACGTTATGGCTGGCGTCGAGCACGGACTGAGGCGACGGCTGAGGGGCGGCGGGCTTCTTGAAAGGGCGCTCCTCCATGGCGTGTGCGTGGGCGCGGCGCATTTGGGCTGGCAGCTCGCGGAAGATGCCGGCCAGCAGCGGCGTGGCCGCGCGCGGCACGCGCTTGCTGCCGTCACCCGGCGCCCATTCGTACAGCCCAAACTTGATGCTGAAGCCGTGCGCCCACTACGCATGCACGCACACAGATCAGACCCCTGAGTATGAAACTGTGGAAAAGTTGGGGACTTGCTTTTCTACCACAAACCCCTTGACCTTCAGCAGTAGCCCACCAATGCTACTGAGCCCGCCATGGGTGCCTCCACGTTCCCATATCACAAAGTTGCACAGCTCAGGATACATGAGTACCCACTGAGCAAGACACACAACCCCCGTTGCTCCAGTGCTGGATGCTTGTACAGGCCTTGAGGCAAGGACACAAGCATGCAGGGAGAGCATGCATACTTGACCAGGTTTTTAAGGCAGTGATCTTGGGTCACACCTCAAAATTGTCGACCAGGGTCCAGTACATCAGCCCGCGCACGTCATAGCCGTCGCGCACCGCCCTCTCAACCTGCGTGCCCGGACTCATTCTTAGGACACCTTCCAACTGCATTTGCAACAGAATGACCTTCAAACAAATACCAGCCCTGCTGTTGAATATGAGCATGTCAAACAGCATGCAAGAGGAGCGACCAGGATACAGGAAATGGGCTTGGCAGGGACTGGAGGAAGAGCTGGTACCTCCGGGATGTAGGTCTGTAGCCAGAGGGGCCGGCGGTCGCCTTTGGCGTCCGCAATCCCCGTCTCCGTGATGTAGATCGGCATGTTCAACGTGCTCATCAGCTTCAGGCCCTGCACCACAAAATCCATACAACATGCGTGAGACCTGTGGCCTTGATCCAACAACATGTCCTGTAGCGTCATGCAGTCAGTGCCCTTCTGCTGTGAAGGGCATGTGAGAGACCCCATTTGGCATTGTCAGCGAAAATGATGAAAGATATTTGAAGGCAGACGCACCTCATAGATGCCCACAGCATCGAGCTGGAAGGGCATGTCAGTCATGACACCTGGAGGCAGCGCTGCAGACTGGTACCTCCAATCAATGGACACCCTGCAGCATTGATATTCACCCCCTGTATACCCCACATCACTTGTAGGCAATGCAGACCTGTTTGACAGCATACTTCATCAGCAATGCCATTCTACACCCAGCTGACATGCTGAACTCCACAATGTAAACAGACTACCGAACATGCTCTGTCCAGGACTTATTCATTTGAACGGAGCGAGCAAACGCAGTCTTACAGGCGCTGCCTGCAGTCATGTGATTGGCAGGAAAGTTGCAGGCAGCGACTTCATGACTGCAATCGATCGCACTCTTTCATAAATAAGTCCTGGACAAAGCAACAGCAGCAGCAGCCCAACAATTAGGGACACCTCATACAGTGCTTCAGGCAAAAGAGGGAACAGCGCGCACTCACTTGCCGTAGTAATTCATCCCGACAAAGTCCAGGCCGGGGACCTCGTCCTGCGCCGTGTGAGCGGCCGCCCACGGCGACTGCCAGCAGAAGCGGCCGGTGCGGAAATACTCGAGAGTGAGATCCGTAGCCCACACCCGGTTGAGCCACTCCACTACGGGAATGACCCAGCGCGCAGAGAACGCCTCTGGACGCAGCACCTCGTAGCGCATCACGTTGTGCACGATGCCGATGCGCGACTTGGCGCCACCTGGAACCCGATGACACAGCCGTTAGTATGTGCTAATAAAACGGCGAGGTGACTTCCTCTCCCTAGCTGGCCACCCCGCCCACATGCCCTACCAGAGTGAACCACTGACTGCTTCCCAGCTGCTGCCAGAGCTCGACAGTGCTTGAAGGCCAAACCTTCTGAGACTGTCACGGTGCTCACCAGACAGCTTTTCGCATTTTACAGTCTGAACCCTTCCAGAGCAGGAAGGGGCTAGATGGACTGTTCCAGGGAAGTAGAAACACAGCACCCTTTCAGTGCGGGTGTGTTAGGAAAGTGTGCACCTGGCAGAGCCTTCATGGCTTTGTAGGCAGCAGAGTGTGAGCGGTACTGGGTGAGCAGATGGCGGCCGGCCAGCTTGAAATTGCCAAAGAGGGCGGGCGGAAATTGGCCATACAGCCACCCACAGAAGGCCTGCCGCAGAAACACACCTTCAGCACACGTAGAACACTCCACATCCTAGTTTGCAAAGGCATGAAAATTATAAAACAGAGAAGGACAGAACCGTTGAACAATCCCACACGGAGAGGGTGAATTGATGATTCTGCACATGGTGGGTTGGTGCAGCAGCACACCATAACATTTGCCTCGTTGAAGGTGATCCACAGGTGAACCTTCTCATGGTATTCCCTGCATTACAACCAAGGGATTGTTGGGTTTTCAGATATTTGTGCACTTTATCAAACAATTGTCACTTCTTTATGAATCTCTTGATCCTAGGGTGGCATGCTGAAGGAGGAGGCGGGTTTCCTCACTTGAATGCTGTCTGGCAGAACTTGACAAAGTAGGGAATGTTGGCCTCGTTTGTGAAACCTCCCTTCTTGTCAAACCACAGAGGGTGCACGAAGTGATGCAGCGTCACAATCGGCTTCAGGTTGTTCCTGCACCCCAACGAATTTCAGTACAAATGGATAAATTGCAGGAGCAGTGAAGAGTTCAGGCCATCAAAGCGGATTGCAGAGACTGGTTGCTCAGCATAACCATCCAGCAGCGCACCTCAGGAGACAGTCAAAGATGTCATGGTAATGCTTTACTGCCTCCTTGTCAATTCTTCCCTCCTCTGGCTCAATCCTGCTCCACTCTGCATGAAGGAAGAACACTCATATGCACCCTTTTCCTTCATATACTGTAATGCAGATGAAAAGTATCTTGACCTTGCGGGCGTGTGAGACTTGCCGGGAAGAGATGAGACACCTACCCAGTGACAGACGAAAACAAGTTGACTGCAGGCTCACAACGCGCTTGATGTCATCCTCATAGTAATCCCAGAAGTTGTTGCTCTTCCCACACTTCTGACCGCCCTGACAGCACAGTCCTTTCATGCATCAGTGCTCCAGCATGCACATTACAAGTCAAAAAGAAAACGAGCAAAAATGGCCAGATCAAAGAGTAATGAACAATTGATATTAGCTTAACATCCTCCCACAACAAGTTGAGAACACCCACAGCCTGCCAGACATCCATTTGAGAGTTGCAAAAGCAGCTGGTGACCAACCTCGATGGTGGGCTGGCCAAAGCGGGTGGTCTGGTTCTCAAACTCCGACCAGTTGTTGCCCCCACCGCCTGAATTCTGGTACACGCTGATGGCTGTCCCCACCAGAAACTCCCAGTCCTGACCGCCCACAGTGTTCCTGCCGAGCTCTTCGTCAGAGTCAAAGCTGCGCCTGCTGTGATCCGGGGAAGCTGTCACAGGCGTGTGCATGCTGCGCCTGCTCTGCCGCACTGGCTGTCCAATGGATGATATCCGCCTTCCTGCAATAGACTTGGATGTTGATGCTTGTCCCCAGCACGAGGCTCTTGGAAGAAAATATCACGATCAAGGCTGCTTGACTAAATATAGTCCTATTCTTATGTGTGATATGATTGCTAAAGGCATTCTGGAGGTGCACTTTCTCCACAAGGCACAGGTCTCTACTACAGTACTACAGCAAACATTTTCACTGATTGACCAACGATACGATGCAAGCACTCAATAAAAACACTGCTTCCAAAGGTGTACCGAATTTCAAGTGTCATAGACAGTGTCACTCCAAGCCTGTGTGTGACCATGGCACTGTGTGCATGGTCTCAAAAGAATTAGACCCCTTGCGCCTATTCAGCGCACCTGTGGCTGTTGAATGTCTTCGATTGCAAGAAAATACACCTTTTCCTCGGATATGGAATTGATTGCTCAACTGAAGTCCTTCTACAGCTGTGCACATACAGGATCTACTTCCTCCCTTCACGCTGCCTGCACTCTCTATTAGCTCTTCGTCCGCACGATGAGCGACACCCGCTCCCTCGCATCCACAACCTACGACCGATGGATGCGTGTTTGCTCACCGTGCAGAATGTGGTCCACACAGGCAGCTGTCCCGAAAGTACAGCAGGCCTTCGCACTTCGTAATCTATTTTAGGCAATTGTTTCGAATTCGGCACGTGATAACCACGTGCCTTGATTACAGCGACGGCAACGCCCGAGGAGGAGGCGGCCGCATCAGGCTGTCGGAACTCGCTCCGCAAAGCGCGCTGGAGGCAACTAAACTGGCTGCAATTGGGAAAATCTGACAAAGGGGTGTCTTTATTGATCATCCATCGATCTGAGTGACCGCACATTTGCAATTGCGCCGCGATGTCCTACTCAGTGACTCAGAACGGCGTCCGCAGCGAATGGGTAAGCAGCGCACATCTCGTGTTCCTTCCTTGGTAATTCTTTGTGTAGTTTATTAGGATTGAGTTTACCACAGGAAATCCAAGTGCAGAGTCAGTGTGCCCTTCATAGCCTTTCCTTAGTACTGGCGCATGTGAGGTTGGAGCAGCCAGGAGCAACGCTTCTTTGAATATGACATTGAGTATCGCTAGAATTTGCTAGAATTGTATCGTTCGATTGGGGTATAGCGCTTTCACTAAATGTGATATGGGTGCTGTGATTGCAGCTTGAGGAGGAGATCCAAGAAGATCTGAGATGGTCCATCCTCGTCAAAAAGAAGCTGTACTCAGGCAAAAGCGACTTCCAGAGCGTGGAACTCGTTGAGAGCGGCCCATTCGGCAAGGTGAGCTGCAGATCTTCTGTCCAAGGCACATGCGGCCAACAGGGCACAGCTTTGGTCAGGAACGCTGCTCGAACTAATGGCTTTCAGCTTCAAGTACTGATTGCAAGCACACAATGATGCAGCACTTGCTGCATGTGCTGACGTGCAGCGCAACCCTTTGTCCCCTTTGGAATATGCTCCGCATGCATGCCACCACCGCAGATGCTCGCCGCCCAGCTTTGCATTTCTACATCTGCCATTTGAAGCCGCTCGGACGGCGGCTTCAAATATTTTAGATGCATGCTGAGGAGGCCTGCATGCTTGGCCTCCTGCCGCGGCATGCGAAACACAACGTGTTTTGCTGCGTCAGGTTAGTCACCCCGCATGCGCATGTGCGCGCAGGTGCTGCTGCTAGACGGTAAGTCCCAGAGCGCGGAGGCCGACGAGTTTGTGTACCACGAGCTGCTGGTGCACCTGGCGCTGCTGCTGCACCCCAACCCCCGCACAGTCTTCATCGCCGGTGGCGGCGAGGGCGCCACAGCGCGCGAGGCACTGCGTCACAAATCTGTCGAGAAGGTTGTCATGGTCGACATTGACAAGGTGCGCCGCATAGTCCGACATATGGTGGCCAACGATAATCAGGTTCTAGGGCTCGATGCATGTTATTGGCCTCCTTGATACCACGCTTCCTCTCAGTTTGAGTGGGTGTATTGTTACACCCCCTCAGGTATCAGAAGTACTGAGCTTAAATCTCCTGCAGCCTGTGCACAGGCCCTCTTGCAAAGCTTGAACGCAACTGGCCCGTGCACAGGCCCTGTCGGGCAAGCTTGCATGCAGTCTATTGCCCCATCACATGCACCATGTTGCCAGCGATTGGCTGCTTGCGAGTTCCTGGCTGTGATTTTAAGCACTATGGCAATGAAGAGGCGGGTAGACAACGTAGGCCTGCGGGGATGCCGTGGAAAGAGAACTACACGAGAAGGAGAATTGTCCAACCTTGGGAGATCTCATCAAGCTCGAGAAATATTACTTTTCCCCCACCATCTCCTCATTACTCTTGTAGAAGGATGTGATGAGAGAACTGCCCATTGGTGGATGGGGAGACAACGCCGCCGGACGGGCGCTGATGGGGGCATGTTCGCGCATGTGCAGGTGGTGTGCGACTTCTGCGAGGAGCACCTGGAGGCCAACAAGGCGGCCTTCGCGGACCCGCGCATGCACCTGATCATCAACGATGCGCGCGCTGAGCTGGAGCGCTACGACGGCACCTTCGATGTCATCATCGGCGACCTGGCCGACCCCGTCTTCGGCGGCCCGTGCTACCAGGTTGGCTTTGTAGTCACCACTCAATATGAACACACCCCTTGGCAGTCCCAGGTCATGATTACCTAGGCAGTCCTGGGACAGGGTTACCCGGCAAAAATATAGCTAGAATCCTCTGCCAGAGATTTTTGCACAGCGTGTGAGGCAGCCCCAAAGGGGTCAACTCCTGATAATGCAGATTCTGATAACATGGATAGCACTTTTCTTGCAGGGAATTATGGGGAAAGCAGGCAAGTAGACAGTGAGGAGGTTGAGAGTTTGTGCTGTTGTGCTTGTTGAATAGATGCAGTTCTACTTGGCGCATGCCCTACTGTCCCAGGGAGAGGGAGTGAGATAGCATAGCAAGTACCTCTTGGCAGATCAAGCAGTGGCTGATTGGGTTCTCTTGTGGCATTGCAGCTGTACACGCAGGACTTCTACAGGACAGTGGTGGAACCAAAACTGGCGCCAGATGGCATCTTTGTGACACAGAGCGGCCCGGCCGGCGTCCTCACCTGCAGCGAAGTCTTCTCGCCAATAAATCACACCCTCAACTCTGTCTTCCCCCGCGTTGTCCCCTACTTACAGCACATTCCCTCCTACGTCGACACCTGGGTGGGTCTCCTGCTGACTCCCCTTTGCTGCTCCGGTCCCAGGCATACATCAGTTACTTGTTCATTTGGGTGTGCACACTCTAGCACAAACCCTTTGCTGTCACCCCTTTTGCCAGCGAGGCTCTAGTCTGGGCAGGGCCATGCTGATGCTCCCTTGCGATAGTGTCCCATCTGTGCACCACTGCTTGGGCGCAGCTGATGGTGTTTCTGCTCATATTCTGTCTGGCAATGTCTCTGGTGCGCCTTTGCCTGAGCAAGGCCTGTGTCCTGCACATTACTGCCCTCCATGCTGTGCCATGATTTCTAATGCGTTGCCCCGGATCACTGTTGGACGTAGATTCCCCAGGGACATGATCGTCTGCAATGAAGCACAGCCGTCTGATCATCAGTGGCCTTCCTAGAGGTCATCTGTGTATCAAGGCCGGAGGATTTAAGTACTGGCAATCACGTGCCACTGGATCTGTGGCGAGGGAGGAGTGATGCATGCAGGGGTGGAACATGGCACTGAAAAATGCGCAGCTGCACTTCCCAGAGCGGGCAGAGGACATCGACGCCCTCATAAAGCAGAGGATAAACGGCAGCCTGAAGGTGCAGATTATACTCCTTAATCTTAATAAATTGTGGTGTCATGAGAAATGTCTCATTTACCTGCTGTCATATACAGGACCCCTACAGGATGCCAGCGACAGTGATAATTCTGGGTTCTGGGATGTCTGTTCTGCGCTGTTGCCCAAAGCACGCTCTTAGCACCTGGCAGGCTGTCATACAGGGGATAGTATACAGAAAGGCTTTTTGTGGGGGTAAAATCGTTTCTGATCGTCAGCGCAAGGGACCATGAGTATCAAATTGCGTGCCCAACCTGATGACAGTTCTCTGACAGGGGCTGATGGGTGGTTGCATGTGCTGCGTGCAGTTCTTGGATGGCGGCACGGTGCAGGCAGTGCAGTTTCTGAACAAGGTGGTCCGCACAGCACTGGCAGAGGAGCAGCACATCTTCACCCTTGACAAGCCGCGCTTCATCCACGGCGCAGGCTCTGTCACGATTGTATAGCGGCAAAATCCCTTGAAAATTTCGGGGTGATCAAGAGTATTATCCTTGATCACCCCTTGCATTTTCCGTTGTCCAAAGGGGATTCATCAAAAGTAGTATACTTGATCACCCCCTTGCATATTCAGCTGCTCAAAGGGGGGCTGTTTTTGCCTTCTGTCTGGAGGCCCCTGTGTTTGGCTTCCCTCTCGAGTTATCATCTGCGATTGGCTTGTGGCCGTATGATTGACATGTGATATAGGCCTCTAGTCTGTGGTGTCTGGCAAATGCAGACAGCAGCTCTGAATACTCTTGATAATGTCAGGGTCTTGCAACGATGTCTTCTGGTGAGACGAGCAGGTTCCTTCCTGTGTAGAAACGAGCAGATTCCGAACTTTTACTGTTACTCTGTACATGGGGTGTACCACAATAAACACACCTTGGGGCCAGCCCACAGATGCTGGAGTGCAGCACAGACACTGAACATAAGTCAATCTCTGTGCTGCTGTTTTTATACTGACACCATTAGGAGAGTCATAGAGGGCACTGCTGATTGGAGAGACTGATGCCCTTCTTGTGTTGCCAAGAGAACATTACAAGACGTCCCTCAGAAAAAGAAATGCTGGCACGGCTCCTAAAGCTTGGATTGTTCAATAGAAGGGAGGACATCACTTAGTTCAGAGTATTGACTGTTGACTGTTGACTGACTACGTGTGGCAGCACATGGTAAACATTGAATCCTGCCAAAAGAATATAGCATCGTATTGAATGCGGGCTAGCAAGGACTCATGTTTGCATCACGATGGATTGCATTCGCCAAGAAGCGCTGTTTTGCAAAGGCTGCTCTTCCAGGGAGGACTTTGCTGTGGTGCTGCCATACTGGCAATGACTGGAAGTGATCAAATGGTGTCACAGCATTCTGATAAAATGTAACTTATACAGGAATGCCATTCCTGGCGCTGAATCGAGCGACATTCATGGTGACACTCCTACAGCTGCCCTGCTATCATGTTGGTGTCAAGGTGTATACCACATGTGTACAGCGGACATATCAGCCGTGGCCAGGATCTGCCTTCAATCTTATGTGTTTGCAATGCATTGGAATTGGCGCGCATATTGATAGCATAAGCTGTTAGTGTCACGTGGGTGCATTTGAGGCACTGGCTGTAGCTAAGGTAATTCGGCGTTGCATACATCATCATGACGCTGACGCCACCGTGGGGCCACCCCCCGGACCCGACCGCAGGCGGATCAAGGGCCGGGTGTTGGCCTCGGTAAATCAATGAGTCTGTAATTGCAGTCTGCCAGATCGGTCCAATGGTACCAGTGATCATTGCGGGGTCCTTGCGGACGTCCGTCGACGCTGGCATGTGCATGCATCCGGGAATCCTGCCCAGCAGTTTAAATTGATGCTGCCAGCACCAGGACCGACATGCAAGGCTGCGGCGGCTGAGACTGGCGTGAGAGTAACAAATTCTGCCCAGAAATCTGAAGGTGGGCAGCTTCAGCCCATCCGAGTCAGAGGAGGAGGATTCCGTAGGAACGCCGTCTGCAACGAGGCCTCCCAAAAACGGACACCCCGTTTAGCCTTTGCGCTTCGTCTTTCAAGAGCGCACTACTCCAGCAGGTTGATCAGAGTGCGCAAGGTTGATCAGACTGGTGCGAAGGGATGTGGCGCATGCACCAGATACAAGATCGGGAACACCATTAGTAGACGTACAATCCAGCGCGGGAAACCCTTTGTGGCAGCATGAGCACCGAAAACGAGCCCACGATCAGCGTGCAGTCTGGCTTCTCCGAAGCCGTCGCCACCCTTCGCCTAGAGAGATCCCTTGCGGACCTGGCGCAGAAGATCTTCGACTGCTGTCAGGCTGCCATCAGCGATTCTTGTTCCCAAGTTGGGGGACAGAGCTCCCAGGTATTCAGGCTACAACTCTGCTTTGCCAGCCTTCATAGATGCCATGGAATTCATGTGAGTGTCAATGTCCAGCCAATTGGGAGTCTAAACTGTAGTGTGTCCTGGGCTGAGGTCTGCAAGACATCAGGAGCAGCTCCTGGATTGCTGTGGCCAGCTAGGAGCATATGTAAATTGGAGGGATGCGGGTGCCTTGTAGAATCAGCTGTAGCTATACGCTTCTCAAGCAGATGACCCATAATCGCATTTGTGCGCAGGAGGAGGACACCAAGCGCCTTTGGTACGCCAGCATCCTGTTCATAGCCAAAAGCCTCAGGAGAGATGCAGCAGGCGGCCCAGGCGATGCGCCCGGGATCACCCTCACTAAGATACTGGACAGCTTTGGTATCAGGTAATCTGCCTTCCAATTGGCTCGAGGACCGAACGGTGGTCGCCGCCCACGATCTGAGGATGCTCCAGGGACTGTCGTTGGCGGGAAAAGGCGCCTGACCTGGCACGCCTGCGCTTGCAGAACCGGAGGTTGTCTGGCTTGTTGGGGATTAGGTTGTGCTATTCGAAGGCTGCTGTTGGAATTGGGTCCGGCGATCATCGCTTGCAAACGACCCTCCCGAGAGTCCCAGCAATCCTTCCCCATCAACGTTAGTTGTCTGGGTGCAGCCTCGCCGACTTCCTCAAGGAGCTACCGGTGGTCGTTAAGAAAGCGGAGCCCAGCCTCTCCAAGCTGCTGGGCCCAATCTCCCCTATGGAGCGGCGCCTCAGATTGCGCGAGCTACAGACCAGCTTTGTCTACACCACCGTTCTCGCAAAGAAGTGCAGGGTGCGTCCCCGGGTCCTTTCTTCTGCATGATTGGTCGCTCCTGCAAGCAATCTTCTGCAATCGATCATCATATTCCAACGGATCGCTTCCTGACAGTGCCACCTGAGCTTACTAGTGTACTGGCCCACAAGCATGCCTTGCGCCCACAAGCTTGTGCTTTCGGTTCAGGATCTCTTCCAGCAGTACTTCAAGCTGCCTACCAGCGGCTGCTACAGCGAGCCCTCGGTGTTCCACCTCGTCTGGCAGCTCTTCATAGTGGCCAAGGCCAAACTATTCCCCCCCTTCCCGGACCTGGTTGCCTCCTTCAACCTGCTCATCTGCGTCCTGGCGTTTGCCTTCTGCCACGTGCCAGCCGAGCAGCGCTCCGTGCAACTCACAGACACCGAGAGGCTGCCCAGACGCACAGAGCAGGGCTCAGTCGATGTCCTAGTGGTGAGGCCACCAAGCTAAGCAGCTTGATCAGTGCCAGCTGATGAAGTCACAAGGAAGGTTCAAGTTGGTTGCAAAATTGGCATGGCAGCTGAGAAGGTGTCATGCTGTGTGCAGTCGTTGGGCCTGGTGAATAAGGCAAATATCAAAGAGCTGAAGCCACTGATGGCTCGGCTGGACACTGTGCTGCGCAGCCTTCTTGCCGACTTTGCCAGTGACAAAGCAGGTGCGTGGCAAATTGCATGACCACTTTTCAGTGCCCCCATGACTGACAAGAGGCCTGCAGAGACCATGAAACATGCTATCTGGTTTTGTGCTGTTCACAGTGAATATACGTGCTTCTGATGCTGTGACATGACATAGGCATTGATCATCTGTGCTGCATCTGCGCAGAAGGAGAGGAGAATGTGAGCCATCCCGAGGCTGACAATCTGGTCCTTGTGTCCAAGTTCTTCCCTGGAGTGCTCAGCAGCAAGGAGAGCCTGGCACGAGCGCAGGACGAACTGAACCGCACCTATGAGCAGGCAAGCACAGAAGAGATCTCTTCGGTCACGCTTTCCTAATATTATCTACAGCAGGACATTTCTGTGAGTAGAAGCGAACTTGGATGGAGCAGTACTGTGCCCTGCATGGTTCAGTTGAAGGAAATATTCATCCTACCGGGGGTCTGAAGTATGCCGGGGGTGGGGAACAGATGTACAGCAGCATTAGCGAGATCGACGAGCGGCCCTTTGTGGACGGCCGGCAGCCGAGGGATGTGCCTGACATCGCCAGGGGCGCTGCCACGCCCCCCTCCATGACCAAGTGCCAAGTGGGCACGCCCGTTAGAAATAGAAGGTGCGCACATCACCTGCATGCATTCAAGCTCATTTGCTCGCGTCCAAGATCAACAGGCTTGCAATGCAGTGTCAGCCTAGAAAAATTCGCATGTTGACTTGCTGAGCACCCTGTTGCACATGTTGATCTCTTGAGGCAGCAGCATGCTGAGGGCTTTGTAAAGAAGCTTAGGAGAAGGGTATCAACGGTGAAAAATATGATCTTCATCGGCTGCTGTGCTTTTTATGGTGCACTCTTGGGGGCGGCGTGCCAGGCAATCCAGATCAGTCGATGGATAACGGCTATCTAGTCCTCCGATGTGCTGCATTAGCGTGATCCTTATGGGCTGCTGTGCTTGTTGTGGTGCAGTCTTGGGGGCGGCGTGCCAGGCACGCCGGTGCGGCTGCTGCCGTCGCCGCTGCGGCCGGCGAACCAGCACATGCTGCAGACGCCCTCGCCAGTGCGCCTGGGGGCCTCCAGCTTCTTCGCCACCCCTGGTGTATACCCTGGGACCCCCGTCACCGAAGCCATGGCAGCCGCCAGCTGGCTCCAGGACCTCACTGCGCGCAGCCCCTCCGAGGTGGGGGGCATCCTCGCCTTCGAATTGCGGCAACCTTATCCAATGCTGTAGCTTTAATGCCGAGTGAAATTGCTGGGTTGTCGCCTCCAATGATGGGGACATCTCCCCAACCTGCAATATCGTCAGGAATTGGTCGTGCACAAGCACTTGCCCCTCTGCGCTCTGCTCGAGTGTCTAGCTTCTCTGACAAAGCTGATTCCTCACACTGTGAAGTACTTTTGTCCCCAGCAAGTGCCGCTGTCGCAGAATATGGGGAATTGCCTGCTGCAATGTGCTCTTGAGCAGCCGTGATGCAGCTCAAGAAGATTTGATGCTCACCTGGGATGCTGCCATTGGGGACAGAGGGTGCCTTGAGTGGGGTGACGTCAAATGGCAAGGGGTCTGTGAATTGCACATAGGAGAGCTCAGAGGCTCAAATTTACTGGTGGTGTGTGCAGCTGACGCCGGAGGTTAAGCAGTTCTTTGAGACGGCGGGGCCGGAGGTCGGGGCGGCGGTGGCCGCGCGCGTGGCGCAGATGGCGGATGCAGTGTTCCCCCCGCAGCCAGACCAGGACACCGTGACCCTTGGCGTCCTCAACGGCGCACACGTGTCCCCCAGGGGAGCTGAGGTGCGTAGAAAACCCAAATTATTGAAGGATGACATAATCTGCAGAGTGGTGCTTATGAACTTCTCACACATAGCCCCGAGAAGCTCTCAAATCTCAGGCAACTCTTCTTTGCTGTGGATGTGCTTCTGCTCCCAAGTTTGTTTGTGCTGCAGCCTGGATTTCGAGCTTGCAGGCTTTTGTTGAAAGCGTCATGTCACGAAGGGATGTAACCCGAGCTCGAGGGTGTGTGCGACGACAGGGGGTGAAGCTGTACTTCCGGGTGCTGGAGGGGATGCTGAAGGCAGAGCAGGACCGCACGGGTCGCACTAACTTCACCTCGCTGCTGGCCTCCACGCAATTCAACAAGTGCCTGGCCGGCTGCGCCTTCGAGGTTGTCATAGCCTCCTACAGAATGGTGCGCGCACACTGAAGTCCACAGTTGATGTTGTAATCCACGCCTGGTCCAGCTGGGATCTGGTCCCCTAACACAACACGTTCCTCATTCCACGCAAGAAATCGGACCTTTCCCCGCATGCCCAATACTCCCTTTACTGGCTGTAGCCATCAGCTCACAATTTAGCAATTCAAACATCCATCATCAAAGGTGGCGGCAGTCAGGTTAATCAAAACTTGTTCAGCATCTGAGCTTGTCCTGAGACACACCATCAGGATCTCTGCAATTCAGTTTTGGAACTTCTCCAAAACGCAATATTTGGGTTTTAACAGGTCTTGAAAACCCAAATGCAAAATGCCACAAAAAGCCCAATTTCAATACCAGCTGCGGGCTTAGAAATGTCTGGCACCGTCAGCTGCAGGTACGGGGTGATTTGTGTAAACAATTAGACATTCGAACGGCTGCTTGTGCTTTCTGGCAGGTGACGCACGCATTCCCGGCGGTGCTGGAGCGGCTGCAGCTGCCGGCCTTCGACATGTCCAAGCTGGTGGGCACATTTGTGCGGCACATATCCCCGGCCGACCAGGTGCCGCGCGAACTCAAGCGCCACCTATTCTCCATCGAGGAGAAGATTCTGGAGCAGCAGGCCTGGGAGCGGGGCTCCTCCCTCTACCCGCTCCTGACCTCCGCCTGCTCCGCGCCCACCGCCGACTCCGAGTCCCCCCGCCTCGAGGCCGACGCCGTCATGGACGAGTCGCCGCCCGTCACCTCCCGCAAGGTGCGCCTCTTGCGGCGTTTCTCGCCCAGCGATTGCAAGCACTGTGACATGCATTCATGCCTTCAGGACCCTTGCAGTCAGAGCAAGGACGGCTTGTTTTGCCAGTGTATTGGGATTGCCATTGTGCATGCCGGCCTGTGAAGCTAGAAAGGGTGAGTGCTTGACATATTCTGTGCTTTATAAGCAGGGCGGCAGCGCGCACAGCACGCCGACAAAGAGGCGAGCGGAGGCGGCTGCAGACGGCAGCACACCAACCAAGGCAGCCAAGCCGGCCGACAGCGCCGGCGGCCCAGCGCGCGCTGCGGCAGAGGCCGGGCCGCAGTCGGCTGCCGCCGAGCCGCGCTCGCCGTCGCGGCCGGACGTCTCGGCTGAGGTGGCTGAGGCGGCCGCGGCGCTCGTGTCGGCGTCGTCCGGCGGCCTGCAGTCCCCCCGAGGCGAGCCGTTCAAGGGGCTGCTGTCCCCGCGCCGCAAGAGCGACACCTCAGCCTTCTCCTCTTTCATGTCCCCGCTCCGGAAGCCAGGTGGGTGTCCAATGCTCATCCCCTGCCTTGTCTTTTCTATTCTCATTTACCTTGGCCGCCTGTATCTTGAATTGGTGGTGGACATTGCCAGATTAACGCTCGGTGCAAGCTGCCGGGAAGCACTATTGCAAGTTGAATGAAGAAGGAACAGGGGGAGGTTGGCTGGAGGATGGGATAATGGATGGCGGGTTGCTGAGAGTCTGCTGTGTGAGTTGCTGCAGCCGCGGAGCTGCTGGGCGCGCCAGGGATGCTGCCGGCGGCGTTTGGGCGGCCGGGCGAGGGGATGGAGCGGCCGGGACGCGCGGTGGTGTCCGACTTTCTGAACAAGGTGCTCAAGCTGGCCGCGCTGCGCATCAATGACATCTGCGACCGCCTCAATTTTGAGCCCCTGGACCGCAACCAGATCGTCAGTCAGGTGGCGCCCTTTTCTCACATCACAGCTGCCAATGTGCCCTTGTGAGACCAGCCGTTGTTCTTGCCCGAGGCTTTTCATATTGCATGTACGAAGGTCTTATTGAGAAGGGACTCCGGGCTCCTTCACGGCTCCTCACCTGCCGCCAATGTAAGCCACACAAACAGGCAGGCAGGTTCAGGCACTCTGTGCCTGACTCATGTTGTTTGGAGAAAGCAGCAGCTGTACATTATTGTGCAATGTTTCAAGTGGTTGTTGGCAGCAGGGACACGTAATAATGACGATGGTGTGTTGCAGGTGTTCACGATGGTGTCACATGTGGTGACTGACCACACGGGGCTGCTGTATGGGCGCCACCTGGACCAGGTGATCCTGTGCGCGCTCTACGGCGTGTGCAAGGTCAATCAGCTGAAGAACATCACCTTCAAGGACATCATCACGCACTACAAGAAGCAGGCCCAGGCCAAAAACTCCATCTTCCGTACCGTCTCCATCCAGCTGACGCCCGACCTCCAGGTGAGGCGCACCCCTTTTTGAAACCATGTTTTTTGGGTGCACTTTCGAGTTCAAATTCTATCTGTTGAAACCAAACAAAAATTCTAGTTTTCAATTCATTTTATGAGTTTGCCTGGCTGTACAGTGTGTCTGTACACAGAAGTGCTGGCCTGCACCCCCATGCATCTGCTTATTTCAAGTAGAATGGCCTTCCAAAGAGAAAACATGGATACATGAATAGTACCCAAGATGGCACGTATTACAGTGTCTGAGGCCTGGAGGAATGGCATACAGGTGGTGAAGACGGGGGACGTGATAGAATTCTACAACGCGGTCTTCATCCCGGCCACAAAATCCTTCCTGCTGCAGCTCGGCAACAAGACGGCACCCCTCGCCACGCTGCCGACGCTGTCTGTGCCAGGTAACACACACTGGCTTGATTGCTTGCTTTGTTTGGAAGAACCACCACATGCATGGCACGTTCTACCCTGAAAGGCTAGACCCAACACTCACCGAGGCACAGAGAAGCTGATACAATACAGGAGGCGTCTGCAGGCCCTGCCCTGTTGCCTGAAGAGATCTTTGAGCGGTCCACCCATCGCTTAGGAGCAGGGCAAGCCACTTTGGTTGTAGGGATGTTGAGTCAAACCTCAGATTTTCGAACTTAAATTGTGATTTAACGTTTGCCTGGGCCGGGAACAGGAACGCCCCTGCGCCTGGGCACCCCCCTGGGCCCGCGCAGCTTCTCAACGCCCCCCGCCCACGACCGCCTCGGCGCCCCCGGCGCCTTTCTGGGGGGCGCGTCCCCCGCCCTCCTGGGCACCCCGGGCGGCAAAGTGCTCGTGTCCCCCATGCGCCAGTCCCCCAGCCAGCAGGTGCTGCCCTCCTCCTCCATGTTTGCCCCAAGATACCTTTGTGCATCATTTTGTTCTTCACAGCGCTTAGGGTGTAGACGAAAATGAAGGGCTGAAGAGCAAGGAGTATGATGATCAGAGGCGCCCAATATGTTGGAGCTCATGCAGCACGCTGGCAGCAAGAGCGCCGTTTTGCCTGGCGGATTGTCTATGCGGGCAGTTGACTCTCACAGGCAGAAAAAATAATTCTGATGGGCAACGGGTGGTGGGTGTGCAGTCAGCTGCCTTGCACATGCAGTAGCAAAGGGCCATGACACTTAGGAATATTTGCTGCGCACATTGCAGGTATTCTTGGGGTCGCGTTCGCACTCGCTCTTCAGCGCGCGCATGGGCGAGAGCACGGCGGCGTACCAGTCGCCCTCCAAGGACCTCTCCTTCATCAACTGCCGCCTGCAGCAGCGCCACCCCTTCCGCGTCGGCCCCCCCGACGCCGACGGCGCCGGCCCCGCCGTCGTCCTGCAGACCCTCGACCCCAACTCGGTGCGCCCTCAACATGAGCCCACTGCTGGGTTTTTAGTCCGCCCAATCTAGCGCACCTAAGATTTTGGGGCCATCATTGTAATGGCCTGCCCAAATGCAAATCGAGCTGCAAAAACAGGGACTGGGGAGCTTGAAACAACGTTGTTAACAGCAAGTTCACTGATAGATGAAGGGTAGAGACTGGGCATTCTATGCAAGTGCCTAATGTGCGGACTCTAGTTGTAAATTTATGTGGACATCAAATGCATAAGAGTCTATCTCTCTCATCCTGATGCACAGCTGCAGCTTCTGATCGTCGTCAATTTATCCAACATGGGGTGCTCTCTCTGCGCCCCGATCAGACAGCCCTGTGCAAGTGATCCGGGAACCAAGCAGAGCACTGTTCAGGGCTCAGGGCTCCATGTGAAGTCATGATCCATCTCACACAGAGATGTCCCAGTTGCAGGGTGTTTGGCAAATCAACACAAGACATGTCTCAAAGACATTTCTGGACGCAGGCTGTGGGACACATGCCGGTGGTGCAGCCGCTGCGGTTCGCGAACGGCGGCGGTCCCTCGTCGGAGCGCTCGACGGGCTCCCACAACACGAGCGAGCACCCCTCCGGGTCTCTGGGCTCTCGCCACTCCAGCGACCCCAGCGGCTCCCCGGCCGGCCGCGCCGCAAGAAACGGCCGCGGTGCCGCCGACAGCCGCCTCCTCAACCTCGCCGTCGCCGCTGAGCAAGGTGCGCGCAGCCGCCGTTCCCGTCTCCCATCCATTCTTGTCCAGCCGCCTACATCTTTGTGATCCATACCCCATGTTTATTATGTTGGTTGCGCCCTGCATGCAGCATGTTCGTGACATGCCAGAGGACACTTCTGCCTGAGGAAGACCAGCTTGTTGCCGCCTGCCGTGCCCAGGTATAGGTAGATAAGAAAGGAAATTAGAAGCACGCTGCTTATTTGCACCCTGCATGTGGCATGCACCGGCGCTGCCGATGCGGCTGGCGGGTGATCGAGCAGGTGTTGAGGTTGCGCCCGGTGTGGGTGTGCAGGCAGGCTTGCAAATGGGGGTTCCATCAGCAGCGAGGTGAGCGGCGGCGGCCGGCCGGTCCCGGCCGCGGCAATCGCCGTCAGCGGCTCCTCCCAGGATTCTTAGGGGCCCGCCACGACGCCATTTAAGTTGTGCCGACACGCTTTTCAGTTTCAAGAAACTCTCAGCTGCTCGAGAGCATAATCTGGAGTTATGCCGAGAGATAGAGGCCTGCTGATGCAAGGAGCTCAGCACGTGCCAAGGCATGCAGTCATGTTTTTTCCCGCTCGCACGAAACAACCGACAACATTGCGATTTCCTTGCCGTGGTGTCCCACGCGCAGTTGCATATCAGATCGGCCAACCCACCCCCTCGCTGCAGGGAATCCACCCTCTTCACGTGTTGCAGCAATGGAGGGGGATGCCAAAGGCGACCCCAGCACACACCGCTGTGCGCAGTGCACTCAAGCTGACAAGCATGGAAGTGAAAGGGTCTGCGGGAGAGCTGAAGGGTCCCAGACAAGTGGGTTCTCTTGCGTGCCAGGGAGGTGGTCACTAGGTAGCATGGTGTCATTGGACTGTCCAAGGAAGCTCGCCAAGATGTCTGGGCCACGAAGCAACGCAGGCAGGTCCTTGGGACATACTGCGCTCGGCCCAGAGCAGCGTCCGGCGAATATAAAAGCACGCTCCTCCATGCTTTCTGTTGGCAAATGCATGGATTTGGGCGGTGGGTGTTTCCATTGTCTGGCTGGAACAAGGAGGATTGACCTGTACAAGGTAGAGTGTAGGAAAAATTGCTCTTGAGTGGTAGGATAGGGAGGGACTCCGGCTGCATGGAGTCTACGATGTGTGTGTAGTTGGGGGAAGCGCAAAAATTGGGCGCCAAAATCAAGCACTTCAACAGGAGGCATCTTTCTTGCAGCACCATTCTTGTGGAGGCCTGCTCAAGTATTTCTCTTGGGCAATCCACAGAGGGTGTCAGGGGGTACTAAAGACAACTCTTTAGTACCCCCTGAGGATGTGTCCCAAAGGGGACATATGGAATCGTAGGTTCTGCTGGCCAAAATTATTTTTGAGCATCCCATAGGGCAGTGCTATGCCCCTTTGTCACCAGGTATCAGACAACATTTACAGAACGCCATTCATCCAAACTTGACGATCATCAACCCACACTACAGGTGTTGGGCCCCATTGCTGCTCTAAATGGGCCGCTCAAACCATTCTTGTTCATTTTCTGGGTGTTTTGGAGGAGCATTTCGCCCTGCGGGGCGGCATTGCTTGTGGGGGTGTGCGCGCGCAGTTGTACGCTGTTGTCCCTTGACTGAACCACCTTGAGGGGTAGTTTTTGTTGACTGAACCATTGGCTGCCCATCAGGACGGGTAGTGTGCATTGACATTCCAGAGACATGCAGCACATGTCACAAATGCAACAGCAGACATGATCACAGTCGCTCCGTGTGTGACAGCACTGGCCCATGTGTTGGCTTTGTGCACTGTTGCTACATTGGCTGCAGTAGCGTGTGCAGTGAATGCCACAATCTTCTTTCCCGGGTTCTTCATTGATCGGAGGCATGATCTCCATCTGGCACTGGGGTGTGGAAAACAGCTTTTGCGCTTGTGTGCCTCTTGATGCTGACTGGGCCGCAATGGTGGTCTGTCGGTCGGCATGGGTGTGCGACAAAAGAGATTGCCAGTCTCTTGAATATTGAGGCGGTGTCAATACCTGAGTTGAAATCACTTATGACCTGCTGCAAGGGCAGGCATGCCGCCAATATTCTGCAGCTCGATTTCTTGTTCTTCTTGTCTCGTTGTTTCAGATGATCGCGACTCAAAAGTTGTGACGCATGCATGAGCATGTCTGTTGGTCGCAATAATCATTGAGGGTTGGGCATGTAATGGACATAATTGCGATTGACCTAGAGCAAGCCAACCAAAAGTGCATGCACACATAAAATAAGTGCTCATATGCATAGCACTCATCATCACGTGCACGCCATGCATGCGTGAAAACCAAATAGTGCTTTCCAACAGACTCAAGACTACATCTCATAGGCATAGACAAAGGCCACATCTACTTCTAGGCATGCATGCAAATGGCCTGAGCAACATTTGTCAGTACTGAGTAAGCATATCGGGTGATTTTATAACACTCATATCTAGCAGACCAGGCACGCTGCACAGGCGCCTGCAGGCTTCTCAGCAATCTCAGGCGGCGGAAGTATCCTGGCTGATCGTTGCCTGCCCGTTCTGGGATCATACAGCGCGAGGCCGGTGTCCCCAGAAGTGAGCAGCGCTGAGAACTGGCTCAGGCTCAGGCCCCTCCCTGGACCCCCCTCTGCCTCCCCCATCGCTTCAGCCAATGTCAGCCTCACCAGTGGTTCCACCTGTGCGCGCCAATCGTGCACCAAATTTTCTTGAACTCTTTTGACATTGAAAAAATCGATGAGAATTTGCTTCACTACTCCTAGACAGAGGCAACGTATGGGGCGACAGTGGCAGGCAGACACAGACAATCCCCTCACAGAATCCCCTGTTTGCAACTCCAAATCAATAGCTGCACAGAGGTGGCTACCGACCCATTTGCTCATGAGGCAATTTCACAGAAGATACGCAGGTCCACAGCTTGGCATGTGTCTAAGGAGGCACAAGGGCAACCAGGTAGCGGGGTAGTGGATGTTACAAAACAAGGGGCAAACCTCGTAGGGTGACAGCTTGTTGCTGAGGTAGGCCACCAGCTCCTCGCGCTCTATGTAGCCGCTGCCATCAGTGTCTATCTGCTCAAATGCCCTCCGCGCACACTCCTGCCACAGGTCCCTGTACCTGCCCTGCAGCCAAGCACCCACTGCACCTCGGGGCAGGGCTAAAATCTGAGCATCAAGCATCTACCAGCTGGCACCCGCCCATGCACTATATCGATGAGCCCCTTCCAAGGCCCTGAGGATGATCCTTCCACGTTCTTAGTCGATGTGAGACAAGGCCAATGCACATCCTGGCAGCTGATTGACGAGTCCTTTACTGAGTCCTTTGTGAGGGCAATTACCAGCTTACAAAGACAAAGTATCCAGAAAGCAAACATAGCAGCTGCGGAGGGTACTTACAAAATTTTCCGCTGCTGCCATGACTGCTCTTCTGGAATGCATAAGCTGTGAGCTGCACAACTGGGCAAGACTGTTCCTGGGACTCAGCTTTAGTCATCTCATATCAGGCGCACCTGCAGGGCGTGCCAGTCTATGATGCTGGCAGCCACCTCTGCGCTTTGGAGGCGGCCAGTGCCGGCAATATCCAGCTGCCGCATCAGAGCGTCCACCTCGTCCGGATCCAAATCATAGCCCAGCCGCCTCAACCCCGCGTTCAAGCCGTCCCGGTCTATGACTGAATCCTCCTGCACATGCAGCGCTCCTTCCTTGTAAGTGTGTCACTTGCGTTATGCCATTGCCCTTTCTGACACGGCTGCAGGATCAGCTGCGTTTCTGCTTACTGATGAGTGAGAAAACCATTTAATTATGAATGTGGCAGATTTTAAATATGGATTTTCAAAACTTGAAGAAAGCATAATAGAACAAAGGGTTGGGTAGCGCACCTGATTCAGCTCTAGCACTTTCAGCAGGCTCTGCAGCCGTTCCGCATACGGCGTCGCTATGGGGTCCGGTGCACACTCCCCGCTGTCAAGCTCCGCCCCAGCGCCCCAACGCCGTGAACCCCCCTCGCTCATATCCCCTGTTCCGGGGTCTGCGGAACCCTCGTCAATCCGCGTGCCGTGCAGCGATCGGCCATGCAGCGAGCGGCCGGCCCGTGCCGACGCATCCGCCGCGGATCGCGGCGGCAGCGCTGTGGTGGCGGATGACATGGCGACGTTGCCTGGTTTGGCCGAGGGAGGGAACGCCGCACCGGCGCGGACGCTGCGATTAGTAAAGAACGCCAGCCCGGCGCGCACAGAGCGGCCGTAAGAAAACTGCGACCCGCCCCTCACCGACCTGTTCCTGCAAGATGTAAGCGGATACCCTCAGATCTTTCCAATCAACAAATGTCAACTCCTCTTCAGGATCTTTAAAGACCATGTCCCTGTTGAGCTTGAACAGGGGACTTCTCACAAAGCCTGCCCCTAATTGATCACCCCAAATGGACCCACCAAGTGGGGCTTGCCGACACCTCAGATTCACAGCACGATGGGCTCCTCTAATCACGTATAGCAACACAAGTGATCTTTTGGAACGTCAGATCGGACGGGGTGAAGGGGGCTTCGCGCACCTTTCGTTGTCGGCGGCGGCGGAGGAGGGCGGAAGCCGCAGGAAGGAGCCCAGCCGCGCGTCCAGCGGCTGCTGTGCATCGCGCGCTCGCAGCGTGAGCATGTCTGCCGCTATGTGCTCCAGCACGCTCCTCTTGAAGTAGCTGGCGTTCGCAAAGCGCTGCGCAGCACACAACAGACAAATTCAATCCCTGAAAGGGGCATGCTTGCCGGCTAACAGAGAAGGTGTCATGCTGTGATGTAGACCGCTTGCTGACTAAGCGGTCGACCCTGAAGCATGTGCCGAGGTAAACTCTGTAATGATGAGCAGCAAATGATGGCCCACCTGGAGTCTCTGGACGACAGACTTGTCGATCTTTTGGACCCCAACTTGCTCGGCTGCCTCTTCCCCCTGGATCCACGGATGCTTCAGAGCCTGAGCAAGCACATGGAAAAACTCACCAAACTTCCTCAGAATGCTGACGCCACACCCAGACTTGGTATGTGCCCATGCAACCTGATATTAAAGAGCCAAATGCCAGTTTCTTTTGTGTTCATGTGCCTGCCGTCAAAGTCTGTAAAATGGCGCCACCTGTGCAGCTGACGGCCGTGAGGCAGGTCCCTTTCGCAGGAGGCTGGCCACAAACTCCCTGGCCAGCGGGCTCACTCGGCTCCAGCCCTTCTTCCCATAGTCTACCTCGTCCCGTATGATGGATCTGCACGCCTGTGCCCAGAGTTACTGAAGCCCTTGCACACATATATTATCGTAGGGGTGTAATCAGAAGAACATTACTTCCTTCTACTTCATTGTTGCCCCATTCACACCCTCCTAGTTTGTCGTTCGTATTGAAAGGATACAAGTGCTGTTGAGATTACCTTTACAATTTCCCACCTGCAAACTCTTTCCTGTGATTGTTACCTTAGCAGGAAGCAGGTGATCTAAAAAGAACTTTTGATCCACAGTGTTCACTACGAAATTACATTTGGCCAAAGCTCCTTGAATATAGTACTACTGCATAATGCAAAGGTAGATGGAGGGCTGAGGCCGAACTGCACCTGAGCACTCGCTGCATGGAGGGCATCTTGGGTGACACAGGGTCGTTGAAGGGAAGTTCCCCAGTCAGTAACTGCGCTGTCATGGCCCCCACCGCCCACACATCCGTCGCCGGCTCAAACTTGCCCCTGCACGCCTCGGGCGCCAAATACCTGCAAGATTGTGTGCAATGAAACATCAGACTCTCACTACACAAGCTCACATACCTCAAAGGCAACAAGCAATGAGTTTTCGAGTACAGGACGGAGGTAACACCTGCTGCACCTTGTGAGAGAGATTGCCCATAGGATCATTGGGCCTAGGTTGGCTCCAAACAAGTCCCTAAAGTGTCATTATCATCATTATCAATTTTTATTATTATTTTTAATTTATTAATTATTATTATCATTACCATATCTTGAAGTGGGGTAACAGTGTTCAGTGGGAGCATGATAGAAGGTCCGCACCAGGGAGTGCCTTCCAGTACAGACACTGAGAGGGGGAGGTTGGCCGGGTCAAAGGGCAGCGCCAGCCCAAAGTCTATGGCCTTCAGGTGGCCCTTCTCCCCAGCCTCCGACAGCAGGAAGTTCTCTGCAGGGCAGCAGACTTATATCAGGATCACAGCCTCAAATCCCTCTATGCTCATGCAAGGGGAGACTCAACACCCAACCAAGGCATGAGATGTGGCAGGAGGCAATTAGCAGCCTATTTGCTTTGTATTACCCCACAATGCATGGGTGCCAGAAGGAGTCTGGATGCCCACCTGGCTTGATGTCTCTGTGCAGGAACTTGACTGCGTGGCAATGCGCCACCACTTGCAGCACCGCTCGGATGATGGATGCGAGCTGTGCCACAAAGTCATCTCAAAGCCTCACATGTGCACACACTATTTTGCCAAGTAGAGATGGACCGCATGTAGGTACCTGCCTGGTCATATGTAAACTTCTATTGTTTAGTTACTGCATCTGTGAATTTCGTCCATTTCTGCAGCTCGGTTTCGGTTTGGGCAGGCAATCCTGGCGCCTTCACATTGGCAAGCACCTCCCCTTTATTGAGCGGAGTAAGAAGGAGAATTGCGCATGAATTCTGTGGCGGTAAGCATGCTGCATGCGAGGCGCGCACCATGGTCTCGTTGGAAGGGTTGCTCTTCATGGCCTTGATGATGTCGCCGCCCCGACAAAGCTCCATGACAATGTAGACACTGCGATCATCCTCATATGCTGCCTCCAAGCCGGCCACATTCAGCGTGCCACGCAGCAGCAAAAGTGCCTCCACCTGCGCAAACACACCAGATAACCTCCAGCAATGCAAGCATCAAGTGTCAAGCTTGCATGCTTGTGTTTCACCGTCGAATGCCCACATTGGTCAGGGCACATGCTAATGCAGGCACAAGATGCAGACTGCCTGCATGCACGGCTGTGACGACAGAATGATAGTGAGTCACCTCGTGCCGGACGCTCTCGGGGTGAGCTGCTTTCTTCTGTTCCGATGCGCGAGCATCGGCCAGCTGTTTTGGCAGCACCTTGCATGCATACTCGCGGCCTGTGGCTTTCTGCACGACTCTGTTGACAATGCCATTGCCTCCCTTCCCCACCTGACCGCCCACTTTGTATCTGTCGGCAAAACCGGTCAAGTAGCCCCAGGAGCCGGTGCCATCTGAGCCTTGCTCTGGGCCCATGCAGCCTGCAGCTCAGCTGCTGTGCTGGACCACCTGCATCAGCACTGATGATCTAATTAAATATTGGACCAAATACTCTTTGACATGTCTAGATTGAGTGTCAGGGCTGCGTCTGAGGTTTGGCAAGTGTGCAAATGTGCACTTCCATGCTCCATCAACAATTGCTTACATGTCTGCGTACCCTGGAAACCTGCAGCTTAGTATCGCTTATATCTAATATAAGTTCACATAAGAGGAAGCCAAGATACACGCGTGTCCACAGTCGTAAGTTGTAGCTCAGATCGGTTAGTTCAATTGAAGATATTGAAGCGCAGAATAGGGCTTTGGCTCCTGCACTGTGTCAGAAATATAGTTGACAAGAGACCTGACAACATTAGCAAAATGCCGTGCAGGATGTGATGCATTTCTCTTCCGTAAGGCTAGATAGGGGGGTCGATATGGCAAACGACTTGTTCAAGCGAACTAGTCGACAGCTGGCCAATAAAAATCCTGCTGCGCGCGTGCAACCGAGCTTGACTCCCTCATATTCACTTCTAGCAAAGTGTTTCGAAATTCTGATTAGCCATAGTCTTCTGCGCGGACGATTTAGATTCGGACCTGGGGCCCACCACACGCAATGCAACCGTTGTTCCTATCTTCTTCGTTGCTGGGCCCTCCTCTGATATGTCACAGGGAGACAGGCGTATTCGTGTTCAACAAAGGTTGCATTCGAAGCGAGTCTCAGCACGCAAGACCAAGGTGGGCAACCTTGTCCTAGCCATAACGGCCACTTTTTATACTTACTACCTCGTCCTTTAGCCTGCCACACTCGCACGTACACTTCTAACAGGAGATCATGAACTTGTTACTGTTTGTTGCTTGCGTATTGAGCTGAGGTTACACCCTTGCAGAAGTAGTTGACTAGGTTGATATGGACCTTGTTCATATGGGGCAGCTCAGTACCTCAGGCGGGGTTGAGTATCTGGAGCAATAAGAGTGACAAAAGTGGTCTGATTGTGCTCAGCAGGAGGCAGAGTGCTGCAGCCAGCGCCCAGCACAGCAGTGCAGGCGAGGGCGAGGAGGCCTCTGTGGGCGCCCAGAGTTCAGCTGTACGATTTGGTCCCGTGCACCTAAGACACAATGACATTTGCAGTACATGTCACTTCTTGATAGAACAACCTTACACTATTGAGCAGCCACTTTCCCAGGCTTCGACAGTGAGGAGAGGACAGGAGGGGATTGGCTCATGCAATAGTGATTGCAACAAATGTTATGCACAAAGCAGGGGCCGGCAAATTGGCGGCTGTACCGGGCGTCTCTGGTGCAGCAGGAGCGAGCGGGGCTGTTCTCAGACGGCCTTCCATCAACACAGCAGCTGCGCGGGCGGGTGGTGCTGCCCCGGCACTGGGCTCACGAGCTGGGCGCGCCCGAACGCGGTTGCCTGCTCGTGGCTCGCAGGCCTGACATGGGACCGCTGCACACACAGTCAGTGGTGCTTCTGCTCGAGCATGGTGCAACCCTTCAGCCCCCCCTGCCAGAGTGGATACTCCTGGACCCTAGGCCCTCAGTTGAGCTGTATCTGGGGCACTGCATTGAATGACATGCAAAGCAGGCATAAGGAAAGACACCCTTGGCCCGGTACATGGGGCTCCCAATCGCTTGATTGCAACGATAAGGGGAAAAGATGACTAATCCACTGGGAGTCAAGAGTTGACAGAACGCATGGTGGAAGCAGAGTCCATTGGTGTTTGTTTATCCTTCTGCAATACCCACAGCTAGCCTGGGTGTACATCACATAATGGTGGCTGTTGCATGTCCCATTCACATCTGTATGTGCTACCAAGAGTTGAAAGGGGCGGTGGCTGTGCAGACTTGCAAGGGAGCGCTGGACTCATCCTGAACTGCCCTTCTGCAAATGCCCGCGTGCGGAGCTGCACATGCCTGCCAGACATTGCAGGTGTGACTTCTGGTGACCTTCAACACTGGTGGTCACTGTGGCCAGATTGCTAACTTTCAGGCGGATGCAAATTGGCACGGTGACTACATATGTCATTGAGCATTCGGGCAGCTACAAGAATTTTTACACCCCCGAAGTTTGGTGAGTTGGGTGTTCTCTAAAATGCAGGGGCTTTCAAGCAGCAGCTGCTGTACCAGGGCGGCTCGGTGGCCACAGAGCGGCTGCACCTGCTGCACGGCAACCGCGCAGTGGCCGACACCTTCGAGGTCATAGATGTGCGCACTACACCCCTCCCAAGCCTTATGCCTTGGCCGGCAAGCACTGCAGAGAATTGTTTGGCACCAGCTTGATATCAGGAATTTCCTTGAAAGGAACCCTCATTCTGCCAGCGCTTGCTTTGTGAACTTTGACCCCCAAGTGATGGCATAACGGGCTTCAGCAAAGCATAGCAACAGGGACCGTGAAGGAAGGGCTTATGGAAAGGGTTCTCGGTGCAATGTATTTCAGGGGATTTACACGGGGGGCCTGGCGCATGCAAACGATTTGGTGGCGAGTGGCCGCGCGGCAGCGAGCGAATTCAAGTTGCTGGCGGGCTACGCGCACTGGCCCTGGGGCGAGCTGCAGCGGGAGATCGCGCGCGGCCACTGGTGGCTTGTGGCGGCATCTTCTGACTTCATCTTGTCATCCGTTCGAGGTGCGTCGGCAGTTACAGTACTGTGGGCAGCACAATCATGCATGCAGTGATGATTGTTCAGTTGTAGAGGCATACTGCAGAAGGCACAGCAGCCAAAATGTCTTGTCACCGCTGGGCATCGCCAGGGACGTTGTGTACCAGCATTGTGCGCTTTCTGCTGTGCCATCTGCAGGTTTGTGTTTAGAAAATCAATGCGAGTCAAGCTTGCGATGCACGAGTGGGGCTTGTGAGTGTCAACACAGCCAAATGTAGGTGCAGGACTAAGGCAATTGTGCTGACTGAAGAAAGTGGGGGACACTGCGGATGCAGGGCAGCAGCAGCAGATGTATGGGGTCAGAGAGAAAGCTGCTCTGTGGAGGAGCACATTGCAGCTGGCTGGGCTTGGGCCAGGCACTTGCCAGCACCACTGAGTCTGACATATGAGCAGCTGCAGCGCCTGGAGACGGAATGAATGGAAACATGTGATTGCAAGTAGAATTGCAAGTGTCTCACAATCCTTAAAACATGAAATGAGGTCCGCCTTGCCGCAATGGCAGAGGGCATGTGTGCACCTGATGGGTGTGAGACTGATGGTCAAGTAACGGTTGAGTGTATATAATAGTGCATATGTTACAAATCCTGAACAGCAACAGCATTATGCCAATCAGGATGTGAGTGACGCCACCTGGAATGACAACCTACTAATGCTATGAAGATACTGTACACTTGAGTCCTGCAACCACCAAAACTTACGGGACCCAACGGCTTAGCCTATCGTTTGGAACTCAGGTTTTAAAAATTACGCGTTGATGAGGGATGCTGACTAAGTGACTGACAATAGACTCTGCTAGATCATACTGAAGCTTTCAATTAGCATAGTTATGTATCGGCAGAAAGTGCTTCCTAACCTATACAATGTAACAGCAATAGCAGAAGGACATTCCTAGGGACACCCTGGCAATCGCCCATAATCCTAACCTAAATGCAAAAAAATAACAGGATTGCATTGCACACAGCAAACTCCCTTTCATCAATGCAAACCTGTAGGCTGTAGCAAACCTGAGGAGTCCTCAGTGAGGACCAAATCATAATGGTACACTCCTATAGGTACACAACAAACTCACACTTTTCTGGTCAAACTAGCTGCATGCGTCATCCCACAAATGAGGTACCCTGTCGTCCAGAGCTTAACACCAAAAAAGACTCATCCCTCCAGCCGCTGTGTACTACAGTCGCACGAGGGCAAACATTCCTTGATCAAGTACACTGTAACAACCAACGTTGGGACACTGAATTTGTGGCCTTTGCTGTGGGTGCTCAGGTGCCACCAAAAGCATTCTTGGATCGCAGGGAGCCGGCGAGTGTGCCATCGAGTGACGGCCGTCTGGCCTCGTTGGCCAGAAGGGCTCTGCGCATCGCCAGCCGCTCGTACCGCCTGCACATGCGTACACCCTTTGTCGTGCACGGATCGAAGAAAATACTGCAATAATAATAAAAACCTCAAATCTCTCACAAGAGATGCATGCAGGCAAGAAGCAGCGTGTTGAACCACTGTCTTGAACTTCTATCGAGGTACCTCCTAGGACAAAAAGAAAACCTGCTGGCACAGGCCGAGTGACTCCAGAGTTCTTGCAACCTTCTCATAAAACTTTGGATGACAATAAGTTTTCAGGGCCTGATTGTTCTGGCATCGTGCTGCTCAGGTAACCACCATTCAATATAAATAATATCATATATCATTCCAAAAAGATACTATCACGCAGTGGCTGGCACCGGCCGCACCGGTCGGCGGCGGCGCGGCAGCGCAGCAGATCGGCTGCAGATTCTGGGGCGAGGTCAATGGGCAGGTCCACCGGATTGCCGCGCGGGTCAACCGACACGATGGTCGCGTAGGCGTCGCCGCAGTGGAACACCTCTCCCTGCGTCGGCGTCTCGCCGCAGACGCTGATCATGACCTCCATGCTGCTCCCAAACACGCCTGTCACCTGCCGCAGGGGACAGTGTAGCGTTCATTAAGGGGCACGTCGTGCTTTTGTACCATTTCTGTGAGGGTAGTGCATAATGAGCCCGCTTGGACGCCTGATGTACATCATGGAACGGGTCTCAGAACTTTGCTGTCCTCCCAGAAATCGTGCCACCGCAAGTCCCCCTCTTCTGTTGATCCTTTATATCTACTCGCTCTCAAGTTTGCGAGCTCCATTCATACGCACAATTGCTCGACTTGCATCAAGAAGACACAGAAGTTTCGAATGCAGCTGCACATGCATGGAAACGGGTGATGCACATGCTGAAAACACAGGGCAGAAGAAAGCACAGGCGGCAGAAAGCACAGGTCGGCAGGAACACCAGATCCATAAGCAAGAGGGCACGCGCCTGGGCTGTGATGTACATGATGTCGCCGACGCGCGTGGGCTGCGCAAAGGCAAGGCTGTCCAGGCTGCCCGTCAGCAGGTGCCCGCTGCGCCCGATGCGGCTGCCCGCTATGTACGAACACTGCTCCATCCAACGCATCACCTGCGCCGCACCCACATGACCCCTTATTTAATCCTATTTGCTTCATCAGTGCTGCATAACTTTTGAGTTCGATGCCTGCAGGGGCGCGCCAGCAGCGCCTGGACAACAGCAGTGATTCTCTGGGCCCCTGAGGCGACTGCTGTGAGGAGATAATTATTCGGTTCGCCTGCAGGAAATATGCAGATGCCCAGACAGTTGCCACCACATCGCAGAAAATGCTCCAGGGGTGCTGCCCATGGCCAGGGGTTGCTGCAAGTCGCCGTCAGAGTTCGTCCAAATGGAGCTTGAGATTCTTGACTGGACTCTGTTGGAGCAGCAGTGAGGTGAAGTGGGGAGTGCACAGAATTGAGGGGCCCCCACCTGGCCGCCAAATGTGATGCCAAGGGAGTTGGCGTGTTGGGGCATGATAAGCTGCGTCATGTGCGCCAGCGTCATCCCGGGTGTCACACGCACCTTCTCCCGCACGCCCGCCTCAGCAGCCTGCACTCAAACAGCAACCACAGACTTATCTTTCCGCAGACACCTGTCACTTGACAAGCGTATGGCACCATGGGTGTGACGAAAAGGACAAGCACTTAACGAGGCCACTTTCCAGACGGGATGAGACAGAGGTGAAAGCCCTCAGACAGGAAGTTTCCAGAACTGGGTTTGGGATTTCTCTCATGCAGCAGGCATCGGTCTGCACCAGCACAAAAAAAATTGAGTAGTGCATTTGTGATAGCTGTGAGAGGGCGTGCCTGCACGGCGGGGGCGAGTGTGGCGGAGCCCTCGCGGTGGGTGATGGGCTGCAGGCGCGGCACGGCCATCTCCGGCGTGTTCTGCAGCCGCGCCCGCCGCTCCAGACGCTCCTGCCGCCGCCTGCATCAGCACAGCGCAACTTTGCTGCGTGCTGAGACTCACCTGCATGCACTTATTGCCTGCACATTGAATGCTCTCAGCGCACACAGCGCCCAGACCATTGACCACTTCCAAACGACATCTCACATGGTCTGATGACTTTCAGGGACCAGCTCTGGGTCGTTCCCTTGTAGAGGCCCGTTGAAAAGCTTGAAAAGCTTGAGTACCCTCCTCTGCAAGCCAACTGCTCACAGCGTAGCGGCAAACTCCGCACACGTTAATGAAGGGTCAACTCTGCACAGTGCCACAAAGGCGAGGAAGGCAACGCGCACCGCTCGGCGGCCTCGAAGATTTCGTGGTGGGTGGTCAGCGTGGGGGCGACGCGCTTCATTAGGCGCGCGGGGCGGCCGTTGGCGCCCGGCCGCGCCAGCACCGACACAAAGGTGAGGTAGGCGGAGCAGCAGTGGTGCCGCGCGCCCGTTCTCATGTCCTCCTCCTCCACTCGCACGCCCACCTGTCGCCACGCAATACATCACCATCACTCACTCATCGTTACGAAGGCCTCCCAGATTCCCTCTACAGACCTTGTAATAGCATCGCCTCTGCCGCCCAGGGCCGCCTGCCCTTCCCTGCTTCTCCAAAAACAATGTGCATCGCATGGCAGAGCGATCTGCATCATTGAGCTGATCGTATGCTTGTGATAAGCACTGCTTTTGATATGATATTTCTTACAACGTCTCTGCTGTAAAAGACAATGCGCCAGGAATAGTGGCAAGTAGGGCAGAATACTGTCCAGCGTCTAGCCCGGCTAAGGTGTGTAACGTCACTGTAAAATTCAAGGTAAGACACGGGACGAAGCTGTTTTGTGCAGGGCGAGGGAAATGGCAAGCGGCCAGGCCTGGCAAAGGTGTGTGTGAAAGGGAGAATAGGGGAAGATGGGTCGGACCTCCATGGAGGACTTGAATGCGCGGTTGACTTGGGCGGCGACGATGGCGACAGATCCGAGGCGGCAGGGGCGCAGGAAGTGCACGCTGTCCACACTGGCCGTCACCACCGGCCCGCGCGCCACGGTCTTGGCCGCCAGCCCCGCGCATATGTCGATCCAGCTCAGCACCTGTGGACACCAGCATGCATCTCCTCATCTTCATAGCGCATATGTCGATCCACCTCAGCACCTGACAGCCAATCCGACTAATTTTCAGGCAGTTTTTTGGGACTGAGCATGTTTTCTTGGCAGCAGCTTCTACTGTGGGTCAGTGGCTAGGCTCAGGGCTTTTGCTATTTCCTTCAGGGCACAGCATCTTCAGAGTTCTGCCTTGCACCAAGGAAAATATGCCACTGAGACTGTAGGGATGCTCAGGACAACTGACAGTGCCTGGGGATGGCAGCGGTGTGCAGCAGGTGTGCAGCAGGATGGCACCTGTCCGCCAAAGCAGATGCCGAGGGAGTCGACTTCGGAGGGCAGCACGATCTGGTGCATGACCACGCGCGTGGCAGCCATAGATACAGTGTCCTCCCTCTGTGCTTGGTCCTCAAGGTACAGGCTGCCCAGGTCCAGCCCGCTCTACACCATGCCAAGGAAATTGAGAGAAGAGAGATGCAAGACATGCAAGGCAGTGCGAGCGCCAGGTACAGAGAACGGGCTGTCTTGCGGTGTATATGCAGTGCCAGTCACACAGAAAATCTCACGCCCGTCACTTCTCCACCAGGAAGCAGAAGCTGCCGTGCAGCTGCCCGCATGATTTGACGCGGCACACAGTTCACCGTGTTCAAAGCTTAGGAGGCGCATTATCTCCCATGCGTGTTGGTAGGATCAGCGGGGCGGCTGGATAAGAGGAAAGCTTATCACAGGCGAGGAGGCAGGCTAAGCAGGGGGTGGGGACTGTCGGTGTTTACCAGCTCGAAGGCGCTCCTGCGGCGCTGACCGAGTGAGGCAGAACGCTGTGTGGCAGGCGGGGAAAGAGGAGAGGCCCCCGATGGGACTGTGGCTGTGGGTGTCGCCTGCAGCAGCTTGCTCAGCTGCTCCTCCAATTTTGCCACCTGCCGAGGCGCAGCAATTCCCTCTGGGCCACATCGAGCGTCTCATCAGCTGGGGTGGGGTTTCAAATCGCTGCGAGCAGGAATAATGTCATACGGATGACAAAAGGGGGCAAAGGGTGTACCTTGGCTGTCAAGCTGGCGATGGTTTCCTCCTTGGTGGTGCAAGAAAGCTTCTTGAGTGCGTCCTTGCTGAGGGGCGCAAGAGATTCCTGGTGGTTTTCAGCGCCATTCTGCTTCCCATCGGCTTGTGCAGACTGTGCACTTCTTGATACTGCCTGATGCTGCAAAAAGGGGCTGGGGCGACCTTCTGACTCAATGCCGCTGCCTCTCTGATCAGGGGCTGAAAGTGGTACTTGCTCTTGCACGGCTGCTGCCTGGCCTCCACCGTTCACTGGGACTGTCCTGAACAGGTCCGATTGCAAATAAACGCTGCCGTTATCTCCCCCGTGACAGGCCCTCTCAGGCCGTCTAGAAGACTGACTGAATGTATTTGGCCATCTGGACCCGTTTTCGAAGGTTTCTGTCGGCATGTGCTCAACTTTACGAGACCTTAGTGGTACTCAACTACTTAAAATGACTGTGGCACAATGGTCGTAGGCCTCAGTGTCTCTTTTCACCGCGTCAGAAGGCCACTGCTCTGGGATGTTGGTCGGTGATATTCAACAGCTCAGAAACCTATCAACGTGATGTATGGGAGCTTTTTTGGAGCAACATTAACATAACATCTTTTCGCATTGCTGGCACTCTAGCGAGGCACGGGCCGAAAATTACACTGTCCTTGGCATCCTTGAAGTGCTTGCATATGCCTTCCCCCAAGCCCTCGAAGACGACACGGTGAACAATCTCTATAATATTTGCCCGTATCTTCTAGCGACGGGGTAGGATCTCATGAATAATTTTCCGAGAAATCAAGGAATTGCATGTGATGAGTCACATGGTGTCCACCTGGACTTCAAACATGCAAAGTGACAGCTGGACTTTGTCTTCTGGAATTCAGGGACCATATACCAAATGCATTCGCCTTGCAGTATGTGTCACATTCGTGCTGTAAACGCTTGACTTACACGTGTCACCTAAGTCTGCACGCAGTTGTTCATATGTCCGGACCGACTTAGATCGAAGTGACAGCTCTGAACAGATATATATTTCTGACTTTTGAAAGCCATGCACATGTGTACACTTTCTATCAGGCTCCAGGCTGACACTGTAGCCAGGCCTTTCAGAACCCTAATTTACCCTGCAGTCTTAGATGCCTGTTCTCAAATGTCTCAATGCCATGCTTGGACAAGGCATAGCTTTGCACGTCTCTTGCAGTCTTGACATGAATTTTACAACACCCCATAGGTTCAATGTTCAGCATGCTCTCGGCCGCTTCGTTGTTCAGCAGCACGCAACAATTGCTGCACAGCCAGTGTCAGGTCATCTTGGGGTCCTTCTTCTCAAACATGGAGTGCTTGGCTGTCTTTGGTGCATCAGCAGCTCTCCCTCGAAGCACAGAGTCTTGGTGTGTAATTCCTCATCAGCAGTCTCGACTTGTCTTGCATCTTGGTCCATCTCAGCTTCGAGCTCGGGTGGAGCGTCTGGTCTTGGGGGGACTGGCGGCGGGCGACGCAGTCCTCGCTTTCTTGCTGGCAGGCCTTTCGGCGGCAGCCCTGCAAACAGCAATGGTGACTAGCTTACCATACACCCGTTCCCGTTACAGTCTAAGATTTCTGTCGCCGGCCAATTGGCAGCTCCCGCACAGTCCTGTGACGACTACAACTGAGACACACACACAGATATAACCAAGAGGCAGCAAGAAGGTTGCAGTGGATGTCTGGCTGAGTTACCTGGTGCGGCGGGGTGCAGGTTGGGGCGCCTCCTGGTTGGTCTTGTCCTGCAGCGCCTTCCTGCTCCTGAACCACAGAGAAAAAAAAGCAGTGTCAGGAATTAGAAGTGCCCATATCACCAGACAGGCCTGCATATTACCCAAGCATTCCTAATGAAGTATCACCTCCTTATATGCATGAATTTCACGGAAACATGAGCAGGTGCCAAGCTGGCAGTGTATGTGCTTTGCGCCACCGGCAATCCATTAGTGTTCACTAGCTTTCACTGGTAATGCATTCTGGCCGCCAACCCTGAATCCATGGATGAAGAATTAGATCGGTGGTGCCTCCCATACTGACCTGGCGGCCCGGGCAGGGGCGGGCTTGGATTTGGGCAGGGGAGCGGGCGCGGATTCGCCCTCGTCCGCGTCGGAGCCCATCTCCTCGTCGGCCTCCTCAATGACGCCCAGCGAGCCCAGAGCAGGGCCCAACGACGCCTCCACCGACGCCAGTGTCATCCGTTTGGCCGGGCCCATGCGCGGCACCGCGGCCGCCAACTCCTGCTCATAGCACAATAGCTCATTTTCACATTGCTCCATGAGTCTCTACTTCAAGGCAGGTGAACAAATTGAAGGATAGCAGAGAAGACCGCTGGTATATAGGTCTGGAGATGTGCATGCTTCCACATTGTCTGGTCCATAAACTTTTTCATGAGCCCGGCTACAGCTGGATGATTATAAAAAGGTTGATGTCAGGAAGACTGCAGGCTTGGGGCACATTGCAACAGACACTGCCAACGCACCTGCTGCGGAGCGGCGTCGATTGCGGGTGACACCGACTTGCGGCGCGCGCCGCGGGTGGAGGCGGCCGTCCGGGGCGCGGCGGCCGCCTCGGCCGGCTGCGCGGCGGCCGGCGTCTGCGCCAGCGATGCGCGCCGCCGTGTCGTGCGCGCCTGAGTCACTGCCGAGCCTGGCGCTTTGACATCTGCCACCGCAGCGCTGGCCTGTACTTGTGCAGGCGCTTGGTGTTTCACGCTCACTTTCAACTCATTGATCTGCTAGATAGTCGACAGCCAAAGATCTGTGACAAGGATTGGAAAAGACAAAAGTGAGTGAAGCTTCCCAGCAAGATTCCAACGACAGTGACCATCTATCCGGCAGCAATTACCAATGTTTACAGTGGCCTTCTTTCACACCACCTCTGGCAGGCTCTTTGATGTGCCATTCACTCTATTTCCAGGTACAGGAGCACAAAAATTGGGTCCGACAAGCACCTCATTGGCTGTGTTGTCTTCTGCGGCACCAGCGAGGGACGCACTGCGGCCGCGCGCCGGCCGGGACGCCGCCGGCTCTAGAGCGGGCTGCATGGCAACAGAGGAGCGCCGCGTGCTCCTGCCAGACTGCGACGGTGCCTCTTCAGGCGCGGCAGACCTGTCATCCTTGCCGCCGTCTATGGCCTCCTCAGCCGCCGGCTCCTCCTTGGTCTCAGACCTGCATTTGCGCACCCTGGAACTTTATAAGTTGGTCCACAAATTATCATGCTCCTTTTGATCTGGTGGACTTACCAACAGACAGTGATTCTCGTGCATGCATGCAGACACGCTGCTCGACAAGAACATGGAGAGGGATATCCTGAGTCATAGGCAGCTAGTTCGCCCGAGCATCCTGGGTGTTCATGCGAGTTTGGAGCAGAATCACAAGGGAGGCAGGGCGTGCCTGCGGGGGGTCTTGGATGGCTTCGCGGCCTCGGCAAGGGCGTCCTCCTCCTCAGCTTGCTGGGCCTTCCGCTTGGCTGTCTTGGATGCGCCGCGAGCCGCTTTGCACTCCGAGCAGAACCAGTCGTCTGCGCACACCGAATCCCATCAACCAGCCACCACACTTGCCCTGCTTGTCCCGCTGTCCTGTGCAGCCAGTGCGCACTACAGGCCACCAGCCTTGCATCAACGCTTGCACAGGGATATTCATGGAGCATGGCTGCACTATTCTTATGACGACAATGGCAGATCAAACAGCCACATATGCATTGTTCTGGACCTTAAGGCCTTAAGGCGGTGCCCGGAAGGTGGGGCACTGTATCACATGACATGCAAGGCAAATGCAGCATGCATGATGTCAGGTCGCGAAGGCACCACCGATGCCTGGCAAAAAGATGGCGCTTAATGCTTGAGAGAGCAAGCAGAGAAAAGAGTGGCATGAAGGCGGCGAGCGGGCGCACTCTTGGGGATGCGGCGCAGCACGGGCCGCGCGCAGCCGAGGTGGCAGGCCTTGTCGCAGCCGTCACACAGCAGCAGCACATCGCCCTCATCCGCCTCACCGCACACGTGGCAGATATCATCCTCGTCTTCTTCATCTGCTTGTGCCTCTTCATTTCCCTCCGCTGCCTTGGCAGCCGTGTCCTGCACCTTCTTGGCAGCCGCTGCGGGAGCTTTCTCGGCGGCGGCAGCCCCGCGGCCGCCCGACACCGGTGAGAAATCTTTGTCAGCTGCAGGCTCGGCGGCATCTGCATGCTCGGAAGCTGGCTCGGAATTTGACTCTTTGGGCGCCTCCTCTGCGTCTGGCTCCTGCTTCGCGGCCTCCGCAAGTGCCTCCGTGGCCTCTTCTGCCATGTTTCCATTCGCTTCCTCCTCGGGTTCAGCTGTGTCGACGTCAGCGCACAGCGCTTCTGGCTCCGCAGCAGCTGGCTGGACTTCCTGCACAGGTGCCTGCTCGATGGCTGCGCGCTGCGGCAGAAGTGGAGCGTGCTGCATGTCCGGGGCTGGTGCCACCGGTGCTGCTTTATCTTGACCTGCGCCACAGGCAATTATTCAGATGCATTCTTTCTCTCAAAAAACAGGCATCAAGGCAGGCACCGCCAGGCAGGCACTGATTGTGTTGAAAGCGGGATCGAGTCGCACCTCCAGCGGGCGTTTCCGCGGCAGGGGCGGGTGCTGCCTCCTGGGAGCTGCCTGGCGGCAGGATGAGGCCATCCACCCACTCCAGCGACCCCTGGCTCAGCGCCTGGCTCAGCCCTTCAAAATCCAGCTTTGCCAAGGAGCCGGTGATGCTCGGCCGGCCGGCCCGGGCGCTCGGCGCGCTGCCGTCGGCACTGGTGGCGGCTGCGGAGGGCGCGCCCGTCGGTGTCCGGCCGACGATGACGTCAGCAGGTAATGTGGCGGTGCCAGCTGGCGTCTTGCCGTCCACCGATTGGCCGCCAAGGTTGGCGGTGACGGCAACTGCGCTGCCGGTGAGAGGCGTGCCGGCTGCTGCGGAGGGGGTGTTGACGGTCTTCGTGGCGGTCTTGGCTGCGGAGGGCTGCAGCTCCGCAGGTGCTGCCACTGTCACCGGTGTGGCGGCCTGAGGGCTCAAGATAGCCGGAGCCTCCGTGGGCTCCGCCTCCTTCACCTGCAGAAAGCTTAGCAACTGAGACCTCTGCAGTGCATGCAGATAACCGGCAGTAACCCGATACATTGACTTACAGCCATGCATGTTGATCAACGGCGTCACAAAGACTTCAGTATGGAGCTGTACCATGGTAGTATCCTCTTCGTCAGCCTCTGGGGCGCTTTGCTCAGGAACATCGATCTCCATGGCCTGGGCGACAGTCTCCTGGGGTGCAACAACAAGTGCTGCCTGCTGCTGCTCCAGCATCTGCAGGCGAGCCGACAATTCCTCGTTGATCTGGTGCAGCCTGGCCGCCAGCGCTGTCGCCTCTGCCAGCTGTGCCTCCAGCGCCTGAGCCTGTTGCAACAACGCAGGAATTCAACTTTGACATGCCCGCTGCTACAGATTGACTGTCAGGATTTGCATTGCATTGCAATTGACGTTTTATAAGAGCACCCTATAGCTTGCCAGGCCGCACCAGAAATTCTGGAACGGTTGGCAAACGAGGCCCGTCCTTCAAATGATTAGCCAAGGCTACTGCTGCAAGCAGACAAGAGATAGAGGAAGGGCTACCCCAAGAATTTGTCGAGCTGCAACGAGGGCAGACAAGGCTTTAAGAGTAAGAGCAGCGCACCCTGACTTGTTGGGCCTGTGCACGAATGATAGCTGCCTCCAGCTCCTCCTTCATGGCGGCCCTGTCAGCAGCATCCGCCTGCAAGCCGCGGTGCTGCATGACCACGTCAGCCGCCGCCGCCGCCGCAACTGCCCCGGCAGCTTCTGCCACCGGCAGGGGGGTTGGGTGGGCGGGTGTGGCTGTATCGGGCGCTGCCTGGGGAGCAGGGCTGTCAAGTGCGCACACCGGCGCCTCGCGGGTCGCTTCAATGCCGGCCAGACGCAGCGCAACGCCCTCCATGTCCAGTGTGGCAAAGGACGGCATGCCTGCAAAAAATTGCCGTCATCTATTTAGCCTCTACTGATGTAGATACTAGTGTTGAAGAGACACCACAGCTGAAGAGATGCTGATGCTGAAGGAATACTTTTCAAGAATTGCACTTGCAGTCAAGTTACTCATTGTCCACAATACAGTGGTGCTTCAAGCAGCATGAATGTGGCAGCTAGCAGGGTGTGCATCCCTTGCTGAGAAGGGACCAGCACTCTTACTGGTCTCATGCCTGCACATGTACTGGCTTAACGGATTTTGGAGTTTCAGCCGAGTGTCGGCCGCAGGGAGCACGGACTGACCTGTAGCGTCGACAGGGGTGTTGATGGGAGCCTTGGTGCCAGTCTTGGCGGCGGACAGCTGCTGAGTCAGCACCTCTGTCACATCGATTGCGGCTGATGTGTCCTCCGGCAGAGGCCCTGTTGGAGTGCCGTCCGGCTGCACTGCCGTCGCCACCAGTGACATGCGCGACTTCCTGCCCGAGGCACTGCTTCTGCCCCTGCACACCGAACAATGCCATGTCAGAAATTCACTACTGCCTGTTGCGAGCTTGCCTCTTAGTATCCATCCCTGGAGCCTCACAATGAGCGTGCATTTGTGCATGGCCATTGCAGAGAGCACATTTGTGTCTGGCCATCAAAGTCAGAAAAGAGCCCTCACTTCAAAAGGCCATGTTTGCTCCTGGGTCCTGCTAGCAATTCCTCTTCAGGGTTGCCGCCCACGACTACAAATTCAATAATACCGATCATTGCATGAATGCTTTTGTCACGGCGCGAGCACCTGCGGCCGGGGGTGTTGCGCGCGGCGGCGGGGGATCCGGGCACGCTGGCCGGGGTCGCGCTGCGCGAGGCGGCCAGCGCCGCGGCGACGGCGGCCGCCTCCAGGCCGATCTGCGGCACCCACGGCGTTGCCGGGGAGTCCAGCCGCTGCAGTTTTGCCGGTGCGGCGGTCTGAGGTGTTCCCTCTGGGGCCTCCCCCTCTGGCAGCAGCTGCAGCTGCTCTGTCACATCTTTCGCCATTGCCTCCTCGGACACTCCCTCCAGCTGCGCTGCAGCCGCCGCTAGCGTGGCCACCGTGCTGTCCTCCTGTAGACACAAATTCAAAGATGACTCATTTCTGTATCCAACTGGACGGTAGTCTTCATTGCTCAGGTGCATTTGCTGCAGACTGTGTACCATACACAACAATGGATGTGTTTTGCTCGACGGAAGATTCTGCGCACCTGAGATTGGCCGTTGCCGGCAGCGACGGCTTCTGCGGCGGCCAGGGATGCATCAAGCGCAGCTTCCTCAGCGGCTGCCGCGGCAACTTCCGGGTCGGCCGTCATGGGGCAGCCCTTGGACGCCGGCGTGCCGTTGCGCGAGCCGCTGCAGGAACGTCTCTTGCGGCCCACCGAGTCCTGTTTCGAAATTTCAAAACGACAGCGTCAGAAAGACCGACAACTTTTCGCCTGCCCAGTCAAGGCATGAGCAGCTCTGGGCTGCTCTGTTCCGCCAATGCAGCAGTACCATTTATTCAATGAAGCTCGGGCTGGCAGAGGTCCACAAACATACTGAGCACCATGCCCACGGTTGATTGAGTCTTGCTTGGATCTGGCAAACACAACAAGGGGCAGGATTTTTGGCAGCCTGTGATTGAAGCTTGACGGCAGGTACACCTGCCTCTCGACAGCAGAAAAACCATGTATCTTCAATGATGGACTTCCAATGAAGTCAGACACGCACCGGGCTGGAGCATGTGACCGATGAGGTGCGGCCGGAGCGGCGGCGCAGCATCGGCGTGATCTCTCGGCTGGGCGTCACCTGCACCACAAAATCACATGCTCACCCATACATTGCAGAAGCGCTCCACTTCCAGACACTTCCTCGTCAGCAAGCAGGCCTTGGGATTGACAAAACCTTCAAATCTCCATGCAGCTGATTCATGCCCGCCCCACAGGCTAGCACCAACATGTTGCCTTTTGACTTCCTTCATGTGGGGGCCGTGAGCGAGATAAAAAGGGGTGGTGCACCACGCGCCTGCATGGCAGGGGGCGGCGAGGCGGCAAAGGTCTCGGGGCCTCGTTAAGGAAACAAATTAAGATACTGATATCCTGATGAGGCCCGGAGCTTGAACCTTCAAAAATAAAAACATCAGGACAGGGGTGCGCGCCTGCGTGGCAGGGGGCGGCGAGGCGGCGCAGTCCTCGGGGGCCTCTTCCAGGATGCTTGGCAGGCCGCCGGTGAGGGTGTCTCCCAGGGAGCGGCGGCCACCGCCGGACAGCGCGCTCGATCCCATGGCCCACGCAGAGAAGGCGGCCGTGGAGTCCGCGTTCACATTGATGATCACGTCGGGGCTTGACGGCGATCCGAAGTCCAGCGCCACTGTCGCGTCGGTTGGCACCCCCTCTGGCGAGGTCGGCTCTGCTGACATCACCACACAAATGCCCACATCAGCATGGCCCATTTTTCCCCCCAAGGCTGTCTTTTGCTCTACGCACGATACTCTATTCGACCCAGCTGAAAAGATTGAGGTTTCTGCACATGGAAAAGCTGCCAGCACAGATCAGCCAGCTCCAATGACTCATGAACAGGGTGTAGGAAGCACTGCTTGGGCAAGGCCATTCAAAATATCTGCTGCTATCAGAGGAGTCTTTATCAATTAATTTTGATTGATTGAGGTTGTAGGTTGACTTAAAGTCCCCTGCTGACAATTTAGGTAGGGGGTAGCAAGCAGAGTGGGTAAGATTCGCACCCTTGGCGGGGATGTTAAACCGCACGCTCTTGCGCTTCTTGGCGGTGCCGTCTCTTCTGCCGGCCGGTGGCGCAGCAGGGGCAGCTGCTTGCTCGCCGGCAGCTGCCTCTGGACATGCCGCAGCTCTGGTCTTGCGCAGGCCTGCTCAGCAGCCCAGTAAATGATGTCAACACGCTTCTTGATGTTAACAGGTTTTGATCTCCTTTCAGACCACAATTTGATCGAGTGCCCCAGAGACCGAGGTAGGACTGTCTTCACGCATCTCTGCTATGAAAGTAAATTAGTAGATTGCCCCACCAAAAAACAAAGCTGGTGCTCGAGGTTCCAGTGTGTTGCAAGTACAGTATAATCATTGGGCAACCGTCTGAGGGCTGCTGAGCTGCAGGGCAAGCATGAATGAGTGGCAAACCTGCGCGAAGGGCCAGCAGCTCATTGGCGCTTGGGAGGAAGGTGCCTGGCGCTGTCGATTTCTGAGGCTGAGGCGCCTCCGCCTTGCTCACTGCCTGCTGTGTCTGGCGGCCGATATCCTGCGCTTTCCAGTATCCAATCAGTAAAATATCTCTACTGTGAACAGCAGGTTGGCAATCTAACAAGAACCGGGATCTCCTAGCCAAGCAATGTAAATCTCAAGCTCTGCATCGGTGACAGAATGTATGAACACCTGGCCTCAAGCAGGGAACTCTCACCTCTGCTGCTGCAGCCATCTTGAGCCCATTTCTGAGGTCTGCAGGCTTGGGAAGAGGCGGTGGCTTGGGGATCCTGCTCCCTGCATTCGCTGCCTTGGCACCTGGCACAAAATTCAACAGCCCTTAGACGAGGCATCCCATTTGCACAACTTGGGGACACACAACCAAGTCACAACGACCTCCAGACCTATTCACAACGTCTTGAGCGCCACCTCACCCTGCTCAATCTCCAAAAATACAAACAAATCACGACGACTCTCTAGACCTTCTCACGGCAGCAAGCAAATCCCAAGTGAGCGGTGAATACTATATTCCCCCATATGCGTTCCATCCTGCTTAGTGCCTTTCATAAGAAAAACAGAAATGCAGACAGACTCAAGTAAAAGTCAGGGAAAGCTGTGCACGGGTGAGTCACCTGGCAGGAGGGAGCCCTTCGGAGGCATCGGCGGGGCCGGCGGCGGCGGGGCCGTCCCGGTGGCGCGCTTGGCAGGCGTGCGGCGGCCCCGACTGGCGCTGGCCGGCGACGGTTTCACTGTAGCGGCGGCCGGGACCGGCGCAAGCACACCTGTGTTCTGATTGGCGTCCCCCAGCGGCTTGCGTGGTGTGGGGCCCGCCTTGTTGATCTGCATGTTCATGTACCTCTTTCACCGCCCCGTCTGAAGTGTATAGGCATGAGAGAAGAATGCCCATTCAAAACATATATGTGCAAAAGGAACGGAGATGCAGCAGGAACAAGGTTGGGGAAAGCTCCTCTGCCATCATGCAACTGTCAGAGAAGCAGCAGGTTGAAGTCACCTTAATGGTGGCATCCTCGGCCTCAAAGCAGAGCACTTTGACCCTGCCCTCCAGGAAAATCTGCACCCACACCTCACCTTTCTTCAGCCTTCATGACCATCTCTATCCTCAGAAACAAATGTGCCTCCCCGTCACAACCTAACAGCTTCTGCGAAGTGGATCATATCTTAGGTGGCAGCTTCCGGTGCACCCTGAGAGAGGAACTGACCTCAATCTGGTCGCCTGTGAATAGCTCCACAGCTTCTGTGGCAGGCTTTCCATTCACGCTGACAGGCTCCCGGCCCAGACTTGAGAGCCAGACAGCGCCCGCGTCATCCACTGCCAGCTGTGCATGATGTCTTGACACCTCCCTCCGAGTGATGACAATGTCACATGCCTTGTCTCTGCACACCAGATTGGCTAAAAGTTACTCACAATACCAGTCAGCAGTGGCGTTGGCTCTTGTGTTGTTTGTACACCCTTCTCTTCTGTTGCAAGGGCATAAGGATGAATTAAATGCAACTAATAGATTGCATGATGGTTACGCTCAGCGAGGAAGGGCACTTACCTTCCAAGGACCACCAGGTTCTTGTTGATGGGGTACTCCTGTGCTCGCTCACCATCCTTGTCCAGGAACACCAATTTGCCGTACTCTTGTGCGGTCTCCAAAGACTGTGCTAGTACTTCGGTCATGGTGGTGGTCGTTGATCCCTTACCTGCGACAGGACAAGACCCACCCATGTCAGCAGCCAAGGCATGTCGTGCTGAGAAGCCAGCACTTATTCATGTGATTGTCTGGGCTACATCGTTCATGGGAAGTTGTTCAGGCAACGAAAATAGAAGAGGAAGGTCGTTGCTTGGACCTCACGCAAGAGGTGGTGACATCCATTCAAGTGAGTGACCCACTAGATATGATTTAATTGTGGATGGGTGGCTGTACTTCTGTGCACGAAGTCAAGGGCATGCAAGAGCAAGTCCTTATGGAAGATATCTCTTCCCTTGTTTGACCCTCTTGTCTCAAACTCCAAAACAAAGTACTCTTCCTACAGAACCGTCTCAATCTTGTTTAATGGCAAACAGAATGAGGTGGGGAATCTCAACGGCTTGTACGTTTCCACCGTACCACTGAGACCTGCAAAGTGACGGAAGCAGCACCTGTAAGCCCTCAAAGGGCAAGGAGAAACTTCAACGGCTAGTTGTGTAGCATCCCGCGCCAGGTCCCAGCAAAGAGACGCAAAGCTCGAGCATGCGCCTCAAAGTTTCTTCCGCGGCTATTCTCGTGCCCTTGATCTCATGAAGGCTCCCCAACCTGCGCTAACTGCTTTGCATTTCAAAAGTCAGCGCGACAGCCAGGCGGAGCGAGAGTTTCCCCCTCGGCGTACGCTTGGGAGAGATACGCTTGGGCACCTCAATGCTGGAGCTACTATAATGGGTCTTGATCTGCAGAAATCGCATCGAATCATACCACGAACACAGATAACCCAGTGCTTCCATCTGCTACAGGCCACTTAGGCCTCGATAGCATTGTTTGTCGTGTCGAAGATCGTCGCATAGTTGCCTTTTCCTCCTTGAGCTTTTAGTCGGGGTCTGCACGCTCACTGTTGGCAGGTGGGTCGTCATTGTGCACTCATTTTGTTTGTGTCAAGAAAAAGAGGATGATCGCAATGAACTCAGTGGAGACCATCATCTTTAGCTAACCACTAAATGCCTGTCCTTGTGAGGCAATTCTGCAAGAGTTGCATCGTATATTCATAACGTTGGTCCCGCCAGTAACACTTGATTGTGCTTGCGAGTGCTGCAATTTCTGACCAACTCGGTTTGCAGGCAGTCATGCTGCCAGGACAGCCCCAGCAGCAGCAGTATGCACCAAACAGTGGTGTAGCCTACACTTGCGGCGACTGCGGCCACGAGAACACACTAAAGCCAGGAGATGTGATCAGGTGCAGAGAATGCGGCTACCGCATCCTCTACAAGAAGAGGACTCGCCGCGTGGTGCAGTATGAGGCACGATGAGAGGTGAGGGCATTGCCTCGTTTTCACGCAAATGCCATGAGACGCTGAGGTCCATGCAACAGTGCTGAGGATGCTGGGTTCCTGTGTTTGACAAGTATGCTGCATGTGCCTTGCCAGGAGCCTCAGGCGCGTCTCCAAAGCAGGCAGTATACAGCCACGTTTTCATCCAACCAGAGAGGGCCGCCACAGCTTAGAAAAGCCAAGCAGCAGGGAGATAGCACATGGTGTCACGCCTCCCATTTGGCTGATGGGTCTGGTTATTTTGCTGTTGAAAATGTTGGCGGGATATAGCGTCGGTATCTTGCAGACTTCGGCTGGCAGATAATCCAGCTGACGCCAAAAAATGAGATCTATCATCGACAGAAATGTTCAATCAATGAAAAGGAAATGAGTCTGGCACACCTATAGCCAGAGTGCAGAGTGCATGTCTAACAATGACTTGAGAAATGTAATGATGGCCAGTGCACTCCACGTGGCTAATCTTATATATAGCATCTTCCATGTCTAAGTTTGATGCATGACATCACCGATGCCATATGTGCGTTGTGCTCCCTATTTTCATGCCATGCATGCGTTGTAGGCATCTAAATACTGCTGTGATCTGAAGGTGGACATGACATTTTCAATTTTGGGACGAATTTACCATCCTGTCGCGTTTAGCTTGCATACTTCCTTGCATTACAAACCCGCATGGTCATGTGGGGAATATATATCCACCCAAAATCCTAGGTTACCAGGGGATTTAGAGTGTCTCAAAAATAAGTGTCACCTTCAGAAGATCCCCGTAGAGGGCTTAAGCATGACAAGGCTAGGAAGGACCCGTGCCCAGAAGCTTGCAAACCGCTTTCGGTGCTGGAGAAAGGTCTTTCTAGAGAGCCAAAACAGGGCTGCTTTCATTCCTGAAGCTTTTGAGATGTGCAGGACCATTGCCGGTTCTATCTGTAGCAAACATCACGTGCATGTCCTTCTCTGAACGCAGGCCCAAAATCTGAGAATCTGTAAATGCTGTGGATCCTTATGTACAGGAGCACACACGTAACGAGCAAAACATTGGTCTAAACTATCATAGATAACATCTATTAGATATCATCTCTGCAAGTGTGCGACAGATTTTGGATGGATACAGTTGTAGCACTTCCCACATGACGGTCATGTCTCAGAGCCGTACTGGCCCACCTTTGCATGCGCCAGTGCCCCTTCCAGCTCCTGTACTTTCTCCTGCACACAGCGGCAGTCATTCATACCTGCCTCACACCGATAGACAACATGGCATACACCATGCCTCACTGTACTGTTATCCCACATTTCCTGCCAAGAGGCAAGGTGTTTTCTGCAGACAAGCTGCAGCTAAAGGCTGCCACAATCCTACTCCATGTTAGTATCTCCAGATCCGAGTCCTGCATCATGCTGCATATAAGATCATAGCCTCACTGTGGCGGTCCGAGCTCCCAAGCAAGAAACTTGAAGGGCACCATCGAGATGGATTTGCATGGATGGGTCAAACTGCGTGTGAGATCAGTCATCGCACCCGCAGTCTTGCAATCTCGTGTTCCTGCTCTTCAATGCGGCGTTTGTACTGCGCTGCGGCTCCGGAGTCTGTTTCCGGCGGAGGCAACGCCCCCCTGCTGCCCCGCCTTCCTCCATTCTGCGCAACGGAAAGCCCGCCCACTCAATCATTCGCGCTTGCCAGCTGACGCCCTTACGCGACACCTCTGCATGCAATGCATCAGAGACAACCACCACCCGCAAAAAATAGCCACCCCAGCAGGGCCACCGGCACTGCAACTTATCTTGCCGCAGCTTCCACACCTGATCAGTCATGTTATGACAAGACCCAACCACATGCCATAGGGGGTCCCCAATCCCTGGTTTGCTGCACACACCCAGTTACCAAAGAGGTACCAAGCGCAACATTCTATATTTTTCCAGCTTAAAACAGGAATAGATATATCTGCTACGATCCAGTTGGTATGGTACCCCTTGCCTACAAGGGTGTAGGGGTGGGTGACCAACATTATAGAATGATGTGTTATTAGAAACCCCTAACCAGTGGCGAGCAGCGCGCAGACCTGTGCCGGGGTGTTCCCGTTGTCCCCTGCCTATAACATCGCAAGGGTGAATAACAGAAACAAATTTTGTTCAAATTATAACCCCTAAGGAGCGGCGCGGACCTGTGCCGGGGCGTTCCCGTCATCGTCGGCGTCGCCGCTGGTATCGGCGGCTGCGGCGAAGGCAGATGCGTGCGCGCTGTGGCGGTCGCCGAGGGCGGTGCGGATGGAGCGCCACGACTGCAGCGCGTTGCGCAGAGAGTGTGCGCGCGTCGGCCGCCCCGCGCTGCCGGCCTCCGTCTCCTCATCCGATACTATCGCCAGCGGGTACGTGCCCGACGCCCCCGGGCTCCCTGCACAGCCACTTCCCCACCTTACAGCCGTGTCGTGTGGTTGTGAGCCTTTCTTCTGTACAGCAAGTGGTGGGGTGCAAGCAGGTGACACGGCCTGTGCGGCGCCATGGGTTCCTCCACCGCACAGATGGGGCCAGGCTTCCGCAAGCTTTGTTGGGCCATTCGCTGCATGCTGCGGTACCTCCAACCCCTTGCGTGTGAAATTGTTCAAGGAAATCACCAACAGACGGGTCGACAAATACTGGTGGTTAATCTGCAGATATGTATAAGCCGCGCGCACCGATGGAGGGACGCCGTGGCCGGTCGCCGCCGGCGCTGCTGGGGCGGGCGGCTGGGGACGCGTCGGGGCCGGCATCGCGCGGGCTGGTCTCAGCCGCCGCCACATGCTCTCCGATGGCCGCCGGTGCTGGCAGCGCCTCGGGGACGGAGCCCTCGGAGCTCAGGCTCTTGAAGGGGATGACCAGGGTTGGGCAGGGGGCATGGTGCAACAGGTGCGATGACAGGCTGGCCTGGCCCAGCTGCACGCATGCATGACACGGTGCTCAGCCTCACCCTATTAGTGATGATTAGATCACACCCAGGCACCAACAAAGGAAGTGGTCACCCTTAGCCTACTGTTCATGACCACCAGTTCCCGCCCGGGCACCCTGAAAGGTAGAAATGCAGGCCCGCATGCTCAAAGGAGAAGGCCCACAAGCAATTATTGTACAGGGCTGCCGAGTAATGGTGTGTGAAATGGTTGATTCTCACGGCCCCAACTCCTGCCTCTCTTGCCACTGCTACAAGCACATGCCACCAGTCATAAAGCCCTGTATACTCTAAAGGGAAAGACTCGCAGGAGTAGTCTTAAACGCTAAGAAGCCGCATGATGTCACGATGAGCATGTGTGTGGAGGAGCGCACGTTCAGCGTCTTGCGCAGCCGAGACGTTGAGACGTAGCCCACAATGACCAGGTCAATGCTGTTCTCCTCCAGGAAGTCACACAGCCCCGACTTTGGCTCATCCTGCAAAATAAATACGCAGTCGACCATACCTGGTTTGAAATTGCAACCCTACTTTGTGATTGCATGCGCACTCTATCACGTGCACTTTTTATTCGCATGCGCACTTCAGCACGTGCAATTTGTCCCTGCATGGACTGCATTCCAGGAGGCAATCTGAAGTTCCAGGAACACAACATTTCGAGAACAGCTGTATCACAGCAGAGGTACAGATGTGCACAAGGCCCAGCTGTCCGGCCCAAGCCACCTTGAGCTGAGTGTACAAGAGTTCCCGGAAAGATGTTGGCGGGAATCGCAGATGAGTGGCAAATACACAAAACGCACAAGGCTGAGCTAGCGGGCGCAAATCACCTTCAGCTGAGTGTTTGACACAACGTTGACTGCGTCGCCATCCACTTCTTCCACAACCTCCGGCCCCACCTCGTTGCCGCGCTTGTTGGCCAGCTTCATGAGCGACTGCAGTTGTGTACACGACAGCTATCAGGGTGGGCGGATGCATGTATGAAAACTCAGCTTGCAAATGGGCCCTCAAGCAGATGCATGCATGGCAAGTCAGCAAGTGCGCTGCCAGGCACATGGATGTACGATAAGAGAAGACAGTTTGCAACTGGGCCGCGAGGCAGGGGGATGGAAGAGAAAAAGGCAGACTTGACCACCGCACGACTGCTAGCAGGCCCCAAGGGACATACATGGATGAGAAACAGCTCACGACTGGGCCGCAAGACAGCTGAACACAGCGCAACATGCCGGGTTTCGCTTGTCAACGGAATGGAGAGTGCAGAAGAAATTTACTGGTAAATCTAGCAGCCCAGGCGTGCTTGACAGGTTCATTATCAGGATAAAGAGGTCTGATACTGCCTTGCAGTGAGAAGCCATATAGCAAACTTTATGGGCTATCAGTAATCTGCTGAGGTCAGAGCCGCGCATTACCATTAGACAGATGGATGAAGTGCTCAGATGAATGATTGCAGAGCATTGCTAAAACAAGGGGGCTTGAATCAACAGGGTAGCCCCCGTCAGCGCTTGACTGGCATCTGCTCTGAAGACAGGGGCCAGAAGGGCGGGTGGGGGGCACCTTGCTGAGGCAGTGCACGATGTAGACTTCGTCGTCGGGGAAGAGGCAGTACTTGGTGGCCCAGGCCAGCATGTGCTGCCCCACCTCCACGCTCTCAAACGCCAGGCACACCTTGCGCAGCTCGTCAGTCGCCGGCAGCACCATCGATGTCGTCTTCAGCCGCGCCGCCAGCGCACCGTCCATGTGCCGGCCCCGCGCCTGCGACTCATTACCACACCTCATGGTTACTATTGTTATTATTAGTATTATTACATTATTTATGGTTATTATTATTGTTCTTGTTATTATAACGCGCTCTTCCTGCCAGAGGCAAGGGGCGTCTGCAGACAAGCTGCATGTGAAGGCTGCCAAAATCCCAAATCTTATTGGACTCGCCAGATCCAAGCAAGACCCAATCAACCATAGGCACGGTGCTAAGTATGTATACCGCCCCCGCCAGCCGGGGCATACCCCATGGCATCTCTGTTCACTTGCGTTATCATGAATGCTCACCAGGCTGATGAAGTGCAGCGTAACGTGTGAAAAACAAGGACTGCAGCAGTGCAGCAGCAGGGGTGACAATTTACCTCTGCATCCAGGAGGGTGCCCAGGTTGGCGTTGGACTTGATGCGCATCTTCTCATTCCTGGCCGACTGCAGGAAGCACAGAGACACAAATATCAGAGCAGCTCAGGATTGTTTCAGCATGAAATGAGCATGCAAACAGTTATCCTGAATAAAGAAAGGCAACGAACGTAGTTGCAAACAGTGCATTGCCAGCTTCCTTCATGAATTTGCAAGAACAAGAACAAGCCTGGCACGTCGTCCTTAAGGTGTCAAGAAAACGCACCGCAGGGCGGACAATGAGGCAGGGGCACTTGGATTTGCTCTTGACAGTGTCACTCGTGGAGGCGCCCATGCCTCCAGGCTGCACCAGCTTCTGCACGGTGCCCTTGCTCTCCTTGCTGCCCAGAATCATGATGTCAATCCCCTCCCGAGCTGCAAAGTCCAGCAGTGTCGAATGCACTGACTGACCCTGCTCCCCGTAAGCATGCAGCCCTTGACAATTTTCCTTTGGATCTTGAAAGCTTCCAATCATCACAGCACCGTGCCCTGACTCGAGCCTCCCATAAAAGCTGCAGCATGACGTGGTAGCATTGGGAAGAATTCAGCGGATGCAAGCACCCATCCCGGTAACCAGCTGTAATTGGGGCATGGGAGACAAACGTGGCCCCTTACCTCCAGGTCGACAATCTGGTGGGGGAATTTGGCGAGTGCCACCCGCATGCTGGGCAGGAGAGGTCCTCCGCCGCACCACTTGTCCTTGTCTTTCTCCTTTTCCTTCTTGCCATCTTTCCACACGTGCACAACGTAGAGCTTGTCCAAGCTGCTCAGCACCTCAGCGCCGCTGGCATCTCGCTGTTTCTGCGGCGATGCAGCGACAAAAGTCAGAAGTGCTCTTTATGCTTCACAAATCAGCGTCGATGGCACTGTACTCAGCCCTTAATAATCACAAGTCTGATATGCTCCAGTTGCGTACAAATTATAATGATACTGCATCGTCATCCACATTATACAGGCAAGTAAAGGCAGAAAGACACCAAGTAATAGATGTGAATTTTCAACCAACAATTGAGGTGTTGCAAGACCGCAGGAAAGCGCCCGGAAATGGTACTGAAAGAGCAAATTAAGTCCTGCAGATATCCTGAAGGCCCGATGGCAGGACACTCCAGGCGTTGCTTTGTCTAATTGCAAAGTGAAGTATCTAGCTAGTCTCCGAATAGTATATTCTGAAACACGGAAGCAACAGCCAAGCGATGGAAGCGCACCCTCAGAAAATATTGCTTTGCGTAAGACCATGCATACAAGGTTGAGTCCGCGGACCACTGGGACACGCAGAGGGCGATTTTTCTCTCCATGTCAGTACGGATGTCAGAGGAGTATTTCTACTTCAGGCGCTGCGGCAGTGCAGGGCTGACATGTCCAGTGCTTGGATACTTCCTGAACATCGTCTTATCCACCGTTCAAGCGGAGTTTATCGTCTATTGCCTCTGGAAACGCTAAGCTGCAGTTGCGCTGACGTGTGCTTGGAAGCTTCGTCATGATCAGTCAGATTACTAATATCTTGCCTTCCTGCTCCCCGGCGCTGTGCATAAGGACAAGCAATCGGCGATCGCATACTTGTTTCCACATCGTTATACTTCTAAAATCCATGTGATGGCAGAACCTTTGTATCACCTGATCCCAAGAGATAGTTGGCTCTCGCATAAGCAATCACAGACCCCATACTTTCCCCCCACCTACGAACAGGCGCGCTCCTGATTCTTATTTTGATGCATTTGCAATAGCATTTTGCCGGGGATTTGAAAATGCACCGTTGTCCTGGCTTCTTGCTACAGGATGGGTTCATCCATCTGACGAAGGATGCAAAGTTCCTCATCGGCGTAGCAAACAACTTCTACATGTCAAAGAATCCGTGGGATTGGATCTGTCTTCGCATAGATCCAGGAAAACTGACTTCAGAGGTGACCCCATTTGCCCCTACTTATTAAATGTGCCTTGCTTCGAGTCAGGGCAGGTTGCTGTCCAGGGCAAGGATTTTCACATGCCGCCCGAGAAGCTTTCTCTATTTGACTCTTTGCACGAACACAGGTACGGTATGAGGCCGCCGCGCCTGTGGGCGATACAGCACCACCAGATGGCTGGAAAGATGGAGCAGCAGATGCGCCTGTCTTCCCACATCTGTACGGCACAATTGACTTTGATGCAGTAACGATGGAACATGACGTCGTACGAGACGTCGAGACGGGCAGATTCCTCAGCGTTGAAGGGGTTGCTTGATTGAAAGCTTGCCGCCCAGTTGAGAAAAGCAGGAGAGCCATAGTACTCAAGAGACACGATGCTCCCTTGTAGGCAGCGCTGTGAGCTCGCATGGTATCGCAAATCCTCGGCTATATGTCTGTAAATCTAGAAGAATGCCTCATCTACATGGCATGCCCTGTTGTCGCTACTATCAAAGTCGTAGCTTCCTCATGAGCGGAAGCTTCCTTGAGGTTCCCGATCTTGGCTTTACGTCAGAAGATATTGCGTAAATTGTGATTGTGCAACCGAACCTCGAAGCCCACATCTGTGACAAACTCTCATAACTACATATTAAACATCTTGTCACCCCGTACGCACGAAACGAGCTCCTCAGCAGTTGGGATCCGTTCGGCATTGTCTCACAATGACCAGTGCTAAGGTGCCAGTCCGCCCACTGGGCAGCCACGGCATGTTGTCAAGCGCTCAAGGACTGGGATGTATGGGAATGAGTTGGGCCTACACGAATGTAGATAGATCTTCTGGATCGGAACCCGAGAGCATCGCCGTTGTTCACAGGTGTGCTCCACCTCCTTGCACGTCGAGATGCTACACGCCAGTGTCCTCTCGCTGCGTTGTGAGCACTTGCATTGATCCATGATAACGTTCATATGTAACCCAGAGCTCAGGAGTTGGGAATCACTCACCTTGACACAAGCGATGTCTATGGCCCCCACACCAACGAGCAGCTTGTTGGTGAGCATCTCAATCCGGCTGCTCAAGCAAAATATCTGACAGATTTACACAGTGACGTAATGCAGCTGTCCCAGCTCCCAACTTGAACGGCCCAATCTGCGTATGCAGGCCAGGCAATAGCGGGCAGGCGAGACCAGTACACCATTGCCACCAAGTTTGGCGCGATCTTTTCGGAAAAGGTGCGCTGACTCTGGGTTTGCCTGCCACCATACCACCTGTCAGAATTTACGGCATGCAATTTTCTAAACGTACCCCTTTTGCCGATTGCCTAAATCTCAAGCTGTGAGGGCATTTGCTGCAGGGAGCTGAAGTGCATGGCAGCCCCGAGTATGTGCGCTCAGCGGTGGAGGGGTCTTTGAAGCGGCTGGGCATTGATCAGATCGACCTGTACTACCAGCACCGTGTGGACAGAACTGTCCCCATCGAGGAGACCTGGAAGGCCCTGAAGGTGACCAATCTTGCAGGATATTTCTTTTACTTTGGTCCATATGCCAGCCTTGCTTCGAAGCTTTGCCAGATGCAACATGCCAAGCATTTAGTGAAAATGTTGCTTGATGCAAAACAGGAGCTTGTGGAGGAGGGCAAGGTGAAGTACCTGGGCATCTCAGAGGCGACGGCCGATGAGATCAGGCGCGCGCATGCTGTTCACCCAATCACGGCTTGCCAGCTGGAATGGAGCCTCTGGACTCGCGGCGTGGAGGTGGGAAACTTAATCATGCAGCCGGAGGTATCAAGTATTCAAAGGGGTTTTCAAGGGGCATTTTACAGCCACCAGTCAACAAGGAGGATTCTCTGTGCATGAAGAGCTCACGAAACGAATTGGAAGTCTCTGTTTTGAGCAGTGCTTTGCAATAGATTTCTTGTCCAGGGGCCTCATTGTTGCTTTTTGACACCTTCCTTAGAGATGGAGTAATGCGACCTGGCTTTTGGTTTAAGAACGTGATCTTGAATTTAGTGTCTGTGCAGGACGAGATTATTCCCACACTGCGGGAGCTGGGCATTGGCATAGTTGCATACAGCCCCTTGGGCCGCGGCTTCCTCACAGGCGCCATCACCAAGATCGAGGATCTGGGGTGAGCCCCCCTTAACCGATTCAGGCCTCAATTCAGCATGCCCAGGCCAATCTCTCTGCATGGCTCTGCCATGTGTTTGAAGCAGATACCTCCATCCAAGGTTCCACTGCAAGAAGCCCCAATTGGGGTTCAGGGTCTCTGTCTGTCCAGTGCTAAATGAGGCATCAGGTTGCTGATAGGATGCACTTGTTGCAATGGATGCAGGGAGGGAGACACGCGGTCTAAGATACCGCGCTTCCAGAAGGGGGCGTTTGAGTCCAACTTTGCTCTGGTGGAGCGGGTGAAGGAGCTTGCAGCCAAGAAGGGTGTGACAGCCGGACAGCTGGCGCTTGCGTGGGTGCATGCACAAGGCCCTGATGTCTTCCCCATCCCAGGCACCAAGCGCATCAAATACCTGGAGGTGTGTTATTCCCCTCAGCATGTCTTCAGATCAATTACTGCAGATCCTGGATGTAGGCAATGGGCAGCGATGATAGTAGGCAGGAGATAGCAGTGCAGCAGTGTAACACTGGTGAGTGGTGCTGAGATTGATGTGGCGACATTATCCAGGAGAATGCAGCAGCTTTCCACATTCAGCTGAACAGCAATGAGAAGGCGTACCTTGAGGAGATCTTCAACCCTGAAAAGGTGGGCCTTCTGTCTTCGCGGCACTTGCTACACAGCCCTTGATGCAGCTCGGGTTGATCAAATGACTTGCTATGAGACATTTGCCCGAGCATGTGCTGTAGGTTTAATTAGTTTAATAGCTTGTGGTCTTGGTAATTGGTGGCTATTCCAGCGCCCTGCACATTGGGCAAAGGCCAAACATCAATGGCATGATGAGTTCTGCACAGCGCCTGTGTCCTGAAAGCCAAGTGTGGTCTTTTGCAGGTGGTTGGCTCGCGGTACCATCCCGCAAACTTGGCAATGGGTTATGAAGGAGGAAAGGATTCTTCTTGAGCCTGGAATTTCTATCTTTCCAGTCCTTGCACTTGAGCATTCATGCAATCTGTTGCTGGCATCTGTCAGCCTTTTTATAGTATGGAGACCTTGAGCAGCAATCGTGTGCAATCAAGTTGTCTGGTATCATCCATCGCATGATCACTCCTGCGGCTGGCCTGTTCTGTCCGATGAAGGTGATGAATGTCTCATGCCGGCATGTAATTCATGTAAATCGTGTTATGCTAGGCATAGATCCTTGTCACACGATATGAGTGTGGAATTATCATTTAAAGCATTCCTGTACAGCTGCCTTGGGCTGATGAGACATACAGTACTGGCAGGACCATGCGAATGGGCAAGTCCTCAAAAGCCATATGCATTCATCGTCTGTCTTTATGGATCTCTGATCAGATCTGCGCATGCGTGAATTAGATTGGCTGCCCCAAGTACATCGCAGGCCATGTGCGGCTGATTTCTCACCATCTTCCGGAACATTTTTTGTCATATTGGACTCATGCATGGTTGCTGCATTGACTGCGCATCACTGCATGCATGCTGGCCTCGAGACTGGCAGTGGCCGTCGCCGCGCAGCGGCCTTGAGCGTCCGGGCATTTGAAAATTTATGCTCTCATTTCTTCAAGGTACAATATGGTCCTGTTGCGTTGCATGCAGCATGCATCAAGGCCTGGGACCCAGACAGCCACTGGATCATTTTATGCTCAGTCCATTGTGTGGCATTTTACAAGGGAAGCTGAAGGAAGCTGCATTTACGTAAAATCGTTCAACGTAATTTGCAAGATCGTATCTCGCTGGGTGTTGTTGTATTCCCTGCATAATTTGTATCAAGGAGTCTTGAAGCTGTTCATTGGCTCGAGTGACTTTGTGTTTTGTAAAGCATGGCGGAAAAGAGTGTGCCTTCCAGACCATGCGGATCCCAGGGTCTTCAACTGAGCGCACAGGGCTTGGTACGCTTCCTTCAGTGTTCTATTACTCTATGTTACAGATTGCATTTGACGATGAGTTTTATTATGAACATTTCTCAATCGATCTTGCAAATATGTCTGCAGGGGTGCATGGGCATGTCTTCCTTCCTATACCTCAGCAAAGATGAGCAGCCTCCCGACGATGCTGCAGGCGTTGCAGTTGTCAGCAGGTGAAGCCCAAACAACTGCAGAACCTTCAATCCACTGGTGTTCCTTCTCTTTGCTGATCTCTCAATGCATTCCAGGGCGTTGGAGCTGGGTATAACGCACCTTGACACCAGCGATATGTATGGACCACACACCAACGAGCAGTTTGTTGGTGAGCTTCTTGCCGCTCAGTTCTTGACATGTGCCACCACCACCAAATGAGAAGCTAGATGCCGCTGTCATGTCTGTTTCTACCTCCCTGAATGCTTGAGACCTTTGTCATCAGGGAAGGCGGTTCACGGGCGAAGAAATAAAATCACCGTGGCAACCAAGTTTGGCATCTCCTACACCGATGGGGTAATGTCCACAGCAAGGCCCCTGCTTCTGTCATCTGCTGACATGCGATCAGAAAGTCTACATGATCAGCATTATTCTGGTGTTTGTTTTCTTTGTCATGGCGAGGCCTGCTGCAAAGAGGCCAGCAGACCCCTGTGACTGTGATACATATGAAAGAGGCGCAACACACATTAATTTTCTAGGCCTTCTGCAGGTGTGGGGGGTGCATGGCAGCCCGGAGTATGTGCGCTCAGCAGTGGAGGGGTCATTGAAGCGGCTGGGCATTGATCAGATTGATCTGTACTACCAGCACCGAGTGGACAGAACTGTCCCCATCGAGGAGACCTGGAAGGCCCTGAAGGTGCACCATCCAGGCTAGCCCCTATAGTAGCTACAAGCAGCTGCACCTTGTCGGGCATTCAACTGTCTGCGCATGAGTCCGTGGGTATCTCATTATTGCAGCTGGACAAGGAGTCACCAGCTGACATGTGAGCAAGGCTTGCATGCTGTCCCAGAGTCTCTGTGGTGGGATGCTTGAGCAGAGGCTGCGGGGGTGAGGGCAAAGGGATGGTGAAGGGGCAAGAAATTTATCTCTGATGCAGGAGCTAGTGGAGGAGGGCAAGGTGAAGTATCTGGGCATCTCAGAGGCGTCGGCCGATGAGATCAGGCGCGCGCACAAGATCCACCCAATCTCAGCCTGCCAGCTGGAGTGGAGCCTCTGGACCCGAGATGCAGAAGTGGGTTTCTCATATTTTGAGCACTGCTAAACATCCCTTATTGTGGGCTTTGTATTGTCTCGCAAAGACTTACTGCTGGGTTGGCAGAGGTGGCTGCTGATCTTGTCATTTTGCTAGTGCAGGAGAAGATCATTCCTCTGCTGAGAGAGCTGGGCATCGGCATAGTGGCATACAGCCCCTTGGGCCGCGGCTTCCTCACAGGGGCCATCACTTCCGCTGATGATCTGCAGTGAGTTCCTCGAACTGACGCCCTCCCTTTGCATCTCCGGCCATGGCACTGCTTTCCGCAAAATTCGGATGTGTACTTTTGTGGAAGAAAACACATGCCAATTCTGAAGTACCATTTCTGCAAAGGTCTCAATGACAGGAATTCCTGCATGAAAATGCTGCCTTGGCGTTCGCTGTCTGCTCTTTTCCCTAGGAAAATGGCCTGCAGGTCTAGCTGTGCTGAATCAGAAGCTGTGAATCCGCAGCAAGGATGACTGGCGGTTAGAGGGCCAGCCGCGCTTCCAGGAGGGTGCACTGGAGGCCAACTTTGCACTGGTGCAGCGCGTGAAGGAGCTTGCTGCCAGGAAGGGTGTGACACCGGGGCAGCTGGCGCTGGCTTGGGTGCATGCTCAAGGGCCGGATGTCTTCCCCATCCCAGGCACCAAGCGCATGAAGTATCTTGAGGTGCGCTACTTCTGCCCCAGCATGCAACATGATTGCACTCTCTTGGTTGATCATCAGGATCAAGGGTGACTTTCCTTGCTCGCTGTTTCGTCTCACCTGACTAGCGCAATCTTAAGGGGGAGAAGAAGGAGGCATGCTGCATTGTTGGCAATATGATTGGGCTTTTATAGCCACTCAGATGTCGATCTGGTGCCCAGGAAAATGCTGCAGCCTTCTTCATCGAGCTGTCGTCCGAAGACAAGGCGCACTTGGAAGAGATCTTTGCTCCAGATAAGGTGGGAAGCGCAGCATAACAGACTGCTTCAAGCTGCTTCTTGAGCAATTTTCTCAGATGCAACATGCATTGTCTCATTTCCCATTGCTGGGTATTTGAGGTTTCATGGTGGTGCTGTCTTGTGCAGGTGGTTGGGGGAAGGTACAGTCAGGAAGTCATGGACACTATGACGTTCAGCACAAAGGAGCAGTAAACTCCTATTCAGATTGAATAGGACAACTGAGGTGGGAATATTCTGTGAAGGAAAATTGTAATTGGAGGACCATCCAGTGAGGGACGGTGGAAAGGTGGTGCTCATAAAGATAAGAATTGTTCGAGAGGAATACATCTCCAGATCAGGTACAATAGGAGCAACCATTCAATCGCGTACATCCCGAAGAACGAAGAACCCTTGAGCTTCCTCATGTGGGGAAGCTGCCTTTGTCACGGAAGCTGTACGTCTTATGGCATATAGCACGAGAGAGGCAACATTGGACTCATCCCTAGGCAAATACATCGTTACTGCGTTCAAGAGGTTGATTTCTGTGCATAGGAAAGCCATAAGAAAGCATTTGATACTTTAAATCCGTTCGGCATTTATCCGAAGATGACCACCACTAAAGTACCAATCCGACCACTGGGGAGCCAGGGTCTGCTCTCAAGCGCCCAAGGATTGGTACGATGACCATTTTTTTGTGTATTTGGGCCTTAGTTGTAGTCGAAGAGTCCAAAAAGATCGTTCTTACTCGCGTCTGCTCTCATTCTGATGCAACCGGTGTGCAGGGTTGTATGGGAATGAGCGTTGCATACAAGAATGCAGATGGGGCATTTGGTTCCGAATCAGAGAGCATCGCTGTTGTACACAAGTGTTGCTTTCTCCTTTGCTTTGCTCAAGCCTTAAGCCCTCATCCATTCCTGCTCTGCGGGCATGTGACGTCCCCTCACCGGTACTGCAGGGCACAGGAGCTGGGCGTAACCCACCTTGACACGAGTGATGTGTACGGGCCACATAAAAATGAGAACCTTGTTGGTGAGCACTGCATCCCTGTCTTATGTGTCACTTGGCCCGTGAGAACAAGGTGTACATCTGTTACACGTCAGCACACTTCTTAAAAAGCAAATTGTGACCAGGCAAAGCAATCCACGGACGCAGGAGTAACTTCACGGTCGCCACGAAGTTCGGTATCTCCTTCAGCACAGGGGTGCGATTGAGCGCTCCCACCTTTGCCCACATGTCCTGACTGCCGTGTATGAATCTGCACCCATAAATTTGTTCCTGCCATATTTATCGATCTCGAGCGTTGCAACGACTGAGGTGGGACACAGTAGCAGAGAAGCAAAGGACAGCCATACAAGACTAATGTGGGACGATCTTACAATGGTGTGCTGACTCCTTTCCAAATGCGGGGCGCAGAAGTTCGCAGTGCACGGCAGCCCCGAGTATGTGCGTTCAGCGGTGGAGGGGTCACTGAACAGGCTGGGCATTGATCAGATTGACCTGTACTACCAGCACCGGGTGGACAGGACAGTGCCCATTGAGGACACATGGGCTGCCCTGAAGGTGACACCCCTCTGTCATGACAGATTAATGCTCATTCAGTCTCTGTAACTTCTGCTTCGACTCTGTTCCCCCTGAATGCAGTGATCTTACCAGTCATGACTGCTGACCCCAGAGCAGCGAGTGCATCCTGCTCAACTCCGTCTGCTCAACACCCTGATTTTGCTCAACACCCCTCATGTCATATACTGTAGTGCTCAACCTAAACTGCGCGGAAAATAATTGTAGAGATTGAAAAAAGGGTCGAAAATACAACCCTAACTCCTCAAATACTTAACCTATTTAAGATCTGAAGGCGATTTGGAAAGCTCTTGAGCAGGCGCATCTTTGGGGGACGTACTTAATGCACATAACAAAGTTTTTGATCAAGAAAACAGCCCTGCGGGAAGCTGTTTAATAAATCACTTTTTCCAGGGTGCGCAGTTTAGGTTGAGCACTACAGTAGCAGGCTGAGGCTCAGGGTGACCAAATGGCTGCATGTGGGGTGCAGGAGCTTGTGGAAGAGGGGAAAGTGAAGTACTTGGGCATTTCAGAGGCATCGGCCGATGAGATCAGGCGCGCGCACAAGATCCACCCGATCACTGCCTGCCAGCTGGAATGGAGCCTTTGGTCGCGAGACGCAGAGGCAAGCCATTTTAATTGCCCTGCGTCAATAATCGCTCTTGTTTCCGGCTGTCAAATATGCCTGCTCTGACCTAGTGAACGCTGAGTATGTAGGGGCTGCTATTTAGGATGCAGTTGACTTCCTGCAGGAGGAAATCATCCCTGTCTTGAGAGAGCTGGGCATTGGCATAGTCGCATACAGCCCCTTGGGCCGGGGCTTACTCACTGGCGCCATCACTTCCGCTGATGACCTGCAGTGAGCCTTTCTTCTGCTGCTTTCTCCCCTGTCTGTTGTTCCAAGGCAGTGCTGCGTGCTTTCGTCTTGCAAATGTCTGGCCTCAGATAAATTGTCGAGTCTGCAGGCTGATATGTCAGATCAAATTTTTGCCTTTGCACATAGACAGCGACTCTGAATGTAGACATTACCCTTGAAGTTCCCCAGACATGCATGTCGGCATCCCTTGTTCGGGCTGAGAATTTTACCAGGGCAGTTGGTAGCTTTTCCTTGATCCCTTCTAGTGGTGTGGCAGCAAGGACGACTGGCGGCTGGAGGCGCAGCCTCGATTCAAGGAGGGTGCACTGGAGGCCAATCTTGCACTGGTGCAGCGGGTGAAAGAGCTGGCGGCCAGGAAGGGTGTGACTCCGGGGCAGCTGGCGCTGGCTTGGGTGCATGCACAAGGACCGGATGTCTTCCCCATCCCAGGCACCAAGCGCATCAGATACCTGGAGGTGCAGTCCTGATCTTGAAATGCACCACAGAGACAGTGTGCATAAATCCCTCTGTGGGACAGGTCAGACCGGCATGGCATCACAGCACAAGTTGATTGATCTCTGGACAGCGCTCATCTTGTATGAATTTTCTGTTTGACAACTTTGAAGATGCTAAAGATGCTCAACCCTCTTCTGACCAGCATGTTGGATCAGTGTGACAGGCATTCAGTGCAATCTTCTGTGACGCAGGAAAATGCTGCAGCCTTTTTTGTGGAACTGTCGCCTGAAGAGAAGGCGCGCTTGGAAGACATCTTTGCACCGGGAAAGGTGAGAAGAGTCATGCTCCTGGGGTGCAAACCAAACGTACCGAGCAACTGCGCAAGCCACAACTGCAAGCTGCTGAGGTGTGCATATCCTCACAGACTGACTATTTCCAAGTATGGTGATCTCACAACGATGCCATGCTGCGCAGGTGGTTGGAGGAAGGTACAGTCAGCACGTCTTGGACACCATGACGTTTAATGCAAAGGAGCAGTACACGCCCATTGAGTTCTCATTGAAGAAGATCTGAAGCGCTCTTAAAACAGCGTTGGGGATTGGGCAGCAAGTAACAGACACCACGGCATTCAGTGCAAAGCAGCATTACACTCCTATTCAGTTTGACGTAAGGGACAATGTAAAGCTTCTATGAAAACGGTGAACCCTGTTGAAGGACGTCGACATATCAAGGGAGGACGGTGGGATAGTGGTATAATTTTTTTTAGTGTACCATCCAGCCTGATGCTGGTATTGCCATTATAGTACTGCATGCATGCTGCGCAGCCACTGTGTTGCAATTGCAACCATCATGGGTAGTATGATAATTCCCTGGTCACTGACATGGCATGACCGCCAGTCACTGCAAGCAGTGGGACCTGATCCAGTCTCCCAGTAATTTGAAGCGCAGCTTTGCTTGCGTTCCTAAAATGCATGATATGAAACACACAAGGGACTTCCATAGGAGAGAATTCATGGACGCTGGCCCAACACAGGGAGAGCAGCTTCCTTATGAGGGGAAGCTGCTTCTGCGGAAGCTGGAGTAATTCTACTGCCTCCTTGCATGTAGAAGTGGCTTCCTTCCCCTGACAAGGAAAGGGGGGAAACCTCAATCGGCCAAGGGGGTCCCGTCCACGTCAGCATCCTGGCTCACTTCATCTGTGAAAACGAAACGGACAGCTCCACCCTTGAAATAGACCGAAGTTGCAAGAACGATAATCTGAATCTTTGATAAGTCCAGAGCGTGGCCTGACGCTTGTGACGAATAGACTCAAAGAGGCACTGCCAAAAGTGCATGTCATCAGGAAGCGAGAAGGTTGCAGGTGCTTTTTTGCAAAGAGTTCGAGCCTTTGTTTTGGAAACAATGTCTCACTTTTTCTTGGGTCATTATCTGTCGTTGCTTTCAAACGGAAGCAGCCGTCCTACAAAATATATGTCGAACGAGATTGACCCCGTCACAACGCTCAGACTCTAAAGTGAAGACTGCAGCGATCAAAACCTACAATCCAGGAAGCATATTTGTTTAATACGTGATTTAATTTGAGTTTGACGGCGATTTTAGCCCGTGCCTTCAAACTTCCGTTGTTGTGCAGATGGGGCCATCACTGGTCCAAGGCGCTGGTGTCATTGCCTTGTTGATCTGCCTGGCCACTGACACCCAAGGTAAAAAATTGCTGGCCTCAAACTCACCATTGTACTGTTCTGCGTGCACTCGTATCAATCGCTCGGGAAAATTTCCGCAAGCTTTGCTGCCTCACTCACCCACCAGTCACCGATTGAAGGAGACCCCAGTGCTTACAAAAGTCCTTTCATGTTATGCAGTCGCTGGCACCTTAGGTCGAGGGACATCTTTCGTCGACAACGGAAGCCTCGTGGCTCCAGAAGTCCAGGTGACGCTTCCACACTGCAGCACATGGAATGTTCTGCTGAAATGCAGTCACTATATCCTGTGATAATACTGATATATCGTGCTGCGTCATTGCGTGGTGATGTGTGACTTGTGCTGCTGTAGGTGGAGGGGGCGCAGACAAAACCTCCTTTCTACCTTGGCTTTGCCACAGCTGCTCCTCAGGTGATGACAGCTGTCCAACATATTTGACTTATCAACAGTGTTATTGCACGCTGTTCCATGCCAGAGGCAAGATCCGCCTGCAGACAACCTGCATATAGAGGCTGCCGCAGATCCTACCCTTAATGGACTCGCCAGATCCAGAGTCAATCGACTGTAGGCCCCATTGCATCACGACTGCCTCCCTTGACTGAGGCAATCTGCTGTGGGCTGCAGATTGAAGGCGCCAACGCAACAGACGGCCGTGGCCCTTCCATCTGGGACACATATGCTGCCTTCCCAGGAAACATCGACAATGGCGACACAAGTGACCAACTTCACCAATCTGCATGCCTCCTGCATGCTTGGCCGAACCCATCTTCTGTTGATGGCACCATTAATGGCTTACCTGGCTTAGCTGGGTTAGCCTCCCAATTCCACTCTGCTTTGCCCCTTTAAGAATTCTGATGTTGACTGCTTCTCAGTGATTTTTATCATTGCCAGAAGCATGCGTACGCATGCAGACAAGCTGCATGCACAGGCTGCCAATCCCCTACCCATGTTGCACTTGCCAGATCCAAGCAAGACCCAAAGAACAGTGGGCACGATGCTCAGCACTTGTTTCGGCCCCAGCCAGCCGGGTTTTTCTTTCTCACTGAATGCAATGATTACATAATCATTAGTAATCAGACTTAATGATTAGTAAACGAGCGCAGGTGCGGTGGCGGACGACTTTTACCACCGGTACCTGAATGACATCGCCGCGATGCACCTGCTGGGGGTAAAGAAATTTCGCATGTCCCTGGCCTGGCCGCGCATCCTGCCGGGCGGAGACGGCCAGGTCAATGACAAGGGGATCAACTTCTACGGCAGGTATGACTGAACTCTGCACTGTATAAACAGCCCAATCTAGGGCAGCGCCAGAGCAGAGGGGGAAATCATTGTTATGGCCTGCCCATTCAAAATAAAACAGGGACTGTGTAGCTCGAAACAACAGTAAATTCGTAGACAGATGAAGAGTAAAGACGAGGACGCCCTCAAGCAAGCGCCACATGCTGACCAGTCTAGTTGGGTGTAGTGGATGTGTGGAGCCTGCACTTCTGCTGGCGTTATTCTTGCCTGGCTAAGCCTGTCTGGGCCGCACCACAGATTCAGCAGTCAGCTGTGACCCCATGTGCTGTTGCATGTGCTTGTGCTTGCCTAGTGAATTGCACTCTGTGAGTTTAGTGATTGTGGGCAGCTTGCCTCCTTGTGCTGGCATTAATCTCGCCTGGCTGAGCTTACGGAGGGCCGTCTTACAAGTCGTGTACAGTCATCTGCAATTGCTGGTCACATGCCGATGCGTGTCTCAGTGCATGTTGTAAGGCTTTGCAGCGAATTGTGATTGCTGAAAGTAGATGAGTGAACTGTCACAACAGGGTGATTGAAGCGCTCCTGGTGGCTGAGATTGAGCCGCATGTGACTCTGTACCACTGGGACCTCCCTCAGGTGACTCACTGGCTCATCCCCATGCAATAACTACTCCAATCTCATTATTTTGCGGATTACAACGTCAAAATCAATGTTTTACATCACAATACTGCGCCGTGCCACATGCGCAGCCTTGTCCACATAAATCTAACTTGAAGTTCATATTTTAGTTGCTGCATGCTTGAGGATGCAGCTGAATGCATGGCGTGCAAAGCATGCATGCAAAGCCATGGCAAAACACACCCTTTTAACAGTAGACCACGAAACTCAGTGGCATGCACAGTGCCGAGTCACACTCGAAATATGGCTTGAAACATGCGCAGCCTTCTGCATGAGTGAAGCGAGTGGCTGCACTCCCCTAACATTTAGCTGCATTGATATCTTCCAGAAGCGCTCATGCAGGAGAGGAGTCTCAGAGGAGCAATGACAAGACTCCGCCCCTGAAAAGTGGATTACACTACTGTTTACAGGCGCTGCAGGATCGGTTTGGGGGCTGGAACAGCGACCAAATTGTGCCGATCTTTGCAGAGTATGCGGCCACAGCCTTCAAGGCGTTTGGGGACGCAGTGGTCCACTGGACTACCTTCAATGAGCCCTGGACTTTCTGCTTCCTCGGCTATGGCCAGGGCTCTGGTGCCCCCGGCCTCAACGATAAGGTGCCACTCCTGACTCTACACAATTCTACGCCCTAGCTTGCTGTCTTACTGTACTGGAGCAAACCTGGAGTTTCTGCACTGTTTGCCACATATCTGCGCCGCAAAAATTCCTATATGTTTCACTTCAAAGAGGGTTGAGTAGACTGTTCTAGGAGCTGCTAGCAACTCCTATCCCTTGGAGTTTCATTGACAACACCTGCCAAATGTATAGGGCCTGAGAGGCATGAGGAGCATTGAGCGCAGATACTCATGGTGTGCAAAAAATCACTCTTATCATTACAAGCTGTGCTTGCCAGAGAAAAGGTTCATCTGCGTTCAAGCTGCATGCAAAAGGAGCCAGATATGTCTACCCTTGATGGCCTTGCCAGATAGGAGCAAAGCCCAATCAACCATGGGCACGGTGCTCGGTATTCACACCGGCCCCCGCCAGCTGCAGCCACTCTGCAGAATTTCTATGTATAAGGCCTGCATGCGTTGCATGTACCTATATTTCTTTTTTGGCTGTGCAGGTCCAGGCATGGAATTGCGTGCACAATGTGCTGCAGGCGCATGCAGCGGCGGTGAAGCAGTTCCGCGCGCTCGTACCCAATGGCAAGATCAGCATGAACCTCAACTGCGACTGGGCCCAGCCGCTGACCGCATCTCCACCTGACAAGGTAGATCTTACTTCCTAGTATTGACTTAGTATTGGTGACTTGGTTCTAACGTGGAAACAACTGCCACCATAAATGTGTCTGCTGTTCAAGACAGCTAACTATACACAGCACCTTAATATTGCTGTCAGACTGGTATCCAGCTGGAAGTCCTGGTGGCATATACATTAGTAAACTGATTAGTAGACTAATGACCGCCTGGTGTGGGCACCAATCACAGCATGCATAGCAGGAATGCGTAAAAGACAGACACTTGTCTGGGCAAAGGGGCACTACAGATGTTCAAGTACTGTGAGACACAGACATTACCGCAAAAATATCAAAGCCTGATAGAAATGGAGGTCAAGATATTGTTTTGTGCATGCAGGCTGCAGCCGAGCGCAAGATGGAGTACATGCTGGCAGCGTTTGCAGACCCCATCTTCAAGGGTGACTACCCCGCATCCGTCAAGCAGCGTATCTCCTTCCTGCCCCAGATCACAGCCCAGATGGTGCGGCCCTGCCCAACATATAACTTCACATCCCTTTAGAAGATCCCCCCAGGGGACTTTATTAATATTTAATATTTTTTTTACACTTTTCCTGTCTTGAGTGCATCAAGCGGAACCTGGACTAGTGCTGTTCAGTCTTGAGAGACGACCTTGACGCTATTCGCACGCATGAGATTGCTGGTGGAAATGCAAAATAAAAAGGTTGAAAGTCCACCCCTTAATGCTAATTTGCCATGTTGGCATCGGCAATCTTAAGAGGCTGGATTCAAGGTGTTGCTTGGGATGCTGAGTAGCACCAAAGTCTGCTTGCTGTGAAATGAGAAAGGCATTGATAGTGAGTGGTGCTGTGCGCAGGCAGCTGACCTGAAGGGATCTGTGGACTACTTCGCTCTCAACCATTACACATCCACGTGCGCATGTCGCACTAACTTTAACTTCTTTGCACCAAAAGTTGCATTTTTAACATGTTTAATCAGTCCTTGCCCACTACCACAATCTCGTGCTGTGCATTGCAGAGTCAAAGGACGCACTCAGCGTTCCTCTTGGGGCGCAGGTATGTGGCACATAAGGAGGGTGCCGTAGGTCTGCAGGGGCCGTGTGACTATTCTGAAACACAGGTGGATTTGGCCGGCAAGCTGATCGGCGCCGAGGCCGAGAGCGACTGGCTCAAGGTGACGCCTTGGGGCTTCCGGCTCATGCTCAACTGGGTCAACGACAGGTGTGTTCCCGCTGCCCTGTGGGCCTCTGCTGCACTGCAAAAGGACTCGTGTGTTTGTGTGTCATGCACAGCACCTTTGTTTTGCTCGCGTCAACATGTGACTCTGCAGCCTTCCTTCCTGTCGTGTGCTCTCGACCATGCAAGGAGATATTGTGGCAAGTCGTGGTTGGAAATGGTGGGGCGGTAATCAGCCCTGCTAATGATGTGCAGACGTTCTGGCAGATAGCACTGCTCCTGATGCTGCCTACGATCTTTTTCATGCGCCATGCACTGTGATTTGCAAATGTGCATGCCGGCATCGGCAAGCGCCGGTGAATCACCAACGTGCTTTGCATTGCCCGGTCAGGTACCAGCCAAAGGAGATCATCGTGACAGAGAACGGCATGAGCATGAAGGGCGAGGACGCCATGCCAATGCCACAGGCTCTGCAGGACACACAGCGCGTCAACTTCTACCGAGACTACATCGCAGCGGCCACCGAAGCTGTCACCATCGACAAGGTGCACCTCTTGAGCTGTAATGGACGGGTGACTCATCGCTGACTCATGGCATGCATGCTTGCCGAGTGTGCACCCACGGATGCGACAACATGTGATTTGAGGCGGGATGGATACCTGCTCTGCACATTTGCGATGTGGCATCTTGCTCTGGCAGTTTCAAAAAGGTGTAGGATGTGCGACAGCCTTTACCTGCAGCTTGCCTTCTTGCAGGACTGGCATGAAGGTATAGCACCTGTGCAGATGCCTCACACATGCATTAAACATTGACGCAGGTGCCAATGACGGGATATTTCGCCTGGAGCCTGCTTGATAATTTTGAATGGGGATCCGGTTACAAGAAGCGCTTCGGCGTGGTGCATGTGGATTTTGCCACGCAGCAGCGCTACTACAAAGCATCCGCCAAATACCTGGTCAATCTCTTCAAGTGCACTCTTCTGGACCCGACCTTCACATACCCTTCTGACTAGCTAGCCAATGGAACAAGATTACGCATGTAAATAATGTACGTGAAATAGGTATCTGAAACATTTGGAAATTGGTGGAAGCGGCTCTCCTAGGATCTGTGGTCCTATGATGAGCTGTCAGCGAACGAGGGCTTCTAAGGGCCCAGAGTGTACAGACGTTATATGTACTCCCACATTCACAATTCCTGCCAACAGTCCAGACACAGACACAATCATTCTTGCCCTTTACAATATGAAAAGAACACCCGTCTTTGGGTAAACAAGAGCAGTCTTTGAACCTCTCAAATCTATTCACATCCCAGGCATACTTCATACTTCAAGAAAAGACCTTTCAGCCAGTACTCCCTTCCGAACCTGACTGACGGGGACGTACATTATTCACGCCTACTAAAAACGCCTCATCACTATCAAAGGCACTATCAAAGGAAGAATTCCCCACAGTGCTGATGTCAACAGTGCTGAGCAGTAATCATCTTCAGGGCCTAACAATTTGACAGCCCTGAAGGGACCAAAAACTCTGTTCTTTCCTGCCAGACTCTTCATACACTCCATGACCGCATGGGAAAATATCACAATATTCAAACGTCTTCAGTTGCGCATAGCATTTATGCTGTATGATTTTGGCCGCTGCATATCAGCGTTCTAGAACTGCTTGTGCACAGCTGTCATCCTGTGGTTGTTTGGCCGCTGAATTAGGGTTCTCGAGCCGTACGTGGTTGCATCATCAGTTCAGTTGAGCAGAGCTTTCAACCTGCGGTGATTTGGCCCCTGCATGTCACTGCTCTAGGACTGCATGTCAAGCCATTATCATTTGAATGGCTACTCCTCAGGTTCAGACGTGCCGAGCTTTCATCTTGCAGTGGTTAGGCCGCTGCATGTCAGTGTTCCACAGCCTTACATGGAAACATCATCAATTCAGTCGTGCAGAGCTTTCATCCTGCGATGGTTGGGCCGCTGCATGTCAGGCAGGATAGACTTGCGGCCGTCCAGGAACGCCGCTGCAGCCAGGCTCTCATGCGCTGCGCTGCCGCCGTGAAGCGCCGGGTGATCGGCCGCCATACTCGGAACGGCCGACACCGTGTCCTCGAAGAAGTCGATGATGTCATCCGTGTACTCCGATGTCGTCTCATGCACTGTGCACCAGACAACTGCTGTTCAGTGCCTGTAAGTGCATGCAGTAATATCCAGTGCCTCTGTCTACATGCACGTATAGTAATGAATGAGAAGCAGTTGATTCAGTGTAAGGTCGTCACATGCTCTGCAGCCCCTAGACACAGCAGCCTCTTAGCGCCAGCTGCATGCAGCGCAAATTTTCAACAGGAAACGTAAGAATAAAAAGTTCAAAAGTGCATGTGTCTGCATGCAATTTATATCGGCATGGCCGAGAGCAAAAGTAAGTCAGACACAGAGTGAGCTGCAATGTGCAACCAGTCTTCACAAGTTTTGTGAGATTTGGTGTCATTTCGATGGAAGAAGCACAAGGCACTCACCTCCCTCGCTTGCCCACAGCATCTCCTTGAAGGCTGCATCATAGTACAGGTCTTCCCACTGTGGAAAGAGGTCCCACAGTGCACTCTTCACCGTCTCATAGAGCGGATCCCTGAGCATGCACCAAAGCTAGGAGTCATTGTTATTAACATCACACATTTTCCCGTACTAAGGACCAGGTACGTCAACCAACGCCCTGTATTATTGCTTTCCACTCTTCCCTAGCTAGGAAACCTTCCCCAGCATATTCCCTCTGATCTGCACTGCAATATTTTACATATGTAGATGCAAGGCACTGCAAGCCTACCAAATATTCGGCAGCCCCTGCAATGTATTTGCAAAGCATGCATCAACTAGGACACCTTCTGCCCAGGAGCAGAGATGCTCCGTAAATTTCATGGTCTTTTCTAGGATATGGCTTCACAGCACCGGGCAGTGGTTGAGTCATTGAAAGAATCTTACCAGCAGTTCTCACACTTCTCCCAGATGCACAACCCATTCTCATCGATGACATGGATGGCCTGCAGCCGGGCAAAGATCTGCTGCGAGACCTCTGCGCTCACTCCGCGCATGCGGCCGGCAAAGAATTGCGGCGTCAGCGCATATGGCTTCAACTCAATCTTCCTCGTCACTGTCCCCTGCACACACTCCAGGCAGCATTGTCAGCTGCATGCAAGAAGGAGGGTGCAGCAGTGCTTTTGCGTTTGTTATTGACGTTTATAAGAGCTGGAATGTCTGTGTGAGAGGACACAAATGATGCTCTGGACCACACTTATGACTGTCACTGGTCGACAGAATCTAAAACCGAGAACAGGGGGTAAAATCAAGAATGCACGATATGCCTGATGTACCCAGTCCTCAAGACTGGAAATCATGTGACAATCGTGTGACAATGCGAAATCGTTACAGATTGCAGCAAGGAAAGCAACATGGAGCAAGCAGTAGAGAGTATCTTGCCTGGGCTTGCAGGGCGTTGAGGGTCCGATTGACGCGTTCGATGACGCTTCCCTCGTCCAGAAGGGTCCTCAATATGATGACTGGAGGGTAGGCCCAGGTGTGACCATTGCGGGGGTTCTTAGGCTGCAGAGCCTCCTCCAGTGTGTTCATCTGGAAGCCCATTAGCATACTGGCCACCCCCTATGCACATTTCAACACATCAACTCCATTTGCATCGCATGCATGAAGCCTACCGCAGCATATTTGTGGTGGCATGGCCCAGCCTGATAGGTGTGTTGACAGACACAGGAGGAAAGATCTGGAGCTCACACCATATGGCTCCTTCAGCACCCTAATGGCCTCAAGTGACCTCAACATGGGGCAGCCCATGATTTACTGCCATGCAAACCAGGGATGTTGTGAGATAGTCCTGGCTTTGTCTGTAGGGCACTCAGTCACGTCAAAATCTAGAAAACGAGAGATGGGGCGGATAATATTGGAGTTGAGAGGAGAGGCTTGCCTGCAGGGGGAAGCGCAGGGCGAGCTCCAGAGCAATGCAGCCGCCAGAGGAAGAGCCAAAGGCATAGCGGGGTAGATGCCACCACTTCCGCTCCGTCATGAGGTGCTTCATCACCTTGATTATCTGCGCCAGCATGCATACAATCCATTATGCTTCCAACACATGGCTGCCCTGTCAGCACAGTGTCTAGCAAGCATCTAGAGAAGATCTCAGGTAGGCACTTGCTTGATCAATGCCGTTCTCTATTCTCCCATCAAGCTGTGCATATTGCTGCTGGTTCTCCCCAGCCCTTGTTCCTGCAGCTAAAGTTGGATTTGGGCAGGCCTAATTCTGTCGCCCTGACATTGGGGAGCACTTCTCCAGTACTGGCGGACTACTGAAAGCCAGGAAGCATTACTGTGGGTGAAAGAAATGGGTTAATGTAAGAAAAACCCATGGAAATGAGGGGGGAGCTGGTGCTCACCCCTGAGATCTCATGATATTCCTCGGGCGGCCAGTGGGTCTGATAGCAGCGCCACTTGTCGCCGCCGCGGTGCGCGCCCACTGCCACGACAGCATACCCCCTCTGCACCGCCTTGTACACAAGAGTCATCACCTCGGGTGATCCTGCACAAAGTATTGCCATCTTAGACGGTTTCTTCACTGCAAAGCCTGATCACAGAATATGGCGTCTGGAAAATCATGATAGTATATCACACAAAGCACGTTTGTCATACCGTGCAAGGTAAGAGGCGCTTACCGTGGCATGTTGGGCAGGCTGACGATGCAAAGCCAAACTGGGTCACGTACTGGAGGCACCCATGAAACGCGAAGACAATTCCGCGAATTTCATTCCTTGGAATTGTTGACACCGTCTCCCGCTCCAATACGATCTGAAGAATAAGGAAGAGTCAGCAACTTGGCTGTGCCCCCGAAGCAAAGGCAGACGAACTATATCTAAAAAAAGTGCAAAAAATCGGGTCGGTCGTAAATATTTAGTCTCGAAGTTTTTAAATAGAATACACTGCGTTACTGGAAGCTGTGTTCGATCCATCCCCATGCAAGGTGTCCTGCCTTGTGTTCTGCTTCGGGCAGATGATCCCAGTTGTCTGGGCCTGGCAGCGGTGTCTTAACGCCGCAAACGATGGCAGCAACACAGATGATATATGACAATGCGAGGATCTTCATCAACGCAATTGATACACTACGCTTCGAGACACTTGTCGAGTCCGACTGTAATCGTCGACAGTGCTTCAGGCAGGAGCAGCAGACCGCTGCATCCAGGGCTGTAAGGGGACCGCAAAATCATCACATTCTCAATAGACCTACGCAATCAGCTAAAAGTCTGAAGATATCAAGCAGCAAGTCGAACATACGAAACACTTTTGACCCGGTCAACGGAATCACGGAACCCCCCTTTGAAGCACGTGCCAGATTTTATGTGTCCTTTCTACCTCCTCAGCCCTCCATGTGTTCACCAGTTCACAGAAGGCCTATATATTTTATTTGGCTAGGCATCAACAAACCTGTCTGGCAGGTTCCGTGCATGGCGTCCTTTGTCACACGATTAATGCCATGATGGGACCCGGTAGCGTCACATGTGCTGGCTACGTAGCAGTATCATGTATACATGATACTGCGCGCAAGCTGTTCCAGCACTGTCACCAATGTCCCTCTGCAGTACAGAAATAGGCTAGCTTAACCTCAAGTCTACTGCAATCCAGCTAGTATATAGTACAACAAAAGCACCCGCTGGGGCGAGATATCAGCTAGCTAGTTAACAGCTTCACCGATCTACAAGTACACTGCCAATGTGAACAGTGTCACTTGCCTATGCTTTATCTGCTACATAGCCTACTTCTGTATAAGTGTACGCCTGCGATCAGCTTTGTACCTGTATACACTGAGCCTTGCCGGAGGCATGCAGCTCTCACCAATCATCATCATCACAGCGTCGAGTGAAAAGTCTCTGACGGGGTTGCTGAGGCGTCCAGGGCATGCTGCCAGTGCGCCTTCATGAGGGCGAGGGACAGACTGAAGTCTGCCGGGGCCAGCATCGGGGAACACATGCCACCATGCACAGCGCCCTTGAACCTCTTTAGTGACACGTCCACCCTGCAGCACAGCATGCTTATTGACAGTGTCTTTTTTAGAGATAGAAATACCTAGGCATCAAGGCAGCGCGAGCGCCAGATATAAGAGGAAGGGCTGCCTTGCAAGTGTCAGTCATTTTGTACCACGGGCGTGGCTCCCTCTTGGGTTTTTTGTGCTTGGCCCAAGATGATGCATCATTTTCATGATGGCACCTTGCCCATGAAGAAGTTTGAAGAGAACAGAAAGATCAGATTGATGTCCTACAGCGCCAATCTGAGCTCCTGCCACACTGCAAGGCACTCATGATACCTCAATGACAAGAGGACAGTACATATAGATGTACTGTGCAGCGCCAATCTGAGCTCCTGCCAGACTGCAAGGCACTCATGATACCTCAATGAGAACAGGACAGGACAGATAGATGTAATGTGCAGCGCCATTCTGAGCTTCCACAAGACTGCAGGTCAATGCAGTGAAGGGGCTGCACTGGGGAAGAGCCTTACCCGGCATCTAGGAGCTTGGCAGCATAGGCCTCCCCCTCGTCTCTCAGCAGGTCCCTCTCGCCAGTGAGTATCAGCGCAGGCGGCAGCCCTGAAAGATCCTGCGCCTTGAGGGGGCACACCAGCGGGCTGGTGAAGTCCTCCGGCTTCGGCGCGTAGTGCCGGAATACTTCCTCCATATTCTTGCGCGACACAAAGGCGCCCTCACCCCCATGCTCTGCGTAAGACGGCGTTCCTGGGCTGTGGTAGTCCATCACCTGCCATACGCACAGCGCACATGACAACGTCGTCTTTCCCCACAGCGCATGTTCCCCCATGTTCCCATGCCATATCTGCAGACAAACAGGAAGCAGTTTCTAAGAATAGAAATGCAGAAATCAGGGCAGAACAAGCTGCAGAGATAAGAGGAAGAGCTGCCTCACAGCTCACACTGTGCAGTGACAATACAATGAGTCCTCCGCCCTGGCAGGAGCTATTCTTATATACACTGAGCACGATAATTACCGGGCAGATGAGGCATTCGAAGCGGATGTTAGGGCCATCAATGCTGTGATCGCGAGACTTCAGCGCCACAGCCGCTGCCAGGTTGCCGCCAGCCGAGTCTCCTGCAACGGCCAGGGTGGTGGCATCTCCACGCAGCTCTTCAGCGTGTTTGCTCACCTGTTCATACATGCGCATGTGAGCACCGCAGACATATGCGTTGACCATTAGGAGCTGAATCACAAAGCTTGGATGGAGCAGCATAGTCGTACCCAAGCTGTGGCGGAGTAGCAGTCGTTGAAGCCAGCAGGGAAGGGATGCTCTGGTGCAAGTCTGTATTCCACAGAGACCACCACAGCATTGCAGGCGGTCGCGTATGCTCTGCAGAGGGAGTCGTGCGAGTTGACACTCCCATAGCACCAGCCACCTCCGTGGAAGTACACCATGATCGGCAAGAGAGTTTTACTCTCGGGCTGGTACACCCGCACAGGGATGGCGCCATGCTCTCCTGGGACCTCCCGATCAGTGACCTGCGACGTTTTAAACCAAAAAAATGACTGTTTGGAACCACCTAGACTTTAAAATTGATTGTCAAAAGGTAAGTACACAAATCATGGTTGAGTTTGATGGCTCCATTGACCACTGGTATTGAAAGATATTGCTCAGGATCGGGTGAACATGATACGCAAATCCCTTACAAATACCGTACGTTTGCTATTGGCAGTGGTCGTCCGAATGTTGGAGCCAAGAACGCTTCAACTTCAGCTCGCTGGGCATTGAAGTCTTTGCGGCCCTGGCCCGATGTCTCAGCTAATGTCTCGAGGTCTCCCGTTGACATGTCCTCCTGCGTCTCTTTGATCATCAACTCTGAGAAATGTAGAAATGAGGTTCCCGATCCACGACCCTTGACTCTTCCTAGGACAAAGTGCTGGCCTGTTTCATGAAGCACCTCCCTCAGGGTTTGACCCTTTCTCGCCTTGGTCTAGCTAGGTTTCAGCCAACCTTGGGCCACAGCTCATTTCTTTGCCTTACCTTCCTTGAGAGGGCAGCATTGATTCTCTGTGATATTGCGAAAGTCTTACGTAGTCTTTAAACCTATAAATGGGTGTTTGACAGCAGATTGATGTGGATGTGACGACCGACTCGGTGCATGCTTTCTCTGTTAGGCTTTTGCAGGAGGGCAACGCTGATTGGCACCCCCAGCATGCCCGCTCATCTGGGTCTAGAGTGCAAAATACTGTCTCTGTGCAGAGTACGAAGCCTTTCGAGATGTTGTCGCCCACTGCAAGCTCAGGCTAGGCTTCAGAGCAACAGCAGATTGATATGTACTACATGCAAATCTAGCGTGACGAGAGCGTCCAGCATAAAATGCGCACCTCGATCTTCGTCGTTCCAGAGACAGCGATTTCACGACAATTCCCGAGTAATCAGCCAGTGTGCCACCAATGGGGCAGGTGGTGCTACCCTGAGCCCCCTCATGACCCAAGCTGAACGTGCTGCAGACAGGACGCCTTTCTGTGATCTTCCTTCCTGCCTGATAAAATCCCTCTTGGTTTGCTGCTGACGCTGCATGCTGCATGCAGGTCCCTCGGCGCCACCGGCAGACTTGCCCAAGACATTCGATTTTGTGGGGGAGGAGCAGGAGATCTATGACAGGCACACTTCAAGCAGCATCATAGTGCATATGCTGAGCTGCTGTGCGCTTTTGGTGTCCTTAAAAACGATCCCCAACTAAGCAACTGATGCCTGTGTGAATTTTCAGGTGGGAGCGGGAAGGCTGCTTCCAGCCAGCCGAAAGCGGGACGGGGGAGCCTTTCACCATCTGTAAGCAATATCTCCTTTTCTTTTGCGCCATGCGAGCACCTGATCATCATGCATCAAGCTGACCTGGCACGCCACACGGGCGCTGAGGGGTGTGCCGGCATGTGCAGCCATGCCGCCGCCGAACGTGACGGGGCGACTGCACATGGGGCATGCCATGTTTGTGACGCTGCAGGACATCATGGTGCGGTTCAACCGCATGCGCGGTCGCCCCACCCTCTGGCTGCCCGGCACCGACCACGCCGGCATCGCCACACAGGTGCGCGCACATGCCCCTACACACTTATCCCACTGTGCAATAAAGACTGCCCCAGGCTCATTTGCTTGTTGCACCGGATTCCTCAGCCATGCCACAGCAATTGTTGTCATCAATTTGTGCCAGCGCAACCGTCTCGTCACTGCTTGTGCTGCTGCGGCCTTGACGTGGCACTCGAACAATTTTGGGTGCCGGGGCTGACGGCGACTGCGAGCGTGGCCCGGCTTGAGATGGAAAGTGAACTAAACTGCGTGCACATGGGTCCGAGGTTACCATTTACTTTACACGACTAATAAGTCTTGGCACCCCCTGCTTGTGCAGATGGTGGTGGAGAAGATGCTGGCGGCGGAGGGGCAGTCGCGGCTGGGGCTTGGGCGGGCGGCGTTTGAGGAGCGGGTGTGGGCCTGGAAGCGCCAGTACGGCGACTTCATCACCGGCCAGATGCGCCGCCTGGGAGCCTCCTGCGACTGGTCCCGCGAACGCTTCACCCTCGACACCCAGCTCTCAGGTCTGTCTGTTCGCTGTTCCCTCCCCTCAGGGTCAGGGGACTCTAAGTCACTTTGACCGAGCCAGGCCTGCCTTTTACACATACCTGCTACACATGCTGTAACAGGTGACCCCACCTAGAGGTCATCTGGTTACTACAGGCCAGATAAACACAAGTTAGTCTAGAGTCCCCTGCTCTGGGGGGTTGTGGTTGGGAGGACAGCAAAACCACTTCTGTGCGGATTGTTGACCCCACATTTTCCCTCATCAAGTCACTAGGACAGACCTGCTGCGAGCTGCATCCTTGCAGCAGTGCCAGGGGAAGGAGCTGGCAGTCTGGGAGGAGCACGGTCTCGGCTTCTTCTGTGTACGGACTCCAGTACGACTAAAGTGTAGAGAAGGAATTCTTGCAAGTCCTCTACAGCAGAAAAATTGATCGGGCAAGCTGGAAACTGGAAACCATGTGTGACGGCTGACGGGTTCTGGGGTGGTATGCAGCGGCAGTGAGGGAGGCGTTTGTGCGGCTGTATGAGAAGGGGCTGGTCTACCGCGGCAGCTACATGGTCAACTGGTCGCCCAACCTGCAGACCGCGGTCTCCGACCTCGAGGTGAACGATTTGATTGCCTGAATGCCATGCCCACAACTGCCCTGCGACATGCATTGAACACTCTTTTCTTGCGCTGCTGCAGTCCAGGAGATAATTGACGTGACACTCTACAATGGTCATAAAAGTATAGTGATATAATAAAAAAGGAGAACATATCGCGGCATACATCATGACTTTGAGGGCTCACCCTCAGCGGTGGGATTTTGCTCGTCCCTCCAGGCCTGGGAAATCTGGGGATAGAATTTTTTGACCAGCAAGTAGGCTTGCTAGCTTGGCAGCAGGCAGCACCTCTGCTCACAATTGGGCCGCCACTGCAATATAAATGGCCCATGCAAACCAGTCGGGTATGCGCTGAGCTAAGCTTGGACAATGCAGGTGGACTACACGGAGGATCCTGGCACGCTGTACTTCTTCAGGTACCCGGTGGCGGGTGGCGGCGGCGAGCACCTGCCGGTGGCGACCACTCGGCCGGAGACCATCCTGGGGGACACGGCTGTCGCAGTTCACCCCGAGGATGAGCGGTACAGGCACCTGATCGGGCGAGAGTGCGAAGTCCCCATGAGCGGCGGCAGGTGCGCTGCATTCGAAATTCAAGGTCGAGTCAAAAATGAATTCTAAATTTTCCGAATTCAATCTGCTGGACACTGAGGTACCAGCTTGAATGTTAACGGCGGCGGCTGTGCTTCCATGATTGGTGAGGGTCATGGGTATGCTGGTAGTGTGGGATTTTTTGGTATCCTTCGTCTGCCTCCTGAATGCTGCGGACAGGCAAAAGGGTCTGCTTCTCAATGGTAGCTTAAGCAGAGTGTCTGATGTTGTCACTTTGGTGCTAGTTGAACTTTTTCTTGCTTCCTTGGTCCTTGCCATAATTGATCCTGTAGCATATAATGTCCTGGGTGCTTGCAGGCGGATACCAATCATCGCTGACACATACGTGGACAGGGAGTTTGGCACAGGCGCCCTCAAAATCACGCCAGGCCATGACCCTAATGACTATGAGATTGGCAAGGTACAGACAAACTTTCTCCTGTCAGCCGCAAATGTGTTACACCCCCCCTCCAGCAGTCTCACCATCGAAGCCTCTGTGCTAGCATCAGGATTACCATAGGTTTTGGCTGAGCCTTTCCTGCACATTCTTCCATGTGGCTAAGATGCCAATGAGCCTCTTGGTTTGGCTTGAATAGTACTCTTTAAATATTGACTGGTGAGTGATTTGCAGCGGGTTGGCCTCGAGATCATCAACATCATGAACAACGATGCCACCCTGAATGCGGCAGCAGGCGCGTACTGCGACTTAGACCGCTTTGAAGCCCGCAAGCGGCTCTGGGCAGACATGGAGGCAAGCCTGCTTACTCCACCTGCAGCAACATCCTGTACATGAACCAAATCTCCTTCTTTGCTTTCATATCTCTCTGAGAAGCACTCAGACTATCCTCCATACATCAGTCAGATCTCAAGACGCATCCAGACAAGTCAGAGGACAAGGCAGAAAATTGCCAGGAGAGCAGGGATGAGAAAGAGGTCCAGGTAGTAAAGTGGGCAGAGCGCTGTGCAGGAAGCGGGGTTGGTGATAAAGCAGGAGCCGTACACAATGCGCGTCCCCCGGTCTCAGAGGGGCGGTGAGGTAGTGGAGCCGCTGGTGCGTGAGCAGTGGTTTGTTCGCATGCAGCCCCTGGCAGAGCCCGCCCTCGAGGTGCGCCTGCAGCCCATGCTTTGCAGTGCATCGAATGGCAAGGCACTTTTGAGGCTTCCTCTTCTCTTGCGAGGTTAGCTGGCTGGTCTGCTCTTGTAGCATGGCAAACCCGGCAATGTGAGTTCCACATGCACACTGCAGCAGTACAGCATATTCCTGCAGTGGCAAGTTTCACTTAGAACAGCTGAGAGTGATGCCGGGGCTTCGTATGTGCGCAGGCGGTTGCAAACGGGACGATCAGGATTCTGCCGGAGCGGTTTCAGAAGACGTACAACATGTGGCTAGAGAACATCAGGGACTGGTGCATATCCCGGCAGCTCTGGTGGGGCCACCGGATACCCGTCTGGTGCGTCCTGACCACCTCTTTCCTCCTCTACAGATGCCCTCGCTCCTGCATCTGTACAGTTGGAATTGCTCCTGCATCTTGCCCTTGTTGCACATGACACAAAACTGCGTATCAGCAGCCCATGCAAACCTTCTGTGGGATCTGAAGGGGCATGGCATCGGGGCAGGTATGTATTTCCGGATGAGGCTAGTGCAGAGGCGTCCCTTGACGGCCGCAGCGGCGACTTTGTTGTTGCGCGCAGCGAAGATGAGGCACTTGTGCAGGCCAGGCAACAGTGCGCCCCTTCTTGCTTTCTCCTTCATCCCACCTTCATCAGCGGCTGTCATGCTTGCTTTTAATGCTCAAAAGCACCCAAAATCGGAGAGATTGTTGCTGCAAAAGCATGGCCTGTTGTGATGGGGTGTCTATTGCACGATTTACGGTGCCTCACCTATCCCTCGAGCCCATTGCAGAAGGGGCGATCCTGCAACTGAGAACTTTCCAGGATTTGTGCATGAAGATCCGTGCATGTCAAATTTTGAAGGAGGGGGCCGCAGCCAGGCACGGGGAGGGAGCAGCACTGAGGCAGAAATTGCCAGAGCTTCTGCGTGGCTATCCTCTGAAGAAGGCATTTCTCTGTCCTGTTCCAGGCACGGGGAGGGAGTGGCGCTGAGGCATTTTTCAGAGCTTTTGCATGGCTATCCTCTGAAGAAGGCATTTCTCTGTCCTGTTCCAGGCACGGGGAGGGAG